>Ga0315336_1000562_pt1 | contig 96722 bp, 91 predicted proteins | sample ASW5metaG_FD_204512 | JGI IMG/M metagenome (GOLD analysis project Ga0315336, IMG submission 204512) | Ammonia-oxidizing marine archaeal communities from Monterey Bay, California, United States - ASW #5 | ecosystem: Environmental > Aquatic > Marine > Intertidal zone | place: USA: California...
GCGGTTTTGTTTTCGAACGCACCGGTTCTGGGCGAAAAATATTCGCAGAAGTTGGCGTTTTCCTTTTGCAGCGGCGGGTCGGCGCGGTCTTCGAAACACTCCGCGTTCTTAGCCGCGTCGAAGTGGCGGCACAGGCGGCAGCAGTGCAGCTCGTTGAAACACGTAGGGCAACTTGCCTGGCGGCTGATCGGGCGTGGTACATCATCGAGGTTCTCGCCACAATTCCAACACTGCAGCCCGCTCACAGGACAACCTCGCCCTCCGCCCAGGTGCGGATCAGATGATGGGCGATGGCCAGTGAACCCGGTACGCGCAGCTCGGGATTCTGTTCTCGCAGTGCAGCGCTCGCCTCGTCTTTGCTGAACCAGCGAACGTCCGCCATTTCTGCCGTGTCTATGTTGATGTCAACGGTATCGGCGATGCCATGGCAGCCGATCATCAACTGCGACGGAAATGGCCACGGCTGGGAGGAGTGATATTGCACGTGGCCCACGCGAATACCTGCTTCCTCCCATACCTCGCGTCGTACGGCTTCTTCTAAAGACTCACCCTGGTCGAGAAAACCTGCCAGCGCCGAAAAGAAATTGGATTGCGCCATACGCCCCTGGGATTGCCCGAGCAGGCAGCGATCTCCACCGGGCTCGTCGACGATAAGCATGATCGCCACCGGGTCGGTGCGCGGAAAAATGTGCTTGCCGCAGCCTGAGCAGCGCCGCACCTGACCGCCGCGTTCTGGCGCGCTGGGCTGGCCGCACTCCGAGCAGAATTTGTTGCGGCGGTGCCAATCCAGCTGCGCCCGAGCCTGGGCGACAATACCAGAGTCATGGGTTGCCAGCTGGGCGGCGGCCGCGCGGCAGTCAGTAAAGCTATCTCCGTCCTGGGCATCACTGACATCCACGGCAAAGCGCGCTACGTCGTCATGCATGCCCAGAAATACCATTTGCCCGTGCTCGCTCAAGTCGTCGCGTTTACGCCAGGCGAGGTTCTGCTCATCCTGCATGAGTACGTTCAAGCGATGGAAAGGCAGAAACTGCGTGCTCGGGTCTTCGGCGAGGCCGGCAATGGCGGCTTCGTCACGGCGTAGAGACTCACTGCGATCGAGCGGATTTCCCGCGAACGTGTGCACTGAATTGGGCAAAATGCTGGCTACCATGAATACTGGGTCACCCAGTTTAGCAAAGGGTGAACGAATGCTGCAGGTGCTTGGCACGGGGCCGGCTTTTGGGGACACTACACTAGCACCACGTCTCAGGCAGAAACATGATCGAGAGGATTCCATTCGGACGTACCGGCCACGACAGCTCACGCGCCATTTTTGGCGCCGCGGCATTGGGGGCGATGAAGCAGGAGCGCGCAGATGCAACGCTTGCAAAACTCGATTTGTATGGCATAAATCATATCGATGTGGCGGCAAGCTATGGCGATGCAGAACTGCGCCTCGCGCCATTTTTGCAGAGCCGAAGAAAGGATTTTTTTCTCGCTACTAAAACCGGTTTACGTACCAGGCAGGCGGCCCGGGACCAGTTGCATGCTTCGTTGGAACGGATGCAGGTTGAACAGATCGACCTCATTCAAATGCACAATCTGGTAAAAGCGGATGAATGGGAAGTGGCCATGGGGTCGGGCGGGGCGTTGGAGGCGTTGCTCGAAGCGCGTGATGCCGGGTTGGTGCGATTCATCGGGGTGACCGGTCATGGAACGTATGCGCCGGCCATGCACAAACAGAGCCTGGAGGCTTTCGAGTTCGATTCAATCTTAGTGCCGTACAACTTTACGATGATGGAAAACCCGCAATACGCGGAAGATTTTGAGGCACTGTACGCGCTTTGTCAGGACAAGCAGGTGGCCATGCAGACCATCAAAAGCGTCGCGCAGCGCCGGTGGCGTGACGATGATGCCGACAAACGATTCAGTTGGTACAAGCCGATCAAGGACCCCGAGGCGCTGCAGCGGGCCGTGAACTTCGTGCTCGCGCGACCGGGATTGTTTTTGAACAGCACCAGTGATGCGTCTATGCTGGATGCGATCTTCGCTGCTGCGCGCGCAGAAATATCGGCGCCGGATGCATTGGAGCTTGCGGCAGATAGCGCAAGGCTCAGCGTGGAACCCCTTTTTGTCCGGGATGTTTCGGACGATGTACTGTTACGGGAGGCGTAACCATGTCTAACAAGTGGCAAGTCAAACGCCTGGCTGGAGCGCTCGGTGCGGAAGTTGAAGGCGTAAATCTGAGTGCGCCGTCCGCAGATGATATCGCCGACATCAAGCAGCTGTTATTGCAGCACAAGGTATTGTTTTTCCCGGCGCAAAGTATCTCGCTGGATGAGCATGTGGCGTTGGGCGAGCACTTCGGGCGAATAGAAAACCATCCAAATCTCAAGAATCCATTCACCGATCATCCCGGCGTTTTCGAACTGGCGGCCAGCCAGGGTGGCATAGCCGACGAATGGCACACGGATATCACCTTCGAACCGCAACCCTCGCTGATGTCTGTGCTGCACCTTGTTAAGTGCCCGGACGTCGGTGGCGATACGATGTGGACCAGCCTTGAGCAGGCCTACGATGAGCTATCGCTGCCCATGCAGGCGTTGTGCGAAGATCTGACCGCGTTGCATGATGCGTTGCCCCACAATCGGCCGGACAAGATGACGATCCACCCGGTAGTGCGGTTGCACCCGGAAACTGGCAGAAAATCGTTGTATGTGAACGAGCATTTTACCAGGCGCCTGGTGGAGGTGAGTCACGAAGAGAGTGAAACGCTGCTGAGTTTTCTCACCAATTGGGTCAAGAATCCGCGTTTTACGGTGCGCTACAGGTGGAGCGCCGGTTGCATTGCCATGTGGGACAACCGCTGCACGCAGCATTTCGTTCTCAACGACTTTGTCGGCGAGCGCATCATCCAACGCGTCACGGTTATGGGGGACGATGTGCATGGCCCGCGCGCGCCGGCATATCAGCCCTACGTGCGCCCGGGTCCATTGTCGGCAATGAGCCGTCACGATCGGCAATTGGCGATGTACCTGAAGCAGGCCGCGGAGGCGGGGCAAGCCGCGGGAGAATCAGCGGGCTAGTGAATTTCCACGACTTGAATGTCGGCCAGGCCCTCGTTCAGGGAACCAGAACGAAAACCTCCTAGGTCGAGGGCCACGTAGGCGTATCCGGTCGCCTGTACACGTTGCTGCAACTCGTCGTGCCGTGTAACCGCTTTTTGCAGCTCATTGGCCGGCACCTCCAAACGAGCGACTTCGCCGTGATGGCGAACACGAAATTGCGTGAACCCCATGTCGGCCAACACCTCTTCAGCGGCTTCGACCTGGGCCAGCAGTTCCAGCGTGATATGCGTGCCGTAGGGGAACCGGCTGGACAGGCATGCTGCCTGGGGTTTGTCGGCGTTTTCCAGGCCCAGCGCGTTTGCCAGGGCGCGAATGTCGGATTTGTGGAAGCCTGTCTCCACCAGAGGAGAGCGGACCTCGAAGTTGTCCGCGGCGATCAGTCCGGGGCGGTGATCGCCCAGGTCATCCAGGTTGGTGCCATTCAATACAACCTGGACGTCGCCGCTGGCAGCCATTTCGTCGAGATAGGTGTACAGCGACGTTTTGCAATGGAAGCACCGGTTGGTTGGATTAGCGCGGTAGTCGGCTTTGGACAGCTCGTCGGTGACGATCACGCGATGCTCTATGCCCCAATCCTGGGCGAGTTTCTCTGCCAGTGCCAGGTCGGCGCGCTTGAGGCTGGCAGATGCCGAGGTCACGGCCAACGCCTGTTTGCCCAGCACTTCACCCGCCACGAATGCCACCAGAGAACTGTCGATGCCGCCGGAAAACGCGATGATGACGCTGTCGTACTGGGACAGGTTCGCTTTCAGGGCGGTGTATTTTTCGTTGGTCTGGGTGTCCATCGCTGCATCTTATAAACGATTGATGGAGTTCGCCAGGAAACCGGCGCCGAAACCATTGTCGATATTTACCACGCTGACCCCGGACGCGCAGCTGGTGAGCATGCCGAGCAGGGCGGCCACGCCATCAAAAGCGGCGCCGTATCCGACGCTGGTGGGGACCGCGATGACTGGTTTTTCCACCAGCCCACCGACCACGCTGGGCAATGCACCCTCCATGCCAGCGACCACAACCAGAACCCGGGCCTGGCGCAAATCGTCCAGGCGCGCTAGCAAACGGTGCAGGCCCGCCACGCCAACGTCGTAAATGCGCAGGATCTCGTTGCCGAAAAATTCCGCAGTCAGCGCGGCTTCTTCGGCAACCAGCAGATCGGAAGTGCCAGCAGAGACCACTGCTACGGGCGTAGTGGGCGCTTCGGGTTTCTGCGCATGCCAGGTCAGTAACTGCGCGTCGGCATGATAAATCGTGCCGTCGGGTAGGTTGTGCAACTGTGCGTGTTTATCTGGGTGCAAGCGGGTGACCAATATGTTGGAGTTGCGCGTCGCCAGACTTTCGACGATGTCCGCGATCTGTTGAGAGGTCTTGCCGGACCCGAACACCACTTCACCAGCGCCGGTGCGCCGTTCGCGATCGTGGTCGATGATGGTGTGGCCAATGTCTTCGAAGTAGTGGCCGCGGATGCCCTCCAGGGCTTCGCCCAGGTCGATGCGGCCATCCTTGTAGGCATCGAGTAGTTCTTCTAACGCCAATGCTTTGCGATCCTATTTGATTTTATGCGAGTAGCTCGCCCGGGCGCGCGACCAACATACGATGAGTGGGTGCGCACAGTTGATTGATCTCAATGCCATTGGGGCAGGCGTCCTGACACGGCGCACCAGAACAACTGAGACACGCCGCGGCAGACGTGGGCAACAATGCATATTCGTTGCGCGCGAATGACACATCCTGATAGTCAGTGGCGTACATGCGCGTGCGCAACACATCGGCAATGGGTACGCCCGCCGGGCACGACCCTTCGCACAGGTTGCAGGCGTGACGACAATAGTTTGCGCCGTTCAGATGCGCGTAGCGATCCAACAGGGCGCGTGCGTCGGCGGAAACATAGCGCGCGCCGGATGCGCCAAGATATTCGTCGATGTCCCCGGTGCTGGTCATGGAGATAATCAATGCATCGACTTCAGCGTTGGACAATACCCAGCTGAATGCCGCCTGCGCAAAGGTGGCAGCACCTGCCTGTTCATAAGGCCGCATGTCGTTCAAACGCGCGCCCATCAATGTTTTCATCGCTACCACGCCGACGTCCTGCTGTTTCGCTTTGCTGATGACTCGGGGCAGATCCGGTAGCCGGGCGACCATGTCGAAGCCGCGTGTGAGCCCTTCGTAGAAAGCGGGATCCTGGCCGAAGTTGTAGCCCACCAACAGCACGTCCACGATGTCTGCGTCGAGGCCATAATCGATGCATTCGATCAATCGCCCAGCGTGACCGGACAGTCCGGTAAAGCGGATTTTGCCCTGGGACTTAGCCCGTTCGACAAAAACCTGCCACTCTGGGTTGGCGACGGTTTCCACGCGATTAACGGCGTGGTTCAGGTACACGTCTATATGGTCTGTCTGCAGTCGCCGCAGCGAACCTTCAAGGTCCTCCATCATGCGGTGCGCCGGCGTACTGCTACTGATTGCCGTCTTCGACACCAGATAGACCCGATCGCGCCGGCCCTTGAGCGCGTTGCCGATCACAGTTTCCGACTGACCGCGGGTGTAGCTTTCGGCGGTGTCGAAATAATTGATGCCGCGATCCATGGCGTGATGCACCAGGTGCTCCTCACCCCTACGCAAGCGACTGGAACCGAACGAGATGTCGGAGATCTTGAGTTCAGTTCGCCCCAGACGGCGGTAGCTGGTAACTTCGTTCGCCCCTGCGGTTGTCTGGCTGTTTGCTAGCGCAGGCAGTACCGTCGCCGCACCAGCCACGGCACCAGTTTTGAGAAAGTCGCGCCGATTGTTGTTCATAGCCTCCTCCTGTCGGTGGCTGGGCTGGTGTCAGATCGCCTCAAACAGGCCCGCCGCACCCATGCCTTTGCCAATGCACATCGAAACGATTCCGTACTTCTGGTTGCGCCGCCCGAGCTCACGCAACAATGAACCCGTGAGCCGCGCGCCGGTCATGCCGAAGGGATGTCCTATGGCAATGGAACCGCCGTTCACGTTGTATTTTTCGTTGTCGATTCCGAGGCGGTCCCGACAATACAGACACTGGCTGGCGAAGGCTTCATTAAGCTCTACCAGATCGATGTCGTCCAGACTCAAACCGGTATAGTCCAACAATTTGGGTATGGCGAATACCGGCCCAATCCCCATTTCGTCGGGTTCGCATCCGGCCACGGTGAAACCGCGGAAGTAGCCCATGGGAGACAAGCCCAGTTGTTCAGCCTTCTTCTCGGTCATGAGTAATGCCATGGCAGCGCCATCTGAGAGCTGACTGGCGTTGCCTGCGGTGACTGAGCCGCCTTCTTCAAACGCCGGGCCCAGGCTTTGCAGGCCCTCCAATGTCGTGCCTGGGCGATTGCATTCGTCGATGTCCACCGTTCCGGTGACGATTTCCGTCGCCTTGGTTTCTTTGTCGATGACTTTTTCCCAGGGAACTTCCATAGGCACGATCTCGTCCGCGATGTAGCCGGCCTGCTGCGCGGCGGCATAGCGCTGTTGGCTTTGCAAAGCGTAAGCGTCTTGAGCTTCGCGGGTGACCTGGTAGCGGCGCGCGACTACCTCAGCGGTGTTGCCCATGGCCATGAAGATGTCTGGCATTTCCTCCATAAGGTGTTGATTTTCTTCATATTCCGCTGGTTTTCCTCTGCTCAAGCCGGTGATGGACTCGACGCCCCCAGCCATGATCACCTCGGCGCAGCCGCTGTTTATCTGTGTGGCGGCGAAGGCGATGGAATTAAGTCCTGAAGAGCACGCTCGGCTGATGGTTGTTGCCGGGACGGTAATAGGCAAATTGGATAGCGCCACACCGTGGCGAGCGACATTGGCGGATTGCTCACCGACCTGCCGGCCACATCCTAAAATAACGTCTTCCACCGCGCCGGGTTCAAGTTGCGGGTTGCGTTGTAGCAGTGCGTCGATGCAATGCGCGACGAGATCGTCAGAGCGGGTCAGATTGAAAGTACCGCGATGCGCCTTTGCAAGACCAGTGCGTACGCAGTCGACAACGACGATATTCTCCATGTTGATTCTCCGTGTCCGGGGTTGTGTGTGGGGTCTACTCTTTTGCTATCGCGCCAATGATGCCATCGGTTTGTAGTTGTTCGATTTCCGCGGGATCGAGATTCGCGGCGCGCAATATTTCCGTGGTGTGTTCACCTAGAGCCGGCGATGGCCCGCGTGGCCTGACGTCTGCAGTGGCAAAACGCATGGGAATATTTACCGTTCGGTACTCGCCAAGGGTTGCGTGGTCTAGCGTGGGGAACATACCCAGTTCGATGGCGTGAGGGTCCTGTGGCACTTCGTGTAGGCCCAGCACCGGCCCCCAGATGAGGCCCGCTTTGTCGAAGATTTCACCCCAGTCGTCACGACTCTTCGTGCTCAGCGCCGCATCCACCAGGTCGATCAGTTCAGCCATGTTGCGGTAGCGAGAGCGCGAATCGACGAATCTTTCGTCGTCGATCAAGTCTTCGATGCCAATCGCCTGGCACATGCGTGACCAGTAGACTGCGTCAGGCAACATGTTAAATACCACCCACTTGTCATCTCCGCAGGGGAATCGATTCGCGGTTATCGCCAGCATCTCCTTGCGTGCGCGACGCCGTACAGGCGCGTGATCGACTGCGGTTACCGCATAGTCGGTGGCTTGCGTCCACACGGCGGTCTCGTACAGCGATGTTTCCACAACCTGGCCTTCGCCGGATTTTTCGGCCAGGCGCAGTGCTGCCAATATTGATCCCGCCATGGCCAGGCCGGTGGTGTGGTCGCCTTGTGCAGGTCGCGCCATGGGCACTACGCCGTCGTCACCCTCGCGTTGCGCATCGTATAAACCGGAGCGCCCAAAAAAAGCGGTCACGTCGTAACCGGGCCGCCACGCGTCCGGCCCGGTCGTGCCGTAGCCAGTCAGGGTTGCGTGCACCAGGTTGGGTTTCACGGCGAACAGGCTGTGCGGATCCAAACCAAATTTTTCCTGCCGATTGATCAGCAGATTGCACATGAAAATATCGGCGTCCGCTACCAGGCGCCGTACCAGGTCGGCGCCTTCGGGTTTGTCCAGGGCGACCGTTATCGACTTTTTGCCGCGATTGTCTACATCAAAGCTGAAGTCGTAGTCACGCATCTCGCTGGCGAGATCGTCTCGTTTGATGGGGCGGGAAAGACCACGCAACGGGTCGCCGGTCAGGGGCTCGACTTTAATCACGGTCGCACCCAGGTCCGCTAGTATGGCGCCGGCGGAGGGGGCGGCCATGTAGCTGTCGACCTCGACAACGACGATATCTTCCAAGGGTGCGGTCATATGTCTCCTAATTCCTTGAGCATGCGCTTTAGCGCGAAGTGTCTGTAGCTTGCGAGTATGAGGGATTCGGCTTCCTCCGCCAGCAATTCTTCGTGTACGTCCAATTCGATCCAACCGTTATGGCCGGTATACATTGGGATTTTGTAACGCTCATCGAAAGTAAGCGTTGCCTGGCCTTCGTGGCCTACCCAGACGGACATCTGCATGCGACCTTGGCGGAAATACAGCGTACAGAAGTTCTTTTTGCCCGCTCGAAAACAAGGGTTGCCAAACTGTGCGTCGCGCCGGGTTTCCGGCAGGCTTGTGCATATCGATTCAATGTTCGCCAGCCGCTGCATGGCGTCGGGAGCAGAGAACGGGTCAAAAATCGCGGGATCAATGGTTTCGGTGGGTGGTTGTATCTCGATGGTAGGCCCGATATTCGCGGTCAACGATTTGGGCGCGACTTCTGCGTAAGCTTCACGCACCAGATCAGCGATGCGCGACCAACCCAGGCCTTTGTCCAGATCCACGCCTAGCCAACCCTTTGGCCCGACATAGGGTGGCACATAGAAATACTCTGGTTCGCCGTCGACGTACATCGACTGCGCGCCGGGCGGTGAACGCAACCACAACGCCAGATGGCCGTCGCCATGATGATTTATGACGTATGTGGCGAATGTTTTTCCGGCCACCCTGAAATCGGGTGAACCATGGGCCGCTACTTCTTCCGCTTCCGGCAGCCACAAACAGATCTCGTACACTGCGTCGGTGATGTTTTTCGCCATTTCCTCTCCCTCGAAGCGCAGCTGATAAAAAGCCGCAGGCGCAGAGTGTTAGAATAGCTGGTTTTTGTCTTGAGCAAGTAGTAATTCTGTGGCGAGCCAAAGGTTCATGGGTTGGCGCATGGTTGCGGTGGCATTCTTTGTCGATTTCGTGGCGGTGGGCTTTTTCTTTTACTCCTATGGTGTGTTTTTTAAAGCCATAGCGACCGAATTCGGAGATTCCCGCCTCAGTGTAGCGCTGGGCATGACAGTAACCAGCGCGGTGGGCGCCATTGCCGCACCCCTGGTCGGCAGGGCACTCGACCGCTTTCCGCTCAAGCGCGTGATCGGCGTGGGTGCGACGTCGATGGCGCTGGGTTTCCTGGGCCTGAGCCAGGTTGACACGCAACTGCAGTTCTATCTGGTACTCGGCGTGTTCATCGGCTTTGGCGCCAGCTCCATGGGCAACCTTGCCACCAGCAAGCTGGTGGCGAACTGGTTTGACCGCAAGCGCAGCACGGCATTGGGCGTTGCGGCCACTGGGGTGTCGCTATCGGGGGTAGTGATGCCTTACGTGAGCGCAGAAATCATTGCCAACTACGGCTGGCGCAATGGCTTCATGGTGTACGGCTTCTTTACTTTTCTGGTGGTGGTGCCGCTGGTATTGCGCCTGGTGGTGTCGCGTCCCGAAGACGTTGGCTTGCGTCCTGACGGCGCCCTGCAGATTGACAGCACGGGCGCTGCCGTACCGTTGCCGACGCCCCGGCGCCCATCCATGCGCGAGGTGTTCCGCGATAGGAACTTCTGGGTCATCGTCACCACCTTTTCGATCATCTTCAGTTGCATGAGCACGACCTTGACGCACATGGTCCCGCGTCTGACCGACATGGGCCATGACTTGTCGTTGGCATCGTTGGTGATGTCGCTCTGCGCAGGTCTGGGCATTGCCGGTAAGTTGAGCTTTGGCTGGCTGGGCGATCGGGTGCCTGTGCGGCGCGTGATGTTGCTGGTGGTGGTCATCCAGTTTGCTGGCCAGTTCATCATGTACCAGGCTGTAGGCCTATCGTGGTTTGCCTTTGGGGCTGCGCTGTTTGGCTATGGTGTTGGCGGCGTCGTGCCAATGCATGGGGCGATCGTGGGTAAAACGTTTGGACGCGAACGCTTTGGTGCGGTGCTGGGCCTCATGCGCCCGGCAATGTTTCCTATCCAGATCCTGGGCGTGCCGTTTGCGGGCTGGGTGTTCGACACCACGGGCTCGTATGCGCTCGCCTTTCAGGTACTGCTTGGGCTGTACCTTGTGGCCGGTGTAGCCATCACGTTTTATCGTGGTCCTGAACGTTTGCCCACTACGGCTTGATCAGCGCTCCGCTGCCGGTCAATGCTTCGATCTGAGTCTCGTCATAGCCGATTTCCGTGAACACATCGGCATTGTGCTCGCCGACCCGCGGGGCAGCGCGCTCGAGTTCATTGCGATGCTGCTGAAACGTCGCTGCTGGACGGGCCTGGCGAATCTGGCCATGACCTTCCCACTCATAAATCTCTATGGTGTGGTTGGTTGCAATCTGCTCGTCTTCCAATAGATCCAGGCGGGAAAGCAGTGGTGCGCTGGGCACGCCCTCTTTATCCAGTCGTTGGAGAATTTCGTCCCGCTCCCAGGTTGCGATTTCTGCTGCGGTCAACTGCTTCCGCAATTCCGCGTTTTTGAACCGGGCCGCGGTATTGTTGAAGCGCTCGTCGTTTATCCATTCGGGTTTGTTCAGTGCGGCGCACATGCCTTGCCATTCCGCATCGGAAACCGCCCCCGCGGTGATGTATCCGTTCGCGGTCTCATAGATCAGATCCATAGTGCCCTGATATTTGGTGACGTCGATCTCATCGCCCACGAAGGTGATACCGGACATGCCTTCCGGCCAGAAAAACGAGACCATGGCGTCTAACATGGACAGTTTGATGTGCTCACCCTTGCCGGTTTTCTCCCGGGCGTACAGCGCGCTGCTCACAGCTTGCGCCGCGGTTAGCGAGGTGACCTTGTCGGCGATGATGATGCGGAACATCTTCGGCCGGCCGGTTTCGCGGTCCGCCTGAATGTCGGTGGCGCCGCATAGAGCCTGAATTACAGGGTCGTACACACGCTGGTGGGCGTAAGGTCCCTCTTCGCCGAAACCGCTGATGGACACGTAGATGATGTCTTTTTTCAGCGCGCGCACGTCGGCCTCGCCGAATCCCATACGCTGCATGGCGCCCGGACGAAAATTCTGCAGGATCACGTCGGCGCTTTTAACCAGATCGCGCAACGCAGACTTAGCGTCGGCATTCTTAAGATCCAGACAGATGCCACGCTTGCCGCGATTACACGACATGAACACGGCGGTGACCCCGTCGCGCTGGTTGCCGATTCTGCGCATCTCGTCACCCTTGGGAGATTCCACCTTAATCACATCTGCGCCCTGGTCGGCAAGCATGCGCGCCGCTACCGGGCCGGACACCATGGTGGAGAAATCTAGAACTCGAACACCGTCTAGCGGTCCGGACATATCGCTACCTCGGGCAAATCAGGCGTAATGGGCTTTTAATAACTGTAGCTGCACTTCTCGGCTCGGTCTGCAGCGAATTTGCACCGCTTCCGGCAATACATGTTCGGCGACGTAGGGTTCGAAGCTGGTGCGCGAGAATGGCGTCAGGTCTGACATCTCTATTTCGACGGAGTAGCCATCCACCACCGGTAGAATAACTACGGCGTTGGCGTGGGGCAGCAGTTCCTGTATTTCGTCCTGCAAAGCGCGTTGACTCTCCCTTTCTGGCGCGACGCCTTTCACCAGATACTTCAAAATGCAGGTAACCGACTGCTCACTCATATCGCCAATGCATCCCTATCTGCCCCCTAGAAAACCTGTGGCATTAAAACAGGTAAACTCTGGCCCTCGCAATCATGCGCTCACAACCATGCATTCACTTGGAGGGCGCCTTGGCCGCAGCGATTTCCGTAGAGGTCGACAGGCTCGCGGCGGGGCCGATCATCCATCCGCAGCTGCATGCCAGCATCGGCACGAACATCCAGGGGCCGTGGCAGATTCATCCTCCAGGTAGCCTGCAACTTGCGCAATCGCATTTCCTGACCGAAGCGCCGCGCGTGGACTCCGCGCAACGACATCAGATTGAAGCTGCGTTCGGCAAGCGTGGCATTGAGCTCGGCCATGACGTTGTCGATGAAGTGACGACGCCGCATATCGCGTCTCCCGATGTGCACGTAGATGAGGCGAGGCAACGCATAGTGATGTACTACCATGGCCTGGAGAGCATTGACCGCCAGGCCACCCGGGTGGCGATCTCCGGCGATGTGGCAGGATATGACCTACGCGTTGGCCATGCCGGGCCAGATGTATCGGGCACCGGATCCCTTCGGTCCATTTGAGGCCGGGCCGGTGTTGTTCAATCCCGACATGCGCCATGGCGCGGTATTGCGCAGAGGCAATGAGTTGCTGGTAGTCTGGACCCAGGTCGGTGATGCGCCGGAGCGTATGGCCTGGATAACCAGCTTCGCGATCCCGCCATCTACCTGCAAGGCGCTGCGTCCGAGGGGGCCGACGATGACATTTACCTCCTGTACGCTTACGGAGGAGAATCCGGTATCGCGTTGGCGCAAGTGAGATTTCAGTGAGGGGAACAGCACGAGGGATAGTGCTCTGCATAATCAGCGCGGTGGCGTTTGCTGCGCCGGCTTCCCAGGCGGATCCCATCGTGGCCGATTGGCAGCCGACCAAGACTAAGAATGGTGTTGCGGTCAGCACCGCTGAAATCGCTGGCTCGCGTTTTCTGGCATACAAGGCACGTACCGTCATCAAGGCGGGCTTGGACGATGTGCTGGCTGCGATTACCGATCACACCAGCTATCCGCAATGGTACGACAACTGCCTCGAAACTGAGTTGTTGGAGTGGTTGGAGCCCGATGGCGCCGTGGTTCGCATTGTCATTAAAACGCCATTTCCGCTAGCCAATCGCGAAGCGATAAATCAGGTAGTGATCACTCGCCAGGGTTCCGAGGCTATGGTGAGTTTGACAAGTCGACCAACAGCAAAAGAACCGGTCAAGGGGTTGGTGCGCATGACCCAGGCGTCGGGTTCGTGGCATCTGCGTACCGTCGAGGCGGGTACTGAAGTGACGCATACCTATCACGCGGATCCCAAAGCCCGCGTTCCAGCCTGGATGGTCAATCGTTTTGTGGTGGAAGCGCCGATCGCATCGCTGACGAATCTGCGCGATCGCCTGCAGGATTAAGCTGGCTGCGTGCGCGGCGGCTTAGCGAACCAGAAGCAGATTGACCCGGTGAGTGATATCAAGGCCATGATTGTGAACGCGCGCTCATAGTCACCGTAGACGTCGAACATGACGCCGCAGAATATGGGGCCGGTGGTCATGCCGAGCATCACGACCAGCGATGAAATGCCCATGATCGTGCCAAATGACCTGGGGCCGAAATAGTCGGCTCGCAAGGCCACCATCAACGGTCCGCGTGTACCCCAACCGAGCCCATGAAAGAGGACGAAAACCGCTATCCACCAATAGTTTTCGGCGTAGGTCACCGCAAGTAGGCCGATGAAGTGGCCGACCATGCAGAATACGCAGATGAGCCGTTTATCGAAGCGATCGCCTAGAAAGCCACCCAGAAACAAGCCAATGAGTTGCACGCCGGTCATAAAACTGAAAACCACCCCCGCGGCCAGAGTCGAATAATCCAGGCTGCGGGTCAGGTGAGGAATGAGGTGGGCGAGCATGGATGAGACCGTGAGCAGCGATAAGCCGTGGCCGGCCGATATCAGCCAGAATGACGGTGTGCGTACCGCCTGTTGCCAGGTGAAGCTCTCGCGATGCTGGTAATCTGTGTGGTGTTGCTCGACGCCGTCGTTGGACAGCGCGATACCGTCCGGAATCTCGCCGATCTCCTCGGGGCGATGGCGCACCAGCTGTACCAGGGGGCCGGCGATAAACAGCACCATGCAGCCTGAGATTATCGCCATGGTGCGCCAGCCCCACGCCTCCAGGCCGAGAATGATGATGGGTACGCTCAAGCCGCCAACGGAAAAACCGATTTGCGACCACGCCACCGCCTTGGATCGGTGCCGGTCGAACCAGTTGACCAGCGACACCATGAGCGTCGCGAAACCACCGAGGCTCGACCCCAGGGCGATGAGGATGAACGACACGAAGTAGGTCGTAATGGAGTTGACCTGACTGAACATGAAGAAGCCCAGACCAAATATCAGGGTGCCGACAGTGAGGATGATGCGTGGGCCGAATTTGTCGACCAGCCACCCCTGCAGGGGGCCGAGCAGGCCGCTCTCTAAGCGCGTAAGGGCGAACGCCAGGGACAATACTGACATGCTCCAGCCGAACTCTTCCTGCAGCATGACCGCGTACGCGCCATAGGAATGCATCCACGTCATCGCCGCAAGCCACTGGATACCGCCGCATGCTGCCACTATCCACCAGCCGTAGAAGACCTTGCCACGAGGACGAAACAAGGCGTTCATCCGTGGCTTCAAAGTGCGCAATCCTCGAAGCATCGACCCATGATACGTGATTGCATGGCTGGCTGTTATATTTGTCGGCTCACAAGTCAGGAACCGCGGCATTGAAGGCAGAAACGCTCCTACCCCTGGGCAAGCTTGACCCGGGATTGCGCGCGCCGGAGGCAAGCTTGGACCTTCGCACCGTCGCGAGCGATGCTCGGCTCGTTGAGGAGCTTGGCTATCATTCGTTGCTCATGGAGGAAACCAAGGACGATCCGTTTCAGGTACTGGCGTTGGCCGCCGCCGCCAGCGAGCGGGTGCACGTGGGCACCTCGGTGGCCATCGCTTTCGCTCGCAGTCCATTCGTAATCGCTCAGGCCGCGTGGACTGCGCAGAAAATAAGCCAAGGGCGTTTCGAGCTGGGTCTGGGTTCCCAGGTGAAAGGGCACATTCGCAGGCGATTCGGTTTGCCCTGGCATCCGCCGGGACCGTGGATGCGAGACTTCGTGGGGGCGGTTAGATCCATCTGGCACAGCTGGCAGACCGAATCGCCGTTAGCTTACGAGTCGGCGCGCTACAACTTGAACCTGAGCGTGCCCCTGTTTACCCCGGCGCCAATCAAATGTCCGCACATTCCGATCCAGGTCGCTGCCGTCAATCCGTACATGGCGAAGGTGGCCGCCCAGGTGGCTGATGGTGTTCGTCTGCATCCGGTGTGCAGCCCCAGGTACATTACCGACGTTATTCTGCCCGCCATCGATCCGCTACGCGGCGCTGACTTTGAAGTGTGCTTGAAGCCGCTGGTGGCGGCGGCGCGAACCGAACAGGAGCTGGTAGCTCGAATTGAGGTAGCACGTCAACGGCTGGCGTTCTATTGTTCCACGCCGGCGTACAGCGCCGCGTTCGACGTGTTCGGCCTGCAGGATTTGTGCGCCGAACTCGCCCAGCTTGCGCGTGCCCAGCGCTGGGATGATATGGCGACGCGGATCAGTGACGATCTGCTGCGCACTTGCGTGGTAGTGGCGTTGTACGATGATCTGGCTGCAACCATACGGCAGCGCTATGACGGCATGATCCAGCGCATCGAGGTAAGCATTCCAGTGGACACACCCAGCGATCGCGAGCAATTGGCATCCATTGTCCAGGCAATCCAGTGATGCAGGACCCGTCGCACAAAAACGCACTGGTGTTGAGCGGCGGCGGTGCACGTGCCGCGTATCAGGTGGGTTGCCTGAGATACATTGCCAAGGAGATGCCGGAGTACCGGCCGCAGATCCTCACGGGCGTGTCCGCTGGCGCTATCAACGCCGCACATCTGGCAGGTTACCGCGGCTCCTGGGCGGAAGCTGTGTCGCAGCTGAGCAATCTGTGGCTTAGCCTGGACACTGACCGTGTGTACGCGACTCAGTTCAGCAGCGTTCTGCGGCGTGTGTTGACGTGGGGCCTGCGGGTAATGAGCGCTGGGCGCATCGGCAATAGTTCACTGCGTGGCATGGTAGACAATCGCCCGCTGCGAGAGTTCCTGCGCGCCACGCTGCCGATGGAAGACGAGCGCATTCTCGGCATCAAGGAAAATCTGGCCGAAGGCGTGCTCGAATCCCTGGCGATCATCACGACCAATTACGGTAGCGGTCGGTCTGTGGCCTGGGTGGAAGGAATGGAAGACATGTTATGGGGACGCGGGCAGCTACGGGCGCGGGGAACGCAGATGACGTTGGACCACATTATGGCGTCGGCTGCTTTGCCGATGTTCTTTCCAGCAGTAAACCTGGATTCTGGCTGGCATGGTGACGGTGGTGTGCGCTTGACCGCGCCGCTTTCTCCAGCCTTGCACCTGGGCGCGACTCGAATACTGGCGGTTTCACCCCGTGCCACGCCGGTGGTTTCATTACCGCAGGATCTGCGACAGCCATACCCATCACCCGCACAGATCGCCGGCGTATTGCTCAACGCCGTGTTTCTAGACATGTTGGACTACGACGCGCTGCAGATGAATCGAATCAATCAATTGGTTGCTGGGTTGCCGGAAGATCAGCGCAACGGCTTTCGGCAGGTTGACGTCATGGTGCTGAGACCGCGTGAAGACCTGGGTATGCTGGCGCAGGAACACGAGCTGAATATGCCGCGTGCGTTCAGGTTCTTTGAGCGAGGGTTGAACCACAAGGACGAGCGCTCTGCGGATGCGCTGAGCATGGTAATTTTCGAACCGGAATACCTGGCCTTACTGATTCGCCTCGGCGAAGAAGATACAGCCGCGCGCCACGACCAGATCAAAGCGTTTCTCAGCGGCGAGGCGAGCGGCGTTGATGTCTGGTGAGATGGCGCGGATTACAGGTCGTAGCAGTTGGCGTAGTAGGTAACCGTGCCTGACCAATCCGAGAATATAGCTTTGATACCCACCTTTGCGCGCAATGCGTGCAGGACTTCTAACATTTTTCCTTCGTGTGACATGAAGCCTGCCAGGTTGGCGTACATCCAGTTGCGTGGATCGCTTGCGTCTCCCGCCTCGAAAGTCCAGGTCACTATCTCCAGGCCCGCCCGTCTGGCATAGCGGGCATAGTCGCTCGCCTGCAATTCTCCGCTTGCGTCGAGGTTCAGCAACATAGGCATGGGCGGTGCTACAACGTTGATGCCAGCTTCTTTGAGTTCCCGCATGTTGCTTAAGGATGGGACGAAATTCGGGTCCCGACCGCGCGGGTCCAGGAAAAGCGCGCCGCGCGCGAACTCTGGGTGGACTTCCAGCCAATGGCGTAGGACGTCCATGGAGAAAGACTGAGGCCAGACCTGGCCCGGGTCAATGCCGGCCCGTTCGTATGCGCGAACCATGCGGCTGGCGAAATCTGAGCGCGTCACGCCTTTGAATGGCATTTCTACCTGTGCGGCTTTCAGTTCTGGAATCATCGCGACGCCCAGGGCTTTGAACAGAGCAATGCTCTCGTCGTGGGTCACCAGCGCGCCGCATGTCCGTGAATCGGTGCGGGCCAGCCGTGGTGGCGGGACAGCCAGGTATTCATCGATGCTGGTCGCCTGGGCATTCACGCGATCGTGGCGTCCGCAGAGTGATTTGAATTGCGCGGACGTTATATCGCTTGTGCAGCACCTCGCTTGCGCTGGCTCGGTGGTGGTCGCGCCGCGAAACCCGGTTGTGCATTGGCCCGCGAGCTCAGTCTGGAGGATGTTGGTGGTGCGATGCAGGTCGCACTGCGAGTGACGGCACACCAGGACCAGATCTTTGGTAAACGTGACGTCGCACTCAATGAACCCTGCGCCCATGCTTGCAGCAGCGATGTACCCTTCGCGGGTGTGCTCGGGGTAACCTAACGGCGCGCCTCGATGAGCAATGGAAAAGCGCGTGCGCTCAAACGGGCCGTTTTGACAACTCAGAAGACGGTGTTTCAGGGGTGAGTCAGCCAGTGAGCCTGCCAGCTCTAACGGCCGATTGGATGGATCAATGCTCGCACACGCGTTGCTCAGCAGTAGCATCAGTGCGCAGGCGACCCGGATAGAAAGTCCCATAGGCGGATGCATTGTGAATGACGTCTTAGTATTGCAGAGTTTTCGAGATCATGACGCTACTTCATGGATCGGCCGGTGTATGCAGTCCGTGCGCGCCTGGTGCGCAACCCAGGGTTATGCCTACGCGTTTGCCGGCGATGACCTGTTCGCCCGTTTGCCAGACTGGTATGCCGAAAAAGTTGGCGAGCGCAAACCCATAGCGGCGGATCTGGCGCGACTGTTGTGGATTGAGGAAAAGCTTCGCCAGGAGCGTGCGCGGACAGTGGTGTGGCTGGACGCCGACGTGTTCGTCTTGGCGCCGCAACAGCTCGAAGTGAACCTCAGCACGAGCTGCGCTTTTGGCTATGAATACTGGTTGCAACCTAATGCCGCGAAACCGGGCTACCGGGTCCACAAGAACGTTCACAATGCCTATTGTGCGTTTCGTCAGGATTGCCCGATATTGCCCTTTCTGATCGAGGCTGTGCAGCGCATGGTGCGCAGGGTGGACCCACATGCCATGGCGCCACAGTTTGTGGGTCCGAAACTACTGACTCATCTGCACAACACCGTCGGATTCGAAATTGATGCACGCTTTGGCTCCATCTCCCCGGCGCTGGCGGACGCGCTGCTCGCGGATGATAAACCGACGTTGGATCTAGTGTTGCGCAAGCTGCCGCGCCCCATGCTGGCTGCTAATCTGTGCGCCTCATTGCGGGCCGAGGGTGATGAGCGCACCCACGATCTGTTGGATCGGCTACAGAGCGTTAGAAGTGGGCTGAAATAGACAAGGAGCCGAACACATCGCGCTCGTCCTGATGCGTAAACTCACGCGTGCGGTAGATATATGAGTAGGCGAGGCGGAACTTGTCGTTGTTCCAGACGAAACCCGCCTGCAGGTCGCCAACAAAATCCTCTTTCTCGACGGAGTGGCTGCTGTTGAAGTTATTGCCCTGCAGGAAAAGGTTATGGGCGACGTAGCGCACGTCGATGCCGGCGAACAGATACCAGCTGACGCCGCTCATGCGTTCGTAGAACTGAGAGACCGGCAGGCTTGGTCTGACACGCGGCGGGCCGTAGTCGTGATCCAGACCCCGGCCGATGCGAACCATGCCGCCCGCGCCGATATACGTCAGCGGTGTACCGAGGGCACCGCTTGCATGCGGTAGCAGATCAACCTCGAGCTTGTTGTTGAAGGTCTTGCTACGCGCCAGGCGTAGCCATTTCTTCTCATAGGCCACGGACAGCACCGGTTCGTTGTCGAGCTGGTGGTCCCAACCGTTGGCCTCGTCGCTGCCGATTTCGCGGTGCAAATTGTTCTGAATGACTTTCGCGCGTGCGCCGGGGCCGACTAGGCCCAGACTCAATCGCCAGGTCTCGACCTCGTCGGCGTTCTCGGTAGTGAAGCCGGCTGCGAGGTAGACATGGCCTGCGTAAGGGCGATCGTCTTCGAGCAGTTCTGTGGCGATGATGTTGGTAGGCGTGTAGATTTCGTGCCCCAGCGAGACAGATACATGCATGCGATCATCGTCGTCGATGCCCGGGAAGCGAATGCCCAGCTTCTTGAGACGTTTCGGACCTTCGTTTATGCCGCTGACGTAGTTCAGCATGACTCCGGACGTGTAGTGCCGATCGGAGCCGGTAAAAACATCGTTTTCGACCAATACGTTAAGGACGCTGTCGGCGTTAACCCGCGTCACAGTGCTCACCGCTACCAGCGCCAGTACTGCAGGCCGCAGACGACGCAAAGCACCTTGTCTATGATTTGTGTATTCCGGCGCGGACACTACAATAGCCAACCGTTTTCGAACGCGCAAAATACAGACCAGAAAAGCAAGAGGGAAGGACTAATGCATACCTTTGCAGATCCGTTAGCACGCGCGGTGCAGATCGCCGCGGACAAAGTAGCACTGATCGACGGCAGCCAGACGTTTACGTTTGGCGAATTACAGAACCGATGCGCCAGACTGGTCGCCGGTTTGCGCGGTCTCGGCCTGGAGAAAGGCGATCGGGTCGCCATCCTGGCTGACAACTGTCATGAATACATTGAAACCTACGTGGGAGCCCCGTCAGGCGGTTTGGTGGTGGTGCCACTGAATACTCGTCACGCTGAACCGGAGTTACGCTATGCGTTGGAGGATTCACAAACCAGAGTGCTCATCACGGATCGCGATGTTTCGGGTTTGGCCGATACCGTGGAACGGGTCATTAACGTTGGCGCGGAGTATGAGGCGCTGCTTGACGCGGAGCCTGCAGGGTTGGGCCAGGACCTGGTCGAAACGGATCTCGCTGGATTGTTCTACACCGGCGGCACAACCGGCAAGTCGAAGGGTGTGATGCTCAGCCACCGCAACCTGATTGCCAATACTTTCCATTGGCTTACCTCGGTGCCGCAGAGTTCGAAGGACGTCACCCTCATCATGGCGCCGCTGTTTCATGCGGCCGGTTCCAATGGGGTATTGGGTTCCATATGGACCGCGGGATGCCAGATAACCCTTGGCACGTTCAACCCCGGGGAAGTGTTGGATCTTATCGAAAAGTACAACGTCAGTCTTACCCTGGGGGTGCCGACAATGCTCGCTGCCATGGCCGAAGAGCAGCATGCGAATCCACGCAAGGTTGACAGCGTGCGTTCGGTTGCCCACGGAGGATCACCGATTGCAACCGAGGTGGTCCGGCGTACATGGACCGCATTCCCAAGCGCTGAGATGATTGAGGTGTATGGCGCGACGGAGCTGTCTCCGCTTACCACCGCATTGCGGGACGAGCAGGATCTGTTGGACAACGATCGCGCGCGATCGTGTGGCCAATCGATTCCAGGCACCGATGTGCGCATTCTGGATACAGATGGCTTGGAGGTGGGCAGGGGTGAAATCGGCGAAGTTGTGGTGCGCGGTCCCAACGTGATGGTCGGGTATTGGAACAAGCCCGAACAAACCGCGGCAGTGCTCAAAGATGGCGCTTACTGGACCGGCGATCTGGGTTACATGGACGATGAAGGATACGTATTTCTAGTTGACCGCAGCAAAGACATGATCGTGTCCGGTGGTGAGAACGTTTACTGCACTGAAGTGGAAGAGGTGCTGTACCAGCATCAGGCCGTGCTGGAAGCCGCCGTGTACGGAATCCCGGATGAGAAATGGGGCGAAGCGGTGCATGCCACTGTTGTGCCCCGCGCTGAGCACAGCAATGTCGCGCCGCAAGAATTGATTGATTTCTGCAGGGAGCGTATCGCCGGCTACAAAGTCCCCAAGGGGGTCGCGATACAACAGGATCCGCTGCCAAAGTCCGGGCCAGGGAAAGTGCTCAAGCGCGAACTGCGCGCACCGTATTGGGAAGATGCTGATCGGTCGGTAAACTGATTCGAGTCGGACGGCGGTCAGATTGTTCCAGGTCGTTCATTGCGTTGCTGCTGATTTGCTGGATACGGAGATCACGATCTTGCCGCGGTGCTGCGCGTTGCCGAAGCGCGCAATGGCTTCGGGCACTTCACTTAGCGCGTAGGTTCCATCGATCTCCAGCCTCAGCCCCCGGGTCTCGAAAAAGCTGTTGATGTAGCTCAGATCAGAGTTGGGTTTCAGTGCGACAATGCTGACTTGCTTGCGGAAAAATCTGGCAATGGGCCAACTGGCGCAGACCAGTTGCAGCATACGCAACACATTTCCGCCGACCGTGACGTAGCGGCCACCTGATTTCAGCGCGCGCAGGTAGCTGAAGGGCGAGCGGGTGGTCATTGTGTCGAGAATAAGGTCGTATTGTTGGCTGTCGCGGGTGAAGTCCTGGATCCTGTAGTCGATGACATGGTCGAAACCGATGTCGCGAAGCATGTCGAGTTTGGCGGCGCTGTCCACCCCTGTTACCTCCGCATTGTATTGCTTGGCGATCTGCACGCCGATGGTGCCCACCCCACCCCCTGCACCATTGATGAGGACCTGCTCTCCTCGGTCTAGCTGGCCAATATCCACCAGACCCTGCAATGCGAGCATGGCGGCATGTGGAAGTGCGGCGGCCTGCTCGAAGGTCATGCCCGCCGGTTTGCTAGCCAGGGCGTGCTCCGGCACGCACACGTACTCAGCGAAACCGCCGAATCCCGACTCAGACAAATCGCCATAGACGTTGTCTCCAGGTTTGAACATGGTGACTTGTTGCCCCACCGCAACCACCGTCCCGGCCACCTCTGCACCAAGAATTGAGCATCCTGGCGTGCTAAGGCCGAACATCAGACGGTAAACGTAGGGTTTGCCACGAACGAAACACCAGTCCCAATCGTTGATCGAGCTCGCATGGACTTCGACTAGAACCTCATCGTCTTTGGGTTGCGGTTTGTCCACGTCCTGAAGCTGAAGGTCCTCAGGTGGTCCGTAGTGACTTAAGACAATGGCTTTCAATCGCTTTCCTCTGGCCAGGTGAAGCGTCTGTGTTGCGCCAAGCTTAACTGTTCTACTGCGTCACTAAAGCCCCAATGCGCTGCGTGGGACGATCTGTTGGTTTTCGGTTGAAACAGGCGCAGAATCCATATTGGGGGTTGAGAAATGGTTAAAGGTATTTCGCAGCTAGGACTTTTCTACGCGGTTTTGGCCTGTGCATCGCCCTCGATTGTTCACATCCAATCTAAAACAAGGAATTTCCATGGAAATTAACAAGTCAGCACGAAAACTCGTGTGTGCGATGTCGTTGGCGTTTGCCTTCGTCGGCGTCAACGCATTCGCCGATGCGCACGAAGCACCACCCCCGCCCGGGGCACTCGAAGGATTTTTCTGTAGCTACAATGACGGCAAAGACCGCGGTGATCTGGACGCGGCTACCGACTTCTATCAGAAACAAGCTGCAAAAGCCGGCATCGATCTACCAGATGCCTTTTTGTGGACTGCGAATAAGGGTCAGGTAGGCGTCGATATCGCCTGGTTTAACGTTTATGAGAGCCTGGTCGCGTTTGGCGAGGCCGACGACGCGAGCCTTGGCTCTACGGAAATGGCCGCAACTCAGGCTCGCTTCGATAGCGTGGGCAGTTGTAACACCGTTCTCGGCGCGGTGACACCGGTGTATCAGGGCGAAACTGAGCCCGCTTTCGACGGCAGTACGTCGGTCGCAACGTATGCATGCAATCTACGTCCAGGTGTTGGTTTTGGCTCGCTGGGCGACCTTAACGATCACATTGCTGCGTTCAACGCGGGCATGGGCGAAGACGCGCTGAGTGCCGTGTTCCAAGTGGTGCCACAGGTGGGGGATCAAAGGACTCCTGATGTCGTGCTGTTCGCGGTGAGCGAGGGTACTACGGCATGGACGCGCCACCTGAACGCGATCGCGACCACGCCCGCAGGCCAGGCGACCGCTCGCCATTTCAACGCGGTCCTGGATTGCGGTGTGAACTTGTGGCGCGTTGAGCAGATCGTGGGTGGCGAATAGGGTGAGATTACCGGGTCTACCTGATTCCGGTCCCGTCTGGGGCCGGACTCGTTACATTCAATTACATTATGTAAAAAATATTGACGATAATGGGCTGATGATCGCTACAAATTGTAAGATGTTCTTACGCCCGTAGATTCCTTCTTCTCGTAAGCTACTGATTTTTAATACTTTGTACAGTTGGCATTATACTTGCTTAGATAGAGGTGGGTAAGTAGTACAAAGGAGTAAGAGTGAAGTTTATCCAAGCAATTTCAATTGTATTAGGAATGGTCCTGGCGGCGAACGCGTCTGCTGGGTGGATGATTTATGATGAATCGACTACGGCAATCAATGGAGCTATCAATCCAGGGCCCGCCAATTCGGCGACCGCTGGACCGGCCAGCCAGAGCCCCGCGAACGTCAAGGTCTGGTTAGACAACTTGACCGGCGGCGCCTCGGGTTCGGTGGGTTTGATTGACTCTGGCGATTCAACACCGTCGACGATCACGGGCATCGTGTCGGGGTACGTTGTACTGCACTATGGTAACTATCAGGGAACTGATTTCGATCTGCCAGGTGGAGAGCACAACCTCAACATCGCATATGTCTGCGACTCGGATTGCGGTACTTTTACCGGCTACGATACGAGAGGCCTGAGCGGCTATCGCGTGTACGGCGTTCCTGAACCAGGATCGTTGGCGCTGATGACCCTCGGACTGGTCGGACTGGCTTTCAGCCGCAAGCGCAAATAAACCTCTGTCGAGGTCTATCTCGCTTAAAATGGCCGCATCTGATGATGCGGCTTTTTTTTGCCTTCGCTCGGGCCGCTAGTCGTCCTTCATACCCACAAACAGACCAATCAACGCAATCATGCCGCCGTAGCGGAACGCGGATTCCAGAACCGGCCCGCGCATAGCATCGGAACGCCACAATTCGAACCAGCTCTCTGCGATCGCTATAAATCCGCCGAACAGCATGACGACGGCTAGCGCGCAACCAACCAGCGCGAACTCCTTGGCGTTTGCAAAACTCGCTGCAGATAATTCGCGCGCCTGCCACATGGTCACTGCGCCCATCAGACACAGGACGAATACCGTTAATTTGGATAGTGTTATGAATAGGGCGCCGAGCCAGATAACGATGGGGTTGCTGGTGGCTTGCCAGCTCTCGGGCCCTCCATCAAAGGTCACCATCGATGTTGCTGCGCCCACAGCGCCTACGGTTCCCTCCCAGTCGGTAATGTTCAATATGGCGCCAACCAAACCCCAAAGTGAAACGGTTAGCACGAGCGAGACTTTCATCAAACGTAACAAGATCCTGCACCTCCCTGATACATGGTTGTTCGCTCATTTCATTCGGCGTGGGAATTTGCGATCCCGTGAATGCTAAATGGTGCCCCGTTTGGGAGAAAACACAAGGAGGAACTATGGTGACCGGGTTACGTTAACCCCCAAACGATTCCATTCGCACCCGATCTCGCGGGATACCCGCAGTGTTGGCCGCCTGTAGAAAGCCTCTAGTCAGCCTGTCTGGGCCACAGATGTAGATGACCGCGTCCCGCGGCGTCGAGGCCAGAATTGCTTCGAGGTCCATGCGCGTGCCCTCATCGTGGCTGTAAAAGCTGGTCTGAGAAGCAAACTTGTCTCCCAACTCGTCACGGAAAGCCATTGTCCGGCGACTGCGTGCGGCATAGTGAACTTCGAACTCGGCGCCACGAGCAAGCAGGGTATGCGCCATGGCCTTTATCGGCGTGATGCCTATGCCGCCAGCAATCAGGACGCTCGGGCGCGGGTCACAGTGCAAGGCAAAGTGGTTGGCGGGGGGGTCCACTTTCAGCGTGAGGCCAAGGTGGTAGCTCTGGTGCACAGCCATGGAACCGCCAGCGCCAGCATCGTCCCTGCGCACGGCGATTTCCCACACATCCTTACGTGCCGGGTCGGATGCGATGCTGTAGTGCCGCTCGGTTATCGCACCGCCCGCCAACCGCGCCGGAACCATAAGATGAGCACCGGCTTCAAACTCTGGAAGCGCCTCGCCATTGGCATGCGTGAGCTCGTATGCGCGCACCTCTGGCGTAACCTGGCGCATACCGCTAACTACAAGTTCGAGGGGGCCTGCGCCGAGGATGGCGCCTGTCTCAGAGGCCGCCTCCGTCTGTATAGCCTGGGAGGCCTCGTGAGTTGCTGAGGTGGGTCGCTCTTGCGTGCGGGTCTGGTCGAGCTGCGAGCGAAGCTCTGCTTCGGTATATCGTGGGGTAATGTGCGCCGGACAATTCCAGTCGAATCCCTCGATAGTGATGATAAACGCGCGCTCAATTTGAACGGGGTAATCGTCGTTGGCCAATCGAGCGAGTGTATCGTCATCAGTAGCGTCGACAATTCGAACACGACCCAGCATTTTGAGGCGTCGGCGATTCGGGTAGTCCATAAAGAATAATGAGACCCGGTCATCGGTCCTGAAGTTGCCGGTGCTCACGTACTGGCGATTTCCGGAATAGTCGGCAAATCCGATGCTGTGGTCATCGAGCACTTTCATAAACCCGGCGGGTCCACCGCGGTGCTGCACGTAGGGCCAGCCGGATTCACTGACGCTGGCCATATAGAAGCTGTCACGTGCTTCAATAAACTCGGTTTCGCGAATAGTCAGGGCATGGGCGTTCGCCGTCGCCGCGCCCATGGCGGCATAGGTTTCGCGGCTGCCTGCGTCGCGTTGTAACTCCACAACAGTGGGTGTGAAGGCAATGTCGTGGTAGCTGTGCGTCATGTTGCTGTCCTCGTTGGGGCTGACAGTGAGGACTTTGGCCTATATGTTTATTCGAAAGAATAGGTTAGATTGTCAATTCATTATTTCTAAAAATGGAATAATCGTGGATAGACTGCAACAGATGAAGGTATTTGTGGCGGTAGCCGAGGAGCAGGGCTTCGCTGCGGGCGCTCGCCGCCTTCGTCAGTCTGCGCCGACGGTGACGCGCGCGGTCGCCGGTCTGGAACAGCACCTTGGCGTCAAATTGCTGAATCGCACCACACGATATGTACGCGCGACCCAGGCGGGGCTGCGCTATCTGGAGGATGCGCGCCGGATCCTCGCGGACGTGGACGCGGCGGAAGATGCCGCCGCGGGGATAAACGCCGAACCCAGGGGTGTGTTGTCGGTTACCGCGCCGGTACTGTTCGGCCGCCAATTCGTTGTGCCCTGCATTGTCGACTATCTGCAGAAATATCAGAACATGCAGGTGAACGCGCTGTTCCTCGACCGCACCGTGGGCCTGTTGGAAGAAGGTCTCGATGTGGGCGTACGCATAGGTGACTTGCCGGATTCAAGCTTGCGTGCGCTGCGGGTGGGCGCTATACGTCGCGTTCTGGTTGCTTCTCCTTCTTACCTGAACGATCACGGTCGATCTGAGACGCCACAAGCGCTAGTGCTGCACACTACTATTGCGTCCAGCGCGGGCAGCTTCGCCGCGGGTTGGCGTTTTCGTTCGAACGGCAAGGAACACTCGATGCGCCTGCATCCGCGATTGACCGTGACAACCAACGATGCCGCTATACAAGCGGCGTTGGAAGGCCTGGGCATAACCAACGTATTGTTTTATCAGGTCGCGGACGATATTGCGGCGGGCCGCCTGGAAGTCGTGTTGGCGGAACATGAACTGCCGGCGCGGCCAATTCACGTTATTCATCGTGAGGGCGCGCACTCTCCGAACAAAGTTCGAGCCTTCATCGATCTGGTGGCGACACGGCTGCGTGCCGAGGAATCGTTGAATCTTTAAACGAATCGCGGCGAGGGCCGACTCGCTTTCATTGGTTTGGGTAACTGTGCGACTGGCACCCAGACACGCAGCGTTGTAGATTGAAGGTTCTAGGTTAGGTCGATGCGTGGGGGGATCATGATCGTACTGGCAGGGACGAGTAGAGGTGTGTTCGCGGTTGAACCGGACGGGGTCCGGCGCGTACTCGAGTGTCGCGGCGTTCGCGAAATTGTCAATATCGATGGCCGCTTGTTTGCCGGAACTGGCGCAGGCCTGTTTGCTTCGGATGATGGCGGGGAAAGCTGGCGGGAGTGTGGCTTGTCCGACCATGCCGTGTGGCAAATTCGCAGCGCGCCAGACGGTGTTCTATACGCCGGCACCCAGCCTGCGGCGCTGTTCCGCAGCGAAGATCAAGGCGACACGTGGCAGGAAGTAGAAGCATTCGCCAACGCTCCGGAAGCGTCTGAGTGGTGCATCCCGGTGGAGCCGGTCCAGCCTGGTCAGGCACGTGCATTGGTGGTCGATCAAAACGATCCGCAGCGTATGTGGGTCGGTGTCGAAGTGGGTGGCATCATGCAATCCGAGGATGGTGGTGCTACCTGGAATTTAACGCTGCCTGGCGATAATCCTGATCTGCATATGATGTTCGCTCACCCGGCTAAGTCCGATACGCTTTTTGCCTCTACCGGGTATGGCCGCCTGGACGGGGTCGCGGAAATGATTGAAGGCAACGCCGGCATGTTTCGTTCCGACGACGGCGGCGCGAACTGGCGCTATATCTGGAAGGGCATCACGCCTCGCTACTCGCGCCCCTTGTGTATTGATCCGCGCGCGCCCCATGGTATGACTGTGGCGAGCGCGCCCACGGCGTTTTCCAATTACAAGCAGGAAGGTGGCGCTGGTGCGATGCTGTTTCGGTCCGACGACGAAGGTGAGAGCTGGCGTTCGCTGTGCGACACCGAGCACTCTCCATCGCGGGTGAACTTTCACGGCCTGACGCCGGACCCCGAAAACGTAGGCGGCGTGTTGGTAGGCAGCGACAACGGCGAGGTGTGGCAGGTGAGCGACACAGCGCGGTGGCGCTGTGTGGGTACTGGTTTGCCTGCGGTGCTGTCACTTTACGCAGCATGAGATATTTTCAACTGGCTGCAAGGTAGCAATGAACAAGGGCGAAACCGTCGTCGGCACGGGCGGCGAACTGCTTATGCATCAGCTGGTGTCCCAGGGTGTCGAGTATGCGTTCACCAATACCGGCAGTGCGGAAGCGGGATTTTTTGATGCATTTCTGACCGTACCCGGGGTGCAACCCATACTGTTGCTCAATGAGTCCCTGGTGTTGTCTGCGGCAGACGGGTATGCGCGAGCGTCCCGCCAACCCGCATTCGTCAATGTGCACCTGGCCGCAGGCACTCGACAAGGCTCTGGTCAGCTCTACAACGCGTACTTTGACGGCACGCCGATGGTGGTGACAGCCGCCATGCGCGATAACGGTTCGTTCGGTGATCACGCCACCCTTGGCGTCAGCCGCGGTTTTGCCCAAATGAATACGGTACAGGACGTCACCAAAGCGCGTTGGGAAGTGCGCGATGCGCGCGGTATCCCCATGGCTACCCGCCGCGCCTTCAAGGAAGCTCTGAGCATGCCATCCGGGCCGGTGTATCTGGCGTTTGCAGGCGAGGCGCTGGATGCCCAGGATGTCGAGGGCGTCATTCGTCCTGGCGAGGCGCTGACCACAGCGCAAGCGCCGGAACCCCAGCTCCTCGAGCAGATCCATGATGCTTTGTTGAACAGCGAACGGCCGCTGCTGGTGGTTGGCCCGGATGTGCCCAATGCCTCGGCGCAGCAAGACATCCTCGATCTGGCGGAGAATTATGCGCTGCCGGTAGCTGTGGGCTTTTTCGATTATGGCTCGTTTCCCCGTGCGCACCCGAATTTCGTCGGCATGGTGGACATGTTGCGCGATGAAGGCGAGTACGATGTGGTTTGTTGCGTAGGATACCGGCCGAACACGCGCTCCAATCCCAGCGACGAGCGTTTCCGCAACGCGTTTAAGATTGGTGTCGGACACGATCCCGCCATGCTCGGAGGTACTTTTGCGCTTGATGTGCACCTGTGGGCGAACGTCAAGCCTGCACTGGCGGCACTCAATGCCTTATGGAATCCTGCGGACGCGAATTTGCAGCAACTGGCACAACGTCGCACTGAGCTCGCCGCGCAGGGCGCAACGCGCCTGAGCCAGCAGCATGAAGACGCCTTGTCACATGTTAACGAAAGTCCCATCCACCCCGATTTCCTGGGCCATCGCATGGCACAAATGCTGGCGCCCAACACGACTTTGGTTTCAGAGAACTTCAACGCCGCTGACCACCTGATGCCGTTCGGCTTCGAGCAGGATGACTGGCGCCTGGTACGCGCATATGGTGGCAGCCTGGGCTACGGAGTCGGCGGCGCCGTCGGCGCCCAGTTAGCTACCCCAGAGCGTCCTACTGTTCTCAGCATCGGTGATGGGTCGGTGATGTACAGCGCCTCTGGCTTCTGGAGCATGGCGCGTTACGGTTTGCCCATCATTACCGTGGTGTGGAACAACATGCAGTACCAGACTGTACGGGCAAATTTCGCACGTTGGGGTGGCAACATGAAGGATCAGAATAAGTATCCGGAGACGTTTCTTGGCGACCCGGCCATAGACTTTGTGCTGCTCGCCAAGGCACAAGGCATCGAGGGCCAGCACGTATACGAACCCGCGGAGCTGGATGCAGCGCTTACTCGGGCGCGGGAAGTGCAGGCTGCTGGTGAGCCCTACTTGTTGGACGTGCACATCACCAATGTCGGCGCCGGGGCCGACCAGAGCTGGTACAAAGCGTTCAACCTGATGTCCTGATGAGACGCTGGATACTCGCCGCATTGCTATTGCTAGCGGCCGCATCGGCAGGCGTATACATATTCTCAACGCAGATCATTACCACCACGTTAAGCTGGATAGCCGCGCGCGAGGGAGTGGCAGTTCACGATCTACGCATCCGGCGTGTCGGTTCGCGCAGCATGTTCATCCAACGCGTGGTAGCCGACTTCGAAGATGTATCGATCAGTGCCGCGGACGTTGAGATCAACTACGACCTGACCAGAATGGCTGGCGTTCAGACGTTCACCGCTGTCTACGTCGACACGCTTAAGATCCGCGTCTCCCTGACAAACGGTGCCCGGAACGTCGGCGACGCAGCGCGGCCTGTGGCCTTACCCAACGAACTCGACCTGTTGGCGGTGTTTGGCGCGTTACCCGAGGTGAGCGTCCGCCAGGTTCAAGTTGAGATCGACGATCCGGCATTTGTCGGCTTAGGCAGTCTCGACCTCGACCCTACGCGCGCCAGTTTCGACCTGGCAGGTGTGGAACCGGAGATGGCCAGAGGGCTACATGTCGACGGCGTGATACGGCCTGACCGAAGCGTGGATCTTTCATTTTCGGATGGCACCCCCAGGCCGTTTCTGCAGGTGCAAGCGACCACCGTAGACGAGCAGGTTGATGTGAAGGGCCGCGTCGAGCTGAGCGGCTACCCCCTTGAACTGATAAGCGGATTGTTGGGCCTGCCGGTAGGTGCCGGATGGTTGCGTGGCAACCTGGTTACGAATTTCAATCTCCAGGACGTCATATCGACCCCCGAGAGCCTGAATGTGGCTGGTGACTATGCGCTCGAGTGGCGCAACGAACATGTCCAGGTCGATGCCGTGTCGGGTACATTCGACGGATCCTTGGCTAACGTGGTCACGACCCTTTCGGCCGGAGCTGTCTTGCTCCCGGCTGCGGATACGCAACTCACCATCCCGTCTAACCTCGCCGTCCAGTACGCAGATAGTGTGCTCAATCTAGGCCCGGGCTTGAGGGCCAACGTAATTCTATCTGACGGCGTCGCTCTGCAGGCAGATTTCGGTGGCGTCGACATGGCGATGGGCGATGACGCTGTGAGCCTGAAGGCCGACGCGGCATTCAAACTGTCCGTCGACGAACTGGCGTCTCGCGGCTCGGCGAGCGCCAGTGTGGCTGTAGTAGGAGATCAGGTAGAGGCGGACGTTGACATCGTCGTGGCTCAACTGAAGCTTCCTTTGCGCGTCAGCTACAACATCGAAAGCGAGAGTGGCAGATTTGTCGGCAACAGCCAGACCCGCGCCGATAAACTCTTCAACGGGTTGATAGTCGATTGGCCATACGACGCGGACATCACAAGTGGAGGCATTGGTGTTGATCTGCGCGGCGTTCTAAGTGACGCCGAGGTCAACGGCGATGTTGCCGTCGAGCTGATAGATGCGACCGTAAGCTTCGGCGCGTACGAACTGAACAACACCAACGCCAAACTGGATTTCGGCTTTGCACCTGCTGGCGTGGTTCTACGCCCATCGATGGTGCGCGCTGCTGCAGTCGACGTGGGCGTGCCAATAAAGGATATCGAAGCACAAGTGGCTTGGCGGGAGGATGTGGTAGATCTTCACCGCGCTAGATTCAATGTGTTGGGTGGTAGCGTGAGCGTGGCTCCGACTCGCTATGATCTGACGGACGAAAGCGCTTTCGTAGAAATGACCGTTGCTGATGTCGACCTGGCCGAGGTGCTGGCGCTGGAAGGTGAAGAGATCCGCGGGAGCGGGCGTCTGTTTGGCAGCCTGCCGGTGCGTATACAAAACGGCGCGATCAGCATTTCCGAAGGCCGGATTCAGGCCAGTGAAGCAGGCGGTACGATTGAACTCTCACCGACCCTCGGTGTCGCTACGGGCCAGCCGGGCATTGATTTTGCGTTGCAGGCGCTCGCCGATTTTCGCTACACGGCACTCACAGCGGCCGTAGAGTTAGTGCACAATGGTGATCTGCAACTGGCGGTCAGTTTGCAGGGCAGCAATCCAGCGGTGGAAAAAGGCCGGCCAATCCACTACAACCTCAACATCAGCGAGAATATTTTTTCGCTGATGCAAGCGCTCAGCGCGCAAAGCGGGATAACGACCGATATCGAACGCCGCGTGCTGGGAGAAAAGGCCAATGAGCCAGACATCGACTCGGAGTAGCAATATCGCATGAAGCCGGCGAATGCGCCTAATCTGGCAACCACTGCAGCGTGCATAGCGTGTCTGCTCATGCTGGTGGGTGCTTGCACGCCCACCATCAAAGTCGCCACGGATGAACCTATCACCATCAACCTGAACGTGAACATAAAACACGAAATCCTGGTAAAGGTGGATAAAGAACTGGATGACTTATTCGATGAAGACAGTGAGCTCTTTTAACATGCAGAAAATAATCAAATACCTTGTTTCCTCGGCTGTGCTGCTTGCTTCGTTGAGCGCGTTCGCGGTAGACCTCGATACGGCTAAAGCTGAAGGTTGGGTAGGTGAGCGCGCAGATGGATATCTGGGGGCTGTGCAGAGCAATGCCTCGGCAGAAGTCCGTGGGCTTGTCGAGGAAATCAATGGCAAACGCAGGGCGCAGTATCAGCGCATCGCACAGCGCAACCAGATCCCGCTGCGTGACGTCGAGGTGTTAGCCGGCAAAAAGGCGATAGAGAAAACGCGCCCAGGTGGTTGGGTGTTCGTCGAGAACTGGCGGCGAAAATAGCTGTGCGCTGCGGCCCTGCCGAGCGCGATAGTTAGCCGTGTCTAACGAAGCACCGAAAACCGGTGGCTGGTATTCCCACTACGTGTTGGGTGTGCTGGTCATCGTATACATCTTCAATTTTATCGACCGCAATATCCTGTCCATTCTGGCGCAGGACATAAAGGCCGACCTTGGCGTCACCGACGCGCAAATGGGGTTTCTCTACGGCACAGTATTCGCTGTATTTTATGCCGTGTTCGGCATTCCCCTGGCGCGCTTTGCGGACGTGTGGACGCGGCGCAGTCTCATATCCGTTGGCTTGTCGTTCTGGAGTCTGATGACAGCAGCGTCAGGACTGGCCCGTTCGTTTGGTGCGCTTGCTGCTTGCCGTATCGGTGTTGGCATTGGTGAGGCCAGCGCCTCGCCCGCGGCGTACTCGATGTTGTCGGACTACTACCCGCCGCGGCTGCGCGCCACGGTTATCGCCATCTATGCGGCGGGCGTGTACATCGGTGCGGGCATTGGGATATTTCTGGGTGGCTATATTCTTGACTCCTGGGCTGCAGCCTACCCCACTGACGCGCCATTCGGGTTGAAGGGTTGGCAGGTGGCCTTCATGGTAGTAGGTATCCCAGGTCTCGTCATGGCCGTGTGGGTACGTACCCTGCGCGAGCCTCAGCGCGGCGTGAGTGAAGGCTTGGTGGCCGAACAACACCCAGCCCCTTTCAAGGTCCTGGGCAGCGAATTGATCGCGGTGTTGCCGCCGTTCAATCTCTATGGCCTTCGGCATCATCCCCGGGTGCTTGGTTTCAATCTGCTGTGCGCGCTGGCATTTGCGGTAGGAGCCTGGTTGTTAATCCTGGCGACAGGCAGCGTTGCGCAATGGATCACCACCGGCTTCGGCGTCTGGGTCACGCTCACCTGGGCGCAGTCTTTGAAGATCCGAGATCCCGCGACTTACCACATGATGTTTGGCTCCAAAGCGTTCATCTACACCATGCTGGCCTTTCCGATACTTGCCTTCGTCGGCTACGGATCGGGTTTCTGGATACCGCCGCTATTGCTGCGCATTCACGACGTCGGCGCCACCGAAGTCGGCTTGTACCTGGGTCTGGGCGCTGCGGTGGGGGGCTTTCTGGGCATTACCGCGGGCGGGATATTCGCAGACCGCCTGAAACAGGTGTTCCCGAGTGGCCGCCTGGTGTTGGGCTATGTCGTTGTGTTTGGCAAGATTCCGCTGCTGCTGATGTTGCTGTATACCGACAGCATCGTCACCGCCTATTGGGTTAACTTCGCGCTGACCGCTTTTTCTGCGTGCGCAGGGGGCGTGCCGCCGAGTACGGCCAGCGATCTGGTTATGCCGCGTATGCGCGCCGTCGCCGGGGCGTACTACATTCTCATGAATACCTTCATAGGCCTCGCGTTGGGTCCTTATGTGATGGGCGAGCTGTCCGACATGTTTCTTGCTGGGGGTATGAATGATGCGGAAGCGCTGCGCACCGCCATTGCCGTGTCCATGGTCACGCTGATTCCGGCGGTGTTGTTTCTGGTGCTGGCCCAGAAACACCTCCCTAAAGAGGAGGCGTCGCGCCTTCAGCGTGCAAGGGATCTTGGCGAAGAAGTCGAAGTCGCGGCCTGAAGGACAATTGCCGAATCACTGGGAAGAGTGACCTCAGGTACAATGGTCTGGGTGAGCTAACCTAGTTCAGGCAGGTGGGAGCAAGTTTGGACAAACCATTTTCGGCATATCAGGGCGATGAGCCCTACGTATTCGTATGTTATGCCCATGACGATGCGGGAACAGTCTATCCCGAACTCGAGCGGCTGCGCGACGCCGGGATCAATGTCTGGTACGACGAGGGCATACCGCCGGGCTCCAATTGGCGTGCACAGGTTGGCGGTGCATTGGATGGCGCTGAAAAGGTGCTGTTTTACACTTCGAACGCCTCCATGGCCTCGGATCACTGCAACCGGGAAATCAACTACGCGTTGGACGAAGACAAGAGCATCGTACCGGTACTGTTAGACGACTCGGCGATGCCTGCAGACCTGAAGATGGGATTGAGCCGGGTGCAGATGATCCATAAGCTCGAGCTCTCTGAAGATGCCTACATGCGCACCCTCACGGGTGCTCTTAGCGGAGCGGGACCCGAGCGGGACGAGCAGGCTGCGGCCAACGCCAGACCGAAGACCCGGACCGGCACAAATGCGCGCGCGGTTCTGGTTGGCGCGTTTGTCGTGATCGTGGTGGGTACTGCCTATTTGTTCTATGCGTACGATCCCGCGACGTTGACGACCTCGAAATATGTGCCGCAAACAACCGAGGTTACCCAAATGTCCGCGGTAAAACGCTCCATTGCCGTGCTGCCATTCGTGAACATGAGCTCTGATCCGGAGCAGGAATATTTTTCAGATGGGATATCAGAAGAGCTGTTGAACCTGCTGGCTAAGAACCCGGATCTCAAGGTGATCTCACGCTCCTCAGCCTTTACCTTCAAGGGTAAAGATGTGGACATCCCTACCGTGGCGGCGCAACTGGGTGTTGCCCACGTGCTGGAGGGCTCTGTCCGCAAAGCAGGCAATAGAGTGCGAATCACCGCACAGCTGATCGATGCGGAAACGGATAGCCACCTTTGGTCGGCCACCTATGACCGCGAGTTGGATGACGTATTTGCTATTCAGGATGAGATCGCCGGGGAGGTGGTCGAGCAGCTCAATGTCACGTTGTTCGGCATGAGCCTCTCGAAAAAGGACATCAACGTTGAGGCCTACACGCTATACCTGCACGCGCGCCATCTGTCGGATTTAGGTACTGGCGAGAGTCTCGAAAGTGCTGAGACGATGCTCAAGCAAGTATTAGCCGTCGAGCCCGATTATGGAGATGCCTGGCTGCAGCTAGCCAAGGTCTATTTCCGTCAAGGACAGCTCAGTGCCCTTCCGCGCGAACAGGTGGAACGTCGCAGCAAGCAAGCCCTCGAACGCGCGCGGGTTCTCGATCCAGAAAACGCGGGAGTTCACGCCACGCTTGCGCTTGATGCTATGCATGTTCAGCGTGACCTTGCGAGTGCGGCGCGGCATCTTGCGTACGCCATAGCACTGGAACCCACGAATCAGGACGTATTGATGGCGGCGTCGGATCTGGCTCTGAATCTTGGCCGTCTTGATGATGCCCGGGCGTTTTCGGAATACGTCACGACCCGGGATCCACTTTGTTCTTCGTGCTTTGCGGGCTTAGGTTCGATTTATATGTTGCAGGGAAAACTGGATCTCGCTGCCGAGGCGCTCGAGACAGCCAACCTGATAGGCACTCCGTTTAATGAAAGTAATCTGGTAGCAGCACTCATCCTGCTCCTTCAGGGTGAGCTGGAGATGAGCCTGGCCACCTGGGCGAAAGCAAGTCCCGGCCCATTCCGCACCTACGGTCAGGCCATCACCCTCTACAGTATGGGGCGCGAAGCGGAGTTTGCCGCGAAGTTCGAAGAAATGAAGGAGCAGTTTGGTGCGGACTTTCCCACCATGGTGGCGCGTGTGTATGCCTGGATGGGCGACAAAGATTCCGCCTTCGAGTGGCTGGGTCGTTACCATGTCGAGCACCCGGAACTCGGTCCGGTTATCGGCAATTACTGGGAGCTGTTGTCCGTGGAGCTGCACGGTCTGCATGACGACCCGCGCTGGCTTGAGCACCTGCGCAGGCTCGGTATCGCGCCTGAGCAACTGGCCGCGTTCGAATTCAACGTGCCGCTGCCGGCCAGCGGGTAGCGGCCAGCCGATACTTCGGCGCTAAGCAAAAAAGGAGCTAGACACACTCATGGTCGATGCGAATGGACGGAATGAAGAATACCTGGCGACCAATGGCGTTACCCTGCGAACGATCGTCGAGGGCGAGGGGCCGCTCGTCATTTTACTGCATGGTTTTCCGCGTTGCTGGTATCTGTGGCGACATCAGATCGATCCGCTTAAAGCCGCAGGGTTTCGCGTGGCAGTTCCAGACCAACGGGGCTACGGCGCCAGCAGTTGCCCGCCACGCATTGAAGACTACAACCTGCTGGAATTATCGGCGGACGTTGTCGGCCTGGCGGACGCGCTTGGTGAGGATACGTTCTACCTCGTTGGCCATGATTGGGGCTGCATTGTTGCCTGGTACACGGCGTTGCTGTATCCGCATCGACTGAAGTGTGTGATGGGATTGTCGGTACCCATGCTGAAGATTGGCCAGGATCTGGTGAACCCACCAGGTCTGGATGATGCGTTCTGGTACATACGGTATTTTCAGAACCCGGGTGTTGCTGAGCGAGAATTCGAAGCCGACGTTGATCGGACTTTCCGTTTCTTCAACGGTACGCAAGGCAGTGACGACTCTGCCCTGGTTGGCATGCGTCCCAAAGACTCCCCCATGTTTCCCGAGGGTGAACCGCCGCCTTTGTCGTCGGCGATTACCGAGCAGGATCATGCCTACTACGTGGCGTCCTATACCCAGTCCGGATTCCGCGGCCCTTTGAGCTGGTATCGCAATATGGGGCGCGTACCCTACCTGGCGCCCTGGTTGAACGACGCGAAAATTCAGGTGCCGGCCTATTTTCTCGCAGGCGGTGATGACCCGGTGTTGCAGTTCGTACCCGACAGCTACAATTCACAGGAGGCAAACTTCGCCGACCTGCGAGGCAAGCAACTGATCGATGGCGCAGGCCATTGGGTGCAGGAGGAAAAGCCGGCGGAGGTGACCGCGGCGGTGCTCGGGTTTCTCGAGTCCATTCGCACGCCGTGATTCGGGCTGAACATAGGGCCGATGTTTCGGCCATCCACGCCCTCACTGAGATTGCCTTCCGCGACATGCCCTTTTCTGATGGGGATGAGCAGGACCTGATAGACCGGCTTCGCTCGCTGGGCGCGCTGACGCTGTCGTTGGTTGCGGTTGTGGTTGGAGATGTCGTTGGCCATATCGCGTTTTCTCCGGCCACGGCCGCCGACGGCTCTCAACCCTGGTTTGCGCTTGGACCGGTATCAGTAGTGCCTGAACTCCAAGGTCAAGGCATCGGTTCTGCCTTGATAGAACGAGGTCTCGAGATCATTAAAGGCCAAGGCGCACTGGGTTGTATCCTCACGGGCAATCCGCAGTACTACCGAAGGTTTGGTTTTGAGCTCGCGCCGGGCAATGCGCCTTCCGGGGAGCCAGAACAGTATTTCATGTTGAAACTCATCGCGTCGCCGCCCACGGCGTGCACGCTGCATTTCCATGAAGCTTTCCATGAGGATTTCGGACGCTGACAGGAACGGCGCGAGGCAGCCGGATCGCGCACGCTAGGGTGCGGAAACCCGTGCAACGATTCGCAGCGGACCGCCGCTGCCGCCCTCGATCTTGGTTGGCAGGGCCACCACAAAGACGCCGCGCGCGGGTAACTTATGCAGGTTGGCGACGTTTTCGAATGCGGGGACGTTTGCGCCCATGAGTGCTACGTGGCTGGCAAAGTCCCTGGACATGCCGTAGTCGATACTCGCCGTGTCGATCCCGACCGCTTTGATGTGCCGTTGGTTTACCAACCAGAGCGCCGCGTCGGGATGGAGCCCTGGAAAATGCAACTTTGCGACGCCTTCTTCGCCGCGCTGGGCTGTGCCCAGGTAGCGTTCGGCGTCTGGCCAGAACTGCCCGTAGCCGGTGTGTAGGAGCACGATGGCTTGCTTGGGGATCTCGCCACGGGCTCGCTCCCAGGCCGCGAAATCGTCTTTCACCACCAGGTAGTCTGCGTCCTTGCGCGCTTTAGCGGACACGTCGATGACCACGGCATTGCCGATCAGCTGGCTCAACGGTATCTGATCAACCGTCCTCCGCCCGGCAGCGAAGTGAATCGGCGCATCGATATGCGTGCCGCCGTGCTCTGCAGCGGAGAAACTGTACGCAGAATAGTAGTAGCCGCCATCGGTAAATCCTTCCGCGTCGGTGACCAGTTTGAACGGCTCTGCGGTGGGCCAGAACACGGATTGTTCGGATAGCGCATGGGTCAGATCAATCCACTCCTGCTGCTGCGCCAACGCGCTCTGGCTGGCGAGCACGGTCGCGATCAGAACGATGATGGGCTTCATGGTTCTAAATGTTCGGGCCGCGGGGAAAATTCGGGTCGCGTTTCTCTTTCAGGGCGGCAACGCCTTCCTGGACCTCCGGACCGCCGAAGCCGAGCATTTCCAGCGCGGTGGACGTATCGTAAATCGGCCCTGCCATGCGCAGCCAATTGTTGAGCGCGTACTTGGTCCAACGGATGGCGGTCGGTGCGCCGGCTTTCAGTTTCTGTGCAACCTCCATCGCTTTGTCCTGCAGGTCAGCGTCGTCGACACACATGGCGACCAGCCCAATGCGCTCGGCTTCTTCACCGCTGAGCCGATCACAGGTGAGTAGATAGTATTTTGACTTGGCCATGCCGCACAGTAGTGGCCAGATGATGGCCGCGTGATCTCCCGCTGCGACACCGAGCCTGGTGTGGCCATCAGTGATCGAGACGGATCTGGCGACAATGGAGATGTCTGCCAGCAGCGCTGCCACCAGGCCTGCGCCTACCGCCGGGCCGTTGATGGCGGAGATGATGGGCTTGCCGCAATTTATAATGTTGTAGACCAGGTCGCGTGCTTCTTTCCAGATCTTCACACGCACGTTGTAGTCCTCGGTGATCTTCTCGACCATCTCGAAATCGCCGCCAGCCGAAAATGCTTTGCCTGCACCGGTCAGAATCACCACGTCTATGTCAGGATCATCGTCCACTTCCCGCCACACGTAGGTCAGCTCCCGGTGGCCAACCTCGTCCAACGCGTTATAGCGGTCGGGGCGGTTGATGGTGATCTTTAGAATCCGCTCCTCAGGGTATTCGAACAACAGGTGGGTGTAGCCCGAGTATCGTTCTGCCATGGTGTGCTCCTCTCCCGTATGCAAAGTGGGCATGATAACCTTCATCGCGAGATACATTCACTTGATACGGAGAATCGAAATGGCGAACGCATTAGAAAATGCGGTTGAGGTTTTAGCAGCGAAGGTTGACCAGCCGTCAACGCCGACGGACTGGTTTGAGATGACCCAGGACCGCATTAACAACTTTGCCGACGCCACGCTGGACGACCAATGGATACACGTCGACCCGGAGCGGGCAAACGCCGGTCCGTTTGGCGCGCCGATCGCGCATGGCCAGCTCACTATGTCGGTGATGTCGTTTTTGCCAGGCGGAGAGGGTATTGGTCTACCGGCACTGGACGGCATGAAGATGGGCGTGAACTACGGGTGGAACCGAGTGCGTTTCATGTCGCCGGTAAAGGTGGGCGACCGCATCCGTACCGTAGGCAAGATCAAGAGCGTGGAACCGAAAGGCGAAATGCTGGAGGTCGTGAACGAGCTTACCGTTGAAATCGAAGGCGCTGACAAGCCCGCGTGTGTAGGCGAGAGTGTTTTGAGAATTGTATTTTAAACTATTGAAATATAAAGAATAAATATCATAATAGACTAGGGGGAAACATGGAGCTAGGCATTTGCGTGGCGTCCCATATCGGGGACACTGATTACGTGGTGCGTGCCGAAGAACTGGGCTATAGCCATGCGTGGCTAGCGGATTCGCAGATGCTGTGGTCGGACTGTTACGCCACATTAGCGCTTGCAGCGCACCGTACCTCGCATATCAAGCTCGGCACCGGTGTTGCGGTCAGCGGTACCCGGCCGGCGCCTGTCAACGCCGCGAGCATCGCCACCATCAATGCTCTGGCGCCCGGGCGCACGTTCTTTGGCATCGGCTCGGGCAACACGGCACGCAGGGTGATGGGTCTGCCGCCTCAGCGCATCAAGCAATTCGAGCAATACCTGCAGATCATCGCGCCGCTGCTCAAAGGCGAAGAGGCCGAGATGCCGGATGGCGATGACACGATTCCCATTCGCCACATCATGCAGGATAAGGGCTTCGTAAACTTCGACGATCCGATCCCGCTGTATATTTCCGGTTTCGGTCCACGCTCGCTCGCCCTGGCGGGCAAGTACGGCGATGGCGCAGTGCTGGGGTTAACCGGTAATCCCGCTGCTCTGGCTAGCGTGTGGCACATGATCGCCGAGGGCGGGCGGGAAGTCGGTCGAGAGGTCGGTCCGCACGGCGATTACTACAGCACCGCGCTCACCACCATGGTGGTGCTGGATGAAGGCGAAGCGGTGGATTCCGAGCGGGTGAAGTCCGAATGTGGCGCCATGGCGATGGCGGCGGTTCATTACTCGTACGACCAATACCGCAATTTTGGCCATCAGCCACCCAACGCGCTGGCCGGCATCTGGGAAGACTACACGGGCCTGCTGGAAACCTATCCTGCCGAACGGCGTCATCAGCGTATCCACGCCGGGCACAATTGTTGGGTGCTGCCGGAAGAGGAAAAGTTTCTCACACCGGACGTGCTGAACGCCTCCAGCATGATTGGAACAAAATCAGATCTCATTGAGCGCGTCCGCGCGTTGGGCGCCGGAGGTTTGAATCAGATCATGATCCTGCCCAACTTCGACACGCGCTTTGATGTGCTCGAGCGGGTGGCGGCGGACATACTACCCAACGTCTGAGAACTCGCTGGCGCCGGTCGATCGACCAAGCGCTAGTCGATTAAATTGCCATTGTCGTCGCGAATCTCCGCGCCGTGTACCCGCGCCCGGCCGTCACCGAACTTGGCGTCCCGGGCGCGCAAGGTATCGCGCAGGCCATTTTCCTTCACCGACTCGCGAAACTCGGCAGCTGCCCTGGTGTTGTGGCCGCGCACGTCGTTTTCCGCGGCCATGCGCTGCAGCGTGCGCGCACCCATAAGCTCCAGGCCCGTGTTGATGATGCGCTTGTTGGCTGACAACAGGTCTGGGTCGATATGCGCCATGCGGCCGGCCAGGCTTTCGACCTCCTGCTCCAGCAGGTCCGGTGGGACTGCCTTTAAGATCAAGCCGATGTCCTGAGCTTCGGCGCCGGTGACCGTATCGCCGGTAAGAGTCAGCCTCTTCGCCCATTGCGGCCCGACGTTGTAGAGCCACATATTGTTCGGCAGTGCGCCTAGATCCCGGGCTGGTGGGAAGCCGAAGGTTGCATCTTCTGCCGCGATAATCATGTCGCACAGCATGGCAATGTCAGTGCCACCGGCCAGGCAATACCCATGGACCTGGGCGATGCATGGCTTATGCATGTCGAAAATCGCCATTCTGAAGCGCTGGGCGCGTTCCAGCTGCCATGCATCGTCGTCGATGCTGCGCCCGCCGCGATAGGATCTGTCGCTGTCCTGGATGCGAGATACGGGTACCGCACCGCCGCCTCCGGTCAGGTCGTAACCGGCGGAAAAAGCGCGTCCGGCCCCCTTTATGATCACGCAGTGTACCGAGCGGTCGTTGTCAGCCTCCCACAATGCCTCACACAGTTCCTGCTGCAGGCTCAGGGACAACGCGTTCAGTTTGTCGGGTCGGTTCAGGGTGATGCGCGCGCGCCCATCCGCCGCCTCGTAGATGATGCTTTCGAACGCTGCCATATGTCTTCCCACCTTTTTTTGCCGTGGATCTGACTATAGGCTGGCATGGGCAATTAGGGCAAGATAGCGGCCCGGCCACACAATATCGCGACATGTTTACTTATCTGAATCCCGACGTACGCAAACGTCTGATCGAGCAGGGCAAGCTGGTGCGCATCGACGCCGAGGGACGGCTGATCGATGTTCATACGCCGGAAGCACCCGGCGAGCTGGCGGTGAATCTGCTGGGCCCGATACCGCTACCCGTCGCGTTGCCCTCCATACACACGACGGTTAGCTGGTACGCCGCGGTGCGCAGTACCGAGCTGAGTCAGGTCGAATCCCTGGCATCTGATCTGCGCGCGCGAGGCGGGCAGCACCTGTTTTCTCACCTGGTTTCTCCGCTAGCGGTCAACAGCGTGCTGGTGATCGGGAAACCCACCGAGAATCCGCTGGTGCGCGTGCACAGCAACTGTCTGACCGGTGATGTATTTGGCTCCCAGCGTTGCGATTGCGGGCCCCAGTTGGATGACGCTATAGCGCGCATCCATGCGGATCCGGCCGGTGGTTATCTGGTGTACATGGCGGGGCATGAAGGGCGCGGCATAGGGTTGTGGGCAAAAGCCGCCACCTATCTGCTACAGGACGGCGGTGAGGACACCTATGAAGCGAATCGCTCCCTTGGGCTCCCTGACGACTCACGCGACTTTACCGACGCGGCCGTGCTGATCAAGCACTTTGTTGGCCATGAGCCTTTTCGGTTGCTTACCAACAATCCGAAGAAAGTTGCAGATCTCAACAGCTTCGGCATTACCGACATCGTTCAGCAAAAGCATGTCACGGGCGTAAGTGAGTGGAACAAGCGCTATCTACATGCCAAGCAAACCTGGGGGCACAGCCTGGACGACGAGGACATCGAGCAGTAAACCGCCTAAGCGGCGGCGGCTTCGATGTGCTCGGCCAAGCGCGTGTTGAACACATCCGGGGTTTCAAAATAAGGTGAATGTCCCGAATCCGTAACTACCTCGATCTGCGCATTTGTGAAATGAGGTACGTACGACTCCAGCAGTTCCGGTGGAAACAGCGGGTCTTCGACCCCGGCAAAAAACAATGTCGGACACTGCACATCCGCCAGGGATTCGAGTTGCACCACATCCTGTGGGCCGAGCAACGTGCCGAGCTTGTCAAACGAAAACTCAGTATTGAAATTGTTGATGGATTCGTAGAGTTGCATGAGCGCGGGTTTGTCGTGGGTTTTCCTGGACATGGTCGCCTTGATCCCGCCCGCGCCGCGACCCGAGGAGGACGTGAGATCGCGCATGGCGGGAGTCGGGTTGGGGTTTACGATACCGCCGGACGTGCAGCTCATGGTCAGCGACAGCACCCGCTCCGGCGCGTCCAGGGCAGTGCGCAACACGGTAAAGCCACCCATCGATTGTCCCACCAGGTGTGCCTTTTCAACGTCTAAGGTATCCAGGATTGCCAGTAAATCATCGCGAAAATGGTGCACGGTCATCGGGTCGGCTGTATTGGGGGAGCGCGCAAAGCAGCGGTGATCGAAGGCAATGCACCGATAATTCGGTGCGAAGTACGCTAATTGATTGAACCATATTGCCGAGTTACCGCCTGCGCCATGGGCGAACACTATGGCCGGGCCCTCTCCATAGCTTTCAAAATAGATCTGGGCGCCGTTGGTATCTAGTGTTGGCATGCTCGTTCCCCTGTGTCGATAACGCGTAAGTTAACAGGACCTGTGCGGATTTCAAAAACCGGCCCGGCTATGCGACGTTCTCCATAAAATCTGCGATGGCGTCGAGCCGGCCGGAGACGCCGCCCCGGGCGACCGGGTCCAGCAGAACGTGTGCAATTCCTGCTTCGGTGAGCTCGCCCACTTTATCCTGCATTGCCTGTTTAGAGCCGGCAATCGCCTTGGCCGGTTCCATCACGCCCTGGGGGTCCAGGAATACGCGCAACGAAAGCGTGAACGCGTCGGCGTCGCGGCCTAAATCTCGAGCGTATGCCTGCACCTGTGCGAATTCGGCAGCTACCTCATCCAACGGCTGGAAGGCTGCGTGAAAGCCATTGCCAAATCTGGCCGCGCGTTTGAAGGCTGCCTGAGAAGATCCTCCGACCCATACCGGCACCGGAGACTGCACGGGCTTGGGCTCAAATCCGACTTTGGGAATCGAATAGAACTCACCGTCAAACTGCGGCTGGGCTTGAGTGAACAGTTTGTCGAACAGTTCGAGCTGCTCGTCTGCCCGCTTACCACGCTGGTCCCAAGGCATGCCGAGGATTTCCGCCTCTTCCGCCATCCAGCCGATGCCCACGCCAAGTATCAATCGACCTGCAGACAGCACGTCCAGGGTGGCGAGCTGCTTTGCCGTTACCACGGGTTGGCGGTAGGGCAGAATCAACACGCTGAATCCCAGGCGCAGCTTATCTGTGACGCCAGCTACGAATAGCTGTGTGCCTATCGGATCCAACCAGCCAAGGTCCGGCGCTGGCGCGAACGAGCCATCGTCGGTGTACGGGTATTTCGACTCGATCTGCGCCGGCCAGCACACGTGATCGCTCACCCAGGCCGATTCGCATCCCAGCAGCTCGAGCTGTTGGGCGTAGTGTTTTAAGGTCGGCGCGTCGACTTGACGCCCCAGATGCGGTAGGTGTGCTCCCCATGACAAGCTCATCTTCATCCCCTGGTTTGGTTTTATGACAGCCGCTATTCTTCCACTCTATTCTAGGTCCAGACACTGTCTGTTCACAGGTTCTTTAATGCTAGGGGGACACCATTATTTTGCGACGGACGCGTTGGGCGTTGATTTTGGCTTGGGCGGGAGCGCTATGGGCAGGTACTGCGGCTGCGGTGCCTGACGAGCTTCCTCTGGCGGCGGCGCGGACGCTTTCATTTACGGTGGATGAAGCGACCTGGATATCGGTTGACGTCGATCCGGATGGCACGCGTCTTGTTATGGAAGTACTGGGTGATCTGTATCTGCTTCCAATAGCAGGAGGGAAAGCGACGCCGCTGTCTATAGGCATGCACATGGACACGCAACCGCGCTTTTCGCCGGACGGCAATCACGTTGTATTTGCCAGCGATCGGGACGGCTCCGAGGAGTTGTGGACCATGGCGCTGGTGGATCGCAGCGTGCGCAAAATAACCAGGCTAGGCGATCGTGTGGAGCTGGTCTCACCGTCCTGGGCGCCAGACGGTCGGCACGTGGTTGTGTCGCAGGGTAGTTTTGATGTGCGGACGTTCGAGCTGTGGGCCTATCCCATCGATCAGGGTAGCGGAACGCAATTGACCAAGGCGCGGGCCAAGCCGGAGACCCCGGCGGGCAGCCGGCATAATGCGATCGGCGCAACGTATGATCCTAGCGGTCGATACCTTTACTACGCGCGCAAGCAGGGTGGGTTTGGCTACAACCTGAGCCTGCCCCTATGGCAGATTGCCAGACGGGATCTACGCACGCAGCGCGAAGACGTCATTACGCGGGCGGTGGGAAGCGCGTTTCGCCCACTCGTTTCCCCCGACGGTAAACAGCTTGTGTATGCCACCCGGCACGAACAGCGCACCGGCCTTCGCATTCGCGACATCGACAGTGGCCGCGACCAGTGGCTTGCGTATCCGGTGCAACGCGACGATCAGGAAGCGCGGGCAACCCGCGATTTATTCCCTGGCTACGCCTTTACGCCGGACGGCGAAGCATTGATCACCACCCGCGGTGGTAAATTGGTTCGCATCGGTATCGCGGACCGATCGGTCACCGACATCCCGTTTGCGCTGAACGTGCGCAAACAAATCGCGCAACGCCTACATTTTCCCTATCGCGCGGGTCTGGCTCCGGTCAAAGCGCGCATCTTGTCGAACGCGGTGCTTTCGCCGGATGGCGATAAGCTCGCGTTCGCTGCTTTTTCGCGGATTCACCTGCACGACATTTCCAGCGCGACAACCATCGCAGTGTCTCCCGAGGCAGACATTGCAGCCTTTCCGGCCTGGTCTCCCAACGGCCGGGAGCTGGCCTATGTGACCTGGGGAAACGAGGGCGGCCATATCTATCGTGTACGTGCGCGGGCAAAATCGGCGCCAAAGCGCCTGACCCAGGTGGCGGCGTACTACCGCTCGCCGGCGTGGTCGCCAGACGGCGAGCGAATTGTCGCCCTGCGTGGCTCTGCTCAGGAACGCCTGCGTCGCATGGGTGGCTTTGGGCCTGCGGTGGGCTCGGATGTCATCTGGCTGGATGCGTTGGGTGGGCCGGCAAATCTGGTTCTACCATCCCGCGGTTATGGGCGGCCACATTTTACCGCACACGATGATCGAATTTATCTGCATACCATCTTCCCGCCTGCGCCGAGTAAAACGCGCGCGGGGCTCGTTTCGATTCGCTTCGATGGCAGCGACTTACACGAATTGTTGGCGGTCAGCGGTCCCGGGGCTTTTCATCAGGGGGAAGACGCCGGCGCGGAGACCTTGCAGATATCGCCAGACGGGCAACATGTTCTGATCAAACATGCCGCGCAACTGTACGTCGCTCGCTTGTTGCCGCATCTACCAGGGCAGAAATTGAAACTCGCCAAACCGCAATTGCCGTTGGCGCGGATGACGGATGTAGGCGCCGACTTCGGCCACTGGAGTGACGGCGGCGCCAGCATCACCTGGGTGGTGGGCAGTCGAGTCTATCGCCGCTCCCTTGCTTCGGTTGAGTTCAATCGGAATGCGGGTGAAGACGAGGATGATCGGCCGGGCGATAGCATCACTGATGAATTCAGCTTGGCCGAGCAAAACGAGGCCGTGCAGGGTTTCGATGTTGACCTATACATGCCGCGCCATAAGCCCCAGGGCGTGCTGGCGTTCACGAATGCCACAGCCATCACCATGAGTGCGGCGGGCGTTGTGGAAGACGCGGTGGTGATAACCGAAAGGGATCGCATCCTCGCCGTTGGCAGCGCGGGGCAGATCGATGTTCCTGCGCACGCTACGGTGTTCGACCTCGAGGGCGCCTACGTCCTACCGGGCTTTGTCGATACACACGCGCACTATGGTGTGGCGCGGGACGTTCCAGGCTCGTCGAACCCTTCGTTTCTGGCCAACCTTGCCTATGGGGTGACCACGGGTATGGATGTACAGCCTTCCACCGTGGATATCCTTGCGGCCCACGACATGGTTGACGCCGGACTCATGTTGGGTCCGCGTGCGTTTTCTACCGGTCCGGGCGTGTTCAACAACAACAATTTCCGCTCGAAGCAACATGCCGTGGCGGTGTTGCGACGCTACAAAGACCACTACCGCGTGCACAACATAAAGGCGTACATCTCCGGTTCACGCCAACAGCGCCAGTGGTTGATCCAAGCTGCTCGCGAGTTGCGTCTGATGCCTACTACTGAAGGTGCTCTGGATATGGAGCTGGACTTGAGCCACGCCATCGACGGGTTCAGTGGTCTCGAACACAATTATCCACTGCCTACTCTGTACGAGGATGTGGTGCAGCTTACGGCCCAGAGCGGAATTGCTTACACCCCCACGTTGCTCGTCAATTATGGGGGTCCACTGGCCGAGAACTTCTATTACGCCCGCGAATCACCCCACGACGATGCCAAACTGCGTCGCTTCACGCCGTATTCTGAACTGGCCGTGCGCACTCTGCGCCGGCATTGGTTTCACGAACGCGAATACATTTTCGACCGGGTGGCGGCATCTGCCCGGAAGATCGACGCAGCAGGCGGCCGGGTCGGCATTGGTGGGCATGGACAGTTGCAGGGGCTCGGTTACCATTGGGAACTTTGGTCGGTTGCCGGAGGCGGGTTTGAAAACGCTGAAGCGCTGTGGCTGGCGACCCTGGGCGGCGCGCACATGCTGGGCGTAGGCCAGGACCTGGGATCCATCGAGGTGGGAAAGCTGGCGGACCTGTTGGTGTTGAATGAAAATCCCCTGGCGGACATCCGCAACAGCACGCAATTGCGCTACGTCATGAAGGGCGGCGAATTGTTTGATGCCGCCACTCTAGATCAACTGTGGCCGGAATCGAAGTCTCTGCCGGAGCAGTGGTGGTGGCGCGCGGGACCTGAGTCTATACAAACAAATCGGCAGGTAGATTGAACATGCGCATAGCGTTGGCCGGAATTTCTCACGAAACCAATACCTACTGTGCTGGCCAGACGCGTAAGCAGGACTTCTATGTTTTTCGCGGCGCGAAAATGCTGGCCAGCGCGGGGCAGGAGTCGGATGTGGGAGGGGCAGTGGACGCATGCCACGAACTTGATTGCGAGGCGGTACCCATCTTGTTCGCCAGCACTCAACCCAGCGGAACCATCGAGCGGGGTGCGTACGAGGAGTTCAAGGCGGAGATTCTGGACGGGTTGTCTGAGCAGCAACCTCTGGACGGATGCGTGCTGCTGCTGCACGGGGCCGGCGTTGTCGACGGCATAGCGGATTTAGAAGGCGACCTGGCTGCGGCCGTGCGCGAACTCCTGGGAGATGTCCCGATTGCCGCCAGTTTTGATCTGCACGGCAACGTTACTCAAGCCATGGCGGACCAGCTAAACGGCGTATTTGCTTGTCACCACTACCCGCACATCGATCTGCATCATCGTGCCGCTGAAGCGGTGGCGTGTGTCAAGGACATGGCGAACAGTGGTCGTCGCGCGCGCTGCGAGGTGATCCGTTTGCCGCTGCTGCTGCCGACTACCACCACCTACGAAGGAATCGGCGAGCAAACGCTGGAGCGCCTTTTAGCTCATGAGGCGGACGCCCAATGTCTGGACCTCAGCTGGTTTCACGGATTCCCCTACACCGACGTTCCCCACGTGGGCAGCTTTGTCGTGGCGAGCTTCTACGAAGAGCAGGCTGACTCCGCTCGTGGCCATGCCGCGGCTTTCGCCGAACAGCTTTGGGCGGAGCGCGAATTGTTTCGCGCCGTGAGTCTGGATGCCGACGAGTCCGTAGACACGGCCGTAAAATATGAGGAATATCCAGTAGTTATACATGAAACATCAGATAATTGTGGAGGAGGCTCACCGGGTGATGGGACTCATCTGTTGCGCGCCATGCTGCAGGCAGGTCTCGGTGATCAGGCGTGTTTTGGGTTTGTGGTGGATGCAGAAACTGCCACTCAGGCACATGCCGCCGGGGTAGGCGCTGAAATCGAGGTGAAGCTGGGTGGCAAGACCGATGACTTGCACGGTGCGCCCATCGAAACGAAAGCCTACGTTAAGGCGTTGCACGACGGCAGGGTTGTCATGCAACACATGTTCAAGGGTGCGAATCTCAAGCTTGGCCCCCTAGCGAGATTAGTGATTGATAACATGGATGTGGTTGTAGCGAGCCTGCGCAGCCAGACATTCGATACCGAACCCTTTCTGGCGGTTGGTATCGACGTCATGAAATACAAATACGTAGCGCTCAAGAGCAGCAATCATTTTCGTGCTGGTTTCCAGCATCTGGCCGGCGCCATCGTCACCGCGGACACGCCAGGCCTGACCACCCATAAAATCGATGTGTTCCCGCGCCAGAACACCGACCGTGTATTGTGGCCGCTGAACCCGGCTGCGCAGTTTCCGGAACCTTAGAAGGTCTTAGAAAAAACTAAACAGGAGAGAATTGTATGGCTAGAAAAGTTTGCCTTGTAACGGGCGTGGGTCCTGGCACCGGAAGTGCGGTGGTGCGCAAATTTGCGGAAACCTATGACGTGGCGATGCTCGCAAGGTCGGAGGAGCGTTTGCAGGCTCTCAGCGAGGAGATGCCCAATGCGCATGCGTATCCTTGTGACGTTACCGATACCGATGCACTGAATGCGTGCGTCGAGCGCGTCGGCTCAGACCTGGATGCGCCGAGCGTTGTGGTACACAACGCCGTCGGAGGCGCCTTCGGCAGTTTCCTGGATATCGACCCCGAGGTATTGGAGCGCAATTTTCAGGTCAACACCATGGCGCTGTTACATCTAGCTCGGGCGACTGCGCCGGCCATGGTTGAGCGCGGTGGAGGTGCGATCGTGATTACTGGCAATACGGCCATGTACCGGGGCGTGGCGCACTTCGCTGGCTTCGCGCCCACCAAGGCTGCGCAGCGTATCCTCGCAGAGGCCATGGCTCGCGACCTCGGCCCCAAACGTGTACACGTCTGTTTGGTCGCCATCGACGCGGTGATCGATCTGGAGTGGACGCGCAAGAGGTGGCCAGATGAAGACGATGAATTCTTCTGCAAGCCTGCCGACATTGCCGGCGAGGTGTACCACATGGCGCATCAGCCGCATTCTGCCTGGTCGTTTTCGTCGGTGATCAGACCGTTCGGCGAGACCTTCTCGCTCAATCAGTAGGATTCGAGCAAAAAAAGCCCCGCCGAAAAGGCGGGGCTGGATATCAAGCTGGAGCTTACTGACCTTCGTATTTACGAACCTCAGCGCGGCCCACAACCATGTGATGCACTTCGTCGGGTCCATCGGCGATGCGCAAAGTGCGCTGGCCGGTGTACATCTTAGCCAACGGCGTCCACTGGGACACGCCGGTAGCGCCATGCATCTGTATGGCCTGGTCGATGATCTTGCAGATCTTCTCTGGCACCATCGCCTTTATCGCACTGACGTAGACCCGGGCTTCCTTATTGCCCATCACGTCCATGGCTTTGGCGGCCTGTAGCACCATCAGGCGGCAGGCGTCGATTTCAATGCGCGCGCGGGAAACCAGCTCGATGTTTTTGCCGAGCTGGATGATGGGCCGGCCGAAGGCAACCCGTCCAGAGGCGCGGCGGATCATGAGCTCCAAAGCACGTTCACCGGCGCCGATAGAGCGCATGCAGTGATGGATGCGGCCAGGGCCGAGCCGGACCTGGGAAATCTCGAATCCGCGGCCTTCACCGAGCAACATGTTTTCCTTCGGCACGCGCACGTCTTCAAATTTGATGTGCATGTGCCCATGCGGCGCGTCGTCGTCACCGAACACCTGCATGCCCTCAATGATGTTTACGCCGGGCGTGTCGATGGGAACCAGAATTTGCGACTGTTGCTTGTGCGGCGGTGCATCGGGGCTGGTCTTGACCATGGTGATCATGACCTTGCAGCGCGGGTCGCCGGCGCCGGAAGCATAGTACTTCTCGCCATTGATGACCCACTCGTCGCCTTCTAATACAGCTGCGGTGCTGATGTTCTTTGCGTCGGAGGAAGGCAAGCCGGGCTCGGTCATGGCGAATGCTGAGCGAATCTCGCCATTGAGCAGGGGCTTCAGCCACTGCTCTTTCTGTTCCGGCGTGCCCACCCGCTCGAGTACCTCCATGTTGCCCGTGTCCGGGGCGGAACAGTTCAATGTTTCACTGGCGAGAGGCGTCTTCCCCAGTTCATTGGCGATATAGGCATAGTCGAGATTCGAAAGGCCTTCTCCCGTGTCGGCATCGGGCAGGAAAAAATTCCATAGTCCGCTGTCCTTGGCTTTCTGCTTCGCGCCGGCTAACAATTCCAGCTGACGAGGATGCCAGGACCAGCGGTCCTCCTTGCCCTCTTCCAGCGCATAGAATTCTTCGGAAATTGGTGCAACGTTGTCCTGGATGTGCTTTTTGACGGCGTCCAGGAGAGGCTCCACCTCTTTATTCATGGTCAAATCAAACAGATCTGGATTCTCCAGAGCGGCTTCTGCCATGTCTCCTCCCTAGCATTGGTAGTTATCATTTTAGGACCGACGATTGTACTCACTTCTAGCGAGCGTGCGCCATAGGTAGATACCAGGAGCTTTGCTGGCGCTTTCAGTTCAGGACCGCGTATCCGCGATGGCGCAAACAATTGCGAACTACCGATTGTTGTTCATGCCGTGCGCGACTCCCTCCTTTGCTCGCGCCGACCACGGCGCCAGCCCCGGCGCCGCGCTGAGCGGTATCGCTGTTGCCTACGGCGGCGCCGATGACCGCACCTACCGCAGCACCGGCCGCGGCTGAACCGGCGGTTCGCTGGCCGACCTTCACCTGCTGCGCAAACGCCTCGCACTCAATGCGATCTTTGTCATACCGGGCCATGTTCACGCCCCTGGTATCGACGATGGGTTGTTGGGCGCAAGCAGCAGTCAACAGCAGGGTGAGTAGAGCTGGGAATCGTTTCATGACGTATAGGCCTTAAGCGACTGGCGATTAGGTCCATACAAACGCCGCTTCGCTGAACCAATGCTGAACAGGTCAGCTGGCGTGAGGGTCGGCGCCGTGTTCGAGCCGCGGATAATACAGCGCCAGCAGAACACTGCGCACCAACATGAAGATGGTCATGGTAAGCCAGATGGCGTGGTAGCCGAGCGAGTCCAGACTCGCCCAGAGACACACTGCCCATACTGCCGCGGCGGCGAACATGGCGTTGCGCATCTCGACTATGTGCGTAGTGCCGATGAAAATGCCATCGAATAAGAATGCCCACACACACAACAGAGGTGCGGCGGCGAGCCACGGCAGGTAAGCCGAAGCAGCAATGCGGATGCTTGCATCTAACGTGAGCCACGCAACGAATACGTCTCCGGCGAACCAATACAGCGTGGCCGTAGCGAGGGCTAACAGCATCGCCCAGATTGAGCTGTATATGGTGGTGTGCCTGAGCGCGACCCGGTTTTTTGCACCGAAGGCAAACCCGGCCAAGGTCTCTGCGGTATGTGCAAAGCCATCTAAGCTGTACGTCATGACGAAAAAAAGCTGCATCAACACGCCGTGCGCCGCCAGGGTCGTGTCACCGAGGCGCGTGGCGACGACGGTGCCGGCAAAAAAGGGCAGCTGTACAAAAAACGTACGCAGCACGAGATTTGAGCTCACATGAAACAGTCCCTTGACCGCTTCGATCTGCCACAGGTCCCTGGCCGGGCGCCCGTTGTAGCCAACGGCATTGAGGCTACGCCATACCAGCCACAATCCTGCGGCCGCGGCGCCCCATTCGCTGATCACGGTGCCCAGGGCCACGCCCGCTACGCCCATTTTCAGACCAACCACCAGGAGGATGTCCAGGCCCAGATTGGTGACGTTCAGTGCGATGCTCAGCAGCAGGGTGTCGCGCATGCGTTGTAAACCGAACAGAACGCCAAGTTCTACGAGATAGATCAGCAGGGCTGGCGCGCCATACACGCGAATGTCGTAATACGTCGCCGCCAGTCCTTCGACCTGGGAAGATGCATCGAACAGGGCGAACAGCATTGCGGCCAGGGGCCATTGCAGCAGCACTATGGCCAGACCCAGTACCGCTGCAACGCACAAGCCGCGCATGAAAATTTCGCCTATCTCGCCGGCATCACCGCGCCCGAACGCCTGGGACGCAAGGCCAGTAGTGCCCATGCGCAGAAATCCAAATAGCCAATACACAGCGCTGAACATTGCAGCACCCATTGCCACAGCACCGATGTACGCTGGGTCAGGGAGGCGGCCCATGACCGCGACATCGGCAACCCCGACCATCGGGATGGTGATGTTGGCTAGAATGACTGGCCACGTGAGTTGCCAGATCCGTCGATGCCAGGCGCCAGCGGTTTGGGGGAGAACCTCAGCGGTCATTGGCGAGCGGCATCAGCCGCCGGAGGATGGTATGACTAGCGAGCTTTCTTTCTGGGGTGCGGGTTCGCGCGCAACCCAAGCTTTGAGGCGCGCAAGGGTATGTGCCCAATCCTCGACCATGAGGTATAGACAAGGCACCAACAGCAGCGTGATCACAGTGGCAAACAAGACACCCCACGCTAGTGAAACGGCCATCGGAAGAAAGGGTGCGGTTGCCGGTGTCGATGTGGACATGAGAGGGATCAGACCGACGAACGTGGTGATTGACGTCAGCAGGATCGGCCGGAAGCGCACGACACAGGCGGTTAGGACCGCTTCCATGACGTTCTTGCCCTCACGACGTTGGCGGTTGGCGTAGTCGACGAGTACCAGTGATGCGTTCACCACGACCCCTGAAAGCGCGACGATGCCCAATGCGGAAAAGAACATGAGTTGAACGTCGAGGACGTAGTGCCCGACGATGGCGCCCACTGCGCCAAATGGTATAACGCTCATGATCACCAATGGTTGCAGATAGCTTTGCAGTGGAATGGCCAGCAGGCCATAGATCAGTATGAGCGAGAACAGTGAGCCGATCAGCAGGCCGCCCATGGCCGTGGTCCGCTCTTCCTGTTCACCTCCGAGTTCCAGATCGATCTGCGGGAAACGCTCCTTGAACATAGGCACGAGATCTGCGCGGATGCTGGCGCTGACTTCCTCGGGTGCAACCACAGTTCGATTGACATCAGCGCTGACCGATACCGTTCGCCTGCCGTTGAGTCTGTTGATGGTCGAATAGCCGCGGCTGATTTCAAATTTGGCCACGCTGTAGAAAGGAACTTCATCCCCCTCCGGCGTGCGGATATACATGTCTTCGAGATTGCCGATGGATTTCCGCTCAAGTTCGGGGAAACGCACCATGACGCGGACGTCATCCTGCCCGCGTTGCACGCGCTGAGCCTCTGCGCCGTAGAAGGCGCTGCGTACCTGTCCGGCGAGATCCGCCAGGGTCAAACCGAGGTTGCGCGCTTCCGGCAGCAGGCTTAACTGGATCTCCTGCTTGCCAGAACGGAAGGAATCGCGAATATCGAACACGCCATCGTAGCGCGACATCTCCGCCTTCAGTTCTTCTGCTGCGCGCCGAAGTTCGTCTACATGTTTACCTTTGAGTTGGTATTCGATGGGTGAGCCTGCAGAAAACATATCGGCGTCGAAGGTCAATTTAACCGCGTCTGAAATCGCGCCAACGTACTCTCGCCAGCGAGCGACCACGACTTTTGAGCTCAGTTCCTTGCGCTCCGCTAACGGGGCAAGATCGATGACGATCTCGGCGAGGTTGCTGCGCCCGGGACCCTCGGGCCGGCCAGGGCCGTTGCGGTCTACGTTCTGGCCCACGCTGGCGAAAATATTACGTACCAGGGGTTGCGACAGACCCAGTTCCTCGGTCATGTCGTCACTGAGTTTCAATGCCGCCTGTTCAATGTGCTGGGCTGCGGCCATCGTGTGTTCCGCTGCTATCCCTTCCGGCATTTCCAGGCCGGCGTAGACGCGATCGCCTTCAATGGCAGGGAAAAAGCCGAACACGACCCGTCCGCTGAAGATCAAGGAGAGGGCCAGAATGAGGATCCCTAAACAGATCGCTGCGCTGACATACCGCCACCGGAGCACGGTGTGCACGAACGGCATGTAGTGGTGCGATGCCAGGTTCTCCAGCCACTTCGCCATGCCGCCTTGAAATTTGTTCCACCCCGCCGACAGTCCTGTGGTGGGGTCGCTCTGTTTGCGGTGAGCTAGGTGCGACGGCAATATCAACTGAGATTCGATGATGCTGCACACCAAGGCGAATATCACCACCCAGCCGATCGGTGCAAAGAACCCAGCCATGCGTCCCTGCACCAGGATCAGTGGCAGGAACGCAGCGATGGTTGTCAGCACGCCGAATATAACCGGCACGCTGACTTCCCACGTGCCGTCCACGCCGGCTTGTAGGGGCGCTTTGCCCAACTGTTCGTGAGCGAACACGCGCTCGCCCACGACGATGGCGTCGTCGACCACGATGCCCAGTACCAGGATGAAGGCCATGATGGTCATGGTGGAAATATTTATGTCCGTGAACGGTAACGCCGCAAGGGTGCCGAGCAGGGCAACGGGGATACCGATGGCGACCCACATCGCAACCCGAAATTTCAGAAACAGCGCGAGGATGACCAGCACCAGAACGAGACCACCGCCGGCGTTCTGCATGAGCACGGTCATACGCTCCTGGAGTTCCTCAGATTGATCGATCCAGGTAGACAGCGAGAGGCCTTCTGGCATTTTCACGCGAAACTCCGCCACCAGTTCGTGCACGTCTTCGGCGATCTTTATCAGGTCCTCAGAGCCGACTTGCGATACGTTGACCACCACCCCGCGGGCGCCATTGAACTGCGCCATCAGGTCGCCTTCTTCGAAGGTGTCGCGAATGGCCGCGACATCTCCCAAAGTAACGCGAGTACCGTCCTTGCGCGTAAGCACGATCACGCCTTCGAATTCTTCCCCCCAGTAGGCCTGCCCGGTGGTGCGAATCAGAATTTCGCCGTTGCGGGTCTTGATAGTGCCGCCGGGCATATCCAAAGAGCTGGTGCGAATCGCGCGGCTAACCTGGTCCAGCGTCATGCCATAACGGCGCAATTCCCGCTCAGAAACTTCCACCGATATCTCATAGGGCCTTATGTAGTCCACGGCGACCTGCGAGATGCCTTCGATAGCGGCGAGATCGTCACGTAGCTCGCGGGCGACTTCTTTGAGGGTGTGTTCGTCGGTATTGCCGCTCAACGCGATCTGGATGACACGACGCGTCATCGCGATTTTCGAAACCACGGGCTTTTCGGTTTCCACCGGGAAACTGTTAATGCTGTCGACCCGGCTCTTGATCTCGTTGAGCACTGCAACTTCTTCCGCATCCGCCAGCAGTTCTGCGCTGACATTGCACATGCCTTCAGTGGCGGAACTGCGCATTTTTTCGATGCCTTCCAACCCCTCGATGGCTTCTTCGACGCGTACGCATACCGCTCGCTCAACCTCAATGGGTGCAGCACCCAGATACGGCACTCGTACGTTTACGACCTTGATGTCGAAGTTGGGGAATTCTTCCTGGTTGGTGGTGATAGCGCCGGCCGCGCCACCCAACAGCAGGATAATCATCAGCAGATTGGCGGCTACCGGGTTATGCGCAAACCATCGTATCGCAGTGTGCATGAGAGAAATCCGGGCGGGTTAGGCGTCTTCGGTAACCGGGTTGACGGTCATACCGTCGATGGCGGTTTGGATTGGTGACAGGCACACGCGATCACCCAGGTTCAGGCCGGATTTGACCAGCACATTGTCCTGGTACAGGCGCAATGCCTCGATGGGCCGGAAACGCAGCTTGTCTTGCGCGTCCACAACCAACACCTGGTTGTCGTTGCGCAATGCTGAACGGGGCAAGACCACGATGTCCTCTGCTGACAGGCCTTCAATCTCCGCTTCAACGTACAGACCTACCGACAGTGGCATCTGCTCTGTACCGATCGGCACACGCGCGACCAGTTGCACCATGCGGCTGGAAATATCGATTTCCGCTTCGGTGCGAACGATGCTTCCCTGCCAGGTTAACTTCTGACCAGCGTACTCGGTGGTGAGGGTCACCGCCGGTTGTTGGTGCGGCGGCAGCTCGCCCCTCAGCGTTGCCGGGAGATTCAGGAATGCAAGCTGACGGTCGGCAATGGGCAGGCGCACTTCTACCAGATCGCTCGCGTAAAGGGTCGCGATAGGTGCACCCCGAGAAATGAACTGACCAATGTCGACGCTTTCACTGCGCACCAACCCAGTAAACGGAGCGCGTATCTGTGTGCGTTCCAGGTTCTGGGTGGCCTGCTCGAAGCTAACACGGGCGTCCTGCAAGGAAGCTTCCGCTACGCGCAGGCCGCGGAACGAGTTTTCCAATTGCGAACGGGAGGTGAGCTTGCGCTCAGCAAGACTCTCCAGGCGTTTGTACTCGAAACGCGCGTGCTGTTGTTCCGCTTCGGCGCGAACCAGGGCTGCTTTCGCGCGATCGCGGGTATTGCGATAGTCGACTTCATCGACGCGTGCCAGCAGCTCGCCCTGACTGAAATATCCGCCCGCTACGAGCTTTGGCGACATCCAGGTAATCCGGCCAGTGACCTCTGGAATCAGCTGGCTCTCGGTTGATGGCATCGCGGTACCTTGCGAATGCACTTTCAGTTGTACGGACTTGGGAACGACTTCACGGATACGCACCGTGGTCGGTACCGGTTTCTGCGCGCTGGGTTCCAGCACCGGAGCAGTCGCCATCAGCGTGACAGCGCCAAACAGGAATACGATCACGATCGCGAATGGTATGACGAACGTACGCATCATCGGGAAATGGCCTCCTGGCCAACGTCTTTGTGTGCCGCAGCGATAGCGCGCATCATGGTTTCTCGATTCAGATTGGAAAAAGCTTCGAAGGTGGCGCGCAAAGCTTCTTTGTTTCGTTGCCGCAATGCGTCGTCGAGCTGGTAAGCGAATTCCGAGTATTCAGAGCCGTCAAAGGTCGTGTATTGATGCAGACAAGCGAGGTTTGGCGCCATCTGTTCGAACAGGGTTCTTGCGATCATGTGCAGCGGCATGTTCCGGCTGGCGGTCATTATTGACTGCATGAGCTCGAATCGGGCCAGGAAATGTGCTTCCTGATCGAGACCGACCTGCATCAGAGGCTTTGCCAGGGAGCGGATATGTTTGATTTCATCATCTGAGGCCAGCTCGATGGCTTGTTCCGCGGCCATGCCCAGAAGATGATTCGTTACGACCATAATCTGATCCACCAATGTCGCGTCAGGCACATCGCCCTGGGCGAGCATATGCCCCATTACGTCGAGGCTGGCGTCGCCCTGGTCTTGCACGCGGGCGCCGCCCGGCTGCACATCAACCAGGCCGAGTTGTTCGAGCTTTTTCATCGCCTCGCGTACCGCGCCTCGGTTGGCGTCGAATCGCGCTGCCAGATCCCGTTCCGAAGGTAGGCGCTCGGACACGCGGTAGTGCCCGGACAAAATGTCCTGGATCAAACTCCCGGCGATCTGGTCGTGTTTACCCGCCAAAATAGAACTCCGCGCGACTGTACGTTGTTTGTGGTGCCCAATGGTCTGTCCAACTTGGTCAGACCAAATTGGTCGGGGCAATTCTATTGTGTTTTAGTGGAATAGCAAGCAGTTTGTTACGCAGCGTAACGAAATGCGACTTGCTTCACAGAGGTTGGGTAGAAATGACCGGTTTCAGGTGCGGCGGTCGAGTAGATCGCCTTGCCGCAGAAGCTGCTGGACCTTCTGGCGACGCTGGGCCGACCGTATAGACCAGTAGCTCTGCTCGAAAGCTGGTTTTTCGACGCGCAGGATGACGCCCATGGCCGTGGGCCCAGAAAGGTTGGCCAACAGCAACGCCAATGTAGGGTTGGTTTCGTCATGCACCAGAATATCCGCCTCACTGACGCCGTTCTGGCCAATCGTCACAGGCTCTAAGGTCAATGACTGAGGATTTAACCGCAAACCTTTGTCATTGTCCTTGCCGTAGCGCAGTGGTTGACCGTGCCGTACATATACCTGCTGATCCGCTGCGGTTTTCTTGGCTGCCACATCGTCGAAAACGTCTTTGTTGTAGACAATGCAATTCTGCAGGATCTCAACAAACGACGTGCCCGCATGATTCTTGGCTTCGTTCAGCAGGCCCGGCATAACCTTCTGGTCGATATCGACGCAACGCGCAAAAAAGGTGGCGCCAGCGCCGATTGCGAACTGGCCGGGAATCAACGGCTGTTCAACAGAACCAGCGGGGCTGGTCGGGCTTGGTGTCCCCGGACGCGATGTGGGCGAGTACTGGCCCTTAGTCAGACCATAGATCTCGTTATTGAACAGAAGAATGTTCAGATCGATGTTGCGCCGTAGTGCGTGCAGCAGATGGTTGCCGCCGATGGACAAACCGTCGCCGTCGCCGGTCACCATCCACACTTCCAGTTCCGGATTCGCGAGTTTAACGCCGGTGGCGAATGCTGGAGCGCGACCGTGGATGGTGTGGAAGCCGTACGTATTCACATAATAGGGCAGGCGTGAAGAACACCCGATACCGGATACGAAAACCGTTTTCTCGGGTACCGAACCGCCATCGGCGAGGGCGCGCTGTACGCCCTTGAGAATCGAATAGTCTCCACACCCCGGACACCAGCGTACTTCCTGGTCGGTGGCGAAATCTTTAAAGGTCAGTGCGTTCACTTTAACCTCCTACCTGCTGGATGCGTTTGGGGGCGAGGTCTGCGATGGCGTCGGCAACCTCATGCACGGTCAACGGCTGACCTGAAACCTTGTTGTACTGCTCGATACTTATGCCCAGTTTGTCTCGTAACAAGGTGGACAACTGACCTGTGTTGAGCTCCGGCACCAGGACCGTATCGAACTTATCTAACAACTTGTTTAAGTTGGGTGGCAGCGGATTGATATGGCGCAAGTGGATGTGCGCCACCTGGAGTCCTGCCGCGAGCGCATCATTTACTGCCCGGGAAATGGTGCCGTAAGTGGAACCCCATGCGACCACCGCAACGCCGCCGGCCACGCCTTGATCGATCTCCTGATCCGCTATGAATTCGGCTACGCTCGCCACCTTGGCGGTGCGGATATCGGTCATGGCTTGATGATTGTCGGCGTCATAGGAGATGTTTCCGGTGTCGACGTCTTTCTCGATGCCTCCGACCCGGTGGATGAAGCGAGGATCGCCAGGCACCGCCCACAACCGGGCGTAGGTCTGTTCATCGCGTTCGAACACGGCTTGATCCGTGTTGGCGTCCGGCTTGGTTGTCGCGATTGATTCAAAGTCGCCCATATCCGGAATGGGCCACAGTTCAGATGCGTTGGCGATATATCCATCGGTGAGCAAGATCACCGGAGTCATGTGGCGCAATGCGATCCGAACCGCTTCGATGGCGGTAGCAAAACAATCTGCGGGTGAGCGCGCGGCGATAACCGGCACGGGCGTGTCACCATTGCGGCCGTATACGGCTTGATACAGGTCGCTCTGCTCGGTCTTGGTAGGCATCCCGGTCGACGGCCCGGCGCGCTGACTGTTGACCAGTACCAATGGGAGTTCCGTGGCCACGGCCAGACCCAATGCTTCCATTTTCAGGGACACGCCCGGGCCGCTTGATGAAGTGACCCCCAGTTTGCCGGCGTAGGACGCACCAATGGCGGCGCACACCGCGGCGATCTCGTCTTCTGCCTGAAACGTGCTGACTCCGGCCTCTTCCAGGCCCACCAGGTGGTGCAGCAGACTCGATGCAGGGGTTATTGGGTAAGAGCAGAACATCAGCTCGGTGTCTGCGAGTTCTCCGGCCGCGACCAGGCCCAACGCCAGGTTCTCCGCGCCGGTAATGGTCCGGTATTCCGCCGGATCCAGGGGCGCGGCCGGCATCGCCGGTTGTTGCAGGATATGCTTGAACTCGGTGTTCTCGCCGTAGGCGTGTCCCGCGTCCAGGGCGGCCAGGTTTGCGTCGCGCACTTGAGGCAGCTTGGCAAACTTAGCGTTGATCCAATCCTTGGTGGCAGCGCGGGGTTGATCGAACATCCACAACACCAGACCCAGCGCCCAGAAGTTCTTGCAGCGATGTGCGTCCTTGGTGCCCAATCCATGAGGTTTGACCGCTTCAACGGTCAGATCGCTGATGTTGATGGGCACCACTTCGTGTTCGCTCAGGGTGCCGTCTTCGAGTGGGTTGGTGGCGAGATCAGCGCGCTTCAAACGTTGTTCGGTGAAGGCATTCGCATCCACCAGGACCAGGGAGTGGGGGGCCAGGTGCGTCATGTTTACGATCAGCGCCGCGGGATTGAAGGCGATCAGCACGTCAGGTGCATCTCCCGGCGTAGTGATGCGTTCACCGCCAAACTGAATCTGAAATGCGGATACGCCGTAGCGCGTGCCCACCGGTGCGCGGATTTCGGCGGGAAAGTCGGGCAGCGTAGCCAGGTCGTGCCCGGCAAGCGCGGAGGCTACCGTGAACTGCTGACCTTGGAGCTGAATGCCGTCGCCGGAGTCGCCTGCGAAGCGTACGACGTGGCTGCATTTGGCGCTATGCTCTTGTTGCACTTCGTTTTTCTGCTCGAAATTGAAGGCGCGCATTGTACCGCGCTACACATTTTTTGCGAGTTAAGCTTTTGAACTTGATGCTATATCGATATAGCGTCGCAATTGACACCAGCCGGAGAAACGGTACAGTGCCGCGGCTTTTCAACAATGGATATTTCTGGAGAAAATCATGAAAGCAGGCAAAGTAGTTGCGAGTACCGATGAGTACACCATTTACCAGCGCCGCGATGGCAGGTATGCGGTGCAGGATGCAGACAGGAACGCGATTAATGGCAATGCGAAAGTCGCGATACTGTTGCAACACGAGCTGATCACTGCCGTGTTGCCGAAAGAACCGGAGCCTGAGCCGGAGCCCGAAGCGGCTCCTGAAGAACCGGAAGCGGCGCCCGAGGAAAAAGAAGAGGCAGCTGCCGAAGCACCCGAAGAAGCGGCTGAAACCGAAGCAGAAGCGCCTGCCGAGGAAGCTGTAGCCGAAGAAGCTCCAGCCGAAGAAGAAGCGACGGCGTCAGAAGCGGAAGCGCCGGCGGACGAACCGGCGGACGAACCGGCGGACGAACCTGCGGAAGAACCCGCTGGTGAGACGACAGATGATGCCGCAGACGACAACGAAGAAGTCGACAAAGCCTAATCTGATACTGCAAAAGTCTGCAGGGTTGCACGTTCAGTGGGTTGACTTAGACTAGCGGGTCCCGTCACCCACAAAGACGTTGCTTGTGCTCGATCACGTTGATCAACTGAAAGTCGTAGCCGACTACCAGCCCGCCGGCGATCAGCCGGCGGCTATCGCCGCCCTGGTGGACGGCCTGGAGTCGGGCTTGAGCCACCAGACCTTGTTGGGCGTGACAGGTTCTGGCAAAACTTTTGCCATTGCCAAGGTGATCGAGCAGATCCAGCGGCCCGCCATTGTGCTGGCGCCCAACAAAACCCTTGCTGCGCAGTTATACGGCGAGTTCCGCGAGTTTTTCCCGAACAACTCCGTCGAGTACTTCGTTTCCTACTACGATTACTATCAGCCGGAAGCCTATGTGCCTGCCTCTGATACGTATATCGAGAAAGATTCGTCGATCAACGCGCACATAGAGCAGATGCGTCTGTCGGCCACCAAGGCGCTACTGGAACGGCGGGATACCATCATCGTGGCCTCTGTGTCTGCGATTTATGGTCTGGGTGATCCGCAATCCTACTTGCGAATGGTGATTCACCTCGACCGCGGCGACCGTATCGACCAGCGGCAGTTGCTGCTACGGCTTGCCGATCTGCAATACACGCGTAACGATCAGGTTTTTCAACGTGGCACCTATCGTGTGCGTGGAGATGTGGTGGACATCTTCCCTGCGGAATCTGAGAAGGAAGCGGTTCGCGTGGAACTGTTCGATGACGTGATAGAAGAGTTATCGATCTTCGATCCGTTAACCGGCGAGCTCATCAAGCGAATGCCCCGTTACACCGTGTTTCCAAAAACCCATTACGTGACTCCGCGGGATCGAATTCTTGCCGTGCTCGAAGACATCAAGCAGGAGCTGCAGGACCGGCTGAACTACCTCACGCAACACAATAAGCTGGTAGAAGCCCAGCGGCTGGAACAGCGCACGCGCTTCGATTTGGAGATGATTCAAGAGCTGGGTTATTGCTCGGGGATCGAGAACTACTCCCGCTATCTCTCCGGACGCGAACCTGGACAAGCGCCGCCGACGTTATTCGACTATCTACCCAAGGATGCGTTGCTGATTATTGATGAATCGCACGTCACCGTGCCGCAGATCGGGGGTATGTACAAAGGCGATCGTTCGCGCAAAGAAACCCTGGTGGAGTATGGTTTCCGTCTGCCCTCGGCGTTGGATAATCGTCCGCTACGCTTTGACGAGTGGGAGCGGCTCGCGCCGCAGATGATATTCGTTTCTGCGACGCCTTCGAATTACGAAGCGGAAAAGGGCGGACAGATTGTAGAACAGGTCGTGCGCCCGACCGGCCTGGTCGATCCGGATGTGATCATACGACCTGCCTCTACGCAGGTGGACGATCTATTGAGTGAAATCCACCAGGTGGTGGCCGCGGGGGAGCGCATACTCGTGACCACGCTGACCAAGCGCATGGCGGAGGATTTGACTGAGTACCTGGACGAGCATCAGGTACGGGTTCGCTACCTGCATTCGGATATCGACACAGTGGAGCGTATGGAGATCATCCGTGATCTGCGGCTCGGCGAATTTGATGTGCTTGTGGGCATCAACCTGTTGCGCGAGGGCCTGGATATGCCCGAAGTGTCGCTGGTGGCCATTCTCGATGCGGACAAGGAGGGTTTCCTGCGCGCAGAGCGCTCACTCATACAGACGATTGGTCGAGCGGCGCGCAATGTCAATGGCCGCGCCATTCTGTACGCCGACAAGATGACGGGATCGATGGAGCGGGCGCTCGATGAAACCAGCCGCCGTCGCGATAAGCAGCTGTTACATAACGCAGAGCACGGCATCACCCCGCGTACTGTGAGCAAACAGGTCGCCGACATTATGGAGGGTGCGCGAGCAGCACCCGGATCGCCGAAGCGTTCCAAGCGCCAGGGGGGCGCATCAGGCGAAACTTTGGTGATACCCGAGGATCCAAAAGCACTGGGAAAACTGCTGGACAAGCTTGAAAAGCAGATGCTCGATCATGCCCAGAACCTGGAGTTCGAAGAAGCGGCCCAGATTCGAGATCAGCTGCAGACGATTCGGGATGCTCGCCTGAAGCATTAGCAGCTTGCTAGGTGCGTCTTTCGAACTCGATTGGCATATGCCGGATGCCTGAGATGAAGCTGGATTCGAGCCACAGGGGTGGTTCGAGCAAACGAAACTCCTTCATGCGCGCTAAAATTTCATGGAACATGCAGTCGATCTCGACCCGCGCTATGTGCTGCCCGAGACACACATGGGTGCCTGTGCCAAACGCGATCTGCTCATTCGGAAAGCGGTCCAGGTCGAGTTCATGCGGGTTTTCGAACATGCGTGGATCGTGATTCGCTGCGCCAAAGTAGCGTACGACTTTGTCACCGGCCTTGATGGTCTTGCCGTGCAGTTCGACTTCTACAAGAGCAGTCCTGCGCATATAGATGACGGGGCTGACCACACGCAGCAGCTCCTCGCGCGCTGTTTCGTCCATTTCACTGCGTTGCATCTGCCATTCATCGAGTGCCAGAGGATGGCGGATGAGGGTATGTAGACCGCCGGCAACCAGATTGCGGGTCGTGTCGCCTCCGGCGTCAATCAGTAGCATGAAGAACAACTGGAAATCGATTTCGTCCAAGCGTCGACCGTCAATCTCAGCGTGTACGATTTGACTGGCAAGATCATCACTCGGGTGGTCCAGTTTTTTGCGGTAGACTTCTCGAGCATAGCCAAACATTTTCATTATGGCGCCAGCCTGTACGCCTTCTTCCAGGGCATCCGGGGCGGTGTGAATGAGCTCGGTCAGTTTGTACAGCTCGCGGCCATCTTCCAACGGAATGCCGGTTAGCTCTGCGATCACGTAGGACGGCAGTTCGCCGGCGACGTCGCTGACGAACTCGCATTCGCCCCGGTCGATCACTTTGTCGACGATCTGGGCGGCGAGTTCAGAGACGCGTGGTCGCAGTTCAGCCGCGGGTCCCCGAGTGAATTCGCGGCTGATGATGCGCCGGAATTGTGTATGTTGTGGCGGATCCATCATTAACATCATCTTGTGGTCATCACCGAACAGGCCGCCCAGGCTGGTGTCGGGATCCGCAATCGAAATGGTGGGCTCAGATGAAAATCTGCGCGGCTGGCGACCGACTTCGGCTACGTCTTCATAGCGGGTTAACACCCAGAAGCCGGGACCGCCGGGCTCATCGTGCCAATGCACAGGCGCGTTTTCCTGCAGCCAACGGTATTGTTCAAGAGGATGCCCGTGCGCGAACGTGGCAGGGTCCAACAGATCGATTTTCACGGTGGGCTACTCTTCCCAGTAAGGTGCTCTTACCACGCGCCTCTGTATCTTGCCTGCTTCGGACCTGGGAAGTTCAACCACGTAATCGATGCTGCGTGGACATTTGAAATTTGCCAGGCGATCTCGAGCCCAGGCGACTAGATCTTCGGTGAGCGCCTGATTCGCATTGATGCCGGGTTGCAGCTGCACTACGGATTTCACCTCTTCGCCCCATTCTTCATTTGGTACGCCTATGGTGCAGACGTCCAGCACGGCTTCGTGCTTGATCATTTCACTGTCCACTTCCTGGGGATAGATATTGACCCCTCCTGAAATGATGAGTTCCGCCGATCGGCCGGTGAGGAACAGGTAGCCATCCTCGTCGAAATACCCCATGTCGCCTAAGGTGAAATAGTCGCCTTTGTAGGACTTGCCCGTTTTGTCGTTGTCTTTGTAGTACTCGAACCGGCCGGTATCAGGCGCGCGCATATAGATGGTGCCGATCTCACCGATGCCGACTTCATCGCCGTCATCGTTGAGGATCTTGTTGTCAAATTCCGGGCCTGGACAGCCGACCGTGCCGGGCTTGGTCAACCATTCCTCAGATCCAATCAGGAAACCACCACCCCCTTCGGTAGCTGCGTAATATTCCCAGATGATGGGTCCGAACCATTCGATCATTTCCTGCTTTATGTGCACAGGGCAGGGGGCCGCTCCGTGAATAACAAATTTCAGGGAGGAAATGTCGTACTCTTCCTTAACCTCCGCTGGCAGGCCCAGCAAGCGGTGGAACATAGTGGCCACCATGTGGGTGTGCGTGATGCTGTAGGCATCGATGAGGCGCAGTGTCTCTTCCGCATCCCACTTATCCATCATCACGATCCCGACTCCCGACCACAGCGCCTGTACGATATCGATCAATAGGGGGGCGGCGTGGTAACCGGGACCGGTAACCAGTTCGCGGTCTACACCGGGAAGGTAGGCCGACGGACTATCCCCCCATTGCGGCGCATCGGGTAAACGTTCTTTGCGGTAAACACCCTTGGGACGACCTGTGGTTCCCGAGGTGTAGAGCATGCGCGAGCCGAGCGTGGGGTTGGGAATGTTGCTGCTGTCGAGTCCGTCGATGGCTTCTGCGAAATCCTGGAAGCCGGGAATGGTTCCACCAACAGACAGTTTGAGCTGAGCATTGGGTGCGTATTCGGGCGCCTCTGTAACGCTTGGTCCGAGTGTGGCGTCGGCAACCAGCGCCTTGGCTTCGCAGTTGTCCACGATGTAGCCAATTTCCTCACCTTTTAAATGAAAGTTGATGGGTGTGAAGCGAATTCCGCAACGCGTGGTGGCACATAGGGTTTCAATGAACTCCGGACGGTTTTTGGCGACCACCGCAACCGAGTCGCCGGGGCCAATGCCGTTCGATTCGAGCAGCCGCACGAGCCGGTTGGCATTTGCATTCAGCTCCGCGAAAGTGCGGTCTCCGTAGTTGGTGATCAAGGCGCGAATGTCTGGCTGATGTTCAGCGTGGTAAGCGACTAACATGCCGGTCTCAACGGCGGCTTGTACTTCTTCTGCGGTCATATCCCCTCTTGTTGTATGCATCCCCAATCTGGAAGTTTACCGCTTTTCAGGGTGATGTGGAGTTGATAGGATTGCGGCCCCATTCGGCACCCAAGCTGGGTGTTTGAATTCCAGGCGCGTAGCTCAGTTGGTTTAGAGCGCTACCTTGACATGGTAGAGGTCCCCGGTTCGAATCCGGGCGTGCCTACCAAAATTCGCCATTACTACTCGGGCAATTTCCCCAACGCGGTTACAGTGATTGAAAAGGGCTACGAGAATACTCGTAGCACCATGCATCTGGTCACGACGGATTACGACGTATCATCTGGTCAACCGGTCTGGGTTGGTCGGTCTGACAGTTTCGAGCCTAGTTCATTCGCCGCGTTGGCTGGTGCCTTACCAGGGCTCTAACTTGAACAGCTGCATTAACAAGCCGACCTACTTGATGTCGTTCGCTCTACAACATACTGACTGGGGATAGCTTAACGGCGGATCTGAAAAAGCCACATGCGTGAACTGGGTTTACAATGCTTTTCCAGTTGGTATTTCGCGAAAGGTCAAATCTTTGTCGGCTCTGGGTTCCTGTGGTAATCCCAATACACGTTCTGCGATGATATTTCGCAGAATTTCGTCGGTACCGCCTGCGATGCGCATAGCTGGACTTTGCAGATAGGCTTTCTGAAATGCAGCGTCTGCGCTAACGAGGTCTTCGTCGCGCACAATGCCCGCCATGTCCATCAGATCCGATCCGAACACCGCTATCTCCTGCGCTTTGGTAGCACCCACCAATTTAGTAATCGAGTTTTCGGGGCCGGGCGTTTCGCCCCTGGACAGAGCTGATACTGAACGCATTTTTGTGTACTTCAACCCTGCTGTCTGACAGTACCAGCGCGCGAGTTTCGAACGCACCGCGTCATTTTCGATAGCGGGTTTGTCGTTCAGGGGCGTGTGGCGTGCGAGGGAAAACACCTGTTCAAAGTCTGGTCCGGGTGCGTCACCGACGGATACACGTTCGTTCATGAGGGTCGCCATGACAACTCTCCAGCCTTCGCCGATCGCGCCGAGTCGCTGTTCGTCTGAAATCCGAACATCGTCGAAAATGACCGAATTGAAGTGTGATGAACCTGTGATCTGTTTGATTGGGCGGATATCTACGCCAGGCGATTTGAGATCAACGAAAAAAAACGTCAGTCCTTTGTGTTTTGGCACATCTGGATTTGAGCGGGCTACCACAATGCCGAAGTCACAATAGTGTGCACCGGAGGTCCAGATCTTTTCCCCGTTGAGTACCCACTCATCACCGTCTTGTTGGGCGGTCATGCGCAGTCCGGCTACGTCGGAGCCAGCGCTCGTCTCACTGAACAGCTGGCACCAGATCTCATCGCCTTTAGCCATTGGCGGCAGGTAGCGGGCGTTCTGCTGATCCGTGGCATACTTCATCAGGATGGGACCAGCCATGCCCTGGCCTATATCGAAAACGCCCCTTGGCATCACATATTTGGCTTCCTCCTGCCCCCAGATCACGCGTTCCATTGCCGAAGCGGCGCGCCCACCGTATTCTTTGGGCCAATGCAAGCACGCCCAGCCGTCGGCGTATTTCTTTAGTTGAAACTCTTTCGCCAGGCGCACAATGTTCTGGCTAGACTTATCCGCTAACAGCGCTGCCCACGTTTCGTTGGGATGTGATTTGAGCTTCGCATTCTTGTCAAGCCAGGCTTTTGCTTCGGTGCGGAATGCTGCTTCGGTTGTAGTGTCTCCAAAATCCATAATCTCGTCGCTCCTATGCCAACATCTCGCCACGTTCTTCAAGAGCACCGATCAGCTTGTTTTCCCACTGCAGTTTGTTACCCAAATTTACCGCGAGGGCACGTGAGCGCCGGTAGTAGAGTTGGCAATCAAATTCCCAGGTAAAGCCCATGCCGCCGTGCGTTTGAATATTCTCCTTAGCACATTCGTCAAAGGCGTCCATTGCACTGACTCTTGCGGTCGCAGCGGCCAGCGCCAGTTCGGGTGCGTCGGTGCTGAGGGCCCAAGCCCCGTAATAGCAATTTGAGCGAGCTAGCGTTGCGGCTACGTACATGTCTGCTAATTTGTGTTTGATGGCTTGATATGAGGCGATCGCACGCCCGAAAGCGAATCGATTGAGCGCGTAGTCACAGGCGTGATCCAAGGCTACAAGGGCACCGCCAACCTGTTCAAACGCGAAGTAGATTGCTGCGCGATTGAACAGTTCATCCATTGTCGCAAAGCCACTGCCTTGGCTGCCCAGGCGTTGTGCTTGGGCATCGGTGAAGGTCAAGGTGGCTTGTGGGCGGGTAGGATCCAGGGATGTAACAGACTTTCGCGCAACGGTCGGTCCACCCAACGGCACCAAGTAAAGTGTGGGTTCGGTTTCCTCCTTGGCCAATACAACGGCGAAATCCGCCTCGCAACCGTCCGGCACCGGGAATTTTGTGCCGCTGAGTTTCTGTTGGGTCACTGCGCATTCCAGCGAATGCGCAGTGACGTTCCCGGGTCCTTCGGCAACGGCGAAGGTCCCAACCGCAGAGCCGTCAGCCAGCTTCGGTAGCCAGTCGTTCTTCTGTTGTTCGTTTCCTGCCAACAGAAGGGCTTGGGTAGCCAGGTAAACTGAGGATGAAAAGGGTGAGGGCGCTAGAGCCCTCCCCATTTCTTCTGCGATAACGCATAGTTCCAGCGCGCCTAACCCTATGCCGCCATATTCTTCGGGTATGTTGGTACCCATCCAGCCCAATGCAGCTATTTCTTGCCACAGTGAGTCAGCGGCGCACGTATCGCCCTCAAGGATGCGGCGAGATAGCTCGTTAGGGCAGTTGTCGCTCAAGAATGCTCGCGCCTGGTCGCGAAGAAGATTCTGCTCCGCGGAAAATTCGAAATTCATTCTGCTACTCCAAGTTGCGACAATGCGGTTTCTTTGGCCCATTTGTAGTCTGCCTTGCCATTGGGTCCGCGGCTGATCTGCTCGACAAAGACGACATGCTTGGGCACTTTATATGCCGATATCGCGTCGCGGCAATGTGCGGTGATCGAATTTTCATCCAGGTCTGCGCGAGCGTGTGTCGCTACCAGCGCTACAACTTTTTGTCCCCATTCCCGAGAGGGAATGCCAACTACCTGAGTGTCCTCGATGCCCTGCAATGACTTGATGGCCAGTTCAACTTCTTCCGCAAAAACCTTCTCGCCGCCGGAATTGATGGTTATGGATTCTCGACCGAGAAACTGAAAGCCGCCGTTGTCGTCAAGGCGGGCGCGATCTCCAGGAATGGCATAGCGCATGCCATCGATGACGGGGAACGTCCTTCTGGTTTTGTCGGCATCGTTCAAGTACCCCATGGCAATGTGACCACCTTGCGCGACCCAGCCGGGTTCCTTTTCCGGTGCTCGCAGAATACGGTCGCAGTCGTAGTTGACCACACAGGAATTCTCGAGCATTTTGAAGTTCAGTGACTTGTTGGTGCCTCCGCTGGTATAGATACTAACCGCCTGGCGGCCTGCTTCGGATGACCCTACTGCGTCGAGTAGCGTTAGATTTGGCATATGCTCCTGCAAGCGCTGTTTGTTGTGCTCTGACAACACCGCACCACCAGAGTTAATGAAGCTCATGGCCGATAGGTCGTAAGATTTGTGGTCCATTTCTTTCAACAGCGGCTGAGCAAAAGCGTCGCCGATCAAGGTGGCGTGATTGACTTTCTCGCGCTCCATGGTCGACACGATTTCTTCAGCATCGAACCGGTCGGCAGTTTTTTGCAGCACCACGGCGTCGCCGCGAAGCCATGCGCCGAAGGCCATGCAGGAACCTGATGCGTGCATCATGGGCGCCAGGGGCATAGATTTTCCCACAACGTCCTGATTAGCTTTGTGTCTGGCTGCTTGCACAAACTGTTCAATTGACGTGTCTTGCGGTTGTTGAGAGATCAGCGAGAAGAGCATGTCATGTTGGCGCCAGAGTACACCCTTAGGCATACCCGTAGTTCCACCGGTATAGACCATGTACAGATCATCAGAAGACGCATCGGTGTCCATTGGGGCGGGCGCTGTGTCGGCCAGCACCTGTTCGTAGTCGAGCGCTCCTTCCAGCATTCCCTCGCCGGAACCATCGTCGACTTGTATCCACAACCGAATGTTGGGAAGCCGAGATCTGAGGTTATCAAGCATCGGGGCGAATTGAGCGTGGAATATAATCCCCTGAGATTCTGAGTCCTCGAGCAGGTAAACCAGTTCGTCTTCTTTATAGCGATAGTTGACATTGATTGTGGTGGCCCGACATTTGAATGCGCCTAACATGCTCTCCAGATATTCATTGCCGTTGTACATATAGAGTGCAATGTGGTCTTGACCCGATTGCCAGTTCGTTAGGTCCGCGCGCTCTTTGCGTATTCCGAAATCCTGCTTACGCAGATATGCGGCCAATCGTTGCGTTCGATCGTTAACTTCTGCCCAGGTCATACGCCGCTCGCCGTATATCAGGCATTCGAATTCGGGCAGGGCACCGGCAATCGCTTCCTGCAGTTCAGCTATGTTCATGTGTACGCCTACGTATTTTCTGGTATCAAACAGGAGTGAATGGATTCTTCGCCATCGATTTCCCGCCCGAGCGTTTTGATCGCGAGTTCTGCTTCAGTCACAGCAAAACTGTGGGTATGCATGTTGTGCAGAGGAACCTGGCCTGTTTCGATGACGTTTATGGCTTTCTTGTAACCGCTGGACGTCACGCCGAAAGCGCCGAGGATGCGTATTTCCTTAAATACGACTTTGTCTGAGACGAAGTTTCCGACGGGTTTGTAACCTTTGACTCCGGCAAGTACCACACACCCTCCCGTGCGCACTACGCTCACAGCATCTTCGACGGGTGCTGTTGCGGCTGGCGTCACGTCCAGGACTGTGTCGACACCTTCGCCATTGGTAATGGTTTTAATGCTGTCTTTCAGGTTTTCGTTCTGGATATCAATCGTATGCGTGGCGCCGAACAATCGAGCGAGTTCCAGTTTTCTATGATCCGCCTCAAGACCCGACACGATGATGGTGCTTGCACCTGCCGCGCTGGCTGCGATTACCGCCGCCAGTCCGCGTTGGCCGGGACCCATAATCAACATCGTGTCACCGGGCTGCGTGTCTGGTATCTCAACACCCCAGCGGAATCCTGCACCTAATGGGTTGTACATCACTGCGATTTCGGCAGGGATGGTTTTGTCCATCTTGTGCAGCCGAGAATGCGCATCTAGCATCATATAGTTGGCGTACGCGCCCCATAGCCCGTGGCCTACCGACAATGGAATCGTTGAGTAGACGCGACGATGCTTACATAAGTGGTAGTCGCCTGCGGCGCAGCGTTTGCAAATCTGGCAGGACAACAGAGTCTCCACCGCGACCCGATCACCAACGTCTACCCCCCATCGCAGTGCAGCTTGATCGCCAATAGCTTCAACAATTCCGAGCGGCTCGTGTCCCGGGATGTGTGGCATTGGAACTCGCATGCCAGTAGCGAACTGTTCGCAGTCTGTGCCGCAGATACCGCATGCCTCAATTCTCAACAGTGCGGTGTTATCCGTTACTTCGGGAATTGCCACGTCGACGGGTTCTAGTTTGCCCGGTGCGGTAAGCGCCATGGCGAGGGTTGTTCGTTGCACTTTGGCTATGACCTCACGATTTCAGACAGGTAGTCGATGAAACGCCCACAGCAATCAGCGTTGAGCCTGACCAAACATTCAGCGAGGTGGTCGCTAGGCCGTTGTGCACGCCTTCCAGTCGGCATACTGAAACAAGATGATCTGATTCACTTCGCGCACCGGTAAAGCGCAGAGTGATGTCTGGATTCGGCATCGCCAATGGCAAGCCTTTGAGTGCGGCGGCTACCGGCGGTCCGACTGAGATGTCAGCCGTGATGCAGGCGGCTTCGGCCGTTGCAGATGGTTCATCCCAGATTGTCCGGGTGCCGGTCGCGATGCCGGCCTCGGAACTGCCAAGTAGTCGCGGTAGAAAGGTGTCTATCAGCGGGATCACTTGCGGTCCTTTGGGCTGGCGCCACAGTCTGCCCTGCTCGTAGGCCATCAGCTCAGGGGATATGCGGCGGTCACCACTTTTGTCCACGCCTGCGAGCGCATCGGGGTCAGCGAATGCAATCGTACTTCGAGTGGAGAGTTTTCCGTCCTGAGTGAAGACATCAACACTTATTGTGCTCAGCGTACGACCCTCGTTCAACACCGTGGGTACCACTCGAGCGACGCCGGGGCGGAATCCGCGGATGAATCGCGCGTCGATTCCAATGGGTATTCGACCGGGTGCCGCGGATCTGGCAGCACAGACACAAACCGCAGCCAAAGTACCGCCGTTAGTGCCGCCAAACCCGCCGTTTAGTTCTTCTGCGAGTTCGAATCGCCATGCGCCGTCGTCGAGAACGCGTCCAGGTATTCGTTCTAGAAATTTCATGTGATCTCTGTGCGTAGCTACGAGTAGGTGACTTTGGCTTGGCTCAATACAACGGACCCGTTTTGGTCCTGGCCCTGGATGATGGCTTCACCATCCCCTTCCTTCCATATTTTGGTGACAATGGTGTCTTCGAATTGCACGCGTTCTGCGAATCGCCCGGTCATGGATCTAAAGCGTGCAGGGTCTCCATCGCATAAGCTCGCCAGTGCGGCCCGACCGACGAAACCGTAGGTGCACAGACCGTGCATGAACGGCTTGTCATAGCCGGCGGCTTTAGCGAATTCCGGGTCGATGTGCAGCGCCACAGGATCGCCAGATAGGCGATAGATAGCGCCTTGTTCCGGAAGCGTCGAGTACTCGACCACAATGTCAGGCTCACGATCAGGAGGGGTATTTTTGTCTTTGGTAGACGGACCGGGCTCTCCACCAAAACCTCCACCGCCGATGTAAAACAAAGATGAAAAAGACTTAAACAGAGGACCGTCCGCGTCCTCACCGGTAGCCGTGACTCCGATCACGCCGGCTTTGCCTTTATCCCAAACTTCTGATATTTCGCTGTGTAATATGATGTCGGCGTTGGCGGGTAGGGGGCGTAACAGTTCAATGCCCTGCTCGCCATGCAAAAGCCTCTGCAGCTTGAGCTTCACTGCCTGGCCGATGTTGCCGAGGGCGCGCATGCCCGGAATCACGGCGTAGGTAGGAAGAACCAATGGACCACGGCCTTCGTAAAGGAAGTCTAGTTCGTCGGCGGGTTTTGAACCGACTCCCAACGCATACAACATAGTGTCTTTCTGCGTCCAGTTGATCTTTACGGGTTCAAACTTCGTTCCAACGAGATCGGGCGATAGAGTTTCTGAGACCATAATTGGCTCCTTTTTGATTAGGGTCGGTTCGGGTTGGTAGTTGATTAGAGGATAGACGCACAAAAGTCTTGTAAGTCTGGTTCTGCGAGCTCTTCTTCAAATTTTGCGAACGTCCATGGCCAGGACGCGACGTTGCCGAATTTGTCGAAGTACCAGCTCTGGCATCCTGATGCCCACACTGTGTCTGGCATCGTCTCTTTCAAAGTCTGGTTGAATGTTTCTGTAACGTCAGCTTTCGGTTCGATTTCTTGTAAGCGGCCCTGGAGGAGAAGCACTACCAGTTTTTCAATATACGAATACTGCGTTTCGGCGGTTAGCAGGTAAGAAAAGTTTCCAATCGGACTGTTGGGTCCGCCTAGGAAGAATAGATTCGGAAACCCGGGAACGCAGATTGTCTTGTAGGCGTAGTTGCCTTTATCCCACGCTTGCTCGAGGGTCTGGCGGTTGCGTCCGACGACCAGCGTAATGCTGAGAAAGAAATGAGGATCGAACCCGGTTGCGAGTACGAGGACGTCCAGTTCGTGCAATCGCCCATCGCAGGTGCGGATGCCCTGTTCCTCGACTCGCTCGATCGACTCTGTCACCAGTTCTGCGTTCGGCTTGGAGATAGCCGGATAAAACTGATCCGATACGATGAGGCGTTTACACCCGGCGGAATATTTTGGAGTGAGCTTGGCTTTCAGGGTTTCGTCTTGGATATTGTCATCCAGGGTTTGCTGACAACCCGCCTGCATGGCTGCAAGGGCTTCGTCGTTCTGGCCGACCACCGCCGCTGCGAAACCATGGTTCAACGTCCGGGCAAGGGAATTGTAAGCGCGCTCCATTTCTATTGGATCGTTTCGATACGTCGATTTTTCTTCCTCCGAATAGAAAGGATTCGGAGCCCCAAGCACCCATTGTGGGGTTCGCTGGAATAGCGACAGTTTTTCAACATCGTCGATCACAGCCCCTACGATCTGGACTGCCGTGGAACCGGTGCCGATGATGCCAATGCGCTTGCCCTCGAGTGCAACGGATGCGTCCCATCGAGCGCTGTGAAAACAGGGGCCGTTGAAATCGTCCAAGCCTTCTATGTCCGGGTATACCGGATGATGAAGAATGCCTACAGCGCTGATCACTATGTCGAAGGTACCCTGGTCGCCACGATTGGTGATCAGGCGCCATTGTTTATCAGCATATTCCAGCTCTATTACTTCGCTGTTGTAGGAGATCATTTCTTCCGCACGGTGCTCTTCTGCCACTTTGCGCACGTACGCGTAGATTTCGCTCCCGGGTGAAAACGTTCGGCTCCAATCAGGGTTGGGTGCAAATGAAAATCGATACAGGTGTGACGGTACATCACAAATAAGTCCGGGGTAGGTGTTGTCTCGCCAGGTGCCACCGAGGTCTATTTCTTTTTCGAAAATCGAAACATCCCTGATGCCTAATTGACGTAGCCTGATGCCCGCCATCAGGCCGCCAGCACCAGCGCCGATGATTGCCACGCGTAGATCGTTATCGCTCATTTGCCTCTCTCCCTCTCTCTAACCATTCCGGCCTTGCGGCGAGATCAGTTTTAGGCGTTCTCCGGGATTAAGCCGTCCGGCGGCCAGGAATCCACCCCTTCCTCGAGCTGAATCTCAACCGATTTGGCCAGCTGGGAGATCAATCGCCAAGCGCCGATAGCGGCGCACAGCTCCAACAGCTCCTCTTCGCTAGCCAGGTTGTCCGCGCACGATTGCCACGTTTCGCCACTGATGCAACCGTTGCGCAGGGTTTCATCGGTGGCGGCTAACACCGCTCGTTCTGTTGCGTCAAAGCAGGTTGCGTCGCGCCATTCCCGTACGGCCAGTACTTCAGCTTCCGTAAGGCCAAAATCCTGGGCGATGCGCCAGTGTTGCGTCCATTCGTAGTCAGAGCCCGTGGCCCAGCCGATACGCATGATGACGAGTTCGCGTAGACGGTGGGAGAGACGGTTGCCGTCGTATAGCAGCATCAGCAGCAGGTCGTTGATGACCTTGGCGAGTTTGGGATGTTTCAGCAATGTGCGAAATACGTTGAGTTCTGCGATTTGCGGGATGACCTTAACTTGCTGTGCTGCTTCAAGCGCGGCTGCTTTCGACAAGGTTTCGATTCGTGCGCTAGCCATGACTTCTATTGTTCCTCGCTGCTTTTGGTCGTGTTAGAAAGTGCAAAATAGTACATAAGCGTACTAAATTGCAAGTACTTGAGACAAATAAAGTATATATGTGTACTATATGCATGTGTATTTAATTTCAGAGGTCAAAAATGCTGCCTAAGACATCATTTGCAATGGTACAAACGGGCGTGCGCGAGCTCGCTGGGCGAGATATTGCGTTGCCGCAGATTGATGACAATAGCGCGATCCTGCAGATTGAAGCGTGCGGTATTTGTGGCTCGGATTACGAGCAATACGAAGGCGTTCTAGGTACGCCCATGCCGGTGGTTCCCGGGCACGAACCTCTTGGCCGGATAGCAGCCATCGGCGACAAGGCAGCCAGACGCTGGAATGTGGACGTAGGTGATCGCGTGGCCGTGGAAACGATGATCTCCTGCCATACCTGTTCCACTTGCCTGGCCGGGCGCTATCATCTGTGCGGGTCCAGGAAGATATATTCCTATATACCCCTGTCGGAAGAGCCGGGGCTATGGGGCTCATATGCGCAATACATGTTCGTTGATGGAAACTCCGTCGTTCACAAAATGGATGCAACGTTACCTGCGCAAGTCGCAGTGATGTTTAATCCATTAGGAGCGGGGTACCGCTGGGCGGTTGAAATACCTGAAACGAAAGTAGGCGACGATGTGGTGATTATGGGCCCTGGTCAACGTGGTCTGGCCAGTGTGATCGCATGCCACCAAGCTGGCGCACGCAATATTATTGTTACGGGTCTTGCGGCAGATGCAGAAAAACTGAAACTGGCTGAGCTTTTTGGAGCGACCCATACCATCGATGTGGAAAACGAAGACGCCAAACAGCGCGTTCGCGAAATTACCGGTGGTCTTGGAGTGGACGTGGTTGTGGATGTTTCTTCTTACGCGGTCGAACCTGTGGTCGACGCCCTGAGTTTCGTTCGTATGGGAGGCATAGTGGTTCTCGCCGGAGTAAAGGGCGGCAAGGTGATTCCGAATTTTGTGTCGGATATCGTCGTCGGTAAGGAAATATCTATCAAAGGTGCGATAGGCGTCACTTCCAGCGGCTACCAATCAGCAATACGGACCATTGAATCTCGTAGGGTGCCGGTGGAGCAGATGCACACCCACGACTTCAAACTGGAAGAAGCCGAGTTGGCCATCAGAACGCTTGCCCGCCAGGTACCAGGAGATGAATCCATTCATTCCTGTCTGATCCCAGAATTTTAGATCTGAATTTGTAAGGAGCAAATTATGAGTGAAGTTAGGCATTGGATTGAACAATCCGGTTATTCCGAGCAGCTTGGTATCGTAGCGACCAGTGTGTCTGACACAGCCGCCAACTTGTTGTTACCTTTTCGCGAAGGAAATTCGAATCCTGGAGGTGCGCTGCATGGTGGTGTGTATGCATCAATGTCGGTCATTGCAGCGCAGGCCATTGCGCGTACCGCCCTGGGGGCTGAGTCGGGTCCGTTCCAGACGACTGGTTTCCAAATCAACTATCTGGCTGCTGCCATCAATGAGTCTGTTACAGCATCAGCACGTCTGCTAAGACGGGGTAAGGAGTTGTGCTTCATAGAAGCGACCGTGTCCAGCGAATCGGGCCGCAATGTTTCTCATGCGACTCTAATGATACGAGGTCGCCAGGGGGCCGATGCGGTATCGGGGCCAATCGTCGTCGGCACTGTTGACGGCGACGATCCGGGAAAAATGGGGCCGTCGATTACCGGGATGGTGCCGTTCATACATGAGCGCGGTATTGTCATCGAACATATGGCTGATGGCGAAGCTCGTCTATTCATGCCTTGGCAGGAGTCCCACGAGGACAACGCAAACCACGGTACGCATGAGGGTGCTGTTTTAGCACTGCTGGATACCGCCGGCGCAATGGCGAGCTGGGCGGTAACCGGCCCCGGTGCTTACAAAGCTTCAACGCCTTCGATGCAGGCTCAACTGTTGTCCGTGCCGCCCAGAGGAGATCTCATGGCGTACGCTAAAGTGGTGCATCGCGACAACGAAATTTTCTACAGTGACGTAGAAGTGTTTGGTGTCGAAGATCGCCGGATCTGCGCCAAAGGCACAATCCTTTATCGAATTGTGACTTAGGTGGAATGTGAAATACTCAGGCCTTATTCAGTATTCGCTGACCGGAAATGTTGCCAGTATCGTCATCGACCGGCCCGAACGTAAGAACGCGCTGGACGTTTCTACCCTTGCAGAACTGAATTATGCACTCCGTCGTGCCCAGGACGACGCTGCCGTGCGCGTGGTCGTACTGAGTGGGGCGGGCGGTAGTTTCTGTGCCGGGGCGGACCTCGCGGCCAGAGATACTCCCGCAGACGCCGTTGAGGTCATAGAGCAACACTACAAACCAGTATTTATGAGCGTTGCCGAGCTTTCTAAACCGGTGATTGGTGCCGTCGACGGCGCGGCTGCTGGTGCCGGTAGTGCACTCGCGATGTTGTGTGACTTGACGGTGATGGCGCGGGATGCGTATTTGCTGTTTGCGTTCAGCAACCTAGGCCTCATTCCGGATTGTGGCGCTAACTGGTTGTTAGAAAGGGCGCTTGGCTCCAAACGCGCTTATCAGTTGGCCATCGAAGGAGGCCGCTTATCGGCCCAGCAATGTGAGAAAATGGGTTTGGCAAACAAGGTAACGCCGAGTGGTGAAGCCCTGTCTGTGGCGCTCGAGTGGGCGCAGGCCCTCAGCGCACGCGCTCCGCTTTCGTTGAGTTTGACCAAAACTGTCATGCGGCGCAGCCCAGATAGCACGTATAGTGCGGTAGTATCCTTGGAGGGCGAACTGCAGCGAGAGTGCACGTCCAGTGAGGATTTCCGAGAAGGACTAGCTGCCTTTTTCGAACGCCGCTCGCCAGTATTCAATGGTCGATGACAGAACCAACAAGAACTTCTTCGATGTCGAACGAAAATACCCGTAAGAAACGCCCGCTTAAGAAGCAGCGCCGCACCGCGAAAAGGTTCGAAGCGGACCTTGGCATTGGTTTCATGGTAGCCGACATCACTCGCATGATGACTACTCAGTTCAATCGCATGGTCAAGCCTGCCGGGCTGACTCGTGCACAGTGGCGTGTCATCATCCATCTACATCGACAAGATGGTCTGAGCCAGTCCGAACTTGCGGCACTGCTGACAGTAGGCAAAGTAGCCATCGGCGGTTTGATAGACCGACTGGAGCACAGTGGTTGGGTTGAGCGACGTACAGACAAGCAGGATCGCCGATCCAATCGAGTTTTCCTGACCCAGAAAGGCCGTGATGTGAATCAGGAAATGGTTACGGCAGGTGAGGAGCTGGCCAAGCAAACCTACAGCAACCTCACCAAGGACGAGCGGGCCCTCTTGGCCAGTTTGCTTGGCGTTGTGCGCAAGAAGCTCCTCGAAATGGAAAAAGACAAACCAATCGGTGAAGAAGCTGACTAGAGTTTGGTGTCGTCGACGGGCTCTCTAGGCTTCCTCGGGCAAACGCAACAGCCACAGTGCCGTCAATGATACGAAGAACGCAGTAAGCATGATGGCGTAGGCTGGCACGTAGCTCCCGGTACGCTCGAACACAAATGTCGTAAACGGCAGACCAGCCAACGTAAACGGCACCGTGAGCGGGCCCATCAATCCCATCACCCGTGCGAATGCCTGGTGCCCGAACAGCGTGGCGATGAGCACGCTCCACAGCGGCATCATGCCGCCGTAGCCGAGCCCGAACAAAGAGCCCGCCGCGGTCAGTCCCCAGAATCCGTCAACGACAATGATGCCAAGCACGCCCGCAATCTGACACGTGAGAGAAACCGTGACTACCCAGCGCTTGTCGAATCGGTCTGACAGGATGCCGAACAATGGTTTTGCCAGGGCGCCGGCCAGGGTGACGGCAGCGACGATCGTTGACGCCTGCAACACGGTCAATCCTGCGTCTGTGGCATGTGAATGCATTGACAGGACCACCGACCCGATGGCCATGAAGGTTGGGCCAACCACCAGCGTGAGCATGCGCACCTCACGATCCTTGAGGGCGCGCAGGAGACTCCATTTGCCGCTGCCTGTATCCGGCCCGCCAGGCGACTGTAGTGCCCCGTCGGCGAACAGCCCCATGTCTTCTGGATGCTTCACGGCAAACTTCCAGATAAGCGGCATCATAATGAGGATCGGCGCGGCCGCGAACACGAGCGTGGCCACCCGCCAGTCCCAGGTGACCACGATCCAACTGGTGACAGGTACCATGATGGTGCCGGAGATCGTGACGCCGAACTGAGAGATGCCGAGAGCGGTGCCGCGGCGCTTTACGAACCAGTTTGCGAGTAGGGCATTGCTTGGCAGTGGACCAGTCATTGCCATGCCGGTGGCGACCACTGCGCCGTATGCGACATACAGGTGCCATAGCTGGGTGGCTTGCGAGAGCAGAACGAATCCTGCCGACAGCACCGCCGCGCCGCCGAGCATGAGAACGCGTACCGAGCGTTCGGCCACCGCTGCCCCGACCGCGGGTCCGAGCAGTGCCATAACCAGTGTCTGAAGCGACAGACCGAGGGAGACGAGGAAGCGGTCGGCGTCGAGCGATTCGGTCAGAGGCACCAGGAGCACGCCGTAGGTGTAATACCCCGTGCCCATGGTCAGGAACTGCATGATCAGCGTAAAGCCGACAATCGCCCAGCCAAAAAAGGGTGCTCTCGAGTGGGTTGGCTGATGCGTAGTGGTCATGCCACCTAGTGTAGTGGACTCGTGCCAGCTATTGTGGCTATCTCAGATTTCGTCTGTCGAAACTCGATGATTGGGACTCTCTGCGACTGCTTGGTATGCCGATGAACCACGAACCTTACGCCAGCATCGTCACACGCCTGTACCCGGGCGCCAAGCTCAAAGCCATGGATCGTCTTACCGGTGGTGTGTCCGCCGATGTTCATCGGCTGGACCTGAGCCTACCCGACGGTGGCAATATCAGTCTAGTGCTGCGCGCGCACGGCGCCTCCCACTCGGGTCACTCTGCTGAGCTTGAGCATCAATTGCTGCAGGCGCTGCATCGGTCTGGCGTACCGGTGCCAGAGCCGTTGCTTGTGGATGTGAGCGGCAGCCTGCTGGCGGTCCCGTTTCTGGTTATGGCGTTCGTGGAGGGTACCAGCGTTGTACCCTCGGGTAAGGAGAGTCAGAACATCGATCTGATGGCCGATGCGCTGGCGAACATCCACAGCATGCCAGCGACAAGCCTGCCGACATTGCCGTTGCGCAACGATCCACTGCCCGATGTGTTGGAATACCTGCCAGAAGGCCCCGCGTGGCAAGATCTGCGCGCTCACCTTGCCACGCAGGTTGATACGGCGTACCGGTATTCGCCAAAGCTTTTACACGGAGATTTCTGGCCGGAGAACCTGCTATGGCACAACGGCGCCATTGCCGCCATCCTCGACTGGGAGGACGCGGCGCTGGGTGATCCGTTGTCGGATGTGGCCTGCGCTCGGGTTGAGCTGCGCTACAAATATGGTAAGGCGAGTATGGAACGATTCACTCGCACTTATGCCAGACACCACGGCGTAGATCGTGCCCGGCTGGCATTGTGGCAAGTGTATGTGGCGGCCGCAGCGCAGAAATTCATGGGCGGCTGGGGGCTCGAGCCGGCGCGGGAAGCACACATGCGTGCAGAGGCGCTGGCCAGTATCCGCGAGGCTGGTGCTTTGCTGATGGGCCGTGCTAGCGGTTAGCTGTCGCGAGTAAATAACGCTTGTTTGAAGTTGTGCGCCGGCGAATAATCGTTCTCTCAATGGGAGGACTGATGATGGAAAACACCAACGATGAGTTTGAGATTCTTGGACTGAATCACGTCGCTCTGGTTTGCAAAGACATGCAACGCACCGTTGATTTCTACACGAACGTGCTGGGCATGAAATTGGTGAAGTCGTTTGATTTGCCCGGTGGGGTCGGTCAGCACTTTTTCTTCAGTATGGGCGGGCGCGAGTGCCTGGCGTTCTTCTGGTTTACCGAGGCAGCGGAGCGACAACCGGGTATTTCCAACCCGCGAGCGAACTTCGATCCGGAGATTGTTTTCGAGGATCCGGCTGCGTTGACGTCTTCACACGGATCGATGAACCATTTCGCGTTCAATGTCCCTGCCGACAAAATAGACCAATATCGGCAGAAGCTCATCGACAGAGGACTCGAAGTCAGCAGTGTCATGCATCATGACAACTCTGAAATGCAGGCGTCCGATGATGTGCATCGCGGCACCTGGGTCAGCTCGATCTATTTTCAGGACCCTGATGGCATCGTGCTGGAATTCGCAGGCTGGCAGCGTCAGTTTGGGCCGGAATTTGACGATCGCAACGACACGATTGGAGCGACACCGGCAGACGTGGCCAGATATCGAAAAACCGGTGAAGAATTCGCTCAGCAGATGGCTGAGACGGAACAGGTCTAGTTGCACACGGCCTGAGTTAAGTCTCGCTTTCCTCGGTGCGCACAAACTGTAAATAGCGGCGCACCGCGGGCGTGCGGAACGTTGCCCACACCCGGTGCCGGCGAAAATAGCCTGCAATGCCTATCCGCTCCCGATGCAAGCCCTGGTGGGCGCGCATCGAGGCGAGGTTATGCAGGTCAATATAGGCAACGTTGTACTTGATACCCATAGCGGCCATCTCGCGGTCGTAGAAACTACGCACAGTCTTGTTAATACGTTGTCCGCGATACTCGGTGAGCACCAGCGCCTTGTACCCGTAGCGGCAGTCGGAGCGGACAAGCTTCAACCACAGTTCACCATCCACCGGCGCGCGGTCCAGGCTTCGCCAGGTGTATGCCACCAGCCGGCCTCCATCGAATGCGCCCACGCAGATGTCGCCGCGCGCAAATGCACTGGATAAAAAAGCGTCGGTCATCGCCAGCTTCGGATTCAATCGTGATTGCTCCAAAGCCTCTGCGTGGGCTAAGCGACGAAACTCGAAGCGCGCAGCGTGTTCAGGCGGAATAACGAATTCCGGCTCCAAGGGTCGGATATGCACGAGCCATAGGTGCAGCCCCACGGATTGCAGCCTAGCGAATACGCGCGAGATGGCATACGCAGCCCACCCATAGCGTCGTGCGCCTGAGCGAAGACTTTCAGCGTCAATGCCGAGCAACATGAGCCTTGATTCTGTACCTGATGGGGGCCAGGCGAGCGGACAGCGCGCGGCGCAAATGTCCTGTTAAAATCCGCGCACTAGGAGCTGGATCTGCCCAACTCCAGTTAACGTGAGCATCGCTGGTGAACAAATCGGTAATCATCGACCGCACCCAGTGAAGAGACTCGGAAAACGTCAGGTTACCTCGGTGCTTTACCCAGCCGAGAACGTCGCGCTCAAGCCAATAGGTGTGTGCGCTCATGGAGTACCGCCTTTCAGCCTGCTCGTACGCTGGCGGGATGTTCGATCCCAGCCCGTTGTGGAGTGCAATGAGAGGCAGGTCCAATCCGGCGTTGACGGCTTCAGCAATACCGGCCGACAGACGCGGATTCAATTCGAGGAAATAGTGTGAACCTGTATCGGCACAGACCACGCATTGCAGCAAACCCGGGCCAGAATATTCCGTGCGCGACGCAATTTTTGTCAGCACAGCGAACAGCTCAGGAGTGGGTTCAATGGCCCGAAAATCCACAACGTAACCGGTACCATCAGGTGCATCTGTACGGGTGTGCGCGCCTTGGTAGTAGGCGATTATCTGCCCATTGTTCGCGACGAAGTCGCAGGCCACTACCTTCCCGGTAATATATCGCTGCACCATCAGGAGCTTGTGCCCGGGCGGCCAGGTAGCGAAGGCTGACTCAAGCTCTGGAGCGTTCTCTATCAAGTAGGCTTTGCGGCCGAACACCGGCCCGGCATTGTTGGCCGATTTGATGATCAGCGGATAATTGAGATCTAGCGCGGCTTCGCGGAGTGTATCGACGTCTTCGACCTGGACACTCCTGGGAACTTTCACGCCGGCCTGACTGGCCACCACATTGGCATGTTCTTTGTCGTCGAAAACCGCCAGCACGCTAGCGCTTACTGCGATCACTGAAATTTCCGCGTCTAACTCACGCTTAAAATCCTGGACTGCGCGAATTGCGGATATACCGATGGGGTAGAGGGCCGCGACGTCGGAGTGCTGTTGCAGATAGTGATGCAAAGCTGGTTTGAAATCGGGGCCGTCGAATTCCGGACATTCCCAGGAATCAATACAATAGCGTGAATAGGTCGAAACAGGACGAGGTTGGTCATAAGCGACGGTCACGCGGTATCCTGCGCGTCCCAGTGAGCGCACGACAGCCAATGTCTGCGGGTAGTCACCGATTGCCAGGACATTGTCACTTTTCATGCCGCTATGGTTCATGGTGATCGTCATTCGGGCGGACCACGGTTGCGTCGTGGCTGAAGTAGACTTCGTATTCATCCGCCGTGAAGGCCGCCTGCGCAGCGATCAGAACAACTTCATCGTCTGTCCGTATCAGTACAGATTGGTGGCCTGGCGTGTGGCCAGGTGTAGATAGCAGCTCTATGCCCGCGCCGATTTCCAAGTCGCCGGCAACCGCGATCAGACGTGCGCCGTCATAGTCGAACCACTTGTTCACGGTGTGCGCTGTTGTGCGCGCAATGTCCAATTCCTTTTGTTGCACGTATATATCCGCGTCGGGGAACATTCTGTTGTTACCACAATGGTCGAAATGCAGATGCGAATTCACGACGAGGTCCACATCTTTCGCTTTTACTCCGTGCCTGGCCAACTCGCCCGCAAGCAGCGTGCGACGTGGACTGAAGGCGCGCTCGACATGATCGTTACCCGCACCGACACCGGTGTCGACGAGCAGGACGTCGGTTTCGCTGATCACCAGGAAGGCGTAGACATCAATGCGGGTGTCAATGTAAGTGGGAGGGTTGTAGTGGCCCTGCAGGTTGACGCTCGCCATGTGCAGGCGGTGAACTGAAGGTGGCATAGGGTCAGTTAGTCGGGTCGCTGCGGATCTCTGCTCAACCGGGTTTCAGCTGAAGTCGAGACCGCCTGGCCTGCTGCCGCGGAGCCGCGCACTGATTGTCTGACGCGGCCGTCCATTCGCCACCGCGTCACGCTGATCTGTCCTTCTACAACGTGTTCTTCGACGGTGTATCGAACCTGATCATAAGCCCCATGGGTGCGGCTTATCTGTTGTCGAATGCCTTCCGGGCCAATAATGTCTTCATCGGGAGGGTGATGGCAGATGAAGTTTGCGGCGTACAACCCGTCAACTTCGTCGAGCTGACACTTCGTCCAGAGCGTCTCAAACAGACGACGGTCGAGGGATGAGTAGTCAATGGTCAAATTCAGCTACCCTGTCTCGTGCGACTGTTGATTCATCCAATCGACGCGACATGCACGGCGAACGGCTCTTGCTTTCCCTTCAGGTCCAGCGACAGGTTGCGCATGTTGGTCACGTCGATGCTGGAGTTATTTGCTGCTGTTGAGCTTATGACAATTTCGCCCGCCGTTGCGTTGGATGCCAGTCGTGCGGTTGTGTTTACAGCATCGCCTACGGCAGTAAAGTCGGTAAAGTTTTTTTCGGAACCCACCGATCCTACGTATGCGGTGCCTGTATGCACACCAATCCCCACGGGTGCCCATGGTTGACTGCTCGGGGCGTGCCCGGTTGCTTCAAGTAGCTCGATTGCAGCGCGATATGCCACAGCGGGGTGGTCTTCACCGACAAAGCCGGGCAGGAACAGCCCGATGGCTTCATCCCCCACTAGCTGATCAATAATCGCACCATGGTTTACGAAGGCCGCCGTTGCACTTGCGTAGAACCGATTGATCAAGCTGACGTACTCTGCTGATGACATGCTTTCGGCCATACTTGTAGACCCGCGGATGTCGGCGAACAGTAGTGTGAGCTCCACTTCTGCTCCGCCAGGCCCCTTTTTTTTCAGCCAGTCCCCGCAGAATCGGCAGATGCTGGGGTTACGAGGCCAGGGATCCTTCATCATGAGCTTCAGCGGCCACTTCAGGGGTCCCGTGAATGGAGCATAACAAAGTGCGCAACGCGGAGGAGAAGGGATGGGCCGAAACATCGCCTGACCAAACTTTATAAGACGCTCTTCTCCTTTAAGGAAGCGCGCCCATTCTTTGTTTACTTGCGGCTCCTCACCCATGTCCGGTCTCCGATCATCGAACCTTCGGTGCGCGCCTTGTGCAATAGCAGGTCGGCGGTAGGCTCAGGCGCCTTCCAGTATCGCATTTAACGTCTCGCTGGGACACATGGCCCGATCGAGCATATCCGGGTCAGGATGATAGTAGCCACCCATATCGACTGGCACGCCTTGAATCTCGACCAATTCGCTGAGAATCTTATCGTGATTCTCGTCCAGTGCCTTAGCCAGTGGCGCGAACTGGTCGCGCAAATCCGCATCACCGGTTTGCTCCGCCAACGCCTCTGCCCAGTAGGTCGCGAGGTAATAATGGCTGGCGCGATTGTCTGGTTCGCCGGTTTTGCGCGATGGCGACTTGTTGTTCTCGAGCAACTTGCCGGTAGCGGTGTCCAGCGCATCGGCAAGAATCTTGGCCTGGTGGTTGTCGTTCTTGACGGCCAGATCCTCGAGGGACACGGTCAGGGCGAGGTATTCGCCCAGCGAATCCCAGCGCAAATGGTTTTCTGCTTCGAATTGCTGCACATGTTTGGGTGCTGAGCCGCCAGCTCCGGTTTCGTAGAGGCCACCGCCATTCATCAATGGCACGATCGAGTACATTTTGGCGCTGGTACCCACTTCAAGAATTGGAAACAGGTCGGTCAAATAGTCGCGTAGCACATTGCCAGTAACGGAAATGGTGTTGTCGCCGTGCCGTAGGCGCTCCATGGTGTGGCGGATGGCCAGGTCGATGCTCATCACCTGGAGATCCAACCCGTCCGTATCGTGGTCCGGCAGGTACTTTTCCACCTTGCTGATGATCTGGGCGTCGTGGCTGCGATATTTGTCGAGCCAGAAGACCGCGGGCATGCCCGAGTCTCTGCTGCGATTTACCGCTAGCTTTACCCAGTCGCGAATGGCTGCGTCCTTGGTTTGGCACATGCGCCAGATATCGCCTTGCTCGACGCCGGAGTGCTCAAGCAGCACCTGGCCAGACGCATCGACCACGCGTACGGTACCACCTGCGGTTAGTTCAAAGGTCTTGTCGTGGGAGCCATATTCTTCAGCTTTCTTGGCCATCAGACCCACGTTGGGTACCGTGCCCATGGTAGTTGGATCGAATGAGTCATGGTGTTTGCAGAAGTTGATCACCTCCTGGTACAGGGTGGCGTAACAGCTGTCTGGAATGATTGCCTTGGTATCTCGCAGGTTGCCATCCGCCGCCCACATCTGACCGCTGCTACGAACCATCGCTGGCATGGATGCATCGATAATGACATCGCTTGGAACATGCAGATTGGTGATACCTCTGTCTGAATCCACCATGGCAAGCCCGGGGCGTCGCTCGTGACAGCCGCGCAGGTCTGCTTCGATCTCATTGCGTAACGAAAAAGATAGCGTGCGCACCTTGTCATAAATGGTAGACAACCCGAGATTAGGGTTGATGCCTAGGTCTTTGAACGTTGCCGCGTGTTTCTCGAACGCGTCGTGGTAATAAACGGTGACGGCGTGGCCAAAGATGATCGGGTCCGAGACCTTCATCATCGTCGCTTTGAGGTGCAGCGATGCCAGCAGGTCAGCGCGGCGGGCGCCATCCAGTTCCTCATCAAGGAACTTTCGCAGTGCCGCGACGCTCATGAAACTAGCGTCCACAACCTCGCCGTCGAGTACCGGGACGGATTGTTTGAGAACCGTTACCGATCCATCGTCGGCAACCAGTTCGATTCGCAGATCCCCGCCTTTCTCGACGATGGTTGACTTCTCGTTGTGATAGAAATCGCCTTTGCGCATGTGTGCTACATGGGTGCTTGATGCCTGACTCCATTTGCCCATCGGATGCGGGAACTTTTGCGCAAACTGCTTTACAGACAGCGGCGCCCTGCGATCGGAGTTGCCTTCTCGCAGCACCGGATTGACCGAACTACCCAGCACCTTCGCATAGCGTTGGTGGATCTCTTTTTCTTCCGCGGATTCCGGATCTTCCGGATAGTCTGGTACAGCGTAGCCTTGACTCTGTAACTCGGCGATCGCTCCGGCCAACTGCGGAATTGACGCGCTTATGTTCGGCAGTTTGATGATATTGGCCCCGGGGTCGCCCGTTAGATCGCCAAGTTCAGTCAGGGCGTCAGGCACGCGCTGGTCTTCGTTCAGGCTCTCGGGAAAGTTGGCCAGAATGCGTGCCGCTAGGGAGATATCGCTGAGTTCGACGTCGACATCTGCGGCTTTTGTGAAGAGTTTGATGACCGGCAGAAACGAGTGCGTGGCAAGCGCCGGTGCTTCATCAGTATAGGTGTAAATAATCTTGGTTTTGTTCAAGGTCTAATTCTCAGTAGGTGACTAGCGGTTCCGTTACCGAACCTGCCACAATTTTAGCGGACAAGTGCGCGCGTATCGAATTTACCTGTTCAAAGGCAAAATCTGGGCAGCGACGCCAGCCGGTGAGGCAGCAGTTACGCTGCCTGACGGCGCTTCCTGCGTCGTGGACGACGTCTCCGGCCTTGGTCGGATGAGTTCGAAACGCGATCGTTGCCTGGCTCACGCTCGCGTTGAGGGTTGGAGTTTGCCTGCTCGGCAGGGTCAAGCGCAGGTAGTTCCACGTCGACGACGGTGGGGGAGAACTTGATCAGCTTTTCCACGGCATACAGGCGCTTCTTTTCGGAAGGGTCCACCAGTGACCAGGCGACTCCCGTGGCGCCGGCTCGACCAGTGCGGCCTATGCGATGCACGTAGCTTTCTGGTTCATGGGGCAATTCGTAGTTGAATACGTGAGAGACACTGTCGATATCAATGCCGCGTGCGGCGATGTCGGTAGCGACCAATACCCACGCGTCACCGTTCTTGAAGCTCTGCAACGCGCGTTGGCGCGCTCCCTGGGACTTGTTGCCGTGAATGGCTTCGGCGCAGATCCCGGCCGAGCCAAGCTGGCGTGCGACCTTGTTGGCGCCATGTTTGGTACGCGTAAAGACGATTGCACGAGATACCTCTTCGTCGTGCAGCAGACGATGCAGCATGCGCTTCTTGTCGGCGTTATTCACCATCACCACACGCTGCTCGATCTGTTTAACGGTGATCTGTTTCGGCGAAACGTCGACGCGGACCGGATCTCTAAGAATCTCCCGCGCCAGCCTTGCAACTTCCTTGGGCATGGTTGCTGAAAACAGCAACGACTGACGCGTACGGGGCGTCTGGGCAACAATACGTTTGACGTCGCGGACAAAGCCCATGTCCAGCAACCGGTCGGCTTCGTCCAATACCAACACCGACACTTCGGACAGGTCCAGATGGCCCTGGCCGGCAAGGTCCAACAGGCGCCCAGGGGTTGCGACAACCACATCAACGCCGCGCGCCAATGCTTTTACCTGCGGTCGTTGGCCGACACCACCGAATACGAACGTGTGGCTCAGATTGGCATAGCGCCCATACAGCGCGAGCTCTTCGTGGATCTGTAGCGCCAGCTCTCTGGTGGGCGCGAGTATCAACGCCCGTGGGCGCCTGGGTTCGGCGGGTATGTTTTCTTCACTCAGGCGCTGTAGTAACGGCAACGCGAACGCTGCGGTTTTACCGGTGCCTGTTTGTGCAATACCTAACAGGTCGGTGCCTTCCAACAGGTGTGGGATGGCTTGTTCCTGTATCGGGGTGGGTTGGGTATAGCCCACTTCTTCCAAGGCGCGGAGAAACTTCCCGCCGACCCCGAGGGATTCAAATTTATTCTGATTCAACTACTTTTCCTATCGACAACACACGTAGCCATTGGGCTACACAACATTGCGGTTTGCCGTTCTTCCCACGCGCGATAAGGGGAAACGGATTTTATGAGGGGTATCGAGATGACATTCATTCGAACGAAGATTGTCGCGCGTTCGACACGCGGGCGCACACTGCGGGTTTGCGAGGTGGAAGTCAAGCGCTCCGGGGTGGTGGGTCGCTTGACGAATCCGTGAACACAATCTGCCAAGGAGGGGCCGCTAGCGGTTCGCGGCCACCCTTGGGGCAGATGTGACGGCGGTGACCCGGTTCAACAACAGGGTATAGTCTGCCAACGGCATCGGCATGGCGAGGTAATAGCCCTGCCCGATATCGCAGCCTCGGCTGATCAGGTATTCAATGGTTTCCGCGTTCTCAATGCCCTCGGCGACTGCGTATTTTCCGCTCTGATGCGAGAGGTCGAGAATGGTTTCGACAATCTTCTGGTCCTCAGGATCCGTCGCTACGTTGGTGATGAACTGCCTATCTATTTTGATTTCGTCTGCTGGCAACTGTCTGAAGTGTTGAAGCGATGCTTGACCGGTACCAAAGTCATCGATCGCGATGGAATGGCCCAGGTCGCGTAAGCGACTCAACGTGTTGTTAGTATCTTCGTAGCTTTCGATCGCGTCGGACTCGGTGACCTCAAATGAAACCTGCGCGGGTTCAATGTCCCACAGCCTGTGTTCGGTACTGATAAAGTCCAGAAGTTCGGGATGTGTCAGAACCGTGGGATCCAGGTTAATGGCTACCGGAACCTTGGTCTGCAGCGTGTGCATGTCGCGCAACGCCCTGCGAATACAATACATGGTCAGTTCCCACCATTGCTGGCGCGTCAGGCTGGGTAGGAAATCATCCGGGCGAACGATGAAGTCGCCCTGTCTCCACCGGATTAAGGCCTCGGCACCGACCAGTTCACCGTCGCTCAGTCTATATTTAGGCTGATAGTCGAAGAACAGTTCCGCCTTGGCGAGGCCCTCCTCGATTTGTCTCAACGGGCGTGTGGCGGGCGTTGCTCGATCGGGTTCGTGAATACGTACAATGCTGTGGCTCGTTTGCGCGTCGAAGCGCGCGGACTCGGCCAGTTGATACAGCCGCGACGCCATCGGGTGGTCTTCGCAGGTGTCGAAAAAGATCAGGCCGGCGTGTACTTCCGCTTGAATTTCCAGTTCCTTGAAGCGGAAGGATGTTTCGAATTGCGACTCGATTTTGTTGGCTGCCAGTCTGATGTGATTTTCATGTAGTAGATCATTGAGGACAAAACAGATGTAGTCGTCGGCGATGATGAAAGATGCATCCTGCGCGCGCAGTGCAGCCATCAAACGAGATTGAAACCCGGCACAAGCCGTTTCGCGGGCGTGCAGCCCGTGCTCCCGTGCTATGCAGAGGTCGTTCGAGAGCGAGATAACACCCAGCGCGGACGGCGATCTACACTGGGCAAGGTAGTCGTACAGCGATTGCGTTGAGGGATCCATACGTGGGCTTAGAAAAACGCGGGCCTATAGAAAATAGTTGCTGACATCAATGCCATGGCTGTCCTGGGGCAGCTCCCGTTCTATCCAGATAGCGCGCGAGCCCTGATCGTCGTCCTCAGAACTGAGGTCGGTGATCAACAGGTCGTGGCGAGGTAGTTTGTTGTCATCCAGAATGAGCATGACTTGCGGGCGCAACCGCCGTTGCGTGTGTTGCTTAGTTACAATGGCCACTTCGCCCGTGTTCAATTCCACGACACAGCCGACCGGAAAAATACCGATCGCTTGCGCAAAGTGGTCGACCAGTTCGCGCTGGAACAGAATGTCTGCGTTGCGTTCGAGTTCGAGCATTGCCCGATAAGATGGCTTGGCGTTTGCGTATGGTCGAGAGGAGATCATTGCGTCGTAAGAGTCCACGATCCCCGCGATGCGCGCTGGCATTGGAATTGCGGAATTCTCCAGACCGTCCGGATATCCAGTTCCGTCGAAGCGCTCGTGGTGGGATTGGATGATGTTGACTATGGTCGGATCCGCAAGGTTGGAGTCCAGCGCGATCTCAATGCCAAATTCGACGTGTTTGCGCAGCGTCTCCAGCTCGACGCTCTCCAGCGATTGTTCTGAAGCCAGCAGCTCGCGCGGTATGCGTGTTTTACCAATGTCCATAATGGCGCACCCCAGTGACATCGTCTCGACCTCTTCTGGGGGATAACCGAGCTCTTTGCCGATAACCGCAGCCCATACCGCACAGGAAAGAGAGTGCGAGTATGTATAGTCGTCCCAACTGCGCATGCGAACCAGCGCTGAGGCGGCTTCCTTGTTGCGTAATACGCTCGCTACTACGGGTTCAATCGCGTCGCGCAGCATTTTACCGTCTAATAATTCCCCATTTGCGCAACCGAGCAGACAGGTATCGACCCGCTCAATGGCGTGTTCCAGCGCAACTTTTGCTGGTTCAATCTCATCCGCGAAGTCGAGGTCCGAGCCGTATTTGTGTCGTTCGCGAGGCATGTCCTTGCAGGGCGCGTCGTCTTCTTGCTGAGCCGACTTGGCTTTATCGAAAGACTCGTTTTCGTGCGCCGCCGCAATGCGGTGATCGACCAGTGACGAATCGTATCTCCGAGGATCGACGTACACGAACTCGCACAGTTCCTGGAGTCGAGCAATGGTGGATTTTGCGCGAAGGTAAAAACCCTGGGTTGCGAAACTCGTTTCCAGCCACGGCCGATCCAGCTCAGACACGTACATGCCGATGATCAGGTCATCGACAGAAACGATTTTTTGGTTTGCAGAGCGTAATGCCCGGCCGTCCGTTGCGTGCATTGTGCATCTCGCGGTACGAGAACGGTTAGATTAGACGTGCTCCACACGTGCGAACCGCGATGGCGTCACGTTTTTTGGTAATTTCAAGGAAATCGGCGCTTGTAAACGTGATCAGCGTCAATTTTTGCAAGGCGTCACGGACCTGCGTTAATCGACCTCCGCAAAAGACGGAGTGTCCGTGGGTAATGGCACCCACGCCTGCTTTCTCCGGGTCCAGTAAAGAGCATCAGGTTGCAGCCACGAAGTGTCATCCAGCGTGCCAGCCTTTATCGCCATGAGTGCGCTCGTCGCGTTGTAAATACGCACCCCGCATCCCGGGCAGAACGCACAGGTTTTCTGTCTACCACTGTCCGCAGTGGTATGGAACTCCTTCAACTCACCTGACTGCAAACGAAATCCGTCGGGCTTGATGATCAAGCTCCTGCCCGTAAGATTTTTGGAGTTCACCCCGGCATCACAAATTCGTTGGCAAATACCATGCCGCCTTCAGTGTTGTCGGTGCGCAGGGCAATAATGTCCCGGTACTCTGAGGAGTCGTACCATCCCTTTAACGAATCCATAGAGGGGAACTTGAGCACTACCGTGATGGCCCCTGGGGTTCCTTCAATGATCTCGCTTCCGGGCCCTGCCACCAGGATCTCTCCGCCGTGGCTAACAATCGTTGGCCCCACGGCGGCGATGTAGGATTGGTAGCCATCGGCGTTGGTAATGTCGTAGTTCGCAATCAGGTAGGCAGACATGGCGATTCTCTCTTTGTTGGTGTCGCTATCAGCATAATTGTTTTAACCGCGAGAGTGTATGCGTTAGCTATCCTCGCCCGCGACCAGCGCCGGCGGCATGTTTCACCGCGTTCAATGTCGCATCGGCGTCGATGACGTTATCAATTATCGCGGCGAAAGTGACGACTCTGGTGTGGTAGTTGATGATGGCAGGAAGCACCGGCACGTTGGCGGCTTGCGCGATCAAGGCAAATCCGCTTCGCCAGCGCCGTACGCTCTGGCGGGTGCCTTCCGGGGCGATACCGAGAATAAGTTTAGGGGAGGCAGCGAACTGTGCACTCATTTGCTCGACCATGCCGTTCGCGTTGTTACGGTCTACCGGAATCCCACCAAATAATCGCATCACCACACCTAACGGAAAACGAAACAGTGACGATTTGGCCAGGTACGAGGCCTTTAGACCCAGGCTCATGATGACGCCCACGGTCAGCACGAAGTCGAAATTGGAAGTGTGTGGCGCGACCGCAATAATGAGTTGAGGGCGGTTGGGGATTTCGCCGCTCAATTTCCACCCGCAAGTGCGTAGCAGCAACCGTCCCAGCTGTCTCGTTATGCTGTTGCCGCCGCTTGGTACCTGTGCGCCAATGGTCTGCCAGTTGCTTATCAGATGCTCCGCTGAACCTGCATGAAGTTCCATTTCTGTTCGCTCTAATGGCTAGCATACAGGTATTCTCCAGCACATCTTTATTGTCGGAAATATTGCATGACTCAATTACTCGAAGGCGACGTTGCGATCGTCACGGGTGCGAGCCGAGGCATTGGTAAGTCCATCGCCATAGAGCTCGCGTCTGCCGGCGCGCGCGTTGCCTGCTGTGCGACGCGCAAGGCCAACGCTGACGGGGTGGTGGAAACTATCGTGGCCGCGGGCGGGCAGGCCATGTCGATCGGCTGCCAGGTACAACGCGGCGACGAAGTTGCGGCGGCTTTCGCAGAGGTGCGCGAAACGCTTGGTCCGGTGGACCTGCTGATCAACAACGCGGGGGTTTCTAATCCAATGGCTACATTGGACATGACTGAGGAGAATTGGGACGAGCATATGGATGTGAACTGCAAGGCGATCTTCCTTTGCTCCCAGGCGGCAGCTCGCCAGATGAAGGATCATGGCGGTGGCAGCATTGTCAATATCGGTTCAATTCTGGGTCGCAACGCATTTCCTGCTACGTTGGGATACTGCTCCTCGAAAGCCGCGGTGGACCATATGACCCGTGTAATGGCTATTGAATGGGCCCGCTATGGCATCCGCGTGAACTGCGTCGTTCCCGGGTATGTCCGCACAGACTTGATTGAGCAGCTCGAGCGCGATGGCAAACTCGCCATTACCGACCTCGAGCGGCGGACGCCGCAGCGGCGCCTTGGCAGTGGCGTCGACATCGCGAAAGCGGTGCGATTCGTGGCCAGCCAAGATGCCGGGTTTATGACCGGTGAGGCGTTGGTGATCGACGGAGGGTGGTCTGCATTCGGCTTCTATCAATCGAAATAGGCTACCAGGCGTTAGCTCATTTCAGGTTTAAGCCGGTATTCACGGCTTCCACGTATGCCGGAGAAATTGAACCGACCATTGGTCTGCAGCGCTCCCATTGTTCGATTCCGACTGGATTATCTTTGAGCAACCGCAGTAGAAAATCGACGTCGCCTGTGCTCCATGTATGAAACGTCGCACCCTGCACGCTGCTTTGAACCGATACGGCGCCAATGAAGAAAAGCCTTTCAAAAATCAGCTCGTAGAGCAGCTGTTCTGCTGCAGACAGTGGTTCCGACTCGCGAGCCCGCACCATAATGTCGGCGAGTTCAGTGTTTTCGAGGATGGATGCCCGCCACCGATCGTATGCCTCAACCGCCGCGTAGGTCGCTTGGCTGGACGCGAAATTAGCAGTTTCTTCCGTGGCCTTTCGCGTCAGCCTGGTTTGGATTGACAGATAAATCAGCGTTGCGATGACCGCTAGTGCCCCGATTAGCTCGCCGACCGAGCCAAGGTCTTGTATCGACATGCATTAGCCATCCAATCTGGAGCGATGATTTTACATCAGTACCGCACGGGCGGGGATCGATCCTTTCGCGTAGCATCTGTCCATGGGCACGCATCTGATATTTGCCGCAACCATCTCTGCCATAGCGATTCGTCTGTGGCTAACGCGCGACAGGCCGTTGACGCCCGGTCGTTTTGTGAGCACCAGTTTATTTTATCTGCTGTGCGTACAGTGGGGTATTGGCAGCGCGACATTGGCGCTGGGGCACATCTTGTTTTCGGACCTGGTCGCGGGTTTCATAGGCTGGGAACCGGGGAGTCCTTTTCAAGTTGAACTTGGCTTTGCGTCACTCGGGCTCGCGCTGCTTGGGGTGCTGTGTATCTGGATTCGCGGTTGGTTCTGGCTGGCTCCAGTGCTTGGCCAGTCTGTATTTCTCCTCGGGGCGGCGTACGTTCATGTACAGGACATCATCAGCCACGG
>Ga0315336_1000563_pt1 | contig 96654 bp, 77 predicted proteins | sample ASW5metaG_FD_204512 | JGI IMG/M metagenome (GOLD analysis project Ga0315336, IMG submission 204512) | Ammonia-oxidizing marine archaeal communities from Monterey Bay, California, United States - ASW #5 | ecosystem: Environmental > Aquatic > Marine > Intertidal zone | place: USA: California...
CTCGCTGCCCTCCAATGCTGAGCTTCGCAGGGACTTACATGCCATAATAGATGAGAGTCTTAATCAAGCGGTCGAGACAAAAGGACTAAAATTATACAACCTGAGCCAAGGTCAACGCGCTGAGTGGATTGCCTCTACAAGACACACACATGCCAAGTTAATAGAGACAATCGGCGGCGAAGCATCTGAGCTTTACGAGCAAATCCAAAGTCTACAAGATCAACACAGAGACCTTAGAACAGCTGAGAAAAAGTAAACGAAGAGATCTAGTGACCCGTGTAGCCCAATGGCCTGACCCCGACTATGACAGGTATAGTTCCCGCCTTAGCAAATACGAGATCAAGTGAAAATGAATCCCCTGCGCCTAACGGCCTATCTAAACCTAGAATCATCACATGTAATTGGCCTGGCAAGAATTCCACCCGACTCTTCGGCGGTATATCCACGTAGTCAACTAGCAACATGCTGACTACACCATCTAGCACTTTAGTCCTATGGATATATGCAGAACTGGCAAAGTCCACTTGAACGTCGACGATCCGGTCAACCTCAGAACCAGCATTCTTGACACTCAAGTAGATGGCCGAAGATCCACTAGTGTTAGACATGGCTCGAGCCCATGCACCCTCTACAATAATACTACTCGGGAGGGCAGAGCCATTAACTTGGGAATTTAGATAAAAAAAAGCACAAAATGAAAACCACACTGGGTAGTATCGGACTATAGTGCGGCAGAAACTTAACATACCGATAGACCTCCTAAGCCAATGTGAATATGTATCACAAACTAACGACAATTATCGTGCTCAACTAAGTGCATTCAACATTACGATCAACTTAACAAATAGACTCTAACGCGTGCTGGTTATCTTCACTGTATACCCAACCGCATATATGGCTTGAGAGTCATAACCAGTACAGAACCGCATTCAGAGCCCGCCAAGAAAGTTTGATTTAGTTATATTGCACGTCTTTTGGACTACGTTTAACGCAAGTCGGCACGCATGATCACCGGCGTAGCCTGAATCGCGTATGGGGGAATGACGCGATTCTACGATCAGCTCAGCGTTCGCAAGTAGTTCTTGTGCGTACCGACGACCCATAAATTGGTAGAACTCTATATCGAATTACGGCTTCGCCTGTTCCAGCCGAGACGAAGAAGATCCAGCCGTCATAGCAAAGACAAAAAGTTTTGGGCAAGAAAAAACCCGGGCGGAAAAAATTCCGCCCGGGTTTTAAAAGAATGTAGTCTGCTATCAGTTTAATAGGCAAATTTCAATCGCAGGCTCCAACGCAGGGGATCACCAATGAACCTAGCGTTAAGAAAATCGGTTGTTAGGTAACGCTCATCTAAGCAGTTCTTGCAGCTTAGTGCTATTCCCCAGCTGCCATCTTCATGATTCCAGGCTAGGTTTGCATTCATCGTGTCAAAACCCTCGTTGAAAGAATCTGGCGGATTCTGGCCTGACATCCAAAAAGAACTAGTCATCTGCACATCAGCGGCAAAGCTAACGTCGCCGCTGAGACCATCAACATATCTGGTATAGTCGATACCAAACTGACCGGTGAATTTTGGTGCACGTTGTGGTCGGGTTACACCAAGAATAAAGCCAGCAACCTGCGCGCCTGGCGAAAGACGATTGTAGTTTGCATCCTGGAAACCCAGATTTGCGTAAACGTTAAAACCGTCTGCCAGTAATGCCGACAGCTCAACTTCCAAACCTGTCACGCCAAGCGTTCCCGCATTGTTGTTCACGAACGTGGGTGCTTCCCCTTCGGCTGGCTGGAATGCCAAAGAGGGCAATTGGAGTTCTGCGTAAGTAACGTCAAAAATTGTGAAGTTGGCACGAACACGGTTATCAACCCATTCCGTGCGAGCCCCTAGCTCATATGACCAAACGGTTTCTTCATTAAACCGCGTCATTAAGTTTGCTGCCCCTGCACGACCGTTCCACCCACCGGATTTAAAGCCGCGAGTTGCTGAAGCAAACACCATAGCGTCATCGCTCAGGTCATACTGCAGGACGAAGCGAGGCGTCCACTGCACGGAAGTAACCTTGTCGGGAATATTTGCTGCCCTAATGTCGTCAAGATCAAAGCCTTTTACGATATTCTGATAGAATGGGATCTTCTTCGCTTCATCGGTCCATCGGACACCAGCCGTAAGCATCAACCTATCGGTAATAGGAAAATCGCCCTGAGCATACCAAGCAAGACTGACGGTATCGTTCTCCATAATGTTGTTGTCCAACGATAGTGGTGCTGAGTTCGGCGCAAACATGAGAGAAGTCTCAAACTGCGTGAAATTATCCTCCCGCATGTAGAAGAAACCGGTCACATAATTGATATTGGCCACTTCGCCGGTAAATTTAATTTCCTGGCTGAACATATTGTGGCTGCCCTCATTTGAGAGCGGAAGTTCTAGCGGACCAGCAAACAATGGGCTTACAAAATTGTGGTTAAGGTTTGTATACCCGGTAATTATATTTACAGCCATAGTGTCGCCCAGATCGACTGCAAGATTGGAAATGATGTCGTAGCCCTCAGTTTCATTGGCCGTGCAATTATTTCGCACCCATTCGAGTGGACCATCACCGGTCTTACAATTGTTTAGGAACACCCCGTTACGTCTTGGGCTTCCATAGGTCCATGGACCATCTTGGCCTGCTTCAAAGTTACCTTCTGAAGTTACGGCGTTTACCTGTGACTGGATGTTTTGATGGTCCTGAGTGTACCAGTTAACGGAAGTATCCCAGGTAACATTATCCGTCGGGACAAATCGCACAGCAGCTCTCAGGCCTAGGGCTTCAGCGAAATTAAACTTTTCGCCCGTAACAACACTTTCCTGCCAACCGTCATCCTCAATGTAGTACGCTGACCACTTAGTAAAGAGCTTGTCAGTTATGGGAATATTAATACCCAGCTTAGTGCGGAATTCTTGGAAGCGACCATATCCTAGCTCACCTTGGGCCGAGAATTCATCGGTCGGCTTCTTTGATATGATGTTTACTGCACCACCCGTGGTATTGCGACCAAACAAGGTACCCTGCGGACCGCGCAAGACTTCCAAGCGTTCAACCTCAAACAACTCTAGATTGTTAGCGTTCTGCCGCGGATTTGCAATTTCATCCACATAGGTCAAGACCGGAGGGTCAAATGTAGACAAAGACTCAGTCGAGCCTATACCGCGCAACCAATACGCTAAGGAGGCACCTAAGGTGACATTGTTATAAGCTATTAACAGCGGCACTTGGCGGCCAAGATCAATCGTTTCCGTCACGTTACGACGTTCCATTTGCAGCTCAGAAAGGGCCGTGACTGCAATTGGCGTATCTTGCAAGTTCTCCGTACGTCTCTGCGCCGACACAACTATCTCTTCAAGAGTGATATCTTGTGCAAAAACGGTTTCCCCACCCAGCGGCGCTAACATAGCGATAACTGTCACAGACGCCGTCAATCTTGATCTAAAGCTCATCGAAACCCCTCCCGAAAAAAGTCTAGGCTCGTTCTTACCATCAAATAGTGCGATTTGGAAAAAGTATCACGCTGCTTTGAGGATTTATAGCAAGTGTTGCAAAAAAAACATAGTATCGGGCATCTTAGCTTTTAAAATATACAACTTTCTCGCGTATAATATATTATTTCTCGTTTTACGAGAATTTATTTTAATGCAAATGCGTGGAAAACTTCTGTCCCTTCCACTGCACCTCGTCATAAGCTCTAAGCACTAACTGGTGCTGCGCGAAGGAGCATAGTCAAATGTGCAATTCGTTCTGTTTTATCCTTACCTTTTTTGTGACCATTTACGTGGGAACGTTGGCAACTTCAGCTCAAATGTTTAGCCGCGCCAATGGCCTAGTAAATGAATCCGCACGTGCTCTGGATCGCGACAAATGGGACCGTGGGGTTGCCCTGGCCCGTCAGGCCCTAAAAAGCGGCGAACTAACACCAAACAATGTCCCAGCAGCCCTAAACAATCTGTGCATCGGTCTCACTGGCCAAAAGAAGTATGTGGAGGCGATGAAAAATTGCAACGCAGCTATTGAAAGAAAGCCTCGCGAATGGATCTTTTACAATAACCGCGCAAATATCTACTTCTTTGAACGACAATTCGACCGCGCCCTAGCAGACTATTATAAGGCCTTAACGTTTAGTCGTGGTGATCCGGTGCTAATAACAAATATCAGTTTAACTTTGCGCCAGAGGAAACTACTCGAAAAACAACCGACGAAGAAAAACTTTGAAGTTAGCGGTTGCTACGATCGATGCAGAAAATCAAACTAACGTGGCTATCTCAAGCATTAATGGCACATAAGAACAGGCAGGATAGCGTGCTCCATGACGTATCCAGTTACGCTGCCAAGCATCAGTTGGCGCAACTTACTGCGCGTGTAAGCTCCCATAACCATCATGTCAGCATCACTGTCACGGGCAGCATAAAGCAAAGACCTGCCTGTGCGCACTTCTCTTGGCAACACTTTAGATATTACAGTCTTAACTTCGTGCCATCCAAGAAAAGCCTCAAGGTCCTCAACGCTCGCGTACCATTCCTCTTCCTCTACTCTCAAGACAGCAACCTCAGTCGCACTTTTCAAGAACGGAAGTGATGCTGCAACGGTCCGGGTCGCCTCGGCACTCCCGTTCCAGAATACAGCTACTTTGCGGATAGGTGCCGACACCTTCTGATTTTCATCAGCTATAGGTGGGGCCGCTACTACGGGTCTACCACTCTGCATTAGAGCAGCGTTAAGCGTGATAAGTGCAGATGTTTCGTTATCGGTCGTTGGCCTCGCTACGACTATTAAATCCGCCCTGCAACCCCGCAGTGCTACGACCTGTTCCTCAACACCATTGTCTTCGAGCCATGCTGCGGTAACACTACCATCACTTGAACTACCTGTCCGAGACACAGGTCCACTCACTTCAACAACACTTTCTCTCGAAATAATAGCGTTGAATTCTGCCTGAGTCTGCTCAGCGCGTTGCAACGATTCCCGCTCAGCAACTAACATCATTTCATCAACCATGACCCCGGACATAGCTTCTCCTACTAGAGGAAGGGTCGTCGCTGGGTCAGTCTTTACGTGCAAGGCGTCAACATTGCTATGCAACTGACGCGCCAACCGTACGGCCGTTTGCAGTGTTGCCCTGCCACTTTCCGCATCAGGCATGACAGCCAATATATTTTTTATGGTAGACATGATGCACTCTCCTTGTCAGTGCTTGTCAGTCAACTTCATCGTCAGTTGGTTATTATCCAATTTGCCGCTATACAGTTCCCAACCGCATATAGAAAGATAGATTGTCATAAGAGACCTGCGCCAACTGGGGGATGGTATTCCTCAACACCCTCCGGATCTTGATGGATGATGATATCAGCGTTTGCAAAGTCTCTAGTAAGCGCTTGTTCAACTTGATCGGACACTCTGTGGGCCTCTATTAGAGAAAGTTCTGGATCCAATACCAGATGTAACTGCATAAATGTATTTAGACCCGAAGACCTTGTCCGCAATTCATGAACCCCTTTAACTTTGGGATGCTTCATAGCTATTTCAATAATCAAACTCCGATCTGATTCATTCAACTCATGGTCCATTAGTTGATTGATGGATGATTTAGCGATCCGCCATGCGTTATAAAGGAGATATACTGCAATCAGAGCCGCTATCACTGGATCAGCCCACTGCAAAGTGGTGTAGGTTGAGAAAAATAGAGCGGCGATTACACTAAGATTAAGCAGCAGGTCTCCGGAGTAGTGCAAGGAATCGGCGTCTATAGCTAAGGAGCCTGTTTGTCGCACTACGTGCCGTTGAAATGTGACTAACACTAAAGTGAGAATAATAGCGAAAAGGGTGACTGCAATACCTAGCTCACCTGAACGAACTTGCGCATCAGAAGAAAACCGAGAACCAGCTTCTGCAATAAGCAATACAGCAGATCCAGCAACAAACGCACCCTGAGCAAGGGCAGATAAAGGTTCAGCCTTGCCGTGGCCAAACCGGTGCTGGTTGTCAGCGGGAACCAAAGCATGTCGAACAGCCATGAAACTCACGACTGATGCCAATAAGTCCAGCGCCGAGTCCGCAAAACTGGCAAGAACGGAAACCGAGTTAGTAACTAAAAAAGCACCGCCTTTGGCTACGATCAAGACGCAAGCAGATACAACCGCCGCCGTTGTGGCAAGGCGTATTAATCTTCCAGTGTTACCGGGTTCCTCCGCGTGATCCAAATCCGGCTACTCCAACAATACAATGTTAAGGAAACAACCTACTTCTTTCCCAACCAAAATTTGACTTTTTGAACAAAACTCTGTCATGCAGGCGATGAGGCAAATGCAACCAGAATTCAATCATTTCAGGAGCCAAACGATACCCCTGCCAAAAAGGGGGCCTAGGGACGCTTTGGCCTTCAAACTGTGCTACCCGCTCTTTATACCTGGACAGCAATTCTGCCCGGCTGGAAAGAATTTGTGACTGTTCTGAAGCCCACGCACTCATACAGCTTTCACGAGATCGGGTAGCAAAGTAACGATCAGCTTCTCTGTTGTCGACTATTTCTAATTTGCCTTCGATGCGAACCTGGCGTTGCAGAGATTTCCAATGGAAGCATAAAGCCGCCTGCGGATTTTGCCTTATCTCATCTGCTTTCCGACTCTTGTTGTTTGTATAAAATACGAATCCAGCATTTCCATGATCCTTCAATAAAACCATGCGTACAGAAGGTTGGCCGTCCAAGGAACATGTAGCGAGGCTCATTGCATCTGCTGGATCGGCTTCCTTTTCCCTGGCATTTTCATACCATTGTTGAAAAAGGAGGAACGGGTTTGTTGTGGTAGGAATTGCGTCCGGCTCAGTCATAAAATGTTTGTCCACGGATTGTTAACGATAGAGCCTCACGGCCAGAAAGTACCGGCCGGTGCCTGCCAAAACAAACATTACTATCTTCTGCCCTGTTTTTGCCACCTTTCTGAAATCTATTACAGGTTCTTTGGGACTGATAATCAGGTGAAAATCTACGATTGGAGATGTTGTATTGCTTGATAAATACATACTTACTCTGCCAATAGCTGTGATGCAGAAAACCGGAAAGATCATAGCAACTGCTTTTACCGGATTGCTGCTGTTGAATGGCTGCGCCACAGATGGAAGCGGTACTAAACAACTTCTTGGAACAGTGCTCGGCGCAGCTGCCGGAGGTTGGGCCGGATCACAGATTGGTGATGGAGACGGTCAAATAGTTGCAACTGCAGCAGGAACATTGATTGGTGCCGTCATCGGAAATGAAGTAGGACGTAATATGGATGAAATGGATCGCATCCGGATGGGCGCTGCACAGCAGCAAGCCTATGCTGCGCCGATGGGGCAAACAATAATTTGGAATAATCAAAAGACAGGAAATTCTGGTACAGTAACCCCTATTCGTGACGGTAGAAGAGAAGACGGAAAGTACTGTCGTGAGTTTCAAACAGAAGTCATGGTTGGCGGCACACAAAGCAGTGCATTCGGCGTAGCCTGCCGCGCATCAAACGGGGATTGGCGTATTTTCAAGTAATAGGGTAATCGTGGTCAGATGATATTAGAAGCTACAGAAATTTCGTAGTGCTCGCATAACTCCAGCAATTAATGCATTCAAAGACATTCGAACCAAGTAACCTTGCCCTGATTCGGTTTTGGTGTAGGATGCGCAAAACTCAAGTCTGTCGCAGGGCTTCTTAGTATTGGCAGGCCAGTAGAAACATGAGTGATACGCAGTTATTCCTGTCTGGTAAGAAGGGACTGATCATGGGCGTAGCCAATGACAGATCCCTTGCTTGGGCAATAGCCAAGAAAACCGCCGCGAATGGAGCTGAACTGGCTTTTACGTTCCAAGGCGAAGCTCTAGAACGCCGTGTGCGACCACTTGCCGAGAGCGTCGGTTCAAATTTCCTTATACAGTGCGATGTAGGGGAATCGGCTTCACTAGATGAAGCTTTTGCGACGCTGGACAGAGAATGGGGTGAGATCGATTTTGTCCTGCACGCTATAGCCTATTCAGACAAAGATGAACTAAAGGGTCGCTATGTGGAAACAACACGAGATAATTTTCTCCGCACATTAGATATCTCCTGCTTTTCCTTTACCGACATTTGTCGTCGGTCTGAACCATTAATGTCAGAGGGTGGTAGCCTGTTAACACTTACTTATATTGGTTCTGAGCGAGTTGTGCCTCATTACAATGTAATGGGTGTTGCTAAGGCAGCGCTAGAATCAAGCGTTAGATACTTGGCAACCGACCTCGGCCACAAGAATGTTCGCGTCAACGCTTTGTCATGTGGACCAATGAAAACGTTAGCCGCATCGGGGATTGGTGACTTTAGATATATTCTGAAGTGGAACGAACTTAATTCCCCACTTCACCGGAACTTAAATAACGAAGATATTGGCGGAGCCGGTCTTTATCTGCTGAGCGACTTATCGAGCGGTGTAACTGGAGAGGTTCATCACGTGGACGGCGGCTATCATGTGGTAGGTATGCTCGCACCGGAATCAGCCCAGGAAATTTCCGACCTTCTGGATGGTGCAAATTTAAAGAAGTAAATGTCTAGCAATACTTTTGGAACACTTTTTCGGTTTACCACCTTTGGCGAGAGCCACGGACCGGCTATAGGTTGTGTTGTGGACGGTGTTCCCCCGGGTATTACTCTGGTTGAGAAGGATATCCAGACCTGGTTGGACAAGCGCAAACCGGGGCAATCAAGATTCACCACCCAACGCAAGGAACCAGATAAGGTACGCCTTATGTCTGGCATATTTGACAAGAAGACGACCGGGGCACCAATTGGATTATTGATTGAGAACATTGACGCTAGATCGAGTGATTACACTGACCTTGCAGATAAGTTTCGCCCAGGACACGCCGACTACACGTACTGGAAAAAGTATGGAATTAGGGATTACAGAGGCGGTGGACGCGCTTCAGCCCGCGAAACAGCTATGCGCGTTGCCGCAGGCGCAATTGCACGCAAAGTGCTTGATCATATTCTGGATGATGATTTCTCAATTCGTGCCGCGCTCATTCAGGTCGGTTCTCTGACGATAGAAAGAGACAGATGGGACTGGGACGAGGTCGCAAATAACCCGTTCTTCTGCCCTGACAAAGAGACAGTGACTAAGTGGAAAAATCATATTGACGAAGTGCGGAGAAACGGCTCCTCAACCGGCGCCATTATTGAAGTAGTTGCCGATGGCATTCCTCCCGGATTAGGAGCACCGATCTATGGTAAACTTGACGCTGATTTAGCTGCGGCATTGATGAGCATAAACGCTGCTAAAGGAGTAGAAATTGGTGCCGGATTTGCATCCGCCTCCTTGTCGGGAGAGGAGAATGCGGATGAAATGAGAATGAAAGAGGATGGCAGAATAACATTTGTCTCTAACGCTGCTGGAGGCATCCTTGGGGGTATTTCTTCTGGACAATCAATAATAGCTAGGGTCGCAATCAAACCAACGAGTTCCATAAGAACTCCCCTCAAGACCGTAGATGTTCATGGAAATAACGTTGAAATAGAGACAAAAGGCCGGCATGACCCGTGTGTTGGGATAAGAGGTGTCCCGGTTGTAGAAGCCATGGTAGCGGTCACGTTAGCTGATCAGCTATTGAGACATAGAGCTCAGTGCGGGTAAGTCATAGAACAACCCGATAAAAATATGATAAATTAGCAACGTCGGGGAGCTTCAGAATGGGAATATTGTTTCGGATAGTCACGGCTATATTCGCAAGTGTTGGTCTGCTGGCCATCCTGCTAACCGGAGTAGTTTTGTTCACGGTACTCAATTTGGATAGTTTTGATTCGAGCCAGCCCCAGGGACCGGATCAAATGTACCTGGCCTTGGACCTTGACCAAGCTTTTACGGAAGGACCTCCGCAAAACGGCCTTAATAGACTCCGGCTAAACTCGCAGAATTCGGTGCACGATATTGTGACCGCACTAAAACAGGCAAAGAACGATCCTCGGGTCTTGGGTGTATTTGCCACAGTCAGCAGCAGCACCTTAGGCATTGCTCAGATTCAAGAAATACGGGCTGCCGTAAATAATTTTCGCCAATCGGGAAAACCAACTATCCTCTTTGCAGAAACAATCGGTGAAGGTAGAAACGGTACCGGAGCCTACTACTTAGCTGCAGCATTTGAAGATATTTGGCTTCAACCTTCTGGGGAAATCAGCACGACTGGCCTATTAATCGAACAACCGTTCTTGCGCGGTCTACTCGACAAGATTGGAGTATATCCGAGTTTTCTGCAGCGCAAGGAATTCAAGTCCGCAGCCGAGTCATTTACCAATTCGGTTATGTCTGAGGCGAACAAAGAAGCGCTGGAAACCCTACAGACTTCTCTGTTCGATCAAATCTTGGGCGATATTTCCACAGACAGAAACCTGTCCTTAGACCGCCTCAGATCGCTGGTCAACAACAGCCCTCTTTTATCGGCTGAGGCCGTTGAGGGCGGTCTCGTCGATAACATCGGATATCGCGACAAGCTGGAAGAAGCCATAGACAAGGATATAGGCACAAGAAACCAGGTGACAGTGGAAAGATACCTGTCGTTTGCATTACCAGAGGACGCACCAGAGCCGCAAAAGAGTATCGCTATAATTTACGGTGCTGGACAAATCGTAAGGGGAAAGACCGACAACTCGCCATTTGTATCTTCAGAGAATATTGGATCGCACAATCTATCGGAATCTATCCGCAACGCGGCAGGCAATGAAGAAATTGCAGCTATTGTCTTACGTGTGGATAGTCCTGGTGGATCTTATGTGGCATCCGACACAATTTGGCATGAGATATTGCTAGCCAAAAAAAAGGGGAAACCAATTATTGCTAGCATGGGAAATGTAGCAGCATCAGGCGGATATTACATATCGATGGCTGCGGACCATATTGTAGCAGAACCCGGCACCATTACGGGATCGATAGGAGTGATAACTGGCAAGTTTGTTCTTGAGGAAGCCTTTGAGAAATTGAACATCAACTGGGAAACACTGAAGTCTGGAAGAAATGCCGATATCTTCAGCGCAACATCAGATTTTTCGAACCACGCAATTGTGCGCATGAATCGAAATCTTGATTTCATATATGACGACTTCACGTCAAAAGCAGCACAAGGCCGGGGAATGTCTAAAGAGAAACTTGAATTGCTAGCAAGGGGCCGCGTATGGACTGGCTCCGACGCACACAAAATAGGGTTGATAGACCAACTCGGCGGGTTAGACGACGCAATAGACTACGCTAAAGTAGCCGTTGGTCTAGAATCTGACGATCCAGTCTGGCTTGTTCCGTTTCCACCACCCAAAGACCCACTTGAAGCTATCATTGAACTGCTTGATCAAGGCGCGCTACCGCTGGGTATGGGTGTTATAATGGAATACAGTTTCAAGCTTGGCAATTGGATCCAACCACTCTTAGACGTGGGCAGAATTTATTCGTCTGGAAGCGGCGTCTTGTATATGGATCCAATTAGAGTTCGTTAACTAAACTATTAACTTCTATGTGTTGCAGCTATCAGATACTCCTGATTTCCGCTAATTCCAGTAATGGGGCTGGGTGTTACGCCGAGAACATCCCAACCGACTTGGGCAGAAAGCCAGTCCGTTATCTGCTCTATGACTTTTATGTGCAATTCGACATCTCGAACAATACCGCCCTTCCCTACTTCCTCTTTGCCAACTTCAAACTGAGGTTTGATTAAGCCAACAAAAGTTGCCGAATTTGCCAAAAGTAAAAGGGAGGCAGGCAACACCGTGCGCAATCCAATAAAGCTCGCATCACAAACTAAGAAATCAATTGGTTCGGGAACTATTTTTCCATCAAGATAGCGCGCATTCGTGCGCTCCAGAATGCTAACTTTGTTATTATTTCTTATGGTATTAGCCAATTGCCCATATCCCACATCCACAGCGTAAACTCTATCCGCACCTCGATCTAAAAGTACGTGGGTAAAACCACCTGTCGAGGCGCCAATGTCCAAACACACTAGACCCGCTGGATTTAGGTGAAAGTGATCGAGCGCATGGGACAACTTAACACCGCCACGGGACACCCAAGGGTAGTCAGGTACTCGCACAACAACGTCAAGATCAAATGCCACCTGGTTGCCGGGTTTATCCAAACGCCGTTCACCAGAGAAGACCTTTCCAGCGACAATCAATGCTTGTGCTCTGGACCGGTTCGTGACCAAACCGCGATCGACTAGCAATTGATCAAGTCTTATTTTTTCAACGACCAAGAATAGCTATCCACACATAAATTTAAGCCCGGGCAGGCCGTTCACAGTCATCTTGCCCTAAGGCACCTAGGGCGGTGGTCACTATTTGTGGTGCAGATAGCCCAGCCAACACATATTGTTCATCTGGCGCAGCGTGATCCAAGAAGTAATCTGGCATTGTCAAATTGCGAATCTTTAAGCCGCGGTCTAATCGACCGCTTGCAGCAAGTTCGTGCAAAACATGGGCACCAAAACCACCTTTCGCCCCCTCTTCAATGGTTATAATAACCTCATGGTGGTCTGCCAATTGGCTAATCATGCCGCAGTCCAACGGTTTAGCAAAGCGCGCATCTGCTACAGTGGTAGAGAAGCCGCGCGCCGCTAGTTCATCAGCAGCTTTCATGCACTCAGCCAAGCGCGTCCCTAAACTCAGTAGAGCTACGGTAGATCCTTCGCGCACAACTCTACCTACCCCAATCTCAAGTGATTCCCCTCTATCTGGCAACAAAACACCCGTACCGGAACCACGTGCATATCGAAATGCTATTGGTCCACAATCGTGTTGTGCGGCAGTTGCTACCATATGGAATAGCTCCGCCTCATCAGCCGGCGCCATAACGGTAAAGTTTGGGAGGCAGCATAGGTAGGCAAGGTCATAGGAACCCTGATGAGTAGCGCCGTCGGCCCCTACATATCCAGCTCTATCTATAGCGAATCGTACTGGCAAATTTTGAACAGCAATGTCATGGACAATTTGATCATACGCACGCTGCAAGAAAGTTGAATATATTGCAACGAATGGCTTGAAGCCCTCCGTAGCGAGACCACCAGCAAAAGTTACCGCATGCTGTTCAGCTATTCCGACGTCAAAGCAACGTTCAGGAAATCTTTCTGAAAACTTCTCCAGTCCGGTACCATTAGGCATTGCCGCGGTTACGGCAACGATACTATCGTCACGCTCCCCCTCAACAATCAAAGAGCGGGCAAACACGCTGGTGTAGGACGGCACACTTGTCCCCCCCTTATTTTGCGTGCCAGAAACAACATCAAACTTAGCGACTCCGTGGAACTTGTCGGCAGAATCTTCTGCCGGTTGGTATCCCTTACCTTTCTTAGTAACCACATGGATTAGAAATGGCCCATTAGCCTCTGTATCGCGAACATTTTTTAACACAGGAACCAAATGCTCGACTCTGTGACCATCAATGGGGCCTACATAATAAAAGCCTAGTTCCTCAAATAAAGTACCGCCGGTAACCATACCACGGGTATATTCCTCTGCCTTTCGAGCCACCTTTTCCAATGGTTTAGGAAAGTAAGAAGCTATCTGTTTTAGGGCTTGCCGTATGGTGAGGTACGATTTTGAAGATAACAGACGTGATAGATATGCACTCATAGCGCCCACTGCGGGAGCGATTGACATGTCATTATCGTTGAGGATGACAATTAAACGCCTATCCATACTACCAACATTATTCATAGCCTCATATGACATTCCCGCACTCATAGCGCCGTCGCCTATAACACAGACGATATTATTACGATGGCCTTTTAGATCGCGCGCAACTGCCATACCCAAACCAGCAGAAATAGAAGTTGAACTATGTCCAGCACCAAACGGGTCGTATCGACTTTCGGTTCGATTGGTAAATCCAGAAAGACCATCCTTCTGTCGAATTGTATGCATACGATCCCGACGGCCCGTTAGAATTTTGTGGGGATAACACTGGTGACCAACATCCCATATCAACCGGTCATCTGGGGTATTAAAGACGTGATGAATCGCAGTAGTCAGTTCAACAACACCCAGACCAGCTCCTAAGTGACCTCCAGTCTTAGATACCGCGTAGATTGTCTCGGCCCTTAGCTCATCCGCTAACTGATTTAATTGATCAGTCGGAAATTCGCGAAGATCCGACGGGCTAGATATACCGTCGAGCAGGGGCGTTTTTGGAGGATTTGGCAACGAACACCTCGTTCAATCTAGATTAATTCTGTTTCAAAAATACAATACATTAGAATCGTCGAGACAGTGCGTATTCCGCCGCTTCTCTTAGTAATCCGGCTCGCGGCCCAAAAGGATGCAGATCAGCTATGGCCCGGTCGGCAACCATTTTGGCGTGTCTTTTTGCAAGATCAAGGCCCAACAACGAAACAATTGTAGATTTTTGTTGGCCGGCATCTTTCTGCGTTGCCTTGCCCACCTGTTCGACCGTTCCTTCCACGTCCATAATGTCGTCGGTAATCTGAAATGCTACACCGACATTGTTGCCAAAACGGCGCAGTGCGGAGCATAAAGAATCTTGAACAGCACCAAGAATAGCCCCAGATTCGCAGGAAAAGGAAATCAGACGTCCAGTTTTCATTTTACAAATCTGTTCCGCGTCCAACATTTCATAATTATCTCCAAGGCCAAGAATATCAGCCATCTGTCCTCCGACCATTCCACCTATACCAATCGCCCTAGCGAGCTCCTGCACAAGCCGAATTCTAATAGCAGCAACGGGGTGGGTATCTTCGGCAGCTAAAGTTTCGAAAGCTAGTGTCAGTAGACCGTCACCAGCAAGAATAGCGGTCGCCTCGTCAAATTGCACATGACATGTCGGCCTACCGCGACGCAAGTCATCATTATCCATCGCCGGCAGATCATCATGAATCAAAGAGTAGCAGTGAACCATTTCAATAGCAGCAGCCACACGCAACGCGTGGGCAGGATTCACGTCAAATAATTGAGCAGAAGTCATCACTAGAAACGGCCTAAAACGTTTCCCCCCCGTAAGAACTGAGTAACGCATTGCATCAACAACTTGCTGCCCTGCGCCCTCTGCTGGCCTGATAAGACCGTCTAATTCAGCGATAACATCGGCGGCTACTGTTGCAATGCGTTCTTCAAGGTTATGCATTCTACTCACTGAACAGTGGGATGAGCCACTTCTCAATCCGTGTCCATTTCTTCGGTATCCAAACCATCACTCACGGTACCAGATATTTTCTCCACCTTGGTCTTCGCAAGTACTAACTTATTCTCACAGTGCTGGCGCAGTTGCGCTCCGCGCTCATAGGCTGACACGGCTTTATCCAGTTTAATGTGGCCACTTTCTAACTCGCTAACGATTTCTTCTAGTTCTTTCAGAGCATCTTCAAAACTCAGTTTTATGATGTCCTTTGATAGAGGAGATGGTGTCATGACGGCAAATATACCTTCAAAAAAAACCTATGGATCTAGAGAGCTGCAATCACATTCTAATTTGCTTGCAAAGCGGTAACGTGCGACGAGACACTTGCCGCAAGCGCATCCAGATTATAACCACCTTCCAGCATAGAAGCGACCCGTCCACCACAACAAATTTTGGCAACATCCAGGATTGCTTGAGTGACCCACCTGAAATCCACTTCAGTTAACCCCATTGATGATAGAGGATCATCCTTGTGGGCATCAAATCCGGCGGAAACAAAAATAAAATCCGGCTCAAAAGCCTGGAGAGCTGGCATGACCTCTTTTGCAACAGCTTCACGAAAGATATGCCCTGATGTGCCAGGTGGAAGAGGAACATTTACTATATTATTGTGCGCACCCTTCTCGTCTTTGCTTCCGGTTCCAGGATACAGAGGATACTGGTGAGTTGAGGCAAAGAATAAGTTCTGCTCATCCCAAAATATCTCCTGTGTTCCGTTTCCGTGGTGAACATCGAAATCAATAACCGCAACTTTCTTGTAGCCATATTTTTTCCGGGCATAAAATGCCCCAATAGCTACATTATTGAAGAAACAGAATCCCATGGCACGAGACGATTCAGCATGGTGTCCAGGGGGTCTTACCGCACAGAAAGCGTTCGCAACAAGCCCATTGGAAACTTGATCTACTGCCTGAACAATCGAGCCCGCTGACTTCAAAAATGCCTCCTGAGAACCGGGAGAAAGAATTGTATCAGGATCAACCTGACTATAGCCCGCGGCGGGAACTAAGCCAAAAATACGGTCTACATACTTCTCAGGATGCACAGCCAGAAAGTGTTCCCGCCTTGCAGTTACAGCTGCTGCCCGCTTGAGGGAACTAAATGAACTATCGTCTAACGCTTTTAAGACACTTTTTAGGCGTGCGGGTGACTCAGGATGATGTGGTCCCGTATCGTGTTCAAGAAAACTTTCATCAGTAATTAGGAGTGTGGTCATAAGTTATGTGTGGCCCTAGTTCTCATCTGGGAACAAGTCATTATTATAGAATCCCAACCATAAAAATACCATCTGCAAGTGCCAAAGCCAGGACCACGAATGCTCCGGTCAAACTAAATCCCATAATAAAAAACACCATCACTGCTAACACTGCGCTTCACCTCCCCTAACCCAATTAAGTAGTTGAGATGGGCTACAGTTTCGCCAAGAGCAAACGTCATTTGGTGCTCATCCAGAGGCCTTGGAAATAGAACCTTCGTATGCTCGAATGCAGTATTGTTGTTAACACATGACAGGCGGAGACAATCCAATCTTTCGTGATGGTGCTTAATCAGCGCTTCCACGCGACTAGACAAACCTATAAAGGGTAATTTATGGGATGGAAGAACCAGCACATCATGAGGAAGCCCCAAAAATTTTTGCAGGCTAGATAGAAAGAGATCCAGCGGATCACCATTAAGATCAAAGGGATTTACACTTATATTGGGTGATATTTTGGGCAAAATCTGATCTCCTGAAATCAGTAGATTCAACTCCTCGCAATATAAAGTTGCCATATGTGGAGAGTGGCCCTCACCAATTATTATCTTCCACCTGTGATCCCCTATTTGGAGCAACTGATGCTCTACAAGCGCTTCGAAAAAAACGGGTACAGAGGACATATTTATTTTTTTTACACTGTCTGAAGCTTCGCCGACTTGTGGCTCAGTTTTACACGTGAATCCCAGTTGTTTCATAAATTGTTGATAAATCTTCTCAATATTTTCCTTTCCATGCCAATAACGCCGCGCAAACTGCCATTCGGCCTCAGTAGTCATAAATGAGAGTTCAAATGTCTCAACTAACCAACCTGACAACCCCATATGGTCTGGATGAAAATGAGTACACAAAAGTTTCTTTGGCCGCTTGCTGACTAAAGGGCCTCTAAACAAGAGTGTCCAAAGCCGTTTAGTTTCCTCTGTGTGCATGCCTGAGTCGACCAACACCCATCCATCACCATCATCCAAAATCCACAGGTTAATATGGTCCAATGCGAAGGGAAGTGGCATTCGTATCCAATACACACCTTTGGCTACTTTTATAAGACTTCCTGGACTTGGGTAATCTGGAATTGGAAAGACTAAGGACTTAGATTGTAACATGCTATCAGCCAGATAAAACCATCGACAGAGAGTATGATGTAATTACGCCAAAAAAATTAGAACGACACGTGGATCGGTTAAGTTTAGCCACGACTAGGTGTGTCTCGCTTAGCCTAGGTTTCGCTCTAACCGTCACCGTTCGACGCCTGGTCTTCTGGTAAATCCACTTGAATGTTTAACTGTTTAAGGTGCTTCTCCGGAACCTGATTGGGTGCCTGCATTAGTAAATCCTGGGCCTGGCCATTCATCGGAAAGACGATCACCTCCCTAATGTTCGGCTCATCGGCCAACAACATAACTATGCGGTCAATGCCGGGCGCCGACCCACCATGGGGGGGTGCCCCGAATCGAAAGGCATCGAGCAAACCTCCGAATCGGTTTTCCACTTCATCCTTGCTGTATCCAGCTATTTCAAACGCTTTATACATTATATCGGGACGGTGATTTCGGATGGCTCCGGACGATAGTTCCACACCGTTACATACGATATCATATTGATAGGCCTTAATATCTAGAGGATCCTGTTCTTCAAGTGCAGACATTCCACCCTGCGGCATGGAAAAAGGATTGTGACTGAATTCTATTTCGCCGCTATGCTCATCAAGTTCGTACATGGGATAATCAACAATCCAGCAGAAATCAAACCGGCCATCACTACGCAACTCTAATTCTTTACAGATTTTTGTGCGGACAACGCCGGAAAATTTTTCAGCAACTAATTCTTTGTCACATACAAAAAAAACGGAATCCCCATCGGACACTCCGGTGACATTGCGGATGGCTTGAAGCCGCTCTTCTTGTAGGTTCTTGGCAATTGGACCCTTGCCACTTCCATCTTCAAAAATGATGTAGCCCAAACCGCCCGCACCTTCCCCCCGAGCCCATTCGTTAAGTCGGTCAAACCAACTCCGCGGCCTATCAGCAGAACCTGGAGCAGGAACTGCGCGAACCACAGCTCCCTTATTAATGCTGTTGGCAAACAAACCAAACTTAGAGCCTGCAAATTCTGCCGTTACGTCGAAGATAGTCAGGGGATTACGCAAATCGGGTTTGTCCGTCCCATACTTCAGCATAGCCTCACGAAACGGAATACGCGGAAATGGTGCTTTGGTTACAGCGCGGCCCTCAGAAAACTCCTCAAACACCCCGGATAAGACAGGCTCTATTGCTTCAAAAACGTCCTCTTGGGTAGCGAAAGCCATCTCGAAGTCCAGCTGGTAAAACTCGCCGGGCGACCTATCTGCCCGGCTATCCTCGTCCCGAAAACAAGGGGCAATTTGAAAATATCGATCAAACCCAGAGGTCATTAAAAGTTGTTTGAACTGCTGGGGAGCTTGCGGCAATGCATAGAACTTGCCGGGATGCAGACGCGATGGAACAAGGAAATCCCGCGCGCCTTCCGGAGAAGACGCTGTGAGGATCGGTGTCTGGAACTCGACAAAGTCAGAATCTAACATGCGTCTTCTGATACTGTTAATTACGGCAGACCTCAGAAGAATATTTTTCTTTAACTTATCTCTGCGCAAATCAAGAAAACGGTACTTCAGCCTCAATTCCTCGGGAAATTCCTGATCGCCATATACCTGTATTGGTAAGACATCCGCACTTGATAGGACCTCGACTTCTTCAACGCTAATCTCAACCTTACCGGTGGGCAGCTGCTCGTTAACCGTCTCACTGGTTCGATCTACTACAGTACCGGTCACACACAGAACTGACTCGGAGCGCGCAGATTCTAGAACCGTGAAAATAGGACTGGATATATCAGCAACACACTGTGTAATTCCGTATTGGTCCCTCAAATCAACGAATAACAAATTGCCGTGGTCCCGTTTGCGATGCATCCAACCGGACAGACGCGCCTGCTTCCCGGAGTCGCCTATACGGAGCTCACCACAGGTATGAGTGCGGAAACGATGCATAAAATGTATCCTTCGCAGAAGTCTCTTGAAGAATTTTGTTTTACAGACACTTTGTATAAACGCGGCGTGAACCCACACCGAACGACATCTGTTGTCAAGCACCCATAGTAATGATTTTGTTTAACAAGGACACCGTTTAGCGATTACTGAGCACCTTGCCGATCACCATTAGACCAGATATGACTGTCGCTATGAACCCAATTTCAGACACAGAATCTCTCAGAATCTATTGCGAACACCTTAGGACGTTTGACCACATCACTATTGACACTGAATTTATCCGCGAAAACACATTTTGGCCCAAGCTATGCTTGATTCAAGTTGGATGCGAGGACCAGGCTCGATGCATAGATCCTTTAAGTGGGGATTTAGATCTTTCGCCCCTTTTTGAGATTTTTTCGGACACCTCTGTTGTAAAGGTTTTTCACGCAGCCAGGCAGGACTTAGAAATTTTTTTCCAAAGAACTGGCGTATTTCCAACCCCTCTTTTTGATACTCAAGTAGCGGCGATGGTTTGTGGTTTTGGCGATTCTGTAGGGTATGAGACCCTAGTGGCAACACTGACGGGAAAAAAAGTGGACAAAACCCAGAGATTTACTGATTGGGCTCGCCGGCCATTATCGCAAAAACAAATAGACTACGCGATCTCCGATGTCACTCACTTGCGTTCAATTTATGCCGCGCTGCGCGATGAACTAAATAGGAACGGGCGTGCTGATTGGCTTGAGGAAGAAATGTGTACGTTAGTCAATCCTGACGTGTATAGAATCGATCCTTATACTGCTTGGCAACGTATTAAATCGCGCACCAAGACACCACGCTTCCTAGCTGTTCTGCGGGAGCTAGCTGCTTGGCGAGAGAGAAAAGCCCAAAGTATTGACATTCCCCGGCGACATCTTGCCAAAGATGAATGCCTTCTGGAACTCGCAGCTACGATTCCATTATCAGTAGATGATTTGCGCCATACTCGGCTAGCGAAAGGTCTTGCACGCAGTCATCACGGAGAAGAGATAATCACCGCAATCCGGAAGGGCCGAGACCTACCGGCATCGGACTGTCCCATATTACCAAGGGTGACGCACAAAGCTCAGCGGATGAGTGCCACGGTAGATCTTTTGAAAGTTCTCCTGAAAGCGAAATGCGACAAATATAAGGTTGCAAAAAAACTCATCGCCACTGTGGACGATTTGGAGAAGATTGCCTCCGACGACGATGCAGAGGTATTGGCCCTCAAGGGGTGGAGACGAGATCTTTTCGGCCATGACGCGCTAAGGGTAAAATGGGGACAAATTGGACTTACGCTATCAGAAAATGGCAAGAGAGTAGAAATCATAGAACTCTAACTATCCACGCCGGATAGCCGTCGGCAGTAAATTGCAACCTAGAGGGAGAGTCGTACCGATAACTCGTCCGAGAGAACAAAAATCATGATCTCGTTATCTTCCCAATGACACCCACGTGCTCAGCTAGACGGCTCAAGCGCTTTGGATAGGGACCTGAAAGAAAAACTGGATGCTTATCTGGTATTCGGAGATCTAAGGTTTCCTGATCTAGCACAAGACGAGTCTCCGGAAGAACACCTGGCACACCTCCTGATAAAGAATATGCTAACCGGAGGGCCAATCCTATTGTCTGAACACGATGAATGCGCTCCGCATTTAGCATGGACCGGGCGTGCTTAACTATAGAGAAACTGTCATCAGTTCGGTACCGATAGTATAGTGCCAATGCTAATCCTGCACGATCCGCATGCTCCAATCCCATCAATGGTAACCGCAAGGCTCGAAGTAGTGCCTGTTCTGCCCTGTAGTCCGGATGTTCTGACCAACAAATATCCCTTAGTAAACACGCAGCAAGCCGTAACTTCTTTTGCTTCTTCGATTCATTAGAAAAAAGGGGTGATATCCATTCCATACTTTCGTAGCCCGCGGCGGGCAAGCGCGACACGGACCTACTCAGCACTTCGGCTGAACTAATTAGTGGGTCAAGCTGTTTTACCTGTTCGGGCAACTCCCTAAAGAACTGCCCTTCCCGCATGCCATACACTGAGAAAATTAGATTTTTTGGACTGACTTTTTCTATTATGCGCCCCAAGAAAACCGCAGCAAGTGGTAAAGTAGCCAGCCGGTGCTTATCTATGCCTTTAATTTTCTTAAGAGTCCGGTTACTGAAATGCGAAATCAGATTAAACAGAGAGAGTGCTTGTTTTTCGGCCAGAGTAAAATTGTCCAAAATATGCAGTGGATATTTCAGTTGAGCAACACACACCCTAGCAAGAGCTCTCCACGCACCACCCACGGCGTAAATGTTCTGATGACGTCCCGCTGCAATCCAGTCATGTTTGGCCAAGGCTTTATCAATAATTGTAAGAGCTCGACTAGCACTATCGCCCGCTGCCTCGGACAATCGAAGCGTGCCGAGAGGTAGGGTGGCGTGCTGACCGAGACGTCCTGCTCTTACTTCAACCAACTCAAGACTACCTCCACCAAGATCACAGACAAGACCATCCGCATCAGGCAAGCTGCAGATTACACCCAGTGCGGACCGCTGCGCCTCCTCCTTCTCAGATAGAACTTTAACTTCTAAGTCACAGCATTCACTTACCTGTTCAATAAAAGTGCGACCGTCTCTTGCATCTCTGACAGCCGCAGTGGCTAGTATGTCTAGTCGCTCTACTTGCATCATAGTAGCAAGGGCCTTAAATCGACTCAGGACATTCAGAGCGGACTGAATACCTTCTGGGTTTAAACAGCCTGAACTCTCAAGCCCTTTACCTAATGCACAAATTGACTTTTCATTGTAAATAGGAACTGGCGCTCGCATCAGGCCACTGTAAACCACCAGACGCACCGTGTTAGAGCCTATATCAATAACGCCTACAGGCCTGCGACGTGCACTCAAGTCATCAACCATGGAAAGCAATCGAATTTCCTGAAAACATTTAGTCTCGAAGATGTTTGATATCAGGTTAAACGTGGACTGGGAATCAGTTTTGGTACCCGTTTTTGGGCCTGGTCTACCGCACTGCCTTGGCCAGAAAGGCTTGGATTCTTCATGAAATAATCGTGGGCACTGAAATGAACTTCACCCGCCTCCTCCCGAATGTAGGTACCATCAGACTGTAAATTCCAGCTTTGTAGATTGTCATTGATATTAGCCACCATAATCTGATCAAGCACTTGCTGGTGAACTGTTGGATTCTCAATCGGCACGAAGGTTTCAACGCGGGAGATTATATTGCGAGGCATCCAATCTGCTGAAGAGAAGTATACCTTTGTATTGCTAGAGGGCATTTTATACCCATTGCCAAAGCAGGCAATCCTGCTGTGTTCCAGGAATCTGCCAATAATGCTCTTTACGTTAATGTTCTCAGAAAGACCGAGGACACCCGGTCGAAGACAGCAGATACCTCTGACAATAAGCTGTATTTCTACGCCCGCCTGAGACGCTTCATACAATTTATCAATTATGTACGGATCCACTAAAGAGTTCATCTTTGCCCAAATTGTGGCCGGCTTATTAACTCTAGCAAAATCAATTTCTTGGTTAATCAATGCGTAAAGCTTGTCTCTCAGACCAATAGGCGCAACACACAATTTTTCAAGAGAATCGGGTCTTGCCGATCCTGTCATGTAGTTAAAAACACGGGCTGCATCCCGACACAATGTCGGCTCACATGTGAAATATGACAAATCCGTGTACACTTTCGCCGTAACAGGATGGTAGTTACCCGTACCAAAATGAACATAAGACCTTGTGCGTGCGCCTTCTCGCCGTGCCACCAGAGAAATCTTGGCATGTGTCTTTAGGCTAACAAAACCAAAGACAACATTTGCGCCAACTCGTTCCAGATCCCTCGCCCACCGGATGTTAGCCTCCTCATGGAAACGAGCCTTTAGTTCCACCATGACAGTTACCGATTTTCCAGCTTCAGCAGCCTCTATGAGAGCCTCTACAACGGGAGAATTGTCGCTTGTTCTATAAACTGTTTGTTTGATAGACAACACATCAGGATCGCGCGCAGCCTGACGCAAGAATTGCACTACAACATCAAACGATTCATATGGGTGATGAACTATAATGTCTTTCTTTTGAATAGCTGCGAAGCAATCTCCATTAAAGTCTCTTATTCGTTCGGGGAACCGTGCGTTAAATGGCTCAAACTGCAGGTCAAGACGCTCATCTGTAATAAATTGATGCACATCTGCCAAACCTATCATTCCATCGACATGAAAGGTATCGTCCCGCGAGACCTCTAGTTCATCGCAGATCATTTCGACTTCTTGTTCGGACATTTTTCCGCTTAACTCTAGTCGGATGCAACTACCTCGCCGTCGTCGCTTTAGTGCCGACTCAAAGCTACTAACTAGATCCTGGGCTTCTTCATCTATCTCTACCTCACTATCGCGAATTAAACGAAAGTGACCTGCCTGGAGCACTTTAAACCCGGGAAATAGTTTGTCTAAAAACAAAGCAATTACGTCTTCGAGTGCTACGTACCTAATCCGCTTACCCTTCAGTCGCACAAATCGGTCTATTTGCGGTGGTACCGGAACTAGAGCTCTTAATGCTTCACCATTCTGAACACGAACTAATTCAAGAACGAGTGCCTGGCCAAGGTTAGGAATAAAAGGAAAAGGATGTGCTGGATCAACAGCGATCGGAGTAAGAACCGGAAAAATGTGGTTCATAAATTGCTCTTCAAGCCAATCCTTATCCGGCCTTGAAATATCCACAGTTCCCACAACAGTAATACCAGCCCCAGCAAGCTGTTCGCGTATCTCACGCCAACTAGCATCTTGAAAGCTAAATAGTTTGCGAACTTTTTCCTTTATATGATTTAGCTGTTCCGAAGGTGTCAGTCCATCAGCACTGCGTTGAGTAATCCCGGCACGAACCTGTCCTACAAGACCCCCAACCCTCACCATATAAAATTCGTCCAAATTAGATGACGAGATCGAGAGAAAACGAACTCTCTCTAAAAGAGGGTGGCGCAGATTCTGCGCTTCTTCTAACACACGCGTGTTAAACGCTACCCAGGAAAGCTCGCGATTCAAAAAGCGGCTTGGAGAATTGTTATCACACAGAGAACTAGCCGGATTCTCGGTATTCACGTTATGGTCCTGCATTTGCAAAATACACGTATCACCTGCCTCACTAAGGTGGCTAATTCCCTTTGCCTAAAGAGTAATACTTAAAATAAACAGTACAAAAATCTTTTTTACTAAACTTTTTATAGAGGATAAAATAAACAAAGAGATAGGGATATATATTTCAGATCGCAAGAATTCAAAATGAACTGCTATCCACACGCGCACAAAAACTATTGATTAAATCTGGTGAAAACACTTTTTTTACTGAGACACGCTATGTCTAGAGGAGACGAAACAGTCGTTAATGATCATGATCGACAGTTGTCTTCTCGTGGCCTAAAAGCTGCTCAGAACCTAGCTCAACACTTACGAAAAACTCAGTTTCACTCCACCCTTGTCCTATGTTCGACAGCAAACCGTGCCAGACAAACATTGGATCTGATTGAACCCGCAATTACCTATAAAGACCTATTCATTGAGAAGGAACTCTATCTTTGCAGCACTGAACAATTGATGTCTCGGTTGCGGATGCTTGATCACGATATTGGATCTGCGCTCGTAATAGCACATAATCCAACCTTAGAATATGCCGCGCATTACCTAATCGATCCAGAGAAGACGCAAGATAAGCGGGCTCTAAGGGAGCTTAACGCCCGTTACCCGACCGGAGCCCTCGCTGAAATTCAATTACGTGTACATGGATGGAAAGAACTTAGTGCTTGCTGTGGGGAGCTAATATCTTTTGTTCTACCGCGGGACCTACCTCTTGAATAGAAGCTAAGGCAAGAGCCTCACATGATGTCTTTTATCACTGACTTTAATAGTGGAACCGTCACTCTACCTTTTTTTTCTAGGGCCGCTCTATCGGAGGCCTCCACAACATTTCTTGCAGCCTCAAAAGTACGGTCTAGGTGGCGCACAATATAAGTAATAGATTCCGGACTAACTACTAGTTGACGGTCCGCGAATAATTTTACAAGGACTGCATCCATCATAGCATCGCTTGGGGGAGAAATCTGGACAGATGGAGCAGCACATAACCTTGACCTCAGGTCGGGCAGAGACAAGTTCCAACGCGAAGGAGCAGACTGCGCAGTCAACAACAAACAATGTCCAAGTTCCATTAGAGCGTTGAATAGATGCAGGAGGTTCACTTCCAAATTCGCTGTCATGTCCACGTCATCAACGGCAACAGCGGGTGATTCAATTGCAATACGCATCGCATCACCGCCTAAGAGTTCGTCTGCGGAAAGCACCAAACCTCTAGTTTGTTCTGCGAAAACCTGAACTAAATGCGACTTTCCACAACCCTGCGGACCAACAATAACGCAGCAAGGAACAGGCCAGTTAGGCCAGCGATCAATCCATGTCACAGCCTCAGAATTTCCTGACCAAACAAAAAAGTCATCGCGATCCACCGCAGTGCGGTAACCAAGTTTTAGTGATAATTGCTGTTTCATAGTTGCAGCTGACTAAACTCCTTGGAATCGTGCATTAATAAAACCACACCGACCGTCTGATACGCGCAAAACAAAGTATGTAATTAGCTTATAATCGCAATTCGTAGGCCACTGGATAAGCTCAGCCCCTAACCAGGACCACTCTTAATTTCACTTTGTATCATGCCCACAGTCCAGACGTCATTATCCCAAGTAAGGTTCAAATTACTTTGTTCCATAGAAATTTGGAGTTGACGCTGATCTCCTATGTAATGAAGGATTACCTGTGCGCGATCTTGGGTAATAGCCTGCAGTTGATGGCGATCTATGACGGCAACAGTTTCGAGCAAGCGGCGAACCTCTAGCCATTCATCCAATCTCTTAATTGGCACCAGAACCGTTATCTGTCCGCTCATGCCAAATTGCAGTAGATTCTCTTGCTTCCAATCATCTTCTATTGTGTGCAGAACCTCCTGCGAAGCACTTGTAAACAGGTTGCTATCGTCTTTGTCGATTTCACCCATCACTAGCTTAGATGTTTCCGGAAATATTTCTCCAGCACGGGTAGTTGTAATTGTGATTTGCAGACTCTGCTCAGGAAAACCACGCAACACCGTCGCGGAAGCGATCACAATGCCATCGACCTTGTACCTTTCCGCGATTGCAGACAAGGCTCGGGGGGCCCGGGCAAATATATCTTCCGCCGAAAGCGTCGCTATGTCCTGAAGGTCTCCGTAGGGAAGTATAATGGGAACCAAACCGCTCCCTTTCTGCAATTTTTCCCAGGCCTCGCGCCATGGATTATCTTCCTCCCAAAGTACTGGGCTTGTAACGATACTCTCCTGATACAGCGGTAACACTAATATTGGTTTGCTAATGGTCTCAGCAAAAGGTATTTGAGAAAATCTTAGGCTTGTGCGGACCGCATCTGGATGAAAACGAACATTAATATCAGCCATATAGCGGATAGCGGACGTACGCTCATGTAGAACCGTAAAATCTCTGACCATATCAATGACTTCTGTCACAGCAAGTTTGGGTAAGACATCATGATATTGGCGCATTACGAGCCGCTCATAAACCTGCCTCAGGCCTCTGACGCGTCCCTCCCTGAGGCCCCTCTCCCTCGCTTCCGTTGCCGTCCTAGCAGTTACATCCACTGCCACGGCTTCAGCTGCAAAAATTTGGTCGTCAGCCAGGGTATCATTAAGTACAACAACAGAGATGATGAGACTTGTGATTAAAGCGCAAGACACCTGAGTAATTGAATTGCTAGTTAGTTCGGGTATCTTTAATAGATTGTGATAATAAATCATGAAAGACAACGCCATTCCCCAGCCCTCAAAAAAACACACAAGTAGAAACAACGGTTTAACCTACAAAGACGCTGGCGTCGATATCGATACCGGGAATGCGCTTGTAACCGCTATTAAACCTATGGCGGCATCCACGAAACGGCCAGGCGCAGATACCGACCTGGGCAGCTTTGGGGGTCTTTTTGACCTGAAAAAAGCTGGCTATAGAGACCCGCTGCTGGTTGCCTGCACAGATGGAGTTGGCACAAAACTACTGGTTGCCGCTGCCTCCCAAGTTTACGACACCGTAGGCATAGACCTTGTCGCTATGTGTGTTAACGATTTGGTTGTACAAGGCGCAGAGCCATTGTTTTTCCTAGATTATTTCGCCACAGGCTGCCTAGATTTAGATAGTGCAAGCGGCATTATTGATGGGATTGCTGGTGGCTGTCGAGAAGCTGGCTGCGCCTTGATTGGCGGAGAAACTGCTGAAATGCCAGATCTTTACGTTGGAAATGAATATGACTTATCGGGCTTTGCGGTAGGCGCAGTGGAACGGGACAGGGTACTTCCTAACCTTACGGCGATTACCGCTGGTGATCTTATTGTAGGGCTAAGGTCTAGTGGCTTTCACGCCAATGGCTATTCACTTATTAGGAAGGTGCTTTCCTCAAAAAACTTGTTTTTAAGCCAGCCAGCACCCTTTGACCCTAAAGTTAGCCTTGGACAAGCACTTCTTGTGCCGACACGGATCTACGTCAAACAATGTCTTAAGCTGCATCGCGCCGGCCTCGTTAAAGCGTTTGCACACATCACCGGTGGCGGATTTATAGAAAACATTCCAAGAGTTCTGCCACAGGGATTAGCAGGTGAAATCGAGGCAAAGTCCATTCCTTTGCCAAATATGATGAAGTGGTTCGGTGAACTGGGCTCCATATCACCGCTTGAGATGGCGCGAACTTTTAACTGTGGGATCGGTATGATCGCAATAGTGTCTGAATCGAATGTAGCTAAGGCAAGGAAGGCTTTAGAAGAGCTGGATGATGACGCCATTGTGCTCGGTCGGATCGTCACGACAGACACAAATGAGCAGGTCGTCTACAAGGATGTGGATGCTCTTAGGGCAAGAAAGTAGGTTAATGTTGTGGCCTTAGCTCTTTAACAACTTATCCAACTTTATGTCCCCTTTGATGATGCGCTGCAACGTTTCCGGATAAAATCTGTGTTCCACTGATTGTATGCGCGCGGCAAGCGACTCCGGAGTATCGTTAGTTTCAATCGCCACTCTAATCTGGGCCACAATTGGGCCCCGATCGTATTCATCATCACACAGATGAATGGTAACTCCAGACTCCGTCTCTCCGGCTCTTAGTACTGCTTCATGAACATTGCGGCCATACATTCCCTGTCCCCCGAACTTGGGTAAAAGCGCTGGATGAATATTGAGGATTCGTCCGTAATATCTCTCAACAGTGCTAGCTCCTAGCTTTCGCATGTAACCAGCTAGCACAATCAAATCGATACCCAGTTTGGTAAGCAACGATACAAAGGCAGAATCGAGCGCATCTTCTGATCCTTCGGTCCTGGAATTCATACAACGCACCGGCACGCCATGCTCACGTGCCCACGTTACAGCGCCTGATTGTCTATTGTTACTAATCACTATGGCCGGCACCGCCTCCAGCTGGTTATTTTGGCATGCCCTCACAATAGCTCTCATATTGCTCCCGCTATGGGATGCGAATAAGGCTAACTTAGGAAAATCCGGAAAATTGACCATCACCCTCAACTATTTAGGGCCGAAATAGCTTGTTGCGCCAAGTAACTAGCCAACTAGTTCAGTGACACTAAAGAAAAATGCAATTTCCATCGCTGCCGTTTGCCGTGCATCAGATCCATGAACGGAATTTGCTTCGATAGATTCGGCAAACAGTTTACGTATTGTTCCATCTTCTGCTTCTGCTGGATTTGTAGCCCCCATAATCTCTCGGTTAAGTGCGATTGAATTCTCTCCCTCTAGCACCTGAACAATAACTGAGCCGGATGTCATAAAATTACACAAGTTGTCAAAAAATGGCCTCTCTTTGTGAACAGCATAGAAACCTTCCGCTTGCGGTCTGGTCATTTGCAAACGTTTTTGAGCTATAATCCGTAGGCCTCGTTCCTCCAAGATAGCATTGATCTTACCAGTTAGATTACGACGTGTAGCATCCGGTTTTATGATAGAAAGTGTCCGCTCAACAGCCATAGATTGTAGTCCTGTGTTTGGGTTGGCATTGACATGGTGTCAAGGTTTGCTCCAGGAGCGGATTTATAAACAAGTGTAAATGGCCTGACAACCTAAGCTAATCAAGCAACTGTTTCTCCCAACCGCCACTCTCATCTTGCATCCAGTAGTGGCGTTCATGTCCATCCCTATCCGCCGATTTCCATCGCTCCCTAGCCGATTCAAGTGCGTGTTTACTGTTACCGTCAAATATATCAAGACAACGTTCGTAGTCTGCAAGACGATTGGATACTGAACCATCCGTAAGCACGAGTATCTCAGCATTGTTTGGATTCTCATCAATGTCGGTCAACCAAATTAGTTGGTCCGCCGCGAAACCATCTTTCACCGAACCATGGGGCAACCATGAATTTGGATCATAATTCCATAGCGTACTGTTAAGTGAATCAACTCGCTCACAGGACCCTGCTATAACTAAAGCTCGTTTACGGGCGGTCAATACCTTAGTTAGCAATTGGGGAAGTGCTCTCTCCAAAGGCCATTTCTGAAGATGGTAAAAGTCAATGCGCATATTTAAGACGCATGCAGCGTTTCTAACCTTCTATCTTCAGAGGCACAAATCTGACATTTTCGCCTGATTGCACCCGCAGCAAAACAACACTCCGATCCAGATTCTTAGCCTGATTTATGACTGATCTCGCAGCCTCTGCAGTGTCAACGGGAGTTTGCTGAATTTCATCTATTATGTCGCCAGGACGAAGGCCTTTTTGGGCCGCGTCGCTATCACCGTCCACATCAACCACTACTAATCCTGAAGCACCTTCAGGCAGTTCGTAGCGGTCACGCACGTCATCGGTCAGCTCTGCAACAATCAAACCTAGCTCACCGATTTCCTTTCGCTGCGGCGAGCGGCGGTCGCCACGATTAGAGCGAGAAGCAACAACGACCTCATCCTCATCAAGTTCTCCAACACTCACTTGTAGTCTCGTCTCTACACCGTCCCTCCAAACAACCATGCCAATATTCTTCCCAATATTGGTTTCCGCGACAATTCTTGGGAGCTCGCGCATTTTTTTAACTTCCTTACCGTCAAAAGCCAAAATGACGTCACTCGATTGAACCCCGGCCTTGTCAGCTGGGCTGTCTCCAACAACTTCAGCAACCAATGCACCTCTGGCACGGTCTAAACCTAAACTTTCAGCAATTTCCTCCGTAACGTCCTGTATTTTTACGCCAAGCCATCCCCTCCGCGGCTTACCAAACTCACGAAGATCACTGAGCACCCTGCTAACCAAATTGGAAGGAGACGCAAAACCGATACCTACGCTTCCTCCTGTGGGAGAGTAGATAGCCGTGTTTACCCCGACAACCTCTCCATTAAGGTTAAATAAAGGGCCACCAGAGTTACCACGATTAATGGATGCGTCAGTCTGTATATAATCGTCATACGTCCCATTTAGGGTCCGAGCACGCGCTGATACTATTCCAGCCGTTACCGTTCCGCCCAAGCCGAATGGATTACCAATTGCGACCACCCAGTCACCTACCCTCGTTTTATCAGAGTCCCCCCAGTTGGCTGTCGGCAGGTCTATGTCTGTCTCAATTTTTAGAATTGCAATGTCTACCTTCGGGTCACGGCCAATGACTTTCGCTTCAAGGCGTGTATCATCATGCAGGGTAACCGTTATCTCGTCCGCGTCCTCAATAACGTGATTGTTAGTTACAACGTAACCCTCCTTGTCAATGATAAACCCTGATCCGAGTGATGTGGCCCGCCGGCGACGACGCGGCTGAGAATCATCATTTTTCTCTCCACGTTCATCAAAAAATTCGCGAAAAAAGTCTTCGAATGGGGAACCCGGAGGAAATTTCGGTATTTCGGGGGCTCGATCGCGGTCAACAACTTGCGTGGTAGAAATGTTAACAACGGTCGGGGTCAGCTTCTCGGCGATATCCGCAAAACTTTCCGGTGTAGAACTGGCATACGCCGCGCTTGAACCCTCAACCAGCAAATATCCAAAAACTGCTACCATGAGAGTCTTAGCAATTAATTGTTGCGTCATTGTGTTTTTACCTCTTTGGTCTGCGTCCATTTTGGCATTGCTCTTGAAGTTCACTGAATTGTCTCCGCGTTTTTCATAATTTCAAATTGTTGCCATTATCTGGGGTTCATTAATGTCGGAAATATGGCATGGCGGCAAGCTTATGAAGGCCGCTAACGCTTTATGTCAGTTTTTTAATTTATTGGCTGGTAATTCGATCAAAACATTGCACAAGATTACCATGGATTCCGCTCAGAAGAGACTAAAATTAGCTGGGTCAAAACGACCTAATCCCTAGGAAAAGACCCAAAGTATCGGAAAAACTCGGAGTCGGGACTGAGGACCATAGTAGTTCCTTCACCGAGCGCAATCCTATATGCCTCCATTGATCTCAAGAAGCCATAGAACTCCGAATCGGTAGAATGCGCCGCGTTTAGGATGCTTCGACTTTCCGCTTCGCCTAGTCCCAGTGCAATCTGAGCTTCGCGTTCCGCCTCTGCCAAGATAACCGTACGCTCTCTATCGGCTTCCGCCTCAATAGTCGCTTTTATTTCCTGACCTTGGGCCCTTAGTAAGGCTGCCTCAGCAATACGATCGGACCGCATCCTATTGTACACAGATTGACTCGTCGCGTCTGGCAAATCAGTGCGTCCGATCCGCACTTCTTCTACCTCAATGCCAAACTCTGGTGCCCTGCGACGAACACCGGTCTCGATTTCATTCATCACGTCCTGTCGTTTGCCTGTCAACAGATCTCCTAGATCGGCATTACCTAACGCGTCCCGCACGCTACCATTCAAAAGTGTGCCAAACCTGTCACGAAACGCGGATTCCGTTCGAACGGTTTGATAAAAAAGGAGAGGATTGACAATTCTATAACGAGCAAAGGCATCAACGATAATGCGACGTTGGTCCACAAGTGGCATTTCTAGCGGCGGAGGATCCAAGTCCAGCAGCCGTGAATCGTAAAATGTTGTGCTTTGAAGCAGTGGAATCTTGAATTTCAGGCCGGGCTCAACAATAACCCGTTTAGGTTCTCCCAGTTGAAGAACAATCGCCTGTTGAGTCTGATGCACCGTAAAGAAAGCTCCACTCAAAACGGCGAAGGCAATTATCAGAATAATAGCAGGCATAATCATACGAAACATTACCTGTTCCCTCCATCATTTAAGCGCCGCTGAATTTCAGGCAGTGGCAGGTATGGCACTACGCCACCGCCTTCACCATTCTCGTCTAGAATTACCTTGTTCGCTTTAGATAGAACCTCCTGGAGAGCCTCAAGATATAGCCGCTGGGAAGTGATATCTTTACTCTCTCTATACGTCTCGTAGAAAGCCAGAAACCTTTGAGCCTGTCCATCGGCTTCCTTAATCTGTTTTTCCCTTTCGGCTTCTGCGTTCTGAATCATACGGGCAGCCTCACCTTTCGCACGGGGAACAATGTCATTCCGATACGCTAGTGCCTCGTTGCGCAACCGTTCTTCATCCTGTTTGGCCCTTTGAACATCGTTAAAAGCATCTATGACGTCAACCGGGGGGTCGGCCTTCTGTATTCTCACATCAAGAATGGTTATGCCCGCCTTATAGCCAGTCAAAATGTCTTGGAGTAATTCAGTCGCCCGTTGACCTATAATATCCCTCCCGTCAGTGGTGACATAGTTAAGAGTGTTTTGTCCCACAACTTCGCGAACTGCACTTTCGGCAGCAAGCTTCACCGTTTGCTGAGGATTCCGAATATTAAAAAGATAAAAACCTGCATCAAGGATACGCCATTGGACAACAAAATCCACATCCACGATATTTTGGTCACCCGTCAACATCAGGCTTTCCTGAGGCACGTCACGAGTTTGGGTACTACCTGTGCCACGGAAGCCGACGGTAATCTGATTAGTGAGTGTAACTTTTGGCTTCAGCACCTGACCCAGGGGTGTGGGAAACCAGTAATTGAGGCCTGGTTCCGTTGTCTTAACATATCGTCCAAAAAGCAGCTCAACACCCTGCTCATCAGGCTGAATCCTATAAAACCCGCTAATTCCCCATACAAACAGCACAATCGCTGCTATATACATGATACCTCGCCCAGTACCGAAACCCCCCGGTATAAACCGTTTCACGCGCTCCTGGCTTCTGCGAAGTAGTTCTTCCAGGTCAGGGGGGGGCGTTCCTCCACCACGACCACCCCATTGCCCACCATCGCCACTACCACCACTCCAGGGACCTCCGCCGTTACCGCTTCCGCCTCCGCCCCATGGGCCGCTGCCTTGTTGTTTCCAGAACAATCGACTATCCCTTCGTGCTAGACTTGTGTGAGCAAAAAAGTTGCAATCGCGTTATCTCGCCTTATAGGACATGTGCTGGACACACGCAACGGAGCAACCTTCTTATTAACTTTAACCATATCGGATCATATCTGGGGGATTTCAAGTTTGACTGAGGCGATAAAACAACAAATTATTGACGTTCTAAGATCAATTCCTTCAGGAATCGGTGGCACCGACATCGTTTCAAGTGGTTGGGTAAAAGAGGTGTTGCACCAAAATGGCCATGTAACATTTACTATGGAAGTCCCTGCTGAACTGGGGCCACACCTTGAAACTGTCCGACAAGAAGCTGAAAAGGCCGTAAATCGCCTGTCGGGTGTTGTTTCCGTAACCGCTGTTCTAACAGCCGAAAAGCATAAGCAACAGCGCTCGACGCCGGTTAGGGAGGATCATTCTTCCGGTCGAAAAATGCTCGCTCTTCCGTCAGTGAAAAATATTGTCGCTATAGCATCAGGTAAGGGCGGTGTAGGCAAGTCGACTACAGCAGCGAACATTGCGGTCGCGCTCGCGAGATTAGGCCAACGCATTGCCCTATTCGATGCTGATGTTTATGGACCATCAATGCCACGAATGTTGGGTCTTGCTGGCCAGAAGCCAGAAACCGATGGACAGAACGTAAAACCACTTAAGAATCACGGTGTTAAAGTCATGTCAATCGGTTTCATGGTGGCTGAAGATGACCCAATAATTTGGCGCGGACCAATGGTCATGGGTGCACTAGAACAAATGCTTAAGGAAGTGGATTGGGGTGAACTGGATACAATGATCGTCGACATGCCACCTGGCACAGGTGATACTCAGTTGACTATGTCCCAACGCGTCCCACTATCAGGGGCAGTTATAGTTTCAACACCACAGGATATAGCACTATTAGATGCCCGTAAGGGACTTAATATGTTTCGCAAGGTTGAAGTGCCTATCCTTGGTTTCATTGAAAACATGAGTTATTACATTTGCCCCAATTGCGGTAACCGAGAGGACATATTTAGTCACGGCGGTGCAAAGGCGGCTGCGACGGAGTTGCAAACGGATTTTCTAGGTGAAATTCCCCTCGACCTGCAAATTCGCATTGCATCTGACGCCGGCATACCTATCACCGCTTCAGAACCTGGCAGTGCTCAAGCTAAGTCGTATATTGATATCGCGAAAAAGATTGCTAATAAGCTGACGGCTAATGCCGAACGAATAGCCCCTACCATTACCATAGACAACTGAGTTAGGCCGCAATCGATTCCATAACAACCCAACTAAAGGCTGGGTGGCTAGACGTCTTCTGATTGTTTTGACGCGAAATTTCGCGCCAGACCGACTTATCGAAAAGATCCATAGTCACATCCCCATCGAAGCAATCGTGCACTTCAGTAAGATATATACGATCGGCCTTATCCAGTGCTTGCCTATATATATCGGCACCTCCGGCAACCATTACTTCCCGTGCACCGACTAGGCCAGCGTAATTGATACTTTTTTCCAATGCTTGAGAAAAACTGTGGCAAACAACGACTCCGCCACCAACCCAGGCTTTATTTCGAGTTACAACAATGTTGGTGCGGCCAGGAAGAGGTTTTCCTATAGAATCATATGTCTTGCGACCCATAATAACTGGTTTTCCCCAAGTAATACGCTTGAAGAATTCTAGATCCTGCGAAATGTGCCACGGCAATTTCCCATCAGTGCCAATAACACCGTTTGTGGCCCGAGCCATTATTAGGGCAATACGCATACCGGATTAACCCTATTCTAGAAGATCAGACAGCCACTTTAGCAGCTATTCCTGGGTGGGGGTCATAGTTCTGAAGTTCAAAATCTTCATAGGAAAAACCAAAAATGTCAGTCACATCCCGGTTGAGATTCATAACCGGTAATGGCCTAGGCTTTCTTTGCAATTGGATATGCGTTTGTTCTAAGTGATTTGAATAAAGATGTGCATCACCAAAAGTATGAACGAACTCACCAGGTTCCAAAGAACACACCTGAGCCAACATTAAGGTTAGCAAAGAATAAGAAGCGATGTTGAATGGCACCCCAAGAAAAATATCGGCACTCCTCTGATAGAGTTGGCACGACAATTTTCCTTCAGCAACATAGAATTGGAATAAGCAATGGCAAGGTGGCAGGGCCATATCGTCAACATCCGCCACGTTCCAAGCACTTATCATATGCCGGCGTGATTCAGGATTAGACTTTAGGCTATCCACAACCCGTGCAATCTGATCAATTTTTTTGCCATTAGGTGCTGACCAGGAGCGCCATTGATGACCGTACACAGGCCCTAGATCGCCGTTCTCGTCTGCCCACTCATCCCAAATAGAGACCTTATTCTTATGAAGGTAAGATATATTGGTATCTCCTTTCAGGAACCACAGTAATTCGTAGATAATAGATCGCAGGTGCACTTTCTTGGTAGTAAGCAGTGGAAAGGAATCAGCCAAATTAAACCGCATCTGATGGCCAAACACGCTTGTCGTGCCCACCCCTGTACGATCACGTTTGTCCACTCCATTGCGAAGCACATGATCCATAAGATCCAAGTAAGGTTTCATGTACCTTTTATAGCGCGAGCCAGTTGGATGTAAAAGAAGAAGAGGACGCTCGTGCCCCTAATTATACATATTAGTGACTATGATAGCGTTTTAGGTCTTATTATGAGTGGCGCCTTAGCCCATGCGGGCTCTGCTAAGGGTGGAGTAACCTAGAACACAAATAGAGACGGTGAGACGTTCAGCGACAGATCTAGATTCGCAGCAACAAGCATCTCAGCGGTTTTAATTGCTCCAGAAAGCCACTATATTGCAAGGGTCGTGAATGCGACTACGGTGCTAAACCTACTGTGGAATAAGCGTAACGGACCCGGGGGCAGTGCCCGGCGCCTCCACCAATTATAGCTGCAAGGGCGGCTTAAATATGGGGGCGAAACAGCATCGACGTGCGTAGTAAAGACAGTGGCTGTGCTCGGCATGGTACCACCGATATCGGGCCAATCTTGATAAGTGCCAACGACAACGTTGCGTACGCCGCTGCCGCTTAATTAAGCGGTAAGCGCGGTCCGGGGAGCACCGGGCAACAGAAGCTCCCCACTTTTTCCCTTTTAACGCAAGCGTTTCAAGGCAAATAAAGACTGGGTTCTTAAGTGCATGGGTGTAAAGTTGTATTCTGTAAAACACCTGATCAAGATAGGACTGAAGACCGGCTAGGATGAAGTCATTAGCAGAAAGCAGATAGGGTGAGCGAACAAGATATTACATCTCTTAGCTACGAAGAAATGGTTGAGGATGCTTTGCGCAGTGTTCTGCGCAAAGCATTACAGGTTACAGCCTCTCAAGGCTTGCCGGGCGCTCATCATTTTTTCGTCACTTTCGATACTACTAATCCCGGGGTTGTAATAGCGGATGTCTTGAGAGCTATGCATCCGTCAGAAATGACAATAGTACTGCAACACCAATTCTGGGACTTAGAGGTCAAAGAAGAATATTTTGAGATAACATTGAGCTTTAACAGCGTAAATCAACATCTGCATGTCCCCTTCGCAGCGGTTACCGCGTTTGCCGACCCACATGCAAAATTTGGTTTGCAGTTTCAGATTGCATTGGACCAAGAACCGTATTCAGACATGAACGAATATGATCCCGATGGATTTGAACAAAATGAGCTTGATGACTCATCCAACAATTCTAATACCGGTTCAACGGCAATAAATTCCCCAACCAAAACCAAGGTTATCAATAAGAAACTTGCTGATGTGGAAAATTCCAAAAAGACGCTAGATACAAGAGGTGATAAAAAGGATTCAGATAACGTTGTTACTTTGGACACTTTCCGAAAGAAATAGATACTCCTACCTGACCTCAGTCTGGTTTGATGTATTCCTATGCTGACCATATTGGATCGAGACTATGTTGGACGATGTATTTTCTGAAATTTTTCCATTGGGCGAGGACAAAACCCCTTATCGTCTTCTAACAACCGATGGTGTTTCGGTCGAAAAATTTAGGGGTCAACACATGACTCTCGTCGAGCCACATGCCCTGACCCGTATTACTTCTGAAGCTTTTCGTGACTTATCGCATTTATTGAGGCCGGGACATTTGAGTCAACTCAGGGCCATCTTCGATGATCCGGAAGCGTCGGCAAACGATCGTTTTGTCGCGTTAGAACTCCTTAAGAATGCAAATATTGCTGCTGGTATGGTTTTGCCCATGTGTCAAGACACCGGTACCGCCATAGTTATGGGAAAAAAAGGTCATGCTGTATGGACAAGAGGAACTGACGATGAGGCTATTTCTAGAGGAGTAGCTGACGCTTACTCAAACCTGAACCTTAGATATTCGCAGCTCTCACCAGTTAGCCTTTTCGAAGAAATTAATACGGGTAACAATCTACCAGCTCAGATAGATATCTATGCAACTCATGGTGACAGTTACAGATTTATGTTCATGGCAAAAGGTGGAGGTTCAGCAAACAAGACCTTCCTCTATCAAAAAACTAAAGCATTCTTGAATCCGGACGGATTGCGGGAATTCTTCGATAATGAAATCAAGACTCTCGGTACAGCCGCATGTCCGCCCTATCATCTCGCAATCGTAATCGGCGGCACTTCAGCCGAAATGACGTTGAAAACTGTGAAGTTAGCCTCCGCAAAGTATTTAGATGGATTGCCAACCCAGGGTGGTACTGGTGGGCAAGCGTTTCGGGACCTGGATATGGAGAAGCAGGTTCTTGCTTTAACGCGGGACATAGGTATCGGTGCACAATTTGGCGGCAAATACTATTGCCATGATGTAAGAGTTGTGCGTCTGCCACGGCACGGTGCATCCTGCCCTGTGGGCATTGGTGTCTCGTGCTCTGCCGATCGTCAAATACTAGGTAAGATCACTGCTTCTGGGACATATCTGGAGCAGCTCGAAACTAATCCCGCCCAGTACTTACCAGACATAAAAGAAGCAAAACTCTCTGAAGAAGTCGTAAAAATAGACCTTTCCCAAAGCATGGACGAAATAAGGTCCGAACTATCTCGGCACTCAGTCAAAACCAGAATTTCCCTTACAGGTCCAATGGTCGTCGCCCGTGACATCGCCCACGCAAAGATCAAAGAGCGCTTGGAGAATGGAGAAAGCCTGCCCGCCTACTTCAAGGACTGTCCTATCTATTACGCCGGTCCGGCAAAGACTCCAGAAGGTTTTGTAGCTGGCTCATTTGGTCCAACTACTGGCGGACGAATGGACTCCTATGTTGATCTATTTCAGTCCCATGGTGGGTCGATGGTCATGCTGGCAAAGGGAAATCGTTCCAAACAGGTCACTGAGGCCTGCAAGAAATACAAAGGTTTCTATCTTGGCTCAATTGGCGGGGCAGCCGCACGCCTTGCTGAGAACTCGATCAAGAAAGTAGAAGTTTTGGAATATCCTGAACTTGGGATGGAAGCCATCTTGCGCATAGAAGTGGAGGATTTTCCCGCTTTCATCATTGTCGATGACAAGGGTAATAATTTTTTCTCTGATATCTAGTCTGGGACACGTGTAGCGAATGGAAATGCCGGATCTACTAATTGATGGCCCAGATTCCGCACCGACAAAAGTAATTCTTGCCCACGGCGCAGGTGCAGAAATGGATTCTGACTTCATGAATTTCTTTGCGGATGGCATCGCCAAGCTAAATTATCAGGCTGTCCGATTTGAATTTCCATACATGGAAACACGTCGCCTAACAGGTGTTAAGCGACCGCCAGACCGCCTACCCATTCTCCTTAACACGTGGCAAACTATTATAAAGCACTTCGATAGCAAAATGATTGTAATAGGCGGAAAGTCGATGGGGGGACGTATTGCCAGTATGTTAGCGGATGAGATTGCGGTCAAAGGGCTAATTTGTTTGGGTTACCCATTTTGCGGTGCGGGTCGCAAAATTAAATCACGAGCTGACCACCTTCGACAAATCAGAACCCCAACGCTTATTTGCCAAGGCAGTCGTGATCCAATGGGCAATTTCAAAGCCATCTCGGAAATAGAACTTTCTAAATCTGTTTATATCCATTGGCTTGAAGACGGAAATCACAGTCTAAAACCCAGAAAACTATCTGGCCGCTCGCAAAACCAAAACTGGCAAGACGCGCTTAACGCTATGGAGAAATTCCTTTTCGAATTAGAAGACTAGAAAGTTGGCGTATAAAACTTCAATCGGAACTAAATAAATGAGAACACTAAAAGTGCCGACCGCCAGCACACGAAAACGAAGTGTCTTAGTTTCTGGTCATGCAACAAGTGTTTCGCTTGAGGCGGAATTTTGGAGTGCGTTGACGGAAATTTCTATATCCCAAGAAAAATCACTGAACAGTTTGATTACCGAAGTTGACAGGGTTCGCTCAGGAAACTTGTCGAGTGCCATACGCATATTTGTCTTAGATTATTTCTTGCGAGAATCGCAATTGACTGGCTGCACACCTTCCAATTTAAACGAACCAAACAGGAGCGGTTAGGGTGCGCTTGTCAGAGCCAATTATATTAACACGCTGCCAATAGTGTACTCACTTCAGCCTTCTATTATTAATTAAATGGTCCCGTATCAGATGGACCAGAAATGCCCGTTTTTATTCTAATATTAGGCATGTCCAACGGGCCGCTGATAGAAACTGGAACGAGTGGAGGTAATTGTAAGCGGCCACCCATGAACGACGTTAGGATGTTCGTCTCCAAACGCAGCTGGCCAGACAGGTCGATCAACCATCTGGGAATGTCAATATAGCCACGAAATTCTCCTGAATAGACATTGGATTCGATTTCTGATTCGACTAGCTTGGCAACACCATCCTTGACCGAAAATTTCATACTTAGATCGATGGCACCCTCTTTAACTTGGCCCCCCAGCAAGCCGGAAATTCTGCTAAGAGCCTGTATCGGAGCAAAAAATGCATACATTGCCTTGCTTTCCGGCATACCATCAACATTAATGCCATTAGCACTCATAAAGCCCTCACCACTAAGCGTGTTAATAAGCTGGAGCTCTGATGATCCCTCCGCTGCGAAGGATACACTAAGGTTTACTATGCCGCTGCTAACTGGTTGACCCGCCAGAGCATGACTCATTATGGCGAGATCGGCGTCTCTTACATTCACTATACCTTCTATACTTATGTCGGGTCTTATATTGGCCGTAAGCGCAGCAGTTATCGGACCACCATAGAGTTGGCCAATCAGGTCGGAAATTTGCACTAACCCGTCTTGGATTGAAATATTCATTTGAAAATCTTCAAGACGTAGATCGCTGATCAGCAGCCTCTCTCCATTTACACGTAACATAAAATCGTAATCACGCAGAAACGAAAGGTTCATTTGCGTTTTAGACCAGCGAGAGGAGGGTAAAGCAGATGCCTGGTCACCAGATTTCTTGGCCTGCCGACCTCTTTGAATAAAGCGCTCTGCCGTGTCCGCTGGAAACAACTGGCTAACGTCTAGTGACAAGGCTTGTATATCCACATTCATAGTTGGCCTATTAGAAATAAATTCTATACCACCGTGTCCGGTGACGATGTTTTGGCCGACCTCAATCTTAGTATCACGAAAAACCAAAGAGGTACTGCTTCCTGCTGCGCTCAAATCTATCGAGAGCGAATCCAAACTTCCGGATTCTAGGGACCTGGAAAACCCAATTAGGTCAGCAAAGTCGGAGTAATGTACGGCATGCAGTTTTGCATCCACCACATACTGAGGATCTTCAAATAAATTCTCAACACTGCCAGACACCTCAGCCGTTAGTTCCTCAGAAACCAACTTATTATTGAAGCTTAAGTTGTCCAGATAACCGGTTATAGTACCCGTCAACTCAAATTGATTAAAGTCTTCGAATAAAGACGGAAGCTGCCAAGTTAGAGTTCTATAAAAACGCCCCGGTTCGCTTACTACTAGCGTATACGATAATTCTTTTATTTCTGGCTTCTCTCCGAAATTAAGAATGGAACCAGAAATCATCGCTCGAGTTCCAGCAAGGTCTGAAAATCCTGCTCTACGAATTTCTATTTGGTCATCTTCAAGAAAAGCATCAAATTGAACGTTCTTTATTATGAAACCACCCGCAATTAGTTCATCTACCTCAAGCTCCCATTTGGCGTTGAAGTGATTCACGGAGGTCATGACTTCGGGCGCCTCACCCCAAATAGAACTAATTGCTTCCATTCGCGACTGAGAGTCTTCAATTTTAGCAGGACCTCTTAACGCATATTCCCTTAGGAACGGGAGATAAGAATCGAGGTTCACAAAAGTGGACCTCAGGTTAGCGGTCAACTCATAATAATCTGTTACATCCAATCTACCTGTACCCTCAATGTCTATGGTATCGACCACAAAGGAAATATTCTTAAAATACATTTGTTGGAGGGTTCCTTGCATTTCGACCGCAACAGACATGTTATTTAGTCTTTCCGTGGGCACGGTCTCACTATCAATTCTAATTTCCACCCACTCCAATAAGCTCCTTAAGTTACGAGTAGACATCTCAAAGTTGATGTCAAAAAAAGGTGTTCTATCTTTGGTATAAACAAAACCAAACGCTTTGACCGGTGTGCTGGCAGGCAACAGTACTGAGATGTCAGAGAGCTTTAGATCACCATTTGTCAAGCTACCCACAACCTTAGCGTCTCGTAACAAGCGACCCTTATAAGCAATAACCTCAGCACGGACCTGAAAATTTCCACCTATTTCTCTGAGGAAAGCGAAGTCCAATTGATTGGAGGTCTGTGCCACCGCAACCCTGCCAAAAGGCAGTAAGTGCGAGAATGCAAAGCCTCTGTTCTTGCCTCTGCGGTCATATCTTATCTTGTCCGGTACCAACCTATTCCAACCGGACAATAGGGAATCCAGGTCAATACGCCTCGTCGAAAGTTCTAAATTAATCTCGGGAACCTCTAAAAATTTTATACTCCCCTTACCAACAACCTCCATATTTCCGAGACGTAGTGACATATCTTCGGCCGTCAGGCTATGTGGACCCACCGTCATGTCTGCTTCCACAACAAAACCGGTGTTAACAACTGCGGCGTCTTGGATTTCTGTCGGAACAACTTGCAATGCGAAAACGTCGGCAATGGATGCTAAATTATTCCCTTCTATGACCGCCTTCCCGCGTATGCCCGGGTTGCTTCCTCGGGTAGAAAGAAGACCTGAAAATCTTGCAGTCGTTCTCCCCTCATCTGACTTGAGATTTAATGTAACCGGCGTACCATGGTCATCTAGGATTCTTCCCGCTGTCAAAGCAAGATTGAGATTGGTGCCGAACACATTAACATCGGCCACAATCTGGTAAGGTCCACTCAAACTCATCGCCTTTACATGTGCGGTGATATTGTCTACCGCTTGCTTTACCCCGGTAACAGCGTTCAGATAAGTAATGGAACCGTTGGTGATATCTAAGGCGTCCAACCTGAGGTCAGGCAAAGCATTTCCTGTACTTCTCATTGTATCGGACTGCGAACTTTTTTCAGCTTTGCTAGCATCGGAGCCTGGTTGCTCCCTAAATGTCCAGTTGTTCGTGCCGTCTTTAAAACTCTCCAAGAATAATACCGGCCTAACAATTTCTATTGATTGGAATCTGAACTGACCTCGCAATAAAGGCGCCAGAGCGAGTCTCACGTCAATTTGACTTACTGTTATAAAATCATCGTTGGATCCACCAAAAATATTAGCGATATGCACGTTAGAGACCGACATGGTTGGGTAAGGCAGGATTGCAAGTGTCACATCCCCATCAATTTTTACCGCACGCCCAGTCGCGTTAGCGATCTGAGCCGAAAACTCAGAACGGTATTCGTTCCAATCGACAAAGGATGGTACGGACAACAGAAATACGATTAGCAATGCTACTGCGGCAACTGCGGCTATAGCTCGATGCATAACAATAAGCAGTTCTCAACTATTCGGCGGTGACTGATGACATTGAATCAAAAAGCCGATGAGTCAACTGCCATTAACGGAGCGGCTCCCGATCTGATTGTAGAATGCAAAGCAATCGTCACGGGAAGAACCTTGGCCATGTAGTATCGGCCCACATTTAGTTTAGTCTCATAAAATTCATTTTTTTCGCCTCCTACTTTTTCAAGGGCTTTCTCAGCCATTAATGCCCACATCCATGCATAGGACGTATGCGCAAAAAGGAGAAGATAATCATTAGCAGCGGCCCCAACAGCATTCGAGTCTGATAAGGCTTGTTCACGAACAACATCGGTAGTCGATATCAATAAATCGAGAGTTTCTCTTAATGGTAATACAAATTCAGCAAGGTCGTTACGATTTTGCAGCCTATCTAATGCCTTATCAATTTGGTCGACAAAGTTATTAAACAATCTTCCTTCATCAACGTTCAACTTTCTCTGAATTAAGTCTAAAGCTTGGATTGCATTAGTTCCTTCGTAGATTTGGGTAATTCTAACATCACGCACCAGCTGCTCCATCCCATATTCACTGATATAGCCGTGGCCCCCAAAAACCTGCAAACATAAGTTCGTTATTTCCGACCCAAAATCTGTAAAAGACGCCTTTATGATTGGTGTCATCAACCCGACCACATCATCAGCGCGTTGCCTAACAGCCTGATCGCTGTGCCGGAGCGAAATATCAAGATTCAATTGTGTCCAGACCGCGAGAGCCCTCTGTGCTTCAATTATAGACCTGGAAAACAATAGTTTATCTCTTATGTCGGGATGCACAATAATAGGATCAGCTGGTTTCTCCGGGTCTGTTGGGCCAGCAGCGGCGCGACCCTGCAGACGCTCTAACGCATAGGTAGCAGCACTCTGATATGCCAGTTCTGACTGGCTAATTCCTTGGGTACCCACAAACAAACGCTCCGTATTCATCATCGTAAACATACCTGCAAGGCCCTTATTAGGGCCACCTAATAGCCATCCCTTCGCATTATCAAAATTCATCACACAGGCCACGGCGGCTTTCATGCCCATCTTTTTCTCTATGGAACCCGCAAAAACTCCGTTACGGGCACCCAGTGAGCCATCATCTTCGACAAAGAATTTTGGCACAAGAAACATACTGATACCCCGACTACCAGATGGAGCATCTGGCAAACGCGCCAGCACTAGATGAATAATATTTTCCACCATGTCGTGTTCACCGGCAGAGATGAAGATCTTCGTCCCGCTTATAGAATAGGTGCCATCGCCATTTGGTTCAGCTTTCGTTCTCAATAGACCCAGATCAGAACCAGCCTGAGCCTCTGTCAAACACATCGTACCCTGCCATTCACCTGACGCGAGTTTATTTAAGTATAGCTTTTTCTGCTCTGCTGAACCGTGAGCAGATAGGCCAACGATAGTGCCCTTCGTCAAACCTGGATAAAGGCCAAATGACAAGTTCGCTGAACCAATCATTTCATCCACTAAATAGCCCAGAATCTCGGGCAAGCCCTGCCCGCCGTGCTCAAGACCGGCCGTTAGCCCGCACCACCCACCATTTGCAAACTGTTTATAAGCCTCCTTAAATCCTTTGGGTGTAGTGACCTCTCCGGACTTAAATTTGCACCCCTCAACGTCACCAACCCGGTTTAGAGGAACGAGCACAGCCTCACACAGCTTTCCACATTCTTCCAAGATTGCATTTATCAGATCTTCTGATAAATCCTCAAATCCCGGCAGAACGGTAAGTTTATCCACTGCGTTAAACAGTTCATGTACTACAAACCGCATATCTCTTAATGGGGCAGAATAAGAAGTCATAAAAGGTCCTTTAGAGTATCGTTTTCACAACTATCCTTGTTGGTTACAAAAGCAGGTTCCAGGTTATGCTAGCGCCACATGCCCTACGTTACGTCTTTGCCCTCAACCGTCAACTGTGTGACGACTAAGAATCGATGTATACCCCGAGGTGTTACTTTATATATATAGAATACGTATACCCCAGAGTCGCAGTTCACTTGGTTGAACATTTTAGAATGTTCCGACTTTGTATTATGTATGAGCTTCGTAAATGTTGGTAATCATGGTGTGTTTTATTTCTTTATTTGGCATCATAAAGTTTCTTTGACTTTTAATGGACCCTCTACCTGATAGGAAGTGACTAGATAACTTTGACTTTGTTTCTTGTTGAGGTCGTCAATTGGTCACCAATGCCGCTAGACAATGCAAAGACTCAAGATTCGTAATTTTCCGTCGCAAAATTTCGATGACCGACGTTTAGTCGGTGGTCTTAAGAGCATTCGCCATATTGTGATCCATTACACGGGAATGGATACTGCAGCAAGTGCGATAGAGCGCTTGTGCGACCCTGCATCAAGAGTTAGCTCCCATTATATGATTGATGAGAAGGGCACCGTGTATGTACTTGTTGATGAAAATCATCGAGCCTGGCACGCTGGAATAGCCTACTGGGATGGAATAAGGGATATTAACTCGACATCTATTGGTATCGAATTAGCAAACCCCGGGCATGAAAACGGATATCGCGCATTCACCGAAGCACAAATGTTTTCACTAGAGACCTTGCTTAACGAAATCCTAGCCCGTCATTCAATCTCTCCAAAAAATGTACTGGGACATTCAGACATAGCGCCGGGCCGAAAAGCTGATCCCGGCGAATTATTCGATTGGGAAAGATTAGGCGCAGCAGGTATTGTATTATGGCCGACCTCGATTTCTCAATCGGGCGATCTGCCGGAGTCGAAACCAGACGATAGCTTAAGAAATTTGGCTTCCATCGGATACGCTGTGCCTGGGAAAATGGCGTTTGGTGGGGACATTCTACACTCAGTTTCCGGTGTCACTGATGTTATATGCGCGTTTCAACGACGATTCCGGCCCTCCTTGTGTGACGGTAATTGGGATGCAGAAACTCACGCACTCAGCTCGATTGTCGCTCAGTTATACAATTCCTAATCTTGACGCGGACGCCAGGAAGCCTATCTTCGTAATTGGCGCCAGATGGCCGGATGGCCGCCCTTCATCGAATATCCATGGGGGGAGGAAAGTCCGGGCTCCACGGAAATAGGATGCCGGGTAACACCCGGCGGGGGCAACCCTAGGGAAAGTGCCACAGAAAGCAAACCGCCAGTGTTCTTAGGAATCACTGGTAAGGGTGAAAGGGTGCGGTAAGAGCGCACCGCATTGCCGGCAACGGTGATGGCAGGGCAAACCCCATCCGGAGCAAGATCAAGTAGGAACGGTTGCCGACCTCAGGGTTAGCAGGTGAGTTTCCGCACCACCGTTCGGGTAGATCGCGCGAGGCGCATGGCAACATGCGTCCCAGATGAATGGCCATCCTCGGGCGACCGCCCGGGACAGAACCCGGCTTATAGGTCATCTGGCGTCAATTTAATGCATTTACTAGGCTCAGGAGACGCTAAACACGGCTTCAGCTATATTTTTTTGCCTCCCAAACACTCGAATTTAGTGACTCTTAACTGGTCACTAAAGAGAAGCAGTTGGAACTTGTCACTAAAGAGACGCAGTTGGACCAAAAAAATGCCGTTTTCGCCCGGTAAACAATAATTCTTGGCATCTATCGGTAAGGCTTACCGCACTTCAAGGTAGATGAAATGAACCGCGACCACAAAATTTGCTGATTACATATTATCGTAAAGTATATATTAACCCATTGACGCCCATAATATCCCATGCCATACCATATAAGTCCGGGATCAAGGTAAGGCTGTTCCTTGTGCCCGGACCGATATGGATTAAGGGCTTAAGGGTGATCCGGTGATGAGAGCTTTCATCGGAACGTATGTGAACAAGATTGATTCAAAGGCGCGTATTTCCGTGCCTGCGCCGTTCCGTACGTTCGTGCAATCAAAAGACCTCAACGGCGTTGCCCTCTATCCCTCTTTAACAGGACCTTGCATCGAAGGCTGCGGAATCGACCGTATTGAAGATATGGTCGACCGAATGGACGATGCGCCAGTTCCATCAGTTGAAGAGGACGCAATTGCTCATCTCATCTTTGCCAGTGCTAGGGAAACAACATTTGATGTGGGCGGTCGCATCGTCATGCCGGATGAATTCTTAGACAAGGCCAACCTTTCCGATCAAGGGGCATTTGTTGGTAAAGGACGTACTTTTCAAATTTGGAACCCTAAAATACTCGCTGATGCACAGGCTGACATGTTTGCGAGGGCGTTAGCAGATCGCCAAGCCGTGTTGGAGGAGAAGCGAAGGACAACATGATGAGCGCTTCAACCCCTCACGACGGCGCGTTTTCAAACATTATGGATCCCGACCACATTCCGGTTCTCCTAAAAGAGGTCGTATCAGCAATCAATCCACGCGACGGTGGTATCTACGTCGATGGTACATTCGGTGCTGGCGGTTACTCTCAGGCACTATTAGAAAAGTCTAGATGCCGAGTCCTAGGTATAGACCGAGATCCCGAGGCCCTGGACCGCGGCAAGCCACTTGTCAAACAGTATAAGGAGAGACTGCTACTGAGGCGAGGGCGCTTTAGCGAAATGATAGAGGTGCTCACTGACTTAGGAATTAGTCAAGTGGACGGCATAGCTTTCGACCTCGGCGTCAGTTCAATGCAAATTGACGATCGGTCCAGAGGCTTTTCTTTCTTACGCGACGGCCCCCTCGATATGCGTATGGAAAAATCCGGTCTAAGTGCGGCGGATGTTATCAACACTATGCCTGAACAAGAGCTTGCAGAAATAATATATAAATATGGTGATGAAAGACATTCTCGAAGAGTTGCGAAAGCAATAGTGCGATCTCGGAAAGATCGACCATTTTCTCGGACAATCCATTTAGCTGATGTAATTCGCAAGGAAGTAAAACGTGCCTACGATGGACTTGATCCAGCGACACGAACCTTTCAGGCTCTGCGTATTTATGTAAATGATGAGCTCGGGGAGTTAGAGCGCGGCCTGACATGTGCTGAAAGGGTATTGCGGTCGGGTGGCCGGCTAGCGGTGGTATGCTTCCATTCCCTTGAAGACCGTATTGTAAAAGACTTTCTTAAATCTAGAAGTAAAGACAAGCCAAGGCCATCGCGTCATTCGCCGGAGCCCGCGGCTTCGCGGTTCCGCCCTACATTTGCGCTCGTCACTAAAAGAAGCGTCGTTCCCACTAAATTAGAGGTGCGCACTAATCCGCGCGCTAGATCGGCGCGTTTAAGGGTAGGTGAGCGTACGAAAGCCCCTGCCCTAACGGCACTTGCGGGTGGTGTATCATGAAATTGGCTACTCTATTATGGACGGTACTGACTGTATCCGTCGCAATATCCTTATTCCTTCTAAAATACGAAGTTCAGAGTCTTGAAGATGAGATTTCCGAAAAAATGTCTTTGGCACAGGCACACCGTGACGCCATCAAAGTTCTGGAAACGGAATGGGTATATCTAAATCGTCCTAGCCGCCTAGCCGCACTAGCTAGGAAGCACCTTAGCGTTAACCCGCTCGACCACAAAAACATTATAGATATTAATGATTTACCTTGGAATGAACAGATAACAATTGGCAATCTGGAAGCCTCTTCTAGGCTCTCGGATCACCAAACTCTAATCTCCGCAGCCATTCAGTCACAGACCGAAAGCTCGGCTGTTGATCAGAATATCGAAAGCGAGAACAAGCCTTGATCCGCTTCTTCCAGAGTAGGCGGGCAGCACCGTTCCTGTATCCGGGCGAAGAATTTCGGCCGTCCACCACTAGAAAACTTCGCCTTACCGGCGTTGCCCATTACGCCTTAGAGATGGGACGAATTCGATTGATCGTCACTGGGGGACTATTTGTTCTCGCATTTGCGCTGATTTCCGCCCGACTGGTTGATCTCATGATAATCGATAATAAGGCTAGCGCTACTCCTTCCCTAGCAAGTGGTGGTTCAGACTTTCATGACAGGGCTGACATTCTTGACCGATCGGGCACAATACTGGCTACTAACTTACCCACCGCAAACCTGTATGCTGATTCCACCGAAATAATCGACGCCAATTCGTCGGCAGCTCGACTTAAATTAGTCTTGAAAGACCTTAATCAGGCGTCTGTTCGAGAAAAACTCAGTTCAGGTCAGCGTTTCATCTACATAAGTCGCCACCTGACACCTAAGGAGCAAATAGCCGTAAACAGTCTTGGGGTTCCAGGGTTTCACTTCGAAGCGACAAAAAGGCGCATTTACCCCCACGGTAGTCTATTCGGGCACGTACTTGGCGTGACCGACACTGATAATCAGGGTAAAGCAGGTATTGAACAGTACTTCGATCATCGCTTAAAGACACACAACCATCCTCTAGTAACCACATTAGATGTTCGTATCCAATATGCTGTGCGCACTGCTTTGCAAGCCGCACTTGGAACCCACCATGCCCGCGCAGGTGCTGCCGTAGTGACCAATGCACGTAACGGTGAGATTCTTGCGCTTGTATCCCTGCCAGATTTCGATCCTAGAGATATTGGGACAGCATCAAAGGAAGCACGATTCAACCGTGCAACCCTTGGTCTCTATGAGATGGGATCCACATTTAAGTTGTTTACAGCCGCAATGGCTCTAGACAAAGAGATCGTCAACCTAACTAGCAAGTACGACGCCACCCAACCATTCAAGGTTGCCAATTACACCATAGATGACTTTCGCGGACAGAAACGTTGGTTGTCTATTCCAGAGATTCTTGTTTACTCGTCCAACATAGGTGCAGCAAGAATGGGTTTGGCGGTTGGTGGAGACGTACAACGGGAATTTCTGCAACAGCTAGGCCTTCTGTCCGCTATTGACCTTGAACTTCCAGAAGTAGGCTGGCCAAGCTATCCGGTTCCATGGAGAGATATTCATACGGTCACAATATCCTATGGCCACGGTATCGCCGTGACACCAGTCCACGTTGCAGCTGCGGTAAGTACCTTGGTTAATGGTGGGATAGCAGTGAATCCAACCTTTGTTAAGATTCCCGAACAGTCTAATTTTAAAGAAAAACGCGTCATCTCTGATAATACATCCAAGCAAATACGCGCATTGATGAGACTTGTAGTTAGAGAAGGCTCTGGAAAACAAGCGGAAGTCCCAGGCTATAGAGTCGGCGGAAAGACAGGTTCAGCGGAAAAAATTTCCGTAAGAGGTGGTTACAGTGAAAATCGCTTACTAACATCATTCGTCGCCGCGTTTCCCATAACCGATCCTGAATATGTCGTCCTCGTCGTTTTGGATGAACCGAAAGGCACCTTAGCTACCCACAACTTTGCGACAGCCGGGTGGAATGCCGCGCCGACCGCAGGCCAAATCATCTCGGAAATTGCGCCAATGCTTGGCGTGTTTCCTGACCCCGGGGCCGATCCGTCACCAACCTTAGCTTCAATGTTAGACGTCACAGAAGCAAATGCTGAGTTAATCACTCCTGACTTCACTCACACCTTCGGAGGCCGAGGTGCTTTTGAGTGAAATTTGCGAGAAATCAGGTATGAAAATGTCCGCCAAGGATGATATCGAAATAACCGGAATCACTGCGGACTCGCGACAGGTAAAGCCAGGGTTCTTATTTGCAGCCTTGCCAGGTTTGATCTTGGACGGCCGTGATTTCATAGAGAGTGCGGCTAGCGAGGGTGCAACAGCAATCCTAGTTCCGGAAGGCACACAATTAGATTCAATACTCACCAGTAGTGAAACGAATAACGTCCAGCTAATATCAGATGCAAATCCAAGGAAACGCTTTGCCCTTATTGCCGCAAGTTTCTACGACAGGCAACCCGAGAAAGTAGCGGCGGTTACTGGAACAAATGGTAAGTCTTCGGTTGTTGAGTTCACTCGACAAATTTGGAATATCCTGCACTTCAAGGCTGCCTCACTTGGTACACTTGGCACACTTGGCATTCGAAGCGGTCAAGTGAGCAATTTAGCTAACCTAACAACGCCCGACCCAGTCAAGCTGCACCTGACGCTGTCGAAACTGGCGGGCGAAGGCATTAGCCATTTGGCACTAGAAGCATCTAGTCACGGGCTAGAACAACATAGGCTCGATGGCATTCGACTGGATGTCGGCGCTTTTACCAACCTAACCCGGGATCATCTTGATTATCACCATTCTATGGATGAATATTTCTCAGCTAAGAAAAGATTGTTCGGTGAAATTCTTTCGGCAGATGGAATAGCTGTTCTAAACGCGGACGTTCCGCACTTTAAAGAGCTCTCTAAGCTATGCAATACCAGAGGTGTCGAGGTCCTTTCTTATGGCCGTTTGGGCAACTACATCCACCTGTCGAAGACTCGGCCCAACAAGGATGGCAACTTAATAAATATAACCGTCTCCGGTAAACCATACGAACTTCCGCTACCACTTGTCGGCGAGTTTCAAGTTAGCAACGCTCTATGTGCATTGGGTATCTGTCTAGCGACCGGAGCCGAGACAACTCGTGCAGTAGACTCATTGAGCACTATAGAAGGTGTTTCTGGTCGCTTAGAGCTTATTGGTCAGCTACTAAATGGTGGTCGCGTATATGTCGACTATGCCCATACGCCAGATGGACTCTATAGCGTTCTCAAAACACTAAGAAATCACACTACTGGAAGGCTCGCGGTCGTTTTTGGCTGTGGAGGAGATAGAGACCCCGGAAAGCGTCGGGAAATGGGAAGCATTGCCGCGAAACTAGCTGACAGTATTTACATCACGGATGACAATCCGCGACATGAAGACCCAAGTCTGATACGAGCCAACATCCTGGACGGCGCCCCAAACGGCGTTGAAATTGATGACCGTGCAGAAGCCATTAGAGCAGCTATCTCGGCTATAGAGGCTAACGACGTATTATTGATAGCTGGTAAAGGGCATGAGAGTAGCCAGATTATAGGAGATTCAAGAAAGTCATTCAGCGATGCGGAAACGGCACGCGTTGCCCTTGAAAATGAGTGGGGGAACGTATGAGCTACCTATGGTCATCGGACGAAGTAGCAGAGGCTGCGGGCGGAATCAGTTTGGCAGAATGGAATGCCAAAGGTGTGTCTATTGATAGCCGAACAGTATCATCAAGAGATCTCTTTATCGCTTTAACCGGCCCCAACTTTGATGGGCATGACTTTGTTCTAGATGCCATGGCGGCTGGTGCAGCGGCAGCAATCGTCAAACATGTACCGGAGAACTGCAAAGGAACGCGTGAAGAAAACAAGCTTGTCTTAGTTGATGATACGTTAGATGCACTTTATGGGCTTGCCAGATCAGCAAGGTTGAGAACTGATGCGCGTATTACAGCTATAACTGGCTCTGTCGGAAAAACAGGGACAAAAGAAGCTCTGCGTTCTGCTCTTTCCGGACTCGAAAACGTGCATGCTAACGCGGGAAATTTGAACAATGCACTTGGGGTTCCATTAAGTCTGGCACGCATGCCCAGAAACACACGTTTTGGTGTGTTCGAAATGGGGATGAATCATGCCGGTGAATTGACTCCACTGTCTTGCCTCGTCAAACCTGATATTGCGATCATTACAGCCGTAGAAGCTGTCCATCTAGAATTCTTTGAGTCAGTTGCGGCTATTGCAGAAGCAAAAGCAGAAATTTTTTGCGGTCTGAAGCCCGGAGGAACTGCTATCCTACCCATTAACACCCCATATCTGCCGCTTCTTCGCAAAGCGGCAGATGCTGCTGGTAGCCGCCAGACAATTACCTTTGGCGATTCAGAGTATGCAGATGCCAAGCTAATAGACGTTAAGATAGCGGAAGGCATGACACATGTCTTCGCTGAATTGTTTGGACGCGAGCTGTCCTATACTATCGGGATTGCAGGACGTCATATTGCACTTAACAGTCTTGCAGTGCTCGCAGCAATACACGTACTTGACCTCGACCCATTTCTCGCCGCCTCACACTTCCAAGACATAAAACCGGGACGCGGTCGAGGAACCCGACACACGCTACCATGGCAAGGTGGGTCAATCGTCTTGGTCGACGAGAGCTACAATGCGAGCCCAGCATCGGTAACTGCTCTAACCGAGACTTTGGGGGGATATAAAGACGAAGAGAGGAGAATTCTTGTTTTAGGCGACATGCTTGAACTTGGTAAACATGGCCCGGAGCTTCACGCAGCTCTCGCTGAACCTATCCTCAATTGCAATATAGACCTGGTCTTTACAGCCGGTTCCCTGATGAAAAGGTTGAACGATGCTTTACCCCCAGCAGTAAGGGGAGGACACGCAAAAGATCCAGAGAGTTTGCTTCCGGTGCTCAAGTCATCCCTAAAATCCGGTGACGTAGTTGCAGTAAAAGGTTCTTTTGGGAGCAACATGAATCAGATCATTTCCGCCCTGTTACAGGGGCCCCAGAAAGGATGCTTCCCCCCCTCCGTTACTATCAACGGCAACCAGCCAGGAAACGGGTAGGCATGCTTTACTTACTCTCAGACTTCTCCAACGACTTAAGCGCGCTAAATGTATTCCGATACCTAACATTCCGAACCGGTGGCGCAGTGATAACTGCCATGGTGGTCGCATTTGTCTTTGGTCCTGGCATTATCCGTTGGCTTAAGCGAAGACAATATGGTGGTCAGCCTATTCGCGGAGATGGCCCCAAGAGCCACATAGTGGATAAAGCAGGGACACCGACCATGGGCGGTGTAATGATGTTGCTAGGAATTGGCATCTCAACTCTGTTGTGGGCCGACCTAAGCAATGGATACATTTGGTTCGTACTCGCCATTACCATGGGATTTGGATTAATAGGTCTTATTGACGATTATTTAAAAGTAATACAACGCAGTTCAGGAGGTTTACCTGGTAGGATAAAGCTTGTCGGGGAATTTATTATAGCTGCCGCCGCTGCCTCCTGGATCCTTGTACAAACAGGAAGCGCAGCGCCTACGGGTCTCGCTCTACCCTTTTTCAAGAACCTTATTATAGACCTGGGAATTTTCTACATACCTTTTGCAATGGTGGTAATGGTTGGTGCGTCCAACGCAGTGAACCTTACCGATGGATTAGATGGTTTAGCTATCGTCCCGGTAATGATTGCTGCAGGAGTATTTCTGGTCATCTCATACCTTATCGGCAACGCAGTTTTTGCTGATTACCTCCAAGTGCATTACGTAGCCGGCGCGGGCGAACTAACCGTTTTCTGTGGTGCGATTGTGGGCGCTGGGCTGGGGTTTCTATGGTTTAATGCTCCTCCAGCAATGGTGTTTATGGGGGATACTGGTTCCCTGTCGATGGGAGGTGCCTTAGGCGCAGTTTCCGTCGTGACTAAACACGAAATTGTCCTCGCCATAGTCGGTGGGCTTTTTGTGCTCGAAACCGTTTCGGTGATAGTCCAAGTCGCATCCTTTAAGTTAACTGGACGTCGTGTGTTCCGCATGGCGCCCCTACATCATCATTTTGAGCAAAAGGGCTGGGCTGAACCAACTATCGTTATTCGTTTCTGGATCATCGCTTGCATCCTCGCCATTGCAGGATTGAGTACGTTGAAATTGAGGTGAATGAGTTTCTTATGGTGCCGGTACTAAAATATGCGGGTGAGACCGTCCTAGTGATGGGGATGGGTAAATCCGGTTTGTCAGCAGCTCGTGCTCTTAAGGCCAGCGCAGCTGATGTCTTGGTCTGGGATGATGATAGTGATCGCCGTCAGATTGCAGAGAAAGAGGGTTTCAAGGCACAAGATCCTCTGCGGATTGATTTAACCAATGTTTCATGCGTGGTTTGGAGCCCGGGAATTCCTAGCAAACATCCAAAGAGTCATGCGGTAGCAGATGCTGCCAGAAATTCAGGGGTGCCGCTTGTTTGCGATGTAGATCTGCTTTTGCAGGCCCGCAGCGATGCAACGTTCCTATGCATTACAGGTACCAACGGTAAGTCTACAACAACAGCCTTGACCGCTCATATATTGCGGCGTTCAGGTCGCCACGCAGAAGCAGGGGGGAATATAGGCACTCCCGCACTCGATCTAAAGTGTCTCAACTTTGGCGGAACTTATGTTCTTGAACTATCCTCCTATCAACTTGAACTGATGCCGTCTTTGAGCTGCGAAGCAGCCGTACTGCTAAATATTAGTCCTGATCATTTAGACCGGCATGGCGGACTAAACGGCTATATTAAAGCGAAAAAAAGGATATTTGAGAATCAGATTACACCTCATCTTGCCATCGTCGGTCTAGATGACGAACACAGCAAATTCGTGTTTGCCAACCTTAAGCACGATGGCATCCATCAAACCATTGGAGTTTCATCAAGAAACTTAGTCCCGGGAGGTGTCTATTTAGATGGCGCAGTCGTTATTGATGATACCGAAGGAACAAAACGACCAGTTGTCGACTTATCGGAGATTCACACACTACCGGGACTACATAACCGGCAGAACGCAGCTGCAGCCTGTGCTCTGGCTATCGGACAAGGCATCCCACACTCAACTATTGCCTCAGGAATACGCTCATTCGCGGGGCTTGAGCATCGGCAGGAATTTGTTACACAGATCGATGGCGTTTCGTTTGTCAACGACAGCAAAGCAACGAACGTCGATGCCGTAGAAAAAGCTTTTCTTTGTTATGACACTATTTATTGGATTGCCGGCGGCATAGCTAAGGAAGGCGGTATTGAGAGGCTACTTCCTCTCTTAGGACGTGTTCGTCATGCATTCCTTATCGGTGAAGCTGCCACTGAAATGGCCGATGTGCTCTCAACATGCCCCATAGCTTATACACTTTGTAACAACATTGAAACTGCTGTCGCAAAAGCCGGTCAAATGGCGCTCAGCGAATGCATGGCAGGCGCAACAGTCCTTCTGTCACCTGCGTGCGCATCCTTTGACATGTTTGCAAACTTCGAAGCCCGTGGGGACGCGTTCCGATCAGCAGTTCTAGGAGAGTGGCCACCACCTCATGAGGCCACCGCATGACTAAAACCTTTGCGCGCACAGATACTAGTACGGTTGGCAGGTGGTGGTGGACCGTTGACAAATGGATGCTAACGGCCGTCTTCATATTAATTGCCATGGGAATATTGCTAAACCTCGCCGCTGGACCGCCCGCCGCTGATCGGATCGGTGCAGAGACCTACCATTTCGTTCGCCGCCAGTTAATGTTCTTGCCCATCGCAGCATTAACAATGTTCGCAGTTTCATTATTACCTGCCCTTTGGATACGGCGTGTTTCCACTATTGGCTTTGTTTGCGCTTTGGCATTGTTGCTGGTGACTCTCTTGACCGGCAATGAAGTGAATGGTGCGCGCCGCTGGCTGCAATTAGGACCTTTTTCATTTCAACCGTCTGAATTTATCAAACCGTTTTTTATAGTTATCGCGGCATGGATGTTTACAGAATACAGATTGAAAGAAAATTTTCCTGGGAGCTCTATTGCGCTGGGGCTCTTAGTGCTCGTTGTCGCGTTACTACTGAGTCAGCCCGACGTCGGCATGACACTGGTTGTCGTTGCTGTTTGGTGTGCACAATTTTTCGTAGCAGGACTGCCGATGTTTTGGGTTATCTCGATCTCAGTGCTGGGGCTTTGCGGATTAATTGGTGCCTACTTCGTATTTTCTCATGTTGCAAGCCGCGTAGATCGTTTCCTTGATCCTTCCAGCGGCGATACCTACCAAATTTCGCAGGCAATGCGAGCTTTCCAAAATGGTGGCCTTGTCGGACGGGGGCCTGGCGAAGGGCGAATCAAAGAAGCACTACCAGATGCCCATACAGATTTTATCTTCGCAGTTGCAGGAGAAGAATTTGGAGTTCTCCTGTGCCTTGCAATGGTTGCTGTATTCACATTCATAGTCCTTAGAGCGATTGTTAAAGCACTGCAGGATGAAAGTCTGTTTGTCTTACTTGCGGTTGGCGGGCTATCAATCCAATTCGGGCTCCAAGCGGTAATAAATATGGCCTCGAGCCTTCATATGATGCCTACGAAGGGTATGACGTTGCCGTTCATCTCCTATGGTGGGTCCTCTATAGTCTCTCTCGCGATCGGTATGGGAATGATTCTCGCTTTGACACGCAAACAGCGAAACACAGCGAGATTGATCTGATGAGAAAGAGCAAACTCGTGCTATTGGCCACAGGCGGCACTGGCGGACATATGTTCCCGGCTGAAGCTCTCGCTACAAGACTGATTGCTGACAGTTACAAAATCGCTCTTTGTACTGACCGAATAGGTGGCTCTTTCGGGAGTGCATTTGCCAATAGGTCCGTACATAGGATCAGTGCGGCTGGTTTGGCTGGATATGGTCCATTCGGGCGTTTAAGGGGATTGTTTGCACTCGGAATAGGTGTTCTACAGGCATACCGCTTATTGCACAAACTCAAACCATCGGTAGTAGTTGGTTTTGGCGGTTATGCGGCCGCACCTACCACCTATGCGGCCATACGCGCGCGCATCCCATTGATCATACATGAACAAAATGCGGTACTGGGGCGGGCTAACCGATTTGTAGCTAAACACGCCAAACGTGTGTGTGTCTCTTTTGATGAAACACGCTTGCTGCCGTCCGAGGTCTCCTGCACAAGAACCGGGATGCCTATTCGCAGCGTGTTCAGTGAAGTTGGCAGGCATGAGTACAAACCTCCCACATCTGATGGCCCAATCAGATTATTAGTCTTAGGCGGAAGTCAAGGCGCTTCAGTGTTTAGCAAAATAGTACCTGAAGCTATCAGTGCTGTTCCGGCTTTATTACGCGATCGATTAGAAATCACCCAGCAGTGTCGCCCAGAGTTACTAGAAGAGACTCAAAAAAAATACTCGAAGATTGGAGTTTCTTCAAAGCTTGGCACATTTTTTGAGAATGTATCCCAATTAATGGGATTAGCGCATCTTGTTATTTCTCGCGCTGGCGCATCGTCAGTCGCTGAAGTAACCGCGGCAAGTCGTCCATCTCTCCTGGTTCCCTATCCCTTTGCTGCTGATGACCACCAATCCGCCAATGCGACATCTTTGGAAAGTAGTGGTGGTGGATGGCATCTATCCGAGACTAATTTCACCTCAGAAAAACTAACCGATTTTTTGTCTTCCGTACTAGCTAATCCGGAACAATTGGAAACAGTTGCAAAAAAAGCCAAAGCATTCTCCCTTCCTGACGCAACAATTAGGCTTACTAACGTCGTGGTGCAGGCTATCGAACGATCGCACAGTAGCAAACTTTTGAAAAAAGGAGCTATCTGATGAAGGTCATGCCGCTCGACATAGGCACAATCCACTTTGTTGGGATTGGTGGTATTGGGATGAGTGGTATCGCTGAGGTAATGCATAACCTAGGTCATAAGGTGCAAGGTTCAGATATTGCTGAGAACGCAATTGTTCAGAGATTACGTACTCTTGGCATAATAATAGAAGTTGGACACCGTCCAGAGAATCTGAAGGATGCCCGGGTAGTAGTTATATCGGCTGCTGTGAAAAACGATAACCCCGAGGTTATGGCCGCTCGTAAAGCAATGATTCCTATTGTACGGCGAGCGGAAATGCTTGCAGAGCTTATGCGTCTCAAATGGTCCATCGCTGTGGGTGGCACCCATGGAAAAACAACGACAACGTCTTTGATTGCCGCACTAATGGACTCAGCCGGATTAGATCCAACAGTCATAAACGGAGGCATAATAAATGCATACGGAACAAACGCTCGGCTTGGAGCTGGGGACTGGATGGTTGTTGAAGCCGACGAGTCTGATGGTTCGTTTATTAGGCTACCAGCAACCATTGTCGTAGTAACAAATATAGACCCGGAACATCTAGATTTTTATGGTGACTTTACAAAACTAAAGTCAGCGTTTCGGACCTTTGTCGATGCAATCCCATTCTATGGCTTTGCAGCTTTATGCATAGACCACCCAGAAGTGCAGGCACTTATTCCCTATTTCACTGACCGAAAGGTCGTCACATTCGGCTTCAGCCCTCAGGCCAATATTCGTGCGATGGGCCTTACTCAAGATTCAACCGGGGCTAAGTTCGACGTTTCTGTCTCCGATCGTATCACCGGCGGCGCACGCATCATTAGAGGCGTAAAATTGCCAATGCTCGGCGAGCACAACATCCAAAATGCCTTGGCTTCTATTGCTGTAGCATTGGAACTAGGTTTAGACGACAAAATAGTACTGCAGGGCCTGGAAGAATTTGCTGGAGTAAAAAGACGTTTTACTAAGGTAGGTGAAATAGATGGTATCACGATTATTGACGATTACGGCCATCATCCCGAAGAAATTTCTGCCGTCCTGAAAGCCGCCCGCGTTACATCCCAGGGCCAAGTGGTTGCAGTTGTCCAGCCTCATCGGTATAGCCGAGTAAATGCCTTGTTTGAGGAGTTTTGTACTTGTTTTAACGACGCAGACCACGTCGTTGTTGCCGACATATATCCTGCGGGTGAAGAGCCAATAGAGAACATTAATCGTGACACACTTATTGACGGCCTCCATGCCCATGGTCACCGCCATGTAACGGCACTGCTCTCACCTAAACACCTTGCGGTTGTTATCAATGAGATCGCAGCTTCAGGAGACGTGGTTGTTTGCTTAGGTGCGGGCAACATCACCGCGTGGGCGCACGCTCTACCCGATGACCTTAAGCGTTTACATCGCAAGCTAGCTGCAAGGGTGGAGGCATGACTTCTACCAAGAGAAAGGATAGCGGATTACTAAAACAATTGCCGTCCGTACGCGGAACTTACGAGCAGTACGCAGACCTTGCAAGACTGAGCTGGTTTCGAGTGGGAGGTCTGGCTGAGGTACTCTATATTCCCGCAGATGCGGAAGATCTGTCATTGTTTCTTAAGTCCAAACCTAGCGATGTACCAATAACAATTATTGGTCTTACTTCAAATTTGTTGATTCGCGATGGCGGCATTCCAGGTGTTGTTATCCGGCTAAGCCGCGCTTTCAACTCCGTTGAGATGGATGGGACAGAAGTGCGCTGTGGTGCTAATGCTGCAGACGCCAATGTATCAACGATAGCTAGAAATGCCGGTATTGAAGGACTGGAGTTCCTGACTGGTATCCCTGGAACTATCGGTGGAGCATTGAGAATGAATGCTGGCGCATTCGGACGGGAAACCCAAGACATCTTAGTCAACGCCACATCAATCGACGGCAATGGACAAACCCGCAGGCTCAGCCGTCAAGATATGGGTTTTGGATATAGGCACTGCGATATACCTAGCGACTGGGTTTTTACCGGTGCAACATTTAGAGGTACATGTGGGGACCCCGATAAGATAACGCTTCGAATGCGTGAAATCCGAGCGACACGAGAAGAAAGCCAACCTGTTCAAAGCCATACAGGCGGATCAACATTTACAAATCCCGGAATAGAAAAGGCATGGCGGTTAATCGAGGCTGCCGGGTGCCGCGGTCTTCGTAAGGGTGGCGCTATGGTCTCCACGAAGCACTGTAACTTTCTCGTCAACACGGGAACGGCCACAGCGGCCGATCTGGAAGATCTAGGTGAGGATGTGCGAAGACAAGTTCGGAATTCTTCTGGGATCACCTTGGGCTGGGAGATTCAGAGAATTGGCGTAAGAACGGAAAATCCGCGTGCGCTCGCCCACATGGGAGCATCAGAGAGTTGACCAATTCGATAGCCAATAAGGTCGCAGTACTCTGCGGCGGCTCTTCTGCAGAGCGAGATATTTCCCTTGTAAGCGGCAAGGCTGCGAATCTCGCTCTGCAGGACTGCGGTTACAAAACAACACTAATAGATGTTCGCAGAGATATTAGAATTTTGGTCGAGGCAATATCCGAAACCAATCCCGACGTAGTCTTCAATGCCCTGCACGGTCGCTATGGTGAAGATGGCTGTATTCAGGGACTTCTTGACCTTATGGCAATCCCCTACACCAACTCAGGCCGGCTCGCCTCGGCCCTAGCAATGAACAAACACATTGCTAAGCAACTGTTCGCAAAGAATGGGATTCCCGTCGCGGAATACCGAGTTGTGACAAAAGGGGAAGCGCAGAAGGAAGAAGTGTTGCCAAGACCATACGTAATTAAACCGATAAATGAGGGTTCCAGTGTTGGCGTACATCTCGTTAAAGATGGCGACGATCATCCACCGCTTGATGAGTTACCCGGTGACGACAACACGCTCATCATGGTCGAACGGTATATACCAGGTCGTGAAATGACTGTCGCCATCATGGGGGACCGCCCACTTGCTGTGACAGAAATTGATACAAGGCGAACTTTCTACGACTACACAGCAAAGTATGCTGCGGGTGGTTCGGAGCACATTTTACCAGCCCATTTAGACAACTCTACATATGATCTAGCCATGGAACTGTCTCTGATTGCCCATCGATCTTTGGACTGTCGAGGTCTGTCCAGGACAGACCTGCGTTTCGACGGTACAAACTTTTTTGTCCTAGAGGTAAACACCCAACCAGGTCTCACGCCAACATCACTTGTACCCGAACAAGCCGCATACAAGGGCATTTCCTTCTCACAATTGGTGAAATGGATGGTGGAGAACGCGCAATGCGATATCTGAGAAAATCCACCATTCGGTTCACCATTCTTGCTATATTGGGATTTGCGGGATCATGGATTCTGCACCAGAAAACATTGCTACCATCAACAAATCTGAAGAACTTATTTCTAGATCAGATATCGCCCGCCATGGGCTTTCGACTAGCTTCTGTCACGGTGGACGGCCGTAAACAAACGACTACAGAAGCCATTCTCGAATCTCTAGGGGTAAAAACCGGAGATTCCATATTCGACCTTGATGTCGAAACATCAAGGAAAAAACTGCAGACACTCCCCTGGGTGCAATCGGCTAAGGTTGGGCGCCAGTTACCACAAGAACTTCACATTATTCTGATAGAACGCAATGCCTTTGCTATTTGGCAGAGGGGTGACAGACATACACTAGTAGACCATACGGGTGCAGAGATAATTGATAGGACAGAGGGTTATGAACACCTACCTATTATCGTCGGACCGGGGGCACCAAAGAACGTGGGTAATCTATTTCAAGAACTTGCCAACGAATCGGTACTTTTTGAGAAAATTCGTGCTGCGGTCCATATCGGACAACGCAGATGGAACATTATCTTAAATTTTTCGGGCTCAGATATAACAATAAAATTGCCAGAGGTAGATCCAAAGGCAGCCTGGCTTCGCCTCGCACGTTTGCACCAAGAGCATAGGCTATTAGACCGCGATATCACTTCGATTGATCTTAGGTTTAGAGACAAATTAATAGTACGGACCTCTCAAGCTAAGGCTGAACAAATGAAAGTCCCCGCACAAACCACACAACCCGCAGATTCAAACCTGGGAAACGATGAGAACGCATGAACATGATAATTGCGACACGATCTCTAATAGTAGTGAGGAGCTAGCACACTTTGTCTAGAACTAATTCACGTCATGGATTATTGGCGGCTTTGGACATAGGAACTGCCAAGGTTTGCTGCCTGATAGCACACACCAAAGAATCTGGTGACCTTGAGGTAAAGGGAGTTGGGCATCACAGATCCGGAGGTATGCGCAACGGCCAAGTAACTATAATGGATGAAATTGAAGCTTCGGTGCGCACAACAGTTGATGCCGCGGAGCAGATGGCTAACGAGCGCATAGATCAGGTATTTGTGAACGTCTCCTGCGGAATGCCTCAATCAGCGAAGGTGGATGTCGAGCTCGAAATCTCTGGCCATCAAGTGCACGACATGGATGTACGCCGTATTCTGGACCAAGGGACATCCATGTATAAGGCGGGAGACCGCGAACTTATCCACTGCATACCTACCGGGTATAGCATCGATGGTAGCAACGGGATCTTGGATCCCCGGGGCATGTACGGAGACCGTCTCGGCGTCAATATACATCTGATCACGGCGGCTATAGGTCCCAGCCGCAATCTCGGAACCGTTGTGGAACGATGCCATCTAGAAATAGAAGAAAGAATTGTGTCCCCATACGCAGCAGGACTGTCTTGCCTCGTCGAAGATGAGAAAGAGCTCGGTGTTACTGTCATAGACATGGGCGGTGGAACCACATCAATTGCCGTTTTTATGGAAGGCCAGGTCGTATTTGTGGAAACGATACCTATCGGTGGTTTTCACATCACGAATGACATAGCAAAGGGTTTATCAACGCCAATAGCAAAAGCCGAAAGGCTAAAAACCGTTTATGGCAGTGTGGCCCAGACACCTTCTGACAATCGTGAATTGTTAAAGGTACCTCTCGTCGGCGAAGACGACGAAAATACAAACGAAATTCCAAAGTCTATGCTGATTCAAATCATTCAGCCGCGTCTGGAAGAAACCTTTGAGCTTGTGCGTAGTCAGTTACAAGCAAGTGGATTTACTAAACTGGCTGGGCGGCGCGTTGTCCTGACCGGCGGTGCCAGCCAACTCGAAGGTGTACGGGATTTTGCAGAACTGGTACTCGACAAACATATTCGTATTGGAAGGCCCAAACGCATAAAAGGTCTACCTGAGTCAGTTTCTGGCCCTGCCTTTGCGGTGGCCGCTGGCTTACTACGCTATGGAGCTCAGGAACATATAAAAACTCCTGATTACGCGGTCATAGATGCCGCACAAAAAAGGACAGGCCTGAACCGAATCGGCAGATGGTTCAGGAAAAACTTCTAAATGAAGAGAGGACTAAAACAGAAGGTTTGGCAGAGAGTTTATCTCTCACCGAACCAGTATAACAAAAGCAGGTCTCGGTGCCGAGGGAACCTGTCAGATAGAGCTTACAAAGCTGATAATAGGAGCCTGTAATGACATTGCATCTAAGCATTCCACAATTTCCCAATGATGCGCTACTGAAACCCAAGATTACCGTTGTTGGTGTTGGCGGTGCAGGTGGCAACGCCGTTAACAATATGATTGAAACTGCACTGGATGGTGTTGACTTTGTTGTCGCCAATACAGATGCTCAGGCAATCTCCCTCTCTCGAGCCGAGCGCCGAATTCAACTAGGTATAGATACCACGCAGGGCCTTGGAGCAGGCGCCAGGCCGGATGTTGGCCGCCATGCGGCAGATGAGGCCGTCGATGCAATTGCTCAGGAACTCCAAGGCAGTAACATGGCCTTCGTTACTGCTGGCATGGGCGGCGGGACCGGGACCGGTGCAGCACCCGTAATAGCCCGTATTGCACGAGAGTTAGGAATCCTAACGGTTGGCGTGGTGACAAAGCCATTCCAGTTTGAAGGTGCACATCGTATGCACATAGCCGAAACTGGAATTGATGAACTCGCACAATTTGTCGACACACTGATAGTAATCCCAAATCAGAACCTATTTCGTGTTGCCAATGAACACACCACCTTTGCAGATGCCTTTAAGATGGCTGACGACGTTTTGAACTCAGGTGTGCGAAGTGTCACCGACTTAATGATGATGCCAGGACTAATTAACCTAGACTTTGCTGATGTCCAAACCGTTATGCAAGGTATGGGTAGGGCAATGATGGGTACAGGCGAAGCAGAAGGTGAAAGGCGTGCATTGGATGCCGCAGAGGCCGCCATTGCTAACCCACTATTAGAAGATACTTCGATGAGAGGCGCCAACGGCGTATTAATAAACATAACCGGCGGCTCAGACATCACACTTTTCGAAGTCGATGAGGCGGCAAATAGAATAAGGGATGAGGTGGAAACCGATGCCCATATTATCTTCGGTTCGTGTTTTGATGAAAACCTAGAAGGCAGTATTAGAGTCTCGGTAGTTGCAACAGGCATAGAAGCGGCCAGTGGCGTGCAACCCCGCCCAGCACTAGTGCACGATGAAACAAAAGCAGTACCCAAGCTATTGGCAGAGCCACTAGCGCAAAGACTAACGTCTAATCCTTTGCTACAAAGAGCACCATCGCTAGGACAAATTCCAGGTGACCGGGGCACCCCGCAAGCACCAACACTAGCTCCTGCATCTGCCACAACTCAACCACCAGAAGCGGACCTTGCTATGACTGACAAGGCAAGACAAATCAAGACCGAGCTACTCACCCAACCGGCCCAAGCGGCCGCTGTCGCTGCAGCAGTAGCACGGGCACCTGTCCCTCCAGTCACTCCCTCTCGCGCGGATCTCACTCCAATCAACCCACAGGAAACGGAGCAAGAAGAGCTCGATGCGGTTGTTGCAAAAGCTTCGACAGAGCCGTCAAGGAGCGCACAGGACCAAGATCAGACGGAACCCACTCCAGCGCTAGATTCAAGATCGGTGGAAGTAGAATCTAAGAAAAAGCCCAAGAACGAGGGTGAGAAGCTTAGTTTATTCAGTCGATACCGAAAACTTGCGAAGAACAGGTCACGGGAGACAACCAAGAAAGAGGAGCTAGAAAGACCCCCCAAGCCGACTGAAGCCCCATCGTCCGTTAACATTTCTATAGATCCAAAGGATCGTCCGGTTACCTCCCATAACGAGGAGGAACTTGAAATTCCAGCATTTCTCAGACGTCAAGCGAACTAAGTGAGGGAAAGGATGTACTCATATTATACATCCGTTAAGGAAAGGCCCGCCAAAAGGCGGGCCTTTCAGCTCACCTAGGAAAATGTGATAATACATGAATAAATACGATGAATCCGACCGGAAGACCCGAGGTTGTTCCAAAAAACATGAACATACCTCAAGACCCTACAAAATATTGGTTTTTTTGAAAGTTTTGCTTGTCAAAGCACTTGATTCTGCAACAATGCGTCTGCTGACCCATTCTTCAGGGGCTGTTATGACATCATTTTGTCGATAGAGTTGGTGCAGACGTGCGCCTGTGGTTTTGGCTGTTACGGATAGAATGGTGATTTATGGCTTTTAACGTCAGCGACCCCAGCACCAAGTGTGCCCCCCTTCAATCTCAAGAGAAAAATTTCAACGAGCCCCGGCAAGTACTACAGAAGACATTAAAGTCTTCCATCGGCTGCACGGGTGTTGGACTGCATACCGGGGCAAGAGTTTCTATGAAACTACATCCAGCCGAGCCCAACACCGGTATAATTTTTCGCCGTGTGGACCTCGTAGGCGGGGGTGCTGAAATTCCGGCCCGATGGGATCATATTGTTGATTCGCGCATGTGCACTGTGTTGGCTAACAAAACGGGGATAAGCGTAGCAACGGTAGAACACCTAATGTCCGCTTTCTACGGCGTGGAAATAGATAACGTTGTTGTAGAGATTAATGGTCCAGAAATCCCGGCAATGGATGGCAGTGCCGCTCCGTTTATATTCCTGATGGAATGCGCCGGTTTGACTGAACAGAATATGCCACGCCGGGCTATTCGTATTCTTAAGGATTGCAGATATTGTCACGGAGATAAGATGGTATCTTTGTGCCCAAGTTTAGCTGGATTAACCGTAGAATTTTCAATTGATTTTATGGCGCCCGCTGTCGGTCAACAACATTGTACGTTCGGGGTCGCAAAAGAAGTGTTTAAGCTAGAGATCAGTAAGGCTCGCACTTTCGGCTTTTTATCGGATGTAACAGCTTTGCGCGAGGCGGGTCTTGCGCGCGGTGGATGCCTCGATAATGCAATCGTCGTGGATGGTGATCGAATCCTTAATGATGATGGCTTACGCCACGATGATGAGTTTGTCCGCCATAAAGCCCTTGATGCAATTGGAGATTTGTATCTAGCTGGAAATCCTCTCATAGGGCATTTCCAAGGTGTGTGCTCGAGTCACGCAGACACGGCTAAGCTCCTGCGAAAAGTATTTTTAGATCAGTCCAATTGGGAATTAGTAGACCTATACAACGATGATGTTCCCTTTAGTAATTGGTCTGAAACGAAAGAAATTGCCGCGCTGGCGTGACCTGTTTCCCATGACGTTCGGATTAAGAAAGAGCCCTTGAATAATCCTAATACCTATAGCTTTGATGGGCTGACAAGGTCGTAGACGCTGCTATGCTTAGTCTTGGACCGAATTAGATATAAGTTATCTCATGCCTAAAGTGAAACGATCCAGATCACTCTGCTCTTTAGTAGCAAAAACTATGATTTGCGTTGGACTCCTCACCGGATGTTCTATCGACGAAGAGCCCGAGTACGTTGAGCTTACTGTTTACGACCTGTATAGCAAGGGAATCGAATACCTAGAAGAAGGCCGCTACCGTGATGCATCGATTTATTTTGACGAAGTAGAGCGTCAGCACCCCTACTCAATTTGGGCGACTAAATCCAAGCTTATGTCAGCCTATTCACATTACCAAAACAACAAGTATGAAGATTCCATTGCGTCCATTGATCGCTTTATCCAGGTACATCCAGGCAATAGAGATGTCGTATACGCATATTACCTTAAAGCCCTATGTTATTACGAGCAGATCTCGGATGTGCAGCGTGATCAAGATATGACTCAAGAGGCTTTATTCGCGTTAGAAGATGTGGTGACACGTTTTCCTGAGACAATTTATGCGCGGGACGCACGCCTAAAAATAGACCTAACTCGTGACCACCTTGCCGGAAAAGAAATGACCGTAGGACGTTTTTATCTGCGCCGCAGCCACTACCTCGCAGCCATTAACCGATTCAAGATTGTCATTGACGATTATGCCGCAACAAGCCACGCCCCAGAAGCACTGTACAGGCTAGTAGAAGCATATACCGCTCTAGGCATAAAGGAGGAGGCGAGAAGGTCAGCAGCCGTGCTCGGATACAACTACCCGGGGAGTGATTGGTATTTCGATTCCTATAGGTTAATTGGCGAGCCAATCCCGCCACGATCAAACACCGACATCGAAACAGCAAGTCAGGCACAGAGCCCCCCAGAAGGCTCGGAAGAAAAGCCCTGGTTCGTGTTCTGGTAGGACCAAGCTCTATTAATGCTTACGGCCCTGTCCATACGAGACTTGGTCTTAATAGACAAGCTCGATGTTAGATTTTCTCCAGGCTTATGCGTGCTAACAGGCGAAACCGGCGCGGGAAAATCTATCCTATTAGACGCTCTTGGTTTGGCGCTTGGTAGTCGTGGGGATAGTAACTTTGTACGTCAAGGAGCAGACTCCCTTAATGTGACAGCAGAATTTGATCCACCCAGATCTCATCCAGCATTTACTGTTCTTGCCAACCACAATTTTTCTATTGATGAGGGTACACTCATATTTCGGCGGATTGTAGCCTCCGATGGCCGAAGCCGCGCCTATATAAACGACCGATCTTGCAGTGTTGGTCTATTAAGGTCAGTCGGTGCATGTCTTGTCGAGATCCATGGCCAGTTCGAGACCCAGGGATTATTGCAACCTTCAACGCATCTTGCTGTATTGGACAGTTACCTGAACAGCCAAGAGTCACAGGACTATGAAAAGACCTGTACTATCACTTGGGCATCCTGGCAAGCAGCAACCGAACGCCTGTTAGAGGTGCAGAAGGCACACACCGGCGCATTAGAAGATGAAGAATTTCTTCGAACTGACGTTAACGAGCTGGAATTACTTGCACCTCAATTAGGGGAGGAGAACGACCTTGTTGCAAAACGTGTGTTGTTACGCAGCAGCGAACAAATCGTTTCGGCAATGGAAGAGGCTCGTATAGCAATATCCGAAACTGTGCACGTTGAAAACGCACTGCAACGGGCACAGAAAGTGTTACAGAAAGTTGCACACCTTGCCGACGGAAAACTCGACAACGTATGTGCAGCCTTAGAAAGAGCCACTATCGAGACCGATGAAGCGCTTAGCGGCCTTGTGGATATACATTCTAACCTCTCCGTTGATCCAACGACACTTGAAAGGGCAGAGGAACGCCTATTTGAATTGCGGCGACTATCAAGAAAACACAAAGTCCCGATAGATGAGCTGAGCACTAAACTAGTTCTCCTAAGTGAGCAACTAACTGCGATAGATATCGGAGGGCAGGAAATCGAGCGTCTAGAAGACAAAGCACGCGCGGCACGCGAGTCTTATGTAGCAGCAGCTAAAGCCTTAACTAAAAATCGTATCAAAGCTGCCAAAGGCCTTGACCAGAGAGTTGCCAAGGAGTTGTTACCACTTAAGTTAGAAGCGGCAACCTTTCGGACAGAATTTATTCTCTTAACTGAGTCAGCTTGGGGACCAAAAGGCGTCGACAAGGTATTGTTCGAAGTATCTACCAACCCTGATATGCCCCCGGGACCACTCAATAAAATTGCATCGGGTGGCGAATTAGCCCGATTTATGCTTGCTCTAAAAGTTGTGCTCGCTAACACCCAGCCAGAAACAACGATGATATTTGACGAGGTTGATGCTGGTGTCGGGGGATCAACAGCTAATGCGGTTGGAGCCCGCCTCGCGCGGTTGGCTAAGAAAAGCCAAGTCCTTGTGATTACGCATTCCCCGCAAGTGGCTGCACTGGCAAACCACCATTGGCGGGTTGCCAAAACAACCAATGACAATGGTGCTACGACCGTCAAAATCTACCCATTGAAGGATGAAGGAAGTCGGGAAGAAATTGCACGTATGCTCGCCGGCGCTAGTATTACAAAGGAAGCTCGTGCCGCAGCCAAGAGTCTTATGGGCGGGACCAAAAAATGACCTCACTTTCACTGGATATTCCCGTCAACAAGCTCACAGAAGAACAGGCAGCAGCGGAACTAGAGCTAATTGCCAACGAAATAGCTAAACACGACATCAGGTATTACCAAAAAGACACTCCGATCATTTCAGACGCTGAATACGATGCACTAAAATCACGTAACCTTGATTTAGAGAGGCATTTTCCAAGTTTAGTGAGGCCAGATAGCCCGAGTAACAAGGTTGGGGCCACGCCTGTATCTAGTTTTGCCAAGGTTACACACACTGTGCCAATGCTATCACTGGATAACGCCTTCACCGCCGATGACATACGTGACTTTTATAATCGAATTCGGAGATTCTTAAACCTCTCAGAACAGAACGTTGTTGAAGTTGTAGTGGAGCCAAAAATTGATGGCGTATCGTTCTCTGCAAGATACGAGTGCGGACAACTTTCAACTGCTTCAACGCGCGGGGACGGTAGTGTTGGAGAAGATATAACACGAAATCTCCACACAATAGATGAACTGCCAAATACCCTAACGGGCGAACCCCCAGCGGTCCTCGAAGTACGCGGTGAAGTCTACATAACCAAGGATGATTTCTTTGCCATGAACGACCTCCACAAAAAGACAGGTGACAAGGTATTTTCCAACCCCCGCAACGCCGCCGCCGGGTCGCTCCGTCAACTCGATCCTAATATTACGGCAACGCGACCATTGCGTCTGTTCACCTACGCTTGGGGCACTGTAGATAATGCATACTGGTCTACACAGATGGACTTTGTAGATCTACTTAAGTCATGGGGATTTCCTGTCAATCCACTAACACGACTCTGCAAGACAGTGGACGAGTCTCTTGACGTTTATGAACATATCCAGAACCAACGTGCTACCCTTCCCTACGATATCGATGGCGTCGTATACAAGGTTAACCGGAGAGATTGGCAACATCGACTGGGCCTTGTGAGCCGGGCACCACGATGGGCTACCGCCCACAAGTTCCCTGCAGAACGCGCCCAGACGTTACTTCAAGACATTCAAGTTCAGGTCGGCCGTACTGGCAGTTTAACTCCCGTCGCTCATTTACAGCCAGTTACCGTCGGCGGCGTAGTAATTTCCCGAGCCAGTTTGCACAATGAAGATGAAATTACACGCAAGGATATAAGGATTGGCGATACTGTAGTCATACAGCGCGCAGGCGACGTTATCCCGCAGGTGATTGAAGTTGTCACGGAGAAACGGGCTAATAACTCTCAGCGGTTCCAGTTTCCGGACCATTGCCCCGCCTGTGGCAGCGTTGCAGTAAGGGAAGAAGGACGAGCAGCCCGAAGATGTAAGGCCGGTTTGATCTGTCCTGCACAAGCCGTGGAGCGTTTAAAGCATTTTGTGTCCCGTAACGCATTCGATATTGAAGGGCTGGGGGGGAAAAATGTCGAAGCGTTGTTTAAAGAAGGGTTCCTCACTAATCCCGCTGAGATATTTACCCTACAAGGACGTAATAAAGCCGGCAGTAAATCGCTTGAAAACCTCGACGGCTGGGGAGAAGTTTCTGTGCTCAAACTTTTTAAGGCGATCGATAGCCGCCGCACAATATCATTGGAAAGATTAATTTACGCTCTCGGCATTCAGCAAATCGGTCAGAGCACCGCCAAACTATTAGCACAGTCATACATGACCATTGAGGCCTGGGAACGAGCATTACGCGAAGCTCAGGATAGAGAATCCAATGCGTATCACGATTTAGTCGGCATCAACTCCATCGGTACTGCCGTGGCTGAAGATCTGCTCAATTTCTATGCAGCAAGCCATAACCGTGGAATCCTTGATAAGCTAAAGACTGAACTTGTAATCGAGTCTTATCAACAACTAAATTTCGGCTTTTCTCCAATAGCAGGAAAAACTATTGTTTTTACGGGTTCTTTGGAAACCATGACTCGAAATGAGGCCAAAGCGGGTGCGCAGACACTCGGAGCTAAAGTGGCGGGACTGGTGTCCGATAAAACAGACCTAGTAGTGGCGGGAGAAGGGTCGGGTAGAAAACGGAGAGTTGCAGAAAAGTTAGGTGTCAAAGTTTTTTCTGAACAAGAATACTTGACCTTGATCGAACGCAACTAACGTCTAACACAATTGATGGTATAAGAAAGTACGATTAACATTTGAAATCGCACGCGTTCAATGCGACTTCAAGATAACTCCTCACGCTTCGATTAAGTTAAACACTCAGCTACCATCCAGGCTAATCTGGTCGTAAGGTATAAAATCGGTGTAAACACTAAAACCTTTTACCTGTCTCGTGAGCCCGTCAAATCTAACTACATCATATAAAAAGATACCTGCGGCCTGATCCCTTTGATGACGCATAACCTGCTGAGTCAACTTGAGGCGTTCATCAAGATCAAAGGTGCTGCGCGCCTGTTCTAACAATGGTGTAAGACTTTCGTCGCAATACCACGGATATAGCCAACTGCACGAGTGCCGGTTGAGCGAACGGAGAGCATCCAAAGAGGGCGCCGTGCCATAGTCAACGCCAAAGGCCTCACCTCCCCAATCCCCCTGGTAGAGACCCCGGGCATATTGGGGAATTGGAATCTTTCGTAGCTCTACGTTGACCCCAACTCTGGCCAAATCCGCAGCCATCTGCTGATATATGTTTATCTGAAATGCGGGCAGATACGCTAGGATTTCACCAACCATGGAAAAACCGTTCGGATAACCTGCCTCCGCTAAGAGCCGGCGGGCTTTATCGGGATCGTATTCATATGACGGTATGGACGGATCATAACCAAACGCAATAGCAGGAGCAGATTGAGTAGAGACGCGCCCGTAACCTCCCATCAGGCTGTCGACAATCTGCTGCTTGTGCACAGCGTGATTAAGGGCCTGCCGCACACGTTGATCCTGTAGTGGAGACTGTTTAACAGTAATAAAAGCGAAGACGATAGAACGGGCGTCTGGTGCAACACGCATTATATGTCCAGCATCTTCCAATATAGAGACATCATCTGGGCTGAATCCAATCGCTATATCTAAACGACCCGACAAAAGCCCCTGTAACCGCGCTGTTTGCTCGGGAACCGCATACAAATCTAACCGATCAACCCTGGGAGAACGCCAGGCCTCGGGAGCGGACACTAAACTAATTACGGTGGCTCCCCATTCCCTAAGCATAAATGGGCCAGTACCTATAGGCGCAAGAGCAAATCGATCGGGGCCAACGTCTCGCCAATACTGAGGTGCAACAAATTTTAAGAGCGATAACTCTTGCGGCAGAAAGGGATTTGGTGCGGTAGTAGTAATTTCTACGGTCAGATCATCAATAATACGGGCAGATCCAAGGTTTAATATTTCAGAAGAGGTAGCATAGCCACTACCTAACTCTCCTTTGAGAATATCAATCGCAAAAACGACAGATTCAGCATTAAACGGCTCTCCATTATGAAATACGACATCGGATCGTAATCGAAAAATCCAAGTATTTTCATTAACATGACTCCAGCTTTTAGCCACTTGAGGCTGAGCTAAGCCATCATTATTCACATAGGTTAGAGCGTCAAAAAGAGCGGCATGAGTATAAAGTGGCGGTGTATTAGCATTAGCCAATGGATTACCACCAAAAGAAGGGAATCCCTGTACACCCATACGAAGAATATCAGCGTGGAGAATGCTGTTTACCCCCGTGCTGAGCATAAAACCAATAACAAACAATATTTGAAAACGAGAGAACACAGTAGAGCCTTATACCGCAGCTCTGGTGGCATCATAATTAAACATACTCACATCACCTCTTGGCTGATCAGGTTCAACAAGGTGGCGACTTATATCACGGTCATGCATTAGCTGACCTTGCTCCCGGGCTCCAAGTTGTGCCTGGTGTGCCCGAGGCATTCGTACCTTCTCGTACCGTTTAAGCGCCACTGTTACTTCGTCATAGGCTTTCATGCAACGCGCCAAGATAATAGAATCCTCAATTGCCATACCGGCTCCCTGTCCCATGAAGGGTAGCATCGGATGGGCAGCATCTCCGAGAAGAGCGACCCGTCCTTTAGTCCATTGGCAAAGAGGATCACGGTCAAACAATGCCCACTTGAAACATTGGCCTGGTACTGTCTGCTTAATGATAAACTGTATCTGAGGATCCCAGTGGGAAAATTCTGCCAGCACTTCGCTTACGCGGGAGGGAATCATCCATCCTTCTTCCGCCCAACCGCTTTTCTCCGCAACCGCCACATAATTGAGCAACTTATCATTTCGGACAGTGTAACAAACAAAATGGTGATCGGGCCCAAGCCAGACAGCAGAGCGCTGCTTAACAAAATCATCTGGAAGCTTATCTGTTGGAACCAGACCACGCCAAGCAACATTACCCGTAAAGAAAGGATCCTCAGGTCCAAAAAGACATTCCCGCAACGTAGAGCGTATCCCGTCCGCCCCGACCAGCGCGTCGCCTGATACTACAAGTCCAGAGGTAAAACGTGCCGTAACTAAAGATTTACCTAAAGTGTAACTTTGAAAATTCTCGCCAAGATGGACACAGTTAGGATCATTTGCGAGAACAGCGTCAGCTATAATACCGTGAAGGTCAGCACGATGCACTTGGTAGTAAGGTGCTCCCCAGCGCTCCATCATGGTTGTCAGCATAGGAGTTACTCGGAGGCGTTCGCCGGTCTTATAATGTCGGGCCCCACGAACCCTGGGGGTTAGACCAATAGTTGCTAATGGCATTTCTAGGCCCAGATGGTGAAGAACGCGAGTTGCGTTAGGTCCTAGACTGATCCCCGCCCCAATTTCACCGAGTTCTGTTACTTGTTCATAAACAGAAACACCAACACCGGCTCTTTGAAGCGCCAATGCCGCAGCCAGTCCACCAATACCGGCGCCAACAATAATTACATTTATGTCCTTCATCCTAAAGCACCAGACTAATGATTCTCTCTGCTGCAATTAAAGCTACAGTATAGCTTACCACGGCCAACCGCTTAATTAAGGGCGATTAATGAACGGTAATGAACGTAGTGATTATAAGGAGTCCCCGTCGGTAGGACTTAAGTCCTTCAATAAAAGGGTAAGTGATTCTAATTGAATCATCGCCTAACCACGTCCGAGGGTCATATATAAATGGGACTCCGATAAGGCTTATGAGACCGTCGCGGTTGCTATGTTAAGCCACGCTGAGGTTTCTGCGTCCACTAAAGGTGTTAACATTTCCCGAACCCGGCCATGATACGAATTGAGCCATAGTAGCTCGCTCTTTGTAAGTACTTCCCAATCAACTAAAGCAAGATCAATGGGCGCTAATGTTAGGGTTTCAAATTCCAACAATGCCCTCTCTCCGTTTCTATCTGCTTTACACTCAACAACTACAACTAGATTTTCGATGCGTATACCGTACTCACCAGCTTTATAGTAACCGGGTTCGTTGGAGACTACCATTCCTGGCTCCAACGCAGTTGCGTTGTAACCCTTACCAATTCGCTGAGGTCCTTCGTGAACTCCAAGGTATGTGCCCACGCCATGTCCGGTACCATGGTCATAATCAAGACCCTCTTGCCATAGGGGCTTCCGAGCTAAAACATCTAATTGGTTACCGGTAGTGCCGGGAATGAAACGAACGTTTGCAAGAGCTATGTGCCCCTTAAGCACCAGGGTAAAACGGCGCTTTTGTTCAGCAGTAGGCTCGCCTATAGCTACGGTACGGGTAACGTCAGTAGTACCATCAAGGTATTGGCCACCAGAGTCGACCAGATAAATCGTCTTAGGTTTCAGAAAAGCAGCACTCTCTTTGGTCGCCTGGTAATGGACAATGGCTCCATTCTTACCCGCACCTGAGATTGTTGGAAAACTTGGACCCAGATAGAGATCGTTTTCTGCCCGGAAAGCAGACAGCTGGTTTGCTGCAGTTACTTCTGTTAGTTCTCCTTTAGGTGCTTCGGAAGACAGCCATGCCAGAAAACGTGTCAGAGCAGCACCGTCACGCAAGTGGGCAGCTCTGACCCCTTCAACCTCAACCTGGGTCTTACGCGCTTTGGGCTTGCTGCAAGGGTCCTCTAAAAGGCGGACCGTCAGATTAGCAGCCTCTATGCGATCCACCGCCCATTTTGATGCTGTCGTCTTATCCGCACCGACAACCCTCTTTCCTAAGTCCAAATCGTCTAGCGCCTGACCAAGCCCATCGTAGGGTAGCATGCTCACTTCAGCATCTAGATGCGACTTTATTTCACTCGATATCTTAGCAGGATCAACAAACAAACTTGCTTTGGCGTCAGAGAACACCAGGGCATAGGCAAGAGCTAGTGGAGCGTAATTGACGTCACAACCGCGAACGTTAAACAGCCAACATATGGACTCTGGAGCAGAGAGGAAAAAGGCATCAAGTCCCTGACCTTTAATCTTGTCAGCCACCAATTTTCGTTTCTCTCTGCTAGACCACCCTGCCCGATCGTTTGGATAAATGCTCAAAGGTTTTGCAGGACGCGCTGGCTGATCTTCCCAAATCGTGTCGATGGGATTTTCTGGAAGCGGAACCAGGGTAGCACCAACCCCCTCGCAGACTTCTGCAAACAGTTCCAAATCTTCCGGTGTATGTAAATGAGGGTCAAAACCAAGTTTTTCGCCACACTTCAGTTCGTCTCTTAGCCAATCTTTTGGCGGCTTTTCTGCAATATGGTAGCGTCGATATAATTCACCATCCACTTGTTCTCTCGCCTGCAGGGTGTAGCGCCCGTCGACAAATACCGCGGCGCTGGCTTTAAGTACAACCGCAAGACCCGCAGATCCGGTAAAATTCGTAAGCCAGGCGAGCCGTTCTGCATAAGGGGCAACAAATTCGCCCTGATGTTCATCTCCGCGAGGCACCACAAAACCATCCACACCAAAAGAGACTAAATGGTCACGTAGAGCAGTGATTCGGACAATAGAGGGACTTGTCTTCAATAGCGGGTATCTCCTTCAAAAATATAGCTAACAGCAGGCTAGCGCTGGATTAACCAAACTTCAACGACGAAGCACTAATGTAGCCCAATGGCCAATAAGTCTTTTACGCTCGAGCCTAAAGCCTTGTTGACGGTAGGCCCCGAGAACTAATGGGATATGTCGCTCTAAGAACCCAGCCAGCACAACACGACCACCAGACACTAACAAATTAGCAAAGCTGGACGCCATAGAAACCAATGGCCGGGAGTAAATATTAGCAAGAATAATACCAAATGGTGCAGTACGAATGATCTCTCGCTGAACCGGCCCATCACTTTGCAATATTCGCAAACGTGGAAGAAAACCATTCATAGCAGCCATCTTAGAAGCTACTCGGGTAGCCTCTAGATCCGAATCTACTGCAACAACACCAACCTTCCAGACCTTTCCCGCTGCTAGTCCCAAAATACCGGTTCCACAGCCCATATCAAGCACAGGATATTGACCACACTGAGCTAAAATAGAGCGGAAAAAACATTTTTTTTCCAGCTCATGGAGTTCTTCTAAACATCCCTGCGTGCTCTCGTGCTCGCCGGTACCAAAAGCAGTAGCCGCATTAATGACTATCGGTACTCTTCCATATGGAAACGCTCCCCGATAATGATCCCCGTGAATGAAAAAGCGGCCCACATTGATAGGTTCAAATTTGCGAATATTTTCTAAGAGCCAGTTCTTTGGAGTAAATCGCTCCAACTCAACCCCGGGCTCGCCCATTCCATTCGCAGCAGCCACAACTGCACAGCGAGTGACAATCTCTACCAGAGATGGTTTTCGACGAAAAATTACCTCTATATGGCCCACCGGAGGGCAGTTATCATTGATTTTCTCAAACAAGCTAATGGATTCATAACTATCCCCCACAACATACTGAAACAGCTCAATGTCCGACTTAGGGGCAGTTAGAGATAGTTTCCAATACTCTATTTCAGCCGACATAACTGGAGTTACATTTGTGCCGAGTGAAAACTTAATCTGGTTAGGATTATTTTTCTTAGGAAGTACATAGTACCCCGAAGGCATGAACGGACGTTTGTTCGTCCAGCGTTGCCGCTGGGTCAATATAGCGGTTATTAAGACACCTCATTCCGCTTAATAAGTAAAGCGGACACTTCTAATAGACTATATATGAGCCTCATATGGTAATTGATATAAAACTATAATTCATCGGGATGGGGCATGCGAATAGCGTTAGCCATCACCATCATCAACATCAATAAGCCAGCGCTACCATAAAACAGATAGTTGGGGTCAGCTTGGTAAGCAAGCGTACCAACAATGGGACCGATCATAAAACCTAAGGCCTGAAAGGACATGGTAAGGCCAGCCATACTGCCCTGATTATGGGGACCAACTGCTAGTGAAGCAGCAGTCATGTAGGCAGGCCAGCCGAATCCACCACCAAAACCAAAGAAAACCATGGCCGTCACCACAACCCAATAATCCTGAGCGACCCAGATCAATAAAATCGCAGCTATCGCAACAGGCATACCAACATTGATCATTCTTAGGGGAGACCACTTAACACGGGGAATGACGTAAACCTGCACGAAAATCTGGGAAACGGCTGAGGCTGATATAGCAATGCCGACGTATCGGGTCGTTTGGATCGCGTCTAGACCGAAGGTATCCTGCAAGTGGAACCCTAGACATACCATCAAAGCTACATTACCGAGGATGAGCACAGAAAATGAGGAAAGAATTCCAAGTACCTGCGCTGTAAGGATGTTTCGGAAGCGCACCGCCTGTGGCAAGCCGTGCCGCTTTGGTTCGTGAAGATAAATCATGTAAAGGAACACGGCCGCTATCGCCATAACCGCTGCCACATAAATGGGGATTGTGGCACCAAACCCTGAAAACATCGCTGCCAAAGCTGGCCCTATTACAGCACCGAAACCCCACGCAGCACTGATATAGGATACTGCAGATGACCTTTCATGCCTCGTAGTCAGATCTGCTATAACCGCCATAGTAGCTGGATAGATGGCACCTGAAGTAAGGGCATATAGAGCCCTAACTACCAGCATCAACACTAAAGCCGTGCCTACCCCCATCATCCCAGCGAGGCGACTGTCAATGGTTAGACCGAAAGCTATGGTTGCAAACACATATCCAATGGCTCCAAACATGATAACCGGCTTGCGGCCCCACGACTCACTGATACGTCCCCACAATGGACCCGTAGCCAACATAAAGAGACCGGAAACCGCTAGGATTAGTCCTACCTGAAACTCAACAAAGCCCATTTCCCTGCCAATAGGAGGCAGGATCGTAATGAGAAAATTGTTACCGATTGCTGAAATAAGCATACCATACGCCAGGGTAAGGCTGACGCTTCTGGTTAAAGCAGGGGATTGGTCAGCATCGGTCATAACTATTTTACGGCTCCTGGAGAACATAATGATATGGAAAGGTCACAAGCTAGGCAGTCGCAACGTCGAGACCTTGCCGTCTTATACGCGCCAGACCACCAAAAGGTTCAGGTTTTTTGCACACACGACCATTGTCCGGACTTACACCAACAAGACTGGTGCAACTATTCACGTCGACTCTACGAAGCTAGCCATTACTTTTTTCCAACCAGCCTTCTCAAATTCTATCTCAAGTTTACTGTCATCAATGGCATCAATACGGCCATAACCGAACTTTTGATGAAAAACACGATCACCTACTTTATAAGCGAGGGAAGCTTTTCCTGGACCTACCCCCCAGTTTTTAGAGTCAACAACAGGAATGGAAGACGGTCCCCCTCGTCCAGTTCTTAACACAACCTTGCCGGTTTCCCCCTCCCCGGCAGGGCTGGACCCAACTCCATAGACACCAAAGTCGATAAAACTATCAACCAGCTTGTCGGGTAATTCGGAGACAAAGCGGGAAGGAATAGAAGTTTGCCACTGATTAAACACTCGTCGATTGGCAGCGTAGGAAATCAGCAACTTCTGCCTTGCCCGCGTAAGACCTACGTAAGCAAGACGCCGCTCTTCTTCCAGTGACTTATCGCCACCTTCATCAAGGGCGCGTCGATGCGGAAAAATATCCTCTTCCCAGCCCGGCAAGAAAACGGTATCGAACTCAAGTCCTTTGGCGCTGTGAAGAGTCATAAGGGTGACGGCATCCTCATTTGACTGGCTCTGGTTTTCCATGACTAGGCCGATGTGTTCAAGAAAAGCGCCGATCGTTTCCCATTCCTCAAGACCCACCACAAATTCCCGAAGGTTATCTAGACGTCCTGGCGCATCGGGCGTTCTAGCGTTCTGCCACATTTCCGTATAACCGCTTTCGTCTAAAACCATGGAAGCAAGATCGGCGGGAGCCACTGTGTCTACCAGGGTGCGCCATCGGGAAATATTGTCGGTAAAAGTCCGCAACGCCCGCCGTGCCTGAGGTTTTAGATCATCGGTGTCCACTAAGTCCCGGGCAATTCCAAACAGAGACTTACCATCAGATCTCGCAAGAAGGTAAATTTTTTGTAGGGTCGCCTCGCCGATACCGCGCTTAGGTTTATTTACGACACGCTCAAATGCTAGATCGTCCTCAAGAAGATTAATGAGGCGCAGATACGCAATGCTATCCCTAACCTCCAATCGCTCATAGAATCGAGGTCCACCAATAACGCGATAAGAAGTACCTGTGGCAATAAGCCGCTCCTCGAACTCCAGGGTCTGGAAACTAGCGCGTACTAATACTGCTATCGTGTTTAATGGATGACCCTTGCTTTGAAGGGCTTCTATTTCATCTACCGCCCAGCGAGCCTCCTCTGCTCCGTCCCAGACACCACGAACTGTAATAGCTTCACCCGCGTCCACCTCATCATCACCCGCCGCACGGAGCGTCTTACCTAAACGACCCTCATTATGAGAGATAAGATGTGAGGCAACAGACAGAATATTAGGAGTCGAACGATAATTGCGTTCCAGCCGAATGACCACGGCATCTTCAAAATCCTTTTCAAAGCGTAAAATGTTACCGACCTCCGCGCCACGCCACGAATAGATCGATTGATCATCATCCCCCACGCAGCAAAGGTTTCGTTGAGTCTGACTCAGTAGGCGTAGCCAAAGATACTGAGCAACATTAGTATCCTGGTACTCGTCAACTAAGATGTAACGAAAACGCTTCTGATACTCCTCTAGGATGTCTGGGTGGTTTTGGAAAATACTTAGGCAGTGGAGTAATAGATCGCCAAAATCTACGCAGTTGAGAGTCAAAAGCCGGTTCTGATAAAGACGGTATAATTCCACGGCGCGGCCCGCATAAAGTTCCTTTGCATCCCCCATGCCAATCCGATCATAGGTGAGACCCCGATCCTTCCAGCGCTGTATGACAGCCAGGAGACCTGCAGATGGCCATTTCTTTAAGTCAATGTTTTCTCCTTCCATCACCTTCTTAAGCAGCCGCATTTGGTCGTCAGTATCGAGGATAGTAAAGCTCGATTTAATTCCGGCTAATTCACCGTGCCGGCGCAATATTTTCACACCAATCGAATGGAATGTGCCAAGCCACACCGACTCTGCCACCGGACCAATCATACCAGTTACTCGGTCACGCATCTGACGAGCGGCCCGATTCGTGAATGTTACTGCCAAGACTTGCCAAGGTTTTGCAAGATTGCTTTGGAGAATATGTGCGAGCCGAGTAGTCAGCACACGGGTCTTCCCAGTTCCAGCACCCGAAAGCACTAGAACCGGCCCCTCAGTTGTCTCAACCGCTTCCCGCTGCTCTGAGTTGAGTAAGGTTAGCCATGGAGGCACACTAGCTATTGAGTTCTTAGGGTCCAGCGGTGCGGGCTCAGTTAGGTCAAAGGGATCAGACATGCGTTGCAGAATACGCAATGGAGATAATCCCAACAACCGGAGCAACAACGATGATAGGGTTAACACTCATATGTTGATATGAACCAGTGATTATTGCTTTTCTGGACAAATTCGTAGAAGCCGGCAGATTGCATACGATAGGTCGGAACGATTCAGCGTATAGAAATGAAACTCTTTAATACCGTCGAGAGTCAACTGGCGTATCTGCTCGGACGTTACGGTAGCTGCAACCAGCTGCCGTGTAGCGGGTTCACCATCAAGTCCTTCAAATAATTCGTACATCCAACCAGGGACTGATGCACCACATTTGCCAGCAAATTTTACGTTTTGCGCAAAGTTAGTAATAGGTAGCAAACCGGGAACGATAGGTACCGTAATACCTGCTGCAAGAACGCGATCCATGAAACGACGAAAGGCATCTGTATCAAAAAAGAGCTGGGTAATGGCACGGTTGGCCCCGGCATCAATCTTGCGCTTTAGATTATCGAGATCACTCTCAGCACTTTCCGCTTCAACATGGGTTTCCGGGTAGGCCGCAACACTTATTTCAAAATCACCAACACGTTTTAGGCCTTCGACTAAGTCACAGGCGTAAGGATAACCGTTAGGATAAGGCTCGTATTTCCCGAAGCCTGCCGGCGCATCGCCCCTCAGCGCGACTACATGGCGAATACCACCCCGCCAATAGCGACGAGCAACGAGATCGACCTCCCCCCGAGTAGCCCCGACACAGGTGAGATGCGCAGCAACATCCAAACCAGTTGTCTCTTTTATGCTAACCACCACGTCATGCGTGCGCTCACGGGTGGAGCCATCGGCGCCATACGTAACTGAGACAAACCGCGGCCGCAGGGGCGCAAGATGAGCGATGCTGTCCCATAATTGGCCTTGCATTTTCTCTGTACGGGGCGGAAAGAATTCGAAAGAAACTTCGATATCATTACCTATAGAACCTAAGAAGGGTGACCCCGCACCGGTAACAGAAGGCACTTCAGACAACTGCGAACCCCACATTCTTAATAGCGACACTGGAACCATTGCGCCTCTAGCGCGTTCCATATTCTGAACTATCTGTCAGTATGCCGCAGAATTGAAATTTATTACACAAAATCTGCTTTGGCTGTGTGGCCTCCATGGCACACCTATACATAATCGAATCATCGTGTATGGTTTTTCAGCAAATGCTGTGTTACGCAGATTGGAATAATATAACTGCAAATTACGCCTACGGGGACTTAATCACTGGTTTTGATTCAGGCTATTATGGTGGTTCGGTGATGTGTTCCCACTACCTCGAAGAAACACCCATAACGAGATTGCTAATCGCCTTTATAATGGCCTTATTTCTTCTTGGCTGTGCGTCTAAGCCGCCCGCAGATAATCCGGATGCCCCTGCAGCCTGGGCAGAAGAAAACGACCCATTAGAACCATTTAATAGGTCTATGTATCAACTAGACCAGGGCCTGGATACCGTGCTAGTGCGCCCCCTAGTGATCACCTATCGTGTTATTCCAAAGCCGGCTCGACGGGCAATTAGTAACGTTATACGAAATGCAAGGTCACCAATAACTCTTGCGAATGATATTTTGCAGGGTGAGGGAACCCGGGCCGGCATCACCGTCGCACGCCTGATCATAAATTCTACCTTAGGAATTGCCGGCATGTTCGACGTTGCCTCGGAGTTTGGCCTCCCGTACCATTATGAAGACTTTGGCCAGACTCTTGCGGCTTGGGGTGTGAATGAAGGACCTTTCTTATATGCTCCAATTCTCGGACCCCTTAGCGGAAGAGATGTAGTTGGGCTCACCGTTGACAGTCTGACGTTCGATCCAACCGCTTGGTATGGCTGGGCGGATAATCCTAGGTGGCATCAAGCCGTGTACTTCGGCGTCATGGTGATTGATACCCGCGGTAATAATTGGGACGCTCTTGAGGAACTAAGAAAATCTTCCATCGATTATTATGCTACCCTGCGTTCAGCATACCGCCAGACCCGAGACAAGGAAATTCGCAATGGAGCACCGCAACCTATAGAAGATCTGCCCATATTCGAAGAAAATGAGGACCCTTTCTCCAGTATAAAACCAGCACCACCTGTAACAGTGACAACTGCGATAAACGAATAAAGTTAAATGATCTACATAGCGACAAAAAACAGACCCCTTATCCTCCTACTGATAATCTTAATCCTATCACTAGGATGTAGGCCATCAGCAGCCTCGGAAGATTGGAGTAGAGATCCCAAAGCCTTCGTCCAACATTTTGCCGATATTGGGATTTCGCAGATTTTGGAATCAGATAATCCGAAAACGGAGAAGACCGAGCAATTTAGACAATTGTTTGTCGAGGCCTTCGACATCCCCGCCATTGGTCGATTTGTGTTAGGCCGCTACTGGCGACAGACGAAAGAAGACCAGAGAACTCTATTCCTAGGATTTTTCGAAGACATGATTGTCTATACGTGGTCCAGGCGTTTCGGGCAATACGATGGTCAGACACTGCGATTAGAGACCAACGTACCTGATGGCAAGAACGGTGCATTGGTAACATCTTCCATTATAGACAAGGCAGGCGAAACATTCACAATTTCGTGGCGCCTTCGTCAAAGATATCAAAGCCTAAAGATCGTTGACGTGATCATTGAAGGAGTGAGCATGGCTATCACCTACCGCCAGGAATACTCTTCGGTGATTCGTCGAGAAAATGGTATAGATGGCCTGATTGATGAACTATCTTCTCAAGTAACTCGACTTAAAGAGACAGCAGCAGCAACGAACTAACTAGCTCGAGTTTTACCTCGCAATCACCTAGATATAGACTTGTGTCTTATGCGGTGGGGCTCCATTGATTCAGCCCCTAGTCGGCGGCTCTTATCTTCTTCGTAGTCTGAAAAGTTTCCTTCAAACCACTCTACGTGGCTATCCCCTTCGAAAGCTAGAATATGTGTAGAAATACGATTGAGGAACCAGCGATCATGCGAAATCACAAGGGCACAACCAGCAAATTCCACCAGAGCCTGCTCCAACGCCCGCAGTGTATCCACGTCGAGATCGTTAGTCGGCTCGTCGAGCAATATAACATTTGCACCAGACTTAAGTACCTTGGCAAGATGAACCCGATTGCGTTCACCACCTGACAACTGACCTACCTTCGTTTGCTGGTCAGGCCCCCGAAAATTGAATCGCCCTACATAGGCGCGGCTTTGAACAGTATTCCTGCCAAGACTTATTTCATCTTGTCCATCGGAAATCTCCTCCCAAACGGTATTGTCTGCTCTAAGTGCATCCCTCGACTGATCCACATAGCCAAGACTGACCGCATCACCAATCACAATCTCTCCAGAATCAGGCTTCTCCTGGCCAGTGATCATCCGAAATAACGTTGTCTTACCTGCGCCGTTTGCGCCAATGATACCCACTATCGCACCCGGAGAAATTTTGAAGTTTAGAGAGTCGATAAGAAGCTGGCCTTCATAACCCTTCGACAAGTTCTTCGTCTGAATAACTAAGTCACCGAGCCTCTCGCCAGTAGGAATAATAATCTGAGAAGTATCTGGCGCCCGATTGGCAGCTTCAGCAACCAACTCCTCAAAAGCGGTGACACGAGCTTGGCTCTTAGCGTGCCGTGCACGGGGGCTTTGCCTAATCCACTCTAACTCACTCGAAATGGTCCGCTGACGGGCCTTTTCCTCTCGATTCTCCTGTTCGAGGCGTACCTGTTTCTGCTTGAGCCAGGAAGTGTAATTCCCTTGATAAGGAATTCCTTGTCCACGATCCAGTTCTAGAATCCAACTAGTAACATTATCGAGAAAATAACGGTCATGTGTCACGGCAACGACCGTGCCTGAATACTCTTCTAGAAAACGCTCTAACCAAGCAACAGATTCCGCATCTAGATGGTTCGTTGGTTCATCCAAAAGCAACATGTCAGGCTTAGACAAAAGCAAACGGCAGAGAGCAACACGCCGTTTTTCCCCGCCGGATAATAATGTGACATCGGCATCACCAGGGGGACACCGCAAGGCATCCATACCAATATCGACACGGCGTTGAAGTTCCCAACCGTCCGCTGCATCTATCTTTTCCTGCAATTCACCTTGTTCGATAATCAATGCGTTCATTGCATCGTCAGTCAATTCTTCGCCAAACTTTGCGCTAACCGCCTCAAAACGGTCAAGCAAATCCCTAATATCGCCCAGCGCATCCATCACATTGCCAAGCACATCCCTAGATGAGTCCAACTTAGGCTCTTGCGCTAGGTATCCAACTTTAATGCCATCGGCCGGCCATGCTTCTCCGCTGAAATCTGTCTCTATGCCGGCCATAATCCTAAGCAAGGTAGATTTTCCGGAACCGTTGTAGCCCAACACCCCAATCTTGGCTCCTGGAAAAAAAGATAGTGATATATCCTTCAGTACTTCACGACCGCTAGAAAACTTCTTTGTTAGGCCGTTCATAACAAACGCGTACTGATAAGTAGACATCAACCAATCCTGTCCTGCTAAAATTCTTAATTAATATCAAGAGCTGAGTTTCATAAAATTACCAAACCAGCTACAAACGACCAAGGCAGCAACAAACCCTATCGCAACGCCCTCCACGATTCTTCCAGCTTCCTTCGGTATTTTGGATTATAATATCCCTGGGTTGGAGAGCAGAATGGCCGTTCCGCCTCCGCCTTCTTAAGCACAGCATATAACATAGCATTATCGCCGACACCGTTATTCTTGACTAGCTCTGTAATGGACGACCGGTTGGTAAGAGGAATTATTTTGTGTGGCAGAATCTCTGCATAGACTAGAGAATGAATGTGATAATCGTTAGCCTCAGCTAAGTCGAAATAAAATGTTGGCTGAAATGTATAAAATCCATGGTCTATCCAACCTTGAAAGGGAGTACCGTGCAGCATTAGGCCACCCGGGTACGTTACCTCATGAATAGTCTTGTAAACCTGGTAGACGTTAAAAATATGCTCGGCCGTACCAAAATTGCATACTAAATCATATTGGCGATCAAGCTTTACCGGCTCATTTAGATTAAGTTGCAAAGATTCGGTGGCACCATCAAGATCTACCGCTTGACGAAATCCTGGATTGACTAAAACCTTCCAGAATATGTCTGCAAGATCGTATAGGTAGCTGTCAGGTTGCTCAGCCTTTAATGTCCTGATGGTAGAAATTATATTCTCGCGCTCAGACTTATCCTCTACCAACTTACCTATGTCTGCAATGAGCTCCCTCAGATCAACGTCACCATACCAATTCGACCGACCAATCTCCAAGACCGCTGGTTGGTCAACCAAAAGTCCCTCGGCCTTTAGCCGAGAAATCACGGCGTATTCAATACCTGTTATAGCCATACCGGTCCATGCTCATCATTCAATATTTATTAGTCCACAAGTCAGCCGATGTGAAATAACCGTTTAGTGAGAAAAACACATTGCAATATTATCTTTCATTCCTTGTCGTGCGATATCTTTTAGCCCACAAGTCGGCCGATGTGAAATAGACCTTTAGTTAAAAAACACATTGCAATGTTATCTGTACTAATTTATTCCGCGAACATCTTGTCACGTTTTTAGAAACCAACAGGCCTGAACCTCCTGTTGCCGTCTATCTTATTCATGAGAGCGATTTCAGATCTTCTGGAGGCGAACGATTACTGCGCTAAACCTTCGGACCTTTTACCGAATGAATTTGGTAGTGAATGGCGAACGTCGGGTAATATAAAACTTTGATCTACAACTTAGCCTCCAAGAATTGTAACGCAGAAGGCCGCTAATAAGAAATGGAACACTTAGATACCTTAGAAGCTCAAAGTGTCTTCATTTTGCGGGAGGCGCATTACCAGTTTAATTCCTTAGGGTTGCTGTGGTCCTTAGGTAAAGACTCCAATGTCATGATTTGGCTTGCCAAGAAAGCTTTCCTAGGCAGAGTTCCCTTCCCCGTTGTGCACCTGGATACAGGCCTTGAATTCCCGGAAGTCTACGATTTTCGAGAAACCTACACCAAGGAATGGGACCTAGAGTTAATTGCAGATGAATGCCCACCGATCGAGCAGGTAGATGCAAGTCTACCGCCGGATTCTCGACTTGCTGGACGCAAATCATTAGGCCTTTCCCGGGCTATAGAACGATACGGATTCCAGGCACTAATCGCCGGTATCCGCCGAGATGAGCAGGCCGTCCGTTCTAAGGAAAGAGTATTTAGTCCGCGGAATGCCAACAATAAATGGGATTTCCGTGAACAACCTTCCGAATTTTGGGATCAATATAGCACTGACTTTCCTCCAGGAATGCACGTTCGCGTGCACCCTCTTCTTCATTGGACCGAGCTGGATATTTGGCGTTACATAGATCGGGAAGGTATACCCGTCGTACCCCTTTACTTTGCCAAAGAGGGAAGGCGTTTTCGATCACTTGGCGAGATTGACATCACACTACCAATCAAAAGTGAAGCCTCAACTATTGCAGATATTATTTCTGAACTCGAGACTATGAAACATCCAGAACGAGCAGGACGCACTATGGATCACGAATCCGAGGACGCATTCGAGCGCCTTAGAACAAACGGATATCTGTGACAATGACGGAACACAGTAGCCCCCAGAAGCAACCTTACCCTATCGTTATTGTAGGGCACGTCGATCACGGCAAATCTACGTTGATCGGACGCCTGCTTCACGAAACGGATTCCTTACCTGTCGGAAAACTTGACGAAATCACAGCCATCGCTAAGCGGCGCGATAGTCAGTTTGAATGGTCGTACATCCTTGATGCCCTCCAGCTGGAGCGCAACCAAGCTATCACCATAGATTCCGCACATATTTGGTTCCACTCTGCAGAACGAAATTATGTGATTATTGACGCACCTGGCCACCTAGAGTTTCTGCGCAATATGGTCACAGGTGCAACAAGCGCTGATGCTGCAGTTATCGTGGTAGATGCCCAGTCAGGTGTCTCTGAGCAAACACGTCGGCACGCCTATTTACTAAGTCTTCTTGGCATTCAGCAGATTATTGTTGTCATCAACAAAATCGATCTAGTGGGTCACGAAGAAATTGTATTCTCTGCGGTAAAGGCTGAGATGGATGCATATTTAAGTAAAATACAGCTGCGAGCAGGGCACACCGTACCGGTATCCGCGATCAACGGAGATAATCTAGCGGGCAAATCCGACAAGACTCCATGGTATGATGGTCCTACCGTAATCGCTGCTCTGGATAACTTGGAGCAGCGTACAGGAGCATTAGACCAACCCTTCCGCCTAGCGGTGCAGGATGTATACCGTAGAGAAAAGGCGCGTATCGTTGTCGGGCGTGTCTGCGCGGGCTGCCTTAAGGTCGGAGAACAACTCACCTTTTGGCCGACCGGACGTTCAGCCGCTGTTACCGCCTTTCACACCTGGAATAACGCGAAGCCAGTGAGCAAAATCGAGGCCGGCCAATCCGTAGCATTAACTTTAAGCGATGAAGTTTTTGTCGAACGCGGGCACGTTGCAACGCCAACGAATATACCGACCAAGTCGGCCAACTCATTGTCAGTGCGGGCATTCTGGTTTAGCAAGGTTCCTCTCCGCTGCAACAAAACATTGACCATGAAATTAGGTACTGCAAGATATGATGTTGTCGTAGATTCCATAGATAGAATCATAAACGTTGAAGATCTCAGTCATCGCCAAGTTAATGAAGTAGGGCAAAACGACGTTGCCGAAATCACCATCCGCTGCCGCCGTCATTTTACGTACGAACTGTTTAGAGATAACCAGCTGCTTGGACGCGCTGTCCTCTTGGACGGACATGAAGTTGTTGGGGGATGCATCATTGAAGGCGGTAAGGAACTAAGGTCAGTCTCTCGCAATCTCACTGCCGTTCCGCAATCGGTATCTATTGAAGAACGCACGCTTAACAGCGGCTATCAGGGATGCGTACTGTGGATGACTGGCCTTTCCGGAGCTGGCAAGTCCACTCTAGCCATGGCCCTACAACGTGAGTTGTTTCAGCGAGGGATTAACGTGTATACGTTAGATGGAGACAATATACGTGATGGCCTTAATCGCGATCTCGGCTTTTCTGAAGAGGACCGGTCGGAAAACATCAGACGGGTTGCCGAGGTGGCTAATCTTTTTGCTCACTCTGGCACGATTGTGATTAGTGCGTTTATTGCACCAACACTCGCCTCCCGTCTAGAGGCACGTAAAATAGTTGGCGGCTTATTCCATGAGATTCACATCAGCGCCGACTTAAAGACCTGTGAGGCCCGCGATGTGAAAGGCTTATATGCCAGAGCTCGGAGTGGCGAAATAGCCGACTTCACGGGGGTTTCTGCACCTTGGGAGCCTCCAGAAAATCCTGAATTGGAGGTAAATACTGGCCTTCTTAATCTCGACCAGTCCTTAGAAACGCTCCTCGACTACGTTCATAGGCACGTCCTAGTACCAAAAAGATGAAGCAACGCTGGCTACGGATCCTTACGTTGCCAGTTTCTTGCGTCGTTCACTTCACCCTCACCGCGGTAACGCGCAACCGCGGGATATGGGTAGATAGGTCGGGTAAATTCAATATCACCTTTAGCAAGTGGAAATAAGTAATCCTGACCTAGAGACTTCTGTGTTTTTAGATGTGCCCCTATCATAAGTTCGGGCGGCTCTCCGTTTTCGACCCAGTTTTCCATAGCAGTGATGTAGTCGATAGCATCAGTTCCTGGACCGCCAACACAATGCTCCATCCCTGGAATCATAAATAGACGAAAAAAGTCCTGGGTGGACTCCAACCCTCCCATCGTCTGCGTTGTTAGTTCGTAATAGTCTATCGTATTAAGAGGAACAACCGACTGATCATTCCAACCATGATAGATTAAGGCCTTGCCACCAGAGTCGCGGAATCTACGAAGATCAGGATTCGAGCCCGTATAAATGGCTTCCATAAGCCCAAGACGTTTGTAGTCCTCATCAAAGTCGAAATCCTTCGCGCTCCAATTGGGTCCAGGATCCGGCATAAAGCCCATATACCTGAATAGATCGCTGATAAAATGATTATAGACCGATGGCTTTCCATCTCGGCTAATGTAAGCATCAATCCAGGTTAGTTCTGACCCAGGTAACGCTCCACCAGTATATAACTTTTCACCAGCGGAAGTATGAGGGCCGCTATATATCTTGCGTACCACTTCCACTTGAGCCTTGCTAAGGCAGTCATCGCCGCCCAAAAACCCGCATTGCAGCTCCGCTGGATCAAAGCGACAGTTGCGAGGATCGTCTATTATCCCATCTTCGAGACCATCGTCTTTATCACACCTTGCAACCACAGTCTTATGGATAAACGGAACCTTTGACGCTGGCAAAATTTGCCCACCGTCTTCGTCCAGGTTCGCCGCAATGGTCCATATCAGCTGCAGCCCAGCCCCAGTTTCATTTATAACTGGAGCACCTGCAATGATACCGTCAAAATCATGAGGAAACAGCTGCGCTTCGACCATCCCTTGCCGACCACCGGTTGAGCAGCCCGACAGGTACGCTCTTGATGGAGGCACCCCATAGAATTCCTCGGTGATAACCTTCCCTGCTACTGCAACAACATGAGTTGAACGGAAACCAAAATCGATTTCCGCTTGGAGGTCGTTGTAAGCCCATTTTGCGTCTAAGGCCGTACTCTTATGTCCCATGTCACTGGCGATACAGGCGTAGCCACGTCGAAGAGGCTCGTCGCAGGAAGCTGCAAAGATTCCACCGCAATATCCACCACACCCCGTCTCAAAAAATTTTCCGTTCCAGTTACCAAGAGGTAGACGAATCTCTATCCCTACACTGGGAAACACGTACCCTTCAACTTTGCAGAAAGCTGGAAGAGTACCCCCAGATGCGACAACTGATGTTCTATTGATATGGGTAGCCGCATCAGTAATCCGTGAGAAGTCGGTTTGTGCAAGACCCCCACATCTAGCCTCCAACGTAGCTTGGCCCATTGAGGAAGAGATACTCAACCAAAACACGCAAAAAACGCTGCAAGTCGTTGACAAAAAGCGCTTCATTTTCATCTCCATAGCAGACCTTTATTTGACCACTCGAATCTGTCAAGAGCAACAAGGCTCGATGTCAAACAAACAGTTTGAACATTATAAGTTAGGATAATCCCATAAATTATGATGTCCATTAACAGTTATTCACAAAACACGCCGTACCGCAAAGCAATTGCTAGCTTTCTAATACGAACCCACGTGTTACCTACTAAAGAACGGTGACGTGGTTGCGCAATACCGCTCCATTCAGTCTTTTTCATGCGCGATAGAGTCCCTTGGTAAACAGCTATCATTACATGTAAAGATTTTTTTGTTCGACGGTTACATTGAGATAATGCTTCTTTGGCTTCTTCGAACTCATGACTAGCCATTTCAGCCATTTTAGTGCACACAGCCGCTACCTTGGGATTACTTACAACATTCAACGGTGTGTCGTCCGAAATGTCGTAGTCGGCCAGCAGCTCACGGGGCAAATATAGCCGGCCCATCAAAGCGTCCTCATAAAGATCGCGCAAAATATTCGTAAACTGTAGCGCCCGGCTGAGTGAATTAATTACGCGTATAGCTGATTCTTCCGACTCCCCAAAGATTTGCATACACAGATGTCCGACCGCCCCGGCGACTAGTTCGCAGTAATTGTCTAATTGGCCGAAGCTCGGGGCTACGATCGGTCCACGAACATCCATTACCATGCCGTCAATTACGGCATCCAAATGTTTTCTTTCGATATTAAATTCACGACGGACGTTATAGAGCGCTATACCTATACGTGTTTTCGGAGACCCCTCTTCATAGACAAGTCTAATTTCCTCACGCCACACATTAAGATCTGAGATCTTATCTGTTTCCGACCCCGCACCATCAGCAATGTCGTCGATTTCCCTGCAAAATGCATAAACGGCAAAAAGCGCCTGTCTTTGCAGTAAAGGAAGAAAACGCATCGCCCAGTAGAACGACGAACCAGAACGGGCAACAATTGCGTGGACATATTTGTTGCTGCTCTCGCGGCAAGAATCGATTGGGTCCCCGCCCATCATTTAGAAATAAACCGTCCGCGCAAAACTGAACCCAGGCCCGCTAACCCTGCCCATATAAAAGCTGCATGTGAGAGCCTAACGTGGCGCAGCAATGGGTCCTGCTTCGCTAGACACCTAGAAAGACGCCTCGCCGTAGCTAGGACCACTCCAGATTCCAAGGCGAGCCGACTATCTTTCAACTGTAACGGCAGAGACTGAGCTTGTAAGAGTAGCTCTTCAACACCATCGAGCGCCCGTCGCAAAACAGAACGGAGCCCAGAACTAGTGGTCGGTTGAGATAGTGCCTCTAAGCTAATACCCTCCTTAGCAAACCAACCCATTGGCAAATATACGCGATCGAGGTGACGGTGATCCGAGCCACAATCCTGGATATGATTCAGAATTTGAAGCGCCATACAAAGCGGGTCGGACAGGGCGTATAAGGACTGGTCCTCAGCATGTAGATCCAGCAAGAACCTACCCACTGGCGCAGCTGAACGGCCGCAATAATCCAACAGGTCTTCCCAGTCGCGGTAACGATTCTTTGAAACATCCTGTCGGAACGCGGAAAGCAAATCAAGAGCGTGGCGCTCTGTCACTCCACAATGTCGGAGACTCTTCCTCAACAAATATCCACACTCTGGAATCTGGTTTTCATTCTTGCCTAATAGCGTACTTTCAAGGGCTTGAAGCCGTTCAAGTTTCTCTGACAAAGACAACATAGAACTATCAGCAACATCATCGGCAGTGCGAGCAAAAGCATAGAAAGCCCTGATATGAGGCCTGTAAACACCGGATAAAAGAAATGAGGCAACTGGAAAATTCTCGTCCCTCACCCACTTGCCAGATGGTGTCTCTATAGAAGCTGTATTCACATTATGGCCCTTGGATTTGCATTATTTGCCAGCTTTTCCAGCTATCTATCTACCACTGGCAACAAGGCTTAGTTATAATGCATGTGTCAGGGAACTAGCTACAGAAGTAAATACATAGGCTTAGAAAGGGAGAGCGGTGTGTGGGTACCTAAGTACGTAAAAGACCGCAGTCTGGGAAGGTTTTTGCCCCTACCTACACAAATCGTATCAAATGAAGAGTACCTGCCAGTCCCACAAAGTAGCAAGCAGAGGCGGGTAGAAAAGCGAATCAGCGAAATAGCCGGTCACTATGCCAAACGACTAGGGCAGTCCCGGCGACAGTTCCTGACAACCAGTGGCGGAATGGCCACTGCATTTATAGCCATGAATGAAATCTTTGGAGATTACTTTACAGTAAGTCCAGCAGAGGCAGCCGAGACTGCCGCCTATGACGAACGCTGGCCCAAGGATCAATTCATCTTCGATGTCCAGACTCACCACGTTAGAGCAGGTACACAGGAACCATTGTTCTTCCGAAAATTATCCGCTGCATTCAACAAAGAACTTGAAGGGGTTGAGCCACAGCAAGGAGACTTACAGATAAAGAATTACACAAAGGAAGTTTTTTTCGACAGCGATACCGTCATTTCTTTGATTAGCGGTGTCCCATCCCGTCTACTAGACGTTCTGAACGCCGACGATATGGTAAGTACTCGCAACCAAGTGAACGCCCTAGCGGGATCGCAACGTATGCTGAGCCACGGGTTCTTTGCGCCATATCTGCCCAACGTTATGGAAGAACTAGAGCGTCAGGCAACGGAACTCAAAATTGACGCCTGGAAATGCTACACTGGAGTACCAAAATACCAAAACGAATACCCCTGGACTATGGATGACGAAGAAAAAGCATACCCCTTCTACGAAAAAACACGGGAACTAGGGATCCAGAATGTATGCGTCCACAAAGGACTACCGTTGCCTGGATCGAGCCCGGAATTCACGCATCCCCGTGATATTAAGAAAGCTGCTTTGGATCACCCGGACTTAAATTTCATCATCTATCATTCTGGATTTAAGGCCTCAAACTACGAACTAAAGTCAGAGGATGAGTATATAGGTCGAGACGGATACTTAGCCTGGACTACAGACTTAGTGCGCGACAGAGAAGAAAACCCAAGAATGACTAATGTATATATGGAGCTTGGCACCACCTTTGGCCACACAGTCGTAACTCATCCCAAAATTTGTGCCCACCTTCTCGGCCAAGTCATTCGCGCCTTTGATGCAGATCACGTAATCTGGGGTACAGATTCAATTTGGTGGGGAACACCCCAATGGCAAATAGAAGCCATGCGGCGTTTCCAGATACCCGAAGCGCTCCAAGAAGAATTCGGCTACGCCCCCATTACTGATAAAGATAAATCCAAGATCTTCGGCCTCAACGCGGCTAGGCTCTTTAATGTGGATGTAGACCGCGTCCGCAATGCAGTTCCCTTTGACGGCCTAAGCAAGCTTAAGGTGCAATATCAGAACGAAGGCGGTAGACCTAGCAACACCCAGTACGGGTGGATTAAAGATGTAAGTTCAGTAGGGTAGTAGTTCGACTTACCAAAACTAAAACCGGCGCGAATAATCTTAATCGCGCCGGTCTCTAACAGAGTGCAAAACGGTTAAGCTTTTTTTACAGCCACCACCGGTGGGAATTGTGTCCCGTTTGTTTTCCGGGAAAGGTCAACATCGAAACCTGCTTGTCTAAGAAGCTCCGGAAAATCGCTATGACCATATTCATGGGCCCAAGGTTCAACATTGTGTCTATGGTTTTCCCAGGAATGTGCCTTAGATACAATCGTGGTCGGCAGACGCGTCAACCAGCCACCTCGCTGTTTAGGAATTCCTTCCGTGACCGTATCAACATGATTGAATACGCCGCCTGGCCTTAGGATTCGCCAGATTTCAGGCGCGATTTTCTTAGCAACCTCAGCAGTCACCTCATGGAACATGATGTAGTCGGATACGATATCGAAATAACCATCTGGAAATCTAGTATCTTCCGCAAGACGCTGCGCAAAATGAACATCGAGATTTTTTTTAACAGCCTCATGGTGTGCATAACGTACCATAGGTCCGCCGACGTCTATGCCCCATACTTCCGCATTGGGAAAACGTTCTTTGAACGCGGTAGTTGATAGACCAGAACCACAGCCCATATCGAGGATACGATGCACTTTACCATCCGCTGGCTTGGGGCAGCTTTGTGCAATAGCCAAATGCACTTGGTCGTACTCGTTCTGACCGCGATAGAAGGCCTGGGTCAAAGCCCAGTGATAGACCCAACCGGCAAAGGGGTCACCGACATATCCACCTGGTTGGGCATGAATTTCATGCACAGTATAGTCTGGTAGCTCCATATCTGGATTGAGTTCCAAACTGCCCGGTCCCGAATTATCAGTCTCCTCCATCAGAGAAAGATATTTGTCAGCGTCACCATGGAACGCGCGGAAGGCACGATCCCACATCAACGCTTGGGCACTCCGGTTGAGACGGACTTTGGCGGCGAAAGAATGATCTTCGAGCATGACATTAAAGGACTCTTCGTAACCCAAATCGGTGTTATCAGTTGGAAGGCCCTTGGACCTTAGGTGGGCGTTGTAACTGCGACGGGCCTGCCCATTACTACTTTCCTGCCCAATCCATTTCTTAAAACCTTCGGCAAAGCTCATCAGGCTTTCCTGATCAAGCCTGTTAAAACGTGCCGCATGCAATTCTTTTTGTGCACTGGTTTGGTTGAAAGGGTCGATTGTGACATC
>Ga0315336_1000565_pt1 | contig 96580 bp, 90 predicted proteins | sample ASW5metaG_FD_204512 | JGI IMG/M metagenome (GOLD analysis project Ga0315336, IMG submission 204512) | Ammonia-oxidizing marine archaeal communities from Monterey Bay, California, United States - ASW #5 | ecosystem: Environmental > Aquatic > Marine > Intertidal zone | place: USA: California...
CCTCACGGCAATTATTGCCGGGCAAAAATTGTCTCTAATTTGATACAATTTGCCGATAGGCACTTATTTCCCTGTGCATATAGTATCTTGACGAAAATCGGCTGAACAGGCTCCAAAACTGGCATTGCGTTTGCTCTGGTGAGGGTCCGGACAAAACGTCCGCTAAGCAAAATGCTAGTACTCTAGAAGGAGACTAAAGATGCTATCGATCAATACCAATGCTGGTGCCTATGCTGCGCTGCAGAGCCTCAATGCCACCAACAAGCAACTGCAAACCGTTCAGGGTAAGTTAAACACCGGCCTGGAGATCGCCGGCCCGAAGGACAATGGCGCCGTCTACGCCATCGCCCAAAACCAACGGGCTGAAGTCGCCGGCTTGAACGCCGTTCGTCAGTCACTGTCGCGTGGTGTTTCGGTTGCCGATGTGTCTATCGCCGCCGGACAGGCAATTTCCGATATCTTGATCGAGATGAAGGAAAAGACCGTGGCTGCCCGTGACGCCAGTCTCGACACGGCGAGCCGGACTGCCTTGGACGCCGATTTCTCCGCCTTACGCGACCAGATCACCACGATCGTCGACAATGCGGAATTCAACGGCATCAATTTGTTGACCGGTACCAATAGCCTGCAGGTGCTCGCCAACGACGACGGCTCGCTGCTTACCGTGAACGCGCAAAACATGCAGGTTTCAAACGGTCTCGCCTTGACCGCCGGCCTGGATCTGACGTCGGTTGCCAATGCTTCGGCTGCTTTGACCGCCGTGGCGACGGCGATCACCGATGTCAGTGCCAAATTGAGCGACCTTGGCACCGGCGCCAAGAGCCTGGAAATCCACGACACGTTCGTTTCCAAACTGCAGGATGCCCTGAAAATCGGTATCGGCAACCTGGTGGATGCGGACTTGGCGGCGGAAAGCGCAAACTTGCAGTCCTTGCAGATCAAGCAGCAGCTTGGCATTCAAGCACTGTCGATCGCCAACGCTGCACCGCAAACAATCCTGGCGTTGTTCCGGTAATCGGAGTTTTGGATCGGGGCCGGTCGCCTGGCCGGCCCCATCCGCTCCTCTCGGTTACACGTAGTGTTGACAGACCTACACCAGGATTAACGACTTCGAGAGAATGAATGGGATCAAAAGAGGACCCGAGCCCTCGTTCGATGATCCCCGGCCGCTAAGGCCGAATGTAGCACGGGATATTGAGGACCATCGTTATGGAAGCGTTGACTTCTGTTAAATTGCCGCCACTGGTCAGTCGGACAAAGCCGATCGATCCGCGGCCCGACGCCGGGCAAGAGGAGCCGAAGTCCGAAGGTTCCGCCGTCGAGGCCGAAGCAAAAGGCAACGACTCAAGCCCCTTCGAACGGGTGGAAGAAGTGCTCAACTTGGCGCTTGGCGACCACACACCGCCGAATTCGCGTTTACAGATTTCATTGCACGACGATACCGGTATGTTCGTTTATCGGGCGATCCACAAAGATACCGGCGAAGTGCTTCATCAATATCCGGCCGACGAGATCCTCCGCGAGCTCGCCTATTACCGGAGTTTAGAAGGAATTGCCGTCGACGAGACGGCCTAGGGGCAAGCGCCCTTATTGATACACACATCGAAAGCATGACTTAAGCCGGCCGTCGCGATGAATTCGCGGCGGCCGTTTTCTTATTGGCAGAAGTGACTGGGGGCTAGTTCGCGTTCGCCTTTGATTGGCGCGAGCGCACCCGATGAAACCTTATTCGATGTAAATCGATCAAGGTTTAAGCTCGAAACCTGTCTTTGTCGGTGCCGGAATAGAGAGCCTTGACCTGGCGGTCGACGGCGTCGGCGTGCGCGGCCAAAGCGGCGGCGTCCATATCGGCATTCGGCTCCGGTTCCGGCGCAAAATGACCAAAGCGGTCGCTGCCGCGTACCAGCATGGCGGAATCGTCAGCCTTGAGTTGGCGCACGTGGGGCGGAATGTAGCGTATGGCGAGGCCGATCCGCCGGTCGCCGGCCTGGTTCGGCACCGAGCCATGCACCAGCTTGACGTGATGCAATGACATTTCACCAGCCTTAAGCGGCGCCGAGACACCTTCATCTTCCGGCACATCGACCACGATCTCTTGACCGCGGCTCAATAAATTGTGCTCGTGGAATGTGTCGCGATGGTCGATTTGTTCGCGCTTGTGGCTGCCCGGCCAAAATTTCATTGGGCCACTGGCTTCCGGTACATCCGATAACGCCAACCAGGCGGTTGTGACATCATCGGTGCTGAGCCCCCAATAAGTCGCATCCTGGTGCCAGGAGACGTAATCGTCGGTCATCGCTTCCTTAATAAAGAAATTGGTGGTCCAACAGAGAATGTCCGGGCCGAGGATGTCTTCAACGGCATCCAATACGGCTGGATGTCGGACCAGTTCATTGGCCCAGGTAAACAGCAGATGCACCTTGTGGCGGTGATTGCTGGCAATCGGTCCGCCCGACCGGGCTTCATATTGTTCTAGGCAACGGCGGTAGCCCGCCGCCTCATCGGCCGACAGGACCGTCACCGGAAAATGGTATCCGTCGCGGCGATAGGCGGCGACGGCATCTGCACTCAATCGTTTCGGCATCTCAATCCTCAAGCACCACGTGGGCCAGGCCCCAGCCGCGACAATCTTGGCGAATGGCCGGGGCCTTGGGCAAGAGCGGAACTAGGAAAAATTTGTCCTATTTACCATGCAGCGTTTGCCCCTGTTGGCAGTTTCTACCCTGGCCGGTTCGGAATTTTGCCGATTGGCGATCTCCTTATTCCTTTGAATACAATAGCTTATGGAATTTCATCAAAATTGGCACGGTAGTTGCGCTATTGGGTTCGTGCCCTCAGGGCGAATGGTTTGAATTAAGGTAGCCGTTAGGAGAAGACCAATGGTTATGTCCGTGAACACCAACATTGGCGCAATGGTCGCGCTTCAGAACTTGAACATGACCAACCGGGACATGGAAGAGGTTCAGAACCGCATCAACACCGGCTACAAGGTGGCCGGGCCGAAAGACGACGGCGCCATTTACGCCATCGCGCAAAACATGCGCGGCGAAGTGGGCGGCTTCCAAGCGGTGCGGACCGCGCTGAACAACTCCATTTCGATTGTCGACGTTGCGATCTCGGCCGGCCAGGCGGTCTCGGACCTGTTGATCGAGATGAAGGAAAAGTCGGTCGCGGCACTCGACCAGAGCTTGAACACCGCAAGCCGCAATGCCTTGAACGCGGATTTTGTCGCCTTGGCCGATCAAATTTCCAACATCGTCAACAACGCCGCCTTCAACGGCACCAACCTGATCGATGGCAGCAACACCCAAATGACCGTGTTGGCCAATCCGGACGGCACCTCCTTGACCGTGACCGGGCAGGACATGTCGGCCAGCAACGGCCTCGGTATCACCGCGGCAATGGACCTGTCGACCTTCACCAGTTCCCAAGACGCATTGGCGGCGATCAACACGGCGATGGCCCAACTCAACCAGGACCTTGGCCTGCTCGGCACCCGTAGCAAAAGTTTGGACGTTCATGGCGTCTTTGTCGGCAAGCTGATCGATAGCTTGGTAGGCGGCATCGGTAACCTGGTCGACGCCGATCTGGCGGCCGAAAGTGCCCACTTGCAATCGCTGCAGATCAAACAGCAGCTTGGTATTCAGGCATTGTCCATCGCCAACGCGGCGCCGCAAAACATCCTCAGCCTGTTCCAGTAGACTAACCAAAAAACGACAACACGGAGCTTCGCGAATAGGGATCCGAAGGTCATTAACGACCCGAGATCAAGAAACTGGACGGGGCCGGCTTGCCGGCCCCGTTTTCTTATTTTTTGGAGAGATTTGAACAATAGAACGATAATTGACAGGGTTCCGCACGCCCTCTAGGCTCCAATTCAAGTCATAGGGCGGCGATGAAACTGCGGCCAAGTAATGGGAAGGCAAATCCACTGTCGATTTTGCTGGAAATCACCGGTCTGCGGACCGAGTTTTATACGTCTGACGGTACCGTGAATGCTGTCAATGGGATTTCCTACACAGTTGAAGCCGGCGAGACAGTGGCCATTGTCGGCGAATCCGGTTGCGGCAAATCCGTCGGCGCTTTGTCGGTACTTCGGTTGATACCCGATCCGCCGGGACGCATTGTCGATGGAAAAATACTATTCGAAGGCCGCGATCTCTTAACGCTCAGCGACGCCGAAATCCGCGAGGTGCGGGGCCGCGAGATCAGCATGATCTTCCAGGAACCGATGACGTCATTGAACCCGGTTCTGACGGTCGGCCGTCAGCTTACCGAAACCATGATGCGGCATATGGACATCAGCCAAGAAGGCGCCGACGCGCGCGCCATCGAGCTGTTGTCCCTGGTCGGCATTTCCGACCCGCCACGTCGCCTGAAGCAATATCCCCATCATTTGAGTGGCGGCATGCGCCAGCGGGTCATGATCGCCATGGCGTTGAGCTGCGACCCGAAGCTGATCATCGCCGACGAACCGACGACGGCCTTGGACGTCACCATCCAGGCGCAGATTCTCGAACTGATGAAAAGCCTGTCGCGGCGCCTTGGTGTTGCGCAGATCATCATCACCCATAACCTCGGTGTCGTTGCCCGTTATGCCGATCGGGTCAATGTCATGTATGCAGGCAAAATCGTTGAAACCGGCGATGCCAAGCAAATCTACCATAACCCGCGCCATCCCTACACGCTCGGGCTGTTGGCCTCAGTGCCACGCCTGGATCAACCGCGCGGTACGAAGTTGATCCCCATCGAGGGCCAGCCGCCGGACTTGGCGCGGCTTGGTGCCGGCTGCGCGTTTCGTCCGCGCTGCCAATTTGCCGGCGATCGCTGCAGCCAGTCGGTGCCCGACTTGGAGGCTGTCGAGGACGGACATTTCACCGCCTGTTGGCACCATGAGAGCCTGAGTGAACCCGCGCGGAGTGTGTCGTGAGCGGTGTAGCGACCCTCGAGACACCCACATCGCAAGCCGACGCGGCGGTTGAACCGCCGCTGTTGGAGGTAGAAGACTTGCGGATGTATTTCCCGGTCACCGAGGGCATGTTCATACAACGCACTGTCGCCGAGGTCAAAGCCGTCGACGGTATCAGTTTTTCCCTGCGGCGCGGCGAGACCTTAGGCTTGGTCGGAGAGTCCGGTTGCGGCAAGACTACAACGGGCCGCTGTATTCTACGCCTTGAGGAACCGACAAGCGGGACAATCCGGTTCGACAGCGAGGATATCACCCACTTAGGTCAAAAAGCCCTTACGGACATTCGCCAGCGCATTCAGGTAATCTTTCAGGATCCTTTTAGCTCGCTCAATCCGCGCATGAAGATCGGTCATATTTTGGGCGAACCGTTGCGGGTCCACAACATCGAGCCGGATGCGCGCAAGCGCGAGGAACGCATTCGTGAGTTGCTGGAAATCTGCGGCTTGAACCCGCGTTTCGCCGATCGCTATCCCCATGAAATGAGCGGCGGCCAACGGCAAAGGGTTGGCATTGCCCGGGCGCTTGCCATGAACCCGGACTTCATCGTCTGCGACGAGGCAGTCTCGGCCTTGGACGTGTCGATCCAAGCACAGGTCATCAACTTGCTGGAAGATTTGCGCGACAAGTTCAATTTGACCTACTTGTTCATTGCCCATGATTTGAGTGTCGTTCGCCATCTCTGCCACCGGGTCGCGGTCATGTATCTCGGCCACATCGTCGAGCTGGCCGAGTGCGACGAGCTGTTCGAAAATCCTGTTCACCCCTATACGCAAGCACTATTGAGCGCCGTGCCGGTTCCCGATCCGACCGTTGAAGCCGAGCGTGCCCACCAAGTGCTGAAGGGCGAGGTGCCGAGCCCGATCGCGCCGCCGAGCGGCTGTGTTTTTCATCCGCGTTGCCCGCTGGCGGTCGACCAATGTTCGCAGCAGATTCCGGAATTGCGCGAGGTGCGGCCGGGACACTTTGCAGCCTGTCCAATCGTTTGAAGGGGATGGCAGGGACAGAACGACAACGAAACCAAACGCCGTCGGTTGGCGGTCTAGGTAATGGGGGCGAAAAATTCTTAGTATTAATGTCTCTCAGGGAGGTAATCTGACAATGAGATACGCACCACTAAAAAGGTTGGGAGCGGCCGTATTCGGCGCGACCCTGGCACTCGGGGTCGGCATTTCGCTGGCCGCCGAAACGCCGAAAAAGGGCGGGACTCTAAATTTCGTCGTTGGCTCCAAGATTCCGTCGTTCGATGGCCACTTGGAAGGCACGTTCGGCATGATCCATCCGATCCGGCCGTTCTATTCCACACTGATCAGGGTCAATCCGGAAAACCCGCAATCGACCACAGACTTCGTGTGCGATGTCTGCAGTGAATATTCAGTGTCCGACGACGGCTTGACCTACACCTTCAAGATCCGCGACGACATCAAGTTTCATGACGGCACGCCGTTGACAGGCGCCGACGTCAAAGCGACCTACGACAAGATCGTGTTCCCGCCGGAAGGCATCTTGAGCTTGCGGAAGAAATTCTTCTCTGTCGTCGACAAGATCGAATTGTCCGACGATTACACACTCGTGTTCCGCTTGAAGAACCCCTTCGGCGCCTTTATCCCGGCCGTCGCCATGCCGTTCAACTTTATCTATGCAAAGAAGGATTTGGACACCCACGGCTATCGTTGGCATCAGGAAAACATCAACGGCACCGGTGCTTTCCAGTTTGTCGAGCATCAACAGGGCGCTTTCGTCTCGGGCAAGCGCTATGATGGCTACCATCACAAAGGCAAACCCTATCTGGACGGCTTCAAGGCCATTTCCGCGCCGAAGATGGCGGTGCGTCTGCAAGCCATTCGCGGTGATCGTGCGGCGATCGAGTTCCGAGGTTTCCCGCCGAAGGCTCGTGACGATCTGGTCGCTGCGTTGGGCGATAAGATCACAGTCCAGGAAAGCGACTGGAACTGCTCGTTGTTGATTACGCCGAACCACAAGGTCAAGCCGTTCGACGACGTTCGTGTCCGCCGCGCGCTAACCTTGGCCATCGATCGCTGGGGCGGCTCCAAATATCTTTCCAAAATCGCGATCGTGAAGACGGTCGGCGGCGTGGTGTTCCCGAAACATCCATTGGCGGCAACCGAGGAAGAACTGTCCAAGATCCCTGGTTATTGGAAGGACATCGATAAGAGTCGTGCCGAGGCGAAGCGCCTGCTTAAGGAAGCCGGTCACGAGAACCTTGAGTTCACATTGCTCAACCGTGCCGTCGACCAGCCTTATAGGATTCTCGGCACCTGGGCGATCGATCAATGGAAGAAGGTCGGCATGAAAGTCACGCAAAAAGCCGTCCCGACCGGTCCTTGGGTCGATTCTCTGCGCAGCAAGAAAAACTACGAAGTCGCGATCGACGCCAATTGCCAGTCGGTCGTCAACCCGATCGTTGACATCTCCAAGTTCTTGGGCAGCGCCAGTAACAACTACGCGCAATATAACGATCAGAAGATGGAAGATCTGTACACGAAGTTGAGCACGTCGAACGATGAAGCCGAGCAACGCAAGCTCATTCGGGAGTTCGAGATGCAAGCCCTCGGCGAAGGGGCGCATCTGTTCATTTCGTTGTGGTGGTACAAGATCAACCCACACCGGTCCTATGTGAAGGGCTGGAAGATCGCGCCAAGCCACTATCTGAACCAACATTTGGATCAGGTCTGGCTCGACAAGTAGCATTGAAAATGGATATGGGGGCCGGCGTAGTCCGGCCCCCGCCTGCTTGGGCAATGGCACGACAGCGAAAACGGGGAGCCTGTCCGTTTCATGTATAAATACTTGGTGAAACGCATCCTATTGATGATCCCGACCGTGATCGGCGCCGGGTTGATCATTTTTGGCCTTCTCCGCCTTGTTCCCGGCGATATCTGTGAATTGAGAATCGGCGGTGCCGGCCTGTTCGTCGACAAAGAACAGGTCGAACTCTGCCAAAAAGAACTCGGCCTCGATAAAAGTTTTGCCTTACAGTTTGTTGATTTTGCTGTTGGTTTCGTGACACTGGATTTTGGCAAGTCAGGGTGGACCGGAAAACCGGTCATGTACGAAATCGGCTTGCGCTTTGAGCTGTCGCTGCAGATCGCCCTGATGGCAACATTTACGGCGGTGATCATCGCTCTACCGCTCGGTACCATTTCCGCCATCAGACAGAACACGTTAATCGATTACGTTGTCCGCATATTTTCATATGCCGGCATAGCCATGCCGTCGTTTTGGCTCGGTATAATGATCATACTGGGGTTATTGATCATCACCCAGAAGATGTTCGGTTCACCCTGGATGATGCCGGTCAGCTACACACCGATTTGGGTCGATCCTGCCGTCAATCTGTCGCAGACCATATGGCCGGCGATCGCTACGGGCTACCGATATTCCGCGGTGGTTACACGCATGACCCGATCCGCCATGCTAGAGGTCCTGCGCGAGGATTATGTCCGCACCGCGCGAGCCAAAGGCTTATACGAGAAGGTCATCATCAACCAGCATGCATTGAAGAATGCGATGTTGCCGGTGGTGACTTTGGTCGGCATTGAGTTCGCCTTCCTAATGGGCGGGCTTGTGGTGACAGAGCAAGTGTTCAATTTGAACGGCCTCGGCCGGCTCTTGGTCGAGGCGGTCCTCAATCACGATTTCACCTTGACGCAGACCATCGTCATGCTGGCGGCGTTGATCTACGTCATCATGAATTTGATCGTGGATTTGATTTATGCTTGGCTCGACCCGCGCATACGTTATGCCTGACGCTAATGCAACGGTACGCGCCGATGGAGTGAGACCATGACGGTACAGGATGCTCATCCCCAAGTCTTGGATGACCTTGGCAGGCAAAAGACTTGGACTGATATTCTCTTTGATATGGTGCGTAACCAACCGCTGGGCACCGCCGGTGCTTTACTCGTGCTTGGCATGGTCCTGGCTGCGATCTTTGCCAATGTGATCGCGCCCTATGACCCCGAAGAAAACGATTTTGTCGCCATGTTGACGGCGCCAAATGCCGAACATTGGCTCGGCACCGATGAGTTTGGCCGCGATATCCTGTCGCGCCTGATCTACGGCGCCCGCACGGCGATGCTGGTCGGTTTCTGCGCCGCCATGGCGGGATCCAGCATTGGCTTGGTGATGGGCGTGGCAAGCGCCTATTTCGGCGGCGTCGTCGATATGCTGCTGCAAAGGCTTGTCGATATTTGGATCGCCATACCCGGCATCATCCTGGCCTTGGCGGTCGTCGCCGGTCTCGGCGCCGGTACTACCAACGTGATCATTGCCATCACCGTGCCGTTCATTCCGAACTGTGCCCGCGTGGTCCGGTCTACGGCGCTGTCAATCAGGGAAATGCCCTACGTGGACGCGGCCCGCGCGCTCGGCTTCGGGCATGTGAGAATCATTCTCCGCCACATGTCGCCAAACGTCATGGCACCTTATTTGATCATGGCGACGACATTCCTCGGTCAAGCCATCCTGGCCGAAGCCTCGCTTTCCTATCTCGGCCTGGGCGTCCAGGAACCGACACCAGCCTGGGGCCTGATGCTGCAAGCCGGCGCCGAGGAATACGCCGAAAGCGCACCCTGGATCGCCATCTTCCCAGGCCTTGCCATTACGCTCGCCGTGTTCGGCTTCAACCTGCTCGGCGACGCGCTACGCGACGTGCTCGACCCGAGGATGCGGTCCCGTTAGGAAATCAAACCATTATATCGTCTGATTGACCGCCAGGGATGTCGGCCGCGGGCCGCCATAGGCGTGCACTGGCGGTGCCATCATGCCCTGTCGTCCATAGCCCTGTACCGGCTGGTTCTGTTTTTCGACCTCTTCGGAAACCGCCCGTACCATGCCTTCGGTGATCGATTTGAAGGCCACGAGCTTACGGGCATGGGTTTCCATGATCGATCGGAAGGTGGTCATCGCCGTCTTCAGTTCGGCTTTTTCCGATTCAGGCAGCGCCGAAAGCAATGCCGGGTTGGCCTGCAGATCGCGCATCTCCTTGGCATAGAGATCGGTCAGGCGGATTTTCTCGTCCTGTGTCTCCATTAACGACCGCGGCAGGCGCTGCGACAGCATCTCATTTTCACCGTCCAACAAATGCGTCAAACGTTCAACGATGTCGACCAGGCGGCCGAGCCGGCCGGTGCCGGTCGTGCGGCCGGCGGCAACGTCTTTGAGGACGCCGGCAATTTGCGACGGCGCCGGTGTGCCGGCGGCCGCGTCCAGGATGATATCATCGACCAAAGCTTCACTCATTGTCTGGAATCCTCTTGCATCTTAAGCATCTGTTGGTAGACGTGATCGGCAATCCCCACGCCGCCGGATTGAGCAACGGCTTCACCGACTTTTTCGTTCAACATACCGCGCCAAGCGCCTTCCGACGGGCCACCGCCAAACGGGCCATCGTTCTTGATCCCGGCCGACATCGCATTCATGACTTGGCCCAGAAAGAACGACTCGAAGGCTTGTGCCGCGGCCCAGGCATTGGCATCGCGCGGCATTGTCTGCGGCCCATCCGGACGGGATACGGGCAACGGGGGCAGGGCGGTTAAAACGGTCATGCTACATCACCACAATGTCTGCCTGCAGGGCGCCGGCGGCCTTGATAGCCTGCAATATTGAAATCATGTCCCGGGGGCCGATGCCGAGCGCGTTGAGCCCGTCGACCAAGTCTTTGAGATTGATACCGGGTTCGAGTACGGCGAGCTTGCTGTCTTCGCCCTCGTCGATATCGATATCGGTGCGGTCGACGACTTGCGTTTCACCTTGCGAGGCAAAGGCGTTGGGCTGCGACACTTGCGGCGTTTCGGTCACCCGAACCGTAAGATTGCCCTGGGCGATGGCCACCGGGTCGATGCGAACTTCTTGGCCCATGACAATAATGCCGGCCTTTTCGTCGATGACGACGCGTGCGATCTGGTCGGTCTTGACCCGTAATTGTTCGACCTTAGACAACATCGCCACCATATTCGGGCGCATGTCCGCCGGCACTTGCAGCAGGATGGTGGCCGGGTCCAGCGGGTGCGATACCGGTATGCCGAAGGCCCGGTTGATGACTTGGGCGACGCGGCCGGCCGTGGTCAGGTCCGGGTTGCGCAACGTCAAGCGAAGCTGCGACAGGCTTGCCAGTTCGAAGCCGGTCTCGCGCTCGATAATGCCACCGTTGGCGATGCGACCGACGGTCGGTACGTTCTTGGTAACCGCCTGGCCTTCGCCGCCGGCGGAAAAACCGCCGACCGTCACCGGGCCCTGGGCCACCGCATAGACTTCGCCGTCAGCGCCGATCAACGGCGTCACCAGCAATTGTCCGCCGAACAGGCTTTCGGAATCGCCGAGCGCCGCCACATCGACATCCAGCCGATTGCCGGGCCGGGCAAACGCCTGCAAGTTCGCTGTGACGATAACGGCGGCAACGTTTTCGACCCGTAAATTACCGTCGCGCACATTGACGCCGAAGCGCTCCAACATGGCCTTCAGGCTGCGTTCAGTGAAGGGTGAATTGTTCAACGTGTCGCCGGTGCCGTTCAAGCCAACGACCAGGCCATAGCCAACGAGTTGGTTTTCACGAATGCCTTCGAAGTCGGCAATGTCCTTTATCCGCACGTCGGCCGCCGCCGCCGGTTGGGCGGTCCCGATCGCGCCATTGATCAAGAACAGCGCCAGCACGCTAAGAAGAATCGAAATTCCGCGACCGACGGTCATCGGCGGTACCTCTCATAAACTGTTACCCGTTTGAGAATGCGATTTCCGTGCCAGGACAGCAGGTAGATTATTGGCACAAAATCTGGTGATTGGATTGGACCGACCGAACCTTCGGCGTACCTGCCGGGTAGCTTCTGCCCAACCGGGCAGCTTATGCCGAGGCCTTCAGCACTTCTTAACCAAGCCGGCTGAAACTTCGTTTGCATGCCATGAAAGCGTCTGTCGACAGGCCATGAGAATATCCGAAACCCGCCGAGCCCAAGGATTGGAGCGCACGAAGCGCGGCAAGAATACCGCCGCGGCGGACGGTGCGTTTGCCGATCACCTGAAGGCCGACAAAACCGAAGAATCCAGCGCGGCATCCGGGGCGGTCGCCGCCCAGCCGTTGTCGAGCTTGCTCGTCCTGCAGGAGGTCTCCGACGAAGATGCCTCCGCGGGTCGCCGGGCGTTGCAACAGGGCCGCGACCTATTGGATGACCTGGATGCGATTCGCCATGGTTTGCTGCTGGGATCCATGTCCAAACAGCATTTGCGCGGCATCGCCGATCGGCTAAAACGCCAACTTCCGATGGTTCATGACGCAAATCTACGCGCGATTGTTGCGGATATAGAGCTTCGTGTGGCCGTCGAATTGGCTAAATTAGGCATATAAAACAGTAGTGTTGATGAATTTTCTAAGAACTTGATAAAGCTGTTGCGAGATCATCTTGCGATCCATGTCCGGCGCTCATATACTCCGCCGCCTCATGGGCCGAAAGCAACTGCGAGAGCATGCGTATGGGCATCAGAATATCGAAAAACTACCGTCCGACAAAAGACGAACGATTTATGAGCCATAAGATGCTGGAATATTTCCGGCGGAAATTGTGGAAATGGCGAGAATCGATTATGGAAGAATCCAACCAAACACTAAGGAATCTTGCCAACGATACGGTCAGAGAAGCGGACCTCGCCGACCGGGCGACGGCAGAAACCGACCGCGCGATCGAATTGCGGACCAGAGACCGGCAACGCAAGCTGATCTCCAAAATCGATGCGGCACTCAACCGCATCGAAGAAAAATCCTATGGCTACTGCGATGAATCCGGCGAACCGATATCGCTTCAGCGTCTCGAGGCCCGGCCGATCGCAACACTGAGCCTGGAAGCGCAAGAACGCCACGAGCGGCGCGAACGCACCTACCGAGACGATTGAATAAAGCCAACCCGTTGGCGATCGCAAAATGATTTGGGGCCGGTCACGCGTCGTGACCGGCCCCGATTTCCTTCTCTGAGGTGCGAGTTCAAGAGGAAATCCGAGGAAATTTAGAACGGCATGAGGATGTCGAATAGTTGCTGGCCGTAGCGTGCCTGCTGGACATCGGTGAGTTGGCCGCGGCCGCCGTAAGCGATACGCGCTTCGGCGATCTGTTGATGGGCAATCGTGTTCTGTCCGGTGATGTCTTCCGGCCGCACCACACCGCTGACGATGAGTTCGCGCACCTCGAAGTTGACCCTAACCTCCTGGCGTGCGGAGATCACGAGGTTGCCGTTCGGCAGGACCTGGGTAATCAAGGCCGCGACCTGCAGATTAATTGTTTCCTTGCGGTCGACACTGCCTTTGCCGGTTACATTCGACGTCGATCCGAGGTCGACCAGGGACGTCGGGTCGACGGCTTCAGGAAAAATATTGTCGAGCTTCGATTCCAGGCCGAAGAAGTTGGTCAGGTCGGCGCCCTCGCTATTATCCCGCGATCGCTCCGTGGTGTTGTTGACGGTCGCCTCATCTTCGATCTCGACTAAAACGGTCAAGATGTCACCGACCCGTGACGCCCGTTGATCCTCGAAAAAAGCGCGGGCACCCGGCCGCCACAGCGAATTGGCATGCCGGTTCGCTGGTTCGGCGCGCGGCATGGGTAGGGACACCGGCTTGTAGTCGGGTTTCTGCACTGGATTTTCGATGGCTGCCAGTTTCGGCGGCGCGCCGACTTCCGATAAGCGCTGAAACAAGTTGCAGGCCGGCAATGTGGCGGTGATAGCCGCGATCAGAATCCAGCGCCCAAGGCGCCGCGACGACGGAAGGCTCGTTTTGAAGTCCTGCATAATCTTCTCGCTCATGATTTTACTCACTGTTTCGCCCCGTTCAGGACCAACCGCTTGATCGCCACGACAGTGACTTGTCCCGGCCCGGTGACGACCGCCGTCACGGTCTGGTGGCTGCGATGGTTGACCACGGTGATCTGCTCGTCCTGACCGCCGGACTGCATTGCGCGACCGGCGGCATTTAATGCCAGATTGCCTTGGCGATACGTCATAGTGACCGCGCTGCCCTTGGTAACCAGCACCAGTGTCTGCACGTCACCGCGGCGGATTCCCCGGCCGGGGGCCAACGATCGCCGCGAACTCATGCCGATCAGATCGCCGCTGTCGGTAATCATATTGCGCCCGATCCGATCCGTCCGCAGGCGGACGTAATCGATATCGGCTTCGCGGATAACATCGTTTGCCGCTATCCGGCGGACTAGCACGGGGACTTCCGTGACACGATAAAGCCGACCACGCAGCGCCAACCGCACGGTCGGATCCTTCGCCGGCGCGGTCAGCACCACGGTGAACCGTCCCCTGACGCGGTCGACGGAAAGATTTTCGAGCTGTATGGACGGGTCGGCGCCGACAGCGATCTGTAGAGCCGGTTGCTGGCCAAGAATGTCGAATTCATGATCGATCATGTCGATATGATCTTCCAGCGCGACGCGAATGACATCAGTGATCTCGTCCCGGGGTATGGATTGGCTAGCGCGTTTGACCTTGATCCGCGATAGCGCTCCGGCGCCTTCCCAGGTCAAGTGGTGCCGGCGCAAAAGGCGCCGCACGGCAGTGACCCGCAAATAGCTGTTGCGACCAGGATCCGGGGCGGCCGAAACACGAACGGCCGCCTTTTCCCCGGTATTGTCGAACAAGTCGCCTAGGGTGATCTCCGGCCCGTCGACGCTGATGGCGCCCCGCAATCGCAAGTCGCCGCCGGCCGCCAGAACAGGCGCCGTGGCCATGCAGGCCATCAGCATGAATGTCGTTAAAAGAGATCGAAGGAGCGCCATTTTCATCATCCGTCACTATTCAAATCAGCGCAGCTGATTGACCTGTGCCATCATCTCGTCGGACGTGGTGATTACCTTGGAATTCATCTCATAGGCCCGCTGAGCGGTGATCAGGGTGGTGATTTCCTGCACCGGGTTGACGTTGGCCGCTTCCAAGTAGCCCTGCTCGATGGTGCCGAAACCGGTCGCACCCGGCACGCCGGTGACCGGCGTGCCTGAGGCTGGCGTTTCCAGGAACAGATTGCTGCCTCTGGCTTCCATGCCGGACGGGTTGGCGAAATTCGCCAGTTCCAGCTGGCCGACGTTCTGCGGTTGTGTTTGACCGTCCAGTTTGACTTGAACTTCACCGTCGGCATTGATCGCGATATCCACGGCACCGCTTGGAATGGTAATACCGGGTGAGACGGTGAAACCGTCCTGCGTTACCAACTGGCCTTCGGCGCTGACCGAGAACGACCCGGCCCGCGAATAGGCATCCTCGCCAGTCGGCAACTGGATCCGGAACATTCCTCGGCCGTTGATGGCAACGTCGAGCACGTTCTCGGTGTGCTGCAACGTGCCTTGCTCGATCACCCGGTAGACCGACGCGGCCTTGACGCCGACGCCGAGTTGCACACCGGAGGGGACGATGGTGCCGGATTCCGAAGAATTGGCGCCCGCCCGGGTTAGGTTCTGGTAAAGCAAATCCTGAAACTCGGCGCGCTGGCGCTTGTAGCCCGTGGTGTTCATATTGGCGATGTTGTTGGAGATAACTTCAACATTCAGCTGTTGGGCCAACATGCCGGTCGCTGCGATATTTAGACTGCGCATATGCCTTCCTCCGTCTATCGGATGGCGGCAAGGCGATCGATCGCCTTGCGGAGTAGATCGTGATCGGTGTCGAGCAACTTCTGGGAGCTTTGATAGCTGCGCAACACATTGATCATATTGGTCATTTCAACGATCGGTTCGACGTTCGAGCGCTCCAGAAGACCTTGCCGAATTTTTACGTCAGGCGCAGGTTCCGGTGCTTCGTCGGTACTGTAGAGCCCGGCGGCGCCGGGTTGCAGCGCCTGCATATCTTGGAACGTCACCACTTCGAGCCGGCCGATGATGCCGAGCCGGGTGGAAATTGTACCGTCCGGCGCGATCTCGATCGCGCCGTCGGCGTCACTGATCGTCACTTCGGCACCGTTTTGGTTCATCACCGGATCGCCGGAACTCGCCACCAATACACCGTCCTCATTTAGGTGCAGGCGGCCGTTTCGGGTGTAGCGCGGGCCTTCTTCGGTCTCTACCACCAGGTATCCGTTACCGGTGATGGCGAGGTCGAAGGGATTGTCGGTCTTCTGCAACCGGCCCTCCGTGACGTCGCGGGCCAGGCCGAAATCGATGACGTAGGAAGACTCGCCCTCGGTCCCGGCGTCGATCAGGTATTCCTGAAACAATACGGTTTGGCGTTTGTAGGCGGTGGTGTTCATATTCGCCAGATTGTTGGCGACCACATCCATTTCGCGGCGCAATGCCATTTGCCGCGACAAACCGATAAAGATTGTGTTTTCCATTCGGTGCCTCTCTGAACTCGCAGCACCTGCCTTGCACGCCTCATGCCAAGTTCGATTTGTTCAGAATCCGTGGTCTCATCTGATCTGCGCTGAACGGACGCGTCCAAACCTGCTCGAAATTGGCAGGCTTTGCCGGGCAGATTCTGCCTTGCCGGGCCGGATTTACTGGGCATTTGCGCCGCCACCGTCACACGCTTTCTTAACCAAGCAACACTACTTTAGGGCGGATCAATTGATCCGGCGAAGACGGCGTAAAGGAGTCGGCGGGAGATGTCCGAATCGGACGTAGAAGAAGAACAAGGCGACGAGCAAGCCGAGCCTAGCAAAAAGAAGCTAAGCGGCAAGAAACTTGTGCTTTTCGTCATCCTGCCGTTGCTTCTCGTGCTCGGCGGCGGTGGCGCGGGCGCGGCGTGGTTCCTGGGTGTATTTGGCGGCGAGGAAACAGAGCTTGCCGCGGAAGCCGGCGAAGATGGCGATAAGGCCGATTCCGGTGAGGTCGTGTTCTATGATTTGCCGGAAATGCTGGTCAACCTGAATACCGGCAGCAAACAAAGCAGCTTTCTCAAGATCCGGGTAGCACTGGAACTGGAGGAGGCGGAATCGTTGCCGGTTCTCGAAAACCTGTTGCCGCGCATCGTCGACAATTTCCAAGTCTATCTGCGGGAACTGCGGCGCGAAGACCTAAGCGGCTCGGCCGGGCTTTACCGGCTCAAGGAAGAATTGATGGCCCGGGTCAATCTGGCTATCCAGCCGGCCCGGATAAACGACGTCCTATTCAAGGAAATGCTGGTTCAATAGACAGGGCAGCAGCGCGCAAACGCTATGAGTGATACACAAAAAGACGCCGACGAGGAGGCGATGGCGGCCGAATGGGAACAGATGGCCGAAGCCGGTGAAGGCGGGGATGATCAAGACCCCGCAACCGCCGACGAAAACGCTGTGGCTGAAGGCGGCGAAGAATCCGACGAGGAGTTTGCCGACGCCAGCAGCACGCGGGTCCTGGATCAAGACGAGATTGACAGCCTGCTTGGCTTCGATGGCGACGGCGATGACGACGGCAGCCAAGGCGGCATCCGCGCGATCATCAATTCCGCGTTGGTCAATTACGAACGCCTGCCGATGCTGGACGTGGTCTTTGACCGCTTAGTTCGCATGATGTCCACGTCGCTTCGTAACTTCACATCCGACAACGTCGAAGTCACGCTCGATAACATTACGTCGATCCGGTTCGGCGATTACCTAAATTCGATACCTCTGCCGGCGATCCTTGCCGTGTTTCGGGCCGTCGAATGGGACAATTTCGGGCTGGTGACCGTCGACAGCTCCTTAATCTATTCGATCGTCGACGTCTTGTTGGGCGGCCGCCGCGGCACCGCGGCCATGCGCATTGAAGGGCGTCCCTATACGACGATCGAACGTAATCTGGTGGAGCGCATGGTGCACGTGGTGTTGGCCGACATGAGCGCCGCGTTCGAGCCGCTTAGCCCGGTTTCCTTCACCTTCGACCGCATTGAGACGAACCCGCGCTTCGCCACCATCGCCCGATCCGCCAACGCGGCCATTCTGGTCAAGCTGCGCATCGATATGGAAGACCGTGGCGGCCGTATCGAATTGTTGTTGCCCTACGCGACACTGGAGCCGGTGCGTGAATTGCTGCTGCAAATGTTCATGGGCGAGAAATTCGGCCGTGACTCGATTTGGGAGAACCATCTGGCGACGGAACTTTGGTCCACGGACATCGAACTTGAAGCGGTTCTCGACGAGCAAGAAATGAACCTGCGCGAGGTCATGAAATTTTCAGTCGGCGATACCATGTTGTTGAACGCGACACCGGATTCCGCAGTGCACGTCCGGTGTGGCAATATTCCGATGGTCTCCGGCCGTATGGGCCGCATAGGTCAGCATGTCGCGGTCCGGGTCGAACAGGCCTTGAGAAAACTCGGGGAAGCGACGTGATCGACTTAAATCTCGTGATCGACACCGTGGTCGCCGTGCTGCTTGCCGCCACCCTGATTTATTGTGTCGTGCTCAACCGCCGACTGTCGGCCATGCGTCACGCCCAATCTGACCTTCGAGGCCTGGTAAACGAATTCAATCAAGCCACCGAAAAGGCACAGACCGGCATCATGGAATTGAAAAAGGTGTCGGGCGCGGCCGGTCAGGCACTGCAAACCGAAATGCGACAGGCACGCAGCCTGGCCGATGAATTGCGTCTCATAGCCGGTTCTGCCGACCGCATAGCGCAGAGGTTGGACGCGTCAATCACGCGCGCCCGCGGCAAGGGCTCGACCACAGATAAAAAAGAGTCTCAGCCGACACGCGAGCCGGCGCCCGCCAAAGCGCGCTCGCACGTCGAAAAAGAACTCTTGCACGCACTTCGACAGGCTCGTTAGGAGGCACCATGTTGGAAAAACTGCGATTGCTCCCGGTCACCATCATTGCCCTTGTATTGTTGTTTACGGTCAAGGCTTCCGACATTTGGCAAGGCGCTTCGCAGGCTTTCGCGGAAACCAAGGCCCAGTCCGAGACCGCGTCGGATAGCCAGACGGCCCCCGCTCGGCTAGCCCGGGCCGATCAGCCTGAGCCGGCTGCCGAGCAAACCAGCCAACAGCCGATGGAAAGTGAAGGCGGCTTGGCCAGCAAAGATCCCGCGCTTTTCACCCGATCGGAATTGCAACTTCTCGCAAACCTGGCGGAACGACGCGATACGCTAGAGGCTCGGGCAAAAGATCTCGATCTCCGTGAGAATCTCTTGCTGGCGACCGAAGAACGCATTGACGAGAAAATTACCGCGCTGAAACATATTGAAGGCCGCATTGAGGGCTTGCTCGCGAAATACGATCAGCAAGAAGAGCAACAGATCAAAAGCCTGGTCAAAACCTACGAGAGCATGAAGGCCAAGGACGCGGCCCGCATCTTCAATCGATTGGACATGAAAATTTTGCTGGCGGTCGTACAGCGTATGAAGGAAGTCAAGATGGCGGCGGTTCTCGCCAAGATGAACGCTGCCAAAGCGGAGGCCCTTACCGTCGAACTGGCGACCCGGCACGAAATCCCCGACGACCTATCAAAGAAGACCGGAAAGAAGGGTTGATCAATCATTCAACCACGCGCTTTTACTGTTTTAAATCTTAAGCTTAACCGGTTTTTTACTACCTCGATTTAGGTTCGTTCGAAGTAATGGTCAGCGTAAATCCAGCAAAAATGGCGCGAATGAGGTAATGGCGATGGCCGTCGACAAAAATATGAACGTCCTGATCGTAGATGACTACAAAACGATGCTTCGGATCATCCGCAATTTGTTGAAGCAGTTGGGCTTCAACAATGTGGAAGAAGCAACCGACGGCAGCATGGCGCTCCATATGCTGCGCCAAAAGCCCTATGGCATCGTCATTTCCGACTGGAACATGGAACCCATGACCGGCTATCAGCTGCTTAAAGAAGTCCGGTCCGATGGCACGCTGCAGGCGTTGCCATTCATCATGATCACGGCGGAAAGCAAAACCGAAAATGTGGTCGCCGCGAAGCAGGCCGGTGTCAACAATTACATCGTCAAGCCGTTCAACGCCGCGACCCTGCAGAAAAAGATGGCCGCCGTCCTCGGTGAGTTCTGATTGGCAATAGCCACAGGCAGCTCATCAACGGTCCGGCGCTGCCTGATTTCGCCAATTCTCAAGAAGATATTGACGCTTTGCTGGCAAAATTTGTCTGAGTGTTTCAACGGCGGCAGCGGGTGCCAGTACCATGGAGTTAGTTAGACCCATCGCACGGCCGCGCACGGCAGATCCGAGCGTCGTCGTGTTTTTGTCGGTTTATCTCTTGTTGCTTGCCTTCTTCATTCTGCTCAACACCTTGTCGCAACCGGTCGCCGAGCGAACCGACGCGGCACTGGGCAGTATCGACGCAACCTTCAAATCGCCACTTGAGACGGTCCTGCAATCACGCAAGGCGACATCCACACCAGGCAGCGTCATCGGCTCGGATTCCCTGCAGCCGAGCCTGCGAAAACTGTTCGAGACAACGCTTCCCGTTGCGCGGTTTCGAGTTTTGGAAGACGGCAACATTATTCGCGTCACCGCGCCGGTGAGTTCGTTTTTCGAACCTGCCAGTGACGGCTTGCGTTCAACCCGTCAGGACCTCATGGACGGCATAGCCTCCGGTCTGGTCCATGCCGCACGGGTTACGCGCTTTGAGGTGGAATTTCTCGTCGGCACCGGCGCGACTTTGCCGGCACCCCGTTGGGCGCTCGACGCCTTGCCGGTCCGCCGCGCCGCGCGGTTGGCGCGCGATCTCCGCAGCCGTGGCGTCGACGGCGATCTCATTGCGACCGGGGTGTCGCCAGGTGCCCGTGATCGCATCGTAATCTTGTTTCGGGCCAGGCCGAAAACCGCGGCAGAACCGGACCAGTCCGCGTTGGAAGGTACCTAGAGCCATGGCAGCGCCTGGTTCCACATTGCCGGTTTCCCGCGTGGACAGCGGTCAAGCGCGTCACAGATCGACGTGGATGCTGACGTTCGGCGACCTAATCGCATTGCTGCTGGCGTTCTTCGTCTTGCTGGTTTCGATGTCCCAGATCAAGGTCGAGGCCTGGCAGGCCGTGGTCGAGGCTCTGAGCAAGCGTCTCAATCAAAACCAAGACGTTACGGTGCTGGGACCGAGTGCCGACCGCAACGCCAGCCGCATCATGCGGCCGGTGGCCATAGACCTCGGTTATCTTGAAGCGGTTTTGGCTGAAAAGCTGCGCGCCGATCGCGAGTTCGGCCGGGTGCGGGTGAACCAACAGCATGATCGCCTGGTCCTATCGTTTCCCGCCGATCACCTGTTCAGGCCCAACACGACCGAGCTTGAAAAATCCGCCATCGCCTCGATCCAGGCCTTGGGCGGGTTTTTCCAGTCTATTAGCAATCGTATTACGGTTTCCGGCCATGCCGAGATCCGTGACGATGACAAAGATCACGGCTGGGAGCTATCCATCGCCCGCGCCGTCGTGGTCGCCGACACACTTAGAATTTCCGGACTCGACCGCCCGATCGCGGCCAATGGCTTAGGCGACAGCCGCTATTACGACACCGGCGGTGACCTTTCCGCCGAGGCTCGCGACCGCCTTGCGCGGCGCGTCGATATTGTCATTCGCGACGGCCCCTATTGGGGAGACTTCTAGAAATGGACCGCTTAGTCACCGCCATTTTCGGTGTCGTTTGTTTGGCGACCGGCGCGGTATGGTCGTCAACACCGGTCTGGGCGCTTGGTGATTATGCGCCAGTCGCCCAAGCCGGGTCACCAGCCCTGGACATGGAACCGGCCGCTCAACCGGCCGCTCAACCGGCCGCTCAACCAGCTCCTGTGCCGCCGGCCAAGGCCACGATCCGCGTTCGTTTCGGCGACCACGAAGATTTCAGTCGCGCCGTGTTCGATTGGCCGTCACGGATCACGTATGCGACGAAACAGGTGCGCGATGGTATCGCCATTACCTTTCCGGCGGCAACGATCGACTTGAGCCGGTTTCGCGCCGGTAGCTCGAAATTCATCGACGCCATCTCCACGCATGTCGACGGCGATCGCACGATCGTCGAACTGAAAATGGGTGAGGGGACCGGTTTCAGCCATTTTCGCGACGGCCCGCGTATCGTAATCGACATCCGGCGTTCGGAGGCGGCAACAGCGAAAGCGGTGGCAACCGAACCTGTCACTGAAAAAGCAGAGGCAGCACCGTCCCGCGCAGCGCGCCAGCCAAAACAGTCCGCCTTGAAACCAAGCGCGCCGGAAGTCAAAGACCCGCAATCGACGATCGCCGAAAACGACCGAGCGGGCCCGGCCATGAAGGCGGTGCCACAGCCGGTCGTCGATATTGCCGAAATGGTGATGCCGACGGCGAACATGCCGGAGATCCGCCGGATGCCCGATACCGGCGATCCGCGATTTTCCGTGTCGGCGCATCAGGTCGAAAACGGCTTGCGTTTGGCTTTTGCCTGGAACGAACCGGTGGCGGCCGCAATCGTCTATCGGGCGCGCCATGTGTGGGTGTTTTTCGGTAAGCCAGGCATCGCCGATCTGGCCGCGTTCGAAGGCGTACGGGGCCAAGCTCTTGGCGAGCACGTTCGGCTGGTCCAACAGATTCCATCCGGTAACGGCACCGTTCTGCGGTTCCGTTTCGACAAATCGCTGCGGCCATCCGTGCGCCGGGAGAAGTCGACGTGGATTGTTGAGATGCGCCGTCGCCTAACCCGGCCGAAACGCGCCGTGCCGGTGACAGCCGAACTCAGCGCCGACGACGGTCCGCGCATATTCCTGCGCGCCGTCGATTCAAGCGATGCAATTGCAGTTGACGATCCGGAGGTCGGCGATCGCCTTATCGCCGTGCCGCTGCTGGAACCCGGGTTGGCGGTTTCCTCGAAGCGCCGGTTCGTGCAGTTCGCGCTGCTGCGGTCTGCCCAGGGTATTATCGTTCAACCGAAGACAAGTGGACTGATCGTTCACCCGCAACGCACCGGCGTGGTTATCGCAAATTTGCAAGGCTTGATGTTGTCGCGCAGTGCCATGGGCGGCGACGCGGCCAAACCGGCTACCTCCGAAGCTACCTTGTTCCGCTATGAAGACTGGCGCCAAGGCCCGCTGGAAGACTTCACCGACAACAAGCGGAGGCTGCTATATGCCGTGTCGCGGGCGCCGGCGGCTGGTCGGAACGGCGCTCGGACCAAGCTCGCGCAATTCTATTTTTCCCATGATCTCCCACAAGAGGCTCTGGGCGTCATGGGTAGGCTGGAGAAGGACGATCCCCAGGTCGCCTCGAACCCCGAATATCGCGCACTGCGTGGCGCCACGCGGTTTCTGGCGCGCCACTATGGTGATGCGCGCCTCGATCTGTTCAATGCCGATCTGGACGATGACGCGGAAGCCGCCCTTTGGCGCGGCGCACTTGCCGTCCACGAAGAAGACTGGGAAACCGCCCGTCAGCAATTTGCCGTCGGTGTCGACGCACTACATCTGCTGCCGAAGGATGCAAGGGCACGCTTTCGTTTGGCCATGGCCGACGTCGACTTTGCCACCGAGGACTATGAAGGCGTTGCGGCGACGGTGAAGGCCATGGCCAAGGAAGTGGACAACCGTACCGACCGGTCACGCATGCTGCTCGCCCGCGCACGTCATAACCGTTTAACAGGTGCCAACGAAGAAGCGTTGGAGGACTATAAGGCCCTGATAGGCGATCGACATCGGCCGACGCAAATCCTTGCGAAACTCGATCATGTCAATCTGCTTTCGGAGACCGGCGGCCTAAGCGCCGCTGACACAATTGCCGAATACGAGCGGTTGAGGTTTGCCTGGCGCGGCGACGACATAGAGCTCGGGCTGTTGACCAGGCTGGGACAGCTCTATATCGACGCCGGTCGATTTCGCGACGGCCTCTCGACATTACGCCAGGCGGTCTCCTATTTTCCGGAAGACGAGGGCGGCCGCGATGTTGCCCGGCGCATGAACGAAGTCTTTTCCGACCTGTTCCTAAATGGCAAGTCAGACGCGCTGGCCCCGATTAATGCCTTGGGACTCTACTACGATTTCCGCGAGCTAACCCCGGTGGGCCATGACGGCGACCTGATGATCAAGAAATTGGCCGATCGCTTGGTTAGCGTCGATCTGCTGCCCAAGGCGGCCGAATTGCTGGAACACCAAATCAATTTCCGGCTGAGTGGAACGGAGCGCGCTGAAGTCGGAACCCGGCTCGCCATCATTTATTTGTTGGATCGCGAACCGGAAGCGGCCCTGCGCAGCCTTCGTGTCAGCCGCCTGATCGACCTGCCGGATGACCTGGCGACGGAACGGCGGCATCTGGAGGTGCGGGCGCTCACCAATCTCAGCCGGTTTGACCAAGGCCTCGAATTGTTGCGCGACGACGACAGCCACAAGGCCGATTTGCTGCGTGCCGATATTTTCTGGCGTTCCCGGGAATGGACCAACGCCGCGACGGCCTTTGGCACGCTGCTTGGCGACCGCTGGAAGAGCGATGACGTCCTGGCACCGCTCGAGCGCCAGCAAGTCATGCAACTCGCCGTGTCCTACGCTTTGGCCGGCGACCGAGCCGCACTCGACACGCTCAGCACAAATTACGGCCCGCTGCTCGACGGTTTACCCGAGGCCGATCTGTTCAACGTCATTACCGCGAGCGACGTCGACCACGATCAAACCAACTTCCGCGAACTGGCCGGCGCCATCGCCCAAGTCAATCAGCTCGAAGCCTTCATGACCGCCTACCGCGAACGCCTGCGCCAAGGCGTCGGCGGTAGTTAGCCGGCTTAGCTAGTCATCCATGAATCGGCGCAACACGTTAAGCGTCATCTTCGAGACGTCGTTGTCGCCGCCGTTGCACGGCAGGCTGCCGCAAAAGGTGATCGAGCCGACGGAGAAGACGGCGCCGCCGCCCGCGGTTTCGAAATAGACGATATCGGCGCGGATCAGGTCCTGCGGTGCCTCTCCGTTCCAGGTGCTGATATGGGTCAGGATGTCCTCGGGCACCAGGACGAAGTGGTCCTGGTGGCGTTCGGATTGCGCCAGCACGGTGGCATTCAGCGGCGTGCCCAAGCGGGTATCGGCACGGTCGAGTTCGAAACCGGCGGCGCCGCCGCCCGATAACCCGAAATCGCCGACTACATTGCTGTCGACACCATCGAAAATCCAGGCATGAGCCGGTTCGTAGGACGCTTCGGTTCTGCGGTAGTAAGAGCCCTCGTGATCGCCCTGGGAGGTAAAGCCGACGCCGCACAGCTTCTGCGGTGGCCGGCCGTTGCGGCGCCATAGCCCACCGTAGCTACCGTCGAAACTGTTGTAATACTCGCCCGGGTCGGCGGCCCAGGCGCGAATACCGCCTTCGCCGCGGCGAATTTCAACGGCACCCGGATAGGCATCGCTGACTGCCACCTTCCAATAAAATCCGTTGCCGCCCAGGTACATGAAGTGGCCGCCGTCGTCGACGTAGGACTGCAAGGCGTCAAGGGTCTCGGGCGTGTGATATTCCGGATGCGAGGTCGTCATCACGGCTTTGTAGTCCGCAATTGCCGCCACCCCGTCGTTGTGCAGGTCCTCGTCAGTAATCACATCGTAATCGACGTCCATCTGATCAAGCCAGGCCCAGAGGTGGCTGTCGGCAGGAAAGTGGCGCACGCCGGATCCGGCGACGTCGGGATAGGAAATATATCCCGAACGCATGGTGATGACGGGACGCAACCGCGACGAATAGGAAATGCCGCTGCCGTCGCTATGAAAATTGTATGTGGACTGGCCGAAGTCCGGATGCTGATCCGGGTTCCAGGGCCGGGCGTTCCAGTCCTTGACCCGACGCCAGTAATCGTCATTGGTGTTGCCGCGGGCGATGTTGGCATAGACGGTGTAGGTGAACGTCGGGATCAGGACACAGACGCGCGATTGCGCCTTGCCTTTGGCCGCGCGAACGAAGAACGGGATCATGTCCTCGGCACCATCGGCTGCGGTCAGACGCGCGGCATAAACGCCGCTACGGAATTCCTGGGGCACGGTGAATGAAAAATCGTCTTGCCAGCCGCAATCGTAGAGGTCGTCATCATGGAAATGGATGGCGCCGTACTGGTCGGGCCCGCCTTGCCAATGGAACACCGAACCGTCCCAGGCGCTCCCGGTCATTGCGCGCGCCGGCAAATTGACCAATTCGCCGGTCATGCCATGGCGCCCACGATCGATCACCCGCGCCGTTTCGATCTCGGCGGAGAAGTCCCATGCCGCGACGATGCTGTTGTCATCGGCGATTGGCGCGTCCGAGGCGGCTTTGTTGTAAACCGCCGGCGCTTCTATTTTGCCGTTGAAATGGCCGTCTACGGGGCTATCGCCAAGGGCCGCCACCAACAGGTCGTGGTCCCGCGCCGCCGAGGGTGTGAAGGCGATGGTCTCTTCCTCAACCCCGTGATCGTCGGCGTCGACGGCCGGGTGAAGCGGTTTCTGACCGACGGTCAAACGACCGCTCGTCGCATCGAAGCTCATCCATATTCGATACCAACGGCGGGCGATCAGCGGTTTGCCGACAGCCAATCGGCTTTCCTTGCCAGCCGCGCCGACCAAGGCGACGGCACCGTTCTCGTCGATGGCCAACGCCATGCCAGCCGCATCGGCATCCCGCCAGCGACTGATCACCCCTTGCATGCCCTTCTCCGGCGTGGTCGGCCAAATCGTTGCGGCCAATGTGAAGCTCTGCAGCCCGTTCATCGGCTGCGGCGCCTTTACCCGCATGAAAGAACCCCGCGCGATCGGCTGTAGGCGTGAGGGATAGGAACCGGCGAAAGCGGCCTCTACATCGCGCTCGATGATGCCGGGGCCGTCCGGGCTCGGGTCGCCGGAGACAACGCGCACCAGGCGCGCTTGATAATCCTCATCGACGGCACTGCTGACTTTAAATGTGATGGTATCGCCCGGTGCAACAGACCAGCGGTCGGCATAGCCGACCAGTGGAATCAGCGCCATTGTTTCCTCCCAAAACCGATTTCGGTCACGCCTGTTTCCGTCGCTTCACGTATAGTCACCGGATGCGTCCAACTGTTCGCCGGGCGCCAACAGGCCTTTGCCGGGAACGAAATTGACTTCGATGCGGATACCGTCCGGGTCTTCGAACAGGACATAGTAGTAGCCCGGTGCCCAACCGCCTTCCTCGGGCCCGCGCACGATGTTGCCGCCGAGTGCCGCAACCTTGGTGCCGACGGCGTCGACGTCTTCGCGCGAGCGCGCCCGCAGGCAAATATGATGCAGGCCAACGCGTAACTGGACGAAACGTTCGTCGCGATAGCGTTCATCGCCGCGTTGGATGCCAATCGCTGTGCGACCGCCGACGTGATAGCAAAAATCGTCGCCGTCGAAGACCCGCTTCAAACCGAGAAACGGCAGCAATTCGCAATAAAACTCACGCGCCGCTTCGAATTGGCTCACGGTCAAAATGACATGCGCCATGCCGTTGACTTCGATCATGCTGCCTCCTGGGAGAATCCGAATAGATCAACCGATCATACGATGATCGATCAGGACAGGCCAACCGTGAGACGGGTCAAGATTTACCGCGGAACGGCCCGAACGTGAATTGATCGTGCTCGACGGCGAAAACGTGGCTGTGGAGCATCGCCAGCCACTGCTTGCCTTCTTGGGTCAGTTCCAGATAGCGAATGGCATCTGAAATGTAGGGTTTAACGTTCTGCCAAAAGAATTTGGGGTAGGACTCCGCCAAATCCGCCGCGGTTTGATAGCCCAGCACTTTGTCGGCGCCGGTTTCCACGAACTCATGAAACAGTCGGGACAGTTTTTGCAAATATTGCGGATCGGCCATTTGTCCGATTAAATCCGCCGCTCTGACCAGTCCGGCTTCTGTACTGGTTTCCTTATGGTCATCGTCATCGGGAAAGGGGAAGCGTGTCAGTTCGATCGCCCGCTCGACGCGCTTCGTGTCAAGGGCGGGCACTTCGGCCAACCGTTCTTTTACGAAAATTTTGCCGCGCTCTACGTGGTAGGGCATCAAGCTGGCGTCCGTGGCGCCGCGCGGCGGCGTGAACGTGTTGCCCTTGTCATCAATTACGAACGTGTCGCGGGTATCGGCTCGGCATACGCCGCGCACATAGCCGATATCATGGCACAGCAAAGAAGCGGTGAAATGCAGCCAATCCTCCGCCGTCGTCCGCTCGCTCATATGTTTGCCACGCATGATCTCGAGGCCAACAGTCGTCACGTATAGGGTATGCTGTAGATCGTGGTAAGGCGCGTCGCTGTTGGCGATGCATTCGAGCGACAGGCGACCGGCCAATGCTGCCAATTGAGCGGTTTGCCTACTTTGTTCGCCGAACAAAGTAACGAAGGTTTCTTCCAGATGACTGCCGAAAGCGTCTACTAGAACCTGCGTCGGATTGAGCATGACGTCCTTACCCATACATATGGAGCGACCTCACCATCGTAGGCATCTTTAGCATGCTCAAGCAAATTGGAAATATGCCGTATGGTCGAGAATTGCGCTAGCCGCCGCCGAAGCTCGCCACCAGACTTTCGGCTACCAGGTTCCAACCGTCGACGAGCACGAAGAATATTAATTTGAACGGCAACGAAATGATAATCGGCGGCAGCATCATCATGCCCATGGACATCAGCACGCTGGCGACGACCATATCGATCACCAGGAACGGCACGAAGATCAAGAATCCGATTTCGAAGGCGCGCCTTAGTTCACTGATCATAAAGGCTGGTATCAAGGCCCTGAGCGGCATGTTCTCGGGTGCGAGTTCCGTAGTGTCGGTGTTCGACAGATCAAGGAACAGCGCCAAGTCCTTTTCGCGAACATGACGCATCATGAAACCATGCAACGGCTTGATCGATCGATCGAACGCCTCGCGCTCGTCGATTTCGTCCTCGATCAACGGCGCGATGCCTTCGGTATAGGCGGCCTGCAAGGTCGGCCCCATGACAAACGCCGTGAGGAACAGAGCGAGCGAAATGATGACCACATTGGGCGGCGTTTGCTGCACGCCCATGGCACTACGCAAGAGCGAGAGCACGATGACAATGCGGGTGAACGAGGTCAGGACGACTAGGATCGCCGGCGCCAGGCTGAGGATCGTCATCAACAGAATGATTTGTACCAGCCGGCCGGTGAATTGACCGCCTTCCGCCCCGAAGTCGAGGCTGAGCTGCTGGGCGTGAGCCGGATCGACCCACACGGCGAGCCCGAAAAGGACGAGCAAGCCGGCCAAGGACAGGGCGGCCTTTGTCACGACCGAACCTCGGTAACCGACGTCATTTTGGCGGGCTGGGACGCGACGCCGCTTTCGACCACGGTTTCGCTGTTCACGCCGAGCAACAGCAGATGTTCGACACCGTCGCGGCGGACCAAAACCAGCCGCCGTTTGCCGTCGACATTGGCAACTTCGACAATGCCGAGGCGCTTGCCATGTTCGTTCTTGGCGCTAACCCGCGGACTCATGCCAAGTCGGCGGGCAAATGCCGCCAACAAGCCGATCAGCCCGAGGACGAATACCAAGGCAATGGCGAAACGAAAATAGCCTTCCCAATCCATTACTCGGCGCTTTCCGCCGCGTCCTGTGTGACTTTGGCCTCGTCAATCGCGTCAACCAACCGGTCGACGGCATCATAAAGTTGTTCGAGTTGCGGTAGAAACGGCGAGGCGGCATCGGTGGACAGGCCTTGCAGCGTTTCGCAGACCCCTTGGATCCGGTCGCCGAGCCCATCAAGGCTAAACGGCTCGCGCGCCGTGACGCTGCCTTCGGCCAGGCGCATGTCGTCCGCCAATTGGTTCAGCGTCTGCGAGATCTCGGTGTCGAGCGGCTTCATGACGGTGAAGCCTCCGCGTCGGGCGCGCCTTCCGCTTCGACTGTCAAATCCAGCGTTGCGCCGTTGACGCGGTAGATGTAGGTGAGTATTTCCGCCACCGCGGCGAACGCTTCCAGCGGAATCGGGCTGTCGATGTCAACCGCCGATAATAGTGTTGCCAAGTCGCTGTCTTCGCGAACCTTTACGCCGTTTTCAAAGGCCAGCGCTAGAATCTGCTCGGCCAACTGGCCTCGGCCGCTGGCACGAACCACCGGCATACCGCTGCTTTGGTCAAGAGCGACGGCAATTTGATTTCGGCTGTTTTGTGGCTTTTGCGGGCGATTTTCAGGATCGCTCGCGCCGTCATTGAAGTCTTGTTTCGTCATCAGAGACATGGTCGGTCGACATGGTTAAGGTTGGTTTAAGAAATGCCCACCACAGGGGGCGTTCGGCGTGCCTTAAGCATACGGATTAACAGCGGGTTAAGGGCTCGTCGCTACGATTCCAGCTGCGGGCGCGCAATCGAGGCGAGACATGACAGTGCTGCATACTGCAAAGGCCCTGTCGCTATGGGCCGTGGTCTGCTGGAACGTCCTGATTCCGGTAGCAAGCTTGACGTCGGCGCGGGCTGAAGAGGCACGAACGGCGGCGGCCAGCGGAACTGTTTCGGCGCCCCATGCCGGAGCAACCGCCGCGCGATCGTCGATGGCCGATGCGTCCACCCCCTTGGCCCATGGCGAAGGCCTGTTGTGGCGCGTCGAAGGGCAGGGCATTAAGCCAAGCCATATATTCGGAACCGTGCACTTCAGCGATCCGCGGGTCCTGGCGCTGCCGACGAAAGTACTTGATGCGTTTCGTGCTTCCGACCACGTCGTTTTGGAAGTCGCCGACTTGGAAGCGCTACAGACTCAAGTGGCGACAACCATGATCCTGTCCGAGGGCCGCACGCTCGACGACATCGTCGGAACGGCCTTGTTCGCGCGCATCGTTCAAGCATTGTCCCGCCACGGCTTCGACGAGGCCAACCTGCGCACCATCAAGCCATGGGCGGTCTATGTGTTCCTCAGCCTCTCAAGCGCCGAGATGGATCGTGCGCTCCGTGGTATCCCGTATCTGGATCAGTGGTTCGAACGCCAGGCCCAGAAGCTGAAGAAACCGGTGGTCGGACTGGAAGGCTTGGGAGAGCATCTCGCGGTACTGGACGGCATGCCCGATGACCTCATAATCGGCGTCGTCGAAGCAAGCCTGGCGAACGCCGCCGACGTCGATCGCATCCAGGAGGAAGTGACCAAGCTGTGGCTGGCCCGCGATCTCGACGGGTTGCGCCGGCATTTGTTGCGACCGGCTGCCGACCTCGATCCGGAAAAGCTGGCGCAATTCCTGGACCGGCTGATCGACGCCCGCAACCGGCGCATGGCCAAACGATTGAAATCCATCCTGCACCGCGGCAGCGCCTTTGTCGCCATCGGCGCCCTACACCTGCCCGGCGACCGCGGCCTGGTCAGCCTGTTGGCAGAATCCGGATACACCGTCACCAGGATCTATTGATCAACGCTGTCGAAGCGACGGATTAAGACGATTCGGATTTTGTAATATGTCGCGAAAGTCGAGCGATACTGCATAAATGTCTGGTCAATCACGGTCCTACTTTCTAGCATAAGTTTGATGGCTTGCCGACGACACAAAAATACATTGGAGGGTGCGATGTCGAAAAAACTTATGGTAGCAGTGCTGTTCGTTGTTGGTCTTTCGGCCTGTAGCTCCGTTTCGCACGTCGGCGTATTGACACGGTCCTCGGGCGATCCTGGATCGATTATTTCCAAGGCTCGACCCTACAGCGAACTCGGCCCTGTAGAAGGCGAGGCCTGCCGAAACTTCCTTCTTGGTGTCATCCCTTGGGGCGATTCGACAATTACGGCGGCGATGGACCAAGCTTTGGGCACCAAGGGTGGCGATGCCATCATCAACGCGTCCGTGGAAACCTCGCTCTACGGATTCGTGCCGATCTACAACCTCTTCGCCTACACATGCACCAAGGTCCGCGGCATCGCCATCAAGTTCGACGAAGAGAGCTGACGTTCAAAAAAAGGTGCGTGCGACCGACTGGGAATCCGCCGTGCATCCATCGCAATCAACGAATTCCAGTTGGCAACACGTAGCCGACTTTCGCCGTCGCGATAGCCTATTGATCGTCGCCGTCGAAGCGGCGCACACTCATGAACGTCGATCCAATTTTGCCGAGTGCCCTATGCTCAAACTCAAGCCCAACTGCGAACATTGTGATAAAGACCTGCCGCCGGCAGCGGAAGACGCCAGAATTTGCAGTTTTGAGTGCACATTCTGCGCCAATTGCGTCGAGACGGTGTTGTTCAATGTGTGTCCGAATTGCGGCGGCGGCCTGGTCGCGCGACCTGTTCGGCCCAAAGACAAACTCGTCAATGCACCGGCATCGACCGAGCGGGTGTTCAAACCGGTGGATCCGTCCCGTCACCAGGCATTTTCGGAAACGCTGAAGACCGTTCCGCCTGTCGACCGCTAAGGCCGACAATGGTTTCCCACCGCCGGTCGGCGGCGTTATGATCCGGGTGAGATTGGCGGAGCAGAACCATGGCAAAAGACAACACACACGGCACCAGCGACGGCCACTATCTGGTGGCCATATTCGACGACGCTGCAGCGTTTCGCGGCGGACTTCAGGCCTTGCTGGCGGCACGGTTCGACCGGGCACGAATTAGCGTCCTGGCTGAGCACAGCGTCGTCGCCGATCGGTTCGGCGGCGCGATTCCGCCGGGCCAGGAGCTTGCCGACCGGCCGGATACGCCGCGTGAGGATCTCGATACCGAAGGCGCCCTGCAAACCGCCATCGACTTCATCGCCGAAGGCGTCTCGCTGATCGGCATGGTCGGTACTGCTGCCATGGCTTATGTGCTGGGCGGGCCGGTTGGTGTCGCCGCCGGCGTTGGTTCGTCAACCGAAGCAACCGTTGCCAGCGTCCTGCAAACCCACGTCGACGAAGGCTACAAGGAACGCTTTGCTGAAAGCGTACGCGATGGCGGCGTTATCTGCTGGGTGCACGCCTATGGCCCGGTCGAAGATCAGGCGGCGCGCCGCGCGCTGCTCGAGAACGGCGCCCGCGACGTGCACGAAGTCGGGATCTGATCGGCCGGTCCCGGGCGCCTGTCAGCGTCGGCCCTGTGGCCACAGAATGACCGCCATGCCCAAGACATGCATGGCCGCCAGCAGCCATAAAGCGGCCGCATAGGAGCCGCTGTAATCGCGCATGAAACCGGCAGCACCGGTGGCGATGCCGACAAACGTGAACATGCAGGCGTTGGTTAGCCCGTAAGCGGTGCTGTAGGAACGCGCGCCGAACGCATTGCTCAGCAACAACGGCGGCAGCATGACAATGGCGCCGACCACGAATCCGGCCAACGCCGAAGCGCCGTAGAGCAGCAGTATCCCGTCGCTTTCGGCTATCACCATCAATCCGACTGCCTGCAGGCCGTAACAGCCGGCCGCCAGGACCGACAACGGAAAGCGGGCGGAAAGGGCGCCCAACGCGAACCGGCCGAACACCGCGGCGAGGGCAGTAATGCTGACCGCGTAGGCCGCCCTCGGCAAATCAAGCGGCATGGCCAATGCTGGAATCTGGTGGGTGAGAAAGCCGACCTGGGCGCCGAGCGCCAGGGACGAGGCGAGGGTTATTTTCCAGAACCGCGGCAGTTTCAAAAATTCGATGATGCCGATTGGCGCGACCGGCTCGCCGGCCACCGTGGCCGATTTCTCTGCCGTGGTTTCTCCGGCATCGCGCGGCCGCCGGACAAACAGGAGAACCAGCGGCACGACGGTGACAACAACCAAGAGGCCGATGCCCGCAACCGTCGTGCTGAAGCCGACCGTGGTCGATGACACCACCATCACCGGTACCACGGTCGCACCGCCGACACTGGCGCCGGTCAGCGCCAGCCCCAGAGCGAGCCCGAGCCGGCGCTCGAACCACGGAACCAAGGACCCGGAAATCGCCGCGGTCGCAAGCGCCGGATAGGCCGAGCCCATAACCACATAAGCCGCGAACAATTGCCAAGGCGCATCCAACCGGCCGAGGGCGGCGACGCTCAACCCGGTGGCGAGAGCGCCGTAACACGCGACCCAGCGGCTGCCGAAGCGGTCGATCACCCGGCCGACCACGACCGCGGAAGCGACGCCGACTATGTAAAAAACAGAAACCGCCGTCGACACCAGACTGGTCGACCAGCCATGGCGGTCACCCAACTGGGCGATGTAGAAGCCGTGGCCGTAAAACACCACACCCCAGGCGAAATAGGCCATGACGAAACAGGCCCCGGTGACCAACCAGCCGCGGTACAGTCGTCCTGCGGAAACGGCGGTCGCTCGGTTGCCGCCGGTGTCGGTCATGTGAAAGCGTCGCTTGGACAACGGGTCACTGTTCTCGGCTGGAGATTTTCCGGGGATGGTGCGATAAGGTGAAACGAATTCCCTCTCGGTGCAAGCCGGTCATGACCGTCGGCCACGCCCGATCCGCTTAATTGTCGATATCACCAATACAGGGCTCGCAGATATGCCTATAGAACTTCGCTCCACCGTGAAATCCAGTGGCACCCTTGAAGTCATGCTTGCCGAGGTGCCGATGCCTGAGCCCGGCGACGATCAGGTGGTTGTCCGCATCGAAGCTTCGCCGATCAATCCGTCCGACCTCGGGCTGTTGTTTGGCGCCGCCGACATGACCACGGCCAAGGTCTCCGGCAGCGCCGACCGCCCGGTGGTGACCGCCGCCATTCCCGATAAGGCGATGCCGGCAATGGCCGGCCGGCTGGATCAGTCCTTGCCGGTCGGCAACGAGGCCGCCGGCGTCGTGGTGGCGGCAGGCGTGTCGGAAATGGCGCAGGCGTTGATGGGCAAGACCGTCGCCATCGTCGGTGGCGCCATGTATACCCAGTACCGCGCGGTCCGGGCCAACCAATGTTTGGTTATGGCGGATGACGTCATCCCAGCGGAAAGCGCATCCTGGTTCGTCAATCCGATGACTGCCCAGGGCATGGTGGAAACCATGCGGTTGGAAGGCCACAAGGCGCTGGTCCATACCGCGGCAGCCTCGAATCTCGGGCAAATGCTGAACAAAATTTGCCTCAAAGACGGCGTTGATTTGGTCAACATCGTGCGCCGGCCCGAGCAAGCGGAAATCTTGAAAGGTCTCGGCGCCAAGCATGTCTGCGATTCCTCGTCACCGAATTTCATGGAAGAGCTGACCGAAGCCCTTGTTGCCACCGGCGCGACGATCGCGTTCGACGCCATCGGCGGCGGCCGGTTGGCCGGGCAGATCCTGACTTGCATGGAAGTGGCGGCAAACCGTACCGCTGAGGAATACAGCCGCTACGGTTCGTCCACCCACAAGCAGGTCTACGTCTATGGCGGCCTCGATCGCGGCCCGACGGAATTTACCCGCGCCTTTGGCATGGCTTGGGGCATCGGCGGCTGGTTGCTGACGCCGTTCCTGCAAAAAGGCGGCCGCGAGCTGATCAACAGGCTTCGTCAACGGGTCGCGGCAGAAATCAAAACGACCTTTGCCAGCACCTATACGCAGGAAGTCTCGCTGGCCGGCATGCTGACCCAGGACGCCATCGCGGTTTACGGCAAACAAGCGACCGGCGAGAAGTTCCTGATCAATCCCAACAAGGATGCTTAGCAGCGACGGATCAGGCTGCTAAGCCGCTACGGTTTTGCAACATGCCAAACGCCGCCGTCGCCGTCGCCAGTGATATCGCCCGGCTTTGAATCCTTGATGAAGCCGTAAAGCGGCATTTCGTCGAAGGCCCATTGCTTGGACCCGTCACTGCGCGTGATGATCGTGAATTTGCCGACCGGCTGCGCGTCATTCGCAGCTTCGACAGGCGGCCAAGCGACCGCACAAGCGCCCGAGCACTTCGATTTACCCGGTTCATCCGAGTCGTATGTGTAGAGAGTCATGCCCTTGGAATCGACGAAAACATCGCCGACCGTCGTCTTGCGCGTCGTCCCGGGACCCGCGGCATCCATGACAGGTTGGGAGCAAGCGGCAACCACGGCCAGTGCCACCGTCAGAGTAATCCATCTAAAGTATTCGAGCATTGATCAGCCCACCTTTGCTTGTCGAAACTTCACCTACATAATATCACATTCCGTGATCCCCACAGCGGGCTTGGCCGTCAATGCGCGAGTTGCTGCAAACGAAAATCCGCGTCGCGCTGCCGGCGACCTTGGCGATCCAGTCGTTTGCCACCATGTGCGGTTTCGCCGGCGCCGTCGTCGCGGTTCAAGCCTCAGCCGATCTCGGCGTCAAATCGACAAACATCGGCGTATTCACGGCCGTGCTTTACGTCACCGGCATGCTGTCGGGCCTGATGACCGGCAGCTTTCTCGCCCGTCACGGCGTTATCCGGACTTGTCAGATTGCTTTGTTGTCCGCTTCACTCGGGCTCGGGCTTGCGGCTGCCGCACCGGTTTGGCCGCTGGCCTTGGCCGCCGCGGTCCTGATCGGCATCGGAACCGGGCCACTTAACCCGGCAAGCTCGCACATCCTGGCCCGGCATTCGCCGCCGCGGTGGCAACCCTTCGTCTTCTCAGTCAAACAGACCGGAACGCCAATGGGTGGCATGCTGGCCGGGCTTCTATTGCCGCCGCTCATGGCTCTCTACGATTGGCGAATTGCGCTCGCCGCGATCGCCGTCATCCCTGTGCTGACTTTGGCCGGGATTCAGCTCATTCGAAATGATTTGGATGACGACAGGAATCCTGGTGCCCGCGTCAGCCTGGCGGGCATCACCCAGTCTCTCCGCGTGATTACCGCCAGCCGGCCGCTGATCGTGTTGGCCGCGGCAGGCTATCTCTTCACTTTCGCACAAATGGCCATTCTGTCCTTCATGGTGATTTTTCTGGTGCAAGCAAACGGCCTATCGACCGAGTTGGCCGGCGCCATATTTGCAATCATCCACGGCTCCGCCATTCCGGCGCGAATTGCGTGGGGCGCAATTGCGGGCCGGTATCTCAGCAGCTGGACCCTGCTAGGGCTTATCGGCATCGTCATGGCGGCCAGTATCCTCGCCATGAGCTTTTTTAGCGCGGACTGGCCGTTTTGGCTGACTGCGCTGGTCGCCGTCATGCTCGGCGTCAGCACCAATGGCGTGCTCGGCCTGCTGTTGTCGGAGATCGCCCGTCTCGCACCGCCAGACAAGGTGGGGGAGGCGGCAGGCGGCGGCCAGTTCTTCCTGTTCTTCGGGATCGTTACCGGCCCGCCCGTCTTCGGTGTTATGGTCGAATTCGGCGGCGGTTACGCGCATGCATTTTACATGATCGCTGCCCTTACGCTCGCCGCCGGGCTTTACTTGTTGCTTACAGCTCGCAACCAAGCCAAGCAGAAAGCAAAGTAAACGATGCGCGTCACGTTCATAAACCTGTGGCCGCGCGGTGGCATGCTCCATTATTCCTGCCATCTGGTCAACGCGCTCGCAGACTGCGACAACACAGATGTTGCAATCGTGCTTCCCCGTGGATCGGACACACGCGCTCTATCCTCTAAGCTATGCTCGCGCTTCGTGGATCCCCCCGTACAAGGCGGATTCGCACAGCTGCCGAGAAATCTTTGGACGCTGGCCAATGTTCGAAACTTTGTGCGCGTTGTTCGCGAAACGCGTCCCGACGTCGTCCATGTGAACAGCAGCCACATTTGGTTGGCGGCAACGTTGCCTTACCTATGCCGCCGCTATCCACTGGTGGCGACAATCCATGACGTTCAACCTCATCCCGGCGAAGACACTTTTCGCAAACGTATCGAACGGCGGGCGGTCCTGACGCACGCCCGTTGCCTCGCCGTTCACAGCGAAAACCTTCGCAAGCGCTTGCTCGCAGCCTGGCCCAACCGGCACCCCGAAGAGGTAATCGTGACACCGCACGGCGGTTATCGGTTTGCTGTCGGAGACGGGCTGCGTAGCGATGCAAAAACACCGACTGTGTTATTCTTCGGTCGAATTTTGCGTTACAAAGGGCTCGAATACTTGGCGGCTGCGGCACCCCGGGTACGCGAGCAGATTCCGAATGTCCGGTTCATCATTGCAGGAGAAGGTGACCTGAAGCCCTACCCGCAGTTGAAGTCTGATCCCGACCTGTTTGAGATTCGAAACACGTTCGTCCCGGATGACGAGGTGGCCGACTACTTCCGCCGCGCTTGGCTGCTCGTACTCCCTTACATTGAAGCAAGTTGGACAGGCGTCGCCAGCATTGCTCATGACTTCGCCTGTCCGGTCGTGGCCGCACGTGTCGGCTGTTTGCCAGAAGCCGTTCAAGATGGCCACAACGGTATCATCGTCCCGCCGAGAGACCCCGCCAGCTTGGCGGATGCAATCATTCGATTGCTTAAGGACAGTGACCTAAGACAACGCTACGGCCGCGCCGGGCGCGCCGGCGCCCAGACGGGGTGGAACGAAACCGCCCAGACTCTCAGAAACGCGTACACAAAAGTCATAAGGCACTACTAGTCCCAGTGGGCTGCGGCGTAAGCCGGCGCACTGGATCACTCGATCAGGTCTGGCTGAGCGGGTTCTAACGCAAGTCGCTTTCACCGGGCACCTGTCCGCCTTCCGGGGCAGCGGATTTTCAAGCCTTAAACACGCCGCTCACCTGTGCGACCACGCTGTCATCTGCTTTAACGAAACATTGCGCAAAACAAACGGACCCACCAAGTTTCGAATAGGATGTATCAAAAAGTAACCACTGACCAATACGAGCAATAGAAACGAAGTCTATCGAAATGCTCATTGTTAAGATGTTTCTCGGTTCGTTGTATTGTATCTGACAGGATAGGCCCATAGCATTGTCAGCGATCGTGGTTATCAGTCCACCGTGGACAAATCCGCGAGAATTTGTATGTGCCTCACTTGCAAGCAACGCAATCTGCACACGGTCGGACAGTTTCTGGGAGTAAATAGGCTCCCAAGGAGCCGTCATCGAACTCTTTTTAAAATGCGGCTCAAAGCCTTCGGGGATATTCATACTATGTGCTCTGTGCAATCAAACTTAGTGCCGCACCAGCAAACGCTTCTGGTGCTTCAATATCCGCGAAGTGGCCGACGTCTTCTAGTTCAAGAAAGGCCGCATGCGGCGCATAACGTCTGATCGATTGGCGATCGGTCGAAAGGTGAGATTTGTCTTGCAAACCCCATATGATTGACGCCGGGATCATTGGACGTAATTCGGGAGCGGGGTTTAGCGCGCTTAATGTCTGCACCAACGTCGCGAGCGCATAGCAGCATCCCGCGCGTTGGACATTGCGTGCCTCGGCCTGGAATTGTGTCAACGCCAAATTGGGGCCGGCAGCGAATTTCGCCCACCAGTCAATCGTCGCTTGCTCGCGAACTGACCGAAATTCGATCTGCCCTTCAAACGGTCGCTTTAGGGCTCCTTTCGGATCGATCACATCGTCGCACCACACGCTCTCGGCTTGAAAATCGCCTGTTTGTGCCATTATCAGACCTGTGAGTCGTTCGGGGATGAGTTCGGCAATCCGGGCCGCGACTAGACCCGGCACACATGAGCCGACGAGTACGATTTTCCGGTGCACCAAGTCCGTGATGGCGTTCGCGGTGATACCAGCGGTTTCCTCGAATGCCAGCGCCATGGCGTGTTTCGGATAAGAAAATCCGAATCCTGGTACTTCGATTAGTACAATATTGAACCGATCCCTCAGTTGCTCGACAAAGCCGTCATAGCTTTCGATGGTGGCTGGACTATCGGGTAATACGACTAGTGTCGGTTTGTCGACCTCGCATCCGATAATACGACGGCGGACAAAGGAAAGATTATGTTCGAAAAGATCCATACCCTCGCGTGATTCCAGCGCCCGTTCGCGCAGATCACGCTCGCTAAGACCGGAGTATCCTAATGTATCGAGAATGGCGGGATTAACATTTGGCAATAGGTCGCTCCAAGCTACGTGTTGAACGGCATTGGCGAATTCGTCGTGAGGATTGTCGCATTTGCTAATTATATAGACCGATCTATATAATTAGCAAATGGCAGATCGCGTTTGCGCTGCGATGATCCTGGAGTCCTAATGAATAATCGTGGAAAACACCGAGAAGCTTTGATCTGGGCAGCCGCCAGACTGTTTCGACGGAACGGTTATGCCGGCACGGGTCTGAATGCCATCTTGGCCGCCAGCGGAGCGCCCCGCGGTTCGCTCTACCACTATTTCCCCGGCGGCAAAGAAGAAATTGGGGCCGCTGCGGTCGAGGCCGCCGGACGCATGGTTACGAATACGCTCACTCATCTTGCCGACGACGTGGACAGTCCGGCGGAATTCGTCCGCCGCTACATGTCAATGCTGACAGGTTGGCTCGAAGCGTCTGAGTTCCAGGACGGCTGTCCGATCACGACAACGCTACTGGAGACCACTCCCACTTCAGAGACTATTTCCGCCGCGGGACGCGCCGTGTTCGCCGATTGGCGTGTCGTAGTCGAGCGTGTTCTGACACAGCATGCCTGGTCGCCGGAACAAGCAAGAATCACGGCAACTATTGTTATCGCTAGCCTCGAAGGCGCGCTGTTGCTCGCGCGCGTGGAAGGTAGCGTCCAGCCAATCACCGATTCAGCAAAAGCACTCTGTGTATTGCTCGAAAACCCGCCAGGTGAGGCGATTTGATTGAACTCGCCTGATCAACGTGGCGGGAGTTATGGCTGCTGGAAACGCCCCGACACCGAACTTTCCTCCGATCTCAATCCTGGGTCTTATCTGAATTTCGGCGCCGCTTCATGAGTATTTGCAACGGAAACACTACAAGGCCGAGGAGGGCCAAAAAAATCACGCCGACGACCACTACGAGGCTTCCAATTGACGCGAGGCCGGCGCCGGGGCCGATATAAGCAAGGGCATCGTTAGTGACAGCGATCGACAAAGCGCCAGCCACTAGCGCCAACACACTCAACCGCGAATTCCGTCTGGTCATTGTCCCACCTTGCCGAGCCTGGCCATGATGGCGGTGTCCATCACATAATAGGCGCCGTAGGCTTCGACGCGGACAAACGGATTTTCCGCGCTGTCCTGCTCAGCGCCCGGGTAATTCAGACTGTCGAACTGCTTGTGGTACTGCCAAATCACCTTGCCGCCATCGAGATCGATTTCCAATATCCGACCGTTGCTGGTCAGCGCCACCAGAACACGATTGGCGGTCGGATGACGGACGATATGTCCGGCCTTGGGGGTGAAAAAATCAATATTCGGATCAGATTGCGGTGTCGGGAATATCGTTTTTGCCGACTGCCATCCGACTCGGGTTTTCGCCAGCCGCGATCCTCCGAATGCACGTGGGCCGCCATAATTGTCGAAAATCAAAATATCACCCTGCGCATTCGGCCGCGGGCTATGTTGGCGTGCGGTATGTCCGGCAAACAGCCATTTGACGTCACGGCGTCCGGCGCTCAACAGTACCATCGCATTGATATTCCTGACCGACACGATCAGGTCGCCGACGTCCAGTTCCGGGACGTTTTGGGCGAGCTCTGGCCAAATCACCTGAACGAAATTCAAGTGCAGGGGGTCGCAATCGCTGGCGGTGTCCCTAAGCAGGCCGACCAAGCCATGCGCCAGCAGTTTTTCCAAGACGTCGATTTCCTCAATTACCTCGCCGGACGGGTTGACGACGCTGATCGTATCGATCTCTATGCCGCCCTGCTCGCATTCCAATTCGGCTTTGGTATTGCCGAGAGAGTATGGCGTCGCCGCAGTCTTCAGTGCCGGCATGTACATCATGCCGTTTTGGTCGACTGTCATCCAATGATGGGCGCGATTGTTCGTCGACCATATCAACTTACCATGCCAATCAAACTTGGCAATCGAACCGCCATAGGGATAGGTGCCGATGCTCTCAAAGATCACAAACAGGTCACCTTGCGCCGAAAGATACCAATCATGAGGCTTCAGATTGTCACGGGTAATGGCGCCGGAATAGCCGGTCATGCCCTCGATGATGACTTGCGGATCAATCTGCCATGTGTGCCGGATCTTGCCGTGACGATCTACAATCCAAGCCAAACAGCCAAACTCGGGACAGGCCGGTAAGTTCTCTCTGGGGCCGCCGCCGATCAAGATAAACTCGGTATTCGCAGCTGCCGCGTCGCGTGCCGTGGGAGGCGCGCTTCTCGTGCCCTCGAAACGGACGAAAGTTGTTGGTTGCGCGTCAAGAACCCAAACCCATGCTTCGGCCGCATTTTTGGCACTCTGCAAGACTGAGTAGGGGAAAATCTTGAAATGCAGGCAGGCGATCCCCCACAGGAATCCGGCGACGAGGATCGCCAGCCAAAACCATATCTTTGTCAGTTTGTGCAGCAAGTTAAGGCTACTAGCGCCGTTTCGCCGGCGGTGTACGGGCCACCCGGATTGCCGGTATGGCCTTGGCAGATCTTGCCCGAAATGTCGTTGATCACGGGCGACTGTATGAAGGCGATGGCAACGTGATGGAGACCGTCGATCTTGTTCATGGCGTTATCCTCCTCAAAGCTTCGGCCGTACCCGCTCGACAATCGCCTCGAGATCGAGGCCGGCCGGCAACGTACCGTAGGCGCGGCCCCAATGATCGTCGAAGCGTGAGGCGATGAAGCCGTCTGCCATGGCTGGCGGGGCATGGCGGATCATCAGACCGGCTTGCAGGACCAGTGCCAGGCGTTCGACGATTTCCCGGGCCCGGCGTTCGGCGTCTTCGGGATTGGCGAGCAAGGCTTGCAAGTCGGCGATCGCCTGATCGAGGCGCCGGTCGGCGCCGGCGGCGAGGTCAAGCTCGGCCATAAAGGCGGCAGCCGCTTCCGGCTCCCGCGCCAGGGCGCGCAGTACGTCTAGGCAGATGACGTTGCCCGAGCCCTCCCAAATGCCGTTGACCGGCGCTTCCCGGAACAGCCGCGCCATCGGCCCTTCTTCCACATAGCCGGCACCGCCGTGGCATTCCAGGCATTCGAGCACGTGGTTGGTGACCCGTTTGTTGAGCCAGTATTTTCCAACAGCGACGGCGATGCGGGCGAAGGCACCGGCGGCTTGGTCACCGGCCTCGGCCTCGTCGAAGGCACGCGCGATGCGCAGCGCCAAAATCGTCGCCGCCTCCGATTCCAGCGCCAAATCCGCCAGCACGGCGCGCATCAGCGGCTGCTGGATCAACAGCTTCTGGAAGGCTTGGCGGTGGGCGCAATGGTGGCTCGCATGGGCAATGCCCTGGCGCATGAAGGCGGCGGCGGCCATCACCGTGTCGAGCCGGGTATGGTGCACCATCTCGATGATGGTGCGCACGCCGCGGCCTTCCTCACCGATCATGCGGGCCCAGCTCTCGGCATATTCGATCTCACTGGAGGCGTTGGACCGGTTGCCGAGTTTGTCTTTCAGGCGTTGGATCGAGAACACATTGCGGCTGCCGTCGGGCCGCCAGCGCGGTACCAGGAAACAGCTCAAGCCGCCATCCGAATAGGCGAGGGTTAGGAAGGCATCCGACATCGGCGCCGAGCAGAACCATTTGTGCCCGGTCAGGGCGTATTCGCCGCCCGGACCGCCGGGGCCGATGGCGATGGCGCGTGTCGTATTGGCGCGCACATCGGAACCGCCCTGCTTCTCGGTCATCGCCATGCCCATGGTCAGCCCGGTCTTCTCCGACGCCGGGATCGACCGGCCGTCATAGTCGGTCGACAACAGGCCCGGCTCCCAGTCCTTGGCGACGTCCGGCTGGTGGCGCAGCGCGGCAATGCCGGCATAGGTCATGGTGATCGGGCAACAGATCCCGGCCTCGGCTTGGATCATCAGATATTCCAGCGCGATATGGGCGACATGGCCGCCCGGTTCGCTGGCGGTCCAGGCGATCGACGGCACCTCGTGGCGCTTGGCCATGGCCATCAGCTGATGGTAGGCGGGGTGATAGGCGACCTCGTCGATGCGTCGGCCGAAACGGTCGAAGCTACGGAGCTCGGGGACATGGCGGTTGGCTTCCGCCGCCCAGTCCTGAACTTCGGCGCTGCCGGCCTCGGCGCCAAGCGCCCGCGCCCGTGGCTCGGCCCAGGCCGCGCCCTCCCGGTTGAGCGCTTCGACCAAGGCGGCATCCTGCTCATAGAGGTTGAAATCGACCAGTTCCGCCGGCTGGTTAATAACATCATGGGTGGCGAGTTGGGACATCGGGTTGCGGGCCATGACACCCTCCATCAAGTTGATCACAACAGTATAATGCGATCGGAGGTTTCCATGGCGTCAATTTGGATAAAGAATCCGCTCGGCATCTTCGCCGACGACGCGGCCGGTGGCTTGGTCGTCCGCGACGGTCGGATCAACGCGGTGTTGCCCGCCGGCGCCAGCCCGGCCGAGCCGGTCGAGCAAATCTTCGACGCCGGCGCCCATGTCGTTTTGCCGGGACTGATCAACACCCATCACCATTTCTACCAGACCTTGACCCGAGCCCTCAGGCCCGCCTTGAACAAGGAATTGTTCGACTGGCTGAAAGCGCTCTATCCGGTCTGGGGCGGCCTGACACCGGACGATCTGGCGGTTGCCACGGAACTGGCGTTGGCCGAATTACTGCTGTCTGGCTGCACCACGGCCGCCGATCATCACTACGTCTTTCCCGCCGGGCTGGAAGACGGCATCGACGTTCAAGTCGCTATAGCCAAGTTTCTCGGCATGCGCGTGACCCTGACCCGAGGCTCCATGGATCTGTCGACCGACGACGGCGGTTTGCCGCCGCCCGCGGTGGTGCAGGACGCGGACGCTATTCTAGCCGATAGCGAACGGCTGATCGCCGCTTACCACGACCCGGCACCGGGCGCCATGGTCCGGATCGCGCTGGCGCCCTGTTCGCCGTTTTCGGTCTCCCGCCGGGTGATGGTGGAGTCGGCGGCGCTGGCCGACCGCAGCGACGTCCGCCTGCACACCCACCTCGGCGAAACCGAAGACGAGAACCGATACTGCCAGGAAGCCTTCGGCATGCGGCCGGTGGATTACCTTGAGGAGTGCGGCTGGCTCGGCGCCCGCACCTGGCTGGCGCATGGCATCCATTTCGACGCGCAGGAAATCGACCGCTTGGGCCGAGCCGGCGTTGCGGTATCGAGCTGTCCCCATTCCAACATGACCCTGGCCTCCGGCATTTGTCCGATCTGCGATTTGGAGCGGGCAGGCAGCGCCGTCGGCCTAGGTGTCGACGGCGCCGCCTCTAACGACGCCTCCAACATGATCGAGGAAGTGCGCCAGGCGTTGATGCTACAACGCCTTCGCCAAGGCACGGCTGCGGTCAGCCATCTGGATGCGCTGCGCTGGGCCACCGAAGGCTCCGCCGGTTGCCTCGGCCGTACCGATATCGGTCGGTTGGAGGCCGGTGCCGCGGCTGATTTGGCGCTCTTCAAATTGGACGAGCTGCGCCATTCCGGGTACGACGATCCGCTAGCGGCACTGGTGTTGTGCGGTGCCAGCCGTGCCGATTACGTCATGGTCGACGGCCGCTGGCGGGTTCAGGCCGGATACATTCCCGGTCTCGACGAACGCGATCTCGTCCAGCGCCATTCGGCAGCCGCAAAACGGCTTCGACAGGCGGCGGGATTAGAAAGCTAGTGCGCGACGCTTAGCGGCCGATTAGCCGGGCCGCACACCAAATTGCTCTCGAAAGATACGCTGCCCGTTCGACGTGATCGCGACGGCGCGGGTGCCGTCAATTCGCCGGATCCAATTCTTTTCGAAACTGCGCGCGCATAGTGCGGCTCCGACGGCACCGGCGAGGTGCGGGCGTCGTTCGCTCCAGTCGAGGCAGGGGCGGCACAGGACCCGGCCTCGCCTGCCACGGCGTGTCGACAACGACGCGACGTCTATATCCATGCGCCCCAACAAAGCGATGCCTTTGTCGGTGACCAGGCCGGCATCGTCTTCAAGCTCGACATGGCCGTCCGCCACGAGACCATCAGCGAGCGCGACGCCAAGGCCACCGGCGAGATGGTCGTAACAAGTCCTTGCAGCACGCAGGGCGGCGTCGCGCGGCCCGGTGACCGGCGCCGGGCGCAAGTCGCCCAATCCGGAAGCCACTTGCATGATGCTTTCCATCATGTGCGCCACCGCCGGCGACGCCAGCCGATGATAGCGATGGCGGCCCTGCTTGCGAACGACCACGAGACCCGCAGTGGCCATGCGGGCGAGATGACCGCTTGCGGTTTGTGGGGTGATGCCCGCTACGTGGGCCAGCTCAGACGCGGTGAGCGCGCGCCCATCCATCAGCGCGTGCAACATGCCGGCCCGAGCCGGATCTCCGGCAAGCGCTGCAATTTCCGCAAACTTGGCATTGCTGGCCATTATCGACCTCCTTCGATGTGACAACCACAGCATACACCCTCGGACGCCCCGACGCTTCGGTCACGGCCGTAACAACGCCTCTGGTATCGGCGCAGTGTGCGGGCAGTCGATGAATGCTTCTGGAAGTCCAATGACCGCTGAAACACACACGAGGATATTCTATGGTTGGCACGTGGTTGGCGCGGCATCCGTGTTGGCTGTGTTTGGTTGGGGCGTTGGATTCTATGGCCCGCCGGTGTTCCTGAGTGTGGTTCAGGAGACGCGCGGATGGCCCGTCGCTTTAGTTTCTACCGCCGTGACCATGCATTTTCTCGTCGGCGCGGTTGCCGGAGGCAATCTGCCGGCTCTGCATCGGCGCTTTGGCGTGACAGTCGTGACGAAGACCGGCGCGGTGTTGATGGGCATCGGTGTTTTCGGCTGGGCAACGGCGACGGCCCCTTGGCAGCTCTTTGTCGCTGCCGGGCTAAGCGGGGCCGGTTGGGGCGCGATGAGTGCCGCGGCGCTCAATGCGATTATCGCGCCTTGGTTCAACCGCTCCCGTCCGGCAGCACTTGCGACGGCATACAATGGCGCCAGTGTCGGCGCCATCATCTTCGCGCCGCTTTGGGTAGCTACCATTGGCGCGTTCGGTTTTCCGGTCGCCACGGCGGCCATCGGCATAGTCATGGTGATGGCGATGTGGGCCCTGTCGGATCTGGTGTTTTCGCAAACGCCGGAGGCGATGCGTTTGCGGCCCGACGGAGACCGGCCAAACGCACCCGTGACGGCAATCACTGCGCCCTCGGCGAAGCCGCTGCCCGGCGCGCAGCTCTGGCGAAACCGTCAATTCCTCACCTTGACCGCGGGCATGGCTCTGGGACTGTTTGCTCAAGTCGGTCTGGTCGCCCATCTTTATTCACTTTTGGCGCCGACCTTCGGTCCGCAACAGGCCGGCTTTGCAATGGCGTTGGTGACGGCCATGGCAATCGCCGGGCGAACGCTGCTCGGCTGGCTGATGCCGTTCCACGCCGATCGCCGATTGGCGGCCTGTGGCGGCTACGCGGCGCAGCTCGGCGGATCGATTGCGTTCGTTCTCGCGGCCGGCAGCAATGTGCCCTTGTTGGTTCTCGGCATCGTGCTGTTTGGCGTGGGCTTCGGTAACGCCACGTCACTGCCGCCACTGATCGCCCAAGTGGAATTCGTCAAACAGGACGTCCAACGCGCGATCGCCCTCGTCGTGGCGATTGCACAAGGCACCTTTGCCTTCGCTCCGGCGGCATTCGGACTGGTTCGAAGTCTTGGCCCGGCGGCGACGGATGCCTCACCTGGCGACGCGCCGATCCTGTTTGCGGTCGCCGCGCTGGTGCAGGGGTTAGCAATATGTGCATTTCTGGCCGGACGTCACCGCACACAAAACCTATGAATAATTTATACTTTAAACACAACCTATTAACGCCTTAATCTTAGATTTTGATGTGGCCGCGCCGATGATCACAGGGGCCGCCAAACGCACCGAGTTAAACGATTCTTAACGGGTCGCGGGCACAATGGCCCCGCTAAACGGAACAATTTATCGCGTTTGCCTCATGAATTTATTGAATATTCCGGTGATTGCCGCGCTCACCAAGCGCATGGACTTTCTCAATCAGCGCCAACAGTTGTTGGCGCACAATATCGCCAATGCGAACACGCCAAATTTTCAGCCGCGGGACATGAAAGCGCCGACTTTCAAGGAGTTGCTGCAGGCTGATGGCCCAAAAATGACCATGCGCGCAACCAGCCAAAGTCACATCGACCCGGCCGGTAACGCGACGAGCAGCTTCCAAGGCAGCGACCAGGCACAGCCCGGCGCCGAAACGCCGGCCGGCAACGGCGTGTCTTTGGAGCAACAGATGATGAAAGTGGCGCAGAATCGCTTGGATCACGAGCTGACTTCGAACTTGTACCGCAAACATCTCGACATGATGCGGATGGCCTTGGCGCGCCGATGATCGCGCCGGTCGGATTCACTGAAAACTCTGGAGGCCGGTCATGAACCTTGCAAAAACCATGAGCCTGTCCGCCGCCGGCATGCGCGCCCAAAGCGAACGCATGCGGGTGATCGCCGAAAACCTGGCGAATGCCAACTCCCTGGCGGTGAAAGAGGGCGAAGATCCGTATCGGCGCAAGGTCGTTTCGTTCAAGAACGAACTCGACCGCAACCTCGGCGCCAATTTGGTCAGCGTCAACAAGGTCGTTGAAGATCAGTCGGATTTCGGCATGCGCTATGACCCGGCCCATCCGGCGGCCAATCAAGACGGCTATGTCACCATGCCGAACGTGAACGCGCTGGTCGAAATGATGGACATGAAAGAGGCGCAGCGTTCCTACGAAGCCAACCTCAAGGTCATCGAAAACGCCAAATCCATGCTGATGCAGACCATTCAAATCCTGCGCAGCTAACAAATGCGCGCCGTGGCGCGCCGACGAACGACAGAAGGAGCGGAACCATGGACGCCAAGATTGCCAGCGCCGCGGAGGCTTACGGCAAGGCCGTGCAGGCGACGACATCGGGCGCCGGCGTCGAAGGCGGCGACAAGACCGGCGCGGCCGACGCCAGCGGCGCCACGGATTTCTCCGCCATATTGGAACGCAGCCTGGAAGGCGCCGTCGAAGCCGGCCTGGAAAGCGAAGCCGCATCGATCAAGTCGGTGACCGGCGACGCCGCCCTGACTGATATCGTCACCGCCGTCTCCAACGCCGAGATTACCCTGCAGACCGTGGTCGCCGTGCGCGACAAGGTGCTGCAGGCCTATCAGGAAATCATTCGCATGCCGATATAAGGCGGCGATCGAGGAACGAAATATACCGTGGGTCCGGGTGAAGTCGTTGATGTGGGGCGGGAAGCCATTTGGGTGCTTCTCAAAGTCGCTGGTCCGGTCATGCTGATTGGCCTCGGCACCGGTTTGACCATTGCCTTGGTGCAAGCCTTGACGCAAATCCAGGAAATGACCCTGGCATTCGTGCCGAAGATGATCACCATCTTCATTTCCTTGACCCTGCTGATGCCGTTCATGCTGACAACCTTGACCGGATTCATGGAACAAATCGCCCAGCGCATCGCCGGGCTGAATTGACTTCGGAGCCCGCGGCTCATGCTGGTCGATATTGTTCCAGCCACACTTTTTAGCTTTCTGCTGGTATTCGCCAGGATCGGCGCGATATTCGTCGTGTTGCCCGGTTTCGGCGAAGCCTATATTTCGCCGCGCATTCGCTTGTCGATCGCGCTGGCCATGACCTTTGCCGTACTGCCGTTCGTCGAAGCAGGCTTGCCGGTTATGCCGGACGGCGTCATTCAACTGTTTCTGCTGCTGTTCGGTGAGGTCACGATTGGCCTGTTCATCGGCCTGGCGGCGAAACTCACGGTCTCCGCGCTACATATTGCCGGCATGGTCATTTCGTTTATGTCCAGTCTCGGTTTCGCCCAGTTCTTCGATCCGGCCCAAGGCACACAGGGCGCATTAATCGGCAGTTTTTTGGCCTTGATGGGCATGATGGTCATTTTCACGTCCGACTTGCATATCCCGATGCTGAGAGCGGCCGCCGAAAGCTACACCGTCTTTCCGGCCGCCGCGGCGCCGCCACTGGACGGTTTCGCGGAACTTGCAACGGATTTCGTTGCCGGAGCTTTCAGTATCGCCATGCGGATCGCTGCGCCGTTCCTTGTCTACGCGCTGGTGCTTTATCTCGGCATGGGCCTGTTGAACCGGTTGATGCCGTCGATGCAGGTGTTTTTCTTGGTGATGCCGCTGAACATCATGCTGTCGATGTTCCTGTTCACCATCACCATGGGCGCGATCATGCTTTGGTACGCTGATTATTTTGCATCGGCGATTGCCACGTTCCTGCCGAACGGGTGAGCCATGTCGGGCGATCAAGATCCAGCACAAAAAACCGAAGACCCGACACAAAAGCGACTGGCGGACGCTGAAAAGAAGGGCCAAGTCGCCAAATCTCAGGAGATTGGCCACTGGTTCATGCTGACGGCCGCGACCATTGGGCTGATCATCATGTCGACATCCATCGCCGGTGACGTCAAAAGCATCCTGTTTGTATTTTTGGAACAGCCGCACGCCATCGCCGTCGATACCCATCATCTGCAAGCCACGATGTGGACGCTGGTCAGGGACATCTCGTTCGCCTTGGCGCCGCTGATCGGACTGCTTGGCATCGCCGGGCTGGTCGGCAATTTGATACAGCACAAGCCGGTTTTTTCCGCCCATAAGATAAAGCCGGAGCTCAGTAAGTTATCCCTTGCAAAAGGCTTCAAGCGGCTGTTTTCCTCCCGCTCCGTAATGGAGTTCGTGAAAGGTATCGTCAAAATCACCGTGGTCGCGGTCGTCGCCGTCATCGTGGTCTGGCCGGAGCTCGACAAGCTGCCCCTGTTGATCACCATGGAAACCCAATCGGCACTCGAGGTTTTGCGGGACATCGCCATCATGATGCTGATCAGCGTGGTCTCCGTCATCACCATCGTCGCCGCTATCGACTTCGCTTATCAACGCCAGCAACACACGCAGCAACTGCGCATGACCAAGCAAGAGGTCAAAGACGAGCACAAACAGACCGAAGGCGATCCCATGGTCAAGCAACGGCTGCGCTCCATCCGCATGGAACGGTCGCGCAAACGCATGATGGCCGCGGTACCGGAAGCCGACGTCGTGGTCACCAATCCGACGCATTTTTCCGTCGCCTTGAAATACCAACAGGAAACCATGGCGGCGCCGAAAGTCGTCGCCAAGGGCCAGGATCACCTAGCCAAGCGCATACGCGAAATCGCCAAGGACAATGATGTGCCGATCGTTGAAAATCCGCCGCTCGCGCGGGCGCTTCATGCTAATGTGAATATCGACGAATCGATTCCCGTGGAGCATTTCCAGGCAGTCGCCGAAGTGATCGGCTACGTCATGCGGCTCAAGGGAAACATGCCGCAGAACCGCACCGCGCGCATGCGGGCGCGGTAAGGCGCGGCGCAAAGGAATAGGTTGGAGCCATTCGATGAGTCAAACCGACGCCATGGGATCACGACCATCGTCGCTTGACGAACCGGTGACGGCCCGCGAAACGCGCAGGACCGGTGAACGGAACGGTCGCCCGGCCGTCCTTTTCGCCCTGCTTTATGCGACAACGTTGATCGCGACCGTGGCCGCGGTATTGTTTGAACCGGTAATCGGACGCACGGTCATGGCGATGATCGTCGTTGCCATCGTCGCTGTGTTCTCGCTAATCAATTGGGCAATATTCGTCAAGCCCAGCGGCCAGGCGCGGCTCGTGGCCCGCGCCATCGAGGACAGCGAACGCGGTCATGTGATCGTCGACGGCGAGGATCGGCCGATCTACGCCAATCGCGCCTACATAACGAAATTCGCCGCCAATGGCGATGAGGCTGACGCGCCGGCCATCGAGACATTGTTCGCCGACGATGCCGTTCGGGAAAGGGAACGCCTGTCGCTGATGGCGCGTTTGGCCAGAAAGACCGGCCGCGCGTCGCAACTGTTTCGGATCGGCGACGGCAATGATATTCGCTGGGCACGTATATCCGCGCGCAATTATGGCAGCAACGACGGCGTGATTTGGGGCATTGAGGAACTGACCGGCGATCTGACCGGCGCCTTCAACTTGGACGACGCCGAACAGAAACTCCGCGCTTTCGTCGAGGAGGCGCCGACCGGCTACGGCTTTACCGACATGGATGGTCGATTGCAGTTCGCCAATCGAACCCTTGCCGGCTGGCTCGGCCACGCCCGCGACAACCTAGACTTGACCGCCATCGAATTTAACAAGTTGCTGAATTGGCCGCTGGCGTCGACCGGTTCCGTTGACGACGAAGCCGGTCACCGCACCGGCATGGCACAATTGCAATTAGCCAACGGCGCCGGCATGCCTGTTGCCGTGACGGAAAGGCCGGTTCCCGGCGTCGACGGTAAACCTTTGCGGCGAGCCTTTGCCTTGGTCGACCGTAGCCAAGAGGCGGCGCTTGAAGCCACATTGACGCAGTTGGAAGACCGCTTCGTCGAGTTCTTCGAATATGCACCGGTGGGTATCGTCATGCTCGATGCCGAGGGACGTATCGCGCGATCGAATGCATTGTTTCGGACCATGATGGCGATCGCAGACGATCCCACCGGCCAATCGTGGATCGACGTGCTCCACGCCGACGACGTCGATGATGTGCGCGAATTGCTGATCGACGTCGCCAGTGGCGCCGACAGTCGAAACGAATCCAGCGCCAGCCCGCCGGTAGAGCTTCGCTTCGGCGTCGCTCGCGAGCGTGCAGCACAGCTCTATGCCACGCGACTTGGCGACAGCCGGGGCAGCAGCCAGTTCCTGTTACATCTGATCGACACCACGGAACAAAAGGACCTGGAAATCCGCTTCTTCCAGAGCCAAAAAATGCAGGCGGTGGGTCAACTGGCCGGCGGTGTCGCACACGACTTCAACAACCTATTGACCGCGATGATCGGCTTCTGCGATCTGTTGCTGATGCGCCATCCGGCCGGCGATTCTTCTTATTCGGATATCGTCCATATCAAGCAGAACGCCAATCGGGCAGCGAATTTGATTCGTCAATTGCTGGCTTTCTCCCGGCAACAGACCCTGCGGCCGAAAGTCCTGCTGGTGACGGACGTGTTGGCGGAATTGTCCAATCTTCTGCGGCGTTTGATCGGCGAGAACATCGAGCTCCGGATCGTTCATGGCCGGGATTTGTGGCCGGTTAAGGTTGATCAAGGACAATTAGAGCAAGTCATCATCAACCTCGCCGTTAATGCCCGCGACGCCATGCCGGGCGGTGGCACCTTGACCATCCGCACCGCGAACATCACGGCCGCGGAATCGGAACAGCTCGGCTACGACTTGATGCCGTCCGGCCATTATACGTTGATCGAAGTCGCCGACACCGGCCACGGCATCCCGAAGGAAAATATCGGCAAGATCTACGAGCCGTTCTTCACCACCAAGGAAGTCGGCGCCGGCACCGGCCTCGGCCTGTCGACCGTCTATGGCATTATCAAGCAGACCGGCGGCAACATCTGGGTGGATAGCGAGCTCGAGAAAGGTTCCACCTTCAAGATCTATCTGCCAACCCACGTCGCCACCGAAGAAGAGGCCGAGAAAGCAGAAGAACAAACCGGCGCCCAGCCCGCCGTCGACTTGACCGGCCGCGACACCATTTTGCTGGTCGAAGATGAAGACGCCGTCCGCATGTTTGCCTCTCGGGCCTTGCAAAACAAAGGCTATACCGTTTTGGAAGCGGACAACGGCGACAGCGCCCTCGACGTCATACGCCAGCATGACGGTCATATTGAGCTGATGATCTCCGACGTCGTCATGCCGAACATGGATGGTCCAACGTTGGTCGGCCATGCCCGGGTCGAGCGGCCCGACATGAAGATTATCTTCATCTCCGGTTACGCCGAGGACGCGTTCCGCAAAAACATGTCGACCGAGGCGCAGGAGATTGAGTTCCTGCCCAAGCCGTTCAGCTTGAAACAGCTCGCGACCAAGGTGAAAGACGTGATCGGCGCCTGAGCCGGACCATGCGACAATGGCTTCCGGCTCTGATTGTGCTGTGCTGCGTGGCCGGCCATGCCAGTGCCGCCGAACCGATGCGTATTTTGACACGGATCGGGCCGTGGCCGATCCTGTCGAAACCGATCCTCTATGACGGCCGTCTATGGGCGGTTAATTCGGTGCTCGGCCGCAATCACAATTCCGCCGACATTTACAGCATCGACCTAGTGTCGGGCCGGCCGCACTACGAACGCCATCTGATCAGCCAGGATGCCGGTGACCCCGTCGTCGCCAACGGCCTGCTTTACTGGCCCTATGAAGATCACCGGGCCAGCGTCGGCTGGGGCTTGATCGCGATGACCGACGGCCGTCATTGGCGGCGCCGGCAAATCTCGACGGCCCGAATTTTTCACGTTCATGCCATGACCGCCGCCAACGGCCGGTCGATTGCGGCGACTTCGGCATGGCGCGCCGGCCTGGCGGTTTCAGACGACGCCGGTCAGACCTGGCGCTCCTTCTACGATCATCCGACGCCGACGCGCCAAGTGAGCCGCATAGTTTCGCTGACCGCGGTCGGCGATCGGATCTATGGCGACCTCAAGGCGCCGGAGGGCCGCCGTTTGCTGTTGATCGCCGGCGAAAAGGTCGTTTCGGCACCGGGTTGGCCGACCGATCGGCCGACCATCGCCATGGTCTCGTTCAAGAACCGTTTGCTGGGTCTGGTTCGTGAGGCCGGCGGCCTCGCCGTTTGGGCCTCGGATGGGTCCTCTAGCACCCGGCTTGCGGCGCCGGACAAGACGCGCACCGCGTTTGCTTTGGCAACGGACGGCGCGACGTTGTGGTCCGTCGGCGGCAGCGCCGGGAATTGGCGGGTCTGGCGCAGCGCCGCTGGTCGCACCTGGTCGAAAACCCATGAATTGACCGGCGGCACGCCCTACGCCATTGCGGTCGGCAACGGGCATCTTCTCGTCACCGGTGCCGGCGATGATGGCCAAGGCATTGTCTGGCGCGCCGCTGTCGACGGTGGCCAGGCCACGAAGAAACGACCACGCGGCCTATTGCCGGACGGCTCCGGCGTCGACGGCACCGCCACGGATTGGACCGCGGCGTCCGAAGAATTACGCCGGAGCCTGGCCGATCCCACAACCTACAGGGAGCACGGCCGCGTGCTCCGTGATCAGCTTCAGACATTGATCGCAAAAGCGCCGCCAGCGGCCTTCTTCAGCGATCTGCTGCATGCGCCGATGCCGCAATCGACGGTTTCGCTGATCGGCGGCAACGTTGTGGTGCCGGCCGAGGCCCTTGGGCGCTGGTTGTTGCTCTGGGCCATGCGCCGAACCGGCGAGGGCAGGGTGCCGGTGGAATGGCTAAGCACACGCTGGAACGTACCGGCAAATCCCAGCGAAAAATACTTCGATACCGCCATGGCCGCCATATGGACAGTAGCGGCCGTGGACCAGGACGACGCTGCCACCGTCGACGCGCTTATCGGTCGATTGGACCAGGCAGGTGATCCCGATTGGTTGACCGGCGACTTCATCGGCACGCTCAGCCAACTCACCGGCCAACGTTTTGCCTATGCAGTCGCCGACTGGCGGGACTGGTGGCGCCGGGCCAAACCGACCTGGCAGGTCAATCGTTAGAGCTACCGAAAAATGCAGGGTTCGGCCGACAGAAGAAAAACTGACGCTGAGTTGTTTTGACAAGCGCATAGATTTGTCGATGGCGCTGCCTAGCTCTAAGTCAGACTTAGGCACAAATTTGATGCCCTTTTAGACAATGTACTAAATGTGGTATATTCTTACAAAAATACATGTATGGGTGCCTCGAATCACTCGGTCTCTGAATGGTGAAAATTCTAAATTCCGAAGACGTATACCGTCGTTTCGTTGAAGACGCAGACGAAGATTGGTTGTTTGGGCTAGTCACATTTGCCATTGTTGAAGAGCAACGCATTGAATGGATGAAGCATAATGAACAACTGAATAATCGGGCGCCAAATGCAGAACAGATCCAGAAATGGTATGAAGAACAACCTTCAGGGGTATTTTTACGTGCCAAAGGAACAGCGGAAAATGCACTACAGGCCTATGCTGCCGACGTGCTGGAAGAGGTATTGGAAACCGAACGCAGAGAGGTCGCGGAAAGCACAATCGTGGAGGAAATTCGCTTGGCGCGACGTTTTTGGCCTCAATTTGGCCTCAACGTCGGTGCAGGGTTTGCTAGTGCTGTGCTCTTTGCAGCAGTTCTGGCCGTCTTGGCATTCATTGTGCTAAGAGATCCTTCTCCTGTGGAGTTGGGCAAGAGCATTGTTGAACATCCAACTAGAAAGTCAGAAAATGGCGAAACGGAAAACAAATCGCGAATTGGTGAATAAGCGTACAGCGTCTGCGGCTGCAAAGGTTCTTCGGAATCCCAAGTCTAGCAAAACTGCCAAAACGCTTGCGGGTTCAGCTTTGACCCAGCGGGGGGATCGAAGGTCGACGAAGGGTGAGACAAGAACTAGCCGGGCAATCTAAGGTCAGGTGCACCAACGAAAACGAGCTATTTTTCAAACAATTGAGCCCCCCGTGACGGCGCGGGGCACGTCGATTTTACCGTGTACAACCCGCTGAGCGTCAAGGGCAAGCGACGTTGCATACTTCTACATCAGTCAACAGGTTCCAACCGAGCGCCACAACTCACATTACAAAGTCTTAATGTTGGGGACAGGCATTGGACAGGCGCCGCCCCCTATCTCTTTGGCAGACACCCTTAGCCACGGAGATTTCACCATGATCAAACAAGCGCAAACCACCTCGGGGCGAATGATCGTCATCGGCTTGCTAGCGACGACAATGCTAGCGGCCCCGTTTGCCGTCGCCGCTACCAAGCGTGCCGCCGAGACACCGGTTCGGGTGGAGCAGGCCGCCGTGCCGGCGGACTTCTCGACCGTAATCAAGGCGGTACGGCCCGCTGTCGTCAGCATTCTTGTCGAAAAGTCGGCGCTGCCGGTTTCCGCGGAAGCTACGCCACGAATGCCGGAATACGGCAAGGACCATCCGTTCCGACACTTCTTCAAACCGTTCGGCCCCGGCGGCCAGCCACGCCACCCGGATCGACGCAAGGGTCAAGGCTCGGGCTTTTTCATTTCAAGCGACGGCTACATCGTCACCAACCACCACGTCATTGATGGCGCGGACAAGATCACCGTGAAACAAAGCGACGGCACGACACAGCCGGCGACGCTGATCGGTGGTGACGCCAAGACCGACCTCGCCTTGCTGAAGGTCGAGGGCAACACTTTCGCCTATGTTGCCTTCGGCGACAGTGATCGGGCGGAAGTCGGGCAATGGGTGGTGACCGTCGGCGCGCCCTTCGGATTGGGCGGCAGCGCCAACGCCGGTATCGTTTCCGCGCGCGGCCGCGATATCGGTGCCGGCCCCTACGACGATTACCTGCAAATCGATGCGCCGATCAACGCCGGTAATTCCGGCGGCCCGGCCTTCAACCTGGCCGGCGAGGTTATTGGCGTCAATACGGCGATTGTCTCACCGAGCGGCGGCAATGTAGGCATCGGCTTTGCCATTCCGGCCAACATCGCCGCGGACGTGATCGCCGACCTTAAGGACGACGGCACCGTCGAGCGCGGTTGGCTCGGGGTCAGCATTCAGCCGCTGTCCGACGCTTTGGCCGATGCTCTGGAGCGCCCCAACCGCGACGGTGCGCTGGTATCCGCGGTGTTTGACGATGCGCCTGCGGACAAGGCCGGACTTGCCGCCGGCGACTTGATCGTTGCCGTCGACGGTAAAGCTGTCAAATCTCTGCGCGACTTGACCCGGTCCGTCGCCGATGCCGGCCCGGCCAAGCAGATCACCTTGAGCCTGATCCGGGACGGTGAGGCGATTGAAAAGACCGTCGCCTTGGCCGAGATGCCGGAATCGACGGTGGCAGCGAAACCGGCGACGGAAACCGAAGCCGAGCCTAAACTTGGCCTTGCTCTTGCCGATCAAAACGGCAAAGCGATTGTCAGTGCCGTGACGCCGGGATCAAAGGCCGCGGCCAAGGGGATCCGCCCCGGCACCGCGATCATTTCGGTTGAGGGCAAGAAAACCGCGTCGGCGGCCGACGTCGTCGCCGCGATAGAGGCGGCGCGCGATCAGGGCGACAAATCCCTGCTGATGTGGCTGGAGACATCGCAAGGCAAACGGTTCGTAGCGTTCGACATCGGGGCCGCGTAAGTATTGGTCCGGGTATCGACGGTTTTGGGGGCGACACTGTCGCCCCCAATTTCGTATGATCGAGAACTGTTCTACGGTGCAACGACAATGCGCATCTTGACCATAGAAGACGACGATACGGCCGCCCGTTATCTGGTGAAGGGCCTGTCGGAATCGGGTCACGTCGCCGACCACGCGGCCGACGGCGAAACTGGCCTCGGCATGGCCTTGTCGGTGTCCTACGACGCCTTAATCGTCGACCGCATGCTGCCGGGCCTTGACGGCCTGTCCCTCGTGCGGCGTTTGCGGGCCCTGGATGTGACCACGCCGGTATTGTTTCTCACCGCCCTTGGCCAAGTCGATCAACGGGTCGAAGGCCTGCGGGCCGGCGGCGACGATTATTTGGTCAAGCCCTATGCATTGTCGGAACTGTTGGCGCGGGTCGAAGGCCTGGTGCGCCGGCACGCCCCGGAGCGGGCGGCAACCAGCCTCGCGGTTGGCGACCTGACTATGGATCTCCTGAGCCGCCAAGTGACCCGCGGCAGCCAACAGATCGTTCTACAGCCCCGCGAGTTCAAGTTGCTGGAATTCCTGATGCGCCATTCCAATCAAGTGGTGACCCGAACCATGTTGCTGGAGCATGTCTGGGACTATCATTTCGACCCACAAACCAATGTCATCGATGTCCACATATCCAGGCTGCGCGCGAAGATCGACAAGGAATTCGAGCGGCCGTTGCTGCATACGGTTCGCGGCGCCGGTTACATGCTACGCGATGGCGAATAATCTTCGATGAAACCGAGTTTCCGTTTACTCCGCACCTCGACTGCCCGCCTGGCATTCGGCTACACGACATTGTTTATGATCGCCGTGCTGATCCTATTCGGATTTATCTATGTAAACAGCACAGGCCAATTGATCCGCCAAACCGATGAGACCATCGCCGCGGAAATCCAGGGCTTGTCGGAACAATATGCGAGCGGCGGCATTGCCCGGCTGGCCAAGACCGTGGGCGGCCGCAGCCGGCGACCGGGCGACGGCCTGTATTTCGTCGGCGATGTACAGGGCCGCTACCTGGTCGGCAATCTTGACAGTCTCCCCGATGTCGAGCCCGGCGCCGACGGCTGGCTTGATTTTTCGGTTACCCGCTCTGTCACAGCCGAAACTGGCGATCGCCGGCATGCTGCCCGCGGCCGCCAGTTTCGGCTAACCGAAGGTGCCATCCTGCTGGTCGGCCGCAACATTCAGGCCCGTAAGGACATCGAAAAGATATTGGAACGGGCCTTGATTTGGGGATTATTGGCGACGCTCGGTCTCGGTATAGCCGGCGGCCTGTTGGCCAGCCGCCGCATGCTGCACCGGGTCGACCAGACGGGCAACGTGGCGCGTGAGATCGTCACCGGCGACTTGACCGGACGCCTGCCGTTGTCGGGCTCCGGCGACGAGCTTGATCGCCTGTCGGAGACGTTCAACACGATGCTCGACCGCATCGAACAACTGATGACAGGCCTGCGCGAGGTCTCCGACAACATCGCCCACGATCTGCGTACCCCCTTGGCCCGTATTCGCGCCGAGGCCGAAAACGCTGTACGAGGCGCGACAACGATGGCAGAGGCCAAGGCGGCGCTGTCGTCGATCATCGACGAAACGGATCGCCTGCTAAAAACCTTCGTCGCGTTGCTGTCCATTGCCCAACTCGAAGCCGGCTCGCACCGCGACCAACAGCACGACATCGACCTTTCGGTGTTGCTGACCGATCTGGCGGACCTCTACGAGCCGGTCGCCAAAGCAGCCGCGATCGGCTTCGACAACAAGATCGATCCCGACATCACGATTGCTGCCGATCGCGATTTGCTGGCACAAGCGGTCGTCAACCTGATCGAAAATGCCTTGCATCACGGTGGCGGCGCCATCAGCTTGACGATGCGCCGCAACGCCGGCCAGGTCGCCATTTCCGTCGCCGACCGTGGTCCCGGTGTACCGGAGGACAAACGGACTGACGTACTCGAACGCTTCGCGCGGCTCGACAGCCAACGCGCCTCTCCGGGAGCGGGCCTAGGCCTCAGTTTGGTGCGTGCCATCGCCGAGGCGCACGGCGGGTCGATAAATCTGGACGACAACCAACCAGGGCTCCGCGCGACGATCACGCTGCCGTCGCGGTAACGCAAAATCAATTGCCCAGGGCCTGGTCGAGCGCCGCGATCGGCGCGATCAGGCCGATACGCCTGGCTTCATCGCGGATGGCTTCGATCGCACCCCGTGTTGCATCGTCGCGAATGCCCCGGCCCCAGGCGACAAGTGCACGGCCGCGGGCGATAAACAGATCAGACCAAGGCAGCGGCTCGTCGCGCGTGAAGGCCTCAAGGGCGTCGGCATAACGTGTCGCTTCGTCCCACGCCGCCATTTCCAGCGATGCGTCGATGGCATCGCGGTAGAACCACAGATGATTATGGGCAATGCAGCCTTGCGCCAGCAAGGCCTCGCCTTCCGCAAGCGCCGCCGCCCGCTTTACCGCATCGTCGCCAACCAGCGCGGTGGTACCCAGAACGCGCGGGCCAATGAACGTCGCGCCGGTCTCGCAACTCACCTCATAGGCTTCGGCGATGCGTTCTTGCGCCGCCACACGCCGACCACTAAGCAACAGCCTACGTGCCTGATGGTTCATGACATAGGCCGAAAATCGCCGATTGCCCAATGACTCGTTAATCTCCAAGGACAGTGCAAGTGAGGCCTTAGCCGCAGTTGGATCACAGCCGTCGACTAGGAATTCGCCTTGCAACATGAGTGCGTAGGCATTCACCCGCTTGTCACCAACCTTCTCGGCCATGGCGACGGCCGCGCGAATATCACCCAACGCCTCGTCAATTTCGTTTACGTACCGCCGGGTGGTACCGAGAACAAACCGGTTGCCAATCTCGATGCGGCCCAATCCATTTGCCCGCGCAAGCGCAATGCAATCCCGAAAATACTCCATCGCCGTGCCCATGCGGCCGCCAGCATAATGAGCATCGCCCAACCCGCCGAGCGCCCGCGCCCGCCATTCCGGATTATCGGCACTGTCGGCGTGGGCAAGGGCTTGATCCTGTTGTTTTAGGCAACCCTTCATGTCGCCGTCCGCGAAGGCAAAGGTGCCGCGATAGAAGTGAATCTGTGCGCATTCGAGATCGAGGTCTAATTTGCGTGCCAACGGTTCTGCCCGATCGAGCGCCGCAATACCCTCATCGAATCCGCCGAGTAGGCGGACGCCGGCGGCGGCGCCAATCCAGGCCTGACACTGTTCCGTCTCCGTCCGGGCGCGCGTCTGCGCATCGCTATAAGCGTCTATGGCGTCCTTCGCGCGGCCAAGTCGGGCGAGCAATTCGCCGCATTGTGCGGCAAGCGCGAAGCCGTTGCCATCAGCCAATTCCAGCCCGCGCTCAGCCAGACCGAGCGCGCGTTCGTGTCGAAAGGCTTCGGCCTCCAGACGCGATGCGGCCAAGTATGCATCGGCCGCCGCCGAGTCCGTGGCTCGGTCAAGATGTTCCGCATACAGAACAAGGTCACGGTCACGGAACCACGCCGCCGCGCTGAGATGCAAAGCGCATTTGTTTGCCGATAACAGGGTCGAATAGGCGACGTCGCGGATCAGGGCATGGGCAAACAGCATATCTTCTGCCACCGGCCGGATGAGATTGTGATCGATCAGTCCATCGCAAACATAGCTCGGGTCGTCGATAAGATGGCGAAGCGTCTCGACGGCAAAACGCTGGCCAATGACCGATGCGGCCTGTAAGGCATAGCGGTCGACCGCGCCCAGTTTGTCCATGCGTGCAAGCATCAGGCTTTGAATGGAGCCGGGGATGCTGGTGTCGTGGTTGGTATCCGCGTTGTAGAGCAACTGTTCCAGGAACAACGGGTTGCCTTCGGCACGCTCGATCACCACGCTTTGTAATCGGTGGCCAGCGGCGACAATATCGCCGGCCAATTCCATCGCTTCCTCTATCCGCAAAGGACCGATGTCCATGGTTATTATCGGCGCTCCGCCAGTCGTTGCGCGCCAGGCCTGGTCGATTGGGTCGCCTTCTAGACGCGAGGTCACCACAAGAATGACAGCACAGTCCGCCGACGCCGCGGCAAGACTGGCTAATTGTGCCATTGTCCCGTCATTGGCCCAGTGAACATCCTCGATCGTCAGCAACAATGGTACCGTTGTCGCGACAGTCGTCACGAGCCGACGCAAACAATCTCGCCGGCCGCGATCACGGGTATCGTGGTCCATGGCATCATATAAGCCGCGCGCCTCCGTCGGCTGCGGCAGTTCGAGCAGATCGTTCAAATAGACCGCATCGTTTGCCGTTAGCAGGCCGCCGTCGAGCGCCTTTTGCGCTTGCGCCTGCCGTGCTTCGACACCGTCTGTCTGGGAAATACCAAGCAACCCGCGCACGATCGCACCGATAGCGTCCTGCCCTTTGCCGACGCCAAAATCGAGGACCAGGCCTGAATGGCACGCAAACCCGGCAGCGGCGGCACTGGCCCGAAATTCGCCCAGCAGCCGGCTTTTGCCGATGCCGGCTTCGCCGCGTACATGTATGACTTGGCCGCGGCCGCTCTCGCGGCAGGCGTCGAGAACGCTGGCGAATTGCTGACGCTCGGTTGCGCGGCCGACGAATGGCAGGCCCGCACCCATGGCGTCCTGGGATTTGAGGGCGCGGACGCGCCACACCTTGACCGGCGCCTCGATGCCTTTGATTGCGGTATCGCCAACCCCGTCGCAATCCACCAACTGGCTAACGATGCGGTAGACCGCGTCTGAAATATAGGTGTCGCCAGGACCCGCCATGTCATCGAGACGGGCCGCCAGATTGACCGAGTTCCCGGTGACCGTGTATTCCGCATGGGCGTCGCTGCCCGTGCGGCTGGCCACCACTTCGCCGCTGGCGATACCGATATGTACGGCCAGTTCGTGGCCGACCGCCTCGCTCAGGGCAGGCATGGCGGCATGGACCGCGAGCGCCGCCCGGACCGCACGCATTGGATCGTCGTCATGGGCCACCGGCGCCCCGAAGAGCGCCATGACGTTGTCACCGATATGTTTGTCTATGCTGCCGCCGAACTGCTCGATGAGGGCGTCTGTTGTCTCGAAAAATCCGTTGAGAATGGTATGGATTTCCTCGGGATCGGCGGTGTTCGACAACTTCGTGAAACCGGACAGATCGACGAACACGACGGTAACCTGGCGCCGCTCGCCGCTTGGCGTCGAGGTGGCAGTGGGCGCCGGCGTTTCTGTCGCGAGCGATTGCAAGGCCTTGAGCAGCTTCTTTCGGTGACCAAGCGATAGGCCTAAGGATTGCAAATCTTGTTCGTCGAGTTCGGCTAATACGTCCAGATCGACGTCATTTTCGGCAAAAACGTCAGCGTAACGCTCCAGGCCGAGTGATGCGAGCCAGGCATTGATGTCAGTCATACCGAACAATCGCCTCGATCGTCTTTGGATCTCGCAGCCGCCATCTGGATGCGTCAGCACGCGTCAATGGTAGCCGAAGATGACGTGCTTGGAAAAGCCGCCACCGGATCAAACATGTTCCTTTGTCATCTGACGCCGGACTGACTTATCCTGTCGGCACTGGACCAACCGGAGGACCATCGATCGTGGCAAAACAACTTCTGTTCGGCATTCAGACCAACGGCATTCGACACACTGAAGCGGATGGCATGCCGGACATAGACACCCGTTTCGCCATGGTGCGGGATGCCGGCGTGTTCGATTACGTGGACAAAACCCCGGATCCCCACGAAATCGTGGCGTTCCGCGCGGCATCGGAAAAATATGGCCTGCCGGTGCGTGGCAGCGGTTGGTTCTACACCATCGGCCGGGACGAAGACTTGTTGGCCCGCAACTTGGAGACCGCCGGCAACTTAGGCTCTGTCGTGCATAATGTGCAGATCCGGGCACACCGCGCCGATGGTCAATTGGCAACAGATGAGGAGATCGTCGATTTCTACGAGCAAGGCCTGGAGCTTGGCGCCCGTCATGGGGTTCAGCCTTGTCTGGAAGTGCACGTCCTGATGTGGTCGGAGGACTTCCGCCGGGTCGTGCCGGTCGGGCAGTTGGCCGAGGCACGGGGATTGCCGTTTCGAATGACCTTGGATCACAGCCACGTCATCTTCAAGATCGATAATCCGAAGGAACAGGAAGTGTTCGACATTCGCGGCGACGTCGAAGCCGGCCGCCTGGTACTTGATCCGTTTGCCGATGACGATGTTTGCAGCGAATGGATCGGCCATAACTGGATCGGCCATTGTCACGCCCGCTCTGCGATCCCGAACAATCCGCTGAACCTGGATGCCCGCGATAAAGACGGCAACCCCGGTCGCGGCATTCAGTATCCGTTTGTCGAGCCGGCATCGGGCACCTACCACGCGCCCTGGCGCGCTGAGGCACTGGAACCTTGGAAAGAAGTCGTGCGCTGTCTGCTGCGCCATCATGCCCGTACCGAGGACAGCCCGCTCGGGCAGATATCGACCGAATTCATTCCCAATTTTGACTACGGCGAAGGCTGCCGGTACTCGCTGTTTGAGCAGGCGATTGCCTGCGTTCAATGGATGCGCGACGAATGGGCCAAAGCCCAGGCCGCGGCGTGATGCCGATGGGAAATGTAGAACCGGAACAACCATGAAGAAGTTTCGGACTTACGCGCTGAATGTCGGCCTCGTCCTCGCCGGCCTGCTGGTCGCGCTAGCGTTGGCAGAAGGATTTGTCCGCGTCTTTTACCCTCATTCAAGGGATCACGTCGTTCCTTCCGGGCTTTTCGCATTCGACAACGACTTGGGCTGGCGAATGACCGGAAATGGAACGTTCGTTCATCGCAGTCGATACTTCGAAGTAGCCTACCGAACAAACCAGTCCGGTTATCGCGACAGACCGCGCCAGCGGGAGACGACGCCAGGCAAATACCGAATTCTGCTTTACGGTGATTCACAAATTTTCGGTTGGGGTGTCGAACAAAGCAAGCGTATGTCGGATTTGTTGGAAATCGATATCGAAAATCTGGAGTTCTTGAATCTTGCCGTTCCGGGATACGGCCTCGATCAGCAAGTTCTGTCCTATCTTCTGGATGGCAAATCGTTTGAAGCGGATGAAGTTCTATTTTATGTATCGCCTAACACGCTTTTGCGCATGCGAAAAAACTTTATGTACTCCAAGTACAAGCCCCAATTTAAGATTCTGCCCGGGGATAAGTTGGAAGTCGTGCCAATACCAAAACGAAACAACGCCGTATTAGGTGTAATCTACAACACATTGAGTCCGTTTTATTTACCGTATTTCGTGCAACGGAAATTAGCACGAATTCGATCTTCGGCCGACATGCCGAAGCAGCATTCGAAGCGCAACGAACAGTCAAATTCCGGAATTGGGCAGTTGGATAAACTTGTGCTTCGGAAGGCCAAGCGGAGGGCAGGGCAACGCAATCAGAAACTTTCGATTATCGCCAACCTCAACGGAGAATCTGAGGCAGCGTTAAAAGAATTCTGTCGGTCCGAAGGTATCTCGTTCTATGCAATAGCGCCGAGAAGAGACACTGGGCGTTTCGGGCCACATGACCCGCATTGGAACGTAAAAGGCAACATGATATTCGCGTCGGAGATGATGAGGATGATCACCGTTCCCTAGAATCGTACCTTGCTCCAACTGCTCTAGTTGGCATCTTGCCGGATCATGGAAGCCGCTTTCTCGGCGATCATGATAGTCGGCGCGTTGGTGTTGCCGGTGGTGACCGTCGGCATGATGGAGGCATCGACCACGCGTAAGCCATCGATGCCGTGCACCGCGAGCCGGGGGTCGACCACCGCCATCGGATCGATGCCCATCTTGCAGGTACCGACCACGTGATAAATGGTGGTGCCGGTCTGTCGGATGAACTCGACCAGCTCATCCTCCGACTGGACGCCCGGCCCGGGCACGGTTTCGCCGACGGAATGTTCCACCAACGGCGAAGATTGAAAGACGCGACGGGCATGGGCGATGCCGGCGAGGGCGACCCTTATGTCCGCTGGCGCCGACAAATAGTTCGGCTTGATCGACGGCGCTTCGAATGGATCCGGCGACTTGGCCATTATCGTCCCCCGACTTTCCGGCCGGGCGATGCTGACGGCAACCGTCATGCCCGGTTTGTCTTCAAGCACGCCGAATGTCTGTTCGTTGTAAGTGGCCGGTGAGAACAACAACTGGATGTCCGGCGAGGCCAAGCCCTCGCGGCTGCGGCAAAAGACTTGCGCACTCGAAACGCCAAAGGTTAGCGCACCATTGCCGACGGTCAGCCAGCGGGCAATTTCACCGAGCAGGCGCACGCCGCGGGACAGTTCGTTAATCGAGACCGCGCCAGTGACACGGTGGGATATGCGGGTTGCGTAATGGTCGGACAGGTTGGCGCCGACCCCGGGCAAATCATGCACCACGTCGACACCGATTGACCTGAGATGCTCGGCCGGGCCAATGCCTGAGATCTGTAAGAGCTGCGGCGAGTTGATCGTCCCGCCCGACACGACAACCTCCCGCTTGGCCCGCAGCTGACGTTCAGTCCCCCGCTGGCTGAACGTCAGGCCGACGCAGCGTTTGCCTTCAAACAGCAGTTTGGTGGCCAAGGCCTCGGTCTCGACCGCCAGATTCGGCCGGCGCTTGGCCTGGCGCAGGAAGGTGCGCGCCGTGGAGCCTCGGAAGCGGCCGTTCCGGGTCATCTGTGAATAGCCGACGCCTTCTTGGGTCTCGCCACTCAAGTCTTGGGTAAAGGGGAACCCGGTCTGCTGCGCCGCCGTCACGAACCGATGGGTAAGCGGCAGGATGGTCCGATAATCCTCGATCAACAGCGGTCCGGTCTTGCCGCGCAGGTCCGGATCGCCGGGCGCATAGCGTTCGATGTCTTTGAAATGGGGTAGGCATTCGTCGTAGGACCAGCCGCGGCAGCCCATTTGCGCCCAGCCGTCATAATCGGTGGCATTGCCGCGCACGAACAGCATGCCGTTGATCGAGCTGGAGCCGCCAAGCACACGGCCGCGCGGCCAGTGGATCGAGCGACCGCCGGCGCCGGGCTCGGGATCGGTGGCGTACATCCAGTTGACATTGGAATTATACAGCAGTTTGAGGACACCGGCGGGAATGTGGATCATCGGATTATGATCCTTCGGCCCGGCTTCCAGCAGGACGACGCGGGCGCCGTCCCGGCTGAGCCGGTCTGCCAAGACACAGCCCGCCGAACCGGCGCCGACAATCGCATAATCGCATTCAATCGGGTCACGCATGCGGCCTCTCCGTGTCAATCCTACGACGCCATTCGCTTTATACCGCATTTCACAGATTGGCAGCGACGCCTACTCCGAGCCGGCCGCGATACGAATCCAATTTCATGATCTGTTCAGGCCTGTGATAGGTCGGTTGAAAGTCTGCGAAAGTGCAAAGGCTACTTAACAGTTCTACAAGCCAATCTCGGTAGGGTGCCGAAAAACCTGATGCTTATTGATCGATCGAAGGAGCACATTGCCATGATTGCCGCCAGTCATGTGGCGTGGCCGCGCCAGAATGCGGAAAGTCTCGGCGACGCGGTTTTGCGTTCTGAGCATGATTTGACCACGCTTGGCCTCTTTGACGATACAAACCTGCTGAAAATCTTTGACAGCCATCCCCGCGATCAACTGCTGATTTACACGATGGGCAACGACCACACGCAACTGGACGACTTTCGGTTTGGATCGCGTGGCGATCTGTCATCCGATGAATTACTCGAACAGGTTAAACAAGGTCGGTTGTGGCTGAACATCTTGGACTTACAATTCCACCATGCGGAATTCCACGACTTGATCAATGGGCTCTATGACGAACTGGAATCGAAAACACCAGGTTTCAAGGCGCACCAACGCTCTGCCAATTTGCTCGTCTCTTCGCCAACGTCACAGGTCTATTACCATGCGGACGCGCCGCTCAACATGCTGTGGCATCTGCGCGGGAAGAAACGCGTTTGGGTCTATCCGCCGAACGATTTTCGGTTTGCCTCGGCGGAAAGCCTGGAGAAAATTTTCTCCGGCGAGACCGAAGACGATCTGCCCTACGATCCGGGCTTTGACGACGTGGCGGACATCTTCGACCTCAGCCCCGGCGACATGCTGACTTGGCCGCAAAACACGCCCCATCGCATCGAAAATCAGGAAGGCCTGAACGTGTCGATGACGACCGAGCATTACACCTACGCCGCCTATCGCCGTCGCACCGTTTTCATGGCCAACTACTATTTTCGCCGTTGGTTTCATCTGCCAATGCGATCGACCCGCACCGAAGGTGCCGTCGCAAATTTGAAACGCCTGTCCTATCGACTATGTCGGCAGCTGCCGCTGCCGCGCGTCGAACGTTTTCAATCGGATGTCGCGTTCGAAATGCGCGCCAAAGCGCAATCATAAATCTAGAGCAACGCTTTCACCCGTATCATTTCGGCTAAGCTGGCATCGATGTCGCGGTCTTGCGTTGCCCATGAAGAAACGCTGATCCGCATTGCCGGCCGACCGTGCCACGACGTACCGCCACACCAGCAAACACCGGAAGCCTGGATGGCGGCGATCGCCCGTTCGGTCGCGTCGCCGGCGCCGAAGGAAACCAGAACTTGGTTCAGCACCACCGCGTTCAGGACCTCGATACCGGCGGCTTCCAGGCCGGCGGCAAACCGGCTTGCCTGCCGGCAATTGCGCTCGATCAGATCGGCAACGCCGGCGCGCCCCAGCGACTTGATCGCGGCCCAGATGTCGGCGCCGCGCATGCGTTGGCTGGCTTCCGGCGAAAAGTCGATCGGGTCAGTGTCCGCACCGGGCATGATGTAGGCCGCATTGATCGATAGCGCGTCCGCCAGCCCCTGCGGCTCCCGCACCAACGCGATGCCACTGTCGTAGGGCACATTGAGCCATTTGTGGGCGTCCACAGCCCAAGAATCAGCCTGTTCGAATCCCGACGTCAGCGACCGTAGGGCCGGCGCCGCGGCGGCCCACATGCCGAACGCGCCGTCCACATGGACCCAGGCGCCTGTTTGCTTCGCCGTCGGTATAAGGGTCGCCGCCGGATCGAACGCGCCACTGTTCACATTGCCGGCCTGCAGGCAGAGGATCGTTGGACCGTCGATATCAGGCATCCGATCCGCCCGCATCCGCCCCTGGTCATCGACGGGGACGGTCGTCACGTTGTTACGGCCAAGGCCAAGCATGCCGAGCGCCTTGAACAAAGTCGCGTGGGCCCCGGCGCCAACCACCACCGTCAAACGCGGCGCGCCGGTCAAGCCGTCGGCGTCGACATCCCAGCCGGCTGTTTTCAGCACGGCGCGTCGGGCCGCGGCCAAGGCGGTGAAATTGGCCATGGTCGCCCCGGTCACCAGCGCACCGCCGGTGCCGGCGGGCAAGCCAAGCAGATCAACGACCCAGTCAACCGCGACGCGTGCAAAGGCCGCGCCGACCGGCGAACTGACCGACGAGAAGCTGTTTTGATCCCAGGCGCCGGCCAACCAGTTAGCGGCCAGTGCCGCCGGCAGGCTGCCGCCAGTGACAAAGCCGAAATAGCGCGGCCCAGCACTCGCCATCGTTGCCGGCCCGCCGATCCGGTCCAATAGGGCCAAGACATCGGCCGCATCCATGCCGGCCTCGGGCGCCGGCCCACCGAGGTCGGCGAGCGCGGCAACGGCTTGCGGCGCGGGCGCCACCGGCCGCCGGTCCAGGCTTGCAAGATATCGCGACGAGCGTCCTGCTGCATCGTGCAACAGGTCATGCACGACATTGCCGCCGACGGATGCGCCCGGCATTTTATCGTCTGTCATGAAGCATCCCTACGAGCATTCGAATAGTCAGACTATCGGATTGTTGCGTTGCCAGTATCATCGGCGGGTCACGTGACTTCGCCACAAACGTCATCTAGCAATGCTTCGGTTTGAGGCAGCCAATAGACCATGCCCATAGAACGATAAAGGTCCGCCGCCGCTGTTAGTTCTCGGGCGGCATCTTCAGGCCGATTATTTGAACAATACAATTCGCCCAATCCGCGCCTGCTGTGCGCCAGTCCAGGAAGCATCTCCATTCGCCCAGCCAGATCGATAGCGCGCCGCCAATATTTCATTGCCAGCTCTGCATCGTTTTCAGGCGACAACATCTCGGCGCGGGCAAGGCACTGCAACGAAAGCTGTTGAATCCATCGAAATTCATTTCTGCGGCAAAACTCAAACGCCCTGGTCGCGTATTCAGTGCCAGACCGGATTTCTCCCTTTTGCAGATATAGAGTGGATAACCTGACGAAGCACCAAATCTTGCTCAAAATTTGACTCAATTCTTCCGCGCGTTTGCTCGCGGACAATAGAACGGATTCCGCGCGTTCTAAATCACCGAGTACCGTATAGGCCTCGCCGAGCCAGCCATCCGCCCACGTCCGAAAAAACTCGATGCCATTTTCGGCGGCTATTTCAATTGTGTTTTCCAGTGATTTTGCGGCCTCCTCCGGTTTTCCCCTGGTTAGCAGTAGGTGCCCATACCATTGACCCGCCATAGACGCATCAAAGGGTTTCCCGGTTTCTTCGCAAATTTCTCGCGCGGCTTCACAACAAATTTGGGCTTTATCAAATTCACCCAAATTCGTGTGCATTCCAGCCAGATTGGAAAGCCAATTAACTGAACTGGTGCCTGTCGTGCCAAGATTATCATGGCGGTAAGTAGATTTGAGTTCGTCGATAAATTCGGATGCTGTATCAGCAGCCAGCCGAAAATTACCATGAAAGCAATGGCCCATCGCTAGATTTGCCGTTGCGCCAACCACAATCCGAAGGTCATCAAAGCGGCGGGCTTCATCAACGGCCGGCTTTCCTATTGCCAAACCCTGAACGATATCGCCTGTGTGATACAACACATGTGTCTTAACAATATTTGCGAACGCCGCTGTTGCTTTGTCACCGATCGAGCCGGCCAGTCGATGCGCATCCGAAAGCACGGTCAACAGGCGTTCATATTGGCCAAACGAGCCAAGTGACGGACGCAGATTCATGTAGATTTCGATGACCTGCTCACGGGTTGCCCTGTCGTCCCCAAGATGATTTGCGGCGTTCAGCCCCGCATCCATAAAGCGCAACGCTTCGTCATACGAGGAGCGCTCGTTGGCGCGCAGGCCGGCCAATCGGCAATAGGTCAATGCCTTTTCCCAAAGTTCTCCTTGTTGCGTGTGATAGGCCAAATACTCGACGTGATCGTCGAGACTGCTCCGATGCATTCGCTCGACCGCGGCAACCACGCGCCCGTGCAAATCCTTGCGGCGGCTGATGAGTAGGCTGTCGTAAGCCGCATCCTGGATTAATGCATGCTTGAATGTATAGCTGGCCTCTGGCGGCTCGCCGCGCTGGAAGGCAAGCTCGGAATGAACCAACGTCGCCAAAGCCGCCTCAATCTCTGCGGCCGTTTTGTCGGCCACGGCCGCAATCAGCCCATAGGAAAAATCTCGGCCGATGACGGCGCCGATCTGGGTAATTTCTCGCGCGTCACCCAATCGGTCGAGACGCGCCAGCAGCGACGCCTGCAACGTCTCGGGAATGGCGATGATATCCGACGCGATCCCGGCCGTTCCCGCCTCAACAATGGATTTGGTCAATTCCTCGAGGAACAGCGGTACCCCGCCGGATCGGGCGACGATGTTGTCGACCATATCGTCTGCCAACGCGTCACGCGCCACGGCGCGGACGATTTCAGCGCCTTGGGGCTGATCGAGCCTGTTCAATACGATCATTGTCAAATGGGCGTGCCCGAGCCAGGGCGCTTGATATTCCGGCCGCAAGGTCGCCAGAACCAGTACCGCGGTGTCCGCAATGGCGGCGATCAACTCTCCGATCAAGGCTTCGGTCGTCGGGTCCAGCCAATGGGCGTCCTCTAGTACAAGCAACACCGGACGTTCCCGGCTCAACGCCACGACCTGGGCAATCAGCGCTTCGATGGTTCTGGCGCGTAACTGCAACGGATCCAATTCAAGCGCGCCATATCGTTCCGCGTAGGGCAGCGCCAGCAGTGACGCGAAGATTGGCGCGATATCGGCAATGTCGTCATGCGCAACCTTAAGCAGTTTCTCGAGCTTATCGAGCTTCACGTCGGCGTCATCGGTATCCTCGAAATCAGCCTCCCGAACGAGCTGATGGACGACCGGAAAAAGCGCGCTGTTCGTATGATGGGGCGAACATTGATAACTCAGACGGAAATGGCCCTGGTCCGCGATGTCATCGCTCAATGCGCGAACCAAGCGCGATTTGCCGAAGCCGGCTTCGCCGGATAACAGGACGACCTGGCCATGCCCGCTGACACTCCGGGTCCAACGTTCACGGATCAAGCCTAGTTCGTAGTCACGTCCGACAATACCGCCAAAGGCACCGGCATGGGTCGCGTCAAATCTGCTTTCAGCCGTACTTTCGCCGATAACGCGCCAGGCGGGAACCGGCTCGTCAAATCCCTTGAGCGATTGTTCGCCCAACCCATGCAGTTCGAAAGCCGTTCCCAACAGGCGCAATGTATTGGCACCAATCACGATCTGCCCCGGCTCCGCGATATTCTGCAGCCTGGCAGCCAGGTTCGGCGTTTCGCCCGTTACCGCCTGTGCGTCCGCCGTTACGTCGCCGATCAGGTCGCCGACCACGACCTGGCCGGTAGCAATGCCGACGCGGGCCGATAATGCCGTCCCGTCTTGGCCTTTCATCGTGGCAACGGCGGCGGCGGCGCCTAAGCCGGCGCGGACCGCTCTCTCTGCCTGATCTTCATAAGCACGCGGCCATCCGAAATAGGCGAGCACCCCATCGCCAAGATATTTGGCGACATGGCCGTCGTATCTGGTGACCGCGCCGGCGACGGCATCCTGATAGCGCCGCATTACCTCCCGCAGATCTTCCGGATCGAGCTTCCGTGACAATGCCGTCGATCCCACCAGGTCGCAAAACATCACCGTGAGTTGCCGGCGTTGCGCGTTGGCATGTCGCGTGTCCGCGGGGCGAGGAGGCTCATCCGTCAAGGCATGGTGCATTGCCGGCGCGGGGAGGTGCTCGATCGCCGCCAGAAACTTTCGACGCGGCCCCATGGGCAAACCGAGTTCGTTCAGATCGCCGTCTGAAAGGTACCGCGCAGCATCGATATCGATCTCGTTCTCAGCAAACACGTCGGCGTATTTGCCGAGTCCAAGCCTGTCCAACCACTGGCGAATGTCGATGTTCACTCAGCCGCTCCTCCGCGCAACGACGATACCATAGGGGCGTAGGGAGTGTCTGCCATGAGCCGCCACCGACGAGCCGACGTTCATTCTTGGGCCCTATTCGACCGGTTCGATCGGCGTAAACACGCCTTGTTGGCGTTCGATGATCTCCGCCGCGTCGAGACAACGATCTTCATGAAACCGCGGTCCAATCACTTGGACACCTTGCGGCAGCCCACCGGTCACATGGATAGGGACGGCAACGCTCGGCAAGCCGAGGAGGTTGCAGGTTTCCGTGAGCAGCAGCGAGCGTATCAGCCGCCGGCCTTCTTCCGCGCCGGCAATGTCATAGCCAACCTCGAAAGCCGGCAGTGTGGAAACCGGCCCAAGGATCAGCGAATAATGTTCGAAGAACCGATTCCAGGCTTGCAAGATCCTGTGACGCTCGGCAATGGCGTCCTTGTACGTGGCAAGCGTCGGCGCCGCATCGACGACCACCGTTTTCAGAAAGCGCGCGCCGTCGTCGGACATCATCGCCAGCATCTCGGCGAGGTCGTCCAGGGTTTCCGAATTGGCGATCCCATCGATCGCCCGATCGGCGTCCGCAAGGCAGGGCGGTTCGACTTCTTCGACGACGTAGCCGGCGTCCGCCAAGACCACTGCCGCCCGCAGCACCGCCGCGGCCACCGCCGGGGCGGTACCGATACCGCTGTAATTGGTCATAACGGCGACACGGACAGGCGGAGGCACGGCGCCACGGAGCCGCGACGCCGGCACCCAAACCGGATCGGACGGGTCGGCTTGGCTCATCACGTCCAGGGCCAGGCGGAGATCCTCTATCGTGCGCGCCAACGGGCCGTTGACGCAGGCCACTTGCGAATAATAGGTCGGCGGTGTTGGCCAAATCGTCGATGTCACGCGCGAGACCCGGCCGAGGCTCGGTTTGATGGCCGCGATACCGCAGCATAACGCCGGATAGCGGAGCGACCCGCCCATATCATTGCCAACGCCGAGCGGCGACATGCCGGTGGCGATGGCCGCCGCTTCACCGCCGCTGGATCCGCCCGGCGTGCGGCCAGGGTTCCACGGATTCAACGTGGCGCCGTGCAAGTCGTTGTCGGTGTGCCAACGCATGCCGAAGTCCGGCACATTGGTCCGTCCGATCGGTATGGCGCCGGCACGCTTGAGGTGCGTGATGACCGGCGCATCGGCGTCCGGCATGGAATTTTGCAAGCTGACGATGCCGTGCGTCGTCGCGGTGCCGGCAAGGTCGATGTTTTCCTTGACGGTGATGGGAACGCCATGCAGCGGACCGACGTCTTCCCCTGCTGCTAATCTGTCGTCGGCCTCGCGGGCGCCGCGGAGCGCCTGCTCGGCCAAGACGATCGTGACCGCGTTTAGGGTAGGGTTGACGTCGTCGATGCGATCGAGGTGCGCCTGGACTGCCTCTCGGCTGGAAATTTCTTTGTCGCGAATGGCCTTGGCCAATTGGGCGGCGCTATGGCGCCAAAGGGGAACGGACATTTTCACAATACTCCGTCGTCGTTTGTCTACGGAACGCGGGCTGCCGGGTGTCTTTGAATGGAGGACGAATAAAGAACGCACAAGCCTCGGCCGTGGACCGCGGGGAGAGGCAGCGGAATGGTCGCTGCGACTGTTTATGCGACGTGAATTCTCATGGCAAAATCGTAGGGCAGATTGCTGCGGGGATCAACCTCCGCGATGGATACGACAACGATTTATTCGGCGGCCGTACCAATGGCCTCGCGAATATTGTTTTGCACCTGATCGATCGTAACCTCGCCCGACGGCACAGCCTGGACCTTGCCGGCAGCGAGATCGTCGGCAATGAGTGTGTCCAGGTTTTTCAGCGACTGAACCCATTCTTTCGCCGCTTGACCGGCATAGAATTTACCGATCAACCAAACGACGGCCTGCGCAATTGTATTGTCCGCCCGTCCTTGGAGCCGCGGCGCGTCAGGCTTTCGGTGGCCGCGGCCGCGGTGAATGCGGCATAGGAAACGATCCCGGTTTTTGGCGCTATGTCATTTTTCAGCAATCAGTGCGCCAAAATGATATCCGGTCCGCTTAGTTCCTTGTGGCCCGCCAGTTCGTGCTCGATGTATTCGCCATAATGCACAATTAGCTTCAGATCGACGTCGACGGTGTTGTGGCAGGCCGCGCATTCGCATGTCGTATTGCGCAGCATATGCTGGACGCGCCCGCGAAATCCGCAATACAGAGCCTCGAGCCCATCGACGATGACCGCACCGTTGGGAACCGCCGCTCCAAAATGACCGCGATCCGAAACACAGTTTGCTACGCATTGAAACAGGCCGCTCTGGCAACGGCACTTTGTATCACACCCAATTGATGGCGGAAATCGGCAAACAGTCCGCATTCGCCAGATCTGCCGTTGCTTTCCTGGCGAAATTGACAAGAATGGCAATCAACGTGATTAAACAGTATGCGTGAAATGAGTAGTAGCACCCAGTTCATCGTTACGACCACTATCAACCGGCCGACCGAGGCAATCGAAAGATTCGACGCGCTGCCGGATTGGACGTTGATCGTTGTCGGCGACCTTCGGACTCCGGCCGACTATAGCTTGCCGCACGGCATCTACCTATCTCCGACCGACCAGGGAAAACTGGCGCCCAGGCTATCGAAGCTGATCGGCTGGAACTGCATACAACGTCGAAACCTTGGCTTCGTTTTGGCATTGGACTTGGCCGCTGACGTCATTGCGACAATAGACGACGACAACATCCCTTATGAAAACTGGGGCCGCAATCTCTTGGTCGGCGAAACCAGCTTGCTGAAGACCTTCGAGGCAAACAACGGCTGTTTCGACCCGCTTGGCGCCACGGAGCACGGCCACCTTTGGCACCGCGGCTATCCGTTGCAATTGCTACAGATGCGCAACCAGTCCAATTTTTCCGTCATGCCGACCCATATCGATGTGCAGGCGGACTTTTGGGATGGCGACCCGGACGTGGATGCCGTTTGCCGCCTGGAACATGCGCCGTCCGTGCAGTTCGATCCACGGCGATTTCCGTTCACCGCGAACGCGCTCAGCCCATTCAACTCGCAAAACACGTTCGTGACCCGCGACGCATTGACCCGATACTTTGTGGTGCCGGGGGTCGGCCGCATGGATGACATATGGGCCGGGTTCCATCTACAGTCTTTGGGCTTCAAAGTTGCCTACGGCCCGTCTTCGGTCCGTCAACGACGAAACCCGCACAGCCTGACCCGGGACCTTGCGGAAGAGTTCTTGGGCTATCGCCTCAACGCCGACCTGGTGCAGGCAATCAACGATCAGCAATACGATATCGCCGACTACTGGCCGGAACGCGCCCGGCTGGCCTATGACGAATATCTGCGCCGGGTGAAGGCATGATTTCAATCATCATTGTCGGCCGGAACGATAATTACGGCGGCGACTTCGAAGCCCGACTGTTCGCGACGGCAACATATAATCTTGGCGAACTGGACAGGCGAGGCATTGACGCCGAATTGGTTTTCGTCGAGTGGAATCCTTTATCCGACCGACCGTTGCTGTCGCCAAAAGTCGCCGCCGCATTCCCACAAGCGCGCTGCGTGGTTGTCGATGGCGCGGTGCACCGCCTGATCAGCATGAACCGCCACGTCAAAGTGTTCGAGTATCACGCTAAAAACGTCGGGGCGAAGCGGGCGCGGAGCGATTGGCTGCTGCTGACCAATCCGGACAATTTCTTTGGCCGGGATGTTTTCGACTTTTTGCAGGAAGGGGCGTTTGATACCGATGGGTTCTACCGCGCGGGATGGATCGAGATAGACGACGCATCAGACATTGATCGCGCCGACCTGGTCGACGTCCACACAACCGATCGGCGGCCTTATTGCCGGTCTTCCGGCGATTTTTTCTTTTGTTCCAAATCTCTGTTCGAGCGGATCGGCGGATTCCGTGAAGACCTGACATTCACCAATACGCACAAGGATTCGATCCTGTGTCACGCGTTCTACGACGTGACCAGGAGCGTCCGAAAAATCGGCACGACCTATCACCTCAGACATGCCAGAGACGGCGCGGCGAAGCGTCGCTTACAATATGATTGGAAAAAGGTGGATCGGCGCCCGCAGGACAGATACGGCCTCAGCGGAATTTGCCTGGAAACAGTCCAGGAACCACAGATATCCATGCTGAACTTGCCGGATGAATTGTTGGAAGAAGCCAACAACCGGCCGCCCGTGGAACCCGTCGTACCACGCGCATACCGCCCGTCTCACCGGCGTCGCTCGAGTTTGGAGAAAGGTCTCCGCCTCGCAACAAAGACAGCTATTTGGCAAATGCGCCGGCGGTTTTTCCCGTCGACGACTTAAGCCCCGCTACTCCCCGGCTTTGAGCACCTCAAACCGCAGGCCTTTCGCGGTACGTTTGGCGAAGCCGTTCCAATGGCTGTGGTCAGCCTTCGGTGTGCCGTCTTTTTCCGTCGACCATACGCTCTTGTTGGATTCCGGAACCAGGTCCAGGAACGCATCCATATTGGTGTCTGATTTCAGATACTTGCCGAGCCATGCCGTGGCGAAGTGTTGGGCGACATTGTTCATGCGGACATTGTCCCAAACCGCATCGCTGTAATGGTCTGCAAGATTGAAGCCCAAATCCGGATCCATCTTGTCCGCTTCTTTAGGCGCCGGCATCGGCGCCCCGGCATTGTGATTGGCGTTATCGAAGGTGAGCAAAGAGCGGTCGACACTGGCAGCGGCCTGCCATATCGCCCTGGTGCCTTTCTCGTATCCTGAGACATCGTCAACCGATCCGGCGACGAACAACATAGGAATTTTGATGCCTTTCAAGGTTTCCGCATCCCAGAAACCGTAGCTCATACCCCAGGGGCCGATGGCGATCGCGGTCTTCACGCGCGGGTCGGGCAAAGCGTTGTGGGTCTCGCTGCCGCTCTTGTGGACGGCCAAGGTCCCGTGCGGCCCGCCCCAGGCATAGTCGACTTTTGGGTGACGCCGCCGCCGGCGGTGATGACGGCGCCGTAGCCGCCCATCGAATACCCAATGATCGCCGCGTTATCGGTGTCGACCTTGCCGTTCAAGAACGACTTCGGGTCCTTCGAAAGATTTGCGAACTGACCGAGAACGAAAAGCTGATCGAGGGAGCGGTTGACCAAGGTCGAGCCGAACGCGGCCTTGTTTCGATAGGTCGACTCGGTGTGGTCGATCGACGCCACCACATAGCCTTTCGATGCGATGTTTTCCGCGAGATGCGACAGCAAATACCGGTTGCCCGGATAGCCGTGGGAAATCAGAACGAACGGCAACCCCGAGACGTCGCCGGCCGGCGCGGCATCGCGGACCGCCTTACCCTGCAGCTCGACCTGGGTTTTGCCGTCCCTAATGTAGGCATTCAACGTTGTCGATCCGGTCGCGCCCTTTTCGGCCGGATACCACACGTCCACGGTGAGCGGGCGGTCGTAGCGCGGCAGCGTGTCCGGCTTGGGTTCTTTCGGGTTGATTTTTAGGATGTCGATCTGCCCCGGATTAACCATCTCGAGCGTCCGGACGCCGATCGAATGGGCACCATAGGCGGCCAATTCCGGCGCGTCTGGTCGCTGCCCGTCGATCCTATTTTCCGCCTGGGCGTTAGCGTGGGGCAGGCCCAAGGCGAACAGTACCGGTAGAACAAGCATGGTAAAGCGGCGCATGGCGTGATGACTCCTTAAAGGACCCGGATTCTAAGATTTGTCGTGCGACTGTGCACCATTTGTGTCGATCACGATACATGAACTTGCCCGATCCGCCTGCGACATAGATTCAACATTCTCGTGATCGTCCATCACCCCGGAAGTCTAGCCGCCGATCGGATAGGGCTTGCCTTCGAACACGGTGCCCCAGATCGGGATGTCTTTCAGCGCCTCGACCGGGACAGCGTACGGGTCTTGTTCCAACACCGTGAAATCCGCTTTCTTTCCGGCGCGGATGCTGCCGATCTCGTGCTCCATGCCGAGGATGTAGGCGGCGTCGATGGTGATGGCGCGCAGGGCTTGGTCCAGGCTGAGGCGCTCTTCCGAGCCCATTACCTGGCCGGATTCGGCAATCCGGTTGGCGGCGACCCAGGCGCTGTTGAGCGGCAAAGCGGGTGCCATGGTGAAATCGGAATGCAGTGCCGTCGGTATGCCGTGGGCGGCGAGGGTGCCGAGGCGCGACAGCTGGCTCGCGCGTTCATAGCCGACGACATGTTTGTAATAGGCGTCGCTCAGCTCGTAGACGTAATAGATATTGACCGAGGCGAGGGCGCCGAGATCGGCCATGCGGCGCACCTGTTCCGGCGTCGATATGCCGAAATGCTCGATGGTGAAGCGGTGGTCGAAGCGCGGCCGCTCCCACTGCAGTTTTTCCAACACGTCGAGCGCCAGCTCGACACCGAGGTCGGCGGAGCAGTGGACATGGATCTTATAGCCGGCGTTCCAGTAGGCGCGCGCGGCCGTTTCGAATGTTTCGGGCGGCGTCATCCACTCGCCATGGCCGCCGGCGATACGGCCCGGCTCTTGCAGCTGCATCAAACCGGAAAAGAAGCCGCCGTCGGCAAACAGTTTGACGTGGTCGGTAAAGCGCAGCCGATGGGTGTTGCGCTCAGCCAGGCGGCCGAGCTGCTCGACGGCCTCGGGCCCAACATCGCCGGCGCCGGTGAGTGACAGGGCAGGCGGCACCATCATCACCCGAAACGGCGTATCGTCACGCTCCAGCGCCGCCACCAAGGCATCCCATTCCATGTCGAGATCGAACATGCCGGCGGCCATGTCGCCGATGGTGGTGTGGCCGCCGTGATGGACGACTTGGCGCAAGCGCTCCAAGCCGCCGGCGAACCGGTCCGGCGCCAAGGTGTACGGATTAAATGAACGAAAAGCGACGGCAAGGCCGGTCTCGAAGAAGGCGCCGGACTCGTAATCAATCTGCGGATGGCGATCGGCTTCATCTTTGGATAGCCCCATCCAGGCTAGCGCGGCGTCATTGACCACCAAGGAATGAAAGCCGCGATGCCAGACGATGATGGGACGGTCCGCGGAGATGCCGTTTAACGTCGCCCGGTCCACGTCGCCGTGCCAGATCGGATGATGCCCCCAGGCGAACAGCGGTTCGGCGGGGTCGGCAATACTGAGATCGATTTCTTTGAGGCGATCGAGGAAGGCGTTGTGGCCGCGGAGCGGCGGCACGGTTTGCCAGGGCAGGCGCCATTCCATCGCCGTGGTGAAATGCATGGGCAGTAGTACCGCCGCCATCGACGGGTGCAAATGCGGATCGATGAAGCCCGGCATCAGCACCAGATCGGCAAAACGCTCGTCGACAGTGTGCGCGTGAGCCTCCAGCCAAGGCGCCAAGGTCTCCAGACTGCCCACCTCGAGGATGCGGTCGCCGCGCACCGCGACGGCGGTCGCCTCCGGCATCGGCGGATTCATTGTGCGGATTTTCCGCGCCGTAAATACCGTGATCTCGTTCATCTCGCCTCCCAGAATAGCCATCTTGGCCGAGCCAAGCATTGCTGCGCAAGCCATGGAGCCTGCGCCGGTCCTCTGCTAGAACTGGCGAAACAGAGCACCGACGTGATGCCTGCGGAGGAAGTTCAGGTTATGCCACCGCCCAACAACCCGCTCGACGCCCCGATCACGCTCGCCCGGCTGGACGTCTACGTCTTCCGCGCTGAAGTCGCCAAACCCGTGGTTGCCTCATTCGGCACGATCCCAAGCCGTGGCGCGGTGTTACTGCGCCTGGAAGATGCGAGCGGCGCCCACGGCTGGGGCGAAATCTGGAGCAACTTTCCGACCCTGACCACGGAATACCGCGGCGAACTGGCGGCCATGCTGTTGCCGGCCCAAGTGATCGGGCGAAGGGTCGACGACCCGATGGTTTTCAACGCCGATGTGACGGCGGCACTCGCCGTTCTCGCCATCCAGGCCGGCGAGCCGGGGCCGGTTGCAGCAATCATCGCCGCTGTGGATCAGGCGCTTTGGGACCTGATCGCCCGCCGGGCCGGGCGACCGCTTCGCCATCTGCTCAATCCAGCCGCCGCCAACCGGGTACCGGCCTACGCGAGTGGCCTCAACCCGGACGACGGCGTCGAGATGGCGACCGCGGCACGGGCCGCCGGTCATCGCGCCTTCAAGCAGAAAATCGGCTTCGGCGACACCATCGACTTTCGCAACCTGCAGGCCCTCAGCGACGGCCTCGGTACCGGCGAGCGCCTGTTCGTCGATGCCAATCAGCGCTGGTCGCTGGACGAAGCGATCGCTAAGGCCGGGCGCCTCGCGCCGTTCGGGCTCGGCTGGCTCGAGGAACCCATTCCTGCGGATCGGCCAGCCGCGGAATGGCGAGCGCTGAAGACCATGGTCGAGATGCCCATCGCCGGCGGTGAAAATTTACGTGGCCGGCCGGCCTTCGACGAAGCTCGGGAATGGCTCGACGTGATCCAGCCCGACGTCGGCAAATGGGGCGGTGTCAGCGGCTGCTTCGCGGTGGCGAGCGATACCGTTGCCGGCGGCCGCACGTACTGCCCCCATTGGCTCGGTTCCAGTGTCGGCTTGATGCATTCGGCCGCGCTGCTGGCCGCCGCCGGCGGTGACGGGCTGTTGGAAATGGACGTCAACGAAAACCCGTTGCGCGATGCCATGCTCGACGGCTGCCTAGCCGTTGCCGACGGCCAAGCCGTGCTGCCCTCGGCGCCCGGCATCGGCCTCGATATCGACGTCGCCGCGTTAGCCGCGTGGCAGGTGTCGCACCGCACATTTGATCAAACAACGCTGTAGGAGAGAACCCATGAAATTCGGCGGCATGGTGGCCACGAAAATCGACGACTGGCAGATATTTCCGTACCTGGAAAGCTTGGGCTACGACAGCGGCTGGGCGCCGGATTCGCAGATGATCTGGTCGGACTGCTACGCCACCCTCAGCCTTGCGGCATGGCACACCTCGACGATCAAGCTCGGCACCGGGGTCGCCATCGCCGGCACCCGGTTGGCGCCGGTGACCGCCCATTCCATCGCCTCGATCAACCGTATTGCGCCGGGCCGCACCTTCCTCGGCATCGGCACCGGCCACACCGCCATGCGGGTCATGGGCCAGCAGCCGGTCTCGCCAACAGCCTTCCGCAGCTATTTGCAGACCATCCGTGGCCTGCTCGACGGCGAAGAGGTCGACTACACCTTGAACGGAGAGACCCGGCCGATACAATTCCTGGATCGCGGGCTCGGCTGTGTGAACCTCGCCGATCGGGTGCCGATCTATGTCGCCGCCAACGGCCCGCGCGCGCTCGAAGCCACTGGCGCCTATGGCGACGGCCGGATCGGCGCCGGCAATGAACCGACCAAGGTGTTTTCCCGCAATATGGAACGCATCCAAAAAGGCGCCGCCAACGTGGACCGGAGCTTGCCCGACGACTTCTTCACCTCGGTGATGACCTACGCTTGCGTGCTCAAACCCGGCGAGACACGTTCCTCCGACCGGGTGATCGAGGAGACCGGCGCCGAAGTCATCTCGACCCTGCATTTCTGGTACGAGCTTTACCTACAGCGTGGCAGCGACGCCTTCGTCCAAGACTCCGTGCGTGGCCTCTGGGAGGATTACAAAACCTACGTGGAAACCGAGATGCCGCTGGAGCGCCGCCACCAGATGATCCACACCGGCCACTGTGCCTTCCTGCCGCCGGCGGAGCGGCGCTTCGTCACACCCGACCTGATCGAAGCCTCCGGCGGCCTGGTCGGCGAGGCCGACGACATCATCGAACGCATCCAAACCTTGGAAGCCGCCGGCCTCAACCAAATCGTGCTGCTGCCGCCGATCGCGGTGGCCCGCCAAAACTTCAAGGACTTTTCCGAACAGGTGATGGCGCGGTATTGAACCGCAGTGCTTAGCGCCGCGACGGTCCGTCTTTTGCCGGGCCGTGCCGGAGCAGCTTTCCGCCCTCAACGAAGCCCTCGTAGCGCGGCAAGTCGTCGGCCACGTCGAACCAAGAAATGCGTTCCGGATAAAACGAGTGGCCGTCCGGCGCCATGGCATCCGGATTGTCGAACGTGCTGATGTGGATGGCGCAAATCGGGCCTTCGTCGCCGAGGATGGTTTCCCAGGTGAGCGAGGTCCCGCAATGGGCACAGAACGCCCGGCCAACACCAGGCGCCGAACCATAGAGCTTGCGTTCATCGCCGCTGAACCGGACCTGATCGGCCTCGAGGACCGCCAAAGTTGCTGCCGGCGCGCCCGTATGGGTGCGGCAGCTTTTGCAATGGCAGTGGAGTACGCGCTTTGGCTTAGCCGTCGTTTCATACCGCACCGCGCCGCACATGCAGCCGCCGGTCAGCGTCGCAGGGCCATTACCCATAGTCGTCCTTTCCTTACGCATGTGATCCTGACCGAACAGTAAACAGATTTCTTTCAAGCGCCAGACGTTTGAACCCGCAACCGGAACTTACCGGGTGAACCTGGACCGTTGCAGGACGTCGCTATAGCCTGTTTCGTCAGCAGACATGGTCGAGACGGAAACGGGAGGATACGGCAATGGTGATGGCCGCGGTGATCCACGAGAAAGGCGCGCCCGAGGTTTTTCATTGGGAGGAGATCCAGGTGCCGGCGCCGGGGCCGGGCGAGGTGCGCCTCCGCAACAGCGCGATCGGCGTCAACTATGTCGACACCTACCACCGGCGCGGCGTACCGCATCCCTGGCCGGTGCCGGCGCTGCCCCTGGTGCTGGGCTTCGAAGGCGTCGGCGTGGTCGAGGCGGTAGGCCGCGAAGTCGACGAGTACCGGGAAGGCGACCGGGTCTGTTATGCCTTGCCGCCCCATGGCGCCTACGCCCAGGCGCGGGTCTACCCCGCCGATAAGCTGATCCCCGCGCCCGCCGGTATCGACGACAACACCATCGCGGCAATGCTGCTGAAGGGCCTGACCGCGCAATACCTGCTGCGCCGCACTTACGCCGTCCGCCCCGGCGACATCATACTCGTGCATGCGGCGGCCGGCGGCATGGGACAGATTCTGTGCCAATGGGGCCGCCATCTCGGCGCCACCGTGATCGGCACCGTCGGCAGCGAGGCCAAGGCCGAGGTGGCGCGGGCCGCCGGCGCCCATCACGTGGCGCTGCCGGCCCGGGAGGATTTTCAGGCCCTGGTGATGGAGGTCAGCGGCGGCGCGGGTTGCCATGTTGTCTACGAATCGATCGGCAAGGATACCTTCCGCAAATCCATGGATTGCCTGCGCCCGCTCGGCATGCTCGCGAGCTACGGCCATGCCTCCGGGCCGCCGGACCCGGTCGACGTGATCGAGCTCGGCGCCAAGGGCTCGCTGTTCCTGACCCGGCCGGCGATCATGCATTACATGGCGGCGCGCGCGGACCGTCTTGCGGCGGCCAAAGAGTTGTTCGACGTGGTCGAGAACGGAGCGGTCCGGATCGCCGTCAACCACCTCTATCCGCTCAGCGAAGCCGCCGCTGCCCACCGCGCAATTGAGGAACGTCGTACCACCGGTTCCACCGTACTGTTGCCATTCGGCTAGAGATATCCACTTGCAGGCCAATCTTCGGCAGCCCCACATTCATCAATGCTGTCGGGTTCCGGTTAGTCATCGGACATTTGCAATCGCACATAGCTTCGTCGTGCTGCCGCGACTAAACTCAAAGCATGTCTGAGAAATATCAACGTAGGTTGTCGGCAATCTTGGCCGCCGACGTGGCCGGGTATTCCCGTCTTATGGGCGAGGACGAAGTCGGGACACTTAGCGCGCTCCGACAATTGCGAAACGAATTACTTGTGCCCAAGGTAAGCGGCCATCGCGGCCAAATCGTCAAGAGCATGGGTGATGGCTGGCTGGTGGAGTTTGTTTCCGTCGCCGATGCCGTAACCTGCGCCATAGAAGTGCAGGAAGGCTTGGCAGGAAACGAGACCATCAAGCTCCGGGTAAGCGTGCACCTTGGCGACATCACGCACGAAGACGATGACATCTATGGCGATGGCGTCAACATTGCGGCACGCCTGCAGGAATTAGCCGAACCAGGCGCGATCGTCATTTCCGACATCGCTCGGCGTAGCGTCGACGGCAAGTTAGCCGCCGCCTTCAACGACCTGGGAGCGCACACGCTTAAGAATATCGCCGAACCGGTCGCTGCCTACGGCTGGGGCATGACAACGGTTGCCGCCGGCGTAAACGCGCTACCACTACCCAGCAAGCCGTCCATCGCCGTATTGCCGTTCGACAACATGTCCGGCGATCCAGAGCAGGACTATTTTGCCGACGGCATCACCGAAGACATCATAACGGAGTTGGCGCGTTTCCAGGGTCTCTTTGTAATCGCCCGAAATTCTGTCTTCACGTACAAGGGGAAAGCCGTCCGGATCGAGGATGTTGGCCGTGATCTCGGCGTCAATTATGTCGTCGAAGGCAGCGTCCGCAAAGCAGGTAACCGGATCCGCGTTACCGTCCAGCTCGTCGATACTGAAAACGGGAACCATATATGGGCAGAGCGCTACGATCGCGATCTAATCGATATTTTCGATCTGCAGGACGAATTGACCCGGCAAATTGTTGCGACCCTGCCCAGTCGCGTCGAAGGTGCCGACGCAGAACGTGTTAAACGCACCCAATCGGAAGATGCCAGCGTTTACGACCGTGTCCTCAAGGCGAAGATTTATCACCACCACGGAGGATCCAAGGAAAACGCCGAAGGCTTAACGTTACTGAACCAGGCGATCGACACCGATCCCAATTTTGCCCCGGCCTATGCATGGCGTGCTTGCACCGTCTCACAAGGCGCGGCGCGTGGATACATTCCCCACTCGCCGGAGCTTGAGGACCGGATTTATCAAGACGTACTGAAAGGGCTGGCAATTGACGAAAACGATTTGGAATGCATCAGGATATTAGCCGAGTTCCGGATCGAACAACGCCGCTGCGATGAAGCCTTGGCCCTGAATGACAAGGCATTGCGATTGAACCCCAACGACCCGCGGATTGTCGCTCAGCGCAGTGAAATCCACACGTGGCGCGGCAACCCGGACAAGGGCCTGGAATTAGCGAACAAGGCGATGAGCTTGGATCCCTATGACGCAGACGCTTGGGCCCATATGTTGGGCCGGGCACTATTTGGATTAAGGCGCTATGCCGATGCCATCAACGCATTTATCCGCGTGCCGGGGGAACGGTACGCCGTCCACGCTTTCATGGCGGCGGCAAAATCGTATCTCAAGCATATCGACGACGCGGAGCATCAAAGGCAAGAAGTCCTGCGTCTAAAGCCGGATTTCAACTGCGCCGCTTTTTCCAACGATCTGTTTTACGAACTCGACAAAGACCGAAAACATATAGTCGACGGCTTGCGTCAAGCGGGCCTGCCCGGATGACCGCGTTGGGTCAACTTGAAGCGAACCCGGCCTAGCGGAGCGCGGCGGTTCCACGCCATATTTTCTGCCGTAGGCTTAAATCGGTTTGGCGGCGGCGTAGTGCTGCCAACATCGGTCATTCGCCCGAACTGTTCCTTATCCTTGGCCCAGCTTCGAGTTGCCGTCCTGCGGCCCCAACAAGGCCCTCGCGAAGACGAGACCAATCCCGCTCGTGCTTGTAAGGCCATCGGTCCCAAAAAGTCTCTTCAGCCCACTTGCCATAGTGTGTCGATTCAGCTTCTTGCTCGAAATATTCCTGAAAGGCCTTGTTCGCATCACCAATACGCTTCATATATGTGTACGCCGCTGCAAGGATCGCCAAAATTCGATAATTTTCTGGATTTCGCTTGATCGCATTCTCAAGTTCCGCTGCGGCATCGCGATATTGCTCCAGACCAAAATATGCAAGCCCATGCAAGTACGTGTATTCAGCTGGGAAATTAGTGTCCAGCCGCATAGCTGACTTAAGGTGGTCAACGGCGTCTTCAGGCCGGCCAATAAAAATCAGCGACTTTGCCACAGCGACATGGCTTTCCGGGTCATTCGCATTGAGAGCCAACGCCCTTTTAGCTTGCTCAAGCGCGTCGTTCGTTCGTCGCGCGTCGAGGTATATTTCCGAGGCGACCAAATGCGCTAATGCCGTTGGATTTTCCCACGCCTTCTGCAGATCGCGCCCTGCTCGCATTCGGGCCGCATGCCAGCCCAGTCCGAGCTCGTGGGTCCATCTGAATTTGTAAGCACGAAGATGCACTAGCGCCAGGGCGGCGTGGGCACGGCCATAGGCGGGGTCGAGTTCAATGGCCTTTTGAAAATAGTCACGGGCCTGGACAAAGTCCCGTGGCGTATTTCTTCGAAAGTGTTGCCGACCCCGTAGGAAAGCCTCATAGGCCTCAACGCTATCGGTTTCAACAGATGCCAACCGCCGCCGGTCTTCACTCGTCAGCGTCAACGCCAGTTGGGAGACGACCTGCAGTGTTACTTTGTCTTGAAGCGCGAATATGTTACCCACCGTCTCATCATAGCGTTCGGCCCAGGTATGCCCTCCTGTGACAGTGTCGATCAATTGTACATTTATGCGAATTTTGTTTTCCGAACGCCGTACAGAACCCTTCAACACATACCGAACACCGAGTCGATGCCCAACCATTTTTGTGTCAACTGCCTTTTCCTTGATGGTCAAAACTGAGTTATATGACGTAACGAATAGCCCGGAAACTTTCGAAAGATCGGTGGTGAGGTCCTCTGTTATGCCATCGACGAAAAATTCCTGACGTGGATCATCCGACAAATTGGCGAACGGCAGTACCGCGATCGAGGGTTTGTCCGGTAGCTCCAACGCAGTCTCGTCCGGTCGCTCCGGCTCAGCTCGTTGGACCCATTGTTGCCAAACAGCCAACCCACCAGCAGCAATCACGACCGCAAGACCAGCAGCAACTGCCGCAGCAATTAAAGGACGGCGAACCTTTCGTTTTGCACCAATTACTTTTCCTGCCGCGCTAGGATCCAACAGTACGCGGTAAACTCGCACAGGTTCGGCAATGTTTTTGACTTGCCGTTCACCAAGAAACTCGTAGCCTACCTCGACCTTGGATTTGAGTTGATCGTACGCGGTGCCCGAAAGGCAAATGCCACCGGGCTCGGCAATCTCCTGTAGACGCGCGGCAATGTTGACCCCGTCGCCAAAAATGTCGTCGCCTTCAATTACAATGTCGCCGAGGTTGACGCCAACGCGGTATTGAATACGTCGTTCTTCGGCAACGTCGGCCTCACGCTCCGTCATCGCCCGCTGGATTTCAACGGCACACTCGACAGCCTCCACCACACTCGCGAACTCCACCAGCATTCCATCGCCCATAAGCTTGACAATTCGACCGTGGTGTTCGGCTATTTTGGGGTCAATCAGCTCTACGCGGTGCGGTTTTTGCCGAGCGATAATACCGCGTTCATCGGCCTCCATGAGCCTGCTATAGCCCACCATGTCTGCCGAAAAGATTGCGGCAAGTTTTCGCTGTTCGCGCTGTTCCGCCATAGCCCGCCCCGAGCGCTGATGGGGCATAATCTACAGGCGATAGGGGCCCCGAGTCCAACGGCCACCATGTCGGAAGTGGGTCAGGTTCGACCAAATCCGCTTTGGCGCCGACGCGTCGGTTTTACCTGAGAACCGACATTGTCCGACTCAGCTGAGTTTGAGATTTTCTCGCCGACGTAATTTTTGGTCAATTCTTACCGTTCCAATCACTGCTGTTCTCGCGACGCGGCGACCCGATGTCGGCTAAGGTCCTGGCATTGGAAACTCGTGGCAGAGTTGAGATCTGTAGCGATGTGCCAATTCCGGAACTGAGAAATGTCATTTGCATTGGGATTGGTACAATGACCCGCGGATTGTCGCTCAGCGCAGTGAAATTCAAACTTGGCGCGGCAACCCGGACAAGGGCCTGGTATTAGCGAACAAGGCAATGAGCTTGGATCCCTATGACGCAGACGCTTGGGCCCATATGTTGGGCCGGGCACTATTTGGATTGAGGCGCTATGCCGATGCCATCAACGCATTTATCCGTGTGCCGGGGGAACGGTACGCCGTCCACGCTTTCATGGCGGCGGCGAAATCGTATCTCAAGCATATCGACGACGCGGAGCATCAAAAGCAAGAAGTCCTGCGTCTAAAGTCGGATTTCAACTGCACCACGTTTTCCAACGATCTATTTTACGAACTCGACAAAGACCGAAAACATATAGTCGACGGCTTGCGTCAAGCGGGCCTGCCCGGATGACCGCGTTGGGTCAACTTGAAGCGAACCCGGCCTAGCGGAGCGCGGCGGTTCCACGCCATGTTTCTGCCGTAGGCTTAAATCGGTTTGGCGGCGGCGTAGTGCCACGTACAGACAATCTGTTGATCCTAACGGGCCGGCCCTGAAGGGTTTTTAGTAAACCACTCAACGATACTCGGCATATTATCTTCAAATCCGGCGGGCACACCAAAATTCAATGCTCCGGCCCGGTTGGTGCTTCGATTCTCGAAAGTGTGCGGAACCTCTCCGGGTATCAAAACAAAGCAACCTTTTGGTGCCTTGATCCATTCGTCATCCATCATGAAATGCATTGTTCCTTCAATAACAAAAAACACGTCGTCTTCCGGATGGGAATGAATTGGCGGGCCCTTCGTATTCGGCTCAAGCCACCATTCGGAGATATTGTAGCTACCGGCGGATTCGACCCGGTCGGCTTTGAACACGGCCGTCATGCCGCCCATCGAATAATGGCGTCCTTGGCCAGGCAATAAAACGATACCTTCCCTGCCGCCTTTGCTGTCTGACATGTGAGGTTCCTTGTCAATTGGGTCGATTGTACATGGTGCCGCTCAGCGACAGTCCCAAGTTCCTTTGTCGAAGCTTTTACCACCAAGCCGAACCGTATTAGTGGCATGCGAGTGTGTTCATTTACCGTCGAGCCTGGATTGGCAGGATACGGCAGTTCTACCCCCGATTTCAGCCGGTCGTGAGCGTTTTCCGCATCGACGATCGCTCTCAGGGGTATTTCTGCCGCGGGCGCTCGATGCGTTATCGACAGTAGAGAGCCCTCGCAGCCGCAGCCTGTTTAGCCTCGCTGGATAGCGCTACACATCATATGTTATCTAGTTGCGTGATTCAGGAAGTCGTGTTCGCAACACCGGAATTCGAGGTCGGAAATGCGTGAGCCCTCCAATGACGAACGGAAAATGGAACACGCGTTTCTCTTCAATTGGCTCACCGCTTCGGCAAATGTTTTATTGCTGTTGATCTTTGCGATTGTCACCGGATCACTCACGGTTTTCGGCCAATCGGCCCGTGGTATGTTGATGCTAGCGGGCGCGTTTTATTCGCTCTGGGTACTGTGGGCCATGCATCGCGGCCGCCTCAATCGTTACGAATACGGCGTCGGCAAGGTGGAACAGTTTGCAGCGTCGGTTTTGGGCCTCGGTCTAATCGTTACCGGGCTCTGGATTGCGCAAACGGTGGTCCAGACCATCCTCTCGGCCGAACCCGCCGCCAGCCCGCGTGGCTTGGCCTTGGCCGCCTTTGTCCAGTCTATCGGCGTGCTAAGATTGACGCTCAGTTGGTTCGTGATGGCTGCTGTGCCCGGTGCCGCCAACTCCGTAGTCATCCAGACAATGCTCCGTGTCATAGCCACGATGATGGTTTCGAATTGCTTCACACTAGCAACGCTGACGGCGGCGGCGCTCGCCAGGGACGACGTGGTTGCATTGATACTGGATGTTGTCGGGGCGATCTTCGTTACTATCATGATGTTGCTCTCCGGTTTCTCGATGTTAGCGCGGTCATTGCCCGACCTGCTCGACGCGCCTGCCCACACCGATCTAAGCGCCCTAATCCGCCGGACCGTGGCAAGCTCCATATCCGAGGATGATATCGTTTCGATCCGTACCCGCCAGTCCGGCAAAGCGACCTTTGCCCAAGTGACGATTTCCAGTGCGGCCGTCACTTCAATAGCGGTCCTCAGGGACAGGACCACCACAATTAATGATGCACTAAGGCGCGAAGGTGCCGAGGTCGATCTCGCGGTTGTCGTGAATTCGGATGATTTACCCGTGCAAAGGCAAGACTAGGGGGCAAAAGCGTGGCTCGTGTGATAAGAAATGTCTTGACCGATAAGCGGCGATCGCCATGCGGCTTACTTGCACCGGGGCGCGGAGCGGACTTGAAAAAGAACCGCTACCACTATCGAGACTACCGCGGCAACAGCAGAGGAACCCGTTCACATGGGTAAATGGGCGATCTTCTTTGTAATCTTTTTGGCTTTTGTCGCCTACGTCGCCTGGATGGTCGGTCCTTACTTGCGTTCGGTCATTGTCCGGGATGCTGCGGTCACCACTTGGTCGCGTGCGGCCGTCGCACCGATCACCGGGCGCATCGTCACCCGGTTGCCCGACGTCGGCAAGACTATTGGCGGGGCTGAGCATGTCGCAACAATCAGAAACGGTCTGCTGTTCCAGGAAGTTAACGCCGTCGAGGAAACACGTGATCGTGTCATTCTGTCGGAAACTCGGATTGCGGAGGCAAAGGAATATTTGGCCGATCTCGGCGAACTCGAGCGTCAACGTATCGCCGTCAAGAATCGAAGTGCCGAGGCATTCCATACTCTTCTAGAGACGGAAATGACGACATTACGCCACAAGATTGCCGTCAATGCCAATCGTATCGAAGTCTTGCAACGGATTGCCGGCCGTCAGCAGAACCTCGTCGATCGCGGTGTCGGTTCTAAGGCCAAACTCGACGAGTCACTGTTACGTGTGGCAGATATGGTTCTGCGCCAGGCCGAATTGGAAGCGACACTGAAGTCCACTCAGCTACGCGATCGTTTAGCCGACGACAACGTATACATCACCCGAGAAGGCCATACACCGGAATGGCTTCGCAGTGGCAAGTTAGAACTGCAGCTCGAACAGCGCCGCGCCCGTCACGATCTTCATTCGGCCGAAACCGCTCTACGGGAAGCACACAAGGATCTGGCCATCCAGCAGAAAGCCCTTGTGGCGCTTTCGGAGGCAAAGGTAAACGTGCCGTCCGGCAGCATGGTCTTCAGCGTCATCGCCGCGCCGAATGCCACCGTCTCGCCCGGCGACCGCATCATAGAGTGGATCGATTGCACGGAACTGATGGTCGATGTGCCGGTCTCCGACGCTGAACTACCGTTAATCCTGCTCGGAACCCGCGCGGACGTCGCGCTGGAAGGAGAATCGGATGTGCGCCAAGCAACAGTGCTGATGACCCGCGGCTCCTCGGCGACCCTGGGTCGGGCCGACCTTGTGGCCATCGCCAAGGGAAGGACCACGGGTGTCGCGCAGGTGCTGTTGTCGCTCGACGCCCAGCTCTCGGAGTTCGACCACTGCCCCGTCGGCCGCGCTGCCTACGTGGAATTTCCCGGTGTCGGCCTGATCGACATTCTGCGCGCCCGCCTACGACTCTAACCGTGCGCCTCGGGATGGGCGGACTGGCCTAGTCGTTCGTCCTCTAATTGAAAGCGCTAGCTTTACGTCAACGCTTCAACTCGGCGAGCACATCTTCAACGGCGCGGATCGCATCGACTTTTTCCGTTCTCGTCATATCGATGGTGAACTTGATCCCATCTCGATCCCGGCGAATGACTTTGCCGTCACTTTCGAGGTCTTCATAGATGCCAGCAACCCGGTAGACGCGAACGGGTTCGTCAAATCCCTTGAGGCTGATGGCTTCTTGTTCTTCCGCCTGGATATAGTCCTTAACCAGGGAAAAGGTTTCATGGGCAATATCGATGCCGCCTTCTTCGGCGGTGGTTTCAAGGCGTGACGCGAGATTTACCTCGTTGCCAATGATGGTGTAATCCATGCGGTCGTCGCTGCCGAAATTGCCGACCGCGCAATATCCAGTGTTGATGCCGATCCGCAACTCAAATGGTTTCTCCAGCCCTAAGTCCATCCATTGATCCTGTAACTCCCGCATGCGTCGCTGCATTGCGATGGCCATCTCTACACAGGCAATAGCATCTTCTTTGACGCCTTTTGATTCCGGGTCGCCGAAGAATGCCAAGATTGAATCACCAACATATTTGTCAATGGTGGCGCCGAACTCCAGCGCGATCTTTGACATTTCAGTTAGGTAGTGATTGATCAGGCTCGAGAGTTCCTCAGGTTCCAGTCTGTCGGTCATTTCAGTGAAGCCGGCGATATCGGAAAAGAATATCGTGAGCTTCTTTCGCTTCGAGGCAATTTCGACCATCTGGTCGCCGCGAAAGATGGCGTCATAAACCTGCGGCGAGAGGTATCGTGACAAATTTGTAGAAAGATTTTCGAGAATTCGGTTCTTGGCGGCCAGTTCCTCCTGGGTGCGTTTGAGTTCGGAAAACCCGATAGAGATAGCCAAGACCGAGAATAAGCCGACCATCCAGCTAAAATTTCGGTGCAAGTTTTCCATGACCTCCACGGATTTCGGAATCGACATGAACGCTGGCAGAACTTGCATGGCCACCAAATCGGCAAAATAGTACAAACCGATAATCACGATCCCGATCATTACCAATCTGAGGCCGATTTTCGGCGCCGCAGGTGGGCCGCCGGTACCGGAATGAAAATTCCGCCAAACAACGACAACAGTGATGACAACGATCAACAGATCGATGGCTGTCATCAGAGCGATTGAATTCTCAATCATCGCCGTGCCCTTTCTCCGCATGAACCTGAAGCGGCATGGTCTCGGTAACCACGCCAACCCTTAACATATGCCGACTCTTGTACTGCAGCATTTTAAAGAGGTCTCGACCCACGAATGTTCGTCCAACAGCGCCTTTGCAGCTTTCAAATCAAGCGTGTCAAATCACCTCGGTGAGGGCGCGTCACTACACATGCCCGGGCACAGAACTGGTACTGGCATGTCACTGCTGCCGCGCACCCACGGATCGGAGATGTATAGGCCACCCAAGCCCCGATCGCATCCGACCCTTGGCAGGAGCCCGGTACGTTAGCAGCGCACGCCGGGAACCGTGCGGGGGTAACCCACCCCACAGCCACGACCAATCAGGTAGATTGTTTGCCCTGCGTAGCGGTCGGCCACAAGACGACACCGACACAATCGAGTAAAATGATTTTTTAAAAATCAAAGGTATTTTAGAATACAAATCTATAGTTTGAGCGTATTTATCGAAAATTTGGTGAATTTTTGAGCTTGCGCGATGCTAAAATTGTTTAACGGCTTTCGCACCAAATTCGGTAATGGGATTCTCACGACAGTGCCGGCGGCGCGCGCAGGTCGTCGCCTAATTTGCAAAGACGGCAACGAACAGAACCAAGGAGCGACGCCAATTGTCAAAACGCGGATTGTTCCTCAGCCTCTGCGCTGTCTTTGCTGTTTATTCCGTTTACGTCTGGACCGCCGGCACCACGGCTCCGCATATCCAGCCGCCCAATAAACAGGCGCAAGCGGGATTGGCGCTCTTCCAGGAAAAGAACTGCATTGCCTGCCATCAACTGTATGGCCTTGGCGGGCATATGGGCCCCGATATAACCAACGTGGCCTCGGCGCCTGACAAAGGCGTCGACTACCTCAAGTCATTTATCGCGAACGGCACGGACAAGATGCCGGATTTCAAATTTAGCGAAACAGAAATCGATGCGCTCGCTCAGTTCCTGGTGTTTCTCGACCGGACCGGGACCTACCCGCCGGCGCGCCCCGAGATCAGTTGGTATGGTTTCGTGGCCTATGCGGGGACCAGCGATGGCAAATGACACCGGCCTGCGATTCATGCTGCTAGGCCTGTTCGCATTGGCGGCAAGCCTCGTTTTCGGTGTCCTGGCCGCCTTCAAGTTCCTGTATCCGGAGTTCCTCGAAACCCTGCCATTTCACAAACTTCGCCCGTTGCATGTTTCGCTCGCAGTTTCGTGGATATTCCTGACGGCGATCGGCGGGATCTATTACTACTTGCCGAACCTCTCGGGCCTGGCGCTGTTCTCGACCCGCGCGGCGCGGCTGCATTTTTGGATCTTTCTGGTGACCGGCCTGGCAATTCTCGCTGCTTATTTTCAAGGCCAGTTCGGCGGTCGAGAGTACTGGGAATTTCCCCCCGTGTTGGCCCTCCCGATTTTTCTCACCTGGATATTGTTCGCGGTCAATTACTTCAAGACGGTAATCCAACGACGATCCGCCTGGCCGGTATATTTTTGGATGTGGGGCACTGGGATCGTATTTTTTCTTCTGACCTTCGCGGAAAGCTATCTCTGGCTGTTCCCCTATTTTAGAGAAAACATGGCGCGGGAATTGGCGGTGCAGTGGAAGTCATACGGCTCACTGGTCGGCTCATGGAACATGCTGGTTTACGGCACCGCGATATTCGTGATGGAGAAAATCAGCGGCGACGAGGACATCGCGCATTCGAAGATGACCTTCGGTCTGTTTTTTCTTGGTCTCTTCAATTTGATGTTCGGTTGGGCACACCATACCTATCCAGTGCCCTTCGCGGCCTGGGTCCGGGATTTCGCTTACCTGGTCAGCATGACTGAACTGTTCATCCTCGGAAAAATCATCTGGGATTGGCGGGGCTCGCTGTCGAGCTACCAGAAACACCGCTTCCGTCGGTCGTACCGCTTCCTCTTCGCGGCGGATATCTGGGTCTTTATCAACCTGGTCCTGGCGCTCGTGATTTCGGTTCCAGCCTTCAATCTTTATACGCACGGAACCCATGTTATCGTTGCCCATACCATGGGCGCCACCATCGGCATCAATACCATGATCCTGTTGGGGTCGGTCTACTTCGTCCTTGAACAGCGCGCCGCGAAAAGCGCTATACAGACTGCGTCTGGCATGGCAGACCGGGGCTATTGGCTTGCCAATGGTTCGCTTCTGATTTTCTTCCTGGCACTTCTGGTCGCCGGCCTCATCAAAGGTACTTATACCGACGACTCGTTCAGCGACATGATGGCATCGATCGAACCCTATTTGCTAATCTTCTCGGTCGCAGGCATCGGCCTCATGTTGGGCCTGTGGATGGTTCTGCTGCCAGCCCTGCGTCGGATCTCCACTTTAGTATTCTCGGAAACGGCGAATACGCCGATGAGGGCGGAAAACGGAGAGAAAGCTAAATTGTGAGTAGCCGAGCACACGGACGCTATGGCGGCCTGGTCCTAGAATAGAAATTGGTATGTTGTTGATTCGGGGCACCGGAACACACTGCACCCACTTTAAAAAGTCACTTATGGCATTCTAAAGTGGGTGTGGCGGAAATAGGAATTGCAATTCCAGTTTCTGTTATCGGCGACAGACCCTAATGTTTGAAATTGGGATCCCAGGCCGGTGCGCGCAAAAAACAGCAACGCAAGGATAAACCACCTAGTCCGGTTTGACTGCGACATCGATACCTTCGACAGAACCATTCCCGGAACAGGCGACCTAAACGGTTCTCCGAACAGAGCATCAAAAGCTATCGATAGCAAAACAACACTGCGGCTTTGCGGGCAAACGCGATCATGCAGAAAATTGCCGCCACTTCCGAAAGGGGTCATCTTCGACGTTTCCGCCCAACAGTTCCTGCTTCCGTAATGCCCCCGATTTCGACCGTTTCGAGGACCGGGCAACCAAACGGTAGCGAACGGGTGGTCAGCTGACGTCGGCCCGCGAACCTGATTCCGGCAGTAGTGTGCCGATTTTGTTGAAGAAGTCGCTGGATCGTCGCAGTTTGTTGTGATTCTCTCTTCTTGGGCGACTTGCTCAGGAGGACGGTTCGATGATGGGAACACAGACAGTTCCGGAGCAACTGTTTTAC
>Ga0315336_1000566_pt1 | contig 96390 bp, 88 predicted proteins | sample ASW5metaG_FD_204512 | JGI IMG/M metagenome (GOLD analysis project Ga0315336, IMG submission 204512) | Ammonia-oxidizing marine archaeal communities from Monterey Bay, California, United States - ASW #5 | ecosystem: Environmental > Aquatic > Marine > Intertidal zone | place: USA: California...
GCCTCACGCCTGGGCTGGGACCGCTGGCTCGGCCACAAGGGCGTCTTTATCGGCATGGACGGCTTCGGCGCATCCGCGCCCGCAAACCAGCTCTACGAATTGTTCGGCATCACAGCCAATGCGATCGTGGTCGCCGCGCGCGACCTGATCGAACACGACGTATGATGGGAGCATCTTTTGGATATTGACGGTCTCAAATCTCTCGCCGGCGCATCGATCGCCGGCAAACGCGTCTTGGTCCGCGCCGACCTCAACGTGCCAATGGCTGATGGGCGGGTAAGCGATGCAACGCGCATCGAGCGTCTGCTTCCGACCTTGAGCATGCTGCAGGACGCCGGCGCCAAAATCATATTGATGTCCCATATGGGCCGGCCCAAGGGAAAAAGGGCCGAGGACATGTCGCTTGCGCCCGTGGCCGAAGCCTTGGGCGCCATGGTGCCGGGAACGCATGTGCGTTTCGCCGGCGACTGCATCGGCCAGGCGGCGCTGGATGTCGTGGCGCAGCTCGATGACGGAGAGATCGCGGTTCTCGAAAATTTGCGCTTTCATGCGGGCGAAGAGGCGAACGACCACGCTTTCGCCAAGGGGCTGGCCCAGTTGGGCGACATCTATGTGAACGATGCTTTCTCTTGCGCCCATCGCGCGCACGCCTCGACCGAGGCGATCGCCCGCCTGTTGCCAGCCTACGCCGGGACACAAATGCTGGCTGAGCTCCACGCGCTGGCAAGTGCGCTGGAGCGGCCCGAGCGCCCGGTGCTTGCGGTTGTCGGCGGCGCCAAGATTGCCAGCAAGATTGGCGTGCTCAGCCATCTCATAGACCGGGTCGATGCGCTCATCATCGGTGGCGGTATGGCCAACACATTCCTGCATGCCCAGGGCTTCGATGTGGCAAAATCGCTGCACGAGTCGGACCTGGCGCAGACCGCGCGCGACATCCTGGATGCTGCCAAGAAGGCCCAATGCGATGTGTTGCTGCCGGTAGATGCCGTCGCCGCCGAAGCCTTCGAGGCGGACGCACCGCACTCGATATGCGATGTCGCCGCCGTTCCACCCGGCACCATGATCCTCGATGCCGGTCCCAAATCCCTTGAACTCTTCAAAGCCCGATTGGCTGCCTCGAAAACCGCACTTTGGAATGGACCCCTGGGCGCATTCGAGATCGCGCCTTTTGGTGAGGGGACATTTGTGCTCGCCCAGGAGGCGGCCAGATTGACCGGCACCGGGGCGCTGGTGAGCGTGGCGGGCGGTGGTGATACGGTGGCCGCCCTCAATGCTGCCGGTGTGACGGATGATTTCAGTTATGTTTCGGCCGCCGGCGGCGCCTTTCTCGAGTGGCTTGAAGGACGCGAGTTGCCGGGCGTGGCGGCGCTGCTGCAAAGCTGAGGCGTGGCGGCGTCAACTAACTTTCGGTCAATCGGTTTGACTTCGGGGCGAAATCCGAAGAAATGTGCAAAAATGTGAATATGGCTTCGGGTAATGGCGCGGCGCGGGAACGCGGCCCCGGGGGAAGATCGGCGAGGAAACAGATCAATGGCCTCTAACATACTTATCTCGCCCTCTATTCTGTCGGCGGATTTCGCGCGTCTTGGCGAAGAGGTCCGCGCCATCGACGAGGAAGGATGCGATTGGGTACATGTCGACGTAATGGATGGTCATTTCGTTCCAAACATCACAATTGGACCCTGTGTCGTGGAGGCAATCAGGCCCCACACGAAGAAAGTTCTCGACGTCCATCTGATGATCGATCCCGCCGCCCCCTATCTGGAGGCATTCGCAAAGGCCGGCTCCGACATCATCACCGTTCACGCCGAAGCCGACACCCATCTCGACCGCTCGTTGCAGGTGATCCGCTCCCTCGGCAAGCGCGCCGGCGTGTCGCTCAATCCAGCCACACCGGCCAACGTGATCGAGCATGTGCTCGACAAACTTGATCTGGTTTTGGTGATGACCGTCAATCCGGGCTTCGGCGGCCAAGCGTTTCTGGAATCCCAGTGTGACAAGATTCGCACCATTCGCGGCATGATCGGGCCCCGTCCGATCGATCTCGAGGTCGATGGCGGAATCGTACCAGCGACCGCCAAGCTTGTGGCGGAAGCTGGCGCCAATGTTTTGGTCTCCGGATCGGGCGTCTTTAAAGACGGCAACTATGGCCACAACATTTCGGCAATCCGTGCCGCGGCCGACGAAGCGCGTAGCGCGGCGGCTTGAGTGGAGGCGGGCGCAAGATAGGCAAACCTGATTTTCGCCACCAGATTGCCTCAGTGAATGACAATATTGTTAATGGCGATTGTTGCGGCGTCGACTATAAATTGCGTGATAATCGTTGATGTTAGCGAACGCAAAGGCATGAAAACGTGATCGGAACGCAAGTGAAGTCGAACCACGCTACGGGTTGGTTGAATCCGCTGATGAGTGTCGCTTGGGGGTGTGTGGTGGCGCTTCTGTTGGCATCGCTGGTCCCCGGCCAGGCTCTTGCGCAGCGCAAGAAGACGGCCTGCATTTCGGGAGAGACGCCACGTGCGGCGCGCTACAAGGTTGAAAAGGGCGAAACCTTGCCGGCCTCGATCAAGGCGCCGCTCAACGGCAAACGCGGCAACGCCGAAAAGGGCGTCGAGTGGATGGCCAACCGGCGCCAGGGCAACTGTCTATCTTGCCACACGGTGACCAAGATCCTCGAGCGTGTGAAGGAAGGCGATCACGAAAGCGAAAGCAAATTTGGCTTTCATGGAACAGTCGCGCCGCCGCTCGATGGCGTGGCCGACCGCTATAGCGAAGCGGAGCTCCGCATAATCGTGGTCGACGCAAAGCAAGCCTTTCCCGACATCAACACCTCCATGCCGGCTTATCACCGCAAGGACGGCTTCGAGCGGGTGTCGGCCGATTGCAAGGGGTTAGTCATCCTTTCGGCCGAGCGGGTCGAGGATATCGTCGCCTATCTGACGACTTTAAAAGAGCAATGAGAACCAAATGAGCCGTAAGTCCATGTCAGAATCGAACGAATCCTCAAAGCGGACCGGCTGGCTGGTTGCCTTATGTCTGCTTGTCGCCGCAGCGCTTGCCGTGCCAGCAGTCGCCGAGCCAGACGGCCGCACCGAAGCGATCAAACCGCCGACCAAGGACCATCCCTATCCGGAACTGTGGTCGGGCTGGCATTATGCAGCGCCTGAGACCCAGGCCATGCAGGACGATGATTTCGCCAATCCGGCCATGGCTTGGAACGAAATCGGCTCCGAGCTTTGGTCGAAGGTCGACGGCAAGGCAAAAAAGTCGTGCCAGGACTGCCATGGCGATGCGGCGAAATCGATGAAAAGCGTGGGCGCAACCTATCCCGTTTATTTCGAGCCGGAGAAAAAGCTCATAAACGTCGAAAATCGCATCAATTTGTGCCGCAAGAAATTCATGCAGGCCAAGCCGTGGCCATACGAATCCGAGGACATGCTGGCCATGACGATCTACGTCAAAAATCAGTCGCGCGGCTTGCCGGTCAACGTCAAGATCGATGGTCCGGCGAAGGAATTCTTCGAGCGCGGCAAAGCATTTTATGACCAACGTCGTGGTCAGTTGGATTTCGCCTGTTCCAATTGCCACTCCAAATACTGGGGTCAGAAGATCCGTATGGACACGATGAGTCAGGGGCAGTCGAACGGGTTCCCGACCTACCGCTCCGAGTGGCAAAAACCGGGCTCCCTGCACCGCCGGTTCATCTCCTGCAACACCATGGTCCGCTCACAGCCCTTCCCGTTGGGCTCCGATGAGTATGTCAATCTGGAGCTTTATCTTGCTTGGCGCGGTCAGGGATTGCCGGTTGAAACGCCGTCTGTGCGATTCTAGGCCGGGCGCGCGGTATCGCGTTTGATCCGGCGGTGGCCCGAGGCTTAAACCAATGGAAGTCACATATTTTGGCGCCTTGATTGCTGGTTTGGTCAGCTTTCTTTCGCCATGCGTGCTCCCCCTGGTGCCGCCTTATCTGTGTTTTTTGGGCGGGACGACCATTGAGGAACTCGCCGGCGAGGAGACGGTTGCCGAGGGCGTTTATTCCCGCGTCGTCCTGGCCGCGCTGTTTTTCGTACTGGGCTTCACCACCGTCTTCATTGCGCTCGGCGCGACAGCGACGATCCTTGGCCAACTGGTCGCCGAGAACCTCGCCATTCTCGCCAAGATCGCGGGCGTGGTGATCATTCTTCTGGGATTGCATTTCCTCGGCATTTTCAAAATCTCGTTTCTGGATCGCGAGGCGCGCTACCACGCAGAGGCCCGCCCGGCCGGCCTGATTGGCGCTTACCTGATCGGACTTGCTTTCGCCTTCGGTTGGACACCGTGCATCGGGCCGGTGCTGGCGGCTATCTTGTTTGTCGCTGCAAGCGAGGAGAGCATCTGGCAGGGAATTAGCCTGCTCGCGGTCTATTCGCTCGGCCTCGGCATTCCCTTCGTCGCGGCGGCGCTCGCGGTCCGTCCGTTTCTAGGATTTCTGAAGCGGTTTCGCCGTTATCTGGGGACCGTCGAGCGGGTAATGGGCGGTTTGCTGGTGGTCACTGGAATCCTGTTCGTCACCGGCTCCATGAGCACCATCGCCTACTGGATGTTGGAGTTGTTTCCGGGCTTTGGCACAATCGGCTGAGGCGGTTCGCCCACCCGTGCAGCAATTAAGTGAGCTGTCATGATCCCCAATGTGCTCACCATCGCAGGCTCAGATTCTTCCGGTGGCGCGGGGATCCAGGCAGACCTGAAGACCTTCAGCGCGCTCGGCGTCTACGGCGCGTCCGTCGTGACCGCGCTGACGGCGCAAAACACCAAGGGCGTTGAGGCAATCCATGACGTGCCGGCCGATTTTGTCGCCTCCCAGCTCGAAGCAGTCCTGAGCGATCTCACGATCGCCGCAGTCAAAATCGGTATGGCAGGAAGCGCCGACACCATCGCTGCAATCGCCAAACGATTGTGCCAGGGGTTCAAGGCGCCGATCGTACTCGATCCCGTTATGGTGGCCACGAGCGGCGATGCATTGCTCGGCGCCGATGCCGAGCAGGCGCTCAAAGAAGCGCTCGTGCCCTTGGCGCACTTGATTACGCCCAACGCGCACGAGGCCGCGCGCCTGCTGGGCCGAACGCCCGCCAAGGACCTTGCCGCCATGCAAACCCACGCCGTGGCGCTCCACGAGGCGAGCGCGCAAGCCGTATTGCTGACGGGGGGTGATTTGGCGGGCGGGCAGGCCGTCGATATCTTGGTCGATGTCGAAGGATCGCTGCAGCTCAGCACGGACCGGGTCGTGACGTCCAACACGCACGGCTCGGGTTGCACTCTCTCTTCGGCAATTGCGGCCAATCTGGCGCTCGGCCTTCCGCTACGTCAGGCGGTCGAACGCGCCAAGGCCTTCGTCAGCGAATCACTGTTACGCGCTGGTGAATTGTCCGTGGGCGCGGGGCGGGGACCGCTCAACCATTTGCGCTGATGGTCGTGTTTTCGTCCGCGTCGTGATTCGCCTAGCGACGGTCTTATCTCAGGCCTCAATCACCACGCGCTGGTGTTGTTCGCCAAGCTCCGCGACCCCCAGGCGCATTTCGTCGCCGTTTTGCAAAAAACGCTGAGGCTTCCGTCCCATGCCGACACCAGGCGGCGTGCCGGTGGTGATCACATCGCCGGGCAGCAATGTCATGAAACGGCTGATGAAGCTGATCAACTCAGCAACCGGAAAGACCATGGTCGAGGTGCTGCCCGTCTGGGCCCGCTCGCCGTTGAGGTCGAGCCACAAGTCGAGAGCCTGTGGGTCGGCGATTTCGTCGCGCGTGACCAGCCAAGGCCCAAGTGGTCCCCAGCTGTCGTGGCTCTTGCCCTTCAGCCACTGTCCCGTGCCCTCGAATTGAAAAGCGCGCTCGGAAATATCGTTGCAGACACAATAACCGGCTATGCATTCAAGCGATTGATATTCCTTGATGTTTTTTGCTTCTCGGCCGATCACCACGGCCAGCTCGACCTCCCAGTCGCCCTTCACGGCGCCGGCTGGAAAGGACACATCGTCGTTTGCTCCGGCGATGCACGACGTCGCCTTGGTGAAGAGCACGGGCTCCTTGGGGACAGCTGCGCCGGTTTCTGCGGCGTGGTCGGCGTAATTGAGGCCGACGCCGATGAATTTGCCAACACGCCCCACCGGCGCTCCGAGCCGTGGCGTGCCCGGCACCTTCGGCAGGTCGTCGGGATCGAGGTTGCGCAACGTATCGAGCTGCCCGTCACCAAGCTGCTCACCAGCCACATCGTCGATGACTCGGGACAAATCGCGCAACTCGCCACCGGGCCCGATCAGCCCCGGTCGCTCGGCCCCCTTGTCGCCAAATCGTATCAATTTCATGTGGGTTTCCTTTTTTTAAAATCTATGCAAGATGCGCCCGCTTGCCTCATTTGCGGCGGAATGCCAGATATGCCCGGCAGCGGCTCAACCAATCATGGCCTTCAAATTCCCTTCATTCCCGGTTAAAAAGCACACATGCCATCTCTTGGATTCGGACTAGAACGCATCGGGACGGCGGCCGTCCGCTACCCCATCACGGCGCTGGTGCTGATTGCCGTGTTTTCGGTGTTTTGCGCGCTCGGCATCACCAGGGTCAAGACCGACCATACTCTGAGCGAGCTGTTCCGCTCGAGCACGACCGAGTATCAGAACTACAAAAGTATGAGGGACCGCTTCCCGACGAGCGAGTTCGACATCCTCGTTGCCGTCGAGGGCGAAAACTTGATGACGCCCGAGTTGATGGAGGTGGTGCGAAATCTCCATCTGGAACTCAAGTTCGTCGAAGCCATCGACGGCATTATCTCGATTTTTTCCATGCGCGAGGCACCCGATTCAGAGGGCTATGCACCGCCCATGTTCCCGGCCGAAATACCCCAAGGCGCTGCCTTCGAAGCGCTCGCAAAGCGCGTCAACGAACACCCGCTCATTGGCGGCAAGCTGTTGTCTGTGCCAGATGCTCAAGGCCAGCTGACCCTACTCATCATATCGCTCAAGCCCTCGGTCATCGAAAAATTTGGCCGCACGAAGACGATCGACGAGATCAAAGCGACCACTGCCGACATTCTCGGTCCAGCGGGCCTGAAGAGCCAGCTCGTCGGCGTGCCCATCATGCAGCAAGAGATTCGCGACGCGATCCTGCGCGACCGGCTGCTTTACAACACCAGCGGGTTCCTTGTCGGCCTGGTTATCTCGCTTGCCTTCTTCCGCCGTTGGAAGCTGGTGATGATCACTTCGCTGTGCCCGGCCATCTCGGTGCTCTGGGCGCTGGGTTTGCTCGGCTGGTTCGGTCTCAAGCTCAACACCTTCATCAACGTCATTCCGCCGTTGGTGATGGTGATCGCCTTCACCAACGCCATGCATATGGTCTTCTCGATCCGACGACGGCTGAAGGAGGGACACGACCGTTACGACGCGGCGAATCACTCGATCGCTACAATTGGGCCGGCATGCGTGCTGACATCGCTGACCACATCGATCGCCTTTCTGTCGCTGACGCTCACCGACTCGGGTCTGATCCGCACTTTCGGAACGGCCGCCGCGCTTTCCACCTTCATGGCGTTCATCTCGGTCATCGTGCTTGTGCCCGTGCTTGTGCTGATGCTCTTTAAGGACAAGAACGAATTTATACGCACAGAGGGTGACCGCCATCACGCCATGACGCGGCTTGAGAATTTCTGTGGCAGCATCGCCGGTTGGCTGGTGCCGCGCCACCGTCCGGTAGCGGGCATCGGCATTGGGCTTCTGGTGCTGTTTGCGGGTCTTTATTACCAACTCGAACCAAGCTACCGCCTGAGTGATCAGGTGCCCGATACGCGCCAGTCGATAACTGCTTCAGAGCGCATTGACGACAAGCTGACCGGCGCCCATCCCATCAACATCATGTTGAGCTGGCCCGACGGCAAGACCGTCAATTCCCCCGACGTCGTTGCTGCCATCCGCAAGTCTCACGCGCTGATCGAAAGCCAAAACGGCATCGGCAATGTCTGGTCGCTTGAAACCTTGAGCCGCTGGCTTGAGGGTATCGGCGAAACAGGGCCCGAAGTGCTCTACAAGTATCTCAAAAAATTGCCGGAACACGTCGTGCGGCGCTTCGTCAACGAGGACGCCCAGGCTGCGCTCGTCACCGGTCGGTTGCCTAATCTCGACGCCAACGATTCGGTGCCCTTGCTGCAATCTCTCGATGTCCAGCTCGGGGAAATCCGCGCCCAGCATCCAGATATGAAATTCACAGTTACCGGCCTGTCGGCTTTGGCGGCGCTTCAGAGTTCGAGCATGATCGGTCAACTCAGCCGCGGGCTGATGATTGCCATTGTGGTGGTGATAATATTGATCGGCATCGCCTTCCGCTCCGCGGGCATAGCAGCGCTCAGCGTCGTACCCAATGTGTTCCCGATTTTGGCGGCGGGCAGTGTGATCTATCTAACAGGCGGAGGCCTGGAATATGCCAGCGTGATTTCGCTGACCGTGGCATTCGGCATCGCCGTCGACGATACAATTCACTTCCTCAACCGTCTGCGGTTCGAGACAATGCGCAGCGCGTCCCTTAACGATGCGATTTATCAGACTATCTCAAGGATTGGCCCGGTGCTCGTGCTCACCACAATCGTGCTTGTCGTCGGCTTGGCAGTCACCATATTCAGTGATCTGCCTGCGATGCGTAAATTCGGTGAGTTGTTTATTACGACACTTGCCGCAGCACTGGCCGGCGATGTACTGATATTGCCGGCAATCGTGTTATCACTGCGCAAATGGCACACCGTTCGAAGCCAAGCTTAGGCGCTGGCTTTAGGTCGGAGAGGGGGGGGCCGAAAGGGAGACCACATGGCATATCGAGCGAGAGAATATATTTTAAAGTCGATCACACTGCTTGCGATGCTGGGTGTCGTCGGCTTGTGGCCGCAGGCACCTGCGTCTGCAGATCCCGCCATCATCAAGAATATTGAAGGTTCATGGCGCGGCAGCGGCACGGTGACACCCTCCAAGGGTGGGCGCGAGCGTATCAATTGCCGCGTAAAATACGACGTCTTGGGCAGCAGGATAAAACAGCACATCTACTGCGCCGGCGCCGACTACAAGATCAACGTCAATGGCAAATTGACCGTCCAAGGCAACAATATTTCCGGCTCATGGACCGAGACCAACAACAACTACAGCGGTGGCGCTTCGGGCTCGGTCAGGGGCAACTCGATCAATGTGCGCATCTCCGGCGTTAGCTTCACCGGCACCATGGCCATCAAATTGTCCGGGCGAAGCCAGAACGTACACATCACGCGTTACGACGCCAAATCCAGGAAATACGTGAACCTGGCTAATATCAGACTGCGCAAATAGGCACTTCCTGGTTTGTGATATTACTGCAACAGGCACGGTTCATTTCGCCATCTCGAACGGTGTTTTGCGCGCGGTTGGGGCGTGAAACGCGCGCCCAAGGCCGGATCGGGCCTCTGCGTGTTTCGAAAAGCAAAACTTTATCCAATTGAATCTATTGAATAAATCACGGTTGCACTCACTCCGACTGGCAAGAGCGGAGATGCCAGCTCACTCTATGTGACATGCGTGCAACAGGCATTCGATTTTGCTGTCGGATTCGGCCCCAATCCGTTGATTGGGGCGGCCGAGTCTGAGATAACGAGGGTGAGTTAACGACATGGCCTTTGCGCGGCTTTGAGAAGTTAATCGGGGGGCGAGCTAGAGCCCACACCTTTCAATCAAAAGGGTTCCGCTCGTATATGCAGGGAAAACCGGTCCAGATTAATCTGGATCGGTTTTTTCTTTTTTGGGCGCTGCTCGAACGCCCGCAAATCAAACGTCAATACGCAACAGAATTTTATTGGACGGCCGCAAATAGCTGCGGCTGGTCAGCCGTCAGTTGCCGCAGACGAGCGCCCCGGTTGTGCAAACGACGGGTGAGACCACGCCCGGCCAGCACACCGTATGATGGCGCGCCGTGCGCACGTCCGGTTTGAGAATCATGGAACGCGGAACGCTGGTGCGCACCGCCTTCCACAACGGATCGGGCGTCACGCGGCGAGCCCGTACGCTGGTGATGCGCCGCCAGCCGCGCGTTCGCTTGTATTTCCTCAGGTCGTTGTCGAAAGCACTCTGCGATGCCGCGACCGCCGAACCCTTGGTCACGCCGTCATTCGTTCTGGAGACCACATAGCAGGCCGCATGAGCCGCTGGTGACGCCGCCAGTACTATTGCCGCGAAAATTGCCGCCAGCATCGTTTCGCGTAAACCGATCGCCATGTCTCACCCCTTGTCGTCGATCTGGACCCCAGTTGCGTGAGGCGTTGAATTCATTTTGCCCCGGCTGAGCGGCTTTGCCTAGTCGCGTCAGGGGTTGATCGCGTCAGGGGCTGGCTGGTGATGACTGTCGGAGGAAGCGAGCCTCGAAGCGGCAATCACTCCTGACTTGGCTGCGCGGTCAATCTGAAGCGTTCGCAAACCGGCACCTTGAGAGGCGGTCCGATAATATCGGTCGGTCCGCAGGTCAACACGGTCTTGGGTCCCTTATGCTTCAGCGTCGCCTTACTGGCAGAGTGGATAATGCCGTCAATATAGTAGTCGATTCCCGACTGTTTGATGATGTCGCTGTAACGGCCACCGAGATTGACCGGGATTGCGGTGTTCCTGAAAATGCGAAAGGACTGCGTCTCATGATACGGACACTTGGCGCGCAGGATCACCGTCGAGACCGAATTGCTGGGTCGGTCGTAGAGCATGCTGACCCAATGCAGCAGTCCGTTGCATTGGCCCATGAAGACGTATTGGATCTGATCGGATGTGGCCCGGGCGCGGGGCGCAAACGTGGCGGTTAGCGCAAGGGCGCACAAAGCCGTTGCGGCAAGAACCATTCGCGTCATGTGCAGACCTCATCAACCGTTGGCCTCGCGCGCCCCTTGGACACCTGCCATCGGGCGGTAGCGGCGAGATCACCCAGCATTGGGTCGAACGCCAGCCGCATCTCTTAGTGTGAAATCCTAGCCCAATTTGGGCAATAATAAGGCGCAAATCCAGAAAAAACCCCACAATTCCACCAATTGTTTGGCGACCGATTCAAGAATACGCCTTTTTTTTGCCTTAAACGTCTTGAAACCGCATGCGCCGCTCCCTATCTCCTCGTTAACGAATTGTTAACCAACAGGTCATGCTAGGCCGGCAATCAAAGCGTCGCGACAGGTTCCATTAACGGGTCGGAACCACCATGGGCGGCGCGGCAAGAGGGAGCAGACATGAGATTTCCAACCATTTCAATTCGCGTCACGAGCGTGCTTTCGATTCTCGCGCTTGCCATATTGACCGTCGCAGCCACGGCAGATCCTGCATCGGCCGGCGTGTTGCGGTTTCTTTTCGGTGGCGGCAAAGCCAAGACCACCAATTGGGACAATGCGAGTGGCAAACAGCGCGTCCGCTTCAGCAGGGACTATGCGCCGGGCACGGTCGTTGTCAGTTTCGCCGATCGTCGGCTCTATTTCATAGCCGAGCGCGGCGTGGCCATCAGCTACCCCGTTGGCACGCCGACCGGTGAAGCGCGCTGGTCGGGCGTCTCCCACGTCAGCCGCAAGAGGCAGAATCCCAAATGGACTCCCACGCCAGATATGCGCGTCGAGAACCCCGAGCTTCCCGCCTATATGCCGGGCGGCCATCCGCGTAATCCGCTCGGGCCCCGTGCGCTCTATCTGGGTGATACGCTCTACCGCATTCATGGCACCGATGCGCCCTGGACTGTCGGACAAGAAGTGTCTCACGGCTGCGTGCGCCTCTACAACGCCGACATCATCGACCTCTATGAGCGCGTACCGGTTGGCGCCAAGGTCATCGTCACCTGGAAGCGCTTCTACGCTTGATCCTCAGTTTATGACAACGCATCGCAGAAACCGGGCGAATTTTTCGCCCGGTTTTTTTGTTGTCCGGTCTGGTGTGTCGGCGGTCTGGCAGTGGCCAAAAAAAATCCCGGCTGCTGCCAGGATTTAGGTGGATTCTGAAGCGTCAATTGGGGGGGACGCTTGGGGGAATCTGTTGGTCCTACTTGATCTGGTGAGGCGCACCCCTAACGTCAAGAGCAGTCCGCCGAATTTTTTGAAAAAACACCCGTGACAGATGGCGCCCGCCGCAATCAGCTAAACAGGGCGGCCACCTGTTCGTCGTCGAGGGTCTCGACAGACGTTTCCGTTTCCACGCCCTGGTCGGTTGGCTCGAACGTTTCAGTCTGCAGCGCGGCCACCTCGGCCTGCGGACTTGACGACTCGATTGCAGCCGCTACTGCCTCAGCCTGCTGAATAACAGGTTCTGCCTGCACTCCAACCGCTTCGGACTGCATATCCGGCGGCCCGGTTTCCACCGCAGCCATGTCGGTGACGTCGTCAATGTCGCGATCGATTGCCACTGCCTCGATCATCAGGTCGATATCGCCCTGATCGAGTCCATGGCCATCCAATTGCGGTCCATTGAGCAAATCGGCGTCGGGCCAGGCGTCGCCGGGCATTTCGACATCGCTACCGTCCAGATCCAGGCCCCATATATTGATCATGGCCACAACGCGCGATTCCAGAAAACGCAGGACGTTCACCACTTTTTCGATGCGCTGGCCTGTAATGTCCTGGAACGAGCAACCCATATAAATCTCAGTCGCGCGCTCATCCAAGCGGTCGCAGGCGGCATCCTCTGTACCCTTTTCGCGCAACAGCCAAGCCACTTCCTGAATGTCTTCGGCGGCTTCCAAAATATCCGACGTCGCCTTCTCGGTGGCCGATACGATCGCATCGAGTTCGCCCGTCGCGCTCAGCAATTGGCTGTCTTCGTCGTCGGAGGGCTTGATGGCGGCGATTTCGCGCCTGGTGCGCGTAATCGCGTTGCTCATTTCCAAGAGATCGCGGCGCAGTCCTTCGCCGGGGAGCGCCGGTCCGGGCGTGCCCACCGAGTGTTCGAGTTTCGTCAAAGCTTCGCGCAACGATGTAAACTCAGCCGGCTGGTTGCGCTTGATATATTCCGCTAGGAACCACCGTCCCTGAGGGGAATCGGCAAGCGCCGATTCAATGGCGTCATAGTCGACGTCGCGGATAGGTGATGGCGGCGTAACAAGGCTCATGACATCAAGGTGTTTTTGCGCGTAACTCATGCGTTATAAAGCGATTCGTGCCTAATCGGCCGATGATGCAGAATAACTCTTAGGGATTCGTTGACATTGATTCGTGGACGATCGTGGGATCGTCTGCGGCGCTGCTTTGGGCCATTTCCATGACGTTTGCCATGCGGCTTGCCGTTTTCTACGGCGCCATTTTTTTGGTGATCGGCAGTTTTTTGCCGTTTTTCCCCGTTTGGCTCGATGCGCAAAACTTGAGTGCTGGTGAAATCGGCGTGATCCTAGCCAGTCCGTTTTTTGTGCGTATTTTGGTGACGCCCGTTGTTGCTTTCGCCGCCGACCGCAACGGCGACCGCCGGCGCTTCGTAATCGCGCTCGCTTCCGGCGCGTTGCTGGCGAGCTTTCTTTACATACCCTCGTCGTCGTTTTGGACGATTTTGGCCGTGACGATTGCCTTCGCGCTGTTCTGGGTGTCGATCATGCCACTGACCGAGACCATGGCCATGAGCGGCGTGCGCCTGGAGGGTCTCGATTATGGCCGTATGAGGCTGTGGGGTTCGCTGAGTTTCATTGGCGTCAGCATGCTGGGCGGTGCGGCGATCGAGCGCGCCGGCCCCAATGCGGCGCTTGTCATGTTCATTACCGCCGTGGCGTTTGTCGTGGTGGCCGCATTTGCCCTTCCCAAACCTACCGGTAAGGGACACCTCAAGGCTGCGATCGACCAGCCGCGCGTGCGCATCGCAGATGCGCTGGCGCTGTTGAAATCGCCCCTGTTTCTGCTGCTGCTCCTGACCACCAGCATGGTTCAGGGCTCGCACGCGTTCTATTATGCTTTCGCCACGCTTCACTGGCGCTCCATCGGCATACCGGCAATCACCATCGGACAGCTCTGGGCGGTGGGCGTCGTCGCGGAGATCGCGCTCTTCTTGATATCGAGACGAATTGTCGTGGCCGTCGGCACGGCTCGCCTTATCGCTGTAGCCGCCATCGCTGCTGTCGTGCGTTGGACCATCATGGCCTTCGATCCGCCACTGGAAATTCTGACATCCGTTCAGCTGCTGCATGGCCTCACCTTCGGCGCGGCCCATTTGGGGGCGTTGCACTTCATCTCCCAGGCCATTCCCGAAGACCGCGCTGCGACTGCCCAGGGTCTTTACACCGCTGTCACCGCCGGTATAGCGATGGGCACGGGTATGCTTGTGGCGGGGTCGATCTACGCGCAGATGGGTGGGCGCGGTTATCTGGTCATGGCCGGCGTGGCGGCTATCTCTACCCTGGCCGCATGGCTGTTGTGCGTGCGTTGGCAAGGTGGACCAATCCTGCGAGAGACAGCCCGGCCGTAACCGCGCGCGGCCTCTGTCGGCTCAGCCCCACAGTTCGGACGTTGGCGGCATCACCAGGTCCTTGTCGTAAACCAGTCCCGGCTTGCGGTCTCGGGCCAGCAAAAGCGGACCGTCCAGATCGACATAATCTGCCTGCTGTGCCGCCAGCAGCGCGGGCGCCATGGCAAGCGACGTGGCGACCATGCAGCCCACCATTACCTTGTAGCCCGCCGCCCGCGCGTCCTCGATCAGTATGAGCGCCTCGGTCAAGCCGCCCGCTTTGTCGAGCTTGACGTTGACGGCGTCGTAGCGCCCCGCGAGGCCAGCCAAATCGCTCCGATCGTGCAGTGCTTCGTCGGCGCAGACAGGGCAGGCGCGCGCGATCTCACCCAGACGCTCGTCGGCATTGGCGGCAAGCGGTTGCTCAACCAGTTCGACGCCGGCCTCGGCGGCCGCGCCGAGCAGCGCCTCGAGGCGGGCCTCGGGCCAACCCTCATTGGCGTCGACGATAAGCCGGGCGTCCGGTCGGGCACTGCGGACCGCCGCCAGCCGCTCCTCGTCTCCTTCGGCGCCGAGCTTCAGCTTGAGCAGGCGGTGATGGCGGTTTGCGCGAGCTGTTTCCGCCATCTGTTGCGCCGGTCCCAGCGAAATCGTCAAAGCCGTAACGACGGCCTTGGGATTGTCGAGGCCGGCAAGGAGGGCGGCTGGAACGGCCGCGCTTTTTGCCCCGAGATCCCACAACGCGCAATCGAGCGCGTTGCGCGCTGCGCCGGGCGCCATAGTGCTCTGCAATTCCAGCCGCGTCATACCGGCGGCAACGGCGTCCGCCATCGCCCCAAGCGCTGTGACAACGCCCTCGACCGTCTCGCCGTAGCGGCCATAGGGGACGCATTCGCCGCGCCCGCGCCACGCGCCATCGCCGATACTGGCTACCACGACGTCGGCTGTATCCTTTGAACCGCGCGCAATGGTAAAACCGCCGGAGATCGGCCAGCGCTCATGTGCCACCTTGAGTTTGCGTACCATTGCGGGGCTCCCCCTGGCGGCCGGTCGGCCGCGGGTCCACTGAGCGACAAAATCACGGCTTTGCAGTGTCGTATTTTTAAGGCAAAACTGCGCAGACGCTTGGACGCGGTCAGCGCGACAGGATACATTCGAACGCGCAATGCTCAAAAGAGATCAAGGGGTTGTTCTTCCCACCAGTGTCAAGGTGCCCGGCTTCCGCGTGGAGCTCGAAGGCACCGTTTTTCGCTTGGAGGCAACGGGATCTTGGACCGTGCACCAGGCCACCAAACTCGATTCTGCGCTCAAGCGGTTGCAGGTGCCGATTCCGCCAACGCCCGATTTTACCGGCGAGATGGACGTATCAAACATTGCTGAACTCGACACGGCCGGTGCCTGGCTGTTGCAAAGCACCGCCGAACGCTGGCGAGACACAGGGCTTGTGACCAGATTCTCAGGCGCCACCAAAGGCTTTGCCATTCTGATCGAGGAGGTCGAACGCCGCAGCCAGGCTGAAAAACCACAAACGGCCGGCGAGGGCGGCGTTTCACGCCTGTTTGCCGATCTCGCCCGGACCATGGCCGGCGTCTGGCAGGACGCCCGCCAGATGACCGGTTTTCTGGGCGCGGTCACCGATACCTTTGGCCGCATCATCAAGCATCCGTCGCGTTTTCGCATGCTTTCCTTCATTCACCACGTCGACCATGCAGGTTTGCGCGCGGTCGCCATCATTTCGCTGATCTGTCTGCTGATCGGTGCTGTCGTGATGCAGCAGGCCGCCGTTCAACTGCAGGCCTTTGGCGCCGAAATTTTTTCCGTCAACATGCTGGGCATCCTGGCATTGCGCGAGGTCGGCGTTTTGCTCACCGCGATCATGGTGGCTGGCCGCTCGGCTTCGGCGTTCACGGCCGAAATCGGTTCGATGAAAATGCGCGAGGAAATCGACGCCATGCGGACACTCGGCATCGATCCGATGGAAACCCTGGTCGCGCCGCGCATTTTGGCGCTGATCGTCGCCCTGCCGCTTTTGACCTTTATCGGCGACATCATGTGCCTGATCGGCGGCGGCTTGATGGCGATCGCCTATCTTGGCCTCGACATCGCGACCTATGTGGACGTGCTCCACTCGGTGGTCGATTTCCGCCACTTCATGGCGGGCATGGTCAAAGCGCCGTTTGCCGCCCTGATCATCGGTCTTGTTGGTTGTCTTGAGGGGTTGAAGGTCGAGGGCAGCGCCGATTCGCTGGGTTTCCACGTCACCTCTGCCGTGGTCAAAGCAATTTTCCTGGTGATTGTATTCGACGCGATTTTCGCCATGTTTCTCTCAGCCATAGGGATTTGATATGGGGCGGGATCTGGTCAAAACGGCAGAAACGATCATCAGCGTGCGCGGGTTGGCCAAGCGCTTCGGTACCAAACAGATCTGGACCGACCTCAACCTCGACGTGATGCGTGGTGAGATTCTCGCCGTGGTCGGTGGTTCTGGGCAGGGCAAGTCGGTGTTGCTGCGCGTCATCACCGGTCTCGTGCAACCCGACGCCGGCTCCATTCAGATCTTTGGCAAGGACGTCAACACACTAACTGCCGAGGAGACCATTGACATGGAATCGCGCTGGGGCGTGTCGTTCCAGGACGGCGCGCTGTTCTCCTCGCTAACCGTGTTGCAGAACATCCAGGTGCCCATGCGCGAGCACCTCGATCTGCCCCAGGCCATCATGGACGAATTGGCCTTTCTCAAGATCGCCATGGTTGGACTGCGCCCCGAAGCCGCCCACAATTATCCCTCGGAGCTTTCGGGTGGTATGCGCAAGCGTGCCGGCCTGGCGCGTGCGCTGTCGCTGGACCCCGAAATCGTCTTTCTCGATGAGCCGACAGCAGGGCTCGATCCCATTGGCGCCTCCGACTTCGATAACCTCATTCGCAAACTCCAGCAGACATTGGGATTGACCGTCTATATGGTGACGCATGATCTCGACAGCATCTTCACAGTGTGCGACCGGGTCGCGGTGCTCGCCGACCAAACGGTGGTTCGAACGGGCCCGCCCGAGGAATTGAGAAAAAAACCGGACCATCCCTGGATCAGGGATTATTTCTGCGGCGAACGAGCCCGCGCGGCAACGGCTTGAGGGTTGGATCATGGAAACCAAAGCCAATCATTTGCTCATCGGTGGCTTCGTGCTCGGCATCCTGGTTCTTGGCTTCGGCTTTGTGTACTGGATGCAAAATCTGAGCGGAGGTCGCTCGACCACCTACGCCATCATTTTCCAAGGCTCCGTCGCGGGCCTCACCACAGCCTCCAAAGTTCTCTTCAACGGCGTGAAGGTGGGGCAGGTCACCTCGCTTGAAATCGATGAGGTCGACAGCCGCAACGTCAGGGTCATGGTCTCCGTTGCTGGCACTACGCCGATACGCACCAATTCACACGCCAGCATGGTGCAGCAAGGACTGACCGGCTCCTCGGGGATCCAGCTCACCGCCGGTACGCCTGAAGCCGCTCTCCTGACACCCGCCGATGGTGCACAATACGCCGTGATAAAGGCCGACCGCGCCGCCGCCGGCTCCCTGCTCTCGGCCGCGCCCGAGGCGCTCGGCAATGCCAATGCGCTGTTTGCGCGCCTCAACGATATGGTCGCCAACAATCAGGATTCGATTCGCCGTACCGTGACCAATCTAGAGTCGGTGACCAGCGTTTTGGACAACCGCAAGGAAGACATCGACTTCGTCATCCGAGACGCCCGTGCGCTCACCGACCGCTTCAACCAGATCGCCGACAAATTGGAAAAGGCGGTCGACGACTTTTCGGGCTATGTGACGGCCGACGGCGAATCCTTCCTGGCAAAAGCGCAGCAGGCAGCCGAATCTTTCCGCGCGCTTGCAGAAAAGCTTGACAGGTCGATTGGCGACAGCGCCGATGGCATTTCGCGGTTTGCCAAGACGGGGTTGAAGGAATTCGAGTTGTTCATGCGCGATGGCCGCCGGGCTGCGCAAAATCTCGACCGGGTTCTCGAACGACTTGAGCAAGATCCCAAAAGCTTTTTACTTGGTGGTTCGGAGGTTCCAGAATACACTCCGGGCCAATGATGCGCCCTCTTGGGGCTGAAATACACGGCAGGGCGCAAACTGAATGGGGATGCTCCTAAATTGGGAGCAGGGCTACGTATGCGATTGAATTCGCGATCTAAAGTACGGACAGTTGCGCGCCACTTCGGACAAACGGCCACGGCGATGGCGTGTTTGTTGCTGTCTGGCTGCACGCTGAAGGCCGCCGCCCCGCCGGCCACTTACGATTTGCGCACTCCCCACATCATGACCGTCACCGCGCCGCGCCCGGCCAAGTTCCAGCTTGTGATTGACGAACCGACATCCGTTCGTGCGCTGGGATCCAACCGCATCCTCGTCAAGCCGGCGCCGCAAAAGATAACCTATTACAAATCAGCTGCTTGGAGCGACCGGTTGCCGAGCCTCGTGCAGGTGCGCATGATCCAGGCCTTCCAGAATGCCGGCCTTGTTAAGGCAGTGGGGTCGCGCGCCGACCGGCTCGACGCGGATCTTGAACTCGCCACCCAGCTGAACGCATTCCAGATCGAAATGGAAAATGATGCCACGACCGCTTACGTCAATCTCTACGTCAAGGCCATCGACGGTCAGCGTGGCCAAATGATCAAGGCGCGCGGCTTCGAGCGGCGCGTACCCGTTCAGGGCCGTGGGGCACCAGCGATGGTGGCAGCCCTCGACGAAGCCTTCGATTCGACGATGCGCGAAATCGTCCCCTGGGTCTCCAAGATCAAACGCTGAGCAGCGGGTTTTTTTGACGTCCCTGTCGGGGCGGCCGCGCCGCTTATTTTTTCCACCCATGGCAATTGATTTATATCGCTCTCGGGGCTGATCCCTGCACCATGTGCTAGGGCTTCCGCGAAAGCGCCCTGACCGGGCGGAGCGCAGTCGCGCGTTCAGATACAGACAACAAGAGGCGTGGAGTGGCGCAGCCACGACAGGGGTGCAAAAAACATCAGAAAAAAACAAACGGCACAACCCGTGCCGCTTGTTATGGGTTCCAGACCTAGTGGAGTCGGCCGCTGGCGTGCGCCAGGATCAGGTAGACCCGGCCCGTCTCCGAGGTGAGATAGTTTTGTAACAGCCGGCCATCACTGTCCTTGGCCTCGGCGTCCTTTAGCAGGCGCTCGAAATCGCCCATGTAGCGGTCCACCGTCGCGCGGAAATCGCCGTTCCGCGCATAGCGTTGGCTGATTTCATCAAAGGCCGTACGGCCCTCTGACGTATAGAGCTGGCGGTCCAGCATCGAGCGCTCGCCCCGTCGGTAGCGCTGCCAGACTTCGGCAGCCGTCCGGTGATCGATGGCATTGGCCAAGTCATGCAGCCTTAGTACGCTGCCGTTTTGCTGCGCCTGCACCTGCGCCTGTTCGGTTTGCCGTTGCAAAAACTCAGGCGCCGGCCCTGGTCCAGCGGTTGTTGCCGGGTATGTTTCGCCCTCGGGTTCCGATGCACGCGCGAGAAGATCGCCGAGCGACCAATCGTCGCGTCGTTCTGCGACCGGTGCGGGCACCAAATTGGCGGTCGTTTCCGGGCTTTGCGGCGGGGTGGCGCTCTCGTTTTGCCCGGCGCCGGTCAGTCGCTGTGCCAAGTGGTTGGCGACGGAGCCCATATCGACATCGCTTTCCAGCGATTGCGCCACTGCTGGCCCTGGCATCGGCATGCGCTGCGCCTCACTTTGGGGCGGCGGAGCTGGCGTCGGTGGCGGTGGTGGCAGGTCAGGCACATAAGCCGGCCCGCCGTCTGTTCCCGTCATGGGCAGCACCGTGGATTGCGCGTCATGGGCTTGGTTCACCAGTGCACTTGTATCGAGAGCCTGCAGCGAGTCTGGCATGGGCTGGCGGCGTACTGCCTCCATGGTGGCGCGTGTTTCCTGCGGCATATCCTGGATACGCCGCTGCATTTCTTGCCGCGTCGTCTCCAGCTCGCCTGCTGTCCGGTTCGCAGTTGCCCGCAATTCATCGGTCGTCGCGCCGAACTGTTGCGACAGCATGCTCGTTTGGTCCGCCACTTGCCCGGATATCGTCTGAAATCCGGATTTGATCTCTTCTGCTGCTTTGATCGTATGAGCAAGCGCATCGTTGCGCAGCCGCTCTATTTCGTCCACCGCCTTGCGCGACTGCGCCTCGGTTTCCTGGGCGAGCGACGCGCTCAGTTGTTTGGCGCGGCCCTCGGCCTGGGTAAGCGAATTCTCGATCAGGCCCGAATAGGAGCGCATTTGCTTGTCGAGATCCTGTGCCTTGGTGGCGACCGTATCCAGCAGGCTGCTGATTTCCGCATGCCGGCGTTCGAGGATCGAGTCTATCCGCGCATTCGAGGAATCGAGTGCTTGGGCCGCCGATAGGATGGCTTGGCCTTGGTTCTCGAAGCGTTGGGTCAGGCTGTGGATCTGATCGATCAGGCTCTTCGACACGTCTTTAAGCATGCCGGCTTGGCTGCCGAGACCCTTCAGGGCTTCGTTCGAATGCAGCGACATCTGCTGGCTGGTTTCACGGAACGACTTCGTGCCTTCCGCCAACATCTTATTGTAGGCGTTGGTGTGTTCGGCCAGAGATTGTTGAACCGTAGTCGCGTTTTCGACCAAAGACGTATCCAGCGACTGGATGCGCTCGATCAGATCGGCGCGAATGACTTCGGAACGTTTTGCGATGGTCTCGTCGATGATTTGAGCCTGACCGCTCATCATCGTCTGGATGCCCATCGTGCGTTGCGCCAGGGTTTTGTCGAGCTGGCTCACATGCTGGGCAACCGAGGTCTCCAGTTTGGTGATGTTTTCGGCCGCTTTCGAAATGACGGTATTGAGCTTGGATTGCTCGCGGTCCAGATTCTGAATGAGTCCCGGCACGCGTTTTTCGATGCGCTCGCTCACCTGGTTGAGCGACTGGAACAGCTCGTTGCGGTTGGTCGACATCTTGGCGTTGACCTTGTCGGTCGTCTGCTCCATCGCTTTGGCGACCGAGGCGCCGGCGCTGTGTATGGATTTGGAAACCGACACTCCCGCCGTTTCCAATGTCTTGGTGATGGCGCCGCCCGCATCGTCCAGCGTCTTGGTCACGTTGCGGCCCTGGGCAACCAGTTGCTCGGCAACCTGGGCGCCGCGTTGGGCAAGCTTGTTGTCGACGGCCATGCCCGCCGCCGAGACGGAAGCGGTGATCTTGTCGCCCTTGGCGGTCAATTTTTCGGCCAGATTCGAAGTCGCGCTGGCAAGCGATTTTGTTGCCTGGTCGCTGGCCACAGCTATGTCCTTAGAGACTTGCGCGCCGATGCCCTGCAGCGATTCGCTCACCCGCTCGCTGTTGTTGGTCAAGGCCTGACGTTCGCTGGCAAGTTCACTGATCAGGCCGCGAACCCGCAATTCGTTCTCGTTGTATGAGCGCTCGAGCGTTGCCAGCTCATTATGGAGAAGCGCCTCAAGTTCGCCGGCCCGGCCCATCGCCCTCGAAATAGCGTCGTTCACCGCAGCAACCTGGCGGCGCACCGACTGTCCGACGGAGGCAACCGATTGTTCGGCCAGCCGGTCGGGCTCGGCCAAACGAACTGCGACCTCGGTCATCGCCGAAGCCATCAGCTTCAGCTCCTGCGCACGCCAGATCAACAGCGCCAGGAACCAAAAGAGCGCGATCGGGATGACGATCGCCGCCAGCGACGCAAACCCGGTCGGATTGGCAAGCAACTCGCCGAAGGATGAAACGCCGGCAAGTTGATTGTTGAAGAAGGCAAAGGTGATGCCGCCGCACAGCAGCAGCCAAATGGCCGTGGCGCCAAGCGCAATATAGAAGGACGAACTGGAAGGGCGTTGCTGCAGCGCGTAGATCAATCCCCCAATCGAGGGAAGGTCGTCATTGGCGGCGACGGGTTCACGCGCCCCGCTAACGCCGCGCGTGCCGGCGGGTTCGTATCGCTTTTTTTTTGCAGCAGCTTGGTTTTTTGTCGCCGAAGTGGGCTTTGTTACTCGGGTCGTTTGTGGCGGTTTTTTATCCGTTATTTCGGATTCATTAAGTGGGAGCGTTTTCGCCGCGGCGCTCCCCTTCGACTGTTCACTGGCCATTACTCATTCCATCAGATGAATTACGCAAAACTTAAGGGAATTCTTAGCCTCGTGCATCCCCTTTGTTCAGGGCATGTGGTCTGCTCTCCCAATCATCCGCTAATAGGTGCTTCTGACCTGAACTCCCCGCTCATCAGTTCGCAGTGGGTTGGGCCCACAAATCCACGCCGGAGAAATAGCTTTAGCGGACTTTTGCGGCCAAAAAAGGAAAACATTAACTTATCCTTTACGCTGTCGGACGATTGCCGGTTTCGAAGGCGTTTTAGCGGCCGGATTAACGATCGGTATGCGTCCAGAAATATCATAAGTGTTTGATATAAATAATATAATTTAGATGTTTCGTGCATTGGCCGTCAGTTTGGCCTTAACCCGATATTATCGGCGCCGCTGTAGCCTTTCTCCCATCGATCCAATGTCCGCCCGCGGTGCGGCCCAGTGTCATGACGTGGCAGGAAATCGCGGCGAACGGCGGATTCGAAGTGGAAAACCAGCGTTTGGGTGTGGGGAGTTACGAAATGGAATTGAATACCGAAGGAATGCCTGCCGCCTTGTTGGGGCGCGATGGCGACGAAAACAGTCCGGTCATGCGGCGCCCCGTGGATCTTGTCCATCTGGCGCGTTACACCTTGGGCAACCGGGCGCTCGAGCGCGAGGTCCTTGAACTCTTTCGGACCCAGTCCAGGCTCTATCTCACTCGTCTGAAGGGCGCGGGCAGCGAGAAAGCGTGGCGCGATGCCGCCCACACCATCAAGGGCTCGGCGTGCGGCATCGGTGCATGGCGGGTCGCCAAGCGGGCCGAATCCGCCGAAGGGTTGAAGGGGAAATCCTTCAAGTCGTCGCGCGAGAACGTCGTCCATTCGCTTGAGGCCGAGATCAACGAGACCAACGGCTTCATCCAGGCATTGCTGATCGACGCCTAGGTCGGGTTCCGGGCCATTGAACCGCCCTTGGAATGTCCTCGGGCCCTCTTGCTTGATCGCTTCAAGAGGTGCGGAGCGGCTCTGCCGCGACCGGGACGTTTAACGCGCCGTTGCCCTGCGCTCGATTTTGCCCTATAGGGCACCCTGGTCGGTGGCTGGACGCTCCGTATTGGGCCAGCCCCGATCGGCAATCATCCCCAAGTCGTGACGAAACAAGCAGGGCAACAGGCATGCCCAAAATTACCTATATCGAACATAACGGAACCGAGCACGTGGTCGATGCCGAGATTGGCATGACGGTCATGGAGGCGGCCATCAAGAATAAAGTGCCGGGCATCGAGGCCGAGTGCGGCGGGGCTTGCTCGTGCGCGACGTGCCATGTCTATGTGGAAGACGCCTGGCGTAAGGTCGTGGGCGAGCCCGAAGAGATGGAAGAGGATATGCTCGACTTTGCCTTTGACGTACGCGAGTCGAGCCGCCTCAGCTGTCAAATCCGGGTGACCGACGAGCTCGAGGGGCTCGTCGTGCGCGTTCCCGAAAAACAATTCTAGATTGAGAACGATCGATGGCATCAGACGAAGCCAGCGCAACGCAAAACGGCCAACCGGGCGAAATCGAAACCCATGTGGTGATTGTCGGCGCGGGACCGGTGGGTCTCTTTGCCGTCTTCGAACTCGGTCTGGTCGACGTGGAATGCCACCTGATCGACATTCTCGACAGGCCGGGCGGTCAGTGCGCCGAGCTTTATCCCGAAAAGCCAATTTACGACATTCCGGGTCTGCCCGTGGTTAGCGGCCAAGAACTGACCGACCGTTTGATGGAGCAGATCAAACCCTTCAATCCGACATTTCATTTCAACCAGCGTGTCGACAAGCTCGAGCGTTTGGACGATGGGCGCTTTCGCCTGGTCACAGACATCGGCCAGGCCTTCGTCGCCAAGGTCGTGGTGATTGCTGCCGGCGGCGGCTCCTTCACGCCGAAACGGCCGCCGCTTGAGGGCATCGAGGCCTATGAAGGCCAATCGGTGCTCTATTCGGTGCGGCGCATAGAAGATTTTCGCGGCCGCAACATCGTCATTGCCGGCGGCGGCGATTCGGCGCTCGATTGGACCCATGCCCTGGCGCCGGTGGCGGGCTCGCTGGCGCTGGTCCACCGCCGCGAAAAATTTCGCGCCAGCCCCGACAGCGTCAACCGGATGCTGAAATCTGTCGAGGCGGGAGACATGGAATTCATCCTCGGCCAGGTCGCGGTTTTGAACGGGGAGGGCGGCAAGCTCGAAACCGTCACCATCCGCGACAATGACGGAAATGAAATCCAGCGGATCTGCGACTGCCTCCTGCCGTTCTTCGGTCTCACCATGAAACTGGGGCCGGTCGCAGATTGGGGGCTCAATCTGCATGAGAACCTTATTCCCGTTGACACCGAAAAATTCGAGACCAACGAGCGGGGCATCTTCGCCATCGGCGACATCAACACCTATCCCGGAAAACTCAAGCTGATCCTATCGGGCTTCCACGAGGCCGCCCTCATGGCCCAACAGGTTCACGCTTACGTTCATCCGGGCGAAAAACTGCTGTTCCAATACACGACCTCGTCGAGCTCCCTGCAGAAAAAGCTGGGCGTGAAGTGAGGATGCGCCTCTTCTCATGAAATGATAGAGATGGCGACCGTCGGCGAATCGCGGCGGTGAGGGTCCCAACAGCCGGACCCGGCGGCAGAGTTTTGTCACACAACGCAAATTGATTGGGGGGCGAGGGCGCGCCATGCATCCATACCGGACACACAGCTGCGGCGAACTGCGGGCCGGCGATGTCGGGACCAATGTTCGGGTCTCAGGCTGGGTCCACCGGGTGCGCGATCATGGCGGCCTGCTTTTCATCGATCTGCGCGATCATTTCGGTCTCACCCAGTGCGTCGTCGATCCCGATTCGCCCGCCTTCAAGGCGGTCGATGAGCTGCGCGCCGAATGGGTGGTGCGCGTCGATGGCGAGGTCCGCAAGCGATCGCCCGAAACCATCAATGACAGGCTGCCAACCGGAGAGGTCGAGGTCTTTATCGCCGACCTCGAAGTGCTCTCGAAGGCGCACGAACTGCCCCTGCCAGTCTTTGGCGAACCCGACTATCCAGAGGAAACACGCCTCGCCTACCGCTTTTTGGACCTGCGCCGCGAGGGGCTGCATAAGCGCATCGTCAAGCGCTCCGAAATCATCGCCTCGCTGCGCGGGCGCATGGTTGGGGCGGGTTTCACCGAGTTCCAGACCCCCATCCTGACGGCCTCCAGCCCGGAGGGCGCGCGCGACTTTCTGGTGCCCTCGCGCATGCATCCGGGCAAGTTCTACGCGCTGCCCCAGGCGCCCCAGCAGTTCAAGCAGCTTATTATGATCGCGGGCTTCGACCGCTATTTCCAGATCGCGCCCTGCTTTCGCGACGAAGACGCCCGCGCCGACCGCTCGCCTGGTGAGTTCTATCAACTCGACGTGGAAATGAGCTTCGTCACCCAGGAGGACGTCTTTGGCGCGATCGAGCCGGTGCTGCGCGGGTTGTTCGAAGAGTTTGCCGAGGGCAAGCGCGTCAGCGCCGAGTTCCCGCGCATCCCCTATTGGCGCGCCATGCGGCTCTACGGCACCGATAAGCCCGACCTGCGCAACCCGATCGAGATGAGCGACGCGAGCCACCATTTCCGCGGATCAGGCTTCAAGATTTTCGCTGGCCTGCTGGAGAAGCACGCCTCGGGCCGCGAATGGACCGAAAACGCCGAAGTCTGGGCCATCCCCGCCAAGGGCGGCGGTTCCCGCGCCTTCTGCGACCGCATGAACTCCTGGGCCCAGGGCGAGGGCCAGCCGGGGTTGGGTTACATCTTTTTCCGCGATGGCGAGGGCGCGGGCCCCATCGCCAAGAATTTGGGCGAGAAACAGACCGACCAGCTTCGCCAGGAGCTCGACCTGAAGGACGGCGATGCGGTCTTTTTCGTCGCCGGTATCCCTAAGGACTTCGTCGAGTTCGCCGGCCGCGCCCGCGACCGCATAGCAGGCGACCTCGAGCTCATCCAGACCGATTGCTTCGAGTTCTGCTGGGTGGTCGATTTTCCCATGTACGAGTGGAAGGAAGAGGACAAGCGCATAGACTTCTCCCACAACCCCTTCTCCATGCCCCAGGGCGGCCTGGAGGCGCTCGAGAGCAAAGATCCGCTCGACGTGCTGGGCTACCAGTACGACATCGTCTGCAACGGCGTGGAGCTCTCCTCGGGTGCGATCCGGAACCATATCCCCGAAATCATGCTCAAGGCCTTTGAGATCGCGGGCTATGGGGCCGATGTGGTGGAGAAGGAGTTCGGCGGCATGCTGCGCGCGCTGCGCTTTGGCGCACCACCCCATGGCGGCATCGCGCCGGGGCTAGACCGCATCGTCATGCTGCTGGCCGGCACCGACAACATCCGCGAAGTCACCATGTTCCCGATGAACCAGCAGGCCGAAGACCTGTTGATGGGCGCCCCCTCGGAGGTCTCGCCCGAGCAACTGGCCGAGCTCCATATCCGTCTGAGCCTGCCCAAGACCAAGCCCAAAGCCAAGTGAGGCGCTAGAGCGTTGTATCTGCAGTTCCGGCCTAACGGCCGTTGGCGTTCTGGTTGAAGCGTTCCCAGAAATCGACCGTGTTGTTGCGCAGCGTGTAATGGCAGTTGAACTCGCACGGGATCCACATGCCGCTCGGCAACCGGACCTCCCAGCCATAGCGCGCGCGCCGCACCGGCGCAGTGGCCGTGTCGGCCGTAAAGTTGCTCTGCACCGTGATCAGGCCGTAACCCCGTGCCCGCCGGCCGGCCTCCAAGGGCGTCGCCGCCAGGAGAACGAACATGCCCGCCAGAAGCAGAGCCAGGGCGGGCGTGCCTAATTTTGCCAGAGCCATCACGTGTCCTTTTTGATCCATTTGAGCGCACGTTCCGACGCGCGGGTTTCTCCGCAAGGCAAGCCGATTGGGCGTGCTTTGCCCAAGCGCGATTGCGTGAAGAACAATACATATGAAACGCTTGCGTTGAAATGAGGGCATACCCGTCGCATAAAGTCGCCCATGCGGACGTGGTGGAACTGGTAGACACACAGGACTTAAAATCCTGAGAGGGAAACCTCGTGGGGGTTCGAGTCCCCCCGTCCGCACCAATCATTCGGTACCTGATGGCCGTATCCCATCGCCATACCCTGGAAGTCGAGCCTCAAATGGTCCATCTTTAATCCTATCGAAACGGCCTGAGTGGGATGTCATCGGATATGACGGTGAGGCGATGAGAAGCGCTCTTGGCAAGCGCGCGGAAATTGTGGCCGCGCTGCTGCTGGCGGCCACACTTTTGACCGGCTGCCGCGGCTCGGGCTCGGGCGGCAGTGCCGGCCCAAACGGACCGCTCCAGCTCGATGCCGGCCCGCATGGCGTGGCCGGTGCGCCCAGCGTCCTGGTGCCCGTCGACCAAAAGCTCGCTGCCCGCGACATCGAGAATTACCGCATCAACAAGAAGCGCGCCAAGGGTCCCTATAAGCTCCAGGGCGTCGATCTCGACGGCGACGGCGTCGGCGAGGCGCTGGTGCTGTTCGAAGGCAAGGACTGGTGCAAGTCAACCGGCTGCTCGCTCGCCATCTTCAAGGCCGACGGCCGCGGCTACAAGCCGGTCTTCCGCACCGTCAGCGTCAAGCCGCCGGTCATCGTATCCCGCGAGGAACACCAGGGCTGGCGCGATCTGATCGTCACGAGCGGCGGCGGGCGCGCGCCAACGCGCCGTGTCCTGCTGCGCTTCTCAGGTCTGGGTTATCCGCGCAACGCCATGCTTGAGCCCGAGGCCCAATCAAACCGGCCCATAGACGGCCAGGTGGCGGTCGCTGCACCCGGTGGCTCAAACGCGCCAGGAGCGCCTTAATCCTCGCCGATCCGCGCGCCGTAGAGCCAGTCGAGATCAGCCAGGAACGATTCCGCGCTTCGTGCCTTGAGCACCCAGTTGCGCGCAAGCGCCGCCACACCGCCCAAATGATAGATCTGCCCCATGCGTTTCGACCGCGCCTGCAAGCGGCGGGTGCGCTCGTGGTGCGCCTCGAAAAGCTGCGCAAAGGCGTGTTCTATGTCGCCGCTGCTCGTCTCCAGCGCCTGGGCAAGCAAGCTGGCGTCCTCGATCGCCATGGCGCCGCCTTGGGCCAAGAAGGGGAGCATGGGGTGCGCCGCATCGCCCAACAGCATGATCCGTTCCGTCCCCCAGGCCGCCAGCGGCTCCAATTCGGCCAACGCCCATTTGCGCCAGGTCTCGGGCGCCCCAACGAGGCTGCGGGCTGGTTCCGCCCAGTCGACATAATGGGCCGTGAGCTCGCCAGCTCTGCCCGGCGCATTCCAACCCTCCTCATGCCGATCCTCGTCGATCACCGCCACGACATTGAGTTGCCCGCCGCCGGCGACTGGATAATGCACCAGATGCGCCCGCGGTCCGAGCCACAGGCCCACATCGGCCGCGCCGAACGATGACGGCCGGGCCTCCGCCGGCAGAAGCGCCCGCCAGGCCGTTTTGCCGGAAAAGCGCGGTCGTGGCGCGAGTTTGAGCGCTTCACGCAGGCGCGAGTGAACGCCGTCGGCCCCGATCAAGCCCGCGCCTTCTTTTGTTTGGTTCTTGAGGTTCGCGCCGCCGCGCCCGGCGAGCACGACCCTTGCGCCATGCTCTTCTGCGCCCGTCACTTCGAACCCTGTCGTGATGGTGACGCCCGGCAGCGCGCGGGCCTTCTCCAGCAGCGCCCGCTGCAGATGGGCCCGGTGGACGACGCCATAGGGCGCCCCATGGCGGGCCTCGAGCTGGCCCAGCGGCACGCTGGCCAGCCGCGCGCCGCTCAAACCGTCATGGATGTGGAGCGCTTCGGGCAGCACCAGATCGTGCTCGAGCGCCTGCCAAACGCCCCAGCGCTTGAGAATGCGGCTGGCGTTGGGGCCAAGCTGGATTCCGGCGCCTGCCTCTTCGAAGCTGGCGGCGCGCTCGAACACATGGACCTTGCCGCCCCGACGCGCCAGCGCGATCGCGCACGAAAGCCCGCCAATGCCGCCGCCCGCCACCAGAATCTCGCCATCATCACCTTTGTCGGTCATGGGCTGCCAGAGCGTTTCTCAGCCGGTCTCGTCGATGTCGTAGAGGCAATCGGGCGGGTCGGAGCGGTAGGGCGCGATATGGGGGTCGCGCACGAAGCGGGTGGAGCAATAGGGGCAGATGATTTCGTCGTCGTCGCCCATGTCCAAATAAATGTGCGGGTGATCGAATGGCGGCTTGGCGCCGGTGCATTTGAATTCGCCGACCCCGATGCGGATTGTATCCGCGCCCGAATTGTTATGGATGTGAACGATTGTTGGTTCTGCCATCTCTGCGCCCGATCGCGTTTGATTCGCTGACCCAGCGGCGGAGCATAATCATTGCACCGGCCAATTGATAGGGGTATGGCCCAAGCTATGGCGACCCATATGCAAACGTTTCAGTCCGATGGTGTGACAATCGCCTTCTTGGACGAGGGCGCGGGTGAGCCGGTGCTGCTCGTGCACGGCTTTGCCTCCAATGTGACCGTCAACTGGGTAACCACGGGCTGGGTAAAGACGCTCGCTTCGGCCGGCTACCGGGTCATCGCGATCGACAACCGCGGCCATGGCCAAAGCGAAAAGCTTTACGACGAAGCAGCCTACGGCGCGCCGCTGATGGCACAAGACGTAGTCCGCCTGCTGGATCATCTCGAAATCCAACAGGCCGATGTCATGGGCTACTCCATGGGCGCGCGCATCTGCGCCTTTCTCGCCATGCGCCACCGCGACCGCGTGCGCAGTGCCGTTTTCGCCGGTCTCGGCATAAATATGGTGCGTGGCCTGGGCGGCGGCGGTCCGATCGCGCGCGCTCTTGAGGCCCCCAGCATAGAGGACGTCGCCAGCCCCACCGCGCGCACCTTCCGGCTTTTCGCCGAGGCAACGGGAAGCGACCTCAAGGCCCTGGCCGCCTGCATCCGTTCTTCGCGCGACAAGATCAGCGCCGAAGACTTGGGCGCGCTCGACCTTCCCGTCATGGTAGCTGTTGGCAGCAAGGACGTGATCGGCGGCTCGGCCAGTGACCTCGCGAAACTCATTCTCGGCGCACGCGCCCTGGAGATTGCTGGCCGTGACCACATGAAGGCCGTCGGCGACAAGTCCTACAAGCAGGGCGTGCTGGAGTTTCTGAAAGCCCGGCCATGAGCCAGCCGCAAGGCACGTCTAACGGCCGCGGAAATGCGGCGGCCGCTTCTTTTTAAAAGCCGCCTGACCCTCGCGATAATCGTCGCTGTCGAAGCAAGCCTCGACCAACGCGTCGAGCTCCGCCATTTGGGCTTGGGAGAGTGTTTGGGCATGCGCGTCTATCGCCTGCTTGGCGGCGCGGATCGAGAGCGGCGCGTTGGCAGCTATGGTCTGGGCCACGCCAAGCGTGCGCGCTTCGAACGCGTCGCTTGCACAAACCTCGTTGACAATGCCGATGGCGAGCGCCTCGCGGGCGCCCAGCCGCCGCCCGGTGTAGATCAGGTCCTTGAGTTTAGCCGCCTGAACCACCGCCAGCAGCGGGCGGAACCAGCGCGGGTTGTAGCCTATGCCGAGCTTTGCGGCGGGGATCGAAAATTGCGCCTCCTCGTTTGCCAACCGCAGGTCGCAACACAGCGCCAGCTCAAGCCCGCCACCCATGCAGAATCCCGAGATCATGGCGAGCGTCGGCTTGGCGCAGTAGGCCAGTGCATCGAAGGCGGCCTGATTGAGTTGGTCGTACGCTTTGGCGGTTTTGCCTGTGCGCTGGGTACCGAATTCCGATATATCCGCGCCGGCGCTGAAGGCTTTCGTGCCGGCGCCGCGCAGAATGATCACGCGCACGTCCTCGTCGGCCTCGGCCTGTTCGATAAGATCTGGAAGCGCTGCCCACATCGACTCGTTGAGCGCATTCATGCGTGCCTCGTTCTCGAAGGTCAGCCAAAAAAGAGCGCCTTCCGCCTGTCCGCGGATGCGGCCCTGTCCTTGAGAGCTGTTTTGCGATTTGGACACGTTTTCTCCTTATGCTGCATGGATAAAAGCAGGCAAATCAGCCCCGCGGCACGGCGGTTTGGCAAACATCATAGCTTGCCGATGCGTTTAGGGAGAATTTTCGCGCTTGAAGCCAAGGCGTTGATTTCCATGTTAGGATACACATGTTGATGCCCAAGCGCGGCGGCAACCCAAATGCGAAGTGGAGACGAAGTAGCATGGCGAAATCACGGTCCAATCTGAGGCCTAAGCTTGATACTTGCGACCCGCAATGGATGCAGATACGCGACGAAGCCGAAGCCATAGTGATCGATGACCCTTCGCTCGCCAGTTTCGTGCATGCCAGCGTTCTCAGCTACGATCGCCTGGAGGACGCTATTTGCCACCGCTTGGCGCACCGCCTTGCGCACCCGGATATGGACGCCGACGCGCTTCATCAGATTTTCGACGAGGTGATCTCCGAGAATTCGAAATTGAGCGAAGACTTTCGCGCCGATCTGGCCGCCGTCGCCGACCGCGATCCAGCCTGCAACCGATTTATCGAACCCTTGCTCTATTTCAAAGGGTTTCACGCCCTCCAGACCCACCGTTTTGCGCACATTCTGTGGACCGGCAAGCGGCGTGATTTCGCCCTCTACCTACAAAGCCAGGTCTCCCGCGTCCTGAATGTCGATATTCATCCAGCCGCCCAAATAGGACGCGGCATCATGATGGACCACGCCTCGGGCGTCGTCATCGGAGAAACGGCGCGCATAGGCGACGATGCATCGATCCTGCATGCGGTCACGCTGGGCGGCAGCGGCAAGGAGACGGGCAACCGCCATCCTAATATTGGGCGTGGCGTGATGATCGGCGCGGGCGCCAAGATCCTCGGCAACATCACCATCGGCAATTGCTCGCGTATCGCGTCGGGAAGCGTTGTTCTAAATGACGTGCCTGCCAACCGCACGGTGGCTGGCGTTCCGGCCAAAATCGTCGGTTGCGCCAAGTGCCCCGAGCCCGCGCGCGCCATGGACCAGACGTTCGACCCGGAGTCTGACGAGGACGACGCCTAACAGCGCGGCCCTCACCGCCGGTCGTGCGCCCTGGCGCCGGCACGGGAACGGAACTACAAACAATCAGTTGCAGAAGAACGAAGGGAAGCTGTCGTGACTCCAGAAGAAATCCTTAAGCTTGAAAGCTACTTTCAACGGACTTTCCAGCTTCCGAGCATGCAGGTGCGCCAGCGGCCGCAGAAGACCGATTCAGCGGAAGTCTATATCGGCGAGGAGTTCATCGGAGTCGTCTACCGCGACGATGAGGACGACGATTTGTCCTATCAATTCCAAATGGCAATCCTGGATTTCGACCTGAACGGTTGATCCGCGTTCCGGCCACCACGCCCGCTTTAACCCTTTGGTAAGAATCCAAGTGCGTGCCGCACCCGGCATGGCACTATGGCTGCACGAGTACGATGTGCACCAGGGAGTTTGCGTTGCTTTTACCGGATGCCATATTTTGCACCTACATCATCGCTGTGGGCTTTGTTTTTGCCGGACTGAGCGCCAGTTTCCATCAGCTTGTGACTGGTGAACCGCTGCGCTTCGAATGCGCTTCAGGGTACGGTTTTGCCATCGTCTTAAAGGTGATGGTCCGCGTATTTGCTGGCCCCGCAATCCTTATGCGAAACGCCATAAAAGGCGCTTTGCGGGGCAGGCCGCCCTATTGGTTGGCGCTCTCAACCATTATTGCCAGCCTCTGGAGTTTCTTTTCCGGCATCGTCATGCTTGAACTGCTGGTGCGCGCGGGCGTTTTCGCCTAGTCGGCCCAATCTCACCACCGCCGGCTCTGGTTGCAGGGGCGGCCCAATCGTACAAATCCAAAAAAAAGAGCCGGCGCTCTTTCGAGGCCGGCTCTCAGTGAGGCCCGGTGAGGTCGGGGAGGGGGGATGGTCGCCGGGCCAGAGGGAATTTTCTCGCGTTGCTTGATGCCGTGCCGTTAGCGCGCCCTGGTGCCCGAAAGCGTGGCTTCCTGCGGCAGGCCGGGGGGCATCAGTGACACCCATGAAATCGGATCGTTGAAAGACTGGCGTTTGATGAAGGTGTATCCGGAGTCATTCCAGACCAAGACACCCTTCCTTTTGTTGTCGAGAATGTAATCGCCATTGTTGGTGCGCGCCGTCAAAATGGCGTGGCCTTCGTTATGTTCGTCGCGCACGACCGTGATCAGCAGCGCGCTTGCCGGCCAGCTCCGCTCGAGCAGCAGCTTGCGCTTCAGCAGTACATAATCCTCGCAGTCGCCCTTTTCGCTCGGATAGGTCCAGTGTTCGAGCCGGCCATAAAGCTGCAGATCGCTTTCCGGTTTCACCAACTGGTTGACCAGATCGTTGACCTCGCGCAGATCCCGCTCGCGCTTGGCTGTAAGGTCGACCCGCTCGCTGTCGTCGGCAAGCGTGGTGCACTCGGTCGGATTGCGGCGGCAAAAGCCCACATGTCCGATCGGCGGCAGCGCGTGTCCGTAACTGCGCATATAAGGCGAATTGACGTTTTGCCCGTCGCGCCATTCCGAAATTTCTGAACGTGCCGCGGTAGATACCGCAGCAAATGTAAGTATAATAGAAATAAAAGTCCCAACCTTATTCATTTCCACCCCCTGATAGTTCAATAGAAGCGGTTATTATGTTTTTACCCGCTTCCGCCATTCACGATGGGAGCGAATATCACATACAGAATTTGAGATTGAGCAAATTAGCCTCGGTATATTGTAGGAATATACGATATAAAATTGGAATTACTTCAAATAAAATTTTATTATACTTGATTTGATTAAAATTTTAGCGATCTCGGACGAGCGGCTTCATGCGGTAAAAACGCCAGGAATCGGGGAAATATGATTGTGGGATTGCGACAACGTCATCGCATCGGCGGTGCGGCGCGCCATGGAATGCCGCGCCTTAAGCCGATGAAATTGAGGGTATTTGAAGGGCTAAAAAAATCGAATTGAGTGCAAAAAAATTGCACCAGAGACGTCAACCGAATTGTTTTCTGATGGTCGTGGGATGCTGAACGTCAATAAATTCGATGCCGATTCCACGGTCATGGTAGCGCACAACCCGGCCCCGCATCTTGCCGATGGTGATGTTGGCGCCGATCTTCGGTTTCAGGTTGAGCTCGACGGAGGCGCCAGATAGCGAAACGTCGAGAATCTTGCAAACATGCTCGCTGCCGTCCTCCAGCGCGACCGTGGATTGGGTCATGCGCGGAATAATGCGTTCGTGCCGCCGGTCTTCCGCCAGATCGAGTCTTTCGCGGTTTGCCAGCCACGTCAGCTGATTTGCGATTTTTTCCCGCTTGTATTCCGACGCGCGAATTTTGATGGCGAAGCCGCCGTCGAAATTACGCACCAATGTACCTTCAATCCGGCCGATATGGTCGATATAGGCAACGATCCGTTCGCCCACGTCGCCGGGTGCGGGAGCCAGCAGTGCGGCGCCACCAGGCGACATATTCAGCACCTGACAGGGATATTCCTTTTTGTCCGCGCGCATGAAGCGGCCGAGCAGCCGTAGGTGCACGCGGTAATGGTTGCGATTTTCGTCGACGAAATCGTATTCGCCCGCTGCAATTGAGCGCAGGGCGCGAATTGCCGACTTTGATGGGTGCAGCGTCTCGTCTTCGGAGTCGGTCGAGACCTGAATGTCGGTGGGCAAGCCCATGGGGGTCGAATCCTCAAGTGCTCGGGCGCAAAATAGTGAGCTTGAAGATTGTAGGGCTCGCGCATTAACGAAGCGCTAAATGGCGGAATTCGGCTGCAAGGCACGGCCGCCCGTTGCCCCTAGCCCGTCGAACCGCCATTGCTCGAGCGTCCACCCTCGAAGACCCGGAACTTGCGTCGGCTGTCGCCGGCGACGGTATAGCCGCCACCCTGCGCAAAAACCGGCGCCTCCGCTATATCCCCGTCCTGCAGAAAATACGGTTGGCCACCCGGAAACACGACATCAACCTGGTTGATGAACTGATGATGGATCGGCACCGAGCCCAGCCAATAGGGTGGTTCCACCGCCGTGATGCTGCCCAGCATACGGTTGACCGACCGGCTCGAGTGGATCAGCGGCATGAGCGTCATCTCAAAGCGCGCGCTGCGCTCTTCATCGGCAACCGCCTCGAACGATACGACGCCCACCGATCCGTCCGAGACGATGCCATTGAGCAGACTATCGAGCGCCTCGCGGTCATCGGCGCTCCAGAAATCGAGCAGATTCGCGCCCCGAAACTCGCGTCCCAGCTGCTCGCAGATGCGCGTTCCAGCCAGTCGAAAGCGATAGCTCGAGGCATTGTCGCAATCCAAGATGAACGTTTCCGGCAGCAGTTCCGAGATGCTTGACGGTTCGATTTCAAACCGTTGCGGCGCCAAACGGCCGCCGCGGATGCCATTCCAGTAGTCAAAAAGATATCTGCTCGTCCGCAGCCGCATAATTTGTTCTGACATACACCAACCCTATTTCTGGTTTCGGGCGGGACACTCGTCCATCCCATTTTGATACAGGCGGTGCGTTGACCGCTCTGTTGAGGGGGTGATGAGCAGATGTCGTGCCAAAGTTGCTTGCGCGCCCACGAAGCATTAGGGATGGTTGCGCGTTTGCATGAGCGTTTGGCGCGTGGGTCCAGGAGGGCAGGCCTCAATGATGCAGCACGACCGCGGAGGCACGGACCGGTCCCGCAATCCTGTCTTCAACGTGCCGACAAGCGTGCTGATCGCAATGGGGGTGCTTCTGGCCGTCTATATCGGGCTGAACCTGTTGCCATGGGAAGAGCGTCTGCGCCTTTTGCTGACCCTGGCGTTCATTCCGGCCCGTTATTCTTCTGGCGGGGCCGAATTGCCGGGCGGCCCGATCGCCGATGTAACGTCCTTCGCCACCTATATGCTCGTGCACGGCAGTGCCGTACATCTGCTCGTCAATGGGCTGTGGATGCTGGCTTTCGGCAGCGCCATAGCCAAACGCGTGGGCGGCAAGCGGTTTTTCGCCTTTACGTTGTTTTGTGGCGTGGCGGCGGCTTTTGCCCATCTCCTCGTCCATTTGGGCGAGGCGGTGCCTGTGGTGGGCGCATCGGGTGCGGTGTCGGGTCACATGGCGGGCGCAGTTCGCTTCCTGTTTGGCGCCAAGCGCCCGTCGCCCGGATTGCAAACCGATCTCGTATCTCAACCATTGGCAACCCTCCGCCAGACGTTTACCGACCGGCGCATCCTGATCTTTTTGGCCATTTGGTTAGCCGTCAACTTGTTGTTCGGCATGGGTGATGTCCGCCTCGATGGCGCCGGCGGCAGCATTGCGTGGGTGGCTCATATGGGCGGTTTTGCCGCCGGCCTTCTGGGAATTGGACTGTTCGATACCCGGACGCCGCGTGCCACGGAACGCACCACGCCGCATTAGCGTCGCGCCGCCGATAACGGGCCTTGTTAAGCCTGCGGTGATATCGGCTATTGCGCAGGCCCCTCGGGGGCCCCATCATAGGTTTTTATGATTTCGCGCGCTTTTGGCGGCGCAAGCGGCCGCATCGGTGTTCAAGCCCGTTGCGATGCGAATACGCAGGCATTTCGAGCCGCGGTATCGCCTCCTCAGAGGCGATGTGGTGCAAAAGCACGAGCCAAACAAGCATTATAGGAGGTGGAACATGAACGTTGCGGCAATTCTGAAAGAAAAAGGTCGCGATGTGGTCACGTCGCGTCCCGATGTAACGTTGCTTGATATCGCCAAACAACTCTCCGAACGCCGCATCGGTTGCATTGTTTTAGTCGATGACGATGGTTCGATTGCGGGAATTGTCTCGGAACGCGACATCGTCCGCGTGATGGCACGCAACGGGATCGATTGTTTGCAGACGCCTGTTTCCCAGTCGATGACCAAGGAAGTCGTCACTTGCGGCACGTCCGATACGATCGATTATCTGATGTCCGAAATGACGGTGCGCCGCATGCGCCACATACCGGTTCTTGAATCGGGTTCAATCGTCGGGTTGGTCTCGATTGGCGATGTGGTCAAGCACCGCATTGCAGAGGCTGAAATGGAAGCCGCGGCGATGCGGGCCTATATCGCCACCGGTTGAGCATCCAGTGCCGCAACCGCGCGATCGACTTCGAAGAATTCTCGCTCGACCGCTTCTTTCCCGCGTTTGATGGCGTCGCTCGCCCTGTGAAAATCGAACAAGCCAATCCCGCAGAGCTTGGGAGAAATCATGATGTCGGGCGGATCGCCTGCCAGGCGTGACCGCGCGATGCGGTCTTGAATGATATTGAATGCGTCCACCATCACCGCTGAAATACCCGGTGCGCCATCCCGCTTGCCGAAGAACTGCCGGTGCAGGACACGCATGGCCGCTCGGCCATTGCCTTTCGGGGGCACGGGCTCGTCGATTCCCTCGACCATTTCCTGGTGCGCCTCTTGGTTGGGAATGACGGTGCCGCGTCCAAAGGCGTCCCATTCCGGATTGACGGCGATAACGATCCTGGCGCCAAGGGCGCGGCAGACGGAAACCGGAACGGGATTGACCAGCGCGCCGTCGAACAGCCAGCGTCCGCCGATCTTGACCGGCCGGAATATACCGGGCAGCGCATAGGATGCGCGCATGGCGCTGACCAGGTTGCCGTGGTCAAGCCAGATTTCGTGGCCCGTACCGTATTCGGTCGCGACCGCCACGAATTCGCGATCCATCTCTTCTATCGACACTTGATCGAGATGGCTGTCGAGACTGTCGCACAGGCGTTTTCCGCTGATCAGTCCCGAGCCCGCGAAATTGAAGTCGAGCAGGCCCAAGACCCGGCGCCGCGTCAATGAGCGCGCAAAGTCTTCAAGCGTATCGATTTTGCCCGCCACATAGCATCCGCCCACGACCGCGCCCATCGACGTGCCAGCAACGATGTCGGGTTTGATACCGCAATTGGCCAGGGCACGCAGGACACCGATATGGGCCCATCCCCGCGCCGCGCCGCCGCCAAGCGCAATTCCGATTTTTGGCTTCTGCATGTCGGTTTCCTGCCCGCGCGTGAGATAAGCGAGGCCGGCCGGGCGCGTGGCACGATGCCGAGCCTCTCAACCCATGGTGGTCCAGCATGATTAACTGGCCGTTAAACGATGCATCATCTAGGGGTTGGAATTGGCCGGAAAAGGGCGGGAGTGGGGTCTTTCAAAGGCGCGTTGGATTTGGAGCGTCGCCGTATGCGTCGTTGGGATCGAAGGTTTTTTCCTGCTCCTCGAACGTCAGTTCGAGATCGGGCGAGGGTGCTTTGCCGGTCGGTATGGAGCGGTAAAAACACGACCTATAGCCGACGTGGCATGACGCGCCCGAGCCCGCTACCTCGACCTTGATCCATAGCGCGTCCTGATCGTCGTCGATGCGCATGTCGATGACCCGCTGCACCAAACCGCTGGTGGCGCCCTTGTGCCAGAGCGTCGCGCGCGACCGGCTCCAATAGTGCGCTTCGCCTGTTTCGATCGTCTTGGCGAGGGCCTCGGCATTCATGTATCCCAGCATCAGCACGTCGCCGCTGGCGGCATCGGAGGTCACCACCGGCAGCAAGCCGTCCTGGTCGAATTTGGGCGCCAGATTGCGGCCTTCCTCGACCTGTTCGATACTGGTTCGCTGTGTGAAGCGCTGTTCTGTCATCTCTGAGAAATTTTCGCTGCAGGCGGCCGTCAGCAGCCGCCGGATTTCGTGAGCATCATGAAGCGCATTTGTTCGGCCGGGTCATCCTTGAAGATGCCGGTGAACTGGGTGGTGATCGTGGCCACGCTTGGCTTCTTGACGCCGCGCAACGACATGCACTGATGCACAGCCTCGATCATCACTGCGACGCCCTTGGGCTTGAGTACGGTGTCGATCGTGGAGGTGATCTGCGCCGTCATGGTCTCTTGGGTCTGCAGGCGGTGCGCGTAGATTTCGACGACGCGTGCAAGCTTCGAAATGCCGACCACCGCTTCATCGGGAAAATAGGCCACGTGGGCCTTGCCGACGAACGGCACCATGTGATGCTCGCAATGGGAGCTCAGGTCGATATCGCGCAGCATCACGATGTCGTCGTAACCGCCGACGTCGTCGAATGTTTTCGACAGCGCTTCGATCGGACAGTCCGTATAACCGTTGAAGAATTCTCTGTAGGCGTTGACCACGCGCTTGGGCGTCTCTCTCAAGCCTTCGCGATCGGGATCGTCGCCTGCCCACGAAATCAGGGTGCGCACGGCTTCTTCAGCCGCTTCGCGGCTGGGCCGTTTGACCTGCGGTCCGCGGCCCAGAACAGGCAATGATGATTGCCTGTTTTTAACACTTGCGTCCATGTATCACCCATTGTGTTGTCGGCTGCGACATCGAAGCGGTCCTATACATTACATCAAATCGCGCACCCGCGCGCCACCCAATAGGCATCTGTCATGCCGTTGGCGTGCCGTTTGGGCCCACTCGTGCGCTCCATCCCCTGTTTTCACGCATTGGCTTGAAAAGGATCCGTGCGGCTGCAATATGCAGGCATGATGAACCTTCCGGGGAAAAATCTGCGCTCGATACATCCAAGTCTCGATATATTATGTGTGGGCGCTTGCCACAAGGGTATGGTCGGCGACAGATTCTGGTTCGGTCTATGACGCAATTGAGCGAAATCTATAACCAAAAGATCCTCGAACTCGCCGCGAATATTCCCTGCACCGAGCGCTTGAGCGACCCCCAAGCCAGCGCTACCGCCCACTCCAAGCTCTGCGGCAGCACGGTGACAGTCGATCTCGACATGAAGGACGGTACGGTCATCGCCTATGGCCAAACGGTCAAGGCCTGCCTGTTGGGCCAAACGGCCTGCGCCATCATGGGCCACAATATCATCGGTTCGAGCGCCGATGAATTGCGCGAGGTCGGGCGTCGCATGCGCGCCATGCTGAAGGAGAACGGGCCGCCGCCCGACGGAAAGTGGGCCGATCTCGCCGTGCTCGAGCCCGTGCGCGACTTCAAGGCGCGCCACACCTCGACACTGCTGGTGTTTGATGCGGTCGAGGAAGCGATCGGCAAAATCGAGGCAGCGGCCCAAACCGGCGCAGACGCGCTCGCTGACAAAAAGGCGCGTGGGGTCGAGCAAGAGCTCGCTTGATGGCAACTCCCGGCAGCCCGCGCGCAGTTGGCATAGCGGCAGCCCTGCGAGCCGTCGCCAAGATGGCGTTCACGGCGCCGATCATGCTTTACCGCTATACCCTATCGCCGCTGCTTGGCGTCAACTGCCGCCATATTCCAAGCTGTTCGGAATACGCCCAACAGGCCATTGAACTCAATGGCGCCTGGAAGGGCGGTTGGCTCGGGCTCTCGCGGCTGATGCGATGCCACCCCTGGGGTTCGAGCGGCCACGACCCCGTCCCCGACCTCGCGCGCGAGCGACACCCCTGGTGGGCGCCTTGGCGCTATGGGCGCTGGACTGGACGCCATATCACCACGCGTTTCGGCGCTTAAAGCCTGTAGCGATCGCCCGATGACAGGGCGGCCGGAAACCGCTAGAACCATCATCATATAGAACAACGATTCTGATCTTCTTACCTGCGTGGTCGGCAGTGACTGAGAGGAGGATTTCATGGTTTCTCTGACCTTTCCAGATTCATCCAAGCGCGAATTCGATGCTGGCGTGACCGGCGCCGAGGTTGCGGCATCGATCGCCATATCGCTCGCCAAAAAGGCGGTCGCCATGAAGCTCGACGGCGAACTCAGGGATCTCGCCGACGTCATTGAGGCCGATTGTGCCATCGAGATCGTCACCCGCAACGACGCGGACGCGCTCCCGCTCATTCGTCACGACGCCGCCCACGTCATGGCCGAGGCCGTCCAAAGCCTCTTCCCCGGAACCCAGGTGACAATTGGTCCCATCATCGAAGACGGCTTTTATTACGACTTTGCTCGCGACGACCCCTTCACCCCGGAGGACTTCGCGGCCATCGAGGCCAAGATGGCCGAGATCGTTAAGGCCGACCAACCCTTCACCAAGGAGGTTTGGACGCGCGAGAAGGCCAAGCAACATTTCGCCGATCAGGGCGAGAACTACAAGCTCGAGCTGATCGACGCTATTGCCGAAGGCGAAGATATTCGCGTTTACCGCCAGGGTGCTTGGCTCGATCTTTGCCGCGGCCCCCATATGACATCGACGGGCAAGGTCGGCAGCGCATTCAAACTCTTGAAGATCGCCGGCGCCTATTGGCGGGGCGATTCAAACAATCCCATGCTGCAGAGGATTTACGCCACCGCCTGGGCGAACGACAAGGATCTCAAGGCTCATTTGGAACGCCTTGAGGAAGCCGAAAAGCGAGACCATCGCCGGTTGGCGCGCGAGATGGACCTTTTTCATTTTCAGGAGGAGGCGCCCGGTTCCGTGTTCTGGCACGCCAAGGGATGGACGCTGTTCCAGGCGCTCATCAATTATATGCGCCGCCGCCAGAGCGCGGCTGGTTTCGCCGAGGTCAATTCCCCCGACATGCTGGACCGGGAGCTGTGGGAGCGCTCGGGCCATTGGGAGAAGTTCCGTGAGAACATGTTTATCTCGCAGACGCCCGACGAGCGGGTTTTTTGCTGCAAACCGATGAACTGCCCCGGCCACGTGCAGATCTTCAAGCACGGCCTGAAGAGTTATCGCGAGCTTCCCGTCAAGATCGCCGAATTTGGCAAAGTGCACCGCTACGAGCCCTCCGGCGCGCTGCACGGCTTATTGCGCGTGCGCCACTTTACCCAGGACGACGCGCACATCTTCTGCAGCGAAGATCAGGTCACCCAAGAGTGCGTCGCGGTCAACGACCTGCTTCTTTCGATCTACCGCGACTTCGGTTTCGAGGACGTGATCATCAAATTTGCCGACCGGCCCGAAAAGCGTGTGGGTGCGGACGACGTCTGGGACAAATCGGAGGCGGCACTTAAAACGGCCGTCGAGGCGGCGGGTTGTAAATATGAGCTGAATCCGGGCGAGGGGGCCTTTTACGGGCCCAAGCTCGAATACGTGTTGCGCGATGCCATTGGTCGCGATTGGCAGTGTGGCACCGTGCAGGTCGACCTCAACATGCCCGAGAGGCTTGATGCTTTCTATATCGGCCAGGACGGCAACAAGCACCGTCCCGTCATGATCCACCGCGCCATATTCGGCTCGCTCGAGCGGTTCGCCGGTATTCTCATCGAACACTATGCCGGTCACCTGCCGCTTTGGCTCTCGCCTACCCAGGTGATGGTGGCGACCATCGTATCGGACGCCGACGGCTATGCGGCAGAGGTCAAAGACGCCCTGACGCGCGCCGGCCTGCGCGCCGAGATCGATTTGCGCAACGAGAAGATAAATTACAAGGTGCGCGAACATTCGCTCGCCAAGGTGCCTGTGCTGTTTGTGGTGGGCAAGCGCGAGGCCGAGGAAAAGACCGTTTCGGTTCGCCGTCTGGGGTCCAAGGATCAAAAGGTTCTGGGACTCGATGAGGCGGTTGCCATGCTCTTGGACGAGGCCCGTGCGCCCGATGAACGTGAGGCCTCATCCGGCCGTCAAGCGGCCTGAGTTACGCCTTAGCGGATCACCACCTCGATTTGCTTCACTTCGCCAGTGTCGATGGTGAAATCGCGGCTGTAGTCCTTGCCCTCAAAGCGCGCCAGCACCGTATAGCGGCCCGCCGCCAGAATATGCGTCGGCAGCGCGCCGGCGCTTTCCTTCACCACGTCGCCGCTAGGCGTCAGGATGCTCCAGCGCGCATCGGCCAACGCCTCGCCGCCGGGTTTTGTAACCAGCTTGAACGTGACGCGTGCGGCCGCATGATTGATCGTTGCCTCCGTCAGCTTGCCAGGCTCGACGGTGACGTCGGCGCGCACAATCGCGTTCGCATCGCCGTAGACACTGACGATATGATAGGCGCCCGCATTGAGCCGGATGATCAGGCTCGGTTTGGCATCGCCGATCACCTTTTCGCGGTTGCCGAACTGGTCGGCCTCATCGGCGAAGATATCGTAGCTCACGCTGTTGGGCGCTATCTTCTGACCGTTTGCCATTGTTGCGCCGAGCCGCAGACCACCGGCATTCAACACCAGCGTCTCCTTGATCGCATCGCTTCCCTGCACCGAGACCATTTTGGTCAGATGCGACAGGCCGTAGGCGGCGTTGACCAAATACTGCCCCGGCGTCAGCTCTGCCGTGGGTGATGCTTCGCGATAGGTGTTTATCAGTTTGTATCGCCCATCGGCGCCGGGCTTGGAATCGAATATCCGCCACACCAGGCCGTGCTTGATAACTGGTCCGGTTTCGGTCAAGAGCGCGTCGAAACTGACGGCCACCGGACCCGTGGGCGCCGCCGCCTGTTTTTTCTCAGGCGGCATCGCGGCGCCCGGCGGCTGGGTTGGCTCAATGCTTTCTGCCTGGCCTGGCGGCTCACTTTGAGTGACGGCACCGTCGTCGTTGAGTGCCGCGAGCTCATTTGCAGTCTCCTCGCCAGCCGTCGCCGGCTGGCCCGCTGCCTTGGGCGCGGTGGCTGGTTGGACGGCCACCGGCGGCGGCGGTGCCGGTGGGTTCAACACGAGCCCCACCGCCGCGCTCAGCGCAGCCTGGAGTTCGGCCTCGCTCGTAGCCGAGGCAAACGTCCCACCCGTGTTCTCCGCCACACAGGAAAGCGTCTTGAGGGCTTCTTTTTCCTTGCGGTCGAAAGCGATGGTATGGATCGTCAAGTCCTTGCTCTTGTCCTTGAGCTCGCTGGAAACCGCACAAGGGTCGCCTTTGCAATTGTCCAGTCCGTCGGCAACCAGAATGATGCTGGCCTTGTGCTGTTCGCTGCCAACCGCCTTGGCGCCTTCGCTGAGCGCGGCTGCTATCGGGGTTGAACCTTTCGGCCGAACGCCATTGACGGCCTTGGTGATATTGTCGGCCTTGTGTGCACCCATCTGCAGCACTGTCTCGATATCGCGGCAGCCCGCCGATTGGCGGTGGCCATAGGCCATCAGGCCGAATTGGCTCTTGGATTCCAGCTGCTTGGCCGTTTGGCCAATGACGCTGCGCGCACTGACGATTTTGTTGATGCCGTCAATCTGTCCCCACATGCTGCGCGAGGCGTCCAAGATCAGCAAAACCCGCGGGCTTGCCGCGTCGCCTCCTTGGGCGTGCAGGGGGGGTGCGAGTGCGGCCATCACGAGCGCCGGGCCAGCGATCAGACAGCCCAGCAGAAAAATGATCGCTCCGGCGGGCCAAGACGCCATGGATCTGAGCGCCCGCATATCGCGCCACCAGATTGACTGGGTCGATCGAATTACTCGCCTCATGTCGCTCTTATCGCGGCGGCACGCCCTCTGCCTGCCGCCACAGCCTCTGCCTCGAATTGCTGCAAGGATAACGCCCCCCCAAGGCAGCGTCCACCGGTGGCGATACCCTCCCCATTGTCGTCGCCGGTCACATGCGCTACCCAATGAATCCCGCCGCACCACCTACGCGCGCATTCAGGAGCACCCAAGCCAGTGTTTTATGACGCGTTGAGCAATACCCACGGCCTTGCCCACGACCCCTTCAAGGCGCTGATCGCGCCGCGTCCGATTGGGTGGATTTGCACGCTTTCGGCCTCGGGCGTCGTCAATTTGGCGCCCTACAGTTTCTTCAACGCCATCGCAACCAACCCGCACTACGTCATGTTTTCCTCTGCCGGCCGCAAGGATTCGGTGCGCAATGCCGAGGAAACCGGCGCCTTCGTCTGTTCGCTCGCCACATTTGAGCTCAAGGACCAGCTCAATGCCACATCAAGGCCCGTGGCGCCCGAGGTGGATGAGATGGAGTTGGCCGGCCTCACGCCGGCGCCCAGCCGCCTGGTCGCACCGCCGCGGGTCAAGGAATCGCCCGTCGCCTTCGAATGCGAGTATTTTCAGACCGTTGAGCTGCCAGGCCACAATGGGCCCGAAAGCGCCTTCTATATGGTGATCGGACGCGTGCTCGGCGTTTATATCGATGACGGAGTGATCATCGACGGCATTGTCGATATCACCCGTCTGCGCCCGATCGCACGCCTGGGTTACCAGGATTACGCTGTGGTGGATTCGGTTTTTCAGCTGATCAGACCACAACGCTGACCCGATCAGTTGCCACCGGCTTGGCGCGCGCGCGCCAGAATATTCTCCGCCTGACGCAGGTGCGGCCGGTCCACCATGCGCCCATCAATGGCCAGCACTCCTGCTTGCGGCGCGGCCTCGAATGCCTCGACAATGGCGCGAGCTTCCGTCACTTGGGAATCGCTTGGCGTGAAGGCCTGGTTGATGACGTCTATCTGGGCGGGATGGATCGCTAATTTGGAACTGAATCCGTCCCGCACCGCGCGTTGGGATTCAGCGCGCAGACCCTCAAGGTCGCTGAAATCCGTATAGACCGTATCGATCGCTTGGACGCCGGCTGCCGCCGCCGCAAACAGGCACAACGAGCGCGCCAGTTCGAAGGGCGGCGTGTAATTGCCGTCTTCCTGCCGGTTGGCACTCGCCCCGATTGCGGCCGCCAGGTCCTCCGCCCCCCAGGTCAGCGCCAGCAACCGCTCGCTGCGGCCAGCGTAGGATTGGATGGCGAGCACTGATTGCGGCGTCTCTGTCGCAATCGGCATGATCCCTATGCCGCCCATGTGAAGGCCAAGCTTCGCCTCCGCGCCATCGAGCAATTTGGAAAGCTGTTGCACGTCGTCTCCCGACCGTGCCTTGGGCAACACCACGCCCGCGATGCGATCGGTTAGCGCCACATGGAGATCGGCCTCGATTTCGCCCGACTCAAAGTCGTTGACGCGCAGATAGAGCGTTGGCGCGTCGGACAGGTCGCTGGCCAGAAATGCCGCCGTCGTTTCGCGCGCCTCGCGTTTACGCTCGGGCGCGATCGAGTCCTCCAAGTCGATGATCAACGCATCGGCGCTGCTGGCGCTTGCTTTTTCCAGCTTGGCTTGGCTGTCGCCAGGAACGAAAAGGAGCGACCGCACCGCTTATGCTTCCTGGTTGCGCCGCATGAACGCTTGCCGCTTGCACGTCGCCACGAGCGCGCCGTCTTGGTTGAAAGCCTCGTGCAGAAACTCGACAATTCCAGCCTCAGGCCGCGATTTGCTCTGACGCTTTGAAACCACCGTCGTTTTCACATTCACCGTATCGCCATGAAACAGAGGATGGGGAAACCGCACGTCCGTCATCCCCAGATTGGCGATCGTGGTGCCCAGCGTGGTGTCGTTGACCGAGATCCCGATCATCAAGCCGAGCGTGAAGATGCTGTTGACCAGAGGCTTGCCGAATTCGGTCTGCGTTTCGGCGAAATGGCGGTCGATATGCAGAGGCTGAGGGTTATGGGTCAGGGCGCTGAACATCACATTATCCATTTCCGTGACGGTTCGCCTGATCGCGTGATCGAAGGTTTGCCCCGCTTCGAAGTCATCAAACCATATGCCGGCCATGGATCGCCATCCTGTTGCGCTGTTGTGCCAAGGCACTGAGGCACCATTTTCGCTGCGCGCCCGAAAAGGGGGCATGTCGATGATGGCACGCCGCTTAACCTCGCGTTTACCATAAGGATTTAACCTCTGCGAGGTGAAGATTCCGTACCCAAGTTGGGGCGGGCGTCAAAGTGAGTTGAATAGGTTGAAGTTGGAATGTCGTTAGTATCCGTTCTTGAGGCTCCGGTTCGTGTTGCCGAAGCCATCAAAAGTGCCAGCCGGGCGACGGGCGCCGATTTCGGTTATTTGCTGAAAACGGCCGCGCGCGAAAGCAATTTCAATTTCGGCGCCAAGGCCAAATCTTCCAGCGCCGCTGGTCTATTCCAATTCATCGAAAACACCTGGCTCGAGACCGTCAAGGAATCTGGCGAGCAGTTCGGTTTGCAGAAATATAGCGACAGCATCTTCAAGACCAGCAGCGGCCGCCACTATGTGCCCAACCCGCGGATGCGTCAGGAAATCCTCAAGCTGCGCCACGATCCCGAGATTTCAGCCGTGATGGCGGGTATGTTCACGAAGCAGAACGCTGAATACATGTCGTCTAAAATTGGCCGGGAGCCAACCGAGGGCGAGCTCTATATCGGCCATTTCCTGGGAGCCCAGGGCGGCTCGCGCATGATCGACCTGGCGCAGACGCGACCCAATGAACGCGCCGACCACCATTTTCCCAACGCGGCGCGCGCCAACCGCAGCATCTTCTATTCCAAGGGCCGGCCGCGCAGCCTAGGCGAGGTCTACCGGGTGTTGGTCGCAAAGCACAACCAGAACCAGGTGGCAGCCCCCGCCGTTGCCCAATTGCCGGAGCGCAATCCCGTCGCGGCCGCGGAGCTCAAGGCCGTTGCCTCCATTTCCGAAAAGGCGCCACCCTTGCCCCTCCGCCGGTTGGCGCTTGGCCAGGCCCCCAAAGGCACCGAAGGGCTGGGCAGCGTTGGCCAATGGGTCACCATTGTCCAGCGCGCAGATCAGCCGGTATCGCCAATCGTCCGGCCGGCTCGACCCGAAGTCGCGGGTTGGTTGAAAACGGCCCACAGCACTGCGTCCCCGACAGGCGAGATTGCGCCAGCGGTCGCGCTGGCGCCCAGCGCCCGGGTTGCATCAGAGGTTGCAGACAAGGCCGCTGAGCGGACGCATCGTGCATCTCGCAGTCGTGCCGATGCGCGTGCCAAAATCGAGAATCCCGTGTTCGACCGACCGCGCCGTCAGGCCTCCATCGCCAAGACTCGCGACGATATCGTGTTCGAGAATTTCTTTCAGCACATGGCGTTCAGCGGTTAGCCACGCGCCACCAAGGGCGGGCCTTCTCACAAAGAGCGTCAGTTGATCGGGTGGTGCGCAGCGCTGCCTTAGGCCGATTTAGCCAGAGAATCGCGGGCAGCTTCGTCGGCGATATAGGCGTTGGTTACTTTTGACAATCGGTCGAGCAGCGCGCCTGCAATTGGATTTTCGAGCCCCGTGACGTCCTCGCGCACGATGGCGCGCACCGCATCGACGTGCTGGTCGACGAGCAGGGGCGGAATGCGCTCCGCGTCGCTGACCATCTCCAGCAAGTGGCAGAGCGAGGCGCAGACCTCGGCGGCAAACGGAAAACCAAGTGTGCTCGCCTGACCCTTTATGTCGTGCGAGGCATGGAACAGTTCTTCCCGGGCTTTCAGCACATAGCCTGCCGATTTTGCGACGTCGCGTGCTTTGGCGAGGCGCTTGGATTCGTCGCTCATCCAGTCGGTGAAATTGACCGAGAGTTCGTCCATGGCCTGTTCTGCATTGGCGATTGCCTGTAGCGCCGCCGTCGACGGATTGCCAGGTCGCAGGCATTTCGATTTGAGATCAACCGGCGATGGGCCAAGTTTTGTTACGCCGCCTGCCTGGGGTGCTTGATCCTGTAATTGTGTGTTGGTCATGTTCAATTCTCGATGCGGTTGATCAGACTTCGACGGCAACTTTGTTCGGGTCGACGACGTGCATGGAGTTGTTACCCGAGCGCCGCTCCACGCCGGCATAGTTCGGATTGACAGAGCGACGCCGGTCGGGTCCGAAATAGGATTTGGTTCGAATGAATTCACGCGGGTTTGTGACGATGTTCTGGATCCGGCGATAGAGCGCCGATGCGGAGACCGGCTTGCACAGAAATTCGGTCGCGCCTGCCTCGCGCGCTTCTACCACGTATTTCTTTTCCGAATAGGCCGACAAGATGATGATCGGAATAAAGGGATGTCGACCACCCTCCGGATTGCGGATCATGCGGGTGAGCTCGATGCCATCGAAGATCGGCATCATGATGTCGGAGATCAAAATGTCCGGCGAATAGGCTTCGACGGCCTCGAGACCCGAGGCGCCGTCCTCGGCTTCGTAAATTTCGCGGGAGCCGAATGCGCGCAACAGCGTTCGCACGATGCGCCGCATATGCGTGTTGTCGTCGACGACGACAAACCTCAATTCATCAAAAGCAATTTTTGACATGGCACCGCGATGATCGCGGCGAGCGCGGCCGATTCAACGCGCTAATGCGCCAAGATTGTGCCCAACGATCGCCGATAGTCTTAAGACTCATTAATCATCGGCTGAAAACACTTAAAATTGGTTGAATAAAACCAGTCTGATGGTTGGCCAAACCAGTGGCGGCCGAATCGGCAACAAGCCTTAATAACGGAATTGTTCCGCCAAAATTCGGTCCTCAAGCGCGTGACCGGGATCGAACATCATAAGAAGATCGATTGCAGCCTCTTCGGAGACGGCGACCCTGGCGACCGAGCGGAACTCCGTATGGTCGGCGACCGCGCTGACTGGCCGCTTGTCGGCTTCCAGAACGTCGATGACCACATTGGCCTTGTTGGGCAGCAGCGCACCGCGCCAAGACCTTGGCCGGAAGGGCGATATCGGTGTCAGGGCCAGAAGCGGCGCGTTGATGGGCAGAATGGGGCCGTGCGCCGATAAATTATAGGCGGTGCTGCCGGCCGGCGTGGCCACCAGAACGCCGTCGCAGATGAGTTCCTCTATGCGCTCAGTGCCATCAACGGTGACGCGCAATTTGGCGGCTTGATAGGTCTGGCGGAACAAAGAGGCCTCGTTTATGGCCAGCGCTTGGTGTTCTGTTCCGGAACAATCGACAACATGCATTCTCAATGGATGAATAACGTTGATCTTGGCCTTGGAGAGCCGCTCCTCGAGACTGTCTTCGGCGTATTCATTCATCAGAAATCCGACCGATCCTCGGTTCATGCCGTAGATCGGGATGGCGTTGTCCATATGGGCGTGCAGGGTTTGCAGCATAAGCCCGTCGCCGCCAAGCGCGACGATCGCGTCTGCTTTATCGGCTGCGACATTGCCATAGCGCTCTCTCAAGCGTTGCGCAGCCGTGAGTGCTTCGTCCGTCTCGCTGGATACGAAACAGATGTTTTCGAAGGTGCTGGATTTCGCCGACATTGCCCCTTGGCCCCGATGCTGAGGAGCGGCACTATAAAGGCAAGTCCCGTGGCTGCGCGAGCCCCATCGGGCCGCGTCGTTAAGGCGATGTTGCAGGAGACAACAGGCATGTCAGCCGAAGAACAGGCGATCCTTGTGTATGCAACTTATCCCTCGCAGACCGAGGCCAAGCGCATCGGCGCGGCCCTGGTCGAGCAAAAGCTTGCCGCTTGCGTCAACATTTTCCCCTCCATGACCGCGATTTACGAATGGCAGGGTAAACTGGAAGAGGCGGCCGAAACCGCGATGCTCATCAAAACGCGTGCAGGCTTGGAGACCGAGGTCATGGATGCGATCAAGCGCCTCCACCCCCACGATACGCCAGCGCTATTGGTGCTTAAGACCGCTGGCGGCAGCGCTGAATTCGTAAAATGGATTCTGGAATGCACGAGGACTGCCGCGACTTTGATGTAGTGGGGACCCAGATAAGGGGACGCCCAATATTTGGCGTTGCATGTGGCACTAAAAAACGGTGGCCGCTTATCGCGGCCACCGCCTTTAAACGTCATCGTCTTCGCTCGCGATCAAATCATGTGATCGCAATTCCAATCCCGAGAAGCGCCCAGATTGACGCTGCTAAGGCTAAGCCTAGCCAGAACTGACTCGGGAATGCCTTTTCCACACGGGGGATGCAGGAAACAGACATTTCACGCCTCCATAGCTAGGCCGAGCAGGGGGGGGCAAACTATGGCCTTTGATACGGTGTGCTTCTTATTCCCCATCTGTTCGGCTCGTTGATGGTTGTAATTATAGCACAGGCAAGCGTTTTGTGGATTCAGTAAAATTCACAGATGTGTGAGACCAAAACAAATATGAAGAGAGACGAACGATACAAATTATGAAAAATTATTTTGAATATTTGAGACGAATGAATGCGCATATCGTGCGTATAAGCGAGTAGTTAACATATATAGCTTGAAATAATGGCGACGAATAAATCTAGACAAGCTTTTGCCGGAATTTTGCCGCATTATTTATTCTGTACTCAGTGTTATCAGGTCTGATCTTGCTCGGTGATAGTCTTGGTTAATGATGCAGCTCTCTCGGTCATTCCCCAAGCCGAAAGGCTCGGTTAACGCGCATTTGATAGACCGTGAGTCGCGCGCGGAAGGTCCCGGAAGGTGATCTAGGCCAAGCGCGATGGATCCAAGGCGGCCGCCACGGCGCATTCAGTACGGAAAGCTCGGTTAGCATGAGTTTATCAAGTCAAGCGATCCGAATGGCAGCCAATGATCGGGCAAAACAGTTGCATGGATCGCAGCATGACGCCGTGATGGACGAGACGCTCGAGGAGCGGTTGAGGCGCTGCGCCCTGGGCTTGGCCTGGGCGATGCGCCCCAAACGCATTGCCGGTATGGCGCCAACCCTCGCCATGCTGGCGGCCTATTATTTGGGCGGCGCCCGAAAAGACATCCCGCTGCTCAGCCCCGATGACGCGCTGGATTATCCAGATGGCCTTGCCGGAATATGTCCTTCGCTCGATCCCGAAACCCTGATGCGGGCCTATGCCGTAGGACTTTACCCTTGGTGCCATGTCGGTCCGATGAAATGGTGGGCGCCGCGCGAACGCATGGCTCTCTTTTTTGAGCGCTTTCATATGGAGAAAAATCTCCGCCGAAGACTGCGTAACAAGCATTTCAGGGTCACCTTCGATACGGATTTCGTGGCCGTCATGCAGGGCTGCGCCGAGCTGCGGCCGGACCGGCCTCATCTGACCTGGATCACGCCGAATGTCATGCGGGCATTCCTGAAGCTGCACGAGCTGGGCCACGCCCACTCGGTAGAGGTGTGGGACGGGGAGGGCGCGCTTGTCGGCGGTCTTTATGGCCTCGCCGTCGGTGGCGTGTTCTTCATCGAGTCGCAGTTCACGCGCACGCGCGATGCCTCCAAAGTCGGTTTTGCCACGCTCAATTGCCATTTGCAGCAATGGGGATTCGCCCTCAACGACGGCAAACACCCAACCGGGCATTTGGCTCAACTGGGCTTTGAACTGATTCCGCGCGGCCGGTTCAATACGATTTTGAGTGAGCATTGCGACCGCAGCCGCTTCGTCGAATGGCCGTGGCGGGTGGATAACGGCTTGGACGTCGGGGCCTGGGACCCGGCGGCGGCCACTACGCCGCAGGACTAAACAGCCACGTCTTGGTCCGTTCACGCCGATTGCGCTCATAGCAGGCAGTTGATAATTTGATTTTGCGTTTGGGGTGAATGTCTTCGCCGCGGGCGCCTGTTGCGCGACCAGTCGACGAGTTCTCATGCCATGACGTACGAATCCTTAGACAATTCCCTGGTGGAGAAAGCTGGTTGCGAATCGGAATCCTACGATGCGGGCGCGGTCATCTTTTCCACTGGAGATAAGGGCGACCGCATGTACGTGCTGCGCTCGGGCCTTGTGGACATCGAACGAAACGGCATGGTGATCCACACGGTAAAACCCGGCGGACTGTTTGGTGAAATGGCGCTGATCGATGGGTCGCCGCGCAGCGCCACGGCACGCGCCAAGGAGGACTCCGAGCTGACCGCAATCCGTGAGCGGGCCTTCTTGTTCCTGGTGCATGATACGCCTTATTTCGCCCTGGACGTAATGCGCACGCTGGCCGAGCGTCTGCGGGCAATGAACGAGCTGATCTGAAGGGGTCAAACTATCGGCTTGCAAATACAGCGGCCGCCCGTCGATGATCCGGCGATCTGAACAAACGCAACTGCCCGAAGGCGGACTGTGGTCTCACCTGCCAATCCAGGCGGCGCGCTCCTGAGTGGCGCCACATCAAAAAGCTTGATGCGCGACGCGATGGCCGGCGCCGTCACAGCGCTTGTCACTATCGCCTATTGTATCTCCTTCAGTGCGCTGATTTTCCAGGGCCCCATCGCTGGCGGCTTTGCACTTGGGCTGTCTGCACTTCTGGTGGGCACCGCCATCACCGGCCTTATCGTGGCGCTCACCACAACTCTAGCGCCAGCCGATGCCGGCCCCGATACGCCCGCCGTCGCCGTCATGAGCGTGCTGGCGGCCTCCATAGCCGCCAGCATGAGCGTGGCTGGGCTGGGGCCCGACGTCATCATCACCCACGCCATGCTGGCGATCAGCATTTCCACCGCACTCACTGGGCTCCTGCTCTTTGGCTTGGGTGCGATGCGTTTGAGCGTTTGGCTTCGCTTCGTTCCCTTTCCAGTCATTGGAGGCTTTCTCGCCGCGTCGGGCTGGCTGCTGATCACCGGCGGTGTCGAAGTGATGGCGGGCGTCGCGCCGGCACTGTCGCTTGACGCCTTTGCCGCCCTCGGCAGTGCCGCGCATCTGCCCCAACTCGCCACCGGTCTTGCCTTCGCCGCAACCGTTCTGTTGGTGCGCCGCTACACCGACAGCTTCCTGGTGCTGCCGCTCGCCTTCTTTGCCTTTCTGCTCGTGCTCGACGTGCTTTTGTTCGGCCTGGGACTGGGCGAGGGAGCCGCCGGTGTCTGGTTTTTGGACGACATCGGCGAGCTGACGCTTTGGGCCCCGATTACGGTGTTGGCCAACGAGACCATAGACTGGCGCGTGCTGGCCCAGCACAGCGCCGAGATTGGCGCGGTCTGCGGCGTGACCGCGGTCTCCATGCTGCTCGACGTCTCGAGCCTAGAAGTGGCGCGACAGAAATCAGCCGACCTCGACCACGAGCTCAAGACCAGTGGCGCGGCCAACATAATCGCCGCGGCGTTTGGCGGCGTCGTCGGCAATTTGTCGCTAAACGGCAGCGTATTGATCCGCGAAGCCGGCGCCGTGAGCCGCTTGAGCGGATTGTTCGCGGCGCTGGTTTGCGGTTCCGTCCTGTTTGTCGGCGCCGACCTCGCGAGTCTGATTCCGACCCCGCTGCTCGGTGGGCTTTTGGTCTATATAGGTTTGATTATCCTGGATGAAGCGCTGCTGCGTTCGCCCGCCAAGCGCAGTGCAACCGACTTGGCGCTCGCCGCCGCCATCATGCTGGTGATTGTCTTTTTCGGCTACCTGACCGGCGTCATGGTCGGCGTCATCGGTGCGAGCCTGCTGTTTGCCTTTTCATACAGCCGCATTGGTGTCGTTCGCCGTCATTTGAGCCGCGCCAACTTCTCGAGCAATGTCGAGCGTCCGCCGGCCGAGGCGCGCATCCTGCGCGAGTACGGCCAGCAGATTCAGATCTTCTGGCTTTCCGGCTTCATTTTCTTCGGCTCCTCCAACGGCCTCTTCGAGTATGTTCGCCGCTCGATTGACAGCGAGCTGACGACGCCGACGCGCTTTGTCATCCTTGATTTCTCTACCGTGCCCGGCATCGACACCTCCGCTGTGCTCTCCATCATGAAGCTCGCCAATTATTGCGAGGAACGCGGCGCGGTGCTTGTGTTCTCAGGCCCCAATGAGCGCATTCGCGCCATGATCCAGGCCTCCGGCGTGGTGGGGCGAGGCTCCAAGCATAAAGTCTTCACCAGCCGCAACGACGCGCTCGAATGGTGCGAGGACAAGCTGCTTTTGCGCCATGACACGGCCCACATCTCGGAGGCTTCTTTTGCCGAATGGCTCGCCGACGAGCTTGGCGACGAGGACGATTTCAAGCGCTTGATGTCCTATTTCGAGCGCCTGGAATTGGCCAAGGGCGACATGCTGTTCGAACAGGGCGACTCGTCGGATTCGGTCGAGCTTGTCGCATCTGGTTGCGTCGCCGTCACCGTCTCTCAAGCCGACGGTAAGATAGCCAAGCTGCGCCGCATGGCGGGCCAGACGGTGATTGGCGAGATGGGCTTTTACCGGGGCCAACCGCGTGCGGCCACTATCCTGGCCGAGGAGCCGACCGTGGTCTACCGGCTCACGCGCAAGGCGTTCTTGCGTATGCACAAGAGAGACCCAGAGATCGTCTCATCGTTCCACCGGCTGATCGTGCGTGTGCTCGCCGACCGGCTCGACTTCGCCAACCGCGAAATCGCAGCACTCCTTTAGACCCCTAAAATGCGACGCCCGTCAGCAGTGTGATGATGGCCACATAGGTGAGCCCGTGCAGCAGCTGGTCGATACCCAGCACGCGCCAGTACCAGGATCCGTCGACCTCCAAGGCGTACTTCTTGACGACTTGCTCTTTGAGCCAGTCGATGTGGTAGTGCGTCACGAATTCAGCCGCCAAGATCGCCGCCGCCAAGCCGCTGCCGGCAGGGGCCAGAATCCAGAACACAGGTGCAGTCAAGGCCGCGTGGATGCCAGCGTGCAGCAAACCGCTGGGATGGCCGTATATCCCTTTGTTCTCGAATTGGTAGGGCGTTTGCAGGAAGAAGTCGCCCAGCATGTGTTTGACCGCCAGGTAGGTGAAACCCAGAATGATTGCGCTCGCGGGATCGGGCATCGTTGCGGTCATCGGGCTTTGCTCGACTTGGGTCGCCACTCGGGCGTCTGAAACACAAGATGGATGAAACCGCGAGGGTATGACGGCTCCGGCAGCGCATGTGGGTACATCAAAATAGGCTTGCCCGCTATGTTTAAGGCAGTCTGTGTTGATCACTGCGCTTTGCCGGGTGCAAAAAAGCTTGCGATTCGCGTCTGCGCCAGTTCGGGCTTCTCATAGGCAACGAAATGGCCCGCGCCATCGGCCAATTCAAGGGTGAAATCTTCGAAATAATCGCCCAGCCCATCTGCCCACTCGGCCCGGATGATGGGATCTTTTTCGCCCCACAGAAAAAACGACTTGGCCGCGATCTTTGGCCGCGGGCGAGGCCCGTGTTCGATCATCGCCAGTCGCGCCTTATTGGAAGAGGTGTACCAGGCAAAGCCCCCCTCCAAATTACGGTCTTTGAGAAAATTGTCGACCCAAATCTCGATATCGGCGTCACTGAAGACCGTTTCATCACCGGCCCAATGGCGCAAGAAGTGCTGGAAATAGAGCTGGCAGGCCTCGCGGCTCGAGCGCAGGAGTTGCGGCGCCCAATCAAGTTGGTGGAAGGTCTGATACCAGATCTCGTTCACTTGGTTTGCGTCCACCCAGCGCTTACCAATTCCGGGATAGGGGCAGTCGAAGAAAAACAGCCCATCGACGCGTTCCCCGTAGGCTTGGGCAAACCCCTGGGCAACATAGGCGCCAACATCGTGCGAGATAAGACCGGCCCGTTCGACGCCGAGCGCGTCCATCAGCGCTTCGAGATCGCGCACAAAATCCTGGATCCGGGGTATGTCCGCCGGCGTTTCACTGTCGCCGAACCCCCGCAGATCCGGCGCGATGACATCGAAGGTTTGCGCCAGGCCCGGGATGATCTTGTGCCAAACGTACCAAAACTCCGGCCAGCCATGCAGCAGCACCAAGGTCGGCGCCGCGTCGCCATCGGGCCCTTGGCGCACGGCATGAACGTCGATGCCGTTCACATTGAGGTTAAGATGGTTCCAGCTCTGCGAAGTCAGATTCGACGACATCAATCGAAGCTCCGTGTAAAGATTGCCCGGTACCGAGCGAGAACAGCCATTGGCGGCAAGATAGGATGATGTGTGCTCAAGTGGAAACAACTGAAATTCGTAACACGGATGTGCGCGCGCGCACTCAAAGACCCTGCTAGAGTTTTAACATGAAGACCGCAAAGTCAGACGGCAAGGGGCGCCGCATTCATCCAGGATCTGGACGGCGCAAGGCGCCGGTATTTCCCAAGGGCCGTCAGTTACAGGCGAGAGAGACCGATCGCCTTGCCGCACTGCTGGGCAAAGACCCGCTCGAGAGGGAAATGCTCATCGAATATCTCCATGTCATTCAGGACCAGGAGGGATGCCTGCCCGCTGGCCTGCTTCAGGCGCTCGCCGAACGTCTCGCGATACCCATGGCCGAGGTCTACGAAGTCGCGTCCTTCTATGCTCATTTCGATATCTTGGGCGATGACGATCCGCGGCCAGCACCCATCACTGTGCGGGTTTGCAATTCGTTGAGTTGCATGTTGGCGGGATCGGATAAGCTGTTGAAACAATTAGATAAGAAAAATCTAAAAGATATTCGCATTGTGGCCGCGCCGTGCATGGGCCGTTGCGATTTGGCGCCTGTCGCCGAGGTCGGCCACCGCCATGTGGCGCGCGCCAGCGCTGATGCCATCGCCGCGCTGGTGGCCGAAGATGCGCTCGAGGCCGAGATCCCCGATTATCCAAACCTGGCCTGCGTCTTGTCCGATGGTGGTTACGTTCAATTGCGCGCCTGCCTGGCGGGCGAGCGCAGCGTCGAAGACGTCATCGGAACCCTGTCTCAGGCAGCTTTGAGCGGTTTGGGCGGCGCCGGGTTTCCCACCGGGCGCAAATGGCAGCTGGTGCGCGCCGAGCCAGCGCCCCGCCTGATGGCGGTCAATGCCGACGAGGGCGAGCCCGGCACCTTCAAGGACCGCCATTATCTGGAAGCCGCGCCCCATACGTTCCTGGAGGGTGTACTGATCGCCGCCTGGGCGGTGGAGGCCGAAGCCGTCTATATTTATCTGCGCGATGAGTATCCGGCCGCCCGTGAGATCCTGCTGCGCGAAATCGCCGCCCTCGAAGCCGAAGGGCTCAGCCCCCATACAAGGCTTCGTCTTCGCCGTGGGGCGGGCGCTTATATTTGCGGCGAGGAATCGGCGATGATCGAATCCATCGAGGGCAAGCGCGGCCTGCCGCGCCACCGCCCGCCCTACGTCGCCCAGGTCGGTCTGTTCGGCCGCCCGACACTCGTCAACAATGTCGAGACGCTCTATTGGGTGCCGGAGATTCTGAAAAACGGCGCGGACTGGTTCGCGCAGAAGGGCAAAAACGGCTCCAAGGGCTTGCGCTCCTATTCGGTCTCGGGCCGCGTCAAGGAGCCGGGCGTCAAGCTGGCACCTGCCGGCATCAGCGTGGCCGAATTGATTGACGAGCATTGCGGCGGCATGGCGCAGGGCCACGCCTTCAAGGCCTATCTGCCGGGCGGTGCCTCGGGCGGCATATTGCCGGCCGCCTTGGCCGATCTGCCCCTCGACTTCGGAACCCTCGAAGAGCACGGCTGCTTCGTTGGGTCCCACGCGGTCATCGTGCTCTCCGAGCAGGATGATTTGAAGGCCGTGGCGCTCAATCTGTTGCGCTTTTTTGAGGACGAGAGCTGCGGCCAGTGCACCCCGTGCCGCAACGGCACCGAAAAGGCCGTCAAACTGATGGCGGCGGGGCAGTGGGATCCAGGCGCCCTGGGCGACTTGGCTGAAGTCATGGCCCAGGCTTCGATCTGCGGCCTGGGCCAGGCAGCCCCCAATCCCATCCTTTCTCTGCTGAAGCACTTCCCGGAGGATCTGTCGTGAGCAAGACGATCGGTTTTACCCTCGACGGCCGCAAGGTCGAGGCTCAGTCCGGCGAGACCATTTGGCAGGTGGCCCAACGCGAAGGCATCGACATTCCCCATCTCTGTTGGCTGCCCGAGGCGGGCTACCGCTCGGACGGCAATTGCCGGGCCTGCATGGTCGAGATCGAGGGCGAGCGGGTTCTCGCAGCCTCCTGCATCCGCGAGCCCGCCGCCGATATGGTGGTCAATACGGGCTCGGAGCGTGCAAAGAAATCACGCGAGATGGTCTTCGAGTTGCTGCTGGCCGATCAGCCCGAGCGCGAGACTGCGCACGATCCGCAATCTGGATTTTGGGCCTGGGTCGATCGCATGGAGATCACTGACGCCAGCCGCTTTGGCGGACGCGACGCGCTGAGCCCGGATTCGAGCCATCAGGCGATCGCCGTCAATCTGGACGCCTGCATCCACTGTAATCTCTGCGTGCGCGCCTGCCGCGAAGTCCAAGTCAACGGCGTCATTGGCATGAGCGGGCGCGGTGCCCAGGCCAGAATCGTGTTCGACTTCGATGCGCCGATGGGGGCCTCGACCTGCGTGGCCTGTGGCGAATGCGTTCAAGTCTGTCCGACCGGCGCGCTGATGGAAGCCAATCTGCTCGATGACAAGGGCGCGCGCACCGGCTTCGAGGACCGCTCAGTCGATACGCTTTGTCCCTATTGCGGTGTCGGTTGTCAGACCCGCGTGTACGTCAAAGACGACAAGATCCTCTATGTCGACGGCCGCGACGGGCCAGCCAACACCAACCGGCTCTGCGTCAAGGGCCGGTTCGGCTTCGACTATATCAGTCACCCAGACCGCTTGCAGGGCCCGCTCATCCGCCGCGACGACGTGGCCAAGGACGCCACCATGCAGTTGCCGGCCGGCGATTGGCAAAGTGTCTTCCGCGAAGCAACCTGGGAGGAGGCGCTCAATCGCGCCGCGGGCGGTCTCAAAGCCGTCACCGACCGCGACGGCGGCGGCGCGCTGGCTGGCTTTGGCTCGGCCAAGGGCTCGAATGAGGAGGCCTACCTGTTCCAGAAGCTGATCCGACAGGGCTTCGGCACCAACAATGTCGACCACTGCACCAGGCTGTGCCACGCGTCCTCCGTCGCAGCCCTGATGGAGGGCTTGAACTCGGGCGCCGTCACCGCGCCCTTTACTGCGGCCAAGGACGCCGAATGCATCATCGTTATTGGGGCCCGCCCGGCCGAGAACCATCCCGTCGCCGCGACGTTTTTGAAGAACGCCGTCGATGAGGGAAAGACGCTTGTGCTGATGGACCCGCGCGGCCACGCGCAAGGTCTGGCGCCCCACGCCAAACACGTGCTCCAGTTCAATCCCGGCACCGACGTGGCGTTGCTGAACGCCATGCTGCACACCATCATCGAGGAAGAGCTTTACGATCGGCAGTACGTCCAGGCCAGCACCGAGGGGTTCGAGGAGTTGGCCGAACGCATCAAGGCCTTCCCGCCTGAGGAGATGGAGCAAGTCTGCGGCATCGAGGCCGCGGCCATCCGCGAGGTCGCGCGCCTTTACGCCACATCGCGAACTTCACTCATTTTCTGGGGTATGGGCATCTCCCAACACGTGCACGGCACCGACAACGCCCGTTGCCTGATCGCGCTCTCGCTCATCACCGGCCAAGTGGGCCGGCCGGGCACCGGGCTCCATCCATTGCGCGGTCAAAACAACGTCCAGGGCGCCTCCGATGCCGGGCTGATCCCGATGGTTTATCCCGATTATGCCTCGGTCGAGGACGCAGGCCATCGGTCGCGCTTCGAGAAAGCCTGGGGCAGGACGCTCAACCCCGAAAAGGGCCTCACCGTCGTCGAGATCATGAATGCGATTTTGACGGACGAGATCAAGACCATGTACATCATGGGCGAAAACCCGGCCATGTCGGACCCTGATCAGAGCCACGCGCGCCAGGCTTTGGCGCGCCTCGAACACCTCGTCGTCCAGGATATCTTTTTGACCGAGACCGCCTGGCAGGCCGACGTCGTCTTGCCCGCCTCGGCGCATGCCGAAAAGTGGGGCACATTCACCAACACCAACCGCCAGGTTCAGATCGCGCGGCCCGCCGTTCCGCTGCCGGGCACCGCGCGCCAGGACTGGGAGCTCATCCAAGAGATCGCCAAGCGCATCGGGTTGGACTGGACCTACGGCCATCCAAGCGACGTTTACGCCGAAATGAGCGGCCTTATGCCCTCGCTCGCCAACATCACATGGGAACGCTTGGAGTACGAGGACGCCGTCACTTATCCTTGCGAGGCGCCGGGCAAACCAGGTTCGAAGATCATGTTCGCGAACGGATTCCCGACCAAGAGCGGTCGCGGACGCATCGTGCCCGCCGACGTGCTGCCCCCCGACGAGCTGCCCGATGAGACCTATCCCATGGTGCTCACAACCGGGCGCATGCTCGAGCACTGGCACACTGGCGCCATGTCCCGGCGCGCCTCGACCCTGGACGCGCTCGAGCCAGAGGCCGTCGCCTGTTTGAATGGCCGCGATTTGGGCGAGATGGGTCTTGAGCCCGGCGACTTCGTCACCGTCGCGACCAGACGCGGCGAGATTGTGCTCAAAGCCCGCCGCGACCGCGACGTGCCACAGGGCATGGTCTTCATTCCCTTCTGCTTTGCGGAAGCCGCCGCCAACCTGCTGACCAATCCCCAGCTCGATCCCTTCGGCAAGATCCCCGAGTTCAAGTTCTGCGCCGCTCGCGTCGAACCCGCTGATACGGCGAGCGAGGCGGCGGAGTGAATTGTGCCTGCGCCGGTTAGCTGCGCCACCAGCTTTTGGCGGGGGTCACCACCTTGCGCACGCGGCGCACCACCAGCGCCACCGCGACCAGCACGAAGGGGATACTGGCGGCCATCACCAATTCCGGGCTTACCGCGAGCCCCAGTGTTTTCAACCCCTTGGTCGCATAGCCCACGAGACCGACGACATAGTAGGTCACTGCCGCGACCGAGAGCGCTTCGACGGTCTGCTGCAGGCGCAACTGAAGCTTGGCCCGGCGGTTCATGGATTCCAGAACCGCCTGGTTCTGTTCCTGGCGCGCGATATCGATGCGGGTCGAGAGCAGTTGGGTCGCGCGCGCCACCCGCTCGGAGAGCGATTCCTGCAGCGTGGCAACCGACCGGCAGGTGTTCATGGCGGGCGCAAGCCTGCGCTCGGTGAACTCGCGGAAGGTTTGTACTCCCTTGACGCGCTCCTCGCGCAATTCGGCCGTCCGGCGGTGCACCAGATCGTAATAAGCGGCTGCTGCGCCAAAGCGATAGTGGCTCTCGGCGTGCTGCTTCTCGATGGCCGCCTCGAGGCGGATCAGACGCTCCAGCAACTCCGTTTCGTCAGAGCCGGCGCCCGCGGCCATGGCAGCGGTGATCTTCGCCAACTCCTGCTTGCAGGTGTCGAGGAAGGGCGAGAGAGCACGCGCGACCGGCAGCGCCAACAGCGCCATGACGCGGTAGGTCTCAAGCTCAAGCACCCGTTGCACCATGCGTCCGGTCTGGCGCGGCGTCATCGCCCGGTCATAGACCAGAAGCCTGCTGAAGCCGTCGTCGTGGATGTGGAAATCCGTCACCGCCACCCCGGCGCCGCCAGCGATGGCGCCGCCCACAAGCGCGTTGCCGCCGAAGCCGGCCTGCGAGATGCGCTCAAGATCGAGCCGCCCCTTCGGGGCCTTGGCGATCGTCACATGGGCCGCCACGATGACCTGACCGGGAAGTGCCGCGAGCCAATCGGCCGGCACCTCGCCGATCGCCGGTGCGGCGAATGGATCGGCACTCGAACCTCTAGTCTGGCCCGCGCCAGGCAAGTTGAAGGTGTAGCGCGAGAATTCGGTGTGCCGCTCCCAGCGCAGATGAAACGGTCCCAGGTCTTCGCTGTAATGATTGGAGTCGGCTTGCGGCGCGGTCGCGCCAAACAGGCGGGCTATCTTGCGCACTGGCTCTAAATCTTTTGCGCGCGAGCCAGGCTTGGACAGCAGCACGATATAAGAGAGCCGCAGGGGCGCGGCCATGGCTTCCGGCGGACGGGCGTGGACCTCGTCGTTCAGTTCACGGCGTTTTGGGTGGATCTTGGGAAGCATTTAATGAGCGGGTTGAGGGGTTGCCGCCGAGCTTACAGGTGGGTGGGCAGGGGGACAATGGCGCGGAGCGCAGCCAGGCAATATCCGCTCACTGACGCGCGCACGGCCCAACCCCGGATAAAAAAACGCCGGAGGGTCGCCCCTCCGGCGCGTGTTCGTATCTGTGACCCCGTTGGACCGCCCGCGCTCTGCCTGTACGGTCGAAGCGCTACTGCTTCACCTCGGCCGCGCGCGTGTCATGCGCCCGTTTGATCACATACTGACGGATCGCTTCGGAATCCGTCTTGGAGAGCAGGTCGCCGAACTTCGGCATGCCGCGCTCGTGGAGCGAGCCCTCGAGCACAACGTCGTGCCACATCGCGTGGCGCTCGGCCGGTATCTTGCGCAGATCGGGTAGCACGCCGCCCGATAGGGTCGCATCGCCATGGCAGATAAAGCAGCGGGTCAAGTAGACCTGCTTGCCGTGGGCGATGTCTTCCGCGCTGCCCGTCACCTCGGGCGGCACCGGGAAGTCGACGGCCGCCACCTGCAGTGGCGGCAGTTTATCCTTCCCGCCAATCTTAAAGGTGAGCACGCGGCTGATCGGGTTTTGCACCGCGCCGGCAGCTACCAGGCCGAAGGCCGTGCCCCAGCCGACAGTCACCGTGACATATTGCTCGCCGTCGACCTCGTAGGTCATGGGCCCAGAGACGACACCTGATTGAGCCTGGGTCGACCACAGCTTGGCGCCGTCGGCCGCGTTATAGGCCGCGAACTCGCCGCCAGGTGTCCCTTGGAAGACAAGATCGCCCGCTGTGGCTAGCACGCCGCCGTTCCACGGGCCGGGATGCTCGACAACGAAAGCCTGTTTATTGGCGACCGGGTCCCAAGCGAGCAACCGTCCCTTCAGCAACGGCAATAGCTTTGCAGCTTCTTTTGGGTCCTCTGGCAGCGAGGAAAGTCCGAAGTTCATGCCCAGGTTCCAGAAGCCCGGTTTGTACTCAAAATTCTTGTCCTTACCGTAGACCATCGGAATTTCTTGGGCGGAGAGATAAACAAGCCCGGTCTTGGGCGAGTAGGCCATCGGGTGCCAGTTGTGGCCGCCGAAGGCCGACGGCACCGCGAACTGGGGCTTGTCGGGATCGGGATAGCGGGCGTTTTCGGTCTCGACCGGCCGCCCGGTCGCCAGATCAACCTTTTCGGCCCATGACGCCGGCACGTATTTCTCTGCCGAGATCAGCTCGCCCGTTGCCCTGTCGATGACGTAAAAGAAGCCGTTCTTGGGTGCCTGGACCAGCACCTTGCGCGGCTTGCCGCCGATCTCGAGGTCGAGCAGCATGATGTGCTGGGTCGCGGTGTAGTCCCAAGTGTCACCCGGCGTCGTCTGGTAATGCCAGACATATTCGCCCGTGTCGGGCTTGAGCGCGACGATCGAGGAGAGGAACAGATTGTCGCCGCCCTGGGGCGAGCGAATGTCGCGGTTCCAGGGCGAGCCGTTGCCGACGCCGATATAGAGCAGGTCCAGATCGGAGTCATAGGCCATTGCGTCCCAGGCCGTGCCGCCGCCGCCCATCTTCCACCACTCGCCCGTCCAGGTCTTGGCGGCCATCTCCTGGGCCTTGTCCTCGAACCCGTCCGCGGGGTTGCCGGGTACGGTATAGAAGCGCCACAGCTGCTTGCCGGTTTCAGCATCGTAAGAGGTGACGTAACCCCTCACGCCGAGCTCGGCGCCGCCATTGCCGATAATCACATTGCCTTTGATGATGCGCGGCGCGCCGGTGATGGTGTAGGGCTGGCTGCGGTCGATGGTGTTGACGTCCCAGACAACCTTGCCGGTCTTGGCATCCAGCGCCACGAGCCGTCCGTCGATCGTGCCCACATAAACCTTGTCGCCCCAAGCCGCGACACCGCGGTTGACGACGTCGCAGCAGGCCGCCTTGCCCCAGCTCCTTGGCACTTCAGGATCGTATGTCCAAAGCTCCTTGCCCGTCTTGGCGTCCAACGCATAGACCACCGACCAGGCCGAGGTCGTGTACATGCGCCCGTCGATCACCAGCGGGGTTGCCTCGATGCCACGGCGTTCGGGCATGTCGTAGAACCAGGCCATGCCGAGCTGACCGACATTTTGCGCGTTGATCTTGTCGAGCGGGCTGTAGCGCTGCTCCGAATAGGTGCGCCCGTGGCTCAACCAATTATGCGGTTCATTGTCTGCACCGATGATGCGGTTGGCGTCGACTTTTGTCGGTTCAACGGCCGCTTCGGTCACTGATTTCTCGGTTGGTTTTTCTGCCGTCTCGTCGTTGGCGTCGCAGCCGACGCACAGGCTGACGACGAGCGCCGCCAGCGGTAGGCGCAGAGCGTTTAATGAAACCGACATACGCATTTCCTCCACATCGAATTTATCTTGATTTCCGGTGTCTGTTTCAGCTCGTTGAACCCATTGAGCTGACCCGCCGCCGCCTCGGTCTCCGCAAGCCTATCGGCATGCGGCATGGCACTCAAGCCCACCCTGGCATGGCCTGCATTATCCTGCACTATAATGTGATTGTTGTTGCTGGATTGGCGAATGACCCGGGTCGTTGTCATCGTGTCAGTCGCGCGGCCGCCTTCGGTCATTGGGGCCCGGTTGGATTGGCAGGCGGACCGGCCTATTGCGCATGCGTTGCGAAAAAATCACGCATTTTCTGATCTGCCTGGCCCACCTCGATGATGTAGCCGTCGGGATCTTGCATATAGCAACGCATTTCCCAGCCGTGATTGTCGAGCGGTTCAGTCAGGAAGTGGGCGCCTTTCGCCTTCCAATCGGCGTAGCAGGCCTGGATGTCAGCCACCCTCAAATTCAAGAAGCTGTTGACCCGAGTTGAGTTTTGCGGGGGCTCCAGAATAACCTCCGGCTTGTCGGGCGTCGGGCCGCCGCCGCGATTGAGGATGATCCACGAATTGGCCAACTTGATCATGGTGGGATTGTCGGCCGCCACCACCTTGCCGCCCAACACGCCCTCGTAGAAGGCCCTTGAGACGGCCTGGTCCGCGACGGTCAGAAAATGCGTAATGAAAAGGCCCTCTTGGGGAAGCGGTGCGTCCGGCAAATCCATGTCTCTTGTCTCCTGTGAAAACGACGACGGTGCGGCTTATTGAACCGCTGGATGATCCGATCTGGCCTCTTCAAATGCCGTAACGGTCGTGCATCCGCGTGCAATAATCGACCAAATTTTTCTTCGAAAGGCCGAAGTCCTTGCCCGCCGATTCGAAGGGCACATAAAGAATGTGCATCAGGAAAGAATAGAGTGAAGCGTCGATCGCGTGTGGCTCGTCGCCGAGAAAATATGGCTTGTCGCCGAGGAAATCAGAGATTGCCTGCAGGTCGATCTTGGCCAGTTCATAGACCTCCTCGTTGGATCGCCGGCCCATGCCTTGACCATCGACTTGGGCCTTGATCATTTCGCGGAACTGATCGAGCCCGGCGCGCAACTCGGCGCTCACCTCGCCCCCGCCTGCGATAAAGGGCACATAGGTTTCCCAACCCTTATCCTCCCGCCAGCGGATCTGCATCAGCCCGGACCAGAACAGATGCTCCTCGATCAGCCGGTTCCAGGCGAGAGCTTGCGCCTTCTGTTCGCGGGTCAGGTCGCCGTCGAGCGGATCGCCGTATTTGTCCTTCAGATATAGGATGATGGCGCTAGAATCGGCGACCTTGGTGCCATCGTCATCGATGATGTAAGGCAGCTTGCCGTGGGGCGCGTCCTCCTGCAGGCGTTCGATGGGTTGGGGAATCATTTCGTACTCAAGCCCCGTCATCACCAAATAATTCACGAGCTTGGTAACGAAGGGGCTGGTGTCAGGCAGGTTCCACGCGGGGCTATATTGAAATACCTTGATCATCGGTTTCTTCCTATTTTTGATACAAATTCAGCGCGTCGACAGACGCGCCACGCTTGAGCTCAAGCCAGCATTTTCTCCATTCATGCACTGCGATCTAAAGACTCGTGAGTTGGCCAAACAGCGAAACGGCCTCGACTGGGGCGCCGGCGCCTTTACCAGGGCAACAGCTCGCCATTGGCGTGACGAAATTCGGGCTGATCTTCCAATTTGGCCGCATCGAGCTGTCTGATAAGGCCGGTCGCCGCTTCCTCGGGTTGAATGAAATCGCCTGTGGAGCCGGCACTCATGTCTGTCGCCACCATGCCCGGATGCAGCATGACGACCGTCAGGCCGAGTTTCTCGAGGTCATGCCATAGATTGATGCCGACCATATTGGCGGCGCCCTTCGAGACCCGGTAGGCGTAGCATCGTCCGGACGTGTTTTCGCCGAGCGATCCAAAGCGCGACGTAATCAGGCCGACCTTGGCGTCTTTGTTGAGGCACTCAAGCAGCGCTTCGGTAACGCGCAGATGTCCGAGCGCGTTGACCTCAAAGTGCGCGCGCATTTCCTCATAGTCGATTTTCCCCAGCCTATCGACGACGCGGAATATGCCCGCATTGCTGATCAAGACGTCGATCTTGGTGCCTGCCTCGCTCAAGCGCTCGGCCAACGCCCGCAGCGGCGCGTTTCGCGTCACGTCAATATTGGCTTCGACCTGGAGCCCCAGCTCACGAAATTCATCGGAATCGTTCAAACAAGCCGCGATCACGCTTTCGCCGCGCTCATGAAGATTGAGCGCGATCGCGCGTCCAATTCCCTTTTCAGCCCCCGTCACCAAATACACCGCCATGTCGCACGTCCCTCTTCATTTGATATTTGCTCAAATGCTACCGGGCTTTGTATCCGACGGGCTGGCCAGTTTGCAACGAATGGCAGTCGATGTCGATCTGCTGCTTGCCCACAAAATTGTCACAAGGCACATTTCGACCGGACAGTCACCTTGAGGAGACGACAATGGCTACGCTATCGAGGGAAGAAGCCGAGCGCGCCGCTCAATTGAGCAAGCGGCGTGACGTGCTTCGGGATTATCTCGCGCTGGTGCGGGAGGGCGGGAAATTCCAAATCGTTATTCCCGACGAGACAAGGCCAGCCGATACGTCAGGCGAGCCCAAGTTGATGCTGAAGATGATGGCGCTTCATGACGAGGCGCAGGCGCTCGCCGAAGCCGAGATCCACGAACGCATCAAGGGCGTCGAGGCCAAAATGATGGGGCTCGGCGTTGCGCTCGAGTAGTTTTTAAGAGCCTAGCCAGGCCACGCCGTCCTGCCGGCGGCAATCGGTCATTGGGGAATGCTAGCGGCCGCTCTCCAGTCGCTCGGCTGGATGAAGGGCCGCGGACTGGCGTGCCGTCCGTTTCGCCGTTTGCTGGATACCCATCTGTTTCCAGAGCAGGAAGGCGGCCGGGATGACGAGCAGGGTCAGGACGGTGGCGCTGATCATGCCGCCCACCATGGGGGCGGCGATCCGGGCCATGACCTCAGAGCCGGTGCCCGAGCCCAGCATGATCGGCAGCAATCCCACAATGATGACTGACACCGTCATGATGATGGGACGAACTCGCATCAACGCGCCCGATATGATCGCTTCTTGCAGATCGTTGACCGTTAGTTTCCGGCGTTTTTTCATTATTTCCACCAGCTTTTGATCCAACGCCTGGTTCAGATAGACGATCATGAGAACTCCGATTTCGATGGCGACACCGGCCAGGGCGATGAACCCGACGCCGACGGCGACGGAGAGGTGGTAGCCCAGGAGATAAATCATCCACATACCGCCAACCAGCGAGAGCGGCAGGGTTCCCATGATGATGAGGACGGCCGTGATATCGCGGAAATTCAAATACAAAAGCAGAAGAATAATGATCAGCGTCACAGGAACGACATAGGTCAACCGCTCCTTGGCGCGCTCCATGTATTCGTACTGACCCGACCAGGTGAGTGCGTAACCGACCGGCAAATCGATTTCCCTGGCGACCACGTCCTGCGCATCGGCCACGTAAGAGCCGATGTCTCGGCCTGCGACATCGATAAACACCCAGCCGTTGAGGCGGGCGTTCTCGCTGCGAATAAGACCCGGCCCCTCCGAGACCTTGATGGTGGCGAGTTTTCCGAGCGGGATTTGGGCGCCCGACGGCGTCACCACGGGCAGCGTCCGAAGGTGTTCGAGCGAGTCGCGGAATTCGCGCGGATAGCGGACATTGATGGGATAACGCTCCAGTCCCTCGACGCTTTCGGTCACTTTCATGCCGCCTACGGCGGTTTGAATAATGTCCTGCACATCCATGATATTGAGACCAAAGCGGGCCGCCGTGACGCGATCGATATCCACATCGATGAAACGCCCGCTTGTTACGCGCTCCGCATAGACCGAGGTCGTGCCGGGAACATTGCGGAACACCTCTTCGATGCGCCGCCCAATGCCTGCGATGACGTCGAGATCCGGCCCGGCAATCTTGATCCCGACCGGCGTCTTAATGCCCGTCGCCAGCATGTCGATGCGGTTTTTGATGGGCATGGTCCAGATGTTGGTCAGGCCCGGAATCTGAAGCAGGCCATCGAGTTCCGCCTTTATCTTCTCCGTGGTCATGCCGGGGCGCCGCTGGTCCATGGGCTTGAGCCGAACCGTTGTCTCCACCATGGTCAAGGGAGCCGGATCGGTTGCGGTCTCGGCCCGTCCCGCCTTGCCGTAGACCATCTCGACCTCGGGAACCGTCTTGATGAGCTTATTGGTCTGTTGCAGCACTTGCGCCATCTTGCCTGCGGAAACCGCCGGGTAGGTGCTCGGCATGTAGAGAATATCGCCCTCATCGAGTTCGGGCATGAACTCGCTTCCGGTCCGAAGCAGCGGCCAGATCATGCTTACCATGGCGACGAGCGCGATCAACACCATCCGCCCTGGATGTTTCAGGACCAGATCGATGAAGGGCTGATAGGCCGCGATCAATGCCCGATTTATCGGGTTCTGGTGCTCTGGTGTGATGTGCCCACGGATAAGGTATCCCATGAGCACCGGGACAATGGTTATCGAGAGCGCGCTTGCTGCCGCCATGGCATAGGTTTTTGTGAAGGCCAATGGATGGAACAACCGCCCTTCCTGAGCCTCAAGCACGAAAATCGGCACGAAGCTGAATGTGATGATGAGCAGTGAAAAGAACAGCGCCGGTCCCACCTCGACCGCCGCGTCGGCAACAACGGTCCAGCGATCCTTTTTCGAAGCGCCGTCTCTCTCCAAATGCTTATGAAGATTTTCGATCATCACGATGGTGGCATCGACCATCGCGCCGATGGCGATGGCGATACCGCCAAGCGACATGATGTTGGCGTTGATGCCTTGCGCGTGCATGACGATGAATGCGGCTAGGATTCCGACCGGCAAACTCAACACGACGACTAGCGCGGACCTTGCGTGGAACAGGAACAGGGCGCAAACGAGCGCGACGATGATGAATTCCTCGACGAGCTTTTCCGACAGATTGTAAACCGCTCGTTCGATCAGCGCCGAGCGGTCATAGGTCTCGACCACCTCGACGCCCTCCGGCAGGCTTGCCTTGAGCTTGGAGAGTTTCGCCTTGATCCGCTCGATCGTGGCGAGCGCGTTCTCGCCGAAGCGCATGATCACAACGCCGCCGACGGCTTCCCCCTCGCCGTTGAGCTCGCCAATTCCCCGGCGCAACTCCGGACCAAGGCGAATTTCCGCAATATCCTTGAGCAGAATGGGTGTTCCCATCTTGGTGCGGCCCAAGGGAATGTTGCGCAAATCCTGCTGGCTATCGATATAGCCCGTGGCGCGGATCATATATTCCGCCTCGCCCATTTCGATGACGCGGCCGCCGGTCTCCTGATTGCCCCGCCGGATCGCCTGGCGCACTTTTGAGAGCGGAATGGAGTAGGCGCGCAGGCGGTTGGGGTTCACGACGACTTGGTATTGCTTGGTCATGCCGCCGATGGTCGCGACCTCCGAGACGCCCTCAATCGTCTGAAGCTCGTATTTCAGGAACCAGTCCTGGATGGAGCGCAATTGCGAGAGATCGTGCCCCCCGGTCCGGTCGATCAGCGCGTATTGGTAGACCCAGCCGACACCCGTGGCATCTGGTCCAAGAGCACTGCGGGCTGCGCTGGGGAGGTTGGGGGCGACTTGGCTCAGATATTCGAGCACCCGCGAGCGCGCCCAATAAAGATCCGTGCCGTCCTCGAAGATCACGTAGACATAGGAGTCGTTGAAGAAGGAATAGCCGCGCACGGTCACCGCACCCGGCACGGCGAGCATGGCAGTCGTCAGCGGGTAAGTGACCTGATCTTCGACCACTTGAGGCGCCTGGCCCGGATAGCTGGTCTTTATGATCACTTGGACATCCGAGAGATCGGGGATCGCATCGAGCGGTGTTTGCTTCAGCGAATAAAGACCCCAGCCGGTCAGCAGCAGCGTCAGCATCACCACCAGAAACCGGTTGTTGATCGACCAGCAAATGATATTGGCGATCATCGCGCGGGCCCGTCCGGTTTCGTTGTACCCGTCTTCGTTTTGCCGATCCCCGCATCATTTGTCTTCGAGACCGACCAGATGACGAAATCACCCAGCTCCTTGTCGCGCTTCAATGTGAAGGCGATCGGGTCGCCGGTCTTCAGCGCCCCGAGCTCGACGCCCTCGCCGAAGCGGAAATCCATGGTCATGGTCGGCCAGCCGATCGCCGGAATCGGATCGTGCGTAATATTGAGTTTGCCGTCGGCCGCTTTGACCTCGTTGACGACGCCGACGCCCTTAACGTCGATATCGGGAGCGGGATCTTCCTCGGTGCCCTTGGAGGCGCCGATCATACGCAGCAAGCTCGCATCCACGCTGGCTTCCGAATCGAGCAGAAATTGACCCGACGAGACGATCCGTTCGCCCTCGAGCAGGCCGACCACGATCTCTATTTGATCGCCCGCCTCCATGCCGGAAACAACTTGCGCCGGCCGGAAACGTCCATTCCCCAAAGCCAGGATCGCGCGTTCGGATTTTCCCGTCCGGATCAGGGCTTCCCTTGGAATTGTCAGAACGTCTTTCCGTGCCTCGCCGTAGATCGTGACTTCCGAATACATGTTGGGCTTGAGTTCGCCGCGCGGGTTCGCGAATTTCAAACGCACCCGCACCGTGCGGCTCTCGGGGTCGATTGTCGGGTAGACATAATCGACTTCGCCCTCCCAGATTTTGCCTGGGATAAAGGCAAGCCGCATGACGGCCTTCTGGCCGGCTTTGACCAGATTCGCTTGATCCTCGTAGACCTCGACCATCACCCAAACCGACGACAGATCCGCCAGCGTATAGACGGTCGTGTTGGGCTTGACGAACATGCCCTCACGGACACGCAGCGAGACGACATATCCGTCTTGAGCGGCGTACACGTCGACGAGGTCGGCGACCTTGCGGTCACGATCGACCTGCTCGATCTGGCGCTCGGACATGCCCAACGCCAAGAGACGGCTGCGGGCCGCCTTGGCGAGGCCCGTGCGCTCGGTCTTGAGCGCCTGCAGATATTCGGCCTGTGCGTTGGTCAGCGCCCGAGAATAAAGCCGGAAGAGGAGCTCGCCCTTTTGGACGTGCTCGCCCTCGGCCTTCACCACGAGCTTTTCGATCCAACCTTCCGAGCGGACGTGGACGTGGCTCGTGACTTCGTCATTGGGCGCGATAAAGCCAATCGTGTTGATGTTCCGGCTTAGCGTACGTCTGGTGACCTCGGCCGTTCGCACGCCCATATTGTTCTCAACCGCCGAGCTGATCTGCAGCGACTTTTGGTCAGCGCCCTTTGAGCCAGATTCCTGGCCCGCATAGACTGGCTTCAGGTCCATGCCCATGGGCGATTTGCCCGGGCTGTCTCTACGGTAGCTGGGGTCCATCGGGGCAACCCAATAGAGAATCTTTCGTTTGCCGTTGGCCCCGCTTTCGGCTGTACCGGATCCCGATCCGATTTGAGACAATCCCAATCCCAGAACAATGCCTAAGACCAAGAGGCCCATGGCAACGGCGGCTAATTTTAGGTTCTTCTCGTCGGCCGTTATCGCGCGCGCAGCTTTGGTTGCAGCGCCTGCGGCCTTTGCCGCCAAGTCTTTGAGCGCGGTAATATCAAGGTTTTTCAAATCCATCTCCCGACCTATTTCCCGGCCAGGAACAACAGTCGCGCATGGGCTTGCGCCCGATCGACCTTGAGCCGCTCGAGGGTTAGTTCGTTGTCCAATTGAGCCAAACGCGAGCGGATCAATTCGGCGAAATCCGAGACGCCGGCTTGGTAGGCGGTCAGCGAGGCATCGGTTGTCTCCGCGGCGCGTTGCAGCACGACCCGCTCATAAAGGCCAATGCGCTCACCGAGCTGGCGCCAATCTGCATAGGCGCGCGTCAGCGACGTATTGAGATCGAGCAGCCGGGCATCGCGGTCCAGCAGCGCCGCCGAGCGCTGGTCATGAGCGGCGGCATAATCGCGGTCCTGGCGCTTATTGGTGAAGATGGGCATGCTCATGCCGACCTTGGCGCTCAGAAAGTCCGACCGGTCACCGCCGCGCAAGCCGTAATCGACGCCAACAGAGACACCGGGCTTGTATTGCTGTTCGGCCAAATCGATGTCGCGTTCTCGCGTCTCGATGCGGGCGTTCTCGACAATCACCGATGGATGGCGCGCGAGCCCGCGGCGCAGCACTTCTTTGGACGGCGGCGGGGTGAGATGCGGAAGCGCTTCGACCAATGGTCTGGCGGCCGCACGCGGGCCGATGAACCGGGCGAGATCGGCCCGCACCAATTCGATGCGGCGCGAAATCTGAATCAGTCTGTCATCGAGCAGGCTGAGCTCTAACTCGGCACGAAGCACGTCCTGGCTGTCCTGCCGGCCGGTGGCAAATATCGATTGGGCGACGCCGACGAGCTCCTTCACCGCCTTATGGCTTTCGCTCACTTTGCGGTGTGCGCCGAGCCAATAGAAAAGCTCGTACCAATTGGTCCGCGTATCGACCCTGATGGTGCTTGTCTGCAGCAGCGCCTTGGCACCCTGCTCGCCGGCTTCCGCCAAGCGCCGTTCCCGGGTGATTGCCAACGTACGGCCAGGTGGAAACTGTTGCTGAAGCCCGATTTGGGCCTGCGTCATCGGCGCCTGGGTGAAATCGAACGTGTCGGCCGGCAGGTTCATCATATTGAGGCGCAGATTTGGGTCTGGAAGTTGCGAATCCGAGACCGCCTTCTCGCTCAAGGCCTGGGCGCGTGCGAGCGCCCCCATTACCGTTGGATCCTTGGCCCGAAGGGCAAGGCTCACGGCTTGCCTCAAGGACAAAGCTTCGCCGGCGAACCCGGGAAGACCCCATGTACCGATCGCAATACAAATGGCCGCGACGAAAATCGCAACACGCATACTGACCACCTTCGCAACTCGCGGTCTGATTTTAAGGAATGACGCAATACCAGCTGTGAAAACGTAGCACGTTTGCGCGGCGGGTGAGGCGCGTACCTCTATCTGGTTGGATTCAGATTCGGGGAGGCGGAGTCAGCACGTCGCCCAAATGGGCAACGGGTATGGACTCCAGCTCGACTGCGGTGGCGGCAGCGGAAATTTCGATTGAACTGACCTGAACGCCGCAAATTGCGGCAAACGCCGCCGGCGTACAATGGGCACCGCACGCCATGTCACAATCGTGCTGTCCCCTTGGCGTCTCATCGCACGGCTGAGCACAGTTTTCGCATGGCCCCAACAAGCACGGCATCGATTGCATATACTGCAACGCGGCGACTTCACCAGCGCCGTTTGCCGTCTTTACGGGAGCGACCAGGAATGCAGCTGTCATAGCCAACGCCATGACGGCCAGGGCTAAAAAAGCCAACACCATTCGCTGTTCGATACGTTTGATCATGAGAGCAGAAACCTAATCCGCTACCAACACCGCAGTCAACGGCGACCTTGCAACTGTGAAGCACCTATCACGTATGCGTCGAACGATTCAGATTAAACACTCATCTGGTGAACGCAGCCGCATTTGCTAAGTCGAACGGACATCGGTCACTAGTGAGCCCCGCGGCGTTTCGCTCAAGCGGGGCTCTTTAGCGATGGGTTTTCGCTATACCCGATTTAGAAACGGGCTGATCTGCGAGGTGCTGACAGCTTGGGCCTCCAAGTTGCCGCGCTCGCTGTTACTCATGAAAACATCAGCTGTTCACGACCCGGCCAAACAAGTCGAGGCTGTGCCGGCCTGTCAACCGATCCGGGACTTCGCCGGTGAGCGAGATCCGAACATACTGTCGGGCGGTGACATTGTCCTCACTCCTCTTCAGTTGTTCTTGCCGCGACTGCTGGCATTCCGGCCTGATCGGCGGAGGAACCGACACGATCTCCGGTACGCCTCCTGGCAGCTAGGGCGCCAGTGGCGGCAGCCGTCAATGGGAGCATGACTCCAGAGCATCCCGCAGTCAAATGTCATCGACATGCGAGGGGGATATATCTGGCTATGGGGACATTTGATCGTTGGCTGCTTCAGGTCCGCTTTCGTGGGAAAGTGGCCAGTACATAAGCCTCATGCGCTACAACGAAGCTTCGGTCTCGCGCCTTTCGCGCGCCGCCGCATCATCGTCGCTCGCCCAGCCATGATCGCGCGCCAGCAGGATCATGGCTCGCTCGGCCAGACTCGAGATCGTCAGCAACGGATTGGCGCCGAGCGAGCGCGGTATCGCCGCGCCGTCGCAGACATAAAGTCCATCATGCACCAATGACCCATCGCCGCCGGGCGTGGCATCGAACACCTGGCCCTTGTGATTGACGACGCCGTGGGCCGCGTCGCGCCCCATGGCGCAGCCGCCGAGCGGGTGGGCCGTCACGGGCTTTTTGCCGGTGATGCGGCTCTCGAAAGGATTTTGCAAATGGCTTCCCCCTCGAGCGCCAAGCGCTTTGGCCAAAATCTCATCGGCCTGCGCATAGACCGGCTGCTCTGTGACGTCGGGCCATTCGACCACCATGGCGTCGTTCTCGAGATTCAACCGGCCGCCTGCCGTGTCGTGACCGGCCAGGAAGAAGGCGTGCAGACTGGCGAGGGGCCCCTTGTAGATGCTGGTGACCAGGCTTTTTGCAGCATCCAGCACCTTGCCGCCCGGCAGCAGCAGCGCCGGCAACAATGAGGCGAGCCCCGATGGCACCGCGCCTTCTTGCATCACAAGGCCGTTGTCCAGGGTCTCGGCGTCGTGGAAATCGAGCTGCCCCGAGACGCATGGGCCGACCGGGTCCGTCTCGGCCTTGGGCGGATGGCCGACGCCGATGGCGTTGACGCGCCCCTCGGCGCCGTAGCCCAAGGCAATGATATCGCCGTTGGATGAAAATTGCTCTCCGAGCCGGTCGGAGACCGCAAGTCCGTTCTCGCTCGAGCGCATCAGAATTTCCGTCGTGCCCAGCGTACCGGCCGCCAATATCACGATGTCGGCCGTGACCGTGCGCTCGGATAACTCGGCGCGCCCGCCTGTCTCGAGCGTCTGGCTCAGGCTTACAGCCCAGCGTCCGTCCCGACGCACCACATGCCGCACGCTCCCCTGGGTGAATATCTCGGCGCCCCCGGCTGCCGCCAGCGAGAGATAGGTGGCCGCCACTGTCGTCTTGGCGCCGACATTGCAGCCCGACATGCAATCGCCACACAGCGTGCAGGCCTGTTGGTCAACGCCGGCGGCATTGGCTCCCGACTCGAACGCAATCGTCGTCGGCGTTGGTCGGGGCTCGATATCGAAGGGTTTGCTCGCCTCTTTGAGTGCTTTGTATTTGATGAGCTCGGCGGCGCCACCAAAGGGCATGGGTCTCAGCATGTGCGTGCTGCGTTCAAAGCCTTCCTGCAGCAGTCCGTCGCTCGAGATTTCTTCGGGCCAGATGGGATCGCTGAAGACGCGTGCGTCGGGGCGCAGCGCGACCCCGGCATTGATCAGCGATCCGCCGCCAAGCCCACAGCCGACCAGCACATGCATGTCGCGGCCCAGCCGCAGGTCGAACAGCGAGGCCCGTGACCCCAATTTAATTTTGGAGCCACTCACCTGAAAGTCGCGCCGGATCGCAGAGAAACTGTCGGGATAGTCGCCTGGCAGGAACTCCTTGCCGCGCTCGATCACCGCGACGCGCTTGCCGTGGCCGGCCAGCCGCGCCGCCGCAACGCCGCCCCCATAGCCCGAGCCGACCACGATCACGTCGTAATCGGATTTCAGGTCGTCCAGTGGTTTAGAGATGTAATTCACGGGGGCTTTGATCCTCAACGCATAGGTGTGGGGGTGCTCAGCGCCGTCCTCCGGCAAGTTTGCGAGCCTCTGGCAAACGGCGCAGGCGTAGCATGGCGATAATGCCGATCAAAGGGCCAAGCGCAAGGTAGGTGAAGCCATAACGCCAGCCAACCATGTCGACAATGAGGGGCGTCAACTGAATCGTCACGATGGTCAACAGAAACCCGATCGACGTCTGGATTGTCACCATGGTGCCCGCCAGTTGCGGCTCGGAGAGCTCCATGACGCTGGCCGAGAACTGTGCGGAGTCGGCGACCACCGCGATGCCCCAGACGATGCAGAGCGCGGTCAGCAGGATCGGGTTCGCACCGAACAGAAACCCAACGCCGAGCGCGCAGGCGCCGCTCACCGCCATGGCGCCGCTGGTGATCGCCGTGCGGCCCAGCCGATCAGCGAACATGCCGCCGGCCAGGCAGCCAATGGCGCCGGCGCCCACGGTGGCGAAAGTGGCAAGTTTGGCCCAATTGTCGGCGTTCTCGAAGCCGGGCACTTCTGCGAAGCTCGCGGCCAAAAACAGTCCGACCCAGGACCACATGGCGTAAAGCTCCCACATGTGGCCGAAGTATCCCAAATTGGCGAGCCGCAGTGGACGGTGGGTGAAGGCGGCAAGGGCGTATGACGCCTTGAAACCGGTGGCGCGCACATAGCCCGGCCCGATTTCGGCCGCGTTAACGCCCAGGCCCGCACTTGCTGCCAGCGCGGAACTAATCAGCAGCGTCGCGCGCCAATCATCCAGCGAGAAGACGCCGATCAGGTGCGGCATCGCCGAGCCTAGGGTCACCGCGCCGACCAGCAATCCGACCAGCACGCCGCGGTCGCCGTCGGCCCAGGCGGACGCCATTTTCATGCCGACCGGATAAACGCCGGCCATAGCCGCGCCAGTAATTGCGCGCAGCGCCAATGTCGCCAGACCCATCGGATCCGTCCACACCATGGCAGCGTTGGCGGCGGCGGCGGCAAAGCAGCACGTCATGAAGAAGCGGCGTGGATCGAGCCGGTCGGCGAGCCCCAGAAAAGCGCTGATCAGTGTGCCTGCGACGAAGCCGAGCGCCACCGTACTTGTCGATAGCGCCCCCCAACTTGCCGACAACCCGATCTCGCGCTTGAGGATGGGCAGGATTGCGGCCGATGAGAACCAGACGCTGAGCGCCATCACGCAGCAGACTGTCAGCAACCCGATCGCGCGCCATTTTGCATTGCGCGAGACTGCCGGCTCATGAGCGGACGCAGTGCGTGAAATAGGGTTGCGGCGCGCAGCGGGCATGGCCGCGACATTAGCCCATAAGATTTGCTTCGGGCCAAAATTTTAGCCCGTCTGCCCAGTGCCGGCGATGCCCAATCAGCCGTGATTGAAGACCAGCGTTTTGGTGGCGCAAAACTCGAGCATCGCCTCGAAGCCCTTCTCGCGCCCGTGTCCCGACTTCTTCACGCCGCCGAAGGGCAGCTCGATGCCGCCGCCCGCGCCATAACCGTTCAAGAATATCTGGCCGCATTTGACGCGCTTCGCGACCCGCATCAGACGCCCGGCATCCCGCGTCCAGATGCCCGCCACCAACCCGTAATCGGTGGCGTTGGCGAGCCGGACGGCATCGGCCTCGTCCTCGAAGGCGAGCACTGAGAGTACCGGCCCGAAGACCTCCTCGTTCGCCAATTCGCTCTCCTCGGGCACCGGCCCAAACAGGGCGGGGGCAACGTAATAGCCGCCCTCCGGAGCACCATCGGCGATCTTGCCGCGGGCAAGAAGTGGAATGGCCTCCCGCTCGGCGCTCTCGATGAAGCCCTCGACACGTTTTGCCTGGCCCGCACTGATAAGTCCGCCACAGTTGAGATCGGCATCGTGGGGACCGGCGGTCAACTCGACAAAGCGATCCTTAAGCACATCGACCACGTCATCAAAGATCGACCGCTCGATCAATACGCGGCTTCCCGCCGAGCACGTCTGCCCGCCATTTTGCACAATGGCATTCAGCACGACGGGGAGGGCGGCTTCGAGATCCGCATCGGCGAAGATGATTTGCGGCGACTTGCCGCCAAGCTCCAGCACGCAGCCGATATGGTTTCCGGCAGCAGATGTCTGGATCAGCTCGCCGACCTCGGGCGAACCGGTGAAGGCCAGAAAGTTGACGTCTGAGTGGCTGGAAAGCGCGGCGCCTGCCTCTTCGCCCAATCCCGTCACGACATTGATCGCGCCGCCGGGAAATCCTGCCTCTTGCGCCAGGGCGGTGATCCGCAGCGGGGTCAGGCAGGCTTCTTCGGCGGGCTTCAAGACAGTGGCGTTGCCCATGGCCAGCGCCGGCGCCAGGGTTCGGCCAAACATTTGCGCCGGATAGTTCCACGGGATGATGTGACCTGTGACGCCATGGGGCTCGCGCAGAGTGGTGACCGAGTAACCCTCCATGAACGGAATGGTGTCGCCGTGCACCTTGTCGGCGGCGGCCCCGTAATATTCAAAATAGCGCGCGGCCGCGACCATGTCCGCGCGGGCCTGGCCCATTGGCTTGCCTGTATCACGCGCCTCAAGGGCGGCCAGATCGTTGGCGTTTTGGGTGATCAATTCGCCGAGCTTCATCAAAACTCGACCGCGTTCGACCGCGCTCAAGCGTCCCCAATCGCCTTCCTCGAAGGCGTTGCGGGCAGCGGCTACGGCTTGGTCAATGTCCTCGGCGTTGCCGCGCGCAATGTGGGCAAAGACTTGCCCATCGCTCGGCGAGACCACATCAACGGTTCCACCGCCCTGCGGTTCGCGCCATTCGCCCGCAATGAAGTTGGAATAGGTCTCGACCGCGGTCCCGGCGCCTTCTGCACTTGTGCGATTTGCCATTCCGTCCTCCCAATCCAGTGATCCAATTTAATGGCCGAACCAAGCCACCGATGTCAACGCAGGGATGCGTGCATTGCTGGATTCAAGTCCGATGGAACGCTATCGTGCCACCAGTTTGCAAATCAACAGGATGCAATCCTATGTCGAAGATGGAGCTGGTCACTTCAATCGTTTGCCCGTTTGCCCAGCGCACGCGCATCGCGCTGCACGAAAAGGGGCTCGAGTACGAACCGTTGGAAATCGAATTTGTTGGAGACAGCTTCAACAAACCGGATTGGTTTCTCAAGCTGACGCCGACGGCGATGATGCCTGTGCTGAAACACGCCGGCAACGTCGTCTACGACTCCGATGTCGTGAACGAATATATCGAAGAGGTTTTTCCCGAGCCTGCACTGATGCCCAGCGACCCGGCCCGGCGAGCCCTGGTGCGCAACTGGATTGCCTATTCCAACGGCAAATTCTTGCAAGGCTTCTACGGTGTGATCATGTCTCTGGAGACGGAGCGACAGGAATTCTACAAAGCCGAGTTCGCCGACCGATTGCGCTATATGGAGCGTGAAGGGCTGGCCAAGCTGAGCAGTGATGGCCCTTATTGGCTGGGCGAGCAATTGTCCCTCGCCGACCTCTCTTTCTATCCTTTCTTTGAGCGCTTTTGCGTTCTGCAACATTATCGCGGGTTCGCTATCCCCGACGACTGCGCCCGCCTCAAGGCGTGGCTGGAGGCGATGCGCCAGCGCCCCGGCGTGAGTGCGACGCGAGAAAGTGATGAATTCCATATCGACGTCTACAAAAACTATGCCGTGGGCAAGCAGATAGGTCTGACGGCGAAGGAATGGCAAAAGGTGATTGCTTGATCGCAAGCGGACAACCGCATTCAGTAGCGGGTTTGAGGAGTAGCGTGTGAGCGACAAGGTTTGTTTCATCACCGGCATTGGCGGCGGCACGGGGGAGGCGACGGCGCGGCGCTTTGCCGAAGGCGGCTACAAGGTCGTTATGTTGGCCCGCAAGGGCGACCTCATAAATGAACTCGAAAAGGAGCTCGAAGGCTCACGCGCCATCGTCTGCGACGTGGCCGATCTCGAGCACCTGACGGATGTCTGCAAAACCGTCACAGACGAAATGGGCACGCCTGATGTGGTGATCCACAATGCCGCCCGCGGCACCTTCTTGCCGTTGCTCGAAGCCAAACCGGAAAATCTCGAGCTCAATTTTCGCGTCAACGCGACCGCGCTGCTTTATCTGGCCCATGCCTTCGCACCCGCCATGATCGAGCGGGGCAGCGGCTGCATCATCGCCACCGGCAACACAGCAGCGACGCGCGGGATGGCAAACTTCGTTTATTTCGCGCCGACCAAATCGGCCCAGCGTGTTCTGGCGCAATCCTTGGCGCGTGATCTCGGGCCAAAAGGCATCCACGTGGCCTATATCGTAATCGACGCCGCAATTGATGCGCCTTGGACCAGAAACAGATTTTGGCCCGATGCACCGGACGACTTTTTTGCTCAGCCAAAGGAAATCGCCGAGGAGATATGGCACACAGCCCATCAGGGCCGCTCGACATGGTCATTCGACGTCGAGATCAGGCCCTTTCACGAGAAGTGGTGAAGCAATTTGGGAGTTGAGCGATACTCGACTTTACGGACTGTTAGTGTTGCGATCACAATAAGCCTGTTCGGCGCGTAGGCCGAAGCCGGAGCAGATACGTTGACGAGTTGGGAGGACGCATGAAGGGCTTGATGCAAGACTGGCCATTGCTGGTCCACACAATCATCGATCACGCCGCGATCAATCATGGTGAGCGCGAGGTGGTCAGCCGGACGGCCGAAGGACCGATCCACCGCACCACCTATGGTGAAATCAACGGCCGTGCGCGAAAACTGGCAAGCGCGCTCGATCGCCGCGGCTACGAATTTGGCGATGTGTTCGGGACCATGGCTTGGAATAGCTACCGTCATCTCGAGGCCTGGTATGCAATATCGGGGCTGGGCGCGGTGTGCCATACGCTCAACCCTAGGCTGTTCGATGATCAGCTCGACTACATCGTCAACCACGCCGAAGATAAGCTCATCTTCGTTGATTCCGACTTCGTGCCGTTGATCGAACGCTTAAGCCCCCGTTTGAAGGGCGTGCGTGAAATCGTGGTGCTGACAGATGCGGCGCATATGCCGGATTCGAGCCTTGAGAATTTGATCGCTTACGAGAGTTTTATTCAGGACGGCGCGGACGATTTCGACTGGCCGGCGTTCGACGAAAACACCGCCTGCGGCCTTTGTTATACGTCGGGCACCACCGGGAACCCCAAGGGCGTGCTCTATTCCCACCGCTCGAACGTTCTCCACGCCATGGCGATCAACGGTGCCGATAATATGGGACTCAAAAGCATTGACGTGGTGCTCCCCGTCGTCCCCATGTTCCACGCCAACGCCTGGGCGCTTGCCTACTCGGCGCCGATGGTGGGCGCCAAGCTGGTGATGCCGGGCGCCAAGCTCGACGGCGAGAGCGTCTACGAGTTGCTCGACCAGGAGGGTGTCACCTTCAGCGCTGCCGTGCCGACGATTTGGTTGATGTTGCTTCAGTATCTGGAGAAGAGCGGCAATACGTTGCCCAAGCTCGACCGCGTCGCGATCGGCGGGGCGGCCTGCCCGCGTGCGTTGATGGAGGCCTTCAAGGAGAAATTCGGCGTCGACGTGCTGCACGCATGGGGCATGACGGAGATGAGCCCCGTCGGCACCATCGGCACGCTAAAGGCGGGGCTGGAGGGGCTCGACGACGAAGAGCTTTGGGCGCTCAAGCAGAAACAGGGGCGCACATTTTACACGGTCGAGATGAAGATCGTGGACGACGAAGGGGCCGAGCAGCCGCGCGACGGCAAGGCCTATGGCACGCTCAAGGTTCGTGGCGTCGCAGTCGCGGGCGGTTACATGAAGGGCGAGGGCGCGCAGATGTTCGATGCCCAAGGCTGGTTTGACACCGGCGACGTCGGCAACATAGACGAACATGGCTTCTTCCAGATCACCGACCGCTCGAAAGACGTCATCAAGTCGGGCGGCGAATGGATATCCTCAATCGATCTCGAAAACGTCGCCGTCGGCCACCCCGCCGTGGCCGAGGCGGCGGTGATCGGCATCCCCCATCCCAAATGGGACGAACGGCCGCTTTTGATCATCGTATCCCAGGACGATGCCACGGTAAGCAAGGAGGACATCTTGGGTTTCCTCGAAGGCAAGATCGCCAAATGGTGGATGCCCGACGACGTCGTCTTCGTCGATGAGATCCCGCACACCGCGACGGGCAAGATCAGCAAGCTCGGATTGCGCCAAAAATTCGCCGACTACGTGTTGCCCAGTGCAGCGGCCGCCGAATAAGCCGCTGTTCGAGGGTCCAGCCGGCCGGCGCACGCCGGGGGGAAGCATATGAAACTCTATAATCTCAGTGCCGGTCTCAATCCGCGCCGCGTGCGCATTTTTTTGGCGGAAAAGGGCGTCGATATACCGCTCGTCGATGTCGATATGACGAAGGGCGAGAACGCCGCGCCCGAGTATCTAGCCAAGAATCCGATGGGCAAGATGCCGGTGTTGGAGCTGGATGACGGCACCTTCATCAGCGAGTCCACCGCTATCTGCCGTTACATCGAGGCCCTGCACCCCGAGCCCAATCTGTTTGGCCAAGGCCCGTTGGAATCCGCCCAAATAGAAATGTGGGACCGGCGCATGGAGCTCGACGTCGCCGTTCCCGTCATGCACGCCTTTCAGCACGGAAATCCCTTTTGGGAGGGGCGTCTGACCCAGGTGAAGGACTATGGCGAAGTCGCTTCCGATACCGTGCGCAAGAACATGGCGTGGCTCGATAAAGAGCTCGAGGCGCGCGACTATATCGCCGCCGACCGTTACACCGTCGCCGACATCACGCTGCAGTGCTCGCTCATCATCGCCAAGGCAATCGGTCTGCGCTTTGACGAGCAAACGAACCTGACAGACTGGTTCGAGCGCGTGACGTCGCGACCATCCGCACGCGCTTAAGAGTAGGGAAAGGATCGCCAGAATGATCGACCTCTATACGTCAGCCACGCCCAATGGCTGGAAGATCACGATCGCGCTCGAGGAGCTGGGGTTGCCCTACGAACTGCATGCGATCGATCTGGTAAAGGGCGATCAACACAAGCCTGAGTTTCTTGCTCTCAATCCCAATGGACGTATCCCGGTGATTGTCGATCGCGACGCGGGCGGTCTGACGATCTTCGAATCCGGCGCCATCTTGCTTTATCTGGCCGAGAAGACGGGCAAGCTGATGCCGCAGGATTTGGAGGGACGCTGGGAGGTCATCAAATGGCTGATGTTTCAAATGGGTGGCATCGGTCCTATGCAGGGACAGGCCGTGACCTTCGAGCGCTATTTTCCAGAAGACGTGCCCATAGCCCGCGCCCGCTATAAGAACGAGTCGCGCCGTCTCTACGAGGTGCTCGACGGCCAGCTCGCCGATCGGGAATATCTATGCGGCGACTATTCGATCGCCGATATCGCAAATTGGGCCTGGGTCAAAACACACAGATGGTCGCGCATTCCCGTCGACGGGCTCGACAATCTGCAGCGTTGGATCGCGACGATTCAAGATCGACCGGCTGCTCAAAGGGGACTTGAAATACCGCCGCCCGCTGGAACAGTCGACAAGCAGATTGAGCTTGGCGCGACAATCACAAACCGTTGAAAGAACAGATATAAATTTATGACAAATAACAATAATCCTCTTCTTCAGGACTGGGAGCCACCCTACGAGCTGCCGCCCTTCGATCGCGTCAAACCGGAGCATTTCGAGGACGCTTTCGCGGCCGCCATCAAGGAACACGTGGCCGAGGTGGCCGTGATAGCTGAGGCCGATGCCGTCGCGACATTCGACAACACCGTCGCCGCTCTCGAGCGCTGCGGCAAACGGCTTTCGGGTATCGCGTCCCTGTTCTTCAATCTGGCAAGCGCGGACACCAACGCAGCGCTGCAAGCCATCGAGCAGAAAATCGCACCCAAGCTCGCCACCCATCAAAACCAGATTTACCTCAATGCCGATCTTTACGCCCGCATCGATGATCTTTACGCCCGGCGCAAAGCGCTCGATCTGACGCCCGAGCAAGACCGTGTGCTCGAGCGCTACCACACCAGGTTTGCCCGCGCCGGCGCGATGTTGGACCAAGCCGGCAAGGCGCGCATGTCTGAGATCGCCACACAGCTGGCCGGGCTCAGCACCACCTTCACCCAAAACGTGCTGGCCGACGAAAGCGCCTACCAGTTGGTGCTGGAAAGCGAGGAGGAACTGGCGGGGCTGCCAGATTTTCTGCGCAAGGCCGCCGCCGCCGCGGCCAGTGAGGCCGGCCTTGAGGGCAAACACGTCGTCACGTTTTCGCGCTCCAGCATTGAGCCGTTTCTGACTTTCTCCGAGCGCCGCGATCTGCGTGAACAGGCCTATCGCGCATGGCTCGCCCGCGGCGCCGCGGGCGGCAAGACCGACAACCGCGCGCTGATCGCCGAAATCGCGGCGCTTAGAGCAGAGCGCGCCAAACTTCTCGGCTTCGATACCTTCGCCCACTACAAGCTGGACGACGCCATGGCGAAGACGCCGCAAGCTGTACGCGAGCTGCTTGAAAGCGTGTGGCAGCCCGCACGCGCCCGCGCGCTCGAGGAGTGCGCCGAACTGCAGGCAATGGCGCGCGAGGAGGGCGCTAATTTCGAGTTGGCGCCGTGGGACTGGCGCCACTATCAGGAAAAAGTCCGCGCCTCCCGTCACGATCTCGATGAGAGTGAGATCAAACCCTATTTCCAGCTCGAACGCATGATCGAGGCGGCCTTCGACACGGCGGGCAAACTCTTTGGGCTGCGTTTTAAAGAGCGTGCCGACCTGCCGCGCTATCACCCCGATGTGCGCGTTTGGGAAGTCTTCGACCGGACGGGCGAACCGATGGCGTTGTTTTTGGGCGACTATTTCACGCGGCCTACCAAGCGCGGCGGCGCTTGGATGAGTGCCTACCGCAGCCAGCAGCGGCTCGATGGCCATGTCCGACCGGTCATCGTCAATGTCATGAATTTCGTCAAAGCCGGTGATGGCGAACCAACGCTTTTGAGCTTCGACGACGCACGCACGCTGTTCCACGAATTCGGCCACGCCCTGCACGGCCTGCTCTCCGACGTCACCTATCCTTTGATCGCCGGCACGAGTGTCGCAGGCGATTTCGTCGAGTTGCCCTCGCAACTCTACGAACACTGGCTGGCGCGTCCGGAGATTTTGGAGCGCTTTGCCGTCCATGCCGAGACCGGCAAATCCATTCCGCGCGATCTCATGGAACGGCTGATCGCCGCCAGGAATTTCAATCAGGGTTTTTCCAGCATCGAGTATCTGGCGTCCGCAATTATTGACATGGACTTGCACGAGCGCGCGCTCGGCGGCCAAGATCTCGACATCGACGCGATCGAGCGCGAGAGTCTGGCGCGCGTCGGCATGCCGGACGAAATAGCGCCGCGCCACCGGCCGGGGCATTTTCTGCATCTCTTTTCAGGCGATAGCTATGCCGCCGGCTACTACAGTTATTTGTGGTCGGAAGTGATGGACGCCGACGCTTTCGGCGCCTTCGAAGAGGCGGGCGACGTGTTCGACCCTGAGACCGCCAGCAAGCTGCATGACTTTGTCTATTCTGCCGGCGGCAGGCAGGATCCAGCCGACGCCTACACCGCCTTTCGCGGCCGGTTGCCCGGCATCAAGGCATTGTTGAAAAAGCGCGGACTGGCGGGGCCTGCCTGAGGGCTAGGTGGCGGGTAAGTCGGTGGGCCGGGGTACGATGAGCACGGCTTCGGTGCGGTAGCGCCCATGGCACTCGTCAGGCGACTTGTTGACGATGGCGCGCTCGAATCTGGCATCCAGCGCCAGCCATTTTTCGCGCAGATGGGGCGCAACCCCAGCCTCAACCAGCGCTTCGCCCAACAGCTTGTGCCGGATGGCGAAGACCTCGGCGGGCAGGAACATGTGAACGTGGGCGTCGCGGGGATAGCGTCCGCCATAAACCGATGGGCCGCCCATCAGAGACGCCCAGAAGTCCGTCTGCTGCGATTCGACCACATCGCGTTTGGTGTTGACGAAGAATCCCTTGAGCCAAGGGTGGGCAAACAATTTGCGGTAGAGAAGCGAGTGCACCCGCCGCAGGCAGGAATGACCGCCAATCTGCTCGAAAAAACTGTCGCCCAGCAGGGCCTTCCCCTTCATCTGGGGCTTTTCTTTTACTGTCGTCACCGCCTAAACTCTCCCTGTCTGCCAATTGCGGACAAGGTAGCGCCAAGATGTTGACGGGATGCAAATCGAGCGCGCCATCGGAGCGCGCGTTTGCGACCTTGGAAAAAATGGTGCCGGCTGGAGGACTCGAACCCCCGACCTACTGATTACAAATCAGCCGCTCTACCACCTGAGCTAAGCCGGCATTGCTTGCGCCAAAACTGCTCTTACAGATTTAGCAGGCCCGCGACAATTGCCATTTGCAGAGGCGCCATGGCGGCCGGGACCGGGCTGGTCAGTCGCCGCCGATTTTTTTTGCGAGGCGGACTTGGTCCGTCCTCGAGGGCTGTCTGCACGGTGCGTCAACTTGGCACAGTAACCCATACAAAAAGGCGATTGTGTTCTAGACCAGGGCCGATAGGTTCGCTAAACATATGGCCGATTGTCTATGGATTCGTTAGCGTGAACGGTCCTATCCCGCAATTCGAATTTGGCGGCTCGAAGTGCGCGCGCAGAAAAGTCATGGGGATGCTCTGAAAATGGGCACGGGGATACATTATCGATGATTATCGCAATCGTGATTATCTTGGTCGTCGTGGGGTCGGTCGGCTTTCATCTGCTGAGCCCGTGGTGGTGGACGCCGATCGCCTCTAACTGGGGCTATATTGACGACACCATCAATCTAACATTCGCGATCACGGGAGCGGTCTTTGTCGCCGTACTCCTGTTTACTGCCTATTGCGTCATTCGCTTCCGCGCCAAGAAGGGGCACAAGGCACATTACGAGCCCGAGAGTGCTAAGCTCGAGATATGGCTCAGCGTTCTAACCTCGATCGGCGTCGTTGCCATGCTGACGCCGGGCCTGTTCGTCTGGTACCAATTCATCACGGTGCCCGATGGCGCCGACGAGTTCGAGGTGTTGGGCCAGCAGTGGCTCTGGAGCTATCGCTATCCCGGCAAGGACGGCCAACTCGGAAAGACCGATCCCCGCAACGTCACGGCCGATAATCCCTTCGGCATCGATACTGCCGATCCGGCCGGCCAGGACGACGTGCTGGTGCAAGGCGAAGATCTGCATCTTCCCCTCGACCGGCCCGTGAAGTTTTTGCTGCGCTCCCTTGACGTGTTGCACGATTTCTATGTGCCGCAGTTTCGCGCCAAGATGGACATGATCCCCGGCATGGTCACGTATTTCTGGATCACACCGACCCGCACGGGCACTTTCGACATTCTGTGCGCCGAACTCTGCGGCGTCGGTCATCATGCCATGCGCGGCATAGTCGTGATCGAAGAAGAGGGCGCTTATAAGAAATGGCTCGCCGAACAACCCACATTCGCCCAATCGCTTGCCAAGGCTAACGCCGGCGCCAGGCGAGTTTCAAATCTGAGCTCTGACGGTTCGCTCCGTTAGCCACTTGAAGATCTAAAGACAAGGACGTCCCGATGGCTGATGTCACCAATCGCGATATCGACTATGTCGCACCCGCCGAAGTCGAGGAGATGGAGCTGTACCATGCGCACAGCTGGATCACGAAATACGTCTTCTGCCAGGACGCCAAGGTCATCGCGATCCAGTATTCGCTGACCGCTGTTGCAATCGGGCTGGTCGGGCTGGTTCTGTCTTGGCTGATGCGTTTGCAGCTTGGTTTTCCCGAGTTCTTCTCCTTCATCGACCCGGAAGATTATTACCAGTTCATCACCATGCACGGCATGATCATGGTGGTCTATCTGCTGACGGCGCTGTTCCTGGGTGGCTTTGGAAATTACTTCATTCCGCTAATGGTGGGCGCCCGGGACATGGTGTTCCCTTACGTCAACATGTTGAGTTTTTGGGTTTATCTGATCGCCGTCATCGTGCTGGTGGCGAGCTTCTTCGTCGAGGGCGGCCCCACGGGTGCTGGCTGGACGCTGTATCCACCCCAAACGATAATGTCGGGTACGCCCGGCAGCGACGGCGGCATCGTTTTGATGCTTGTGTCGCTGGCGCTCTTCATCGTCGGCTTCACCATGGGCGGCCTCAACTATGTGGTAACCGTCCTCCAGGGCCGCACCCGCGGAATGACGCTGATGCGCATGCCGCTAACCGTCTGGGGCATCTTCATCGCAACGGTGTTGGCGCTGCTGGCCTTCCCGGCGCTCTTTGTCGGCGCGGTTATGATGCTGTTCGACAAGCTGCTCGGCACTAGTTTTTTCATGCCGGCCATCGTCGAGCTCGGTGAGCAACTCTCCTATGGCGGCGGTTCGCCACTCCTGTTCCAGCATCTCTTTTGGTTCTTCGGCCACCCGGAAGTCTACATCGTGGCGCTGCCGGCCTTCGGCATCGTTTCCGACCTCATTTCGGTGCACGCGCGCAAGAACATCTTCGGCTACCGCATGATGGTCTGGGCCCTTGTGGCAATCGGCGGCTTGAGCTTTGTCGTCTGGGCGCATCATATGTATGTGAGTGGCATGAATCCCTATTTCGGCTTCTTCTTCGCCACCACCACGCTGATCATTGCCGTGCCCACCGCGCTCAAGGTCTACAACTGGGTGCTGACACTCTGGCGGGGCAACATCCATTTGACCCTGCCGATGCTGTTCGCGCTGGCTTTTATCGTCACCTTCGTGAACGGCGGCATCACCGGCCTTTTCCTCGGCAATGTGGTGGTCGACGTGCCGCTGTCCGACACCATGTTCGTGGTCGCCCATTTTCACATGGTGATGGGCGTGGCGCCGTTGCTCGTGATCTTCGGCGCGATCTATCACTGGTACCCGAAAATCACCGGGCGGATGTTGAATGAGGGAATGGGCCAATTCCACTTCTGGGTCAGTTTCCTTGGCGCTTACGCGATTTTCTTTCCCCTGCATTATTTGGGGTTGATGGGCGTTCCGCGGCGTTATTACGAGATGGGGGAGATCTCGTTCATTCCGGATTCGGTCGGAACATTGAATGCTTTCGTCACCGTCATGACCCTGATCGTCGGTTTCTCCCAGGTCGTCTTCCTGTTCAACATGGTCTGGAGCCTGTTCTACGGCAAGAAGGCCGATCCCAATCCCTGGAAGGCGACGACGCTTGAGTGGCAAACGCCCGAGACGCCTCCCGGCCATGGCAATTTCGGCAAGGAGCTGCCGATCGTCTATCGCTGGGCCTACGACTATTCGGTGCCGGGCGCCAAAGACGACTTCATTCCGCAAAACGTGCCGCCGTCGCAGGTCTCGGGCAAAAAGAAGGCGCCGGCCCGCCGGCGCAAGCGAAAGTAGAATTGCGTGGGGCTGATCCAAAAATTGACCGAGAAACCCTGGCTCGAGCAGGGGGTGGACGCCGATCCGCGCGATCCCGACGCGCCGGCCTATATCACCGGCAAGGTTGGCCTGTGGGTGTTTCTTGGCACAATCACGTCGCTCTTCTCGCTTTTCCTCAGCGCCAATTTCGTACGCATGGGTTACGCCGACTGGAGACCGTTGTCGGAGCACGATCTGCTGTGGTTCAACACAGCCCTTTTGGTGGTGAGCTCGCTCGCCATGCAATGGGCGGTTTCAGCCGCCAAGCGCGGCCAACTTAGCGGCGTGCGCAATGGATTGGCGCTGGGCGGCATCTTCGCCTTCGCCTTCCTGGCCGGCCAGCTCATGGTATGGCGCGATCTGGTGGACCAAGGCCACTACATCACCTCAAATCCGGCAAACGGCTTTTTCTATTTACTGACCGCGCTGCATGGGGTGCATCTCTCGGGCGGGCTCATTGCCTGGGCGCGCACGTTTGCCCGGGCTTGGCGTGATTATGATTTTTTCGACGTGCGCTTGAGCGTGGAGCTGTGCGCTTTTTATTGGCACTACCTGCTCGGCGTGTGGATTGTCTTGTTCGCGGTGCTGCTGATCACATGACGGGACGCGGCAAGAGATTCAAAGATCAATAGGAAACAAGCAGGAGCAAGGGCATATGGCACAATCAGCGGCAGACGCCCCGCCGGACGGGCTGGAAGGATTCGTTGCCGATTGGGGATCGGACCAACGCACCTTCAAAAACGTGCCTTGGGGCAAGGCGATGATGTGGATTTTCTTGCTCTCCGACACCTTCATCTTCAGTTGCTTCTTGCTCTCCTACATGACGGTAAGAAGCTCCACCAAGGTTGAGTGGCCCAATGCGAGCGAAGTCTTCGCGCTCGACCTCTTCGGCCAGCCCGTACCTCTTATTTTGATCGCGATCATGACCTTCATCCTGATCTCGAGCAGCGGCACGATGGCTATGGCGGTCAACGCCGGCTATGCCCGCAATCGAAAGCTGACAGCGGTTTTGATTGTCGTCACGGCGCTCTTCGGCGCCTCATTTGTCGGCATGCAGGCCTTCGAATGGTCGAAATTGATCTCCGAGGGTGTGCGGCCCTGGGGTAACCCGATGGGCGCGCCACAGTTCGGATCGAGCTTTTTCATGATCACCGGCTTCCACGGCTTCCACGTTTCGGTCGGCGTCTTGTTCCTGCTGATCGTCGCGCGAAAGGTTTGGCGGGGCGATTTCGATACCGGGCGGAAGGGCTACTTCACGAGCCGAAAAGGCGGTTATGAGGTCGTCGAAATCATGGGGCTCTATTGGCATTTCGTCGATCTCGTCTGGGTCTTCATCTTCGCATTTTTCTATCTCTGGTAGGGGGCAGACATGGCAAACGCGCAAGCACAAGCCGGCACAAAAATCGAAGGCCAACAGCATCCCATCAAGATCTATTTGGTGGTGTGGTTCTGGCTCTTCGTGTTGAGCGCGGGCTCATACATGGTCGACTATCTGCAATTCCAGGGCTACCTGAGATGGACGCTGATCTTGGTGTTCATGATGGCGAAGGCGGGGCTCATCATCGCCGTCTTTATGCATATGAAGTGGGAGCGCCTGGCGCTGTCCTATGCCATTTTGGTGCCGCCGGTATTGGTGCTGGTGTTTGTGGCTATTATGGTCTTTGAATCCGATTATACGCTGCTGACCCGCGTGCTCTATTTTGCGACCGGCACTGAGCCGGCAGGCGAATAGAGACCACCGTTGACTGATTAGCCGGGACAGTCGGAATCGAGCGCATTGGCGTCGAACCGCACGTCCTGTCGGATCAGCGCTGCGTCGAAGACGGCGTGCGAGCCGACGGCAAGCGGTGGAATTGAATCGGCCTGTTCGTAGATCACGATCCTGAAGGGCCCGGAGCCGGGCGCGACCGCCGTCTGGAGCGTGGCGGTCGCACGCTCCCAGGTATCGACTGCCGCCTTGCGTGAGCGGGCATCCAGCACCTTGTCGGCGCCATCGATCAAATATTCGACGTAACGGTCTTGGGCCCATGTGGTGTCGTCAAATACGCCGCGGCGCTCATAGATCGCGCTGAAGTGCGATGGCTCTTGCGACGTGCACGCGCCATCTGTGACCAGCACGGGGGGATCCTGCAATTTGATAGCGGTTGCAGCGGCGGCTGGGTGCGCGGAGACGACGAGCATTGCGGCAAAGGCGCCCGACCCAATCACCATCAGAGCTTTCACCGGTAAGCATGCCAACATTCGGCCTCGACTAACGCGACAAATAGCAGTTGGCAACGTATAGTTTGGAATCAACTGGCTGACGCGCACTGGATTTGTCCGAAGGCAGCCACGTTATGCAGTCACGTTTTTGGGTGAGGCGCATCAATCGGCGATAGGGGCAGTAAGATCATGGCACAGCAAAAGACGATTGGTGCGCAGGAAAGTCAGGCGCTTCCGACTATCCGAAACATCGGCATTGCAGAACTTCGTCAAGCGCTTTCCAAAGGCATTGCTGATTTTATGGCAAAGCCAAGCCATCTCATACTTATCGTATTGATCTACCCGATTGTCGGCTCGTTCATGATGCGCGCCACCTTCGGCTACGATATTTTGCCGCTTCTCTTCCCGCTGATCGCGGGCTTCACCCTGATCGGCCCCCTGGCCGCGGTCGGGCTCTATGAGATCAGCCGCCGCCGCGAAATGGGACTGGACGTAAGCTACTGGAACGCCTTTGACGTCCTAAAGTCACCTTCGGTACCCGCCATTGCTGCGATTGGCCTTTTGCAGATGGTGATCTATTTTTTGTGGCTGGGCGTAGCTCAAATCATTTATGACGCCACCTTCGGCGCCATGGTGCCGGAAAACCTCGGCCAATTCATCCTCGAGGTCGTTGCAACGCCCCAAGGTTGGACCCTTTTGGTGGTCGGAAGCCTCGTCGGATTCCTGTTTGCCGTCCTCGTTCTTTCCATCAGCGCCGTGTCCTTTCCACTGCTGCTGGACAAAGACATTGGCGCTGTGGCCGCTATTCAGACGTCTGTCCGGGCTTTTTTCGCCAACCCTAAAACCATGCTGCTTTGGGGATTTATCGTGGCAACGAGCCTGGTGTTGGGATGTATTCCGCTGTTTGTCGGACTTGCGGTGGTCATGCCAGTGCTCGGTCACACCACGTGGCACATATATCGGATCGTTGTCGAACCCTGATCGACACCCTGATCAGGCGCCAAAATTGCCCTGAGAAATCGCTCCGTTCAACATATCGCAAAATTGATGCGACTCTTGTCTCCGCGACCGCTACAGTGTGCCTTAGGGGGCCCTGTTGCGTAAGGAGATGACGATGAGTTTAAGCAAATTCGTACTCGCCGCTTGTGTATTGCTTGCCATAGCGGTTGCGAAGCCATCCCAAGCCCAGGCCGGTGTTTATGTGAATGTCGAATATGGTGGTGTGAATGTCGCCGTTGGGCACGGCTATTATCCCAGATACAGGCGCCATAGTTATCGACCGTATTATTACGGGGCTTCTTATTATCGGCCGTATTATTATGGCGGATATAGCCGGTATTATGCTCCAAGACGTAGGTACTACCGTGCGCGGAGCTATTATCCACGCAGACGGTATTACGCTCCAAGACGTAGGTACTATCGTGCGCGGGCCCATTACCCAAGACGGTATTATTCCGGCAGGCGCTACAGGCACTACCGTCGCTGGTAGGCTGAGAGCCGGCCGCCCGTAAGACTGCTCAGTTCCATCCCGTGCGCACAATGTGCAGCGCGATGGCTGCGGCATTCGAGACATTGAGGCTGGCGAGCGGCCCTGGTGTCGCGAGCCGGCAGACATAATCGCAGTTTTCGGCCGTCAAACGCCGCAAACCCTTGCCCTCCGCGCCCAATACCAGGGCCAGCGGAGGGGGCGACTGTGTCGCCTCCAGCGTTTGGCTGGCGCCGCCATCCAAGCCGATGCGAGTGTAGCCGAATGCAGCAAGTTGCGCCAGCGCGCGCGCCAAATTGGTGACGTGCACCACGTCGACGTGCTCGAGCCCGCCCGAGGCCGCTTTTGCCAGAGTGCCGTTCAAAGGTGGCGAGTTGCGCGCCGTCATAATAAGCGCGTCGGCGCCAAAGGCAGCCGCGGAGCGCAAAACGGCACCGACATTGTGCGGGTCGCTCACCTGATCGAGCACAATCACCAGCTTGGCCGCCTCCAAGTCGGTCAAATTCGGGGCCTCGAGTGGAGCCGTTTCGACAACGACGCCCTGGTGGCGGGCGTCAGGACCGGTGAGCCTGTCTAGATCCTTTGGTGTTTTTAATTCAGCGCCAATGCCGCGGGCCTCGATGGCGGGGCGCAAGCGTTTCAAAGCATTTTCGGTCACATAGATCGCCTGGATTAGGCGCCGAGTATTGCCAAGCGCCGCCTCCGCGGCGTGGGAGCCGTAAATCAGATCTCTGACTGGCCCGGCCGGTTTTGGCGCCCTTTTGGGACCGCGTGCGTGATGGGAACGTTGTCGTGCCATGCGCCTCTAATAGGGGCATTGGCGCAATCTGGCCAAGGACATATCCCGTCATGGGGTATGCAGTTATGGCTGTAGCGGATTTTTTTCAGCGAAAACGGCGATTTAATCGGTGATTGGGTGTTGACAGAATGGGGGCGGTTTTCCATAAACGCATCCGACACCCTGCCGGGGACGGCGGGGCGATTTCGGTTGGTCAATATTACTTGGATAATTTCAGTGAAGGAGGGGTGCCCGAGTGGTTAAAGGGGACGGGCTGTAAACCCGTTGGCTATGCCTACGTTGGTTCAAATCCAACCCCCTCCACCAGATTGCCCCGGAACGCAGTTGCGGGTGTAGCTCAATGGTAGAGCAGCAGCCTTCCAAGCTGACGACGAGGGTTCGATTCCCTCCACCCGCTCCAGGTCGGCATGAGCTACTGGCCGTGCAAAAGGTGGGTGAACGGCAGGCGGTCCATGGCGAGCGAGATCGTTGAAGACCTTGAGAGCAACTGATGGCAGACAACAGGTAGAGACGGGTTATGGCCAAGGAGAAATTTGAGCGTACGAAGCCGCATTGCAACATCGGCACGATTGGTCATGTTGACCATGGCAAGACGACGTTGACGGCGGCGATTACGCGGGTTTTGTCGGAGAGTGGCGGTGCGACGGCGACATCGTTTGACGAGATTGACAAGGCTCCTGAGGAGCGCGAGCGCGGGATCACGATCTCGACGGCTCACGTTGAGTACGAGACGGAGAACCGTCACTACGCGCATGTGGACTGCCCCGGTCACGCCGATTATGTGAAGAACATGATCACGGGGGCTGCCCAGATGGACGGCGGGATACTTGTTGTCTCTGCGGCCGATGGCCCGATGCCCCAGACGCGCGAGCACATATTGCTGGCGCGTCAGGTTGGCGTTCCGGCCTTGGTGGTGTTCATGAACAAGGTTGACCAGGTTGACGATCCTGAGCTGCTTGAGCTTGTCGAGCTTGAGATCCGTGAGCTCTTGTCGTCTTACGATTTTCCCGGCGACGACATCCCGATCGTTCAGGGCTCTGCCTTGGCAGCACTTGAGGGCCGCGACGAGGAGACTGGCAAGAACGCCATTCTGGCGTTGATGGCTGCGGTTGATTCGTATGTTCCCCAGCCTGAGCGTCCTGTTGACCAGCCGTTCTTGATGCCGATCGAGGACGTGTTTTCGATATCGGGCCGCGGCACGGTTGTGACGGGCCGGATTGAGCGCGGTGTCGTGAAGGTTGGCGATGAGATTGAGATCGTCGGCGTCAAGGACACGCAGAAGACGACGTGCACGGGCGTTGAGATGTTCCGCAAGCTTCTCGACCGGGGCGAGGCTGGCGACAATGTCGGCGTTCTGCTTCGCGGCACCAAGCGCGAGGAGGTTGAGCGCGGCCAAGTTCTGTGTGCTCCGGGCTCTGTGACGCCGCACACCAAGTTCAAGGCGGAAGCTTACATTTTGACGAAGGAGGAGGGTGGCCGTCACACGCCGTTCTTCACCAATTACCGTCCTCAGTTTTACTTCCGCACGACGGATGTGACGGGTGTTGTGAGTTTGCCCGAAGGCACCGAGATGGTGATGCCCGGCGACAACTGCACCATGGAGGTGGAGCTTATCGTTCCCATCGCCATGGAGGAGAGCCTGCGTTTTGCCATCCGCGAGGGTGGACGAACCGTCGGTGCAGGCGTCGTCGCATCCATTAT